>Ga0214919_10000028_pt1 | contig 212057 bp, 202 predicted proteins | sample LL1503_MetaG_FD_177994 | JGI IMG/M metagenome (GOLD analysis project Ga0214919, IMG submission 177994) | Freshwater microbial communities from Lake Lanier, Atlanta, Georgia, United States - LL-1503 | ecosystem: Environmental > Aquatic > Freshwater > Lake | place: USA: Georgia | collected... | reverse complement strand
AGAGCAAACAATCCAAAGCAGAAGGCTACAACATCAACTTGAAACCGTTTAAACTTTAAAAACAATGAGCCAATCTCTCCTTTAAGAAATTAACCCATCTGTCTCAAACCATTTGAAGACGGACAGCGCCACCCCCTGCCAAGCTAATGACAGGCACCTTTTCATTGCCAGCAGCTTCGACCACAGCCAAGGAAGTGGGTGTTGTCGATGAACCAATGATCAGGTCAACTTTTTCTTCTGTGATCAAACGCATGGCACTTTTGGCCGCTGTACTGGAATCAGAGTTGTCGTTCAGAATGGTGAACTTTGTTTTTTGTCCACCCAGTTCAGCCGGCCAAAGTTTCATCATCTGCTCTGCAGGGATGCCCAGTGAAGCGCCAGGGCCTGTCAATGACAAGATTACCCCCACACTGATATCGGCCCAAGCTGAAAGACTTGTCAGGAGCAGTGCACCCACTGCAGTAGCCTTGAGTTTTTGAATTGATTTTTGAATGAGTTTCATGAATGTCTCCAAGGATTGTGAAAAGAAAGTAAGGAATTTCATTGTTCTGCGTCGACTGCTTCTTTGAGCATTTTTCGAAAACGAACAAGTGCGGTATCAAAATGAAGGGGGAGCATCTGCTCAAGTGCATCGCTGCTCAAGTTATTGAATTGCGCTGTAATCATGTCACGATCTTCATTGAAGGCTTCCAATAAAGTGTTGTACATGTTGTGGCGCACAGACTCATCTTTCAACGTAGCCCTGTGCGACTGCTGGAAAAAATAATGCGTCGAAGTTTCAGTTTCTGGCGTCAATGTTTGGCAACTGTGATTCACAACAGCCCTGCTGTTGTCGTCTGGTGCATCCCCAACGGGTCGTCCTCCAGAATTCATCAGCAAGGTAGAGGGAAATAAAAAATCGTAAATAAACCAGCGATCTAAGTTGGAATCGAAATTTCTGAACCGAGTGTAATAAGGTGGCGCAGGCACATCTGGAATAAACCGCGACACCTTCACGCCACGTTGTCCATGGCTTTCAATCGTTTCAACCGTCGGCTTGGACAGGGCAATGGCCACACTGCCACCCAACGTGTTGGCATGGACATAACTCAGGTGCGAAAAATCCAATAAATTATCGGCAATGAGCAAATAGGGCGTGTCGTAATGCATGTAGCCAGGCACATTGACCCAATCCGGGTGATCACAAGAGAAATTGTCGGGCAACATGGCTTCGTCAGCTTTTTCAGCATCACCCATCCAAACAAAAACCCATTTATTTTTAACAGCCAATGGGTATTTTTTGACACAGGCTTTGGCGGGCGGTTTGTCCATGCCCGGTACTTCCTTGCATTGGCCTGTTGCATCAAACAATAGGCCATGGTATCCGCACCTGACGTTGTCACCTTCTCGCCTGCCTTCTGACAAAGGCGCGTGACGATGACAACACTTGTCACTCATCGCCACAATCTCACCAGCGCTGGTTCGGTAGACCAAAATGGGCTCGTTCAAAACCTTGCGGGTGAATAACTTAAGGTCACTGGCCTCGGGAATTTCGTGATCCCAAGCAATGACATACCAACAATTTCTCAACCACATCCCTGACTCCAATTTCACTACAGGTGTAAGGGTAGGAATACTCGGACGATGAGTCAACCGAATTCATGAAAAGTCAGGGAAAACACCCGTCTGAGAGGGCCTACTCATTCAGGGTATCAAGACCGTTCGACCAATCAACTTCCCTGCTTTCAAATCATTCAAAGCCGCATTGGCCTCTGACAATGGCCTTGTGGTAGTCGGCACAAAAGCATCCCGCCGTTTGTGAACCAAATCAATCAGTTCTTTCAACTCGCCCGGCGTTCCCACGTAGGAGCCTTGAAGGGTGATGGCACGCATAGGTATGAGCAGCAAGGACAAGGTGATTTCGCCACCATACAGGCCCACAATGACCAACTTGCCACCCTTGACCAAGCAGTCCAGACCCAACTGCGATGAACTGGGTGCACCCACCAAATCAATGGCCCCCCACAAACTGCCTTTGGCTGCTGCAATGACTTTTTGTGCAGCACCCGCTTCAAGGGGGTCTACCACGGCTATGGCACCTGCTTGGAGTGCTGCCTCACGCTTGACAGGATCGATATCTGCCACGATAGCGCCCTTGCCTCCCATGGCTTTGAGCAGGGCGATGCACATCAGGCCCAGTCCACCCGCCCCCAAAATCAAAATAGGTTCATCTTTCACGAGAGGGCCGATTTTCTTGATGGCGCTGTAAGTGGTCAACCCTGAACAAGCCAAGGGGGCTGCATTTTCTGCAGACAATGCGCCGCAATCAAACAAGTACTTTGAATGCGGTACGATCAAATGATCGCTGTAGCCTCCAGGGCGATGAACACCAATGAAGCCTGGTGTAAGGCATAAATTTTCTTCACCTCGCAAACAAACGCCGCACTTGCCACAGCCAATCCAGGGGTAGACCAATCTGCGATCGCCCACCTTGACATCTTTCACATCGGGTCCAAAAGCCACCACTTCACCCACGTTCTCATGGCCCATGGTCAAGGGCAACTTCAGCCCCCGATCAGCCAGTTTCAGTTGTTTACCACCCCCTAAGTCGTAAACGCCCTCCCAAAAGTGCACATCGCTGTGGCATACACCAGCGGCCAACACGCGCAGTAAAACTTCGGAGCCTGTGGGCGTGGGGGTGTCGCGAACATAGTGCTTTAATGGGCATCCGCACTCTTGTACATCGTAGCTGTTCATACTGGTCTCCTTCAAACTTTAAGACATGTTAATCAGATTTGAACTCTTTAGACAATATTTTCATGATTGAGAAATGAGAAACTGACGTCTAAGCCTCCCAAGTTTCCCCCATTGAGGACCCCTTCCATTTAAGTTAGGCTCATCCCATGAATTCATTACCGACACCAGAACTCAAATTTTTTGCCGATCTCTCGGTTCAAGTTGACAAGCCTCAAGAGGTGGGCGTGACAGTGCACGGGCAGCGCCGCGTCATTCCTATATTGGGGGGCGATGTTCAGGGCCAAGGCTGGACGGCCCGTGTGCTTCGTGGCGGCGCTGATTTCCAAATGATTGTGAACCAAGGACTGGCCGAACTCGATGCCCGGTATGTTCTAGAAACCGACGCTGGGGACCTGATCTTTGTTCTAAATCGCGCGGTTCGAACTGCATCGCCTGATGTGATGGCACGATTGATACGCGGTGAAGTGGTGGACCCTCAGCAGGTTTATTTTCGATGCACACCTCAATTTGAAACTGCTTCCAAAGCGCTGTCTTGGATCAGCGAGAGGCTATTTATAGGAACTGGTGCAAGGCAACCCGATCGAGTTGTCATGCGATTTTTTGAAGTGCTCTGACTGAAGATCCTCAAGCCGAAGTATGCCGATTCTGACGCTCTCTCAAGCTTTGACGCTGAACCATCTGAGACGCGGGGCCTGCCGCGTGGCGTTGATTTCCACCCAAGGGCAGTTGTTCTGAGACCAAACAACGAGGCCTTGCTCGCGCGCCGCTTTCCAAATAATCAGCCAACAATACAGGCCTCACTTCTTCGGGTTGAAGACCCCAAGCCTGAGTGAGGTAATCAAACACAGCATCCACCAGATCCTCGGGTGTCAACCCATAAGTTTTGCCGGTGCTTAACCAAAGAGCATCAGAGAAATGCATGAATGCCCAAAACGATGAATACGTCGGCGACCGATGGACCAAAAGAAGAGGGAGAGATTTTTTAAAGCGCCCCGAGTTGGCCACCAAGTCCCAATATTTGGCCATCCGAGAAAAGCGTTTCATGTCATGTGCATTCACCACCTTGGATTCCAGAACCACATACGGTGGCTGAATGTCGTACACCATGCCGTGGGCTTCGGTATGCCTTGAGATGGGCGTCCCTCGCAAGCGTTTCAAAATGCCCAGTTGAATTTCTTGCGGGCCGATGTCAAGCAAGCGATCAAAACCTTGAGCAAAACTTTCAATGGACTCACCGGGCAATCCAAAAATAAGATCAGTGTGCAAATGAGCATTGGAATTCGAAAGCAACCAACGCAGGTTAGCCTCTGTCTGCACATTGTCTTGACATCTTGAAATTAACTGCTGCACCTCTGTATTAAAACTTTGAATGCCCACTTCAAACTGCAAAACACCGGGCGGGAACTGAGCGATCAAGTGCTTGAGTCGATCCGGCAAATGATCTGGAATGACTTCAAAATGAACCAACATTCCTTTAGACGAATCTTCATTCAAACGATCTAAAAAGAATTGGAGAATTTGAACAGACGCATCAATTTTGAGATTGAAAGTTCGGTCTACAAATTTGAAATTTCTTGCGCCACGTTGGTAGAGCGTATGAAGCTCAGCCAGCAGCGACTCGAGTTCGAAGGCCCAGGCAGTTTTATCTAACGAACTGAGGCAAAACTCGCATTTGAAGGGACAGCCCCTAGACGCTTCGACATAAAGCAAACGGTGCGCTAAATCGCTGTCTGTGAAATGACTGTAGGGCAATTCAATTTGATCCAAGGGAGCTTGCTCGCCTTGAATCACCTTCATGAGCGGCTTGGGACCATGGATCAATGCCAAGCACAATTTAGGAAAACTCACATCCCCCCAGCCCGTGATGACGTGATCAGCCCATTTCACAATTTCCTGTGACTCTGTCTCATGACTGACCTCAGGCCCGCCTAAAACCACCTTCAAGGAGGGTCGTTTCAATTGAAGCTGGCGAACCAGTTCTGTGGTTTGAATCACATTCCAAATGTAGACACCGAAACCAATGACCTGAGTCCCACCTGCTTTTTCGTCTCCCAAAGTGGCAAGCAAATCAGACACCATGTCCTGAATGGGGCGTGCGAGGGTGTATTCCACCAAACGTGTTTTCTCAGCCAACGCCTGACTGCCATGACGCGCCATATTGGCCAGCAGATAACGCAAACCCAGTGAAGCATGGATGTACTTTGCATTCAAAGTGCAGAGGATGATCTGAGGAGGTTGGGATGTACAGGTGCCAATAGACATGCGCCTATTATCGTCTGAGTTAGTCTAATGGTTTTGCCTTAACGTCATACCCAGGTTGGAGGCTTGCCGACGCTCATATGCCAAAAATTCGCTGGTGATTTGACTGCCTCGAACGCCTCCACGAACAGATCCAGCTTCAATGTCGCCAAAATATTCTTGCCACAAGGGAGGTAGGCGTTGTCCCTGTGGAATGCTCAACCACAGACGCAATAAATGGCGCTTACGTTCTGACTCATCGTGATCTTCAAAATTAGTGCGTGAATGAATCACGACATAATTGTTCAATAACTGCAAGTCGCCACGTTCGAGTTCCATAGAAAAGCAAAATTTATCATGGGGAAACAGTTCATCCAACAGGTCCAACAACTCTGTTTGCTCAGGCGTCAGGCGGGGTACCTCTGGAAAGTCATTTTGTGCTGCCGTGACATTTTTCCGATTGACCCGCAAGGAAAAAAATTCAGGGTCATCACCCAAAATAGGGCATTTGTAATAAGGAAGTTGCGAAGCGTCGTTGGTGCCCTGAAAGCTGTAAAAGAATGGCTCTTTCATGACAGGGATAAGATCTGCCCGCACACGATTAATTTCGTTGACCACTGCGATTGAACTAGTGACCTTGCTGGTGCCCCCAGACTTTGCAGTTTGTAAACACATCAAGGCCACGACATCACAAGAATCAACATGAAAGTCTAAGCTCGCATTGGTGTTGTACCCTCGCCCATTTTTGACCTTGTAACTTCCGCCATCGTCTCGAACATCGTTCATGACCTGACTTGCCCGATTTTGAGTTCTGGCGACCCCCACGTTCAAACCAATACCCCATTGAAGCAACCGAGCATCGTCGACGGACCAACGCTCAACAGGAAAACCTTTTAACAAGCACATGCCATAACCAGTTTGCGTCGCTGCAAAGGCCTGATCAATGGCTTGCTTAGCATTCCGCTTCAATGGAAAGTCGTTGGCGGTCATTTCTAACCATGATTTTTCCGTCGCCTTAGCGTGCTGAAGGGCCAGCTCAAATTCGCGAACGGCATCCCGACCTAGGTGATGAATCCAAGAAAAGTCTCGGCCGAGCTCTTCTGGAAACCATGCACGGGGTTTGGCGAGACGGGTCTGAATGAATGGGCTCATGACTCTTTGCTCCAATAACGATGGCTATCTTACTGAATAATGGCTTTCAGACGTCTTGCTTAGGGTCAACACCCAGATTTCGCCCTTGCTAAGCAGTCCCAACACTCCCTACACTTCAGGTTTGCTTCTCAACGATAAATAGGATCTATATGAATGGACTGTGGGCCGTCATACTTTCTGTATTTAGCCTCGCAAGCTCCGCCCAAGATCATGCCTATCCTGTCAAGCCTATTCGATTGCTAGTGGGCTATGCACCCGGCGGCGCCACCGACATCGTGGCTCGAAGCATTGCCATCAAGATGCAAGAAACACTGGGGCAGCCGGTGGTGGTAGAAAATCGCTCTGGTGCCAGTAGCAACATCGCATCTGAATTTGTGGCACGCAGTGCGCCTGACGGCTACACCCTGCTTTTAGGCACCATTGCCAACGCTACCAACATGACTGCTTACAAGACCCTAGGCTATGACACTCTGCGCGACTTCATTCACATCACCCAATTCATGACAGCCCCCTCTGTTTTAACGCTGCACCCTTCAGTGCCAGCTAAGACTCTCAAAGAACTCATCGCTGTTGCAAAACAAAATCCCGGGAAAATTGCATTTTCTTCTAGCGGCAGCGGGGGGTCTCCGCATCTCGCTGGAGAACTTTTAAAAATGCGCGCTAACATTGATTTGATTCATGTGCCCTACAAGGGTGCAGCACCAGCCATTGCCGACTTATTGGGAGGTCAAGTTCAAATGAGTTTTCAAACTGCCTTATCTGCCTTACCACACTTAAAAAGTGGCAAACTCAGTGTGATTGCAGTCGCCAGTAAAAAACGCATGGGCACCTTGCCCAATGTGCCCACCATGGCCGAGGCAGGCTTGCCCGACTTTGAAGTGTCCAGTTGGAACGGCCTTTTCGCACCTGCCAAAACACCACCTTACATCGTTTCGGCTCTGTACAACGCGTCGATCAAAGCACTTCAGACTCAAGAGATCAAAGACAAAATGGAAGCACAAGGTGCTGAACCAGTAGGCAGCAGCCCTGAGGAATTCAAATTATTTGTCAAAGCAGAAATTGAAAAGTGGGAACTGGTGATCGTCAAGTCTGGCGCAAAAGTAGATTGAATAGCTTCACAACTTATGGCTTGCATGTGAAACTGCTGGCGACATTGATGTCGCCAGCGCCGTTGTAGTGGGCCCAAGCGGGATAAACACAGAGGGGGCGAGAGCGACTTGACACGCCAAAGTAACCTGGGTTCGAAGCTTCTGCAATAACACTCTGAGGGGGAATACCCCTCTCCACCCAGTCTTCCAAGGGTGTCAACATGTCGAATTTATCTGTGGCAACACCACCTGCGCAGTGGTTCATGCCAGGGACGACGAATAATTTGAGGAAATCGCCAGCGCGACCCTTTTCATACTTATCAACAGATTGAACCCAGTTGATTGTGTCGCGAGGACTGACAGCGGGATCTGCATTTCCAATCCACGCAATCATTTTTCCACCTTTGTTTTTAAAATTAGACAAGTCCGGTGAATTCATCTGACCCCATTGTTGAACAGACTGGGTATAAATTGGTGTAGTGCGTTTGATGCTGGCTTCCGTCTCATCCATGTTGTAGTTTAAAAAATAATCAATGTACTGCGGGCTGGGCATGGGTGTGGGCGGCGTTTTCCAAAGCATGGCAGCTTGTGGTGCGCTGAGTGTGACTTTAAGGCCTGAATTGACAGGCGTGTCGTAATTGCCAAACCAGAAGGCTCTAAATCCGCTATTGAATGTGGAACCCAGCATGCCACCTATGGCGGGATCCCAGTGGTGACCCGGATAAATTTGTTGACCTGTTGACGTTTTAGGGCCGGCCATGAGTTTCTGTAGCGCATCAATTTGCGGATGCGTCAGGCAATCATCATTTTTGCCAGCCACACAAGCCTTGGCTTTCAATTTTGGCATGACAACCGCATCAGTACAGGCATCAATGTCATTCACAATGCCATCTTTCAATCCATCTTGCGCATCACAAGCCTCCAAAACGGCTTGCGATACCAGTTGCAAATCGCTGTTGGAATAGACTTTGTTGATCAGCGGCCGTCCATTGGCATCTTTTTGACCATTTGCAAATGCAATGGGTGCCAATGTTTGCAAAATGAACGGCACATACGCTGTCATGTGGGGAATGTCAACGGCTGGTGCAGCAGCCAATATGCCGTCAAATTGCTCTGGAAATCTTTGGGCAATGCCAACCGCTTGGCGGCCACCATCTGAGCAAGCACTGAAATAAGATTTAGAAGATTCTTTGGCGTAATAGGCTTTGGAAATAGCCTTGCCCACTTTGGCAATGACCTCATAGGAAGCGTATCCAAAGTCTACTCGCGCTTGCGGATCACGGGCAAACGAGGAGGCGCCTCCAGCTGCGGGGTCTTGGTTGGTCAAGGTGTCATGGCCAGAATCTCCCATGATCACGGTGTAGCCTTTTGAAAATGCAGAAATGGTCATACCCGAAGTTAGACCCCAAACTGGGGTAAGCGATCCCACAGACCCTCCTACACTTTCTTGAAAAAATTTGCCATTCCAATCAGCGGCTTTCGGCAGACGCATTCTGAATTTCAGGGCGTAGATCTGACCATCTACATTGCTAACACGTTCATTGATCACGCCTTCTATCAGGCAATGCGCTTTGGCATTGGTCGTGGCTGCTTGATCGGCAGATTGAGTGATTCTAATTTTGATATCAGGCATTGACTGCTTAACGACAGTCATAGCAGCTTGAATGCAAATTTCATTCTGAGCCATAACGGGTGTGAAAGACCCTAGGGCGGAGGCTCCCATCAATGCGACAAGGCTCAAGTATTTAATCCATGTGATGTGTTTCATGTTGATCCTTAATTAAGAAGCCATGAAACCGCCATCGACCGACATGGTGATGCCAGTGACATAGGCCGACATTTCAGACGCGAGAAATATGACGGGCCCGATCAACTCCTCAGGCTGTCCTACTCTGCCCATGGGGGTACGGGACATGAACTTCTGCATACTGGCAGGGTTCGATCGAGTAAGTGTGGTGAGGGGGGTTTCAATCACCCCAGGTGCAATGGCATTGACGCGTACCCCATCTTTGGCCAACTCAATGGCCAAGGACTGAGTTAACAACTTAACAGCCCCTTTGGAAGGTGCATAGCCAGCGCATCCTGGTTGCCCTGTAAAGGAAGCAATCGAACCCAAATTGATGATGCTACCTTGAGTAGAACGAAGTGCAGGCATCCAAGCATGCGTCACGTTGAAAGTGCCATTCACGTTGATGTCCATGATCTTTCTAAAATTGTCGTGCACTTGAGGACTGTCAACACCTTCGCGAATGATGGCACCCGCGTTGTTCACCAAAATATCAAGTTGGCCATGGGCAGCGCCCACTTTTGCAGCCAATGCGTAACAAGCTTCAATCGATGTGACATCAAGAACATAAGCCCATGCATCGCCTCCGGCAGCACGAATTTCATCTTGAACTTTTTGAACAGCGTCTGTATTGATGTCGGTGACGACAACCTGAGCGCCCGCTTTTGCGAGTCCAAGTGCAATGGCGCGACCATTGCCCTGCCCTGCACCTGTGACTAACGCCAATTTACCTGAAAGAATTTGCGGCGCCATGTTGGAAGAAATGTTCATCGAAGTCCTTTAGCAAAAAATGGGCAAGACCCCAGCGACAATTTTTAATTGTCTATCTATTTAAATTTCATCATATCGACATTTAATTTCGAGTGCAAACTTAGCGCAAGGTCAGGTTGCAGATTTTCTCTGAATAAAAAAGTTGCTTTCGGGAATCTGAAAACCAAATTCCACTGCAGCCATTCTCAAGACTAGGGTTACTCCTATACAGGGCAAAGTTTCAAACAGCGATAGTGAGTCGGTTCTCAACACACAAGTGCCAACATGAAACTCAATTCCCTCAGCCTTTTGACTCTCGCTTTCATTAGCACCACGACCGCTTTGGCCCAACCCGCAGAAATCATCCTGACCCAAGGCAAGATCATCAGCGCAAACGAGAAAGAAAACATCTTTCAGGCTCTGGCTATTCGAGATGGAAAAATTGTGGCCCTAGGCAAATCAAGTGACATGAAATCTTGGCAAGGCCCGAATACGCAAATCATCGATCTAAAAGGCAAAACAGTCATTCCAGGCTTGATTGACTCCCACATGCATGCCATCCGTGCAGCGCTAAGTTACAGCAAAGAAGTTCATTGGTTTGGCCTCACCTCGATCGATGCGGCGCTCAGCAAACTCAAACAAGCTGCAGCGCAAGCTCAACCAGGTGATTGGCTAATCGTGGCAGGTGGCTGGACTGAAGAGCAATTCAAAGAAGGACGCCGGCCCACTCAGGAAGAGCTCATTCAAGCTGCGCCCAACAATCCGGTGTATGTTCAGTGGATGTATGAATGGGTGATGCTCACGCCTGCAGCCTACAAAGTTTTAAACATCCAATCAGAAACTGATTTGCCTGGGGGCGGAAAGTTTCAGCTTGATGCCAATGGGAAACCCACGGGGGCCATTCTGGGGGGGATTGTTCCCCTTTTTGACAAATTACCGAAACCCACCTTTGACGACAAAGTCAATGGCACGCAAAAATTCTTTGGCGAACTCAACCGTGTGGGCGTAACAGGCGTGATCGATCCAGGAGGCTTCAACATGGCTCCATCTGAATACGCGCCCCTCTTCAATGTTTGGCGCAACAACAAGTTGACTGTGCGGGTAAATTACAGCTACTTCGCGCAAAAGCCCAACAAAGAATTTGAAGAGTTCAAGGAGTTGACGCAACTTTTGCCCATGAAATTTGGCGATGACATGCTGCGCTTTAACGGCATCGGCGAGCGCGTCACTTTCAGCATGTACAACAATGACAAAGCCACACCTGCAGACCAAGCCAAATTGTACGAAGTCGCAAGATGGGCTGCTCAAAATGGCTACACACTCACTCAGCATTGGCAAGAAAATGCATCGGCGGCATCCCTGCTAGAAGTATTTGAAAAGGTCAACCAAGAAATTCCCATTGCCAAACTCCGTTGGTCTATTGCCCATTTGAACAATGGCACTGAGGCCACATTCAACCGCATGAAGGCGCTTGGGGTTGGCTGGGCCATGCAAGATGCCATGTATTTAGATGGGGACAAAGCACTGCACCGTCATGGCGAAAAGAACCTGGAGCGCATGCCCCCCATCAATACAGCCCTCAAAATGGGCATCAAAATTGGTGCTGGCACTGATGCGCATCGTGTAGCTGACTACAACCCCTTCATTGCACTGCGTTGGATGTTGGATGGTAAATCGGCATCAGGAAGAAAGCTGCGTGGCAATGAAGAAATTCCAACACGGATGCAAGCCTTGAAAATGTACACATCGGGCAGCGCTTGGCTTGCACACGATGAAGCCAAACGCGGCACGCTGGAGATAGGAAAATTGGCTGATTTAGCCGTTTTAAGCGACGACTACCTCACTGTGCCTATTGAAAAAATGGCCAACATTCATTCCAAACTCACCATGGTGGGTGGGAAAATTGTTTACCAAGAAGCAGCCAAATAAAAATCAAAGATGTCAATTTTCCCCAACGTTTTTACCAATTCGTTTGAATAACTTGCAAATGAGATTTCGAACCCAGATATGACGCGAGTCGTTGTCGGTACTTTTGTGCCAAACCATTCGCACCTCATAGACTGGGGCGTCGGTGATGTCCCAAATGCGAAGGTCTTGACGCAATTGCAATTCACGTACAAACATCTCCGGAATGATTGCAATCAAATCTGTTTGCCGCGCAATATCGGGCATGGCACTGAAGTGCCTTGAGCGCAGCACAATTCGATCTTCTAACTTCATTTTTGACAACATTTTTTCTACACTGCCATGAAATGTGGCGGTGGGTGATGCCACTGCAAAGCCAGACTGCCTGAGTTGGTCCAAGCTCAAGGTTTTGCCAACTCTGCCGCTCAAGGGCTTCCAATCGAATGACGTCACCGCCATGTACCGTTCATGGAACAACAACTCTGAGCGAATGCCGCGATGCTCAGGCGCCAAGATGCCCAATGCCAAGTCAATCTCGCGCGACTCTAGTGCAGCAGTCACTTGAGCCGCGTTGACTGAAATGTTAGACAAGCGGGCATGCGGAGCCTCAGCCCGCAAAGCTGCTGCCAAGCTTGGCAAAAACATCATTTCGCCCAGATCAGACAAGGATATTTTCCAATGCACTTCGGATCGGAGAGGCTCAAAGTCTTGGCGTCCCACCAAAATAGACTCCATGGCCAGCAATTGCTCATGCACATCCGTTGCCAACTGCTCGCACAATCTTGTGGCTTTGAGTCCTGTCGGCGCGCGAACAAATAACTCATCCTCAAAATAATCACGCAAGCGTGCCAGCGCATTGCTGGTGGCAGGTTGAGACAGGGCCAAGGATTTGCCCGCTAAAGTGACAGAGCCAGTTCGGTGAATGGCCGCCAAAACACGCAAAAGGTTGAGATCAAGTTGTCGAAAATTCACACCATTTACCTCCTCAGGGTTAGGCCTTATTATTCACGAAACCAATGGACAACATTCAATTTATCCATTTGCCGAATGTAAAAAACTGCCCTAAATTGATTCAAATTGTGAATTCACGCTCGATTTCATTGAAAAAGGACAGGCAAAATGGCAGAACGTTCATTCCTTGCAGAGGTCGAAAAACTCAAGCTAGGTGCCGGCGAAGAATTTCACGGCGAAGGTATTTTGGCGGTGACCAAGGCTTTGCTTCAATCCGGCGTGTCTTACGTCGCCGGCTACCAAGGTGCTCCCATCTCACACTTAATGGACGTCTTGACCGACGCTAACGACATTTTGTCGGAATTGGGCGTCCACTTTGAACACAGCGCCTCGGAAGCCACCGCTACCGCCACCTTGGCAGCCTCTGTGAACTACCCGCTTCGCGGCGCAGTGACCTTTAAATCAACAGTGGGCACCAATGTGGCGTCCGATGCCCTGGCCAATTTAGCTTCGGGAGGTGTCATAGGCGGTGCCATGCTCATCGTGGGCGAGGACTATGGCGAAGGCTCTAGCATCATGCAGGAGCGTTCACATGCATTTGCTATGAAATCTCAGGTTTGGCTGCTAGACCCCAGGCCCAATTTGCCCAGCATTGTCAAAGCCGTGGAAAAAGGCTTTGAGTTGTCTGAGGCGAGCAATACCCCTGTGATGTTGGAACTGAGAATTCGGGCCTGTCATGTGCATGGCCACTTTCCAACGAAAGACAATGTGCGCCCTGCCTTCACCTTGAAGGATGCCATTGAACATCCTAAACGCGATGTAAATCGCATTGTGCTACCACCATCTAGTTACTTGCACGAACAAGAAAAGGTGAAAGATCGTTGGCCAGCTGCCGTCCAATTCATTCAAGATCATCAGATCAATGAATTTTTTTCAAGCTCAGCCAAAGACTTTGGCATTGTCATGCAAGGCGGCATGTACAACGGCGTCCTCCGCGCGCTGGAAGTATTGGGCTTGGCCAATGCCTTTGGTGAATCGCAAATTCCGCTTTATGTTTTGAATGTGACCTACCCACTTGTGGGCGCTGAGTTCAAAACTTTTTGCACAGGCAAGCGCGGGATGCTCATTGTGGAAGAAGGACAACCTGACTTCATCGAGCAAAACATCCACGCCATCTTGCGCAAAGCTGATTTGCAAACGCGCGTCCATGGCAAAGAGTTTTTGCCCATGGCGGGCGAATACACAGGCGGCATCCTTTTGCAGGGTGTGAAAAGTTTCGTTGAACTTTATGCACCCGCCTTGTTGAACGAGGCAGCGCCAGCTGAACCACCCGCTCAAAGCACTGCCCTGATGATTCAAGCTGTTGCAGATGCCACAGCCCAGGTACTACCGCGCCCTCCTTCTTTTTGCACCGGTTGCCCTGAGCGCCCTATCTTCACAGCCATCAAACTCTTAGAAAAAGAACTGGGGCCGCGGCACATCAGCTGCGACATAGGTTGTCACCTCTTTTCTATTCTGCCGCCCTTCAACATCGGCGCCACCACCATGGGCTATGGACTGGGTTGGGCTGGCGCTTCAGCCTTCAACACGCCAGAAACCGAGCACCGCACAATGGCCATCATGGGCGACGGTGGTTTCTGGCACAACGGACTGACCAGCGGCGTAGGCAATGCGGTTTTCAATCAAACTGACAATGTTTTATTGGTGGTTGACAATGGCTATTCAGCAGCGACAGGTGGCCAAGACGTTTTGTCTTCCAAAGCCGTCAACCCCATTCGCAACACCAACAATCCGATTGAAAAAGCTGTGAAAGGCGTGGGGGTGGACTGGGTCAAGACCGTCACAAACACTTACAGCCTTGATCAAATGCGAGGTGCCCTTCGCGATGCTTTGACCACGCAAAACAAAGGGCCCAAAGTGGTTGTGGCACAAAGTGAATGCATGCTAAACCGCCAGCGGAGAGTGAAGCCTCAAATTAAGCAACGCATCAAGCAAGGTGAGCGTGTTGTGCGAGAAAAGTTTGGCGTTGACCCAGACACCTGCACCGGAGACCACTCCTGCATTCGCTTGTCGGGCTGCCCTTCTCTCAGTATCAAAGCCAATCCAGATCCCTTGCGAACGGATCCGGTTGCGGCAGTGGCCGATAGCTGCGTAGGCTGCGGGTTGTGCGGGGAAGTGGCTCACGCTGCAGTTTTGTGCCCTTCTTTTTACCGCGCTGAAATCATCAACAATCCCAGCGCTTGGGACATGTTCAAAGAAAAAATTCGCAAGTGGGTCATTGGCCGACTGCAGAATCGAATTGAGCGTCGACTTGAGGGCATCACGGTCGTGGCCTGATTGACAAAAAATGAACCCAACTAATTCTCAATCTCGGGCCATCACCATTGCCATTTTGGCGATGGGGGGTGAAGGCGGTGGTGTGCTAGCAGACTGGCTGGTCGATTTGGCGGAACACAATGGCTTTGTGGCTCAAACTACTTCTGTTCCAGGCGTGGCTCAACGAACCGGCGCCACTGTTTACTATCTTGAAATGTTTGCCAAGACCAGCATTCCTGAGGGACGCCAACCGGTCTTCGCGCTCAGCCCCTTTCCGGGTCAAGTCGACATTGTGCTTGCCTCTGAATTGATGGAAGCGGGCCGCGCACTTCAGCGCGGATTGGTGAATCCACAACGCACCACCTTGATTACATCTTCTCACCGCGTGTATGCCATGACAGAACGCATTGCCATGGGTGATGGGCGGATGGACTCTGACAAGTTGCTGGCTGGTGCCAAAGCGGCCGCTCACCAGTTCATCGCGGCTGACTTTTCAGCCATGGCAGAAAATTTCGGCAGCTTGATTGGACCCGCTTTGTATGGCGCGTTGGCAGCTTCTGGCCAACTGCCCTTCACACGCCAGCAATTTGAAGAAACCATTCAAAGGGGCGGCATCGGCGTGGCGTCAAGTCTTCAAGCGTTTGCCGCTGCTTTCAATGAAGCTCAACGTCAATTGGGGGCAAGTCCATCCGACTCCCTGACTCAAGCTGAAGATGAAGCTCAGACCAAGCAAGCAAGGGTAGGCCCGCGTCTTCAAGCCATGGCCCACAGAATTCAGACAGAGTTTCGACCCGCCGCGCATGCCACCCTCTTGGCAGGCATTGCACGTTTATCTGACTATCAAAGTGAAACCTACGCCACTCTTTATTTAGACAGGTTGGTGCCGCTTACCCAAAACGCTCCGATCAACGACTTGGGCGACGAGATTGTGGCTGAAGCAGCAAGGCATCTGGCCTTGTGGATGAGTTATGAAGACACGGTTCGCGTGGCCGATCTGAAAATCCGTCGGTCTCGATTTGACAGAGTCAGTCAAGAAGTCAAGCAAAGTGCTGAGCAACTGCTAGACATCAACGAATTTTTGCACCCGCGCTTGGAAGAAATTGCAGACACCCTGCCCGCCGCCTTGGGCCGATGGTTGCTTCAAACGAGATGGGCACGCCAACTGGTGGGTCGATTTACTCAACAAGGGCGCATTGTGAAAACTACTTCACTGAGGGGTTATTTGCTGTTGTACGTCATTGCCTCACTGCGCGTGACGCGTCCTTACTCTTTGCGCTATGGGGTTGAACAACAAAGGATCAATGCATGGTTAAACTCAATCACAGGCCTGCTGAAAACCAATGACAAACTGGCACTGCAATTGATTCGAGCCCAACAATTGGTCAAAGGCTACGGCGATACTCACAGCCGGGGATGGCGTAATTTCCAACGCTTGATGACGGCGCTGCCACAATTTCAAAATGAACCTGATGCCGCGATCAAGCTTCAACAACTTCAAAAAATTGCACTCAGCGACGATTCTGAACAAGAACTGTTGACAAGCTTGAAAGCTCAAGGTTTACTGCATGCAATCTGATACTGACCAGATTCACAGCCCCATTTCGATTGACAACATAAACCAGGAGACACCCACCATGAAAACAAAACTCATTAAATCGGCATTGGTTTTGGCCCTTGCGGCTTCTAGCAGTGCAACTGTTTTAGCCCAAGAGGTCACCCTTCGATTGGTCAGCGCCTTTGCAGAAAATGGCATCTATGTTCAGCACATGCTGCCTTGGATCAGCAAGGTCAATGCTGAAGGCAAAGGGGTCTTGCAAATCAATTTCATCGGGGGCCCCAAAGCTATTCCGACTTTTGAGGTCGGCAATGCAGTGAAGACTGGTGTGGTCGACATGGCCCTGAACACAGGCGCTTTTTATACCAATGTCATGCCTGAAGCTGACTTTTTGAAACTCACCCAAATTCCAGTGGCTGAACAACGCAAAAATGGCGCTTTTGACGCCATCAACAAGGTCTGGAACGATAAAGGCAACATGCAGTATTTGGCCCGCATGGTTGAGAACCAACCCTTTCACATTTACACCAACAAAAAAGTAGACAAGGCCGATTTGAGTGGTCAGAAAATTCGCATCACACCGGTTTACCGCGATTTCTTTCAGGCCCTCAATGCCAATGTGATCACCACCCCACCGGGTGAGGTTTATACAGCTTTAGAGCGTGGTGTTGTAGATGGTTATGGTTGGCCCATTGGCGGTATTTTCGATCTGAATTGGCACGAAAAAACAAAGTTTCGCATTGACCCCGGTTTCTATGATGCCGAAGTCTCCTTGGTTATGAACCTGCCTGCTTTCAAAAAGCTCACCGATGCACAGCGCAACTATTTGCAAAAACAGTTGCTTGCCTTAGAAGCTGAAAATACCTTTTGGGGGAAATACGGTACAGAAGAAACAGCACGCCAAGCCAAAGCTGGCATTCAAACCATTGCCTTTGATGCCGCAGGCTCAAAGGCTTTCAAAGACAAAGCCTATGACATCGCATGGACTTCAGCATTGAAGCAGAGCCCAGAGGTTGCAGGCAGGTTCAAATCTTTGTTCACTAAATGATTGGCAAACTTTCTGATGCCTATGGGCGCTTCATTGCAGCCCTGGCTTTGTTCGGATGCTTGATGTTGTTGCTCATGATGCTCATCATCGTGACCGACGTGGCCTTGCGGAACTTTGCAATCAGCGGAGGTCCTCAAGGCATCGGCTGGAGCAACGAGGTTTCAGAATTTATTTTGTATGCCGTCACTTTGAGTGTTGCGCCTTGGCTTTTGCGACAGGGTCAACACATTCGTGTCGACATTGTGTTGCAAGCTCTTCCCAAAAGAGTGGCCTGGGGATTCGAGTGGGTCGGTGATATCTTGGGATTGGCGTGTTGTCTGATCATGGGCTTTTATGGTGTTCAAGCCACATGGGCCAGTTACAGCGCCAACTCGCTGAATATCAAAACACTGGTGACCCCTGAATGGTGGTCTTTGGCACCTTTGCCGCTGGTGTTTTCCTTGCTGAGCATTGAGATGCTGTTTCGAATGCACCGACTTTGGTTGGCCGAACGCGGCCCTCGCAGTGACGCGGTGAGCGCAGCATGAACTCATGGCAATTTGCAGCTTGCCTGATGTTAGGCGGCTCCACGGTTTTGCTCTTTATTGGCATGCCTGTGGCCCTCACCTTCATCGGCATCAACATTGTGGGTGCATGGCTTTACATGGGCGGCGAACCGGGCATGGTTCAGTTGGTTCGCAGCAGTGTGAGCTCGGTCATGGCCTTCTCCTTAACCCCTATCCCCCTCTTTGTGCTGATGGGTGAAATTCTGTTTCACACGGGTTTGGCCTTTAAAGTCATTGAAGGTGTCGAACGAATCATCATGCGGGTTCCCGGTCGCTTGGCCGTGGTGGCCGTGGTGGCGGGCACAGTGTTCTCCGCCATCTCTGGGTCGACCATTGCCACCACAGCCATGCTGGGCTCGCTCATGTTGCCCGTCATGCTCGCCAGGGGCTACCACCCTACCATCGCCACCGGTCCCATCATGGCCATTGGCGCCGTAGACATGCTCATCCCTCCTTCAGCATTGACCGTTTTGCTGGGTTCCCTGTCAGGCATTTCTATTTCAAAACTGCTGATTGGCGGCGTTTTACCTGGTCTATTGTTGTCCATCTCATTTGTGGCGTGGATCATTATTCGGGTTCGAATCAGCCCCCACCTGGCACCCAATGAAACCAATGTGCTTGAACACAAAGGCTGGGACCGCTGGCAACCTTTCTTTGCCTATGTGTTACCCACCCTTTCAATTTTTGGGGTGGTAGTCGGCGCTTTGGCGGCGGGCTGGGCAACGCCCACTGAGTGTGCCGCCCTTGGCGCTTTTGCCACCATGGTTTTGGCCGCTTTCTACAAAGCCTTAAAGTGGGATGCCGTTTTGAAATCTCTCAAAGGCACAGCCGGCATCTCTGGCATGATTTTGTTCATCATTTTGGGCGCAACCACCTTTGCCCAAATCCTGTCATTCTCTGGCGCCAGTACCGGATTGGTGCAGTTCATCACAGGTCAAGGACTGTCGACCGCATGGATCGTGGTCGGCATGATGCTCATCCTTATTTTCTTAGGCATCTTTGTCGACCAAGTGAGCATGATGATGATTACCTTGCCTATCTTCATGCCCATCGTTACCAGTTTAGGAATTGACCCCATTTGGTTCGGTGTGATGTTCCTCATTTGCATGCAACTGGGCTTGTTGTTACCGCCTCACGGTTTGTTGCTCATGACCATGCGGGGTGTCGCGCCGCCTTCCGTCACCATGGCGCACATTTTCTTGGCGGTTGGTCCTTATGTGGTCATGAGTTTGATATTGCTGCTTGCCGTCTTTTTCATTCCAGGCATTGCCACATGGCTACCCGGATGGATTGGCTAAGGAGTTGACGGATAAAACGGGAAAACCCTGATTTCTATCCTCTTAGATTTCTGCAAAGAATGGCAACTTGCCCTTTGGGCGCGCTCTTTCTTTTTTTTATCGGTTTCATTAGGAGTTCACCATGTCTTTTCCGCTAGTTAAAAGTCTTGTCACCCTGACGGCAGCAGCCACTTTGGCCATGCAACCTGCCCTGGCTGCCGATAAAGTAAAAATAGGCTTTGTCAGCACCCTGTCCGGCCCTTCTGCGGCGTTGGGCGTTGACATTCGCGACGCCTTCCTGCTGGCCGTGAAACTCAATGGTGGAAAACTGGGAGGCTTGCCTGCCGACGTTTCTATTTCCGACGACCAATTCAAACCCGATGTGGGCAAACAATTGTTTGAGCGCTATGTCAAACGTGACAAAGTTGATTTTTTAACTGGCGTGGTGTTTTCCAACATCATGTTGGCTGGCCTGCCTGAAGCGGTGGACAATAAAACCATCTACCTCAGTCCCAATGCGGCGCCTTCGCCCATTGCAGGCGCACAGTGCACACCCTACTTCTTTGCGGTTTCATGGCCCAACGATGCCTATCATGAGGCTGCAGGCCAATATGCCACCAATCTCAAAGTGAAATCCGCCTATTTGCTTGCACCAAACTACCAAGCAGGCAAAGACTCCTTGGCTGGTTTCAAACGCTTTTTCAAAGGCAATGTTTCTGGCGAGGTTTACACCAAATTGGGCCAATTGGACTATTCAGCAGAACTGGCTGAAATTCGTGCTGCAAAACCTGAAGTGGTCTACACCTTCCTCCCCGGCGGCATGGGCATCAACTTCATCAAACAGTTCATGGCAGCTGGCTTGAACAAAGATATCCGCCTCATTCAGCCGGGCTTTGGTTCCGACCAAGACGTGATTCGCGCAGTGGGCAATGACATGCTTGGTATTTTTGACACAGCGCACTGGGGTCTTGACTTGCCCAATGAAGCCAACAAAAAATTTGTAGCCGAATTTGAAAAAGAATACAAACGCCTGCCCACCTTGTACGCAGCGCAAGGCTACGACACGGCCCTGCTGATTGACGCCGCAGTCCGTGCAGCCAATGGCAAGATTGAAGACAAAGAAGCCATGATCAAAACGCTGAAGACTGTGAAGTTCAATTCTGTGCGGGGTGATTTCCGCTTCAACACCAACCAATACCCCATCCAAAATTACTACTTGCGAGAAATCCAAAAAGACTCACAAGGTCGTTTGGTCAACCGCATCGTTGGACAACCCGTCTTGACAAACCACGGTGATGCCTACGTTAAAGACTGCCCGATGAAGTAAATGGGGGGCTAAAATCTCCCCATGAGCAGTATTCTGATGTTGGAGCAGGCCTTGAATGGCCTGCAATTTGGTTTGATGTTGTTTTTGCTAGCGTCTGGGCTCACGCTGGTCTTTGGCATCATGGACATGATCAACTTGGCCCATGGTGCCCTTTACATGGTGGGCGCCTTTCTTGCGGCTTGGCTGGTTCAATTGACGCAGTCATTCCTGTTGGGGGTCTTGTTGGCAGTGGGCCTCACCGCCGTGGTGGGCATGTTGCTGGAAGCCACACTTCTCAGAACACTTTACGCACGCGATCACCTGTCTCAGGTCTTGGCCACGTTTGCACTGATTCTGATCATCAATGACTCAGTTCGAATGATCTGGGGCTCTGATTTGGCCCTTTCAGCGCCTCAAGCCCTGTCGGGGCCTGTTCAATTACTCCCTGGCTTGTTGTACCCCAGCTACCGCTTGGTCATCATCGCGGTAGGCTTGGCCATTGCTTTGTTGTTGTTTGTGCTGGTGACCAAAACTCGCGTGGGTGCTTGGGTTCGCGCAGGCGCCTCCAATCGTGAGATGGCCATGGCCATGGGCATCAACATCAAAGCCCTGTTCACCGGTGTCTTTGGTATCGGCGCCGCGCTGTGCGCCGTGGCGGGTGCCATGCTGGGCCCCTTGCTTGCCGTTCAAGTTGGCATGGGAGAGAACATCCTCATTTTGGCATTTGTGGTCATTGTGATTGGGGGCATCGGCTCTGTCTGGGGTGCTTTTGTGGGTGCCATTTTGGTGGGTTTTGTTGACACCATGGGTCGCACACTGCTGCCCCACTTATTTCGTGAAATTTTCTCTCCCCAGTTTGCGAGCGCAGCGGGTCCTGCCGTGGCTTCTATTTTGGTCTATCTCTTGATGGCCGTTGTGCTCTTTGTTCGCCCTCAAGGGCTGTTCTCAGGTCGCTCTTAGCGCAAGGTCAAGATGAATCGCGAAACTCCTCCTTGGCTTTGGTCCTTGTTGCTGGCACTTGCCGTTGCCCTGCCCTTGGTGTTGCATGCGCGTGGCCAAGACTATTACATCAGCATGATCAGCCGCATGATGATTTATGGCATTGCAGCGTGCAGTTTGAACCTCATTTTGGGATTTGGTGGATTGGTGTCTTTTGGTCATGCGGCCTTTGTTGGCATTGGTGCCTATACTGTGGGCATCATGATCACAGAGGGTGTGACGAGCGGTTGGCTTAACTTTGCGGTGGCGATGGGTGTTTCAGCACTGGCCGCTGCAGTCATTGGCGCCATCTCTTTGAGAACGCGCGGTGTTTACTTCATCATGATCACATTGGCTTTTGCGCAAATGATTTACTACTTGGTGAACTCCATCAAAGCCTATGGTGGCGACGAAGGTTTGAACATCAAGTCGCGATCCAACTTTGGCATGGGGCTTGATTTAAAAAATGATGTGACCTTTTACTTTGTCGTGCTGTTCGTTTTGGTGCTCACCTTGGTGATCATTTCGCGCATGATGAAATCGCGTTTCGGCCGCGTTATTCTGGCCATTCGCGACGATGACACGCGTGTAGACGCCATTGGCTTTCCGGCATACACCTACAAATGGGTTTTGTTCATCATTGCAGGGACATTGGGCGGCTTGGCAGGTGCCTTGATGGTCAACCATCAAAACTACGTCAGTCCCAACCTGATGCACTGGACACAGTCTGGCACCTTGATGGTCATGGTGATTCTGGGCGGCGTGGGCACACTGTCGGGCGGCCTCTGGGGCGCCTTGGTTTTGCTCATTTTGGAAGATCTGATCGCCGAATACACCGTGTATTGGCAGTTCTATATCGGCTGGTTTTTATTGGCGGTGGTGCTGTTGGCGCCTCGTGGCTTATCAAGCTTCTTCAACCGGCCTAAAAAGCTTGAAACAAAGGGTCATGCATGAGCCAGCAGCCTTTGCTTGATATTCAAGACTTGGTCAAAAGCTTTGGCGCTTTGCTGGCCACAGACCATGTCAATCTGCAAGTTCTGCCGAATGAAATTCATGCCCTGATTGGCCCCAATGGCGCCGGCAAAACCAGTCTCGTGGCGCAATTGTCTGGCTTGCTTTCCAGCGACAGCGGTCACATCTTGTTTCAAGGTCAAGACATCACCGCCATGGCTACCCATGAGCGTGTCCGACTGGGTTTGGCTCGCTCATTTCAAATCACGCGCCTGTTCAAATCGTTCACCGTCTTAGAAAATGTCTCGCTTGCCATCCAAGCACGAACAGGCAACAGTTTTTCTTTTTGGCGGCCTGTCAAGCAAGAAGCCGAACTCACCGACAAGGCCATGAGCCTGCTGAATGAACTGGGATTGGCACCCCGCGCCCATCATCACGCCAGTGAACTCGCTCATGGTGAGCAACGTATTTTGGAACTGGGGTTGGCCGTCGCCACACAGCCCAAATTGCTGTTGCTCGATGAGCCCATGGCAGGCGCAGGCCCCGTTGAATCTGAGCGTATTTTGAATCTCATTCTTAAATTGCGCCAGCAATCCGCCATCTTACTGATCGAACACGACATGGACGCGGTGTTCAGATTGGCAGACAGAATTTCTGTGTTGGTCAGCGGCGCCTTGATTGCAACCGGTACACCGCAAGAAATCAGACATCATCCCCAGGTCATTGCTGCTTACTTGGGGGAGGAAAACGCATGAGCTTGCTGCAAGTAAAAAATGTGCAATCGGCGTACCAAGAGAGTCATGTATTGTTTGGAATTGACTTCAGCCTCAAGGCAGGTGAGTCGATGGGATTGCTTGGCCGCAATGGCATGGGAAAAACAACCTTGATCCGAAGCATCTTAGGACTCAAATCGATTCAGGGCGGGCAAGTTTTATTTGATGGACAAGACGTCACCCATCTCACGGCAGACAAAATTGCACGCATGGGCATTGCTGTGGTGCCCGAAGGCCGGCAGGTTTTTCCAAACCTGTCAGTAGACGAACACCTCACCGCCTTTTTGAGCAATCGCCACAACAGCAAAACTCTTTGGACTCCCTCCCGTGTCTACGAATTGTTTCCCCGGCTGGCCGAGAGGAAATCCAACTTAGGCTCTCAGCTTTCTGGGGGTGAACAACAAATGCTGGCCATCGGTCGCGCCTTGGTCACCAACCCGCGCCTGATCATTTTGGACGAGGCCACAGAGGGTTTAGCGCCCCTCATTCGAGAAGAAATTTGGAAGTGTTTAAGGCTGCTCTGCAACGAAGGGCAAACCTTGATCGTTGTCGACAAATATGTCAATCGATTGGTAGAGATTGCCTCACACCACCTGATTCTCGAACGTGGACAGGTGGCCTGGACTGGAAGCTCAGAAGCACTGAGAGATGATCGGCAATTGTGGACACGCTATCTTGGCGTTTAATTTTAAAAAGTTTGTGCCACTGACTTCACTGCTTGCATCAGTAGTTTACTGGCGGGACTGAGCGTCCCTTTGCGACGACGGGTGAGGCCTACTCGCCTTTCCCACTGATTGCCTGTGGCCTCAAGTGCCTTCAGTTGCCCTGCTCTAACCTCCCAATAAATCAATTCATTGGGAATGAAGGTTAAAGCATCACTCTGCATCACCATGGACTTCATCAGCACTGTGGAGGTGGTTTCAACTTGGGCCACGGGTGGCTCTAAATCGTGCGAGGCAAAGTAATCGTCAAACGCGAGTCGCTCTAATTCTCGCTGTCTTGGCAAAATCCATGGAAACTTCACCAACATGCTGGGGTTGACCACTTTGTGTTTTGCCAAGGGATGGTCTGACCGGGCTACGACTGTGGCACCCTCTGTTGAAAGGTAGTCATGCACCAACTCTGCATCTGTTGATCTGGCAGGCACCGAAGACAATGCAAAGTCCACCTCCCCTTGCTTGACCCAAGGCATCAAGGCCTCATTCAAACCATAAAGGACTGTCACATGAACGTCGGGGTTCTGGGTTGCCAAAATCTTGAGTGCTAGAGGCAATAGACGGGTCGCTTCTGTAGGGCCGCAGCCAATCATCACGTGACCCCGCTGAGCGCCGCGCATCGATTGAATTTCACCCACAGCATTTCGCATTTCTGCCTCTATGACCCGGCCATGCTCCATGAGTGCCTGACCAAAAGGCGTGAGACTGACCCCGAATCGACCACGCTCCAGAAGCCGAACGCCCAAAGTTTTCTCCAAGGCTTTGATGCTTTTGGACAAGGCAGGCTGAGAAATTTCCATCGAAGCAGCGGCTTCGGTGAGATTGCCGTACCGAGCGGCCGCTAGAAAGAGTTGAACTTTTCTGTAATCCATAACCTATGGTAATGGAAAAAGCATGAATTGTTGTAGATCTAATGCTTGACCTCGGTTAAGTTATGGTTTCGTGTTCATCTCAAGCGCCGAAATGGAGTTTTCATGCAATCGATAGATTTAGACCATCTGGTTCAACCTGACCGCGTTCACAAGAGCGTCTACACCGATCAACAATTGTTTGATCTTGAAATGGAACATATCTTTGAGAAGGCTTGGGTCTATTGCGGGCATGAGTCTCAAGTGAAAGAGAGTGGCGATTACTTCACCATGCAAATTGGCCGTCAACCCATGGTCATGGTCAGAGACATCGACAAAAGTGTGAAAGTTCTCTACAACCGCTGCCCCCATCGCGGTGTTGAACTTTGCGGCAATCAAAGCGGCAATACAGGCAAGGGCTTTGTCTGTTCCTACCATGCATGGAGCTTTCATTTGAATGGCAAAGTCAAAGCCATTCCCTTGGTCAAAGGCTACGACGGCACACGCATGACCCCCGACAACCCAGATTGCAGCATGGTTGCGGCTGCCCGAGTCGACAGTTACCGCGGCTTTGTGTTTGCCAGCTTGTCCAAAGAAGGGCCAGGTCTGGTTGAATTCTTGGGTGAAGCCAAAGTGGCCTTTGACGACATGTGCGACCGCTCGCCCTTGGGAGAAGTAGAAGCCGTGCCTGTCTGTCACCGTGTCGTTCAGCATTCCAATTGGAAGTTCTTCATGGAGAACCAGCTGGACTCACTGCACCCCTCTGTCACGCACCAATCTACTGGCGTGTCTGCGCGCAAAGTGGAGCAACGCTTGAAGAAAGAAAAAGGCGAGGCGCCTTTGTTTTTCCATTACCTTTCCACTTTTGCTTCCAGCTTTGATCAATGGGACTCGGTTCAAACGGTCAACTTCAAATACGGCCACGGCATTTTGAAAGCCTACATGGGCTTGCGCCCTACCGACCCAGACACGGTTGAATATGAAGCTTTGATCAAAAAGGCCTACGGCGAAGAAAAAGGTGAGGAGTATTTGGCGCGAAGCATTCACCACGTGCTCATCTACCCTTACCTGTCTGTTCAATCACCTTTGCAACAACTGCGATGCTTGCGCCCCTTAGCACCTAATAAAACATTGTCTGAAATCTGGCACTTTCGACTCAAAGGGGTGCCCGAAGCCATCTACGAACGATCACTTTGGTATTTCAATCTGGTGAACTCGCCAGCCACCATGATCAATGCGGATGATTTAGAAAACTGGACCAAAGGCCAACTGGGCCTGCAATCCAAAGGTGGCGAATGGGTGAGCTTCCACCGGAATTACGGTGGCGATACTGAAAAAGATGGCGTTCTGTATTCCAACAATGGCACCAGCGAAGTGGTGATGCGCAATCAGTTCAAGGCATGGGAATCTTATATCCGCGCCGCCATTCAACCTTCAGCAAAAGCCTGAACAGGAGTCACCCCTCATGAAAACCAATGAAGTTAAAGCAGCACTCGGCACCGGTGTCGTGATTGAAGCCATCCAATCGATGTCGGGCGCAGACTCCATCGAGCCGGATCACATGGGCCGCGGCCGACAACCCAGTCAAGGCTACATTCCCAAAGCCATCCGTGTGGATTTCGCCTTGCAACGCCAAGTAGAGGAGTTGTTGTTCCATCAAGCAGCGCTGCTAGACAACAAAGCTTGGGGCGAATTTGGCAAATTGTTCAGTGACGATGGTGTTTACTGGATGCCTTCCACGCCCACACAAACCGATTGGCGGCGTGAGCCTTCCATTTTTGCAGAAGACAAACTGCTCATGGAGGTTCGTATGAGCCGACTGCTTCATACCAACGCATGGTCACAAGCTGCACACTGGGGTACCAATCACATGGTGGGTAACATTGTGATTGAAGCGGTCAGTGCGACCCACATCGAGGTCTACTCTCGCTTTCAAATGATGGAAATGCGCCGTGACGACATCCGCCATTTTGGTGGCAGCTACCGCCATACCTTGGTCAAGCTAGGCAGTGATTTGAAAATCAAATTGCAACGGGTCGACATGACCAACGGCCAAGCAGCCTACGACTACGTGCTGCAAGCTTGGGTTTGAAGCTTCAGCAATCAGACAGCCATTTCAGCATCGACTCAGATACTGCTTGCGGTCTTTCCATGGGGGCCATGTGACCGGCGCCGTCAATCATCGAGATGACGGCGTGCGGCACCTGGTGTTGCATCGCTTGGTGTTGCGCCGGTGTGGCCCATGAGTCTTGCAAGCCACACAAAATGAGCGAGGGAACTTGAATGCTTTGTAGCACTGGCGTGGCGTCAGGTCGTTCAATCAATGCGTGCAGTTGATTGGCGAAAATTTCGGCAGACTTTCTTTCAAACATCTTGAGGATCGCTTCCAGCAAGACCGAATCGCTCAATCGATTCGGATGAACCATGCCTTTCACCCATTCTTGCGCCATGGCACGAACGCCTTGTGTTTGTGCGATGTGCAACAGGGCCATGCGTTTTCTGACCTCTTCATCGCCCTCTTCGCCGTCAGCCTTGGCCAAATAACCCGTGTCCAATAAAGCCAGACCTGCGACACGATGCGGTGCGATTCGAACAACCTCCATGGCAACGCGCCCCCCCATGGAATGTCCTGCCAAAAGAAATCTGTCGGGTGCTTCATCTAGCAATTGAGCGGCCATTTGACCAAGGGTGTTGGTATTTCGATGGTCAACAACGCTGCAAGTTCTTGAAGCGCTCAATGCCGGGATGACGGGATCCCAAACGGTGTGATCGCACATCAGGCCGGGGACAAGCAATAAGGGTAAAGAGTTCATTTATTAGATTTTGACAAGGTTCTGAAACAATGAAAAAAGCACTGAACTTTTGAACTAACCCAAAAGGTTGGATTGGTGTCCAACTTTTGGGGTGCAGTTCATTACGCGGTGATTTTTTATGGCTGCAAACACTTTTTGAACTTCAAAATATGGTTTGCTTGACTGATATCTATGGATGAACGGACTATTTCGTCAAATCCCTATGGAGTGGAATAAGTTGGATATTTTCAAATCACAGCGGCTTTAACCGCAATCGGCAATGCGCTCATTCGCGGAATGCCACTGATAGGATCGCGCTCATCCATACCCACCAAACGGGTAACCGAACCCAGATGCAGTTCGTCGTCTGGGCCTGCATGGGTCGATGACCCTCCAAACCCGTGAACCACTGAAACCAATCCAACCCGCAGGCTGTCGTCTGCTTCAACACGCGCCATCATTACCCCATGACGCGAACGCACCTCGATCAAAGCACCCTCTGAAATTCCGATCGCTTCGAGATCCTGCGGATGCATGTAGGCAGGTGTATGAGTACGACCTCTATCTAGATCAAACAAGCCTGCTCCAACTGAGTTCATGAAGTTGTTTGCACGCCGGCAGACCAGCATGAAGGGATACTCCGAATCGGACTTCCACTGCGCGCTGGCCGGGTGCAGATCTCGCAGTTCCTGCAGCATCATTGGATCGGCCAGCTGCAACATGGCGCTGCACTCAGGTTCACGCGGCAATACCCTGACATCCAGTTCGTAAACCTTACCATGTGCGTGAGATTTAACCTCGCCCAATGGAACACGTGCATCGTTGCATGCCAAGTCAATCATTTCCTCAGGGGTCGGAACATGTGACATGTCTAAGGGAATGGTCTGTGAAGGACCTTCCAAATTCGGTCCCTGACCACGCTGGTTGATCCAGTCCAATTGCAGACCCATACGCTGCGCCAGTCCGAAGAAAAAGGCGCCATCTTCAATCAGGTCAGAGCCTACAGGGACATCCGCAATGGCTGGTGTGTATTGAGCCCAGGGCATGGAATAGCCACGGGATACACCGTAGTATTTGAGAGACTCGACCATCTGAGTCGTTCCCGGCAATTCAAGCGACAGCGGAGGCGGAACCACGTAATGGGCAAATTGTGCGGTGGCTGTCATCCTGTAATCCAGTACGACCAACAACTCGAGTTTACTGAGGGCTGCTTCGGTTTTTTTCTGGTCTGGCCAAGCCAGCACTGGGTTGCCACCAAGGCACAACAGTACCTTGATCTGCCCTTCCCCATCCAAAAGAATTTCATCAGCCAGCGCTGCAGTGGGCACACCGCTTGCATTCTCCATCAGACCGTGTACTCGCATCGGCCGGTCGCTGACTACCGGGTACGGTGCGAAGGGCTGGGCACGGGGTTGGAATGCAGGCAACAAAACATTAGGATTGGGGGCGATATCGCCCTCCCTTGCCCAACGGCCACAAAGCGTGTTCAAGCACAGGGCAAGGTAGTAGGTCAGATTGCTGTGAGTGGAGAAGCTAGGCCCAGTGGAGCAGACTACACCACCCCTCTTGCCACGACCATACATTCGCGCCGCAGTGAGCAACTGATGCATTGGCACATCGGAAACTGCAGAGACAAACTCGGGTGTATAGGGCGACACCTCTTTGCGCAAAGCATCGAGTCCCACTGCATTCGCAGCCACGAAATCAGAATCTTGCAAGCCATCTGCCAGAATGATATGGATCAGCCCCGCAAGAAGCACCGCATCAGTGCCCGGTCGCAATTGCAAATGAACAGCTGCACGTTTTGCGGTTTCGGTACGGCGAGGATCAATCACAATCAATTGCATGCCGCGTTGCTGCGCCTCCTTTAATCGGGTCCCAGGGTTGTTGAGTGGGCCCCCGTTAGATTTGGCAATCACAGGGTTGGCACCGACCATGATCCATGTATCAGACGTCTCAAATGTCTGCAGCCCCGCATGCCAATTACCGTGCATGGCAACGGACGTGTATTCTGCAGGCTTGTCGATACTGGCCGCAGAAAAATTCATGCGCGAACCGATGGCTCGCAACCAAGCGCCCATGATCGGTGCACTGCTGGGGTGCGAAACTTGTCCGCTACCACGGTACATTGCAATTGCACGGGGTCCGTGGAGTGCCAGCACTTTTTGTACCTTCGCGGCCACTTGGTCCATCACAAGACTGGCGTCTATCAACGTGAAACGCCCATCAGATTGGCGTTGCAGACAATGTGTCAGTCGCGCTGGGTCATTGTGCTGGGCTGGCAAGGCGCGGCCCTTGGGGCAACTGTACCCATCGAATGCAGGCGCCTCTGGGTCACCCGTGACATGGACAGCGCGACCGCCCTCAACTGTGACGAGGATAGGGCAGTAAGCAAGGCAATTGCGGCAGATACCGGGGACAATTTTTTTTTCCATGTGCTGACCTCACATTGTTGGAATTTAAGTAGATTATCTACGCAAAATTTTTAAAATTTCAAGACCTCAGTCACCGGGTCATCAAACTTAGGCAGCGTACCATTCACCGACATTGCAATAGGTATCTGTGCTCCTGATTTGACAAATAAAGGCAATTGATTTAAAGGCGCTTTCACTGTATGTCTTTGACCCGCCTTCAAGGGGGTCTTGTCGTAGAAGTCAAACCAATATTCGCCAGTCGGCAAATGCGGCAAATAAACCTCTCGCGTTATGGCACTCTGCACTACCACTGGTGCGACAAGCAATGCGTCACCCAACATGAAATCGTCTGAATCCTCAAAACACTTCAAGTCATTGGGGAAATTGAAAAAGGTGGGGCGAATGATGGGCACATGTTTATGGCTGGCAGCTTCAAAACACTGCCACATATAAGGCAATAGTTGGTAGCGCAAACGGATAGCTTCGATCACAGCCTGCGTGACTTCGGGATGCATCCAAGGCAAATTGCTCACATTGCCAGCTTTCCAAGAGTTCATCACCATGCGAGGGTTCAAGCTACAAGATTGCACCCAACGCAAAAACAATTCAGCATCGGGAATAGGGCCATAAAAACCACCCACGTCATGGCCGATGTTGAACATGCCCGACAAACTCATTTGGAGTCCCGTGCGGATGTTCCACTTCAAGCTGGCCCAACTGGTGGTGTTGTCACCCGACCAAGTCTGTGCATAGCGCTGAATGCCAGGGGGGCCCGCTCGCGTGATGGTAAAGGCCAGATCTGCTTGTGAAGTTTCTTGCGCATGTGCCTTTTGCGATTCAAAGGTGGCACGGGTCATCAAAAGACCGTGCAAGGGCCTGCTTCTGTGCATGGGCAAACTAGCGCCCATGCCAGCGCTGATGGCGTCTTCCGCTTGTATCGCGTATTCATTGTTGTCGTTCCAACCTACATCAATCCCGCGCTGCAATATTTGTGTTTTAAGTTGCGATTGCCACCACTTAACTGCTTGCTCACAGGTAAAGTCCAAGTGGGAGCCTTGTCCATCCCAATAGGGCTCCACCACGGGCTGGTGGGAAGCTTCATGCTCAATGAAAGCACCCTGCTCAGCCAACACTTTGTAGGCAGGGTGATCGTCCAACAAGCAGGGCTTGAGATTGGCCACTACTTTCATACCAGCGGCATGAAATTTGGCATTCACTTCTTCGGGGTTGGGAAACTTGCTGGTGTTCCAAGTGAACACATAACGTTGTTTGCCCCTGCTTGAATAACCCGAGCCATAGTGGAAAGCAGAAATGGGTACTTGGTGATACTGACACTCGTCAATGAAGGACGACAACATTTCTTGGGCATTGGCTGAATCGGCCAAGCCCATGGCGGTTTGGGCATACCCCAAGGTCCAGCGGGGGGGCAACAATGTACCTCCCACCAATTTCACAAATTGTGCAATGACCTCTTCGGGCGTTGAACCCACCATCAGGTAGTAGTCCAAGTCGCCATCGTCAATTTCAGTGGTGCGAAACAGGCCATGGTAATTGTCGTGTTCGCAACCCAAATCAAATGTGCAAGCTGACAAGGTGTCGTAATAGGTCCCGACCCACAAACCATCCACTGTGCGCGTGATTAAAAAAGGCCAATGTTTGTAAAGCGGATCACCTCGTTCAGGGTCGTAACCGATTGAGTCTTGCCCCAGACAACGCAAACGGCGCCCGTGTAAATTCAAAGGACCTGTTTTGTCGCCCAGGCCAAAGTAATGCTCAGACGGATCTCGTTTTAAGCAATGGCGAAGCAAACCCGTTCGATCTTCGTTCAAATACGCACTCGTCACACGGTCGCTTTGAAATGGCTTGTTGTTTGCAGGATCGGTCCAAATTAAGCGAATAGGCTCACCCTCGCCACCCGTCCAAGTCACACGCAGTTTCGAAGTTTCTAAGCTCTTGGTATCGGCTCTTGGCGAAAGCTTTGGGCGATCAAAGCCCGCTAAGGTTTCACGGGGTCGGCCTTCCCAAGCCACGTCCTGACCTGATACGGGCGCGATAGCCCATGTTCTGGGTTCTTTGAAGCCTTCAGAAGATTGCCATGTGACACGCGCCATTGTTTCTGATAAAAAAACCAAGCGCAGTTGACCGCCCTCTTTCAAGTCAATGACGGCATCAGCGCTTGATTCCCCGGGCGAGGAAATCCAAGCAGAACCAGCAATGGGTTTCATACTGCATCCTTTTCGAGGCGCTGTCCCTGTTTATCAAATGCATGAACATGGTGCGCCGGAGCGTTCATTTCAACGGTTTGTCCTGGCATCAAATTCATTTCACCTTCAACCAACACCTCCACGCGCGATTGATCAGACAGTTGTGCGTGAACCAAGCGCTGTGCACCCAAATACTCCACAGTTTTGACCACCATGACCAAGCCCTCGCCAGGCCCGCAGAGTTTCCAGTGCTCTGGCCGAATTCCAACCTGCACAGCCTGAGGAGAAATTGGCCATGCAGCGGCTGCTCGCACCAAGTCGACTGCGATGAAGTTCATGCGCGGACTGCCAATGAAGCCAGCCACAAAAGTGTTGCAGGGTTTTTCGTACAAATCGACTGGCGTTCCCACTTGTTCAACCAAGCCCGCTCGCAACACCACAATTTTGTCAGCCATGGTCATCGCTTCCACTTGATCATGTGTGACATAAATCATGGTGGCACCCAAGCGTTGGTGCAATTCACGCAATTCATTGCGCATGGAAACGCGCAGCTCTGCGTCTAAGTTAGAAAGTGGTTCGTCAAACAGAAATATTTTGGGGTTGCGCACAATGGCTCGGCCAATGGCCACTCGCTGACGCTGGCCGCCAGACAATTGGGTAGGACGGCGTTGCAGAAGTGGGTCTAGGCGAAGCAAATTGGCTGCCTCTTGGACTTTCTTCTCAATCTCTGAACGGGGCACATTGGCATTCTCTAAGCCAAATGCCATGTTGTCATAGACCGACATGTGCGGATACAAAGCATAGGATTGAAAAACCATGGCACAACCGCGATCAGCCGCACCCACTTCGTTCACACGTTGGTCATCAATTCGCACTTCGCCGTCGGTGGGCAAATCGAGTCCGGCAATCATTCGAAGCAATGTAGATTTTCCGCAACCCGAGGGCCCGACAAACACCACAAATTCGCCGTGCTCAACTTTTAAATCTATGCCATGAATGACCGCTGTTTGGTCAAACTGTTTACGGAGAGATCGCAATTCAAGGGTAGACACAATGCACAACCTGACAGAAAAAATTCAGTAATAAAACCGTTATTTCACACCAGCGCCCGCGATGCCGGTGGTGATGTAACGTTGAAGGAAAGCAAACACCAAAGTGACTGGCAACAAGGTGATCACAGTCATGGCCAGAAGATAATGCCACTGGGTGTTCAATTCGCCCTGAAATGAATTCAAGGCCAACTGCAGGGTGAAAAACTCATTTTTCGATAGCACAATGAGTGGCAACAAAAAGTCGTTCCAGCGCCACATCACGGAAAAAATGGCCAGAACGGCCAGCGCAGGCGCAGACAAGGGAAGCACAATGCGCCAGTAAATGCGCCACTCACTGGCATGGTCCATTCGCGCAGCTTCAATCAACTCATCGGGAATGGTGAGCATGTATTGGCGCAGCAAGAATACCCCTGTGGGCGTGGCCACAGCCGGCAAAATGACACCCCACAAACTGTTCAACAGGCCCACTTCATTAATGACTAAAAAAACCGGCACTAAAATGATGGTGGGCGGAATCATGAGCGTTGCGATGATCAAAAGAAAGACACTTTTCTGACCTTTGAATTTGTACTTCGACAATGCAAATGCCGCCATCGAGTTAATGAGCAAAGTGAGCAAAGTGGCCACCACCGTGATGAACACACTGTTCCACAAGTAAGTGCCGAATGTGAACTTGCCAAACAAGTCGGTGTAGTTGTTCCACGCAAATTTCATTTCATTCACAGGCTCGCGCTGGCGAATGTTGACTTGCAAACGCTGTTCGGGCGCTGCTGGATCAATCATGTTCGCCATAATGCCAATGCGATTGACCTGCGCCATCTCTTTTTGGCTGCCATCTTCCCGCTTTACCAAAAACAAAGGCAAGGGCTTGGCATGGCCTTCCACCATGACCGTTTTTTGTGCATAGGGCAAAAACGAGGGCGGGAACTGGCTGATAGCTGCCTCAGTTTTGAATGACGACATGACCAGCCACACAACAGGCGCAAACATGGTGAACAAGCCAATGACCAAATAGGCATAGCTCAAAACATCGGTCCAATCAAGCGACTGACGACCTCGTGTGCGAAGGAGAAAGTTAAGGGTCGACATGTTCAACGCACTTTCTGTCCTGCTTCGCTAGCGCGCGTTAAGCGGAGCTGCGCCAGCGTGAGGATGATTAAGAAAAATGCCAATGCCAAAGATGCAGCCGCAGCCAGACCATACAAATGTATTTGCTCAGCAAAACCAGTTTGGTAAATGAACTGAACAATGAAAGTGGTGGCAGAACCAGGACCGCCGCCTGTGAGCACGAACACTTCATCAAACACCTGGACTGCACGGATGGCAGCCAACACCAGGACCACAATCAAATTCGGCATGAGCAAAGGCAAGGTGATGCGCGTCAATGTGCGCCAGGGACTTGCACGGTCCATTTCAGCAGCTTCATACAAATCTTTGGGAATGGCTTGCAGCCCAGCTAATAAAATGAGTGTGTAAAAACCCATGTGTGCCCAGATTGATACAAACACGGTCCAGAAGAACGCCCAGCCTGAATCGGTGAGCCATTCAATGGGCGCAGAACCCCACGCCACCAAGCCTGCATTGAAAGCCCCTTGGCTTTGCAACAACCATTTCCAGATGAGCGCCACCACCACGGGTGACAACAACACCGGATAGAAAAACACACCACGCCAAAAACCACGCCCGATGATTTTTCGATTGAGCACCAAGGCAGTGGCCAAGGACAACAGCACCATGAGTCCCACCTGAATCAGGCTGAACTTCAGAGTGTTGAAAACAGCGCGCCAAAAAATATCTTTGCGGCAAGTCGATAAATCTAGGTAGTTGTCGCATTGAAAGAGAATTACAAAATTCTCTGCACCAGTGAAAGGCCGCGTGAAGGGCATCAAATTGACCCCTCCCGTCACGGCATACACCAAGTTAATCAAGATAGGCAAAAAGCAGAAGAGCCCAAACACGACCAAATTGGGAGTGACAAAAAGCCAGCCCACACGCTGCAGGCCCAGCAACTTTTGTCCAAGCCTAAAAAATGGCTCTAACAAATTAAAAAAGAAAGCTATGAGTCGCATCAAAAATAAATCGCCCCAGCTGACAAGTCAGGGCGATAGGTGGTCCCCAAAAAACAAAGGTGTGGGTCATTGTTCATGCCCACACCCCCATGGAAGCGCTCAAACCAAGATCACTGTTGAGCTTGCTTCAGAGCGTCCTGCATGTCTGTGTTGATTTTACTGACAGCGTCGTCAGTGCTCATTTCACCTACGATGGCTTGCGTGACACGGGTCACCGTTGGCAACATGATGGCACGGTTGAATTTGTAACCTTGGAAAGCATAGGCCACAGGTGCCAATTGAGACACGCCACCGCTGAAAACGCCTAAAGCGGCTTTGGCTGCGGGTTCTGCGTTGGTGTAATTGATGCCTTTTTTCGCCAAGCCTGCATGTGCAGGAATGTTATTGGTCTTGGCTGTGAACTCAGCGTAATTTGTCTCAGAGGCCATGAAGTCCAAGAATGCCGCCACTTCTTTAGGCGACTTGCTGGTTTTCAAAGCCACCCAAGCTGCGCCGCCAGGAATGCCTGAGCAAGCGGCAGGACCGCAGGGGTTGGGCACAGCGACCCAATCAAAATTGGTGCCGACTTTCTTTTGCAGGTTACCGATTTGCCAGCTACCGGCCAACACCATGGCCACGTTGCCATTGACGAATTCATCGATGGAGGAAGCGTAGGTAGAACCGCCTGTGCCAGCCCACACTTCGCGCATCATGCTGCCATCTTTGTGCCATCCCACAAACTTGGTGACTGCATTTTTGTAACCTGCATCAATGACAGGGTTGCCCTTGGCATCAAAAATCTTGGCGCCGTAGCTGATGGCGGGGCCTGCGAAACGGTGACCGGAACGGTCCCATGCGCTGCCTGCTTTGATTTGGGTGGCTTTGGCAACTTGTGTACTTGCTTTGATCCAGTCATCCCAAGTCGCCTTGGGGCCGGGAATGGCCACCTTGGCTTGTTCAAACAAAGTCTTGTTCACAAAGGGGCCCGTCATGGTGAGCTGCGACATGAAGCCGTAGATGCCTTTGTCGGTAGCACTGGGGCGCAGCCAAGGTGTGGTGGCACCAAAGTTGTCATCCCAGTATTTGCGATTTTTCAAATTGGGGGCAATGTCCATGTAATATTTGGACAGACCACCTAAGTCGGTCACCCGGGCAATGTCAGGGCCTTGGCCTGCAGCCAACTGAACTGGCAACTGCTCCACAATGGACTTATAAGGAACCGTGTCAATGATCACCTTGGTGGCAGGATTCAACGCTTCAAAGCGCTTGGCAATTTCAGCCGTGACTTCGCACTCCACGCCGTCTTGGTAGCACATTACACGAATTTCGCTGGCCATCGCAGCGCTTGCAGCAATGGTCATTCCAAGCATCAGAACCAATGGGCGAATATGAACAGTTTTCATGGGGATCTCCTTGATAATTTGGGCATCGCGCGACTATAGCCTGTTAAGGCACCCTTCTGACTAAGCGTTTGTACGAATAATGAATGAATTACCCCCTACCCTGAGCCAGGCAGCAGACCTTGATGGACAACTTTTAGCCCTCTTTGGCCAAGCCTTGCCAAGTGATTTACCAGTTCAGGTTGAATGCATGCATCAGCTTCAGCAAGCAGACCGGGAATTGGCACTTTGGCAAGTCCGAGTTGGCAAGCTTCTGAATTGGACCTTGACCTTGGTCTCCCCCCTTTCCCGCGATCAGGTTCCCATTTTGTTAAGTGGCGACGGCTGCTGGCCTCAAGTGATTCATGGGGAAGGCATTCAGGCCGTTCTGAATGAGGGTTGCGCCTTGGCTTGGTTCAATCGAACAGAATTGGCTTTTGACAACGGCCAGCGCAAAGGGCCCATCTGGGCTCAATGGCCATCGCTGTCCACAGGCTGTATTTCAGCTTGGGCCTGGGGCTATCAAAGGAGCTTAGACGCCTTGGTGCAAATCAGACAGGCACACAGGCCAGACCAAATTCAGGCGGCCCTTGGCCTTGTCGGTCATTCCAGAGGCGGTAAAGCCGCCTTGTTGGCCGCAGCCACCGACCAACGTGCTGCCGCCGTCATCTCTCACAACAGCGGCACGGCAGGTGCAGCGTCTCTGGCAGTTCAACGTCAGGGTGCCGAGAGCCTGACTGAATTGATCAAGTCATTTCCGCATTGGCTCAGCCCTGAGCTCAACACAACTGTGCACATTCAAAATATTGTGGCCTTAGACACGCCTAGGCAAATGCTCGCAACCATCGCCCCCAGAGGCTTGTGCTTGCTACAGGCTAAGGACGATTTATGGGCTAACCCGGAAGGTACCGAATGCATGCACCAAATGCTGAAAGCCAGCTGGGCAGGTCATGAAGCTAATTTGAAATGGGTCGAGCGTCCTGGCGGGCATGCCATGACCCCAGCAGATTGGCAACAAGCAGCGAAGTTCCTGGCAGGCTTTTAAATTTGACTCAGCGCGTAAGCACCTTGCGTCAGGTCAATGGCTTGGCCCGTTCGAGCAGACTCTTGAGCGGCCAAACCGATTAACACCGCTGTTAAGCCATCCTGCAAGCCCACTTCAAGGGCACCATGGCCCCGAACCAGTGCATTGAAACGTTGATGTTGGTAAAGGGTAGAACCGTTGTGATCCCCCGCAGCCAAGGCCACTGGATCGACGGGCACCTCCAGCTCTCTGGGGCCTTTGGGATTGCGAGGGCTGATGACCACCTTGGGTGTGGGCGGCTCACCCAAATGATCGGGCCAGAACCGACCGGGGCCTGGCACAAAACACTCGACTTTGCCGTTGGCGCCCACCACCGAAATTTCTTCTTGGTATCTTGCCCCCTCAGCAAACATACACAACTCGAGCAAAGCACGCTGGCCACTTTGGAAATCAACGATGACGTAAGCGTTGTCCAAAATATCGGGCACACCGTCTGGATAAGATTCATTCATATGGTTGTGGGCCACTGAGGCTGAAGCGTAAACGCGAACAGGATCGCTCTTCAATATATGGCGCATGAGGTCGAAGAAATGGCAACATTTTTCAACCAAGGTGCCACCGGTATAACGGTTGAAACGGTTCCAATCGCCCACCTTCACCAAAAACGGAAACCGATGCTCGCGAATGGAAAGCATGGTGACAGGGCCCGTGTTCTGTTGATGGTGCGCCTCCTCTGTCAAGGCTGTGACAGGGGGCATGTAACGGTATTCCATGGCCACCCAAATGGGGGCTGGGTAATTGCGGTGGAGTTGGGCAAGTTTTTTCAAATCTTCCAGCGAAGTGCAGGCAGGCTTTTCAAGCAAGACCGGCAAAGGACGGAGCAAAGCGATTTCCGCCATTTGTCCGGCATGCCTGAAGTTGGGGCTGGCAATGAGCAAACAATCGACGTCCTGGGCCGTGACCACCTCTGCCAAACTTGATGCGCGCTGGCTTCCCTTTGCGAAGGCCAAACTGGCCGCTGCCATGGTGTCGTCGGGTTCAAAAATACGGGTGACGGTGGCACCTGGCAACAGCGCAATGTTGCGCAAATGTTCTTGGCCCATCATGCCGCAGCCGATGATGCCGTAACGTATGTTTTGAGGGTTAGTCATGAAAAAAGGAGCTCTCCGTCAAAATTTCGATGTCTTGAAACACCTATTCTAGCGACCCTCAAAATTTTAAAATTGATCCATTTCTCGACTCTACTGACCCGCGATGAACCCCTTCGCTTCCAAATGGTCGACTACCGATTCAGAGAAACCCCAATCTAGAAAAACATTTCTGGTGTCGGCACCCATCGCAGGTGCAGCATGCTTAATTTCTGATGGCGTTCGACTAAAACGCGGCGCCGGATTGGGTTGAACAACGCCATCAATTTCAGTGTAAACGTGCCTTTCAATACTGTGGGGGTGTTGCGTCGCCTCCATCATGTCCAGGACAGGTGCAAAACATGCATCCGTTCCTTCTAGTAACTCACACCATTCAGCGCGTGTCCGTTTTTTGAAAGCTTCACTTAAGTGCTCACGAAGTTCAGACCATCCTTTGGGATCGTTTTGCTTTGGAAGCGGCGAGTCCTTCAAACCAATGCGCACTATCAACTCTTCATAGAATCGCCGTTCAACGGGTGCCACTGAAATATGCTTTCCATCAGCAGTTTCATAAACGTCATAAAAGGGGGCTCCCCCATCGAGCAAGTTATGCCCTCGAGGACCTTTCCATGCGCCCATTTGTTTCAAAGCGTATTGCATGGTCATCAAACTGGCCACGCCATCAACCATGGCAGCATCCACAACCTGTCCTTGGCCGGACTTTTGCGCTTCAAGAATTGCCGCAAGAATACCCATTGCCAAATACAGAGCGCCGCCGCCAAAATCACCAATGAGATTCAAGGGCACACTGGGCTTTCCTGCTGCAGGGCCAATGCTGTGAACAGCACCGGACAGGGCAACGTAATTTAAATCATGGCCCGCAGCTTGTGCCAAAGGCCCCTCTTGACCCCATCCTGTGATTCGCCCATACACCAACTTTGGATTTTGGATTTGGCACTCAACAGGGCCTAAACCAAGTCGTTCCATCACCCCTGGGCGAAACCCCTCTATCAGCGCATCAGCGTGACCCATCAAATTAAGAAGAGTCGACTTGCCCTCTTCAGTTTTCAAATCAATGGCCACCGAGCGTTTACCGCGGTTGAGTAAATCAAATTGCGGCAAAAAATCAATCCCCCGGTCACCCACAGTCAGTCGCTCGACTCGCACCACATCGGCCCCCATATCAGCCAACAACATGCCGCAGAAAGGCCCTGGTCCCATGCCTGCCATCTCAATGATTTTGAAGCCCTTTAAGGGACCTGACATCTGAAGACTCCGTTAAATTTAGACCTCGTGTGGGGCCATTTTTTTTGTTTTAAATTGAATGGGAACAGCCTTAGCTGCGCAGGCAGGCGCACAGGTCTCGCCTAACAACGCAAGGCGCTCAACTTCTTTTTCAATCAAATCAACTTGCAAGCGCTGACTAGGCCCCAGTTGACGCAAATCATCCAGCGCAAAAAGCGCAGCGCCTAATGCACCAGCAATTTGCGGATGAGACGGAATAATGAGAGGGGCCTTAAGTGACATCTCAATGTGTTTCACCGCTGCGATGTTTCGAGCGACTCCCCCAGTCATCACAATGGGCATGCGCTGACCTACGCGGCTGACCAAGCCCACGATTCGATTGGCAACAGCCGCATGAACGCCGTCCAAAACAACAGATTTGTCTGTTCCTTCAGCCAGCAATGCAATGACTTCTGTTTCTGCAAATGTTGCACACATGCTGGTGATTTTCACGGATTCAGTGGCAGACAAGGCTGCAGCCCCCATCTCGTCAAGTTCTACATTGACGGCACGGGCCAACACTTCCAAAAATTTACCTGTACCCGCTGCGCACTTGTCATTCATTGCAAATTGGGTGACCAAGCCCGACTCATCCACCGCAATGACTTTGCTGTCTTGGCCTCCAATGTCAATCACCAAGCGTGCTTCGGGCACCATGGCAACGGCACCCCTTGCATGACAAGTAATTTCTGTGATGGTCCGGTCTGCCATGTCCAGCATACGGCGTCCATAACCCGTAGAAACACAACGCTGAATGTCTGTAGGTTGAATACCGGCCTCTGCAAATGCCATCTGCAATGCAACTTTCACGCCTTCATCACTCACAGCACCTTTTTGTGACACGCTGGCGGCCAGTACCTCACCCTCTTGGTTGAGAATCACAGCCTTACCTGTCGTGGAACCAAAGTCGATGCCCAGAACGTATGCACTCATGGCCAAAGCTCCTTTTAAAACTCAGCGATTTCTCTGACGTCTGGCTTCAATTTGTTCTAGCATGGCTTCAACTCGGCTGTTGACCAATTCGTCTTTGTAAAAAGATTCATCAACCATGTCACCTTCAAACATCGCTACAGGCATTCCCATGCGTTTTCCAACGGCATCCGCCAGTAAGAACTGAGGGTAAGAAAACGCCCGGCAGGTTCTTGCGCCATGCAGGACAAGCCCGTCGATTTCGTAATATTCGCAATGTTCAATCACTTTTTCAATAACCTGGGGTGCAGAAATACTGATGGGACAAGTGAGAAAATTCTGAGCCATGCCATCCAGGGGGTCACGCAAATCGATGACCTCAGTTTCGTGCCAAAACCCCATGTGCGTGTAACGACCCGCAACCATGCATGCGTCAAATCCAGCAAACTTGTCGGAAAGCCATCCGATTTTGTTCCAGTTCATGATGCCGTCCCAGAAAAGCCTGTACTTTTCATCGGGGACTGAACCTACACCCAGCGTGATGCGCTCTTCAATTTCATCCTTTTTCTTTTGAAAATAATCAACAATCTCAGGACCGCCAGGCAAGAAATTGACAGGGGCAATGCTGTTAGTCCATTCAAAAAACGTTGCGGGTGAAGGACGTGCTTTGCACAAGCGCTGTGCTTCAACTTTTAACTCAGCCGCAGTCTTCACATAGCCCATGATCTCACGCAACCGATCATGGTCAAATGTTTTACCTGTGACCCCCTCAATGAACTTGATGCATTCGCGAAGTTGGTGAACCAAGAAATCTACCGATTCTCGATATTCAGGCCCACTCATGTATTTAGCAGACGGATTATTTCCCCAGATCCAAGGCAAAGAAATATTGAAGATGGGCACTTTTTTCCCAAACGTTTTATACAGTACCTCGTCCCACTGTTGCCCAGTGCTACAAAATGGGTAGGCGCTGATGATCATGTCGGGCAAGGGAATGCGTGCAGCAAGTCCACGTCGTGCGTCCTGAGACTCTGGCAGCATTAAATTTTTAGCCTCCTCAGTTGAGCGCTGGCTAAGGACACCACACCCAATGTGAGTTCTTGCATAGGAGCACAATTCACGATCGTAACCAGCCTCCTCCGCAGCCTTTTGCGCGGGACCTTCTTCCTTGCGCGCAGCCAGCAAAGCGGCAGCGGCTTCTCCATGACACCAAGCCAAACCTGCGGCTTGTAAAATGGGATTTATTGCCACCCCTTCATACCAACACACCATCTTGCCTTGCTCTCTGGCAGTGAACAGGTCCTCCCAGTATTCGGTGACCATTTTGTTGTTCAATTTGGTAGCTTGCAAGCGATTGGCGCGCTTCACAGGTGGCATTTCATTAACGACTGTATTCATGGTGGGACTCCTTAGTTTAGGCCGAGGCGGCCAGTGATTTTTCTGATTGACGTTTGATCATTTCAACGAAAGATTCAACACGAGTTCGAATGTTTCCGCCAGCTACCAATTCGTGCTCTGTTTCTACCAAGAGATGGGGCACACCATTGGATTCAAATGTTTTCTTGATACGAGGGTATTGGAAGTAATGGGGTTCGCAAAATTTAGCCATGAGCACAATCATGCCCATTGCCCCGCTGTTGCGCGATGCATTCAAAAGCCACTCATCCCAATCTGATTTGGGATCCAAACGTGTTGGGCATGGGGCATTCCAATTTCGATCGATGTACCAACGCGCCAATGCGCGCAATGGGTCGCTGGTGTCGTCGACATCGGTTGAGACATATCGCCAGCCATGGTAGAGGTCATCGTCCACCACATAGGCGCCGCATTCCTCAATCATGGCCAGCACTTCAATTTTGGGAGCTTGGCAAAGATGGCCAGACAAATAGACAGGGATACGTCCAACATGTTTATCACCCGTTCCTTGCAAATCATTTGTCAATTGTTTGATCAATTCATTGTGCGTGGCCTTGTCCATGATCATGCTGGACTTGACAATGTGCTGCATTTCCATCGAGGACAGTTTGATAGACCCTTCGCGCCGCTGAGCATACAAGTGGCGAATTAACTGACGATTTTCGTTGAAGAGAGCAATGCTGTTTCGCAAAGAGTCTTCAGTGATGGTGACATTGAGCGTTTGCTCCAAAGCAGTGGTCAGTCGACGAAGGACTGATAAGGCATTGTCTTCAGACCAAGCATCTTTCAATGAAGCAATTAACTGATAAAAATGAACCTTCATTTCAGGCTTGCGGACACGGATCATGTCAGCAGCACTGAGAACTTGAACACAGTGATCGCCAAACATGATGGCATCGACATAATCCAATTCATCTTTGACTGCTTGATCTACAAGACTGCGGGTGTAACCACAAAAGAAAGGATAAATCGAGGCATGGCCCACTGTGATGGGCTCATCATTTTCTTGCAGAATCACGGGAAGAGCGCCCGCCGCATGAACGGCCTCTGCAGGGAAATGCATTGGGAAAGAGCCAACCACTTTGCCTCCAGTCGCTTTTTTCCAAGCTTTGGCCGTGCCCGCTGGGTCGGCCGCTGCCGCTGCAAGTTGTTGAAGAATGGGGTGCATGAGGAAAATCTCCCGCTGAAAGAATGATTTAAAAAAATAGACTCAGAAAACAAGGGGCCTCTATCAGGCCGCTGAAATACCACCGTTAGGGCTAATTGCTTGACCCGTGATTCGGCAAGCCTCCGGACTAGACAAAAAGACAATCAAATGCGCCAGATCTTCTGGCTGACTTAAACCCAAATGAGCCATTCGAGCAGCCTTCTCAAACAACTTGGCACTAAAGCCATCCCGCATGACTCGGTCATATGTCAAAGTTCCTTCAATCAATGAAGGGGTGATCACATTTACACGGACACTATCTCGTTTGGCCTCCATCGCCAAAGTTCGGGTGAACATCACAATTCCCGCCATGGCAGCACCAATCACAGACTCACCAGGAGTGGCTAATTTTCCAGCATCTGAAGCGATGTTCAAAATCACACCGCTTTTTTGAGTCTGCATGATGGGTAACACCAAACGACTGGTCAATAAAGGGCCTAACATCTGACCGATGAGCATGTCAGCGATTTCTTCAGGGGGTGTTTGATGCAACAGTCTGGGAACAAATGCAGCCACTGTCGAATTAACCAATACGTCAATGCGGCCCATGTGCTGATGCGCTTGGATCACTGCGTTAGTTGCTTGTTTCAAATCATTGGCATCAGCTGCAATAAACAATATGTTGATGTCTGGAAATTCAGTTTTAACAGCATTGCAAGCATCATTGCCGCGAGCCTCATCTCTTCCCACCAAGGCAATACAGGCAACGCCTTTGCGTGCAAATTCAATGGCGGTTCGCAAGCCAACCCCTGCCGTTCCGCCCATGATTAACACATTGCTTTCACTCAAGGAGCGAGGCATTGAAATAGGACGATCATTCATAAATATTAAGTTCGACTCACCAGAGAAAAATTATTTATCTCCTCTGGAATATGACATATTTTAGGAAAATATCAAGCAAATTTTATTTTTAATGAGTAGTACTAACCCTAATTGGCTTCTGCGAGTTGCTTCCTAAAATTCATGAGCGTAAAACTTTCTGGGCGCATCAAACTGCCCTGTTGACCCATGTCTCAACTCACTGTTAGCAACGCACAAATCTTCTACGATGGTGCCATCGAGGCGGTGCGCGACGTCTCGTTCACAGTGCCTCGTGCTCAAGTAATCACCATCTTGGGTGCAAACGGTTCAGGAAAGTCAACTTTGCTCAAAGCCATTTCAGGTATTTTGCAGCCTGAAAAAGGTGCGTTGGTCGCAGGCAACATTCAGTTTGACGGCGCCGATTTGTCAAGCGCTTCCTCTGACGAGATTGTTCGAAGCGGCATCGCACACGTCCCCGAAGGACGCCGTCTGTTTGCCAACCTCACTGTTGAGGACAATCTGATCATGGGTGGCGCCACACAGGGCTTGAGCGCCAGAAAGGCCAAGCTTGAACAGGTCTATAACGTCTTTCCAGACCTGACCCAACATCGATTGCGCATTGCTGGCTACCTCTCTGGTGGGCAACAGCAAATGGTGGCCATTGGGCGAGCCCTCATGTCAGACCCCAAGTTACTGATGCTAGATGAGCCCTCATTGGGTTTGGCTCCGAAAATTGTTGAACAAATTTTTAGCATCATCACTCGGCTTTGTGAGGTGCAAGGAATTTCTATTTTGCTTGTCGAACAAAATGCTCGCTTGGCTTTGTCGGTAGCGAATTATGGCTACGTCCTAGAACGTGGACGTGTCGTATTCGACGGCACGGCCCAAACCCTCAACAACAGCACCGAAATTCAAGAGTTTTACCTTGGCATGAGCACGGCCAGCACTCGCCGTTCCATGCGCGATGTTAAACATTACAGGCGCAGAAAGCGGTGGCTTTCATGACCCAATCAGAGCCAATTCTCAGCGTTCAAAATTTGAGTAAAAATTTTGGTGGCGTTCAAGCCCTGTCAGATATTTCACTTGACGTATGCAAAGGGGAAATTGTCAGTGTCATTGGCCCCAATGGCGCTGGAAAGACCACCCTGTTCAACATGATTTGTCGTTTGTACGACCCCAGCAGTGGTCAAATTGAATTTAACAAGACGAACCTTTTGAAGCATGCCCCCCATGATCTTGCGGGTCGTGGCATCGGGCGAACATTTCAAAATTTAGCACTTTTCCGCCACGGCACTGTCGTTCAGAACCTTTTGGTGGGTGTCCACTCTAGGCTGCGTACAGGCGTACTCGAGTGCGCTTTCTATCTGGGAAGAACCGCAAGAGAAGAACGTGATGCCCGAGAACAAGTCGAAGAGATCATTGAATTTCTTGAAATAGAAGAGATTCGGAATCAACGTGTTGACAAACTCTCCTATGGACTCCAAAAAAGGGTCGAACTCGGACGTGCGATGGCCATACGCCCCAAACTCTTACTGCTGGACGAAATGGTTTCAGGCATGAACCAAGAAGAAACCGAGGACATCGCGCGCTTCGTTCTTGACATTCGCGAAGCCTTGGATACCACGATCCTGATGATCGAGCACGACATGGACGTTGTGATGGACATTTCTGATCGTATTCATGTCCTTAATTTTGGTCGACGCATCGCCTCTGGCACACCGAAAGAGATTTCTCACAATCAAGAAGTCATTGAAGCTTATCTGGGGGTTTCGAGTTCATGAACCAAACTCACGAAATGGTGAAAACCACCCTGCCGCATCTTCTGCGATATCGCGCCAGTACATTGACCCACCACATCGCTATGCGCGAAAAAATTAGAGGTGTATGGCACACCATCACATGGGCAGACTATGAAGAAAGCGTCATGAGATTTGCCTATGGACTTCAATCCTTAGGTTTCAAAACTGGTGATCGCTTGTGTATTTCCTCAGAAGACACTCCCGAGTGGATATTTGCCGATATTGCTGTTCAAGGTCTAGGGGGTATTTCGGTGGGTGTTTACCCAACCAACTCTTGGGTTGAAGTTCAATACATGGTGAGACATTCCGAGTCACGTTTTCTGGTTTGCGGTGATCAAGAGCAAACAGACAAAGTCATCCAAGCTTGTACGGATGAAGGCGGTATGCCACTCGTTGAAAAAATTATTGGTGTTGACATGAAGGGCATGCTTCACTACAGGGACCATCGCCTATCGTCCTTCAGGGAAGTTTGCGAAATTTCCAAGGATGTGTCCATCGAGACTCTCAGCAACTGGTGGCAATCATCCCTTCAAAAAATCAATACCGACCAAATCAGCGTCATTGTTTATACCTCCGGCACAACCGGGCATCCTAAAGGCGCTCAATTAACGTCTCACAACCTTCTGCATTCTGCCGATTCTCTTGCCAAACGCTGGGGCATCAATGAGCACAATTATTCAGTCCTTTGCTACTTACCCTTATGCCACGTGGGAGAGAGGATTTGCTCTATTACCATGCACTTGCGAACAGGAGGTGTGGTCAATTTTGCTGAATCTATTGACACTGTGCAGCAAAATATTTGCGAAATCAGCCCCTCCTTGTTTTTAGGCATGCCTCGCATCTGGGAAAAACATCGCCTGAATGCAATCATCAAACTCAAAGAAGCTCGCTGGTATCAGCAAAAACTTTTCAACTTTGTATTTGAACGAAGTTACGCCAAGCTCGCTCAGCGCGATAAAGCTCGGCCAACTTCTGAAGGCTTCTTGTCAAAACTTGAAAATTTTATTTACAGAACACTGATTTTCCGGAGTGCCATCAAACACATGGGGCTTGATTACTCCATTGTGAGGATTTGCGGTGGCGCTGCTGTATCACCCGAAACACTTCGTTTTTTCGAAGTCTTGGGTTTGCCCGTTTATCAAGTTTACGGCTCAACCGAAAGTGGCGGAATCACCTTTGCGCAGCATGCCCTTTCGCGAGTTCATGGTGCGGCTGGACAACCCATCAATGAGATTGAATTCAAGCTCGACCACGATGGCGAAATATTGATCAAAGGACCTAACGTGTTTGCCGGTTATCTTTTTGATGAAAAGGGGACTGACGAAGTTCTCGACAAGGATGGTTGGCTTCGAACGGGTGACATTGGTGAAATGGTTGAAGGCGGTGAAATTCGCATCATTGATCGCAAGAAGGCCATCATCATCACCAGTGGCGGAAAAAACATAGCGCCTTCTGAAATTGAAAACGCACTCAAAGAATCACCTTACATTAACGAAGCCATCATTCTTGGCGAAGCTAGGCATTTTGTTGGGGCACTCATACAAATCGATCCAGAGGTTGTTGGAAAGTGGGCCCAAGAGAATGGTTTAGCTTACACAAATTATCGATCACTGGCAGCATTACCTGAAGTTTACAAACTGGTTTCGGCCGACGTCGAACGCGTCAATGGTCGTTTTGCACGTGTTGAGAATGTTCGTAAATTCGTCATTCTTAACAAAGAGCTTGATCACGATGACGGCGAATTAACGGCGACTCAAAAAGTCAAGCGATCTGCCATTGAAAAGAAATTCGCAGCAGAAATTGCTCAAATATATGGAGATGGATCCCAATGAACTACTTCAACAGCTTGGTCGTGTCAGGCTTGGTAGTGGGTACGCTCTACGGACTTGTTGCGATGGGATTTGCCATCATTTACAAAGTCAGTCGGGTTCTAAATTTCGCTCAGGGCGAGGTCATGATGCTCATCGCATTTATTGGCTATTCCGTGGCTTTAAGAACTGACGGCAGTCAACCCATGGTCATTTTGGGTGTCATGCTCAGTTCAGTGGTCATTGCGGCCATCATTGAGCGATTGATTATTCGTCCGATGCTGGGTCAACCGATATTTTCAATCGTGATGATGACCATCGCGCTGTCTGTTTTGTTGAAATCTCTGATCAGTTTGATTTGGGGTTCAGATCCCATGCGGATGCCAGGTGTCACCTCAGTTGCCACACTTGAATTCATGGGGGTCATGTTGCAACCTGCGCAACTCGTCTTGATCGCTGTCTACCTCCTTGCTTGCTTCAGTATTTGGGCTTTTTTACGATTCACACTCATGGGCATTGCCATGCGAGCCTGTGCAACGGACCCGACAGTCACCATGCTGATGGGTTTGTCAATTCGCCATTTGTACAGACTGGGATGGGTTATTTCGGCGATGTTGGCTGGCCTGTCAGGCTTGATTTTTGCCAATATTTACCACGTGGGATTGGACATGGGGCATGTCGGTATAGCCGCATTTCCAGCTGCTATTTTTGGGGGCTTGGACTCCGTCCTTGGGTCTGCCATTGGAGGCCTTGTCATTGGTGTGGCTGAAAATTTAGCGGGTGGCTACATAGGGTCAGGTTACAAAGAAGTTGCCAGTTTTGGAATTATTTTGTTGGTTCTCATGATCAGGCCCCATGGTCTTTTCGGGGAAAAAGACATTGAAAGAGTCTAATGAGAACCAAAACCTTCAAACAGTCAACGTCGCAAATTAACGCACTTTTCCAATACCGAGATACCTGGTTTTGGTACGGCCTTGTGTTGCTCCTTCTTTTGTTGTGGCCTTGGGTGGCTCCCGCCTACATGGTGAACATTGGAACCATGATGCTGATCAGCGTCATAGGCGCAGTCGGATTGAACCTGGTCACAGGCACTGCAGGTTTGATTTCTATTGGTCATGCAGGATTTTTGGCGATTGGCGCTTATACCAGCGCCATCCTCTTCACTGATCATCATTGGCCCTTGTTTCCGACCATTCTGGCCTCGGGTCTGATTTCAGCTTGCATCAGTTTATTGGTAGGTATTCCTTCGTTGCGACTCAAGGGCTTGTACTTGGCCATTACCACGCTGGCTTTCTCCATTATCACCACGACCATGATCTTGGAAACGACAGAGTTGACTGGTGGCTCAGCTGGCAAACAGGTCACACGCCCTGAACTTTTTGGCATTTCTCTTGAATCTAACTCTGCCGTTTATTACCTGTCTCTTCTGATCAGCGTTCTCACCATTCTGGGTGCACTTAATTTGATGCGCAGTCGCATCGGCCGAGCCTGGGGTGCGATTCGAGATTACGACATCGCAGCCAGCCTGATGGGCATCCATGTGCGGGGGTACAAATTACTGGCATTCACTGTCAGTGCTTTCATTACCGGAGTCTCTGGCTCGCTTTTGGCATTGCACCTGAGGTATTTGAACATTGACAGTTTCACCCTGATCACCAGTGTCGAAGCACTGACCATGATCATTGTGGGAGGCTTGGGCAGTGTTCGTGGTGCAGTTCTGGGAGCCATCATCATTACACTGTTGCCTGAAATCAGCAGCAGGCTTTTTGCATTGATGGGTGGCAACATGCAGTCGCTGTCATCGGCCAATTTTCCAGAACTCAAAGGCGTGATCTATGCCTTGATCATCATGCTATTTTTACGATTTGAACCAGACGGAATGACATCCCGATGGGATCACATCAAACGATTTTGGTCTGATTGGCCTTACAGCCGAAAACCGAAGTAAGTGTCATAACTAGAAAAAGCAGTATGTACCGTTGTCAGTGAAATTAAATCAACCGTCTAAGGAGACAATCATGAAAAAAAGTGCAATCAGTATTAACTTCGCTATGAAGGCCTTGACCTCCGCCCTCATTCTTGCAGGAGCTAGCGCCGCAAATGCTGCCGATCCTGGCGTCACAGACAAGGAAATTGTCATTGGTGCAGTCTACCCTTTCACTGGCCCTGCTGGGCAGTTGGGATACACCATCACCATGGGATTGCGATTGGGCGCTGAAGAAATAAACGCCAATGGCGGAATCAACGGCAGAAAAATTAAAATGGTTGTAGAAGACGACCAATACGTACCTGCTAATTCTGTGCAAGCCTTGCAAAAGCTCATTGATGTACACAACATCTTTTCTTTGTCAGGTATTTCAGGTGGGTCACATGGCCTGGCCATGATGCCCACCATTGACCGTTTGAAGATTCCAACCGTCAATCCTGCAGTGACCACGGCCGCTCATTACTCGACGGCGCGTTACAATGTTTTTGGTGTTGGCGAAGATTACACGGATGGTGCATTCGAGTTGGTCAAAGCCATGAACAAATTGCATCCAGGCGAAAAATGGGCCTCCATGGTTCAAGACGATGAATCAGGTGCGCCCCGAGAAGCAGGCTATGACAAAGCTGTGAAAGATCTTGGAATCAATTCAGTCCTCAAGATTCGTTTCAAACCACGACAAATGGACTTTTCAGCGGAGGTTCTGAGGCTTAAGTCAGCCGGCGCCACCACCATCCACTTAGGTGGACTTCCTGCTATCAACGCCTCCATCATCAAAGAAGCTAAAAAACAGGGTCTGAATGTGAAATTTGGTGGCCTGTGGACTGATCACACACCTCCGATGATTGATCTTGCAGGTGTTGAGGGAAATGGCATGTACATCTATGACTTTGTTCCAGCCATCACCGACAAAGCCGCCTCTGCTGGATTGCTCAATTTGGTGGATAAATACGTTCCAAAAGAAGATCAAGCCAAGGCTAATCGATACACCATGTTGGGCTATATCAGCTTGAAAGTGATGGCAGATGCGATTGCGAAATGCGGCAAAGATGTGACTCGAGATTGTGTTTCCGCAAACTTGGAAAAAACAAAGAACTTCAGCGCCGGCATTGGATCACCTGTTTCCTTTGGGCCAGGTGTTCGGATGTCAGCACCTGCAGGCAATCTTTTGAGGATTGATGCTACTGCCAAGCAATTTGTTGCAGTGAAATAAACTAAAAAGCAGGTCAGTCTTTGATCGCTCAAGCCATGGAATTGAATCACTTCCGTAGCCAAGTTCAACGGCTGGCTCAGCAATACATTCATCCACATGCGGCGCATGTGGATGAAGAAAGCCGCTTACCTTTAGAGTCAATTGAAGCTTTTAAAAAGCTAGGGCTTTGTGGTTTGCCTTTTCCTGAAAAATTGGGCGGTGGTGAAGGGAGCTTAATTTCACAGGTCATTGCAGTCGAAGAAGTCGCGAGGGTCTGCGGCTCTTCATCCTTGGTGATGTTGATCCCATGGGCAGCGCTCACGCCATTGATTTGGTTCGGTGAAGAAAAATTAAAAAACGAAGTGGTCCCGGACGTTTCTAAAGGTCTTCATGGCGCTAGTTTTTGTTTGACGGAACCAGGTGGCGGATCAGACCTGCGCGGTATCAAATCCCGAGCAGAAAAAATTCAAAATGGATGGAAGCTCTCGGGCCACAAAAGATTTATCTCGAATGTTGGCTGGTCAAAATGGTATGCCGTTCTTGCCAGAGTGGGTGATAAAGGGTTTGGCGTTTTTATGATTCATGAAAGTGATCCGGGGTTTTCCATCGGGCGCCACGAGCGGAAAATGGGCATGCGGGGCAGCCCTACAGCAGATTTGATATTGGACGACTGCATCATTCCAGATCACAGGGCAGTGGGAGACCCTGAAATGGGACATGAGTACATGATCAAAATTCTGACGTATACCCGTCCACTGGTTTCTGCGCAAGCCTTAGGACTGGCGCAAGGTGCGCTCGATGCAGCGATCGACTACACCGAATCTCGAGATCAATTTGGGACACGAGTTTCTCGCTTCCAAATGGTCAGAGGTATGATTGCCGACATGGCCATCGGCGTTGAGTCCGCTCGGGCTATGCTCTATCGCACAGTCGAAATTGCAGAAGAATCTAATGATGACAGAGCCAGAGGATTTGCCTCCATGGCAAAAACACTTTGCTCCGATACAGCGATGAAAGTGACCACAGATGCGGTTCAACTGCATGGTGGCTATGGTTACATGAGAGACTACCCCGTCGAACGTATGATGCGCGATGCCAAGGTTTCTCAAATCTGGGAAGGCACCAATCAGATCCAACGATTGCTCGTCGCCAAATATGTCTATGATTCGCGAGTCAATCGAGTTCGCTGAGGTTTTTTTTCTGTTTGCGCGGGGGCCAATTTTTCCAATCGATCTGCCAGTTTCTCAAGACGATCGATGGTAGGTGAAGCATCTGGTGTCGATGTCTGATTTGCTTTCAAAGCAACGCCGTTATAGATGACTCGAACAATGCCTTCAGTAGCATCGTCTACCGAAAAATCACCCTCTCCTCGCAGAAAAGCCCATGTTTGATGCTCAATACAACCAAAAATCATGTCCCGTAACAAGGGCAATGGCACTGCTGTTCCCAACTCACCTGACTTCATGCCTTGCTTGATGACATCGGTGACTCGGGATGTGAAATGTCGATTGAGTTCAAAAACAGCCATAGATCGATAAGAGGGGTCAGGTCGCAAGTCAAGCAGCACAAACCGAGTCAAAGCGGGCTCTCTTCTGACCAACATCAAGCTTCGCCAAACCACGTGCCGCAATGCATCTCTGGCACTGCTTTGCTTTAGATTTCTTTGATCTTCAGCTAGCAATTCTTCAAACCACTGTTCAGCCACACGAATAAGTAAATCGCGTTTGCTGTCGAAGTATTTGTAAATGGTTGCTTCTGAAACACCACAACGCTGCGCAACTTCTAGGGTAAGTATATTTTCATAGCCCATTTCGTTGAGCATGGCACGCGTGACAGCAACGATCTTAGAAATACGTTCATTTCTTGGCAATCGTTGAGAGGGGGCTTTGGCAATAGAGACTAAGTTTGACATTGCATTTTTCAAAAGTCAGTCTATTGTCGCAGGAAATCAATCAAGCAGTCAGAGTTGGAATGGGGTCGGTCCAACGCCGTCCACGCATCCTGCTTTCTACTGAAAGTGAGTGGTTTTCTTGAAAAGACCCGTGACCAATTTCCCCGTGGAACTCCCAACGCATGAGGCCACACCAGCAAACGCTGTTTGAGTAAGCCCTCCACGGTGCGCCTGCCAGTGGCGTTCCTCGTAATTCATACTGGTTACCACGAACATCTTTTGCTATCAAATCTACTGAGAACGGGATGATTCCAACTCTCGTGGTGACGGTCTGAACCTCAATCAGTGCATGCACCTCACCTTTGTCAAGGATATAACCATGGGCAAATTTTTGATCTTGGCCAGACGGCTTACTAGGGTCAAGATGCATGTGAATCCTAAAGCCCAGTGCCTCTCCAAACTGGGCCCAGATTGAATTCGTTGGTGGGATGTCCATTTCTGGTCGCGGCCCCCAGCTGTGATTCATACGATCTACATTGTCGATCGCGTATTCTTTGCCATGTAATTTCAAGGTTCCCTTGACTCTGGCGTGCATATCAAAGTGACCTTTGTAGCCACTTCCCATCGAGGTCCGGGCCAGTCGTTCAGCGTCCGTCTTTCCCGCCAGTGGATTCTCATTGGGATCGTGAATATCAAAGGGGTTCATGATGCCAATGTAGTCCACATGAATCTCGGTGTCATCTCTGCCCACATAATCGATTCGATAGTCTCTCGGAGGTTTAACGGCAACGACATTGAGCCCATTAGGACCGTGAATCTGCGAAAACCGCTTGGGTGCAGGCAAATGGAATTGCGTGTCCACATAAAGAAGGTCAAACTCTGTGTCACTGACAGCACCCATGACCCTGATGTCGTTGGCCATACTGCCGAGCACCGGCCTTGCTGCAACATAAACATGGGCAAATAAACGTTCCTGAGGCACTGAAATTGGAATGTAGTATGTCTCTGTCCAGGTGTAATCATCGTTCTCTGTGCAGTGGTACTCTAGGTCATTTTCTGTGATCATATTTTGTTTCAAGTTGAGTTGATTTCGAAATCGTCATTGCAGCTTCACTGTTCAAGATGCACATTGAATCGAATAAAAGTTTACAACAGAGTGAGATCTTTTTATCTCCATCATCTGAATATTAATTGCTTTCTAAAAGGCATTCAATCAACTATTATTGAAAACAACTAATTCAATCATGTTGATTCAATTTGAAATAGGCAGTTTGTAGAATTACTACAAATAATTCTGCCAAAAAATTGATGGTTTATTTAAAGTCGACAGTCCCCTTTCAGGGGGGCATTAAAAATCAAATATCACGATTTTAATGATTGATTGAAATACTTAAAAAAAAGCCGATAGCAACTTAATCGATGTTAACAAGAATCAATGTGGAGAAATTAAAAATTGACCGATACAATCAATGCAATGAGTTTTGACGAGTCCATTCGTAGCCGTCGATCTGTACGTGGGTTTCTCTCGAACGAAGTTCCAGACTCAACTTTGAAAGATGTATTTCAATTAGCACAACTCACGCCATCGAACTGCAATGTTCAACCATGGCTTCCGCATGTGGTTTCTGGTCAAACCATGTCGCGATTGCGCGAAGCTCTCATCAAAGCTGCAAGCAATGGCATCCCTCCTGATTCTGATTGGCCATCGGACGGCAAGTTCACAGGGATATATCGTCAACGTCAAGTTGACGCTGCAGTTAAGCTCTACGACGCAATGGGCATTGAACGAACTAACCTTGTTGGCCGACAAGCAGCATACATTCGCAACCAAGCTTTTTTTGATGCACCGCATGCAGTTTTCATTTTCTTGGAACAACCGTTCGACACCCGTGAAGCTGCTGACATAGGCATGTATGCACAATCATTGATGCTGGCAATGACATCCCGCGGCATTGCCTCATGTGCACAGGGTGCACTGGGCCTATATCCCAATATCATCAGAGAACATTTAGACCTTTCTTCAGATCACCGACTACTTTTTGGCATCTCCTTTGGGTATGAAGATCCCAAAGTAGCCGCCAATCTTGCTCGCGTCGGGAGAGCCGACCTTTCTCAGGTTGTTCAATTTCACAGGTAATTCCAACAGTTCTTATCGCTGCAGTGCCATGGTGTGATCAACATGGTTTTCTTTAAAAAAGGAGAGACCTCATGCCCGGACCTTTAAATGGATTGAGAGTGATTGAATTAGGTGCGATTGGACCCGCACCCTTTGCAGGCGGCCTCCTAGCTGATCTAGGGGCTGATGTCGTCCGTATTGATCGGCCACCCCCAAAACACGCATCATCAGAGTCACCCCCGCAGTTTGACTTTTATAACCGCAACAAGCGTTCCTTAGCGTTGGATTTAAAGCACCCTGATGCTATCAAAACAGTGCTGCGAATGGTCTGTCAAAGCGATATGTTGATAGAGGGGTTTCGGCCAGGTGTTACCGAGCGTCTAGGATTGGGCCCACAAGCTTGCATGGATGCTAACCCTCTGCTGGTCTATGGTCGCATGACGGGTTGGGGACAGAGTGGACCGTTGGCCCAAGAGGCAGGCCACGATATCAATTACCTCGCATTGACTGGAGCGCTTCACTGCATTGGCATGGCCGGACAACCTCCCTCGCCACCCCTCAATTTGGTCGCTGATCTAGGTGGCGGAGCCATGTACCTTGCCATGGGCATACTTGCGGCAACATTTGAAGCCCAGAGGTCTGGGCAGGGACAAATTGTTGACGCTGCAATGATTGATGGTGTGGTTCACTTGATGTCTGCATTTCAAGCGTTCAGGCAACAAGGAACTTGGACCTCCGAACGCGGTGAAAATATTGTAGATGGCGGTGCACACTTCTATGGCACTTATGAAGCTCAAGATGGAAAGTACATTGCCGTAGGCGCTATCGAACCACACTTTTACGCGGCGCTTCTGCATGTGCTAGGCCTTGATCACTCAGTTCTTCCAGCCCAAAACGATCGAACTGCATGGCCCAAAATGCGCGCCCAATTTGCAGCTATTTTTCTGACCAAAACACGCGATGAATGGGTGAAGATCATGGCTGGCAGAGAGGCGTGTTTCTCTCCTGTTTTAAGCATTGATGAAGCACCACAACATCCTCAGATGAAGCAACGGGGGGTATTCCAAAAGTTTGACGATGTGCTGCATCCAAGCCCAGCACCGCGATTCAGCAAAACTCCTGGCGCCTTGAGAAGACCAGCCCCAGCGCCAGGGCAGCACAGCGAGGAAGTGCTTGCAAGCTGGGGGCTATCAACTGACGAGATTAATTCGCTGCAGGAAGTGGGAGCAATGCATCAGGCGTGAGGGCCGTCTTAATCCTCAGTTTGAGCAGCGCGTAGATGTCGTTCAGTGTGGGGGTTTGACCCCCTACGAGCTCTTTCATGGCGGATACCGAGTCAAGCAAAACATCAATCTCTAGCGGACGGTGTCGATCAAAATCCTGAAGCATTGACATCTTGTGGGCACCCGCCATTCTGGCAGCTTTTATTCGATCTTCTATTGATATTGGCATTTGTTGAACACCGGAGCGCAAAGCCAAATCATCGGCCTCTGCCATCATTCGTCTCACAATATCCACAACATCAGCTTCATCGTTCATTTCGGCCAGTGTGCCTTTGGTGAGCACGGCCATTGGATTCCAACAAAGACTGCTGATCATTTTGGCCCAGATCCATGAGCGAATATCTGACACGATTGGTGCTTCCAAACCAGCGCTACTAAAGGCTTTGGCTAAAAGCTCAATGCGCAGGCTGTTTGAGCCATCGGGCTCGCCAATGGGAAAGCGCGAAAGGCTGCCATCATGGTGAATGACACCGGGTGAAATAACTTCTGATGCAACCCAGTAGACACAACCCAACACTCGCCGCGGTTCAAGTGCCTTCCATTGAAGACCGCTTGGATCAATTCGATCTAAGCGCTTGTCACGCAATGGCCCTTGCATCTGATGAAAATACCAGTATGGGATGCCCGTAGTGGGGGGGATGACCACGGTATCGGGACCGAGCAAGGTCTTTATCTGTTCTAGCGCCGGTGTCACTTGATGCGATTTAAGGGCTAGGATGACCACATCCTGATGGCCTAGTTCAGATGGATTGTCCGTGGCTTTGACCTTGATACATCGCTCGCCGCCTGGTGAAATCAGTCGAAGACCGTCCTGCTTGATTGCATGGAAATGCTCTCCCCTGACAACCAAACTCAGGTCGACCCAACTCACATGCGCAAGATGAGCCGCTAAGTAACCTCCAATTGCGCCGCCTCCAAATATGCAAAGTTTCATATCGTTTCCTTATAATTCAAACGGTATCTAGGCGGGCACTACCTCGATCTAACAGCAGCACATCTCGTTCAACGGAGCGCGCGCGAAAACGGACCAGTTCCCCATATTCAAACAATTCAATTCGAACCGTTTCTCCAGGAAAAGCGGGCTGAACGAAACGCACAGACATTTCAAGTAAGCGTTCCGGTTGACTGGGTGCATACCGCTTTATGATCGCACGACATGCCAGCCCCATCGTATGGAGGCCATGCGAAATAGGTCGGTGAAAGCCCGCCATTCTTGCGATATGTGGATCAGCGTGAATCGGCATGAGATCATGGCTGGCCTGTCGATACATCAGCGCCCCCTGAGGTGATGTGCTGTAGTCAATCTGCCAACTTGGATCCACGGTGATTTCGAGCGGACTGCTCCCAAGAACCGGAATTCCCCAATTTCCACAACCGCCATCACCGCGAAGAAACTGCACTGAGCGTATCGTTGCCAAGGGCGTATCTAATTCTTTGTCAGTGACAAGATGTTCAAAATGAAGCAAAGCGCCTCTTCCAGGGCCTTTGTCCTCTACTGATTTGAGGACGTGGAAAGTTCGAACTGTGCCTTGAATTGTCAGCGGGCGATGCAATGTAAAGGCTAGTTCACCATGAACGATAGAAATCCAATCGATGCCTGCACACGGATCCCTGTGCCACATGGGTTGCCAACCTAAAGTTACACACTGACTTGGGACAATCTTGAGGCCTCGGCCTTCGTAGACGAAGGGCAGTTCATCCTCATTCAATGGGTCTGAACCCATGCCGAGGGACAAAGCGTAAAGAATTGAATCACGAGATACATAGGTTTGATCGCAAGGCTCAAAACGTAAATTCTTCACATAGTCAAGGTCCATGTGATGTCTGACCTCCATCAATTCGGCGTCAGTACAGCACCACCACAAACCGAAATAACTTGACCTGTCACATATTGAGACAAATCTGTTGCCAAGAACTCGACCACCCCCGCACAATCCTCAACGCGGCCAAATCGACGTAATGGAATCTGTGCTGCCTCATCATCAGTACCGACCCCTCTTTTTGCTACTTGCGCAGCCACTCGCGCTGTCATCATGACGCCGGGCGAAAGGCAATTGGCCCTGATCCCATGAGGACCCAGTTCGGCCGCGAGGTAACGGGTGTAGTGAGTGACAGCAGCTTTAGAAGCCGCGTAAGCTGATAATAGGCCCTGTTTATAGGTGGTGATGCCGGACTGTGAAGATATATTGATGATCGAGCCACAGCTTTGAGACTTCATAATTTTTGCCGCAGCTTGGCAGCAATGGACCGTGCTCATGTAATTCACATCCATCAAAAATACGGTGTCCTCCTCCGGTGTGATCGTGGGATAACTCCGGTCTGCTGGGGTCAGAGCGCCGCCAGCGTTATTGATCAAGATATCAATTCGACCTAGCGCCTGATGAGCCTTGGCAATCGCAGCAAAGGCGTCTTCACGGTTGGCCAAATCGCATTCGATGCCAATGCTTCGTCGACCCATGGCTTCAATTTCGGCTGTGACACTTTCAGCACTGAGCTTTTCACCGAATTGAGCGGCGCTATTCAGATCGATGTCGATAACAGCAACGTCTGCACCTAAGGCTGCGAGGCGCAAAGCATAGGCTCTGCCAAGACCCCTTGCGCCCCCTGTGACGACAGCCGTTTGATTGCGTAATTTCATGCTGAAATTCCTTTTTGAATATTCCGAGATTCAATGGTGCCTGCGCCCAAATATGCTCTGCGTATTAAGTCACTGTCCTTCAACTCCAAAGCAAGACCGTGTCCGATGATTCGTCCATTTTGTACAACATAGGCTGTGTCGGCGATTTGTAGCGCTCGCTCAACCATCTGCTCTACCAATAAAATCGTCGTACCTTCTTTTCGCAGTTGAACCACTGCGTCCAAAACCTTGTCGATCACCGAAGGGGCCAAACCCAAGGAGGGTTCATCTAACATCAGCAAAGAAGGGTTACGTATCATGGCTTGTGCTACCGCCAGCATCTGCTGCTGACCTCCAGACAAAACTCCAGCGTTAACTTTCCTACGTTCCAAGAGAACAGGAAATAATGTGTGAACACGGTCAAAGCGTCTGGTCGTTTCTTCCTTGCTTAGGCGTGTTCCCCAGAGTCCAAGTTCAAGGTTATCTTGAACTGACTGGCTACGAAATAGACGACGGCCTTCGGCAACATGCAGCAAACCACGACCGATAATTTCGGCGGGTTCTAGGCCAATCATAGACTCGCCGGCAAGCAGTATTTCGCCAGAATGCGGCTTGAGCAAACCTGACAAGGTTCGCAACAGCGTGGACTTCCCTGCACCATTGCTTCCGACAATGGCAACAAATCCGCCACGCGGAACTTCCAATGACACACCTTCCAGAACCGCGACCCGACCATAACCGACATGGATGTCTTTAACTTGCAAATATGCTTGTGTTGCGTTGTTCACTTCGCACCTCGCATGGCTTCACGGCCCATGTAGGCTCGCTCGACCTCTGGATGACTGAACACCTCATCGGGTGTACCATCAGCTAAGACACAACCGCGGTCTAGTACAGTGACTGAGCGACTGATCCGAGCGATCAATTCAAGGTGATGTTCAACGACAAGCACCGTGGTACCTTTTGCAACAATCGCTTCTATGAGAATACCTAATCGGTCCAATTCAGCCAAAGACAGGCCAGCTGCAGGCTCATCGAGCAACAACAATGACGGTCTACTGACCATGGCTCGAGCAATTTCTACCAGCCGCTGTTGTCCGTGTGGCAAATCACCCGCGATGTCGTTGGCTCGCTCAGCAAGCCCTACAAACAATAACAATTCCATTGCATTGGTTTGACCCTCAGCCTGATCACGAGAAGCTCGGGCCATGCGCAAGGCAATCTCGAAAGCAGAGGCTTTTTCGCTAACAAATCCCCCCAGTTGCACGTTGTCCAAAACAGTCATGTCATTGAGAAGTTTGGGCGTCTGAAAGGTACGTCCAACGCCTAAGCGTGCGATCTGATGCGGTGCCATCTTCATGACATTCACTGAGCCGATGATGATTGATCCTTCATCTGCTTGAACAAAGCCGCTGATTGCGTTGAGTATGGTTGTTTTGCCAGAACCATTCGGCCCGACCAATGCATGAACACAAGCAGAATCTGCATGAAGGTCGCAACCATCGAGTGCTTTGACACCACCAAAATGTTTCTTAAGGCCACGGATCATTAATGAAACATGTTGAATAGGGTCGGCATGAACGGGTCGCTTTTCTCCATCCAGAACAGTGATGGAGGCAGGTCGATCAAACCAGCGTCGCCACCACTTCATTCCGGTGATTCCGTGGGGTGCAAACACCATCAGAACCAAAAGAATCACGCCATAGATCAACAACCGCCAACTTTGCAACGGGCCCAGCAATTCAGGCAACAGAAAGAACACCAAAGTGCCAATGACGGGGCCCCAAAGCCGCCCCAATCCGCCTACGACAATGGTCAGAAGGAAAAAAATTGAAAAATCTGCATTGAAATCCTCTGGCGTTATCACTGTCTTTTGAACCGCGAAGAAAGCTCCTGCCAAACCAGCCAACGCAGCACTGATCGCAAATGCAAATAGCTTGATTCGCCAAATTGATACCCCTGCAGCCGTCGCAGCCAAGGGGTTGTCGCGAGCAGCCACCATGCCTCGTCCGATGCGTGATTGAACAAGGTTACGTGAGAGGATAAAGGCCAGTACCACGCACGCAGCTACAACGATGTAAACCTCAACAGGAGACAAAGAACGTCCGAAAAGGCTGGGTGCAGGAATGCCTACAATGCCGCTGAAGCCTTTGGTCACACCCTTCCATTCAACAAGCAGATCGGAAACAACCTGGGAAAAAGTTAAAGTAACTAAGGCGAAATACCAAGTCGACAGTCGCAAGGCTGGCAGAGCCATCAACACACCCGTCACAGTCGCAAGCGCAACCCCAGCGAGGGAAGCGATCCAAAAAGATATCTGTGCATCAACCATCAATAAGGCTGTCGTATAGCCCCCGATTGCAACCAATGCGCCATGGCCCAACGAGACAAGGCCAGCGTAACCCATGAGCAGATTCAAACCAATTGCCACCAACATCATGACCGCAGCCTGAGTTGCCAAAAATAGTATCAATTGCCCCTTAAACCATAAAGGACTAGAAAGGACCACTAAAAGTATGAACGTTAAAAATAAGCTTCGGTACTTTACAAACCCCCACCGAACGGCTGTCTCTTGAAAACTTGTACTTGTGTTCATGGCTTTCTTAAACAGTACGCGCTTCGAGAGAATTAAACAGGCCGCCCGGCCGAACCAGAAGTACCACCAGAACCACGGCAAGCATCACGCCATTGTGATAACCAGGGGATAACCACAAGGCACTGAATGCCTCAACCAAGCCAATCAGATAACCCGCCATCAGGGCACCTTGATTGCTGCCCAAGCCACCAATTGCCGCGGATGCAAAGCCCTTGAGGAGCAGCATTGCACCCAAAAGAGTTGATGCGTTGAGGATTGGCGCCGCCAGCATTCCCGTCAGTGCTGCAAAACCACCGCCTAACGCAAACGACCAGCGCGAAATGGCGTTAGGATCAATGCCACGCAATAGCGCAGCGTCGCGATCTTCCGCGACTGCCATCGCGGCCTTTCCCCAGAGAGTTCCATAGAGTCGCTCAACAGCAATCACCAATAAAAGTGTCAAGATAATCAATGCGATCTGATAACTTGAGATGGAAACACCATTGAATGGCAGCATGTCTGTAGAAAAAGGAGCTGGGGCCGGCACCACGATGGGGTCTGGACCCCATATTTTTCCAACAATGTTGACAATGATCATCGTTACTGCGAGGGTTGTGATGATCCAAGCGTGGCCATGACTGCTTTGTCGCAATACAGGCGCAACAGCTACTCGCTCCTCCAAAACAGCCAATGCGGCAATGGCCAAAATGGCCACGACCAAGGCAACCCACCATGGCAATTTCATTTGCGTCAAAAGAATAGCCCCGCCCATGGAACCCAACATGACCAAGTCACCTTGGGCGAAGTTAAATACCCTGGTCGGGCGATAGAGAATATTAAATCCAACCGCAATCAGACCATAAAGGCTGCCAGCCGTTAAGCCAGTCACTACCGTATCAAACCACATGGAAGAAGCTCAACCCTCAAGCACGTTCGCGGAATACGTGCATTGATTTTGGATCTTTGCCAGACAGCAAAGTGGCCATCACCATCTGATCACCGGTGAGTGCACAGTGGTTTTCGGGGGTAAAACTGATGCGTCCGATCATGCCGTTGTAGTTCTTGACCGCATCAAAGGCAGCCTTCACACGTTCTGAATCGAATTTCTTTTCAGCGTCCACTACAACCTTCAGCAAGTGCAGAAAATCGTAAAACGGACTGATGGCTGCATTGATTTCCCATTGTTTTGACTCAGGGAAATTAATCACACGCTTGGCATGTGCCACCTGACGGCCTCCAATGTTTTCATTCTGGGTATAGGTAAAAACTTTCAGCAAGGTGCCAGATGCATTCTTAAGTATTTCGGGGTCAGCATTCTCTAGAACGACGTTCGAGAACATTGAGTTCCCACCTAGCAAAGCCGGGTACCACTTCATCGCCTGAAGTCCAGCAGCTGTCAATAAAATACCTTGCGCTGGCGAGTTCCAAATCACCAACGCATCGGCGCCAGCTGCCCGAATTTTATTAAGGTAAACCTTCAAATCGGTTGCATTGAGAGGATAGGTCTCGACTGCAACTGGCTCAATTCCATACTTCTTTAAGGAACGTCTTGTCGCTATTCCTCCAGATTCTCCTAGGGCGGAATTCTCAAGCAGCAGACCAACTTTTTTGAGTTTCAACTTCTCTGCGATGTGTTCCGCAATTGCCTCGCCCTGATGGCTGGTGTTGTAGGTGAACTGATATTGGTAGGGGTACTTTTTCCCATCAGCCAGTTCTTCTGTCCAACCACCGCCTGCATGGATAATTTTGGCCGGGGTCGTAGATGCAACCGCTGCCAATGTATGTGAACTGCCTACTGGCCCCAGAATGGCCTGTGCCCCACTGTCCAGCAGTTTACGGACCACTGCTGGCTCCTTGGCGGGTGAACTTTCATCATCTGCCTCAATGATCTCAACTTTGCGGCCAAGAATTCCGCCAGCAGCATTGATCTCTTCGACGGCAATTTTCACACCAACGTAGAGCGGGGCAAATGATGATGCAACCAACCCGGTGAGAGCCCTTGCAGAACCAATTTTAATTGTGTCGGTGTTCTGAGCAAACGCTGATCCAACCGCTGACATCAAGGATGAGCCGGTTAGAGCAGACGCACCATAGAGAACACTGCGACGGGTCAAGTTGCCGGAAAGGGAAGAGCTGCGATTTTGAATGCTCATAGAAAGTCTCCTGTTGGAATAGTCTGGACAATGAAGATTTTTGAAGAACTCAGAGGACAAATAACTTGTCCTTTACGATGCCCACATGCACAGTGTGCACATGCTTATAGTTCGGGACAGTCCCCTGCAGAGGGGACATGGCGGGATGTGCTTTATCCAAAGTCCGCATAATGCTTTCCAATGACATGGGGCATCGCGCTGATTTTTTTGACTTTGTACAAAATAAAGAGGTACCAATGAGCAGAGAGACAATCGGAAAAGCTGAAGAACTACTGGATGAAGCCGGTACCGGCGGGGTTCAGGCAGTTGAGACAGGTATTCGGCTTTTATTAGCTCTGATTGCCTTAGGACCTACCTCCAAACTCAAAACACTTGCTGAACAATCTGGCATGTCACCCCCTAAGGCCCACCGATACCTCACCAGCTATTGCCGCAGTGGCTTGGTAGAGCGTGACAGTAATGGGGGTGGCTACCGTCTGGGACCCCTTGCATTGCAAATGGGTCTGGCGGTATTGCGACACATGGACGTTGTGAAAGTATCTAGCTTGATTCTGACAGAGCTCAGAGACGAGACGGGCTTTACGGCCGCTCTAGCAGTATGGGGGTCCTTCGGACCCACTTTCGTCAGACTCGAAGAATCAAATCAACTGGTCGTCACGACCACACGTCCAGGAACGGTGCTTCCGATTCTCAGTTCGTCTACCGGAAAGATTTTTGGCGCCTTTTTGCCTCGGCAAATCACAGCATCAGTTCTTGCAGCGGAAATGAAACGACGTGGTGGACTGAATGGAACATCTGGGCAGCTTAAAGACCGAGAACTAATCAAAACCATGTTTGAGCGGATTCAGAGGGAAGGTATTGCGTATAACGACTCTCAGGAATACCACAGGGGAATCAATGCATTGGCAGCTCCCATATTCGACCATTTAGGGAATCTTGCAGCCGCCATCACAATTTGGGGCGAAGTAGGAGTGCTTGACACCCGACACAATGGTCCTATCGCCAAACTCTTAAAAGAAAAAACCAAAGACGCATCCCGCAAAATGGGAATGCTTTGAATTCTGCGGATGAGACAACCATGCTGCGGTGCCCAAGAGGGCCCTGTTAAATCACCAAATTTGTTCTGGCTCGAATTCAAACCAGGGGAATTCATACAAAAAAGGGAAAACCCTGATTTCACTGAATTTTAATACGCGTAATCTACTTACGTTAAACAGAATAATTGATACAGGAGCAATGTTCATGATATGCGGCTTGTCAATGGTGGAAGCATATCCCTCTTATGATTTGAGCGGGAATTTAGCTGATCTGGTTGAGGGAATCGGAACTGAGTCCTTTGGTCGGGGCCTGGTGAGATTACTCCATCAAATCTGCGGCGCCAATCATTGCGCTGCATTTAATTTTGGCAATGATGACATCAAACCATTGGTTGTCAGTAGCATGATCGCGCCTTGGTCTGCAAGCGCTCAAGTCAAGCGCTACATCAAAGATGGCTGGTGGAAAAAGGACCCAGTGATCAGTCGCGCCAAAGAATGCGTGGACAAATATTCCACTGGCGTCATTCAGATGCAATTGGATCACGCAGATATCAGCGAATTAAGACAAATGATTTACCCTCGCATCAGTGATGGCGTGATGCTGTGTGGGCGAATGGGTGATACAACGATCGGTTTGAGCGTTTTAAGTGACTGCCCAAACTCCAAGTTTGCCCCGAATAGCTTTGAAACTCTCAGCCAATACGCAGGCACTTTGCTGTCGGCCGTGGCCAAGCACTCTAGTTTCATCGCCCAGATACCAAATGCCGCAAATGCCCTCACTGATTTGATCGAAATAGAGAATTGTTTCCTTGCGACAACCGACTTGCCCAAACGCGAATTGGAAGTCTGCGCACGGATCCTTTATGGAATGTCAACGATAGGTATTTCTATCGATCTTGGCATCGGTGAGGAAAGCGTCAAGACTTACCGCAAACGTACATATCAGCGGCAAAAAATTGGCTGCGAACGAGAGTTGTTACACCGTTATCTCGCCCTCTGGAGTCAATGGCACTCAAACAGGACCCCTTGGTTAATGTCGATGAAACCCGCGAACCAAGTGCATTAAACAGATCGCTAGAAATTTCAGGTCACTTGGAGTTTTGAGTGCTCACAATGCAATACGGCCGAATGGATGGGTGCTACTGACACCCCCGTCCACCGCAAAACATTGTCCGTCGATGAAGGACGCATCGTCACTGGCTAAAAAGGCTGCCATGGCGGCAATTTCCTCAGGTTGGCCTGCGCGCTTAAGCGGGGTTACATGTCCGATTTTGGATTCGATGCCTTTGGCACGCGCTTGTTCAAACACCTTACGTGTCATCTGAGTTTCGACCAAACCAGGCAAGATGGCGTTGACCCGAACGTTGCTCCCAGCAAATGCATTTGCCGCACATTGCGCCAGGCTGTTAACTGCAGCCTTGCTGGCACTGTAGGAAATAGCACCAGCGTTGGCTCGCAACGAGGCAGCCGAGGATGTCAATATGATGGACCCGCTGCCCTGAGCCACCATGTGAGCGCCAGCATGCTTGACAGCTAAGAAGCAACTGATGGTATTGATTCGATAGACATCTTCCCACTCCTGCACTGTCTGCTCCAAGAGTGGTGTATTGGTTCCGGGAATCGCAATGTTTGAAAAGAACACGTCAAGTCCTCCAAATTCTGCGATGCATCGAGCGACAATGTCCGCTACATTGGATTCCACTGAGGCATCAGTGACCATCGCGACAGCAATGCCCCCCGCTGCGCGAACCATCTCTACGGTCTGATGGGTGTTCTCAAGACTGCGGCCCACAACGAGCACCGATGCGCCCTCATTGGCAAATCGAATTGCGCTGGCACGGCCAATGCCGCTTCCGCTGCCAGTAATCACGGCCCGTCGACCTCTCAATCGATTCATGACTTAATTTCCTTTTTCCTTGAGCAGTGTTAGTGAATGGATACCGCTGGGCATAACCGTCACAGCGCAGATCAATATAAAAATAATCATCGATCCTCACCGGATTGTCGAAAAGCTTTGGCGCGTTCACGTAGCGTGAATTTTTGAATCTTTCCGCTTGCAGTTGCTGGCAGAGCTTCGATGATTTCGATTCTTTCAGGCCAATACTGTTTAGCAACTTTATTCTCAGCCATCCATTCTTGGCAAGCCAAAAGGTCGAAGTTAGCACCCGGCCGCAAAACTACAAATGCGCAACTCCGTTCGCCCAATCGATCATCAGGATAACCCACAATAGCTGTCGAGAGTACAGCGGGGTGCTTGTAAAGCAGGCTTTCTATTTCAAACACCGGTACATTTTCGCCACCACGAATCAGAACGTCCTTGATTCGCCCGTTGATGCGAATATATCCTTCTGCATCCATGTAGGCGAGGTCGCCAGTCTCGAACCAACCTTCCGTATCAAAGGTCACAATATCAGGTCGCTTGTAGTAACCCAAGAACATTTGTGCGCCGCGAACAATCAAGCTACCTGTCTCACCGATGGGTAAAATATCGCCATGACTGTTGACCACCTTGACTTCCATCCCCGGGACTGCAGAGCCGTCAGTTGATGACGACTTCTCTAACGCACGCTCAGGTTCAGTCAAAGTTGCCCCTAACGTCTCGGTCATACCCCACAGAGAACATACGTCCACACCCAGCTCTTTGATGGCTCGGTCAATCAAAACCGGAGGGATGGGTGCACCTCCGCATAAAAATGTACTCAATTGTTGAGGATGGACTGAGCCAGATGCGACCGTCTCGCAAATATCCGCAAGGAATGGCGTCGAAGCTGCCATATGTGAAACGCCTTCTTGCGCCATGATTTCTACACCACGCTTTGGATCCCATATATCCTGAAGCACAAGCGTACCACCCAGCATGATGGACTGCAGCATGACCGCTGCATAACCCGTCATGTGACCAAGCGGAGAACAGCACAGATGAACATCGTCTCTGTCTAAATGAAAACGCTGCGCCAAAGCGGTTGTACAAGCAATCAACGTATTGTTGTTGTGCATGACGCCTTTAGGTTCACCAGTTGTTCCTGATGTGAACATCAGAACTGCAAGGTCATCGCAGTTGATATCAGTAGCTTTCGTAAGTTGGCTTCGTTCACTCTGCAAAAGTTCTTGAAAACCTTCTCCTCCATCATCGTCAACAACAGCGACATACTTCAGGCTGGGTACTTGTTCCCTCAATGATTGCGCCATAGATGCATGGTCGAATGATCTAAAGACTTTGGGTACAACCAATAACTTGGCTTGGCTGAAATTGATCATGAACTTCAACTCGTGTTCACGAAAGATGGGCATCAAAGGATTGACCACAGCACCCACTCGACCACAAGCAAGCGCTAAGACGACAAACTGCCACCAGTTGGGCAACTGAATGGCCACAATGTCGCCCTTCCCTATGCCCAAATGTCTCAAAGAATTTGAAGCCAAGGCGACGCGACGTTCCAATTCCTCATAGGTCAATTTGAGCGAGTCGGGACGGTCAACTCGGTAAGCTGTAAGCGCAGTTTTGTTTGGCCAGCGACGAACAGCCTCACAAAAATAATCATCCACTGATCGGTCAAGCCAGAGACGTTGGGATCTCATCTCACTCGCATGCCTGATGCTGTCAAAACTTGATTGATTCACGAATTATCTCCATCTGATCAATTGATCTGTCGAAGTTCAGGCAACCATTAGTGGCCAGATCGAATAAGTTCCATGCCACGCTGAGCATAGGCCAATGCCAACTTGCGTCCGACGCGAGCAGCATCGGGCAGAAACCCATTTCCCGCTTCTCCGCGTGCCGCTACGCCAGCAGAGCCCACAGCACCTCGGAACATCGCAAAGGCTTTGTGAAAAGTCGTCATCCTCTCTGGCGAATTTGCCAGCTCGTAATACAGCTCAAGATAATCAGTCTCACTGGGTATCCCCATCTCAACCAGAGAAAGCCCCAGTAATCCCCCATTTTCGTCAGTGGCCATGGACCAAGCTTGACTGTTGAAAGCCACATCCACCAAGGGGTGACCTAATGTCGAAAGCTCCCAGTCCAGTACACCAACGATGCGAGACTCTGATGAATGGAATATCAGATTTCCGATTCGGAAGTCTCCGTGGCACAACGCCAATAATTCGCTGGTAGGCACATGCGAGGACAACCAAATGACCAACTGGTCAAGTGCGGGGTTGTCGACATCATCTCGCCGAAACGATGCCCACTGCTGGGACCACCGCTTAAGTTGTCGCTCAAAGTAGTTTCCTGGTCTGCCATAGTCACCTAAGCCAATCGCATGAAAGTCCAAACGGTGAATAGCAGCCAATGTCGAACCCATTGACCTGTAAATATCTCTTCTCTCATGCGGATTGAGGCCGGGGAGCGCAAAATCTTGAAAGACACGGCCCTCAATTCGCTCCATCAGGTAAAAAGGTGTGCCAAGTATTTCCCTTTCGCTGCAATAGTGCATCGGTTGGGGCACTGGTACCTCGCTCCCTTTTAACGCCATGAGTACCCGAAACTCTCGGTCAATCGCATGGGCAGAGGGCAAAACCACACCGGCGGGCTGCTTTCGCAACACGGCCTGCCAGCTTCCGCGGCGCAAGAAATAGGTTGGGTTGGACATCCCGCCCTGGGTGCGAGAAATTTCAAGAGGTTCGCCTTCACAACCAGTCGACCCAAAGACTTTCAATAGATAGGCATCAAGTCGAGAAAACTCGAAATCAAGTCTTTGTTCAACCGCAGATTTCATTTATGCACTTGCTTACCACTAAACCCAAAAAGGTACTGCGCGACACGACGCATCTGGACCTCTTCTGATCCTTCAGTGATGCGATATCGACGATGGTGGCGATAAATATGTTCGAAAGGAAGTGTTCTGCTGTAACCGATGCCACCATGAGTCTGCATCGCACGGTCAGCTGCATCACAAGCGAGTCTGTTAGCACGGAAATTACAGATAGAGACCATGTCACTGATTTCAAGCGGATCCTGATGATCCATTTGCCAGGCAGTTTTAAAGATGAAATTACGAACCATCTCACATTCAGCGTAAAGCTCGACCAGCGGAAACTGAATACCTTGCTTCTTGGACAAGGGCTCACCAAAGGCAATACGTGAACGTGCATAACTTGCAGCCAGTGTGATGCAATAGCGCGCCGCGCCAGCGCTCGCTGCTGCTTGACGGATTCTGTTTTCGTGAATGAAACGCTGGGCTAAAACCAGACCTTCACCTTCCTTGTACAAAATGGCGCTGTCTGGCACACGGACGTTTTTCAACTCAACCTCAGCATGATCGCTGGGCATATTGAAAGTCCAGTGGTTGTAGAGAATATTGTGCCCTTCTGATTGGACTGGAACGATGAATGCGGTGATACCCTTACCGTCACCTGGTTTGCCAGAAGTTCGGGCAAATACAAGGTTGGCATGGGAACGAGCGACCTGACTGTTCCAACGCTTCATGCCGTTAATCACCCAATGGTCTCCGTCTCGCACCGCCTTTGTCTCGAGCCAGGTCGCATCGCTACCGTGACCAGGCTCAGTTAAGGCAAAGGAAAGGTGCATTTTGCCAGTGATGATGCCCTCAATGTATTTCTTCTGATCTGGAGATCCGTAGGATTCAAGAACTGGAACAATGGGGAAGTTACCAACAATCGAGGACTCATCTTGTAAATCATTGTGAAGGCCCAAGCCCTTACCCGCCAAGTGCTCGCGGATTGCTGCGACCATCAGGTTGGATGCTGCTTGTCCACCGCAAGCTTTGGGCAAGCCCAGTCTCAAATGGCCAGCTTTGTCGGCGCGTCTCTCCATCTCAGAAATCAAAGCGCGCCAGTCATCTCGAGGACGTCCATCATTATTCCAATCTGTTCGAGAATTTTCTCGCCGGTGGTCGAAGAAGCGAATATTGTCATTCTCGCGTTCGAGAGGTTTAATTTCCTTCTCAATGAATGAGTCGAGATCGGCCAGTTTTTCAGTGATCTCGTGCGGCAGTTGAAAGTCCATCTTAATGATTCCAGAAAAGTTGAAGATAAATTTGGATAGCAACAGGATCAACCATGGATTTATTAAAAGCTTGAAGCTTGATTCTTGATGCCCCCCTAGGGGGGGACTTCCGCAATTCAACCTGATTTGACATTGCGACTTTCATCCATCAGCCTCGTTAGGCAGAAAGATAATCTACTTCCTGCGCCAATCTTCGACCCATCCCCAAATTCCACGTCTGAATGACAACACGCAGATCACAAAAATAGCGCCTTGAATGAGCGTCATCCAAGAACCTAGACTGGCTAGATATGAGCTTAAACCAACCATAATGAAGGCCCCGAGGATAGGCCCCAACAAAGTCCCTAAGCCTCCGATCAAAGTCATGAGAATGATTTCCCCTGACAGCCCCCAATAAACATCATTCAATGTTGCCAGTTGTAAAACAATGGCTTTGGTTGCCCCAGCAACGCCCGCCAAAGCCGCGGACAAGGTAAATGCTAGGAGTTTGATGCGATTGACTTTGTAGCCCAAGGAAATAGCCCGGGGTTCATTCTCACGAATGGCTTTCAAGGCGTGGCCAAATGGTGAATTCACAGCCCTGTAAATGACGAAAAAACCAAGCATGCAAATCGCCATCACAAAATAATAAATGGCGTAAGGGTTTTCAAGGTTAATGAGCCCAAACAAACGCCCTCTTGGAACGGCTTGAATGCCGTCCTCACCTCCGGAAAAATCACTGGCTTGAACGTAAAAAAAGAAAAGCAATTGGGCCAACGCAAGCGTGACCATTGCAAAATAAATGCCCTGACGGCGTATGGCCAACGCACCGATGATCCATCCCACCAGCGTAGCTGCTGCAGTGCCAAAGATCAGAGCGACCTCTGGGGTGATGGCCCAAAATTTCAAGGTGTGGGCCGTGATGTATGAGGCCGTTCCAAAAAAGGCAGCGTGTCCGAAAGAGAGCAGACCTGTATAACCAAAGAGCAAGTTAAAAGAAGCTGCCAGCAATGCGAAACACAGTGCCTTCATCACGAAAATGGGGTAAATGCCCACAAATGGCACGATGAGGAGTAACAACAATAATGCTGCGATGAGGACATGAACACCATCGATTGCACCTTTTACGTCATGCGAAAGTTTGCTTGTTTCGGCAGAAGAATCGCTCATGATTTTTTACCAAACAAACCGGACGGTTTCACCATCAGGACCAAGGCCATGATCAGAAAAATGACAGTGGTTGAAGCTTGTGGATAAAAAACTTTGGTCATGCCTTCTGCAAGACCCAAGGCATAGCCACTGAAAATGGCACCCCCTATCGATCCCATACCACCGATCACCACAACAGCAAAAACCACAATGATGGTGTTGGTTCCCATCGAGGAACTCACTTGATAAATAGGCGCTGCCATCACTCCAGCAAAGGCAGCCAACAATACGCCAACGCCATAGGTCAGCGTCATCATCCTAGGAACACGGACGCCAAAAGCTTGAACCAAGGAGGGGTTCTCAGTCGCAGCTCGTAAGTAAGAACCCAGCTTGGTTTTTTCAATCACCAGCCATGTGACCAAACACACCACCACTGAAACACAAATGACCCACAGACGGTAGTTAGGCAAAAACATAAAGCCCAAATTCCTTCGCCCTTGCAAGGCTTCTGGAATGGCATAGGGCAAACCTGAAACACCGAAGCCTTGCCGAAATGCACCTTCAATCAACAAAGCCAAGCCAAAGGTCAGAAGCAAGCCATAAACAGGATCGAGTTTTTTAATCTTTCTCAAAAAGAACCATTCGATGAACATTCCAGTGAAGGCCACAAGTACAGGCACAACAACCAGTGCGGCCCAATAGTTGAGGTCTAAGAATTTCAAAGCCAACCAAGCACAAAAAGCACCCATCATGTATTGGGCGCCATGTGCAAAATTAATCACATTCAAAAGTCCAAAAATAATGGCCAGACCCAAGCTCAACAATGCATAAAAAGACCCATTGATGAGCCCAATGAACAATTGACCGTAAAAAGCCTGAGAGGGAATTCCAAAAATTTCAGTCATGCTGGCTCAAACGCTCAAATATTTATCGATTTGATCCAAGACTTTCGGATCCTCAATGTCTTTGCGACTGAATTGATCAACCACTGCACCCTGCTCCACTACATAAAAATGATCAGAAATTTGAGATGCAAAATTAAAATTTTGCTCAACCAGCAAAACCGTAAAGTCCAGTTTTTTCAACTGCTGAATTGCAAAGGCAATTTGTTGAACAATGACGGGAGCCAAACCTTCTGTAGGTTCATCCAGCAATAAAAAATGAGCACCTGTTCTCAAAATTCTGGCAATTGCCAACATTTGCTGTTCACCTCCAGACAACTTTGTTCCCTGACTGTTTCGACGCTCTAGCAAATTGGGGAAAAGCTGGTGAATGGCATCAATGCTCATACCGCCTGGCTTGATGATGGGCGGCAACAGTAAATTTTCATGGACTGACAAACTGGCAAAAATCCCACGTTCTTCTGGACAGTAAGCAACACCCTTTCTTGCCACTTCATCAGGAGAGTAAGTCACAATGTCATGGCCTTCAAAATAAAGATGCCCTGTTCGCTTTCCAACCAACCCCATAATGCTTCTCAAGGTACTGGTTTTACCTGCGCCGTTTCGCCCAATCAAGGTTGCAATTTCACCCTTATTAACCGAAAAGTTCATGCCATGCAAAACTTTTGACTCGCCATACCAAGCTTGCAGGTCTCTAACTTCTAGGATAGATGGTGCGTTGGCTGGCGTCATATCAAGCACCTATGTAGGCGGTTCTCACTTGCGGATTTGCAGAGACTTCGATATAGGATCCTTCTGCCAAAATCTGCCCTCGCGCCAAAACCGTAATCCAGTCAGACAGGTCCTCCACAACTTTCAAATTATGTTCCACCATCAACACCGTTCGACCAACGGCAGCTTCTCTGATCAAAGTCATGATGCGTTCGATGTCTTCTCGGCCTAGGCCTGCCATCGGTTCATCCAGCAGCATGACTTGAGGATTCAAGGCTAAGGTGGTTGCAAATTCGAGTGCTCTTTTCCTGCCATATGACAGATCAGAGGCGGTGTGTGTTCTAAAATCTTGCAAGCCTACTGCAGTAATCAACTCATCCACTTTGTCGCTGAGTCCCTCTAAACATCGGTCTGAACGCCAGAAGTCATAGTGCAAATTCAGAGGTCTTTGAAGAGCGATGCGAACATTTTCGCGAACACTGAGGTGTCCAAAGGTGGATGAAATTTGGAAAGACCTGACCAAACCGCGTGTGGCAATGTCCGCAGGGTCATCCCGCGTGATGTCTTTTCCGTTGAAAAATATTTTTCCTGAGGTCACCGTCAGAAAACGTGTCAATAGATTGAAAACAGTGGACTTGCCAGCGCCATTCGGCCCTATCATGGCATGAATCGAACCGCGCCGAACTTGCAGGTCGACACCTGAGACAGCCTTAAAACCCTGAAATTCCTTGGTCAAACCAAGGGTTTTAATCACAAATTCATCCGTAACAGACGTCATCGATTTTTCTCAGCAACTTCTACAAAATGAGGCACTTCTTTAGGCGAAGGATCAAAACCCAAAGGCAAATACCAAGCCCTGTCAAAAGTAATGCGATCGACGCTCATCTCCAAGACCAAAGTTTCGAGTTTTCTGCGAATACTTTCTTCATACGAAGCGGACTCTCGAATGACTTCACGCACAACGGCGGCAATTTCAAAGGCAGCCAATCGAATCACATTTGATTTCAATTCATGCGATGACAGAACTGCTGTGCCCGTTTCAATCGAAGACTCTAACAGCGACTTATTTTCTGGTGAGATGATCGCACCAGAATTTTGAATTGCTCTTGCCAAGGCCAAATTATCCCGAAGTTCAAATGTTTCGCGGTAACATAAAAAATCAAGACGTCCTCTGACAAACTCTAAGTAATCTACAACCAATTTCAGTTGCTCAGCAGCTAAAGGATCATTGGGATTGATGGCAGGCGCGACAACATCAGTCAGAGATTTGACAGCGGCACGAAGGCCATTTTCTGTGACATCCATTACAAACGCTCCTTTAACAAGCGGGCGAGATCCAAGGACACTGCGGGTGCAATACCCTTTACGCGCGTCAGCAAAATATCTTGATGTGATTTACCGAGACGTGCAACGCGATAGGCCGTGGCCATGGCGGAACACAAAATTTGATAGGAATTTAAAACTTTGTAATAGTAAAGTCGATCAGGATCAACACTCAATCCTGATGCATCCTCGTATCGTTTATAAAATTCATTCAATGGAACTAGGCCACACACGTAATAAGTTTGACCGTCCTCAGAATAATGACCCATGGTAGTTTGAGTAGTCCAAGCCAAATCTCGGTGGCGATCACCAATATGCCCTCGCTCCCAATCTAACCATGCGGTCATTTGCCCCGTGGCTTCTTCAAACAGAAAGTTACCGCTTCGATAGTCGCCATGAACAATGCTGGCATGGTCTAAGGTGGGTAAATTACGCTCAAGCCAATTAGACGCCACCTCCATGAGCGCGTAGTCCTCACCCCGATCTTCTTCCCAAATTCGACGGCCACGATTGAGCTGCCAAAGAGCGCTTTGAGTACCTCCAATTTGGGGATGATCCATGGTTGTGAAAACCTTGTCTTCGGTCTTCATGCTGTGAATCGTGCCAAGATGTTTGATGAATTGTGGCGCTAATTGTTTTCTCAACTCGGGGCCAAACACAGTTCCCAAACCACTCACCTTGCCTGTGGCGGTAGTTTTAGGCTTTGTCACGCCATCTGCAAAGGCATAAATCAGGGCAGGTTCTGGAAACCACTCTCCCTTTGGATCTAACCAAAATACACGAGGAACGGGAATGATGCCTTCAAACAGATTCAACAATTCAAACTCACGGGCTCGACTGGTGGTGTTCGATGACTCCGAAGGGTCCATTCGAATGACCAAGCGGTCGACGCTGGGTCCACGCCTTGGATCAATCCAATGCAAGGTAAATCCCATTTGGATTTTGGAAACGCCGCCCGTGAACCAGGATTGATCCCTCACTTGAAAATCACCTTGGATCTTTTCTTCCAGCATCTTTTGCAGACAGGTTGAAAGTTCTGCCAAGGTGGGCCGTTTGTAAGGGGGACTGCTCCTAAGTCGCATCTTACGAACCAACAACTCATCCGTTTCCCGCTCGCCTGGGTAACGTCGACTGATGTCTTGAATAAACGCCTCGGACGGATTGTCTCGATTATCGAAATTACCCATTGAACCGAACATACAAAATCCTCGTCGACTGAAGCAAAAAATTTTTACATGCGCTCAACGTTTGACCAAAGAGCATTCTTCAGGTGAAGCGGGCCTGAAAGCCTTTTCTGCAGGAATTCTTTGAACCAACTTTAAATAATCCCATGGTGCCTTGGATTCTTCAGGTCGCTTAACTTCCATCACAAACATATCATGCATATGACGCCCATCAGCGCGAATGGTTCCGACACCAAATAAGGGATCGTCTGTGCGCAGCTCTTTCATTTTAGAAACCACTTGTGGTCCAACTCGCGTACCCGCAGCAGTGGTGGCTTTCAAATAATGCAGAACTGAAGCGTAGACACCGGCTTGAACATCTGATGGATAGTCTCCGCCATTTCGTTGCGCAAATCTACGAGCAAAATTGCGCTTTCCTTCATCAATATCCCAGTAGAAAGCGGTTGTAGCTATCAACCCACGAGAAGCTTTGAGCCCTAAGCTATGGATATCGTTGATAAAAATAGCCAGTGCGACCAATTTTTGTCCCCCATCGGTAATTCCAAATTCACCCGCTTGCTTTACAGCATTCACAAAATCATTTCCGCCCATGGCCAAGCCTACAATTTTTGCCTTGGATGCTTGTGCTTGCAATAAGAACGATGAGTAATCTTGAGTGTTAAAGGCCGGTCGGTTACTCCCAATGACCTTGGCACCAGCAGCCAACGCAAATCTACTGGCCACGGCCTCCAATCCAAGACCACCCGCATAATCGGCTGTTATGAAAAACCAAGTATCACCGCCGCGTTCAACTGCCGCCGTCGCAGTGTTTCTGCCCAATGACCAAAGGTCGAAGGTCCAATGAACGGTGTTAGGCGAGCATTCCTTGCCCGTCAATGAATCATGACCACCGCCAGAAACTAAAAATGCAGCATTGCTGTTTCTGACCAAGAAATTAACGGCCAATGCAACAGCAGAGTTAGGGACATCCACAATGGCACTGACACCCTCGTCCAACCACTTGCGAGTCACGCTCGAACCAATGTCTGCTTTGTTCTGATGATCGGCAGAGATCACTTCAATTTTAAAGGGCAACCTGCCAGCACTTTTCTCAAAATCTTCAACAGCCATCTGTGCGGCCACCACAGAGCCTTTGCCACTCCATGCAGAGAACCCACTTTGCATGTCAGTCAACACACCAATTTTCACTGGCGCATTGGACTGAGCAATTCCTGAGCCCGCAGTGAGGCCTAACAAAGCGAATGAAAGACACCAAGATAAAGCACGCATTTTCTTCATGATTAAACCTTTCGAATCAATGGACAAATATTCACAAAATCTAAATCGCATGGAGGGACAAAAAACTTGTACACATCATTACTTTATGCTGAAGAAGTATCGGCTCATACTAGGCAAAACCCTTGAAACATTAGCTTTCCAATGATCGAAAGTCGGCAAGCGTTTCGTTCAAGCTGTCCAATCGCAAAGCTTCAAATGATTCCCCGCTGAGACGAGTCACTGAACAGTGATTCAAATGAAATTTGCCATACCTAATTTCAGACAGCCCCAAAACTGCAGATACGAATGTTTTGGTCGTCACGCCGTGGGTGAAAACAGCAATTCGTTGCCCCTTTTCACCTTCAAAGATACGTCGATAGGCACTGTAAACATTCCGCATGAAAACTTCTGGGTCATGACCATAAAATTGGAGGGGTGATGCCATAAATCGGGCCAAGTTTTCTGCCGATTCCTCTTGACGCATTGTTTCTATAGATCGATATCGATCAGACGGATAGTCAACTTCTGCCAACCCCTCAAATATTTCAATATCCAGATTCAATAATTTGGCCAAGGGTGTTGCAGTGTCAATTGCACGCCTTTGTGGGCTAGAAACAATTCGATCGATACCCTCATCGACCAGTTTTTCTGCCAACGAAAAAGCATGTTGCATGCCTTGTGTATCTAAGGGTGGATCCCCTGGACACAATGAATGATTCTCGTCGGGGCGACCGTGTCGAATGATCAATAAATGTTTCATGTTCACTTTAAGCAAAGAATCAACGGTCATTCATTTGGAAGACCTGTTCAATCGGCGGCACCATCTCAGGTTTTGACTCCCACCCCTGTGGCAAAAACCAAGCTCTTTGGGCATCCAAAAACGCTTTACTACCTGACAAAATGACCTTTTCAATCCGCTTTCTCAATTCATGGTCCACCGTCGCTGTCGTCCGAACCAAAGCCGTCAATAGGGCTGCGAGTTTTTGTGAACAAGCTTGCAAGTCAAAGTCTCTTGTTGATGACAATTTTTGGAGTTCACGCGCTTTGGCCAAGGTTTCATCTAAAGCAAGTGAAATTGCTGGAGAAACCAAGTTTGCATCGACTTTCACCTGCTCTGACATCTCTATGTAATGACTTAGTTCAAATTGATGACGATCGTGAGCATATGCATGACGACTCAAAATCAACTGCAGATACTTCGAAACAAGCTTGGTTTGTTCATGCGCCAGAGGATGATTCGGGTCAATGGCGTCATAAATCACCTCGTCCAAGGCTCGGATTGCAGCACGCAGTGCGTTATCAGTGTGGTCGGCCATCAGAGACCCTCCTCAAGGATTGCAACTCGCAAGTCTTCGGAAATCTGGTAAGCAGCACCTTCAATCCAGGACAACAAAATATCTTGGTGTGAGCGGCCTAACCTCGCCACACGATAGCCGGTTCCCAGAACAGATGCAATCAGTTGGAAGCTGTTCATGATCCGGTAATAACGAAGCCGTTTAGCATCAACTTTCAAGCCTGAAGCTAATTCATACTGCTCATAAAAATCATCCAAAGGTACCAGTCCAGAAACTAAAAATGTCGTCCTGTCCTCATCATAATTTCCAAAAAGCGGCGTGGTAATCCATGCTAAATCGCGGTGACGATCTCCGAGGTATCCTCGCTCCCAATCCAGCCATGCCGTGATTTTTCCAGTGTCTTCATCAAACAAGAAGTTCCCTGCTCGATAATCCCCGTGCAATACGCTCACAGTGTCAAGCAGCGGCAGGTTTCGTTCTAGCCAATTACTGGCAATTTCCATGATGGGGAGATCTTCGGCACGGTCTTCTTCCCATATGCGCCTGGCCCTGTTGAGTTGCCAAAGCGCACTGTCAGAAGTTCCTAGTCTAGGAATATCGAATGCGCTAAAATCTGAACTTGAATAGTCGAACGTGTGAATGGCTGCCAAATGAGCAACAAATTGCGGGCCTAAGAGAGGTCTCAATCGAGTTCCGAAGTCATTGCCTACGCCAGAAATCCGGCCCTCCACTGCTTTAGGCTTGGTCACTCCTGTCGCAAATGCATAAATCAATGAGGGCTCTGGAAACCATTTTCCCTCGGCATCGACCCAATAAACACGGGGCACTGGAAGAGTTTTAGCAAATGCACGAATCAATTGCGATTCACGCATTCGACTGGTAGCGTTCAAAGATTCCTGAGGCTCCATTCGAATGACGAGTTCTGTGCTAACTCGCCCTTGCTCAGGGTCATGCCAGTTCAATTCAAACGCCAATTGTATTTTTGAACCGCCGCCGGTCATCCAACGCAATCTTGAGACCTCGAAATCCCCTTGGACATGCGCTTTCAGAAAGGCATCTATGTAAGATGCAAAATCTTTCAAATTTGTTGCAGGTCTTCTTGGGTGGTGGCGATGCTGCATTTTTCGAGTGAGCATCGCATCAAATTCACGCTCCGTAGGAAAACGCTCGCGCATAGCCTGAATAAAATCATCTGATGGCGCGTCTCGAACTGAGTGATCAGTCTCGAAAATATTTTGCAGATGAAATAAGCCTGGATCATGGTTTGGCGTTGTCATGATAAATGTCTCCTTATCCTGTCGTGATTGATGCAGGCCAATCGTTCCAACGTCTTCCTCTTCGTTGGGTCGTCGCTGTAATCGGCAAGACTTCCATGACAACACCGTAGCCTACTCTGTCACCCAACAGCCATCTCATCAGAGCGGTGTAGCAGGTGGTAGCATAGATATTCCAGGGCGCCCCCACATCGGCCATGGCGGACAACTTATAAATCTTACCTCGCACGTCGGTGACCTTGAGTTGCATTGAGGTAATGGTAGAGCCAAGACGCGTACTGGTGATGTCCAGTTCCATCACACCATATTGAAGTCCATTTTCCAACACATAACCATGCGCTAACTTTTGATCCTGGCCGTTCGGCGCATCCAAATCTACATGCGTAATCAGGTGGAAAGCTAAATTTTCGTCAAACTGCGCAGAAATTGAATCCATGGGAGGCAACTCAAGCTCGCCTCGTTCCCCCCAACTGTGGTCCATTCGCTCAAGGGAATTCACCTTGTATTCTTTACCGCGAACTTTAACCACCCCAGTAACACGACCCGTCATATCGAAATGGCCTTTCCAAGCTTTCGAAAGACCAGATTTCGCAATTTTTTCTTCTTCAGTGCCAACGGCGTGTGGCGTGTGTGCTGGATCATGTACATCAAAAGGGTCCATGATTCCGATCCAATCAACGTGAATTTCGGTATTGTCATAGCCTACATAATCGATTCGAAATTCTCTGGGTGGCTTGACCGAACGAATTTTTAGCCCTGAAGGTGAATCAATGTTTGAAAATCTTTCAGGTGCCGGTAAATGAACTTGACTGTCTACATACAACAACTCCGCTCTGTTATCGGTGAGCGAGCCAAAGAAGTAAATTTCATTCAGCATGACACCCAAAACGGGGCGAGCTGCAACGTAGACCATGACCAGCAAATGTTCTTCCGGAATAATAATCGGAAAAATATAAGTTTCTGCCCATTTGTAGTTTGCATTAGGCGGGGTGTGATACTCAAGATCTGCAGCCGTGATCATGAAACTCCTTTATATGACCAAGAAAATTAAATATTCTGATTGAGCTCACATCAACCATTTGTAGGGAATCATGAGCAAATCAGGAAAGATGATCAATAGAAATAGAACAACTATTTGTGCAACGAGAAATGGCCAACTGCCTCGTACCATGTCACCCATAGAAATCTTTGATACACCACTTAGAATATTCAGAACAATACCTACCGGCGGCGTGATCAAACCAATCGCGTTGTTCATGATAAACAACACGCCAAAATAAACGGGATCAATACCAGCCTGCTTCACAATAGGCATCAGAACCGGTGTCAGAATCATCAAAGTTGGCGCAAAATCAAGCGCAGTCCCAATGATGACAACCAAAACCATCATGAGGAACATCAAAAGCCGGGGACTGCTCATGAAGGGCTCCAAGATGGAAGCAATTTGCTGAGGGATTGCAGAAGTTGTAATTAACCAAGCAGAGACCAAGGCTGCAGCGATCAGAAAAACAATCACAGATGTTGTTTTAGCGGCAGCAACCAACAAGGGATAAAGATCCTTGAAGGAAAGCTCTCGGTAAATGTACATGCCTACAAACATGGCATAAGCGCAAGAAGCAACTGCGGCTTCAGTTGGGGTGAAAATACCGGCCTTCATACCACCTACGATGCCAAATGGCATGATCAAACCCCAAAGTGAAGATCTGAATGTTTTCAGAATTTCAGCAACACTCTTTTGAGGTAAGAGATCGAATTTTTCATTTCGAACCACCCACATCCATGCAATTACCAAGGACAATCCCATTAGAAGTCCAGGAAAAATGGTGGCCATGAATAATTTGCCAATGGACACATTGGCAATCACACCAAACACAATGAAAGCAACCGAAGGCGGCATACAAGGGGCAATCACACTGCCAGCTGCAATCAAACCTGCAGAACGCGGAACGTCGTATCCTGCATTGCGCATCATAGGAATCAAAATACTACCAAGCGCTGCTGCATCTGCCGCAGCTGAGCCTGAGATAGCTGCCATCACAATGGATGCGAAAATTGCAACCAAACCCAAACCACCACGGATGTGTCCGACGAGGGCCAGAGCAAAGTTAACAATATGCTTGGATATTCCTCCCTTGTTCATCAATTCGCCAGCAAAGATAAAGAAGGGTATGGCGAGCAAAGGGTAACTGTCTGCCCCTTCAATGAGTTTTTGTGAAAGCAATGTGGTATCAAATGAACCTTGTAAAAACATCAATGACAAGGCGCAAACGATCAAGGCAAATGCAATAGGCATTCCAAGTGCCATCGCCCCCATTAATGAAACTAAAAAAACGAGTACCGTCATGGTGCCGGACCTTTTGAATGCACATTTGGCATTGGTTGTGAAGTTTCGAAAAATAATTCTGAATCAGGTAATTTCCTAGAAAGCAACCTAATTAAATGAATCACTGTGAGCAATCCAATACCAATACTCACCACATAGCCAACTCCGTACAACCAAATCATGGGCATCCCAACGACCATGGACAGCGTAGAAGCGCTGACCTCGTGCTGGCGCCAAGTGCCCATAAAAATAAGAGCGCAACACACAATAACAATCAAATCACTCAAAAATGCACAAAAAATACGTCCCTGTCTAGGCAAGGATGCAACCAACGAATCCACATTCAAATGTGATCGATCACGTGTCGCAATCACAGCGCCTAAGAAAACGATCCATACGAAAAAAGTTCGGGAAAGCTCCTCAGATGCAGAAATACCTGTCCCAAATCCGTAACGAAGGATGACGTTCAGCAAAACTAGGCAGAGCATGCTTGCAAGTAAGAATGCCAAAATGCCCTCCGAAATACGAAAGAAAATAGCCTCGAATCGTTGAAATGTTTTCATGTTTGATTCCAGTTCAGATTCAGGGCTATTTCAAAGCAACTTAAAGAGATATTTACTTTCCAGCGACAGATTTCACATCATTGTTAAGTGCCGTCATCATGTCCGCACCAATTGCAGGAAGCGCTTTTTCATAGACTGGCTTGACGGCATCCCGCATGCGAGCAAATTCAGCAGGACTGATCGCATTTACCAACATGCCTTTGGCTTTCAAACGACCAATACCCTCTTCCGCCTGTTGGCGATTGAGTTGACGTTGGGCCAAACGCTCAGTGAATGAACAATCGCGAAGAGCAGATTGCTCAGCTGGTGAAAGTTTGTCAAACAGTTGCTTCGAGTAAATCACGATACCGGGGTTGTACATGTGTCGAGTCAGACTCAAATATTTCTGAACTTCATGGAATTTCACCGCTTCAATCACTGGCACAGGATTTTCTTGACCATCAACAGTTTTGGTTTCTAGTGCTGAATACACTTCTGTGAAGGGCATCGGAACTGCAAAACCACCCAAGGCTTTGAATGTTTCCACCATCATGGGATTGGGAATAACGCGAAATTTCAAACCTCGCATATCTTCCATTTTGGTAATAGGAAGCTTTGAATTGGTGGCATTTCGAAATCCATTTTCCCAATAGGCTAGCGTGACCATGCCTTGGGTTTCCAGACGTTGCGCCAAAATTTCGCCAGCCTTACCGTCCATGGCGGCGTCTGCTTCCTTTTCGTTAGCAAAAACAAAAGGAAGGTCAAAAGCGGCTGCAGCAGGCACCATAGTCGACATAAAGGAGGTCACGGTGACCACCATGTCCAAGGTGCCGGAACGCAATTGCTGAATGGTAGGACCATCATTTCCCAATGAGCCATCGAAGAATGGCTGAATTTTCAGCCTGCCCCCCGATTTTTGGGCAACACACTGAGACACCTTGGTCAACGCAACACCCAGCGAATGCTCTTTTGAAATATTGACTGATGCGCGAATGGTTCTCTCTTGAAACTGTGCATTCGCATTCAGAGTTAAAATTGAAGCGCCCAATACGATCGCTTTCAAACCTTGAGAATAAATTTTCTTCATGATGTCTCCTTTAAGTGTTGTGAAAAAATACCAAATGAAATTTAAATATCAGGACAGCGTTCAAACCATTGATTCAAACTCGGCAATGCATCGGGTTTAGCCTCAAAGCCAAGAGGCAAAAACCAACTGCGCTTCAGCGCTAAAATTTCGCCAGATTTTTCTAGAACTTTTGACGACAAAGTTTCAAATAGTTCAAAATTTTGATAAGCACAAGAGCGCAATAGCTGGCTGACAGAACCCAGGATATTGCTGGTATGGTCCCGCCACTTTGAAGCAGGCGATCCTGTTATCTTCAAATCGCGCGATGCGAGCAATAGCATCCTATTTAAGTTTTTGATCATGGGATCAGTTGAGTGAAAACAAGCACAAACAGCATGGCCCAACTCAACGTTCAAATTGAGCTCAGTCCAATCAAGTTTGCGTGACAGGTCACGTTGGCTTAAATAGAACTCAAGAAACATGCTGACCAATCGCAATTGCTCAACGGCCAAGGGGTTCGATCGATCGACAGCAGGTGCCACCACTTCATTAAGCGCTTTGATAGCGGCAGAGAAACCGTTTTCACTTGGATCAGGCATGATGTGCTCCCTGAAGAATTGGCTTTTTGCTAGACACAACACCTGCCAAAGCAAGGCGAAGTTCTTCCAACAACACATAAGCTGCAGCTTCAATTCTTGATAGCAAAATATCTTGGTGTGATTTTTTCAAACGAACCACTCGATAACTTGTCCCCAAAACAGTGACGGCTTGCTGGAATCTGCTCAGAATGGTGTAGAAGTGAAGTTTTCCCAGATCAACTTTCAAACTTGAAACCCGTTCATACTCATCAATAAATTCTTCAAGAGGAAAGAACCCGCAAATCAATAAATCATTTCCAGATTCATCGTAGTGGCCAATCGCCTCAGATGTAGCCCAGGCCAAGTCTCGATGTCGATCACCAATGGTGCACCGCTCCCAATCTAAAATTGCCGTGATTTTTTCTGTACCGGGGTCGAAAAGAAAATTACCGCTTCGATAGTCACCATGGATCAGACTGGCATGGTCAAGTTCAGGCAGGTGGCGCGTTAACCATATTCGCGCAATATCGAGTAACGGTATGTCATGCGCCCTGTCCTCTTCCCAGCCTCGCAAAGCACGGTTGAGTTGCCACATGGCAGATTCTGTCGATCTTAGGTTTGGACGATCAAAACTGGTCAAATCACAGCGACTGTGATCAAAGTTGTGCACTTTTGCCAAGCACTCAATGAATTGCGAACCTAAGGTACGGCGGGCTTTGGGACCAAAATTTATTCCCAGTCCAGTGACGCGCTGATTCGAAAAGTTGGTGGGCTTGGCAATCCCTGAACTGAAGCTGTAAATCAGGGCAGGCTCAGGAAACCACTCGCCATCGCGGTCGACCCAATACATTTCCGGCACGGGTATGACCTTTGCCAATGCATCAATAATTTCTCCTTCCCTCAATCGACTTGAAGGGTTCAAAGACTCTGCAGGCTCCATTCGCAACACTAAGTCTCGCTGAAAGTGTCCTTTTAGAGGTTGCTCTGTGGCTAAAGTGAATTTCATCTGTAATTTGGAGCCACCGCCTCCCAGCCACGAGGCATTTGAGACTTCATACGCGTAGCGAAGTTTTGACTTCAACATCGCGTTGATGTAACCCACCAAATCATCAATACTTTGCATTTTGAAGGGGCCGTTTGCCCTTCGATGCATTCGTCTTGTAAAGGCCCAATCAATTTCTTTTTCAGTAGGATATTGACTGCGCATCACCTCAATGAAATCTGGGCTAGGCTTATCGCGGTCCACAACGCCATCTGAAGTGACTGATGAAGGCAAGAATGAAGTCATTCAATTATTATCAAAAATATTTTTACTTCAAACCATTAGCCAGTAAACAGAGATCGATAGCCTTCGGTCCATCGACGTCCATGCCGTTTTGACAGGGCAGGCAATCCCATGGTTTCCATCACGCACCCGTGACCAATTCGATCCTTGTAGATCCAACGCATCATGCTGGTGTAAGTCACAGTGGCCGCATAAGCATTCCAGGGCGCTCCAATTTCCGAGTAGGCATACATCTGAAATTGTTTATCTCGGACGTCTGTCAATTGAATGTCCATGGCCGTAACAACATTGCCCAGACGGGTTGTTTCCAGCTTGCAGTCTTTGATGCCGTAGACTTTTCCATCTTCCAATATGTAAGCATGGGCTAGTTTTTGATCAGAACCTGTAGGCGCATCCAAATCCAAATGTGTGATCAAATGCAGTGCAAGATCTTCGCCAAAACTTGCAGAAATGGAATCCTGAGCGTTCATCACAATCGGGTTGCGAAATCCCCAACTGTGATCCATCCTTTCTACGCAATTAACCTTGTATTCTTGACCTCGAATTTTCACGGTCCCCCTGACTTGCCCCGTTAAGTCAAAATGACCGCCCCATGCAGCACCCAAACCAGAACCTGCGTGTTGTTCTGCCTGAGTTTTTGCAGCTTTAGGACTGTGATTGGGATCATGTATATCGAAAGGGTCCATCAAACCAATCCAATCTACATGAATTTCTGTGTCGTCGTAGCCCACGTAATCAATCCGATAATCTCTCGGCGCATTCACCGCTTGAACAGACAAGCCCATAGGCGATCGTATGTCTGAAAATTTGGCGGGAGCTGGCAGATGAGGTTCTACATGGAAGTAAACCAAATCACTTCGGTTCTGCGACAGCGAACCATAAATGGCAATGTCATTGACCATCACACCGATGCCTGGCCTGACGACCACATAAACGGTGATCATCAGACGTTCTTCTGGGATGATGATGGGGAAAAAATACGTTTCAGCCCATGTATGCCCAGCGTTAGGTGGTGTGTGAAACTCCAAATCTTGCGCGGTGATCATGCCTTAATTCCAAACTTTTCCCGAAGAACGCGCTTCAGAATTTTGCCACTTGGACTAATAGGCAAGGAAGGTTCGAAAATGACCTGCTTTGGCAATTTGTAACCTGCAATCAGCGTTCGACAATGGGCAATCAATTCATCTTGCTTGATTTCTTTCCCTGGCTTTGTAACAACTACTGCGGTCACACGCTCACCCCATCGCTCATCAGGCAACGCTATGACGGCCGACATTGCCACATCGGGGTGTTTTTGAATGGCTTGCTCTACCTCTGCAGAATAAACATTTTCACCCCCAGTTACGATCATGTCTTTGACACGATCGACAATGTAGTACAACCCGTCTTTTGGATCGCGGTAACCTGCATCGCCAGTTTTGTACCAACCACGGTACAAGACGAGCGCCGTCTGCTCTGGCTGATTACGATAACCTGAAAAAATAGCAGGGGACCGCATTTTGATTTCACCAATTTCACCATCCGGGACAGGTTGCCCTTCGTCATTGACAATTTGAAAATCGATTAGAGGGAGTGGTGTGCCGCATGACTTGAGTTTGCTTTCATCGATCAAATCGTGCTGTTCAGGTCGTAAAACACTCATGGCCCCACAACTCTCTGTAGCACCGTAAAACTGCATGTAATCACACGAAATTTCTTTCAATGCACGCTTGAGAAGTTGCGCATTGATGGCTGAGCCGGCATACATGATCAATCGCAAAGAACTTGTGTCTGCTTGAGATGCCTCAGGATGATCTAGCATCATTTGAATCACAGTGGGTGCCAAAACTAAAATACTTGGTTTGGTTTTACCTATCAATTTGAGCATTTTTCCAGGCTCCAAGACAGGCATGATTGAAACGGTACAACCGTTGTACATCGCCTGTATGGGTAGCGCCGTTCCCAACAAATGGAAGTTGGGCATGACCATCATCAGAACATCATCCGCTCGCCACTGAAAGACGGGTTCGAAGTGCTCACTCAAACGCATGAAATTGAGTGCCTGGTGAGAAATTTCAACGCCCTTCGCTTGTCCAGTAGTCCCTGATGTGTACATTAACCATGCAATGCTAACGGGAGTACTTGGAAGCCCAGGATCATCTGATGATGCATCACTAAAGAATGTGTCCAAGTTGCCGTGAACGTTATGAGCGGGTTGAATCACCACGTAACTTGCGGAATTTTGAGCGATTTGTCGAACTTGATCCAACAAGGGAATCAATTCTTCCTCAACAAATATGATTTTCGGCTGACTGTCATCCATGATGGCTGCAAGCTCTGGCGGTGCCAACCGCCAGTTCAGCGGCAAGACCGTGGCCCCTGCTTTGGCGCCACCATATAAAACTTCAAAAAACGGAATGGAGTTCTTGCCCAAAAATGCAACCACGTCGCCTTCCTTGACACCCCGATGCTTCAATTTGTTCGCAATAGCAGACGTTACCGAATTTAAATCCGCATAGTTCAAAGAGAATTCACCTTCAAGTAAGGCCGTTTTAAAGGGCGTTACTCTTGCGTAATGTCGGACAATGTCAGCCACATTGTTGATATCTGCATAAAGCCACATAGATCACTTTTCCATATTTAAATAGTTCAGGTTTTCATAGAATCAATGTATCAATCGCTGGGAGTCAAAGAAAGAGCAATTGACTCACTGGACATGTAACTAAATTGATACATCAGCAAGGGTTTCTACGAATGTCTATGGCCCGATGTACTCACCTCTTAACTTTTTAGCGGCAAGCAATGCTTTGGTCTGACTGCAAATTAGTTGACACATTTTCTGCGTCGCCAATGACATCGATACCCCCGCTGGTGCAGAGATGCCGCGCGTCAATGTCAAGCCCTCAATAGTAACGTGAACCGTTTTAGCGGCGCCATGCGTTGGCGCTGACACTGAACTGGCAGGCATCATTGCGTAACCAAGTTCTGCTGAGACCAGTTGGATCATGGGTGCGGCATCGTCAGTTTCCAAGAGATTGTGAGGAACTAAACCTTGTTTTTCAAACGCTGTGTCTATCAACATTCGAGTGGTGTTATGGGCCACAGGCAAAATTAATTTCAAACGCGACACTTCTTGCATTGAAATTTTTGATCGCTTGTGCAAATTTGAATTGGCAGGCCCTACCAAAACAAAAGGCTCTATGAAAAAAGGCCGAAAAATCAGCTGAGGTTCTGCAATGGGGGCATTTAGCACAGCCACATCAATTTCTCGCGCCAACAACGCAGAACGCAATCGAAACGACGTGCCTTCTCGTATTCTGAGTTTGACATCAGGATACAGCTCAATGTAGTTTTTCACCAAAGGCGCCAAAAGAATACCGCACATGGTGGCTGTCATCCCAAAGGCCACAGAGCCCGAGGGTTTGTCTGCCGCATTGTTGACTTCGTCACGAACTTTGCCAAGCAAACCCAAGATAATTTCTGCTTGCCTGCGCAAAGCTTCGCCTGCTGGTGTCGCCTCGACACCTCTGGCATTGCGTTGAAGCAGTTTAACGCCAATCTCAGCTTCAAGCTCTTTCACTTCACGACTTAACGCTGAGTGGGCAATCTGCAAATCATCTGCGGCCCTGGAGAGACTGCCAGCTTGGACGATCTTTAAAAAATGATCCAATTTCTTAGGCGTCATGTCTTTAACTATGTGCGACTGCGGCGACCTGCTCTTGACATTTTGTCAGCCAAGTAATCTAGACCAAAAATATCTCCTACTTCACCATACCCTGTTTTGTCTTGGTATCTGTATCGCATGCAACACTGAAAAGACACATGACATGGGTTGAAGGAATACCAAGGATGGCCCGCCACTGCGCTGCCATAAATTTCGTATTCCTTGCCTCGAACATCTTTGACCCACACTGTAATACCCATGGGCAAAAGTTCTGCTCTGGAAGTTTCAATTTTGGAGTCAACCAAACCATGCACGATGCCGTTTTCAACCACAAAACCAAAGCGTAACTTGTCATAAGTGACATCACCAGCTTCTAAATCCAAGGGCACAGCAATGTGAAATGCCAAATCCTTGCCGAAGTTGATGGAGATCCAAGACACCGACCGAGTTCCAATTTCTTCTCTAGGTCCCCAACTGTGGTCCATGCCCTCATAGCAATCGACTTGGTAGGTTTTTCCGCGCAGCTTCAGTTCACCCGTGATATGGCCTTTCACTTCAAAGTGACCGTTCATCCATGCCGTGCCTACCCGGGGGTCACTCGCTTTTGCGATCAACGGATTTTCGGCGGGATCATGGGGGTCAAAGGGTTGATGGAAGCCCTTGAAATCCAAGTTAAAACCACAGGTTCCCAAAGCACTTTCGTAATCGAACCGATAGGCTTTGGGGCCCTCTGTGGCTTCAACGCTGAGACCATTTGCAAGGGTGTATTTGCTGAAAGATGTCGGACATGGCAAATGCATTTGCGCATCCGTAAAGTCAACCTCGTAAGGTTGAACACAAAGACCCTCACTTACCAAAATTGACGAAATCGCAATCCCAAGATTGGGTCTGGCCAGTACATAAACATTTCCAAAAATTCCAGGCTCCGGGATGAAAAATGGCAAAAATGTTGTTTCTGTCCATGTTCTGTCGTTTGGGTCGCGAGGATGAAAATCACTGTCGGAAATTTGAATCATAAAAATTCCAAAATATTAATTTTTGCCATGCTTCGAATGCTTTCACATCCAATTAGAACTTCAACATAATGCGGCCGCGTATTTTCCCAATCTGTGCCAAGCAGCCACCCTCCTTTTGGGGAGACATTATTTAAAATGATCTGCAGGTCAATGTAACTCTCGCGCCAATTAATTCATATTGAAATATTGAACTCAAGATATGCTTTAATTGCATACCTAAGTCGCAAGGTATTCAATAATTTCGGGAATTCGAAATGCCTCAATTCATTCCTTCACACATCAAAACGCGGCAATTGCAATTATTGGTGGAGCTCAATCATTCTGGTTCTGTGCTTCAAGCAGCATCCAATTTAGGGATGACCCAATCAGCAGCTTCTCGCCTTCTGAGCAGTCTTGAAAATGAAATTGGCGTGGTGTTGTTTGAGCGTCATGCACGAGGCGTAGTTCAAACCCCATTCGGCGAAGCTCTTACTCGCAGAGCCATTTCAGCATTGGCTGAAATAGCGCGGGCAGCCACAGACATTGAAGAATTGCTTCGCGGTGGAAAAGTTCCGCTTTCCATCGGTTGTATGTTGAGCCAAAGCTCCAGTTTTTTACCTGCCGCGCTGCGAGAATTGGCCATTCGCACACCGAACATCGTTGTAAATACTCAAGTCGACAGAAGTGAGGTTCTAATCAATGGATTGATGGCATCTAAATATGACTTCGTTATTGCCCGAGTCAGAGATGCTTCATTGAACTCTGAGTTGGTCTTTGAACATGTGGTGAACGAGCCTATTGGCGTTTATGTACGCCCAGGCCATCCTTTGTCCAGACGTCACAAAGTCAGCTTAGAGGAAATTGCCACATTTGATTGGATTTTGCCCCCTCGAGAAACAGATTTGCGAGTCCGTCTTAATGGACTTTGTACACAGAACGGCATGCCAGCATTTGGCGGTTCGCTTGAAACCATGTCAGTCCCAGTCATTCTCAGCATGTTGAGCCATACCGATATGGTGGTTGCCCTGCCCATTGACTTTGCGCGTCCTTTTTGTGAAAACAAAACCATCGCAGCTGTTCAAATCGAGCTTGGCATCAGCTCTGACAACATTGGCATCGTCAGCAAACGACATGCAAGCATGTCTCCTCAGCTCAAGCAGGGGTTGGAGGTCTTCAGGGAAATGAGCCGAAAATTGCGCCTTCGAGTTCAATGAAAATTCATCACGCCGGCTTTAAACCTGCTGCCGAAATCAATCGCCCCCACTTGTCCTTTTCACTGGCCACAAAAGCTTTGAGTTCAGCACCTGTTTTGACTTGAGAATCCACCCCCATTTGCAACAACTTCTCTTGAACTTCTGGTCGTTCAAGTGTTCTGCTGATGGCCGACGTAAGTGTTTGAATCACTTCACTCGAGACTCCCTTAGGTGCAAACACGACGGTCCACCCTACCAACTCATAGCCTGCAACACCTTGCTCAGCAATTGACTTTACCCCCGGCAACAGGCGACTTGATTTCAAGGATGTGACGCCAAGCGGCTTCAATTGCCCCGAAGCAACTTGCGCGTGTAAAGAAGCAATGGTGTCAACCATGAACTCAACATGTCCACCCAACACCGCAGTGATGGATTGCGCACTGCCTTTGAAGTCAACAGGCATCATTGCCGCATTGGTTCGCATCTTGAAAAGTTCATGGGCCATGCGACAGGTGGTGGTGGACACTGCAATGTTCAGTGCATCAGGTTTGCTTTTGGCTACAGCCATCAAATCAGCGACATTGTTCACTGGTGAGTTGCTTGCTGTGACATACACCAAGGGCAAAATGCCCACCATGGCGATGGGTTCAAAATCTGCTTGCGCATCAAAACCAGTTTGACTGAACAAAAATGAATTGGCAGCATGAGTGGCATTGGTGCCAATCATCAAGGTATAACCATCAGGCGCTGATCGGGCCGTGATTTGCGTTCCAATATTCCCGCCGGCACCTGGCCTGTTGTCAATCACGACCGGCTGCTTCAATGCTTTAGACATCTCTTCACCTAGGTAGCGCCCCATAATGTCGGTTCCTTGACCGGCTGCATAGGGAATGATCAATTTAACAGGCTTGTTGGGATAGTTTTGTGCATGGCACAAAGCAGCAGCGAGTGTCATGCTGACCAAACCTAGTGTTCGAGTCCACTTGAGATATGTGTTCACTTCGTCTCCTCTTTCATAAATTTTATCTGTTCACTTCATTGATTGTGCGATCATTACAGTTTGAAAGGCTCTAATCTGCGTTTCACTGAAGCCCAACTCCTTCAGGATTGACTCATTGTGCTCCCCTAAAGCGGGCGCATGTCTGCGGAAGGAAGTTCTCTCACCATCCAAACGCAATGGTTGTGCAATGCTGCGAACCGTTCCTAATTCAGGATGTTGGTATTCAAAACGCATGCCACTTTCAGTGGTATGCGGATGCTCAGAAAGTTCACCCAATGTATGCAATGGAGAGGATGGGATACCTTCTTGATCCAAGGCCTTCAGCCAGAAGTCTCGTGATTTCTTTTTTAAGGTGTCAGAAACAAGCGCCACGGTTGCCTCTCTGTTGGCAACCCGCAAAGCATTGGTCGCAAAAAGAGGATCGTTGACGAAGGCCTCAAGTTCAGCAATGGCACAAAAACGCCTCCAAAGCACATCGTTGGCCACGCCCAAGATCAGAGGCTTGTCTGCCGTGTCAAACGCTTGATAGGGGCAAAGCGATTCGTGCCCCGAACCCGGCTTGATGGGTTCGGTGCCGCGCTCCCAAAAACTCTGAAGAAAATAGCCTAAAAATCCGGTGGCCGTGTCAAACAGAGAAGCTTCCACCAAGCCGCCCTGTCCCGTTCTACTGCGTCGATGGATGGCGGCCAGAATACCGCTCATGGCATGCATTCCGGTGGCCTGGTCGACGGGTGAGAATGGGCTGCGGACAGGCACTCCCCCCGGTTCCCCCGTGATGGACAACATGCCTGTGAAAGCTTGCAAAATGACATCATATCCTTTGCCTTCTCGCATCGGGCCTACACTGCCATAACCTGAGATTTGACAATAAACAAGACGTGGATTGATGGCTTTCATAGCCTCATAGTTCAAGCCTAATTTTTCAGCAACGCCAGGTCCAAAGCTGGTGATGGCAACATCAGCCCATTGAATCAATTCATGCAAAATTTGCCGGCCTTCTTCTGAGGTCATGCTCAATGCAATACTTCGCTTATTGCGATTTGCACTTAAATAAACGGCGCCATAACGAGCCTCTCCATTTTCTCTAAATGGAGGCCAACTTCTGGTTTCATCTGGAAGGTCTTTGGACTCCACCTTGATCACATTGGCGCCCATGTCGCCCAAGTACTGAGCGCACAGAGGGCCCGCAAGAACTTTGGACAAATCGAGAACCTTGATGTCGGAAAGTGGCAATTCCATGGTTAATTTCCAGTCAGGTCCAGGGTTGTTGCATTTCGATGATTGGCATCAGTTTTTCGATTGGGTGAATTTTTTCAGTCGGTTCTTAATTTGAACTAATGAAGAATGCAAATTGACTTCTTTTGCTTTTTCTTGCTCATGAGCCAGTGCTGAGCCCAATATCAACTGAGCTTCTTGATCAAGCAAGGCCTTGTAAGTTTTCAAATGCACAGGATCAGATTTAAGCATTTGACATGCTAAATTTTGACAAAACGGTAACAAGTCAGCAGGCTGAACCAAGTGATTGACAAGACCCCATCGGTACGCATCTTCTGCATTGAAAAACTGTCCCGTGAAAGCCAACTCCTTGGCGCGTGCCAAACCCACACGCTCTATCATTCTGACTGAGCCTCCCCAGCCAGGCAACAAACCAACATGCACATGGGTGTCTGCAAACTTTGCCTCGTGGGAAGCCACCACAAAATCGCAAGCCAACACAATTTCCAAGCCACCTGTGATGGCAGGTCCATTGACGGCAGCAATGACGGGGCCTGGAAATTTTCGAAGAGCTGCCACAAAATCATGTTTGAAAGCCGCAGCTGATGGCCCTTCTGAAGACTCCCATTCGTCCAAATCCAAGCCTGCAGTGAAGAATTTGGCAGTCCCCGTGAGAATTAACACATGCGTGTGAGGGTCTAACGCTAATTCAGCGATCTTGCCTTCAAGCGTTTGTCGCATGGCAATTGAAAGCGTATTGAATTTGTCAGGGCGGCTCAAGGTGAGCATTGCCCAACCCTTCGGACTCTTTTCAATCACGATGCCATGATCGCTCAATTCAATGCCCCTTGAAGACAGGTTTTCGTTTTTCGACCAAAGAAGCAATCCCCTCCTGTGCGTCATGCGTTGCAGACACGTTGGCCAGTGTCAGAGCTTCGTCTTCAAACATCGCGTGCATGGGAATAGCGCTCGCACGGGCAAATAAACGTTTGATTTCACCGTAGGCCACCGTGGGGCCGTGCGCAAGGCGTGTCGCCAACTTCAATGCTTCTTGCGAAAGTTGCTCATCTTCGACCACAACATCCACAAGTCCAATGTTCAGGGCTTCTTGACTGGTCAACATTTCAGCCATCATGACAAACCGCTTAGCCCGTGCGGCACCCAAGCGAGCAGTCAAAACCACAGAACTGCCTGAGTCACAACTGAATCCAATTTGAGAGAAAGCAGAACCAATCTTGGTGGACTTGCCAGTGACCACCATGTCACAACCCGCAAAAAGTGCCACACCGCCGCCCATGGCAAATCCTTGAACCTCCGCCACAATGGGAACAGGCAATTGCCAAAGGCGCTGCAGGCCCATGTGCAAATCAGCCGTCCAACTTCGCACCAATGGCGCCAAGTTGTGTCGATCTGGGTAGAACGCCTTGAGATCACCGCCAAAACTGAAATTGGCCCCTTCCGCCCTCAAAAGCACTGCACGCAAATGAGGCAACTCCCAAAGTGCCAGACAAATATCGCGCAAGTCCTTGACAAAAGTTCCATTAAAGGGGTTGCCCTTTTCGGCTTGAGTCAGCGTCACAGTTGCCAAACCTTGTTCATTGATCTCTAAACTTGCAGCAGTCAATTTCATGAACTTCTCCCACTTATTTTACGGATGAGGTCACAGTATAGTAAAGTACCTTACTAAAGCAAAGCCTATCGCGTAATCAAGGCAGTTATTTTTCAGATTAGAAAAACAGGAGACCTTTTATGCTCACCGGACAAGACGATTTGATTGGGCATCAACTGCCCACCACTTTTGATCAAATCGACAACAGTGATCCTGCTTGGATGGAGCGACTTTGGTACACAGGCCACCCCATCGACAAACTCAACTTGATTTTTGACATCGGTTTGGGCTATCACCCCAATCGAAATGTCATGGATGCATTTGCCGGAGTGGCCATCGAAGGTAAGCAATGGAACTTTCGCGTTTCCCGTCAACTCAGGCCCGATCCCTTGAACACGGCTGTGGGGCCTCTTAAAATCATTGTTTTAGAGGGACTCAAAAGACATCGACTCGTTCTGGAACCTAATGATTCAGGCCTTGAGTTCGACTTCGAATTTCTGGCCACCATGTCTCCACATGAGGAAACACCTCACATGCGACGAAGAGACGGCCGTGTCACTGAAAATATGGCGCGTGCACAACAATTGGGTCGCTATCAAGGATGGCTCAAAGTAGATGGTCAGCACATTGAGATTTCGGCAGACAACTGGTATGGCCAGCGTGACCACTCTTGGGGCGTTCGCTCTGAAATGCGAACAGACGAAACTCATCCTCCACTCACCTTTTACCCACCCTTTCTCTACACCTGGGCCACGGCACAATTCAAAAATCGAGGTCTTCACATTTTCTTCAAAGAGCGCGCACCCGGCGACAAAATTTACATTTCTGGAGAAGAAGTCTTTGCACCCGAAAATCGCGTCAGCAGTCGCAATCAACTTACCGATGTTGCCCATCATTTGGTATGGCACGAGGATTCATTGGGACAATCCTTGGCCAGCGGTGAATTGAACTTGACATTTGCCGATGGTCGACAGAAGCAAGTTTTCATTAAAACCTACCCCGTCAAGTACTACCTCAAGGGTGGCCTTTATGGAGGCTTGAATGGTTGGTTTCAGGGCGACTTTAAAGGCAAGTTTTACGCTGAGCATGAATTATGGAACCTGAACCAACCTGGCACCCGAAAGCTTGTCCGAACTTTGGCTGATCAAATCATTGAGGTTCGCGATGGCGATGAAGTTGGCTACGGCATCATGGAATATGGCGTTGGCAAGGGCTATGCCCAATACGAGTCTGTTCAAATTCACCCGCCTATCTGATCATGAATGACCTCGATCTCCACAAAAATGACAATGGCATTTGGACACTGAAACTCTGTCGCCCTTCGCAACTCAATGCTTTGAGCGATGCAATGGTTCAGCGTCTGCATCAAATGCTAGAGGATGTCCATCAAAGCACGGCCTGCAGGGTTTTGATTTTGACGGGCGAAGGCAAAGGTTTCTGTGCAGGTTTTGATCTGAGTCTGGCGGACGATGCACCCGGCAGTGAAAACGGTGAAACTGGCGCCTGGATGCGCCGACAAGAGAACTTTGCAGCCATCATTACCCGGCTCAAATCTCTTTCTCAACCTGTCATTGCGGCTGTGAATGGTCCAGCAAACGGCGCTGGATTTGGACTGACATTGGCCTGTGATATTCGCATGGCCAGCCATTCCGCAAGTTTCAGTGCGGCATTTATCAAAGTTGGCATGTCCAGTTGTGACATTGGCGTCAGTTATTTACTCCCTCGATGCGTGGGCACTTCGCACGCTTTTGACATCATGTTGACAGGCCGAATGGTTTCAGCCGCAGAAGCCGCCAACATCGGCCTGGTCAGCAGGCTCTGTGAGCCTGTCAACCTGATGTCTGAGGCCAACAAACTGGCCCTTCAGTTGGCTGAGAACGATGGCTTTGCAGTTTGGATGACCAAACGGGGCATGTGGGCCAATCTGGAGGCCTCGAGCATGAGCGCTGCCATCGAATTAGAAAATCGAACTCAAATATTGGCACGATCGACAGGTGTTTTGAAAGCCAAGGCATTGGCCTTCAAAAACAAAACCCGTCAATAGTCAGACAGCTTCTGAGGTCTCAGGGTAAGCCCCAAAGAGCCTATTAGTACGCTAGTGTAAGATGCCGTTGATTCAATTCAATTCAATGCAATTGAACTAAAAATGTTGTGGAAGAACCTAGGGCCCCCAAATGGTATTGAATGAAGTTCAAAAGTCGCTACAAGAGACAGCTCGTCGATTCGCTCGAGAGAAACTACTGCCCGATTATCAAAAACGAGAAAAATTAGGTATTTTGGACCGTGATTTGATCAAGCAAATGGGGGAATTGGGTTTGCTGGGCATGGATTTTTCTGAGGAATATGGTGGCATGGGCATGGATGGGGTCACCACTGGCCTCATTGCTGAAGAGTTAGCCTATGGCGATTTCAATATCAGTGCAGTGCCTGTCGGCATTTCATTGAACGGCGCTATTTTGGAGCGACACGGCAGCGATGCTATCAAATCTGAATGGCTGCCCAAAATGGCGAAAGGTGAAGCCATCATTGCCATTTGTCTGACTGAGCCCCGTGGCGGGTCGGACGCCAGTAACTTGGCACTCAAAGCCAAATTAGAAGGCGATCACTATGTCATCAATGGCGAAAAAACATCCATCACATTTGCCGACCGAGCTGATGCTTACGTCGTGTTTGCACGAACAGGCACCCCTGAACAAGGCGCCAAAGGTGTCTCTGCCTTTTTCATTCCAGCCGGCACACCCGGACTCTCTGCTACATCGTTTGACGATCTAGGCAGTGCCATCATTGGTCGTGGGCAGGTTTTCTTTGACGACGTCCGCATACCTGTGGGCAACCGTTTGGGCGATGAGGGAAAAGGCTTTACGCAAGTGATGCAAGGTTTTGATTACAGTCGAGCCCTCATTGGTCTGCAATGTTGCGGCGCCGCTCAAGCATCGTTGGACGAGGCTTGGGCTTACACCAAAGAAAGACAAGCATTTGGTCGACCCATTGGACAGTTCCAGGGGGTGACATTTCCACTGGCAGAGGGCGAGTCACATATCACCGCAATCCGGCAACTTTGCTTGCACACCTTGGCCCTGCGGGATGCCGGCTTACCCCATGTTTCTGAAGCAGCCATGTGCAAATGGATGGGGCCAAAATATGCGTTTGACATCATCCACCAATGTATTTTGACTTTGGGTCACTACGGCTGGACCAAAGACCTCCCGCATCAGCAGCGGATGCGTGATGTCTCAGGTTTGGAAATTGGCGATGGTACCGCCGCGATCATGAAGCTCATCATTGCGCGCGAGCACATTGGCAAAACAGCCATCCAATATTGAACACCTTTTGACAAGAACTACGATGAAATACCGATCAATTTATCGAAATGATTTGTTCAAAGGCCAAGTCATCATCGTCACCGGTGGTGGCAGTGGTCTCGGCAGATGCACAGCCCACGAATTGGCTGCGCTAGGCGCGCAAGTTGTTATCGTTGGCCGTAACGACGAAAAATTACAAGCAGTGAAAGCAGAAATTTTAGAAGATGGTGGCTTGATTAGCACCTTTGTTTGCGACATCAGGGAAGAATCTAACGTCATCAACGTGATCGACAGTGTTCTGGCCTTGCACGGCAGGATCGACGGGCTTGTCAACAATGCAGGCGGTCAATACCGTACTGCCATGAATACCATCTCGACCAAAGGTTTTGAAGCCGTGGTCAGAAACAATCTCACTGGTGGCTTCATCTTCATGCGAGAAACCTACAACCGTCGGATGAAAGATCATGGTGGTGCCATCGTCAACATCATTGCAGACATCTGGCACGGATGGCCAGATTTTGCGCATTCTGGAGCATCTCGAGGTGGCATGCTGACCCTGACTGAAACGGCAGCTTGTGAATGGGCTGCTGCGGGTGTGCGGGTGAACACCGTTGCACCAGGCGGCATTGCGTCCAGTGGTTTTGACACCTACCCACCTGAAGCCAAACAAAAAATTCTTGAGTTCCCTCCCACCGTACCCCTTCAACGCTTTGGTACCGAATCTGAGATTTCAGCGGCCATTGTTTATCTGTTGTCTCCTGCTGCAGGCTATATCACCGGCAGTTGTTTGCGAGTTGACGGCGGCGCACCCAACGCCAGAAGCACTTGGAAATTGCAACCTGCGCAACGCTCTACGGAATTCAATGGTTTTCACCGTGCCGTCTTGCCCGAATTATTGCGAAACTCAAGTCAATGAATGAAGAATTACTTCCCGTTCAAATTGCAGACTATTTGCAACAGCAAACGGGACATGTTGTCCAAGTGGGTCCTCTAAAAAGATTCGCCGTCGGCTTTTCATGGAAAACATATTTGGTGCCGATTGCAGGCGGACTGCCTGAAGCAGATGGTGCAACGGAACTGATTCTCAGGCTTGGCCCCAGTGATGGTCTGTTTGCCCCTTACAGTGCCATGCCTGAGTTCTTGTCCATGCGTTCACTAGAATCTTCAGGCATTCCTGTGCCCAAGGCGTATTGGGCTAGCGACGACTCTGAAACTTTTGGCGCACCTTTTTTGTTCAGTCAAAAGGTCAATGGCGCTGCAGTTGTACCCTGGGTCCCTGTCAATACCCCCCCTTTGGATGAAGCTTATCGAAAATCATTGGGTGCAGAGTTCATTGATGCGCTCGCAGCATTGCATGCTGTCGATTGGTCTGATCGACCCATCGCACAAATGGCTCAGGGAATCAACATCCAAAACGCTGCATTGACCAATGTGCTTTATTGGGAGAAACAAATAGAACGCTGGGCCATGCGTCCTTATCCAGCTGCACAGTGGGCCATCCGTTGGTTAAAAAATCACTGCCCCGTCGCACCGCGTGTGGCGATCATCCATGGCGACTATCGCACAGGCAACTTTCTTGAAGAAAATGGTCATATCACAGCCATCTTAGATTGGGAATTGGTTCACTTAGGCGACCCGCACGAAGATATTGGCTGGGTTAGCATGCCCATGTACATGGGAGGTAGTTCGCACTTTTGCCGACTAACAGAACCTGAATGGTTTTACCAACGCTATAGCGAAAAAGTCGGCTTCCAAGTTTCCATGGCCTCCGTTAAATATTACCGAGCCTTCTCACTTCTTAAATTAGCCGCTACGCACATGGCTGCAGCGCGCTGTTTTGAGGAAGGTCGCTTCAATGATTTGCGCATGCCGGCCATGGGCAGTCAAATTGCGACCTGTCTGCGTCAACTCGAAAAAACCATTGAGTCACCCCTATGAACAATTCGTTTCCCCGACTGATCGATGGCATGTGTGCCACATTGCGCACAGAAGTTCTGTCGCGACTCGACGATGAATTTGCGAGGGGTCAGGTATTTGGGGTCATTAATTTGCTCAACACTTTCAAGTCGCGCGCCGATTGGTCCACCGATTTTTTATCACAACAATTGAGCGTTCAATGTCATGCGCTTGAACAGGTTCGTGCACTCATCGGCAATGTTGCCCATGCCCCCGAGGTGGCAAAACTCAGAACACCCCAAATCGTCTCGCCTGCCGAATTGTTGAGCCTCCGAGATTCAGCCAACTTAGAGATTAGCAAACTGCTAGATTGGCTGGCAAAAGCCAAGGAAAGCTTACCCGAAGCGACCGCACTGGCCATCGAATCTGAACTTCGACAGTCGATGCGGCGTGAAATTGAGATTGAATTGAAAAATTCCCCACGCCCACTTTTTGCTGAAATGTCAAGCGGTCAAGAATCCCCAAACTAGTCCAAGCAAAGACCCGAGGATTCAGCCATACATGGTTTCAATTTCTGCTGTGTACTTCTCGTAAATACTCTTGCGCTTGACTTTCATGGTAGCCGTTACTTCGCCATCATCGTGATCAAGTTCTTTGGTGAACAGGTGAAATTTTCGGACCTGTTGAACTTGTGGCATTTGAGAATTCGATTTCTCCACTTCTTTCTGAATGAGTGAAACGACAGTAGGGTTTTCGACCAAACTTTTGAAATTAGTGAACAGAATATTTTCATCTGCCGCCCACTTGCTGACATTTTCGAAATCAATTTGAATAAGCGCAGCAACAAATCTTCGCCTATCGGCAACGATCACAGCCTCTTTGATGAAAGACGAAAATTTCAAGGAATTTTCAATTTCTGAAGGCGTGATATTCTTGCCGCCTGCAGTAATCATGATGTCTTTTTTCCGGTCAATGATGCGGAGCTCACGACCGGCTGGACCCTCCTCCCATCTTGCCACGTCACCCGTGTGCAACCAGCCGTCGACATCGATAGCTTCCCGTGTGGCTTCTTCATTTTTGTAGTAACCGACAAAAACCACATTACCGGCAATCAAAATTTCACCATCTTCTGCCAACTTCACTTCTACCCCTGGATAGGCCACACCCACGGTACCTACGGGCGACATGTCAGAGGGTTGCATGGTGGTAGCGCCGGATGCTTCGGTCAGCCCATAAGCCTCTCGAATAGGCACCCCAATTTTTCGGAAAAAACTCAAAATCTCTGGTGAAATGGGCGCCCCAGAAGAAACGGCCACATCGCAGCGTCTAAGGCCCACAAAGTTAACCAAGGATCGAAGAATGAGCACATACCAAAACCACCAAACAGATGAATCAATCAGAGACCACTGTGAGCGGGATTTTTGGCCTATGTTTTGCAAAGACGACATGGCCGATTCATAAAGCCATTGTTGTAGACGGCCAGACTCTCGAATTTTGGATTGAATGGAAGAGTGGAACTTTTCCCATATGCGAGGGACGCCAAAAAATATGCGAGGTGACAACTCTCTCAAATCCTCCTGAATAGTTCTCAAACTCTCCGCAAAATTAACCACCGCACCCGTGTACAAAGGAATATGAATTGAAAACATTTGCTCAGCTACATGGCACAGAGGCAAATAAGAAACCAAAGAATGCTGATTGGTACATCCCAACATTGAATTGAGACCTTGCGCGGCGCAACCCAGTCCACGCCAAGACATCATGGCGGCCTTAGGCTTGCCAGTTGAGCCAGAGGTAAACACCATCAATGCGATATCGTCGAGTTGGGGACCTTTTACAAAAATTTCACTTTGTGTAGGTTCTTGTTTCTCAAAATCTAAGCCCATTTGAACCACGTCTGCAAAGTCCCACATACCGGTGCGGTCGTATCTGCGCAGTCCCTTTGGATCCATGACTACGATGGCGACCAAGTGCTTCAAGCGTGATCTGATTGCAAGCACTTTGTCCAATTGCTCTTGATCTTCCACCACAACGATGGGCGCATCGGAAAGGGCCAGTAAATACTCAACTTCTGCTGCTGGAGATGTGGGGTAGACACCTGCTGTTATGCAATTGACCATGGCAATGCCAAGTTCTGCAATGACCCACTCTTGGCAGTTTTCACTCAATACAGCAACAGTTTGCCCCCTTTGAAGGCCCAGTTTCATCAAGCCTAGCCCAAACCAACGCGACTGCCGTTCATAATCTGACCAAGATACCGTTTGCCAGACTCCATATTTCTTCTGCCGTAAAGCGGTTTCAGTCGGTCTGACCTGTGCCCAATGCCTCAACTGCTGAGGCAAAGGTAATTGGGAGATATCTTGTGATGCGGTCATTTGAAAAATTATGAAAGCCAACGCTTACGGCGCTTGTAGTGTTTGATGTCTCGGAAACTCACTTGTTCAGAGCCTTCATCTGAAGCGCCTAGATAGAAGCGCTGGACATCGGGGTCGTTGATCAGGGTTTCGGTCGGGCCGTTGATCACAATTCGACCGTTCTCCATGATGTAGGCGTAATGTGCAACGTTCAAGGCTACGCGAGCATTTTGCTCAACCACCAAAATAGCCACGCTCTGTTCACGATTGATGCGTTCAATGATACTGAAAATATCTTGAACCACCATGGGCGCCAAGCCCAATGAGGGTTCGTCCATCAAAATCAAACGTGGTTTGCCAATGATGGCGAGTCCGATGGCTAACATTTGCTGTTCTCCACCTGACAGATAACCCGCAACTTGTTTGCGTCTCTCGAGCAAACGGGGAAAGTATTCGAAGACGATTTCGATGTTCAGCTTTTCTTGGCTTCTACCCTTCAGCGCATTCCCCGCTGCTATTAAGTTTTCTTCCACCGTCATGTCTGCAAAGATATGTCGGCCCTCGCGAACGTGTGCCATGCCCTGCCTTGCCAAGGTGTGGGCTGGCAGGCCGGCAATGTCCTGACCATAAAAACGAATTTGACCCATGGCAATCTTTCCTTTTTCAAAAGGAAGAATGCCAGAGGCCGCCTTCAAGGTTGTGCTTTTACCTGCACCATTGGAACCCAGCAAAGCAACAATTTGGCCCACCGGAACTTCAATGGACAGACCCCGAAGGGCCTGCACACTGTGGTTATAAACAACCTCAATATTCTCAATGGCCAGCGCCGCTTCACTCATACTTTGATCCAAGGACCCACGGGTTCCATGAACTTCTTGTCCATGTTGTATTTGATCAAGCGACCTGCCAAAACTTCGTGCTTGCTGTAATCAACTGGCAACCCAATGATGCCGCCAGTATCCCAGTTTTGGATGGACTCTAAAGCAGCTTTCATGTTCGGAAGATCTAGGGGCTTTCTTGCCTTCAAGCATCTGTCGGCAATTTCAGCAAACACCATGCCTGAGAACCAAGCGGAAATGTAGAAGGGTGAAACATGCGAGATTTCTTGTCGATTTTTCGTCAAGTAGTCACGCATTTCTTTGATCATCGGGGCTGACGTATCATCGCCCGTGGTGTACAAACTCACACCTGTCAGGCTTTCGCCTAATTTTGCCAAAGCATCAAATGCAGGCTTGTCCAGTCCCCATGCTGTACCGTAAACATCAGGATCAATGCCCGCCTCTTTCATTTGACGAATGAATTCAGGCATGGGCGCAGCAATATAACCTTGGAAAATGACGATATTGGGTCTTGCACGGCGTAATTTGGCCACTTCGGTGGTGACATCAATCCCCGATTGTTTCGTGACAATTTCAACCACGATTTGCAATCCCAGCTTATCTGCGCGAGCTTTTGCAGCAGGAATACCGTCCATACCAAACTCAGATTCTGAATAAACATAAGCAATGCGTGGCTTTTCAGCGCCTTTCCAAGTGGCTTTGATGTGCTCCATCAAAACTTCATGCAAGCGACCATAAGTTGCACCAGGAACAAAGTGCTGCGGAACATTCACAGGATCTGCCACCACGGAGGCCAATGAGGTGGAGGATGTCATGACATGATTGGAGGCAATCGCATCACGTGTGATGGCTTTGACCAAAGGTGTGCCATCACAGTAGAAAAAATTAGGTTTGTCGGCAGCCATGATTTTCTTAAAGACAGCGACACCTTGATCAACCTTGAAACCACTGTCTTCAACTACATAACGCAGTTTGCGACCTTGAATTCCACCTTTGCTGTTTTTCCATTGCACGAAGTCGTTCAGACCATTGTTCATGGCCACACCAGCAAAAGCAAAAACTCCCGTAATAGGCTGCGCAGCACCAATCACAATGTCAGAGGATTGGGCATAAGAGGAACCGGCCACCCAAGGGCTCAGTGCCGTAGCGCTGATACCTTGAACAATTTGCCGACGATTGAGTTTTTTCATGAATGTCTCCTTTAAAGGTTGAGAGTGGGAACGCAAAAAATTAGGTTTTGAATGGCCAAAGATGAAAGTACCGTTTCACTCTGCGCCAGTTGGCGGTCAGGCCATGCGGTTCAAAGACTAGAAAAATAATGATCAGCAAACCGAAAACCACCTGACCCATTGGCAATACAAGTCCGGCAGCATTGGGAAACCAATGTGAACTGGCATTCGACAAAAGTCTTAAGGCCTCGGGAACAAAGGTCATGAACAGGGCCCCAAAAATACTGCCCAACACACTTCCTAATCCACCCACAATGACAGCTGCAAGATAAAAAATTGAAAGCGTCAGTGAGAAATAATCTGGGACGATCGCACCATAAAAATAGCCTAGAACACCACCGGCAACGCCAGCATAAAACGCACCAGTTGCAAACGCCAATAACTTTGTTTTCAGTAAATTGACGCCCAATATCTCGGCAGAGATGTCTCGATCTCTCACCGCCACAAATGCTCGGCCTATGTAGGTTCTGCCCAAATTGCGCGCTGCGATGCCCAATACAATGGCCAAGAAATAAATCAAATAAAAGTTATCTTTGTCACCCATCAGTTGATAGCCAAAAAGGTTCGCTCGTGGAATGGTAGTGCCCTGTACGCCGCCAGTGACTGGGGTCCATTCACGGAACACAAAGGACAAAATAAAGTGCGCCGCCAAGGTCGCAATTGCGAGATAAATTCCCTTCACCTTCAAACTAGGCAATCCAACGATGACACCTAGCATGGCTGTTAAAAATCCTGCAATGGGAATGGTGACATAGAAAGGTACGCCGAGCTTTCCCAAATAGGCAACGGTATAGCACCCAACTCCCAAGAAAGCACCATGGCTGAGTGATATCAAACCAGCATTGCCTGTGGTGAGGTTCAAGCCAAAAGTAGCAATGACGTGGATACCCACAATGCAAGCCATGGCCAAAATGTACTGCGTTCCCCAAAAGGGCAAAGTCAACAAAGCACAAATAAACGCAAGCATCCAAAGACGCTTAACGGGAGAGTTCCAAAGTTGCTCTTCGTTTTGGAAATTTTCGTAAAAAACACCAGTCCTCATGTTACAACCTCTCAATCGTTCGGGTACCAAAGATGCCATAAGGCCGTACCACGAGTATCAAGAGCACAACAACATAAGGAATCACATCCCGCGATTTACCCCCAAGGTAACCCGCAGAAATAGACTCCACCCAGCCCAAAATCAAACTGGCCACAATGGCACCCAAAACACTGTCCATGCCGCCCAGAATGATGGCGGCAAAAACGCCCAAGGCGGCCCCTGATAAGCTAGGCGCCAGTCCAGCAGAACTGGCAATTAAAACTCCTGCAACGGTACCCACTGAGCCTGCAAGCATCCAGGTTAATCGTGTTGCGAAATTGATGTTGATCCCCAAAGTAGCGGCCGTAACAGGGTCACTTGCAGTGGCTCGCAATGCAATGCCTGTTTTGGAATAGCGAAAAAAAGCCAGGAAGCCACCAATCAAAATAGCGGCAATGGCAAAGTTGCCTAATACCGCACCTGGAATCAAGACTTCGCCCAAAAAAACAGGAGTCCGCGGCAGCAAACCCGGGGGCTGGTAAGTATCCCCCCCCCAAATGGTTTCAATGGTGCCGTGCATGATGCTGGACATGCCAATTGTGGCCATCATCACTGCCACTGCAGGTTGACCAGAAAGTGGTCTCAATACAGTTCGCTCCACAATCATGGCCAAAATTGAGATGACCCCAATGGAAATTAAAAAAGCAACAACTGGGGGCAATTCAAAAGTCACAGCTGCAGCGTAATAGAGATACGCCCCCAACATCATGACCTCCCCCACTGCAAAGTTCACAACGCCGGTCCCTTTGTAGATCAAGACAAAGCTCAATGCAATCAGGGCCATCACGCCGCCGCTTAACAAGCCTAATAGGCTGTACTCTGCAAATTCAATCATCAGTGGGCCTCCTCAGCGCCAAGGTAGGCTTCAATGACTTGAGGATGAGATCGAACTTCTGCAGGTGTTCCAGTTGCGATAACCTGACCAAAATTCAAGACCACCACATGGCTTGAAATGTCCATGACCATGCCCATGTCGTGCTCAACCAACAAGACCGTGACACCCCATTCCTCTTGGACATCCAAAATGAAACGCGCCATGTCTTCTGTTTCTTCGCGGTTCATGCCCGCAACCGGCTCATCCAACATCAATACGCGCGGTCGCATTGCCAAGGCACGCGCCAATTCAACTCGTTTTTGCAAACCATAAGGCAAAACATCGACAGACTGATGACGGATGTGATCAAGTTCTAAAAAATCAATCACTCGGCGCTCTACCTCTTCGCGCAACGCCAGTTCTTTTTCTTGCATTGACTTTGAATAGACCAAGGCGGAGAACACCCCCGCATGCATGGTGTGATGACCGCCTAATTTGATATTTTCAAGAACACTGAGGCCGTGAAAAAGGGCAATATTTTGAAAGGTGCGGGCCAATCCACGTTTTGCCCGCGCGTGCACTGGAACCTTGGTAATATCTTCGTCACCTAAATGAACGGTCCCAGCGTTGGGGCGATAAAAACCAGAGATGGTATTGAACACACTGGTTTTACCTGCCCCATTGGGACCAATGACTGCGGTGACTTCGCCTGCTTTGGCTTTGAAAGATACATTTCGCAGGGCATGAATACCCCCGAACCGCAAGTCAACTCCCTCCACAGTCAGAGACAGTCCGGTAATTTGGGCTGACTCATTTGCTGCAATTGGCGTTGACACAATTCCGGTCATCAGGCTTGATCTTTCTGTCACTCAACGGATTGCTTCGTTGAAGGTTTAGACACACATCCAAACAATGCATGCAGAGACTTAGTAAGGTACTGTACTATCTAATGAAAAATAACTCGTGTTTACCCTAGGCGGCAAACTTTTTTGCAATATCTTTGAGCTTGAATTTTTGAATTTTCCCAGAAGGTGTGACTGGCAATTGGTCGAGTACCTCTACCTTTTCTGGCCAATACTGCTTGGCAACTTTAGAAGCTGCCATATAGTCTTGCAAATCTTTCAAAGTGAATGTTGACATGTCTCGAAGCACCACAAAGGCACAAGCCCTCTCGCCCAATCTGAGATCGGGAAAACCCACAATAGAAACGCCCTTGATGGCAGGGTGCTTGAGCAACAAACCCTCTATTTCAACCACAGGCACATTCTCACCACCCCTGATCAACACATCTTTGGTGCGACCCGCAATTCGGATATAACCCTCTGTATCCATGTAGGCCAAGTCGCCAGAGTCAAACCAACCTTCGGCATTGAATGCCTGAATGTCTGCTTGCTTGAAGTAACCAAGAAAAACCTGAGCGCCACGAACCCAGAGTCTTCCCGTTTGACCCTGTGGCAATCTTGCGCCTGAATCGTCAACGATCAGTATGTCCATGCCTTCTAAGACACGACCATCAGAAGAAGAAGATTTGTCAATGGAACGAGCGGGTTCAGTGAGCGTGCCAGACAAAATTTCTGTCATGCCCCACAAAGAGCAAACCCGAATGCCGACGCGGTCTCTGGCACGATCAATTAGCACTGGCGGGATGGGTGCACCACCACAGAGGAAAGACCTCAGATGAGGCAAGCGCAATTTCTGTGCTTCGACAACATCACATATGTCATTCAAAAAAGGGGTTGACGCCGCAAAATAAGACACTTGTTCTTTGACCATGATGGCAACCCCTTGGAGCGGGTCCCAAAAATCTTGAAGAACAACTTTTCCACCATTGCGAAGCCCAATGAGTACAACAGCTACATAGCCTGTCATGTGCCCAACGGGGGTAGATGCCAAGTAAACATCTTGATCGCCAACACCAAACCGATGACTGAGGGCGTTCATACAAGAAACAAGCGTGTTACTCGTGTGCATCACACCCTTGGGTGATCCTGTGGTGCCTGAGGTAAACATGAGCACCGCCAAATCATCTGGTTTTAAGGGGAATGCCCCATTAGGAATACTGAGGTTAGCATCAAGGCCATCCGATGTTAAGAAATTTTCGAAGCTATTTGACCCAGCACCATCGACTACAACAACATGGGCCAAGTCTGGCAAATCTTGGCGCATACCTTCGATCATTGATTCAAAATCAAAGTCGCGGTATTTTTTGGGAATGAAGAGCACTTTTGATTTTGCAAAACCGATCATGTAAGTCAACTCACGCTCTCGAAAGATGTGCATCAGGGGATTCATGACAGCACCAATTCGACCGCAGGCCAGGGTAATCACGACAAATTCCCACCAATTGGGAAGTTGGACTGACACGACATCACCCCACCTGACACCCATTGCATGCAAGGACTGTGCAGCTAAATTAATTTTTTCCGAAAGCTCTCGATAGGTGAATCTTTGAGAATCGCTTTGGTCGTGGCGGTAAGCTATCAAGGCTTCTTTGTTGGGCGAAGCGGCCACAGCCACAGACATGAAATCGTCCATGGTTTTGTCAATCCAAAAACCAGAAGTTTTCATGGATTCTCGGCGTGGATTCAGAATTGATTCAGAAATCATGGAGCAATTCTCCCAATTGATTCAAGCTGCAAACAAAGATCCAAATAACATGACAAAGAATATCAAAGATCGGTGATGCTGAGGTAATTGAGCAAGTTCTTTTTAATGCCCACCAATGTTTTGGCGGTGACTTCTAACTCAGTTTCAGCAATGCCATTGAGAATGATTTCATTGAGCTTATGGTTCATCTTTCGCATTTTATTGATCAAAGATTTGCTCTGTGGTTGCAAGAAGACTCGATTTACTCTGCGATCGGTAGAATCTGCTTCGCGACGAACCAAATCTGATTTCTCCAGTCGATCAATCAAGCCCCCGATCGCAACTTTACCAAGATCAAGCTCTTCCGCAAGTTGTGACTGCGTCATGCCATCTTTTCGAGACAAGTAAGCCAATACCCACCACTGCGATCGAGTGACATTCATAGGTTTCAAGGATCGATCAAAGGCACTCCGACGCAGGCGCGAGACGTCGTGCATCAGGTAGCCTAAGCGCAGCTCCCAATCAATTGATTCATTGTCAGTAGACATAAGTTAATTCGTTTCGAAGAAAACCAAGTTACACATTACTTTAGTTGATTGTCTACTTGCATCAAAACTGACAAAGTCAAACAGGATCCCAGGTAAAGACATCCCCAGAACGATCGAGTGGATAAAACTCACTTTGCATCATGGGAATGGCTGTTTCCAAAACCGACTCGGGCGTCCAACCTTCTCCTCGGTGCGCAGTTTTAATCGGTCGTGGTTGGCTGAACAAATAAATTTCATTGTTGCGAACGCCAAAAACTTGCCCACTCACTGCTCGGGCTTCGTCTGCGCAAAGCGCAACGACAAAAGGGGCCACCTTTTCTGGCACAAGCTTCTTTAAACCCTCGACACGTTTTTTCTGCTCAGGTGTTTCATAGGGAATAGAACTGACCATGCGTGTCCATGCGAAAGGAGCGACAGCATTGGAGCGGACACCAAATTTTTGCATGTCAATGGCAATCGATTTGGAAAGACCCATCACCCCAAGTTTTGCAGAAATGTAATTGGCTTGACCAAAATTTCCGATTAACCCCGAAGTTGAAGTCATATGAACATAAGCACCAGAACCTTGATCCTTGAAAAATGGGGCTGCGGCGCGGCTGACATTGAAAGAGCCTTTCAAGTGAACCGCGACCACCGCATCAAACTCAGCCTCAGACATCCGGTGAAACATCACGTCACGCAAAATACCTGCATTGTTCACAACGATGTCAATACGGCCGAAATGATCGACAGCCGTTTTGACCATTTGATGCGAATCTTCCCATTCTGAAACAGAACCGCCATCGGCAACGGCCTCACCACCCATTGCTTGAATGGCACGAACAACCTCCAAAGCAGGCTGCTCGTTATCTGGCTGTCCTTCAAGCGTAGCGCCAAAGTCATTCACAACCACCTTGGCGCCGGCTTCAGCCATTGCAAGGCAAATGCCACGACCCACTCCCCTGCCACCGCCGGTCACGAGTGCGACTTTTCCCTCTAATAATTTTTTCATTTTAATTCCCTTTGGTGGCCAACTTAAAACGCCACCTTGGCTTTGCCTTTCAGCATCAGAATTTCTCGTGCTTCTGCCGGCGTTGCGATTTCGAGACCCAAGCCCTCCAGAATGTCACGTACTTTCCGAACTTGTTCAGCATTTGACTTGGCCAATTGTCCTTTGCCAATCCATAAGCTGTCTTCTAAGCCAACTCGAACATTTCCGCCCATGGAAGCGGCCATGGCAGCCACTTTCATTTGCGATGCACCTGCCCCAAGCACTGACCAACGATAGTCGTCGCCAAACAATCTGTCAGCGGTGCGTTTCATGTGCATCACATCATCTGGGTGTGTGCCGATACCACCCAAAATACCAAATACTGTTTGAATGAAATAAGGCGCTTTCACCAATCCACGCTCAACAAAATGTGCTAGGTTGTAAAGATGCGATGTGTCGTAGCACTCAAATTCAAAGCGAGTTTCATTGACCGACAACTCAGTTAAGACTGATTCCAAATCTCCATAAGTATTTCGAAAAATCAAATCTTTGCTGCCCTCTAGATAAGGCTTTTCCCAGTCATGCTTGAACTCCTTGAAACGCTTCAGCATAGGAAACAATCCAAAATTCATCGTCCCCATATTCATGGAGGCAACCTCTGGCTTTAGAACCTTTGCGGGCGCCATGCGTTCTTGCACCGTCATGTAAGGAGAACCACCTGTGGTGAGATTCACCACCGCATCACTCTCAGCTTTGATGACCTTCAAAAATGGCGTGAATGCTTCAGGCCTTTGATCTGGCTTGCCCGTCAAGGGATCGCGCGAATGCAAGTGAATGATTGCCGCACCCGCTTCGACTGCAGCAATAGAGGCCTCAGCGATTTCTTCCGCACTGATGGGAAGATAAGGAGACATAGAAGGTGTGTGAATAGCGCCCGTCACAGCGCAGCTGATGATGATTTTTTTTTGCTGGAACATGATGATGTAGTGATAGGTTTAAGAAAATTAAAAGACCACTTCTGTCGAGGGAAAACCCTAGTCAGACCAAGACAATATTCAAACCCACAATTGTCGTTCACTAGTGTATCATGCGTTTAATCAAAAGTTACAACTCTTATTCTCACAGGCACCCAATGACGATGGAAAATGACCATGGATTACTGGCCACAAGCCGTTATGTGCCAAGAATGAGATTAGAGCGCAGCGAAGTTTTTGCTCAACACCGTTGGATGGCACCCGGTCTGAAGGGTCTGGCCAAAGGCCAAAAAGCCATGGCCAATTGGGATGAAGACAGTATCACCATGGCTGTGGAGGCCATCAGAGGACTTCACTTTGATCATGCAAAAGTCAATGTCCTGACCTTGGCTTCTACTTCTTTGCCATTTGCAGAGCGCATCAACGCAGGCATTGTTGCTTCCGCCCTTCAATTGCCAAGTTCATCTTCTGTGCGCGATGTCAGCTCAAGCTATCGGTCTGCATGTACAGAATTGTTGAATGCCCTGTCCCATCCACAATCTGGAACTCAGATCATTGTGGCTTCTGAAAAACGCTCCCCAAAACCCGCAAGTGCGTCTGAAATGATTCAGGGCGATGGTGCAGCAGCAGCAGTCATCGGAACGGGCCCCATCATTGCAAGCCTCGTCGCCTGCCACACCGAATACGCAGACTTCGTCGATCACTTCCGCGAAACTGGCGAATCTCACGAGTACGGTTGGGAGGAGCGTTGGACCCGTGACGAGGGTTATATGAAAATCGCCGTTCGCGCAATCAGATTCTGTCTAGAAAAACATGCCGTCAAAGGTACCGATATTGCTCACTTCGTGATGCCGGCTGTACTTTCTAAAATTAATGAGAGCATTGCCAAGAAATTGGGCTTCACAGACGCCAAGTTAGTCGAGACTCATCGCGATACCGTGGGAGATCTTGGCAGCGCCCAACCCTTGGCCATGTTGGACACTGCTTTGCGGCAAGCCAAACCAGGGGAGTTGATTTTGTTGGCCTGCTTTGGCAGTGGCTGCGATGTCATCCTACTGCGCAGAACCAGCGAGCCCTGTCCTGGCACTGAACCTCTTCATTTCAAATCAGAAACCAGTTATTTGAAATACCTCTCCTTCAATCAACAGATTGATCTAGATTGGGGCATGCGAGCAGAAATGGACAACAAAACTGCCTTGACAGCAGCCTGGCGTGATCACGGTAGGATTTCTCATTTTGAAGGTGGGAAATGTACAAAGTGCGGCACCGTTCAATTCCCTAGCGGGCGGTTGTGCGTCAACCCCCTGTGCAATGCACAAGACAGTCAACAGCCGTTTAGTTTGGCAGATGAGCCTGCGCATGTGCTATCTCATACCAGTGATTTTTTGGCCTACACCCCACACCCTCCCTTCCAATTCGGGCATATCGATTTTGAATCGGGTGCACGTGTGCTGATGGAGTTCACCGATACCGATCAAGAAGAATTGCATTCGAGTCTGTCGGTGCGAATGGTTTATCGCATCAAAGAATTTGATGCAAAGCGAGGCTTCAGACGCTATTTTTGGAAAGCCACCCCAATGCGTAGCACTTCCATTGAACAAGGAAAATAATGGCCACAGGAATACGCGATAAAGTTGCTATTTTGAGCATGGGTTGCTCACGATTCGGTGAGCGCTGGGATTCAGGTCCTGAAGATTTGATGCTAGAAGCCTTCAATGAAGCGATCCAAGCATCAGGCATTGAAAAATCACAAATTGGCGCAGCTTGGTTGGGTGTGTGTCTAGAAGAAAACAACGTTGGCAAAACTGCAGTCCCTCTCGCGCAAGCGCTCCGATTACCAGGTATCGCAGCCACCCGCGTAGAAAACGCTTGTGCCACAGGAAGTGAAGCGCTTCGAGGTGCAGCATACGCCATTGCCTCCGGCGCTTATGATTTTGTTCTCGCTCTGGGCATAGAGAAACTGAAAGACACTGGCTATGGTGGCCTGCCCGTTAGAACGCGCGGCGTTAACAATGATTTGTGGTTACCCAACACTACGGCACCGGGTGCTTTTGCGCAACTAGCCTCAGCCTACGCCGCTAAGCATGGTGTAGATTTGAAAGACCTGAAGCGCGCCATGGCCCATGTTTCTATCAAGAGTCATGACAATGGGTCCCTCAACCCCAAAGCACATCTTCGCAATCGCATCACGGAAGAGGATGTTTTCAAAGCCCCGACCATTGCCGCACCTTTGGGTTTGTATGACTGCTGTGGTGTGAGCGATGGCGCGGCATGCGCCATTCTCACCACGCCAGAACTTGCCCGAGCCCTCAAACCAAATGCCGAAATCATCAGCATCAAGGCACTCGACATCTCTGTGAGCAATGGCGAGGAAGCTTCATTTCAGCAATGGGATGGTGCCAGCATCGCCACGGCGAGACGTGCTAGCGCATTGGCTTATGCCAGTGCCAATGTCACGAACCCCCGCGAACAAATTCACATGGCCGAGGTTCATGACTGCTTCTCGATCACTGAGGCTGTTCTCATGGAGGACTTGGGTTTCAGCCAAACTGGCCGTATGGTGAACGACATCTTAGATGGCGTATTTGACCGGCAAGGAAAATTGCCTGTTCAAGTCGATGGCGGTCTGAAATGTTTTGGCCATCCCATTGGCGCCTCAGGGCTTCGAATGGTCTACGAAATTTACCAGCAGTTACTCGGACAAGCAGGTGAACGGCAACTGCAAAAAATTGACCTTGGCTTGACCCAAAACTTGGGCGGCCATCCCCATCAGAATGTTTGCTCCGTTTCCATCGTTGGCCGATACGGCGCGTAATTTCAAATTTCAAACTAGGAGATTTTTCATGCGAGGACTCAACAACAAAACCGCCATTGTGACCGGTGCCGGCAGCGGCATTGGAAAAGCCATTGCATTGCGCTTAGCCACAGAAGGCATTCGTGTTGGTATTTTTGATATTCGGGGAGATGCCGCAGCAGAGACTGCTGTCGCCATTCAAGCAGCAGGCGGAATTGCTGTCCCTATCACATGCGACATCACAGATTACGCGGCAGTGGTGGCCAGCGTTGCTGCTTTTGAAACAGCGGTTGGTGGTGGTACGGATATTTTGGTGAACAACGCCGGTTGGGACACTCCAATGCCCTTTCTCAAAACAGACGAGGCGTTTTGGAAAAAAGTGGTCTCCATTAATTACTTTGGCCCCCTCCATATGACGCATGCAGTAGGTCAGGGCATGTCTGTACGCAAGTCAGGTCGCATCATCAACATTGCCTCTGACGCTGGCCGTGTCGGCTCGTCCGGTGAAGTGGTTTACTCTGGTTGCAAAGGCGCCACAATTGCGTTTGGCAAAGCATTAGCACGTGAAGTTGCTCGCAGCAACATCACTGTCAACACCATCTGCCCAGGACCAACAGATACACCCGCCATGGATGCTTTTGTTGGGTCTGGAGAACAAGGTCAGAAAATTCGAGACGCCATGGTTCGAGGCGTTCCTCTTGGACGCATTGGTCAACCCGACGACTACCCTGGCTTGGTCGCATTTTTAGCCAGCGACGACGCAGCCTTTATGACAGGACAAACGATCAGCGTATCGGGCGGCCTCAGCATGCACGGCTAATCACCTTTAACTCATCAAATCATCCAAAGGAAAATCATGTCCGACTACAAAGACATCACCTACACCGTGGGGAAAAGTGCAGTTCATATCACGATTAATCGACCAGAAGTATTTAATGCATTCAGAGCTCAAACTCTCGAAGAATTGATTTTGGCATTTAAGCGCGCTGACGAAGAAAAATCGGTTAACACAGTCATCTTGACAGGCGCTGGTGAAAAAGCATTCTGCACTGGCGGCGATCAAAAAGTACACTTGTCTGAGGACGGTCTCTATGGACCTCGCGGCATGGTGGGATTGCCAATTGAAGAAATGCAAAGCGCCATTCGAGATTGTTGCAAAGTGGTGATTGCCCGCGTACAAGGTTTCGCCATTGGCGGTGGTAATGTGTTTGCCACCATTTGCGATTTGACCATCGCCTCCGAAAAAGCCCAATTTGGCCAAGTGGGTCCCAAGGTGGGATCTGTCGATCCAGGTTTTGGAACTGCCTACCTTGCTCGCGTTGTGGGCGAAAAGCGAGCACGTGAAATGTGGTTTACCTGCCGCCGCGTTTCTGCGCAAGAAGCATATGAGTGGGGCTTGGCCAATAAAGTGGTACCCCACGACCAACTGGATGCCGAATGTGAAGCTTGGGCTGCGACCATCAATGAAATGAGCCCCACAGCACTGGCCATTGCCAAGCGCTCATTCAATGCTGACAGCGAAAATATAAGAGGCATCAGCTTCATGGGCGTTGCAGCAGTCAAAGGCTATTACCAAAGCGAAGAATCCAAAGAAGGCGTGAAAGCCTTCAATGAAAAGCGCAAGCCTGATTTTAAGAAATACAGCTGAAGCTGACGAAGCTCATCCTCCCCTTGACCGCTAAATTGGAGCCAGCTTTGTCAAAATTGATTCAAACCCAACTGGAACCAGATGGCCTGCTAATGGCAACCATCAATATGCAAGATCGGACGATGAATGTCTTCTCGTTTGATCTCATGGACGCCCTGGACGAACTCATGGACTTGGTTGACCACAACAACGAGGTCAAGGCGGTAGTGCTTACATCGGGAAAGGCTTCTTTTTTAGCGGGTGCCGATTTGGTCATGGTCAGAGGTTTTTGCACAGAGGCCCGCACCGCCTCGCATGACAGCATGTTTGAACAATGCGGCCGCTTGGGGCGACAGTTTGTTCGGTTAGAAAACAGTCCCAAGCCTTGGGTAGCCGCCGTGAACGGTCTTGCATTGGGTGGCGGACTTGAAATCACCTTGGCATGCCGAGAAAGAATCGTCAGCGACGACAAGCGGATTCAATTGGGTGTGCCAGAAATTCGATGGGGATTGCTCCCTGGGGCTGGGGGAACCCAGCGCTTGCCGCGCATGGTGGGTTACGAAAAAGGCATGAATTTGTTGCTGACAGGTCGCTCAATGACGCCCCAAGAAGCAGTCGAGTCAGGGCTATACCGAGAAGCTGTTCCTGCTGCACAGTTACTGGACAAAGCCAGATCCCTTGCCCGAGAATTAGTGGAAACGCCCTACGACGCAGCCAAGAAATTTCCTCACTTAGATCAATCCAATGTGCCTGCCTACTCTGACGCAACTGCTCGGAAAGTGGCAACACATTTCAAAATCAGCGAAGAAGACTTCAAACTTTACCCCGCTTTCAGCGCCATTGTTGACAGCGTTTTGAAGGGTGCGGGTCAAAGTTTGACCGAGGCTACCACCACAGAAATGAACGAGTTTCTGCGACTGATGTTCAACCCCGTTGCAGGTCGCATGGTGAGAACACTCTTTCTAGGAAAAGTTCGCGTTGAACGCGAGTTAGCGCCAACAGCCGAAGTTCAAATTCAGTCCATTCAAACGGGCCCCCTAAGTCCCTCCCTACAACAATGGGATGTACTCTTTTCTAAATTGAAATTGCCTGTCTCCAATTCAGCGAATGTGCCCTTGAATCATTTAGACATCACAGACACCCAAGGAATGATGCATCGCGTACAACTGGACACCATTCAGGGAATTACCCATGTAACCAAAGGCCTCAACGCGGCTGTGCTGTGCAATGCAGGCCCCTATGGTCGACTGATCGAAATCGTAGGTGATTCTAATCAACCTGCGGCAAAAATCATGGCCAGCCTTGCCATCAAGATGTGGGCCCTGCCCTGGCCCTCGAACAGCAAGACCAGCTTGATGCAATCTCTGAAGGATTTGCCACTGAACAAGCAAGCCACACACGCCATGCTTTGGGCCGCTGAAAATGACATCAGTGACATTTCATATTTGGATGTCGCCGCCTGCTTGGCTGGTGTCTCGGCGGGTTGGACAGGGGGGCCCTTGTCTTGGTTTTGGGATGAGCAAGAAAGTCAAGTAACACAGCTAAATGCTGCTGAACTTGAAGTGTGGCATTCAATCAAACCTCAATTGGCCAAGGCCTGTGAATGATTGATCCCAAGCACATTGGCTATCGAACAACACCAACGGTCTTAGCGGTTGATTCATGGCGGGTCAAACTTTTTTGCAAGGCCATTGGTGAAAATGATCCTGTCTATTGGGACATTGATACAGCCCAAAGTGCAGGCCTGCCGGCTTGCCCCGTTCCACCGACCTATTTGAAAGCCATAGAGGGTGACCACTGTACGAGTGCAGACTTGCTTCAAGTGTTGGGAATTCCAGTCAAGGGCGTCCTGCATGCTGAGCAAAGCTTCACTTATTTCTCACAAGTTTACGTTGGCGATGTTGTTGAGATTTCCAGAGAAATTGTGGATATCTATGAAAAAAAATCAGGGGCCTACAATTTTGTGGTGGTAGACAGCCATTTCAAAGTCAAAGACAAAGTGGCTGCCACCAACAAGCAGGTGATCCTGATCCGAAACAAGGTGGCAGCATGAAGTCGCAAGCTGACTTTCCAGCAACACTCACACAAACATATGGTCCCGTTAGCGCCATAGATCTTGCGCTTTATGCAGCGGCATCAGGCGATCACAACGCACTCCATCTGGACGAACAAGTTGCCAGCGAAGTTGGATTTGAAAAACCTGTTGTGCATGGCATGCTTAACATGGCTTTTGTAGCGCGCATGTTGTCCAGTCATTTTGGCGTTCGCGCCATAACGCACTTGCACACTCGATTCACGGGAATTGCGCTCCGAGGGCAAACCCTTCAATTTCAAGCCAAGCTAGAACAAGTCATCGATCAAGTTGCTTACTACCAACTGAGCGTTACAAATGAAACTGGGGCCAGTGTGATTGAGGGTTTGGCCCACATCAAACGATTGACTTAAGTTCATGAACGCTCAACTCAGCACGTCCTTCAAACCTGGGATGAAAGTTTTCGTTCCAACGATGAGCAATGAGTCTGCACTTCTCAACCAAGAATTAATGGCCCATCCTGATCGTGCTTTGGGAGTTGATTTTCGTGCCATTCAATTTCCTGGCATTGATAGCACCAATTACATTGAGCTTCATCCAGAGTCCAGGCAAAGCAGCTATTTCATGAATGCTGCTCTTCGATCTGGCATTCTAGAATCAAGGGCTCAACTATTCAGCTTTGACTATCCAGGCATCGTGCATGACCTGTTATACGGTTCACCAATGGACTTGGCCATCGCACAATTAACGCCGCCCGATGCTAACGGCTGGTGCTCTCCAGGTTTGTCTTGCGACTTTTTGCCTTTGGCTTGGCACAGAGCCAAGCGGCGCATTGCACACCTCAACCCTCTGATGCCAAGGATTCCCAGCAGTTTCAGAGTTCACATCTCTGAGTTAGACGAACATGTCGAGTTTGAATCCCCCTTGCTGGACTTCCAAGATACAGTCATAGGTGAAATTGAAAGAAAAATAGGGGCTTTGATCGCACCCTTGGTTACAGACGGTAGTACTTTGCAATTGGGCATCGGCTCCATTCCGCTAGGCTTGGCCAATGCGCTCTCTCAACATCGACGATTGAAATTTCATGGTGGCCTGTTATCGTCTGCCATTCAAACCATTTGGAATTCAGGCGCCATGGATCGCGACGCTCGCATGACCACTGGGGTTATTCTGGGAGACTCAAAGCTGCGCGAATTTGCGCAAGAACTTCCTTCATTGTGGTTAACCGATGTCAGTTACACCCACAATGTCAATATCCTTCAAACATTGGAAGGTTTAACCGCAATCAACGGCGCCATCGAGGTCGATTTGTTCGGACAGGTTAACTCTGAGAGATCTGATGGTATTTTTCAAGCGGGACCCGGCGGCTTGCCTGCATTTGCCAGAGGCGCCTTGGCGGCACCCAATGGCCGTCTTATCATTTGCTTTCCTGCCACTGCAAAAAAAGGCACAGTAAGCCGCATCGTTCCAAGCCTTGGAACCAGATCAATGTGCACACTGCCTCGATACTTGGCAGACACCATTGTCACGGAGTACGGTGTGGCAGAAATTAAGAAGCTTTCTTCAGATGCTCGTGCCGAAGCGTTGATCAAAATTGCAGCGCCTGAACATCAACAAGCTCTGGCAATGGCTTGGGCTGAAATGCGAGGACAACTTTGAGCGAAGTTCTATTACCCGAAGGTTTTATCCGAGCTCCCATTGGGGGTCCATTCTCTCAGCACAATGGCCCGCTGTTTGCGCGCTGGCATCAAGACCGCCTGCAACTGGGATTTCGGGTCCTAGAAAACCACGTCAATCCCGGTCAATCTTGTCATGGCGGTATGCTGAGCATGTTTGCAGACATTTTGCTTTCGGGTGCGGCCCAATACCAAACAGACATTCCTCGCCAGTTTTTACCCACCATCAGTCTTCAACTTGATTTCATTTCATCCGCCCCTTTGGGCGAATGGGTTCAAGGTCAAGCTGATGTTCTGAAAGTGACTAAAAATTTAATCTTTTCGCAAGGATTGATTGAATGCAATGGAAATATTGTTGCGCGTGCAAGTGGCGTATTCAAACGGGGCCCTCTTTTGCCAGAGACCATGGCAGACACCAGAATGAAATTAGCGGGTCGTCCGTCACAATCTTGAGGCCGGAATAAGCTTAGTTTGTGCACCTTCAATACACCCCATCTTTGTAGTGGTTTCTACCGACCGCCCAAATAGATCGCCATGATATAGTAAACACGTGTACGATTTATCAACGATCACTGGGTAAGGAATCAAAATGGCTGGATTGTGGTTCGATGAATTCAAAATAGAACATGTCTTTCAACACGAAATCAAGCGAACGGTGCTTGAGTCCGACAACATGTGGTTCAGCAATGCCACATGCAATCCTGCAGCCATTCACATCGACGCTGAATATTGCAAGGGTACAGAATTTGGCAAACCTTTAATGAACAGCATCTTCACGCTGGGGCTCATCATTGGTCTCTCCGTACAAGACACCACACTGGGTACCACCGTGGCCAATTTGGGCATGACCGATGTTGTGTTCCCCTTTCCTGTCTTTGCTGGCGATACTCTTCGCTCACAAACCACTGTGTTAGAAAAACGAGAAAGCAAATCGCGGCCCAACGCTGGTATCGTGACGTTCTTGCATCAAGGTTTCAATCAGCGTGGCGAAGAAGTCATGCGCTGTAGACGACAAGCACTGATGCTCAAGAAAGCTTCATGATGAAATTGCGATCCATGCTCTTTGTCCCAGCGGACAGTGAGAAAAAAATGAACCGCGGTCTCACAAGCGGTGCTGATGCTCTGATTATCGACCTTGAAGATTCAGTGGCACCTGCCAACAAACCGCAAGCCAGAACTATGGCTGCAGCTTTCATTGAAGCACACCAAAATGACAGCCCCGCTGCGCTTTTTGTTCGCATCAACCCATTGGACTCGGGTATGGCACTTGACGATTTGGCCGCTGTTGTTCAATCAGGACTGGCGGGCATCATGTTGCCCAAAACATTGAGCGCCGAATGTGTCCGAATTGCTGGCCATTATTTGAGCGCTTTTGAAACCAAGGCTGGCATGCCTTTAGGTTACTTGAGCATCGTGCCTGTTGCGACCGAAACAGCACAAGCGATGTTGAACATGCAAACATTCAATCAACCCATCCCACGCCTCGCGGGGATAACTTGGGGTGCCGAGGATTTGTCTGCAGCCATAGGCGCAGTAAGCAATCGTGATGAAAATGGTGAATATGCACCTCTTTACAAAATGGCTGGGGCCATGTGTTTGTTGGCCGCAGCCAGTACAGGCGTTCCGGCGATAGACACCTTGTATACCGATTTCAAAGATCCTGCAGGACTTCTGTTGAGTTGCAGAAACGCTCGTCGGCGCGGTTACAGCGGTCGTATCGCCATTCATCCAGACCAAGTATCCACCATCAACGAAGCATTCACCCCCTCCGAAGCAGAAATTGTGCATGCACAACGCATTGTTGATGCATTTGCGGCAAATCCCGGTGCAGGTACCTTAGGGCTAGACGGCAAGATGGTCGACATGCCTCACCTCAAACAAGCACGCCGAACTCTTGGGCTGTCTGCGTAAATTTATCGGAGTCAAACAAAATGGACTTTTCTCTCAGTGAAGATCACCGTGCCATTCGCGATGGTGTGAATGCCGTTGTGCGTCGTTTTGACGATGAATATTGGTTGGCTCGTGACGAAGACGGTGTCTTTCCTCGCGAATTCCATAAAGCCATGGCCGATGCAGGATGGCTTGGCATCACCATGCCGACCGAATATGGCGGATCCGGCTTAGGCGTCACCGAAGCCAGCATCATGATGCACGAAGTTGCCAGTCATGGTGGGGGCATGGCCGCAGCATCTTGTGTTCACATCAACTTGTTTGGGCCCCACCCTATTGTGGTTTTTGGCAATGACACACAGCGCCAACGCTGGTTACCGCCGCTCATCGCCGGCACAGACCAATGCTGCTTTGGCTTTACTGAACCTGATGCAGGTTTAAACACCACAGCCATCAAAACTTTTGCTGAAAAAGTTCCAGGGGGTTATATCGTTCATGGGCAAAAAGTTTGGACTTCCACCGCTCAGGTCGCCAACAAGATCATGTTGCTGACACGAACCACGAAGTTGGAAAACTGTAAGAAGCCAACAGAAGGCATCACGATTTTCTACACCGATCTTGATCGAAGCAAAATTGAAGTCCATAAAATTCCCAAAATGGGCAGAAAATGTGTTGACTCTAATGCGATTTTCATTGATGGCTTATTCATCCCTGATGAAGATCGCATCGGTGAAGAAGGCAAAGGATTTTCTTATATCTTGCACAGCTTGAACCCAGAGAGATTGCTGGTAGCTGCAGAAGCAATTGCCATCGGTCAAGACGCCTTGCGACGAGGCACACAATACGCACGCGACCGTGTGGTATTTGACAGACCCATTGGACAAAATCAAGGGATTCAGCACCCTTTGGCTGAGCGGTGGATGAATTTGGAAGCCTCATGGGCCATGGTCATGAAAGGTGCATGGCTGTACGACAACCATCAACCCTGTGGTGCAGAGGCTAACACCGCAAAATTTTTGGGCGCACGGGCAGGCTATGAAGCCTGCTTGCAATCAGTTCTCACACACGGCGGGTTTGGCTATGCCAAGGAATACCACGTTGAACGCCTCTTGCGGGAGGTCACCGTGACACGCATTGCACCGATCACAGAACAACTCATTCTGTCTTTTATCGCAGAAAAGGTTCTCGACCTTCCTAAATCTTACTGATACACAGACCAAGGCAATAACATGATTAAACGCGATCTCTTCAATTCTGAACATGACGCCTTTCGTGACACAGTCCGAAAATTCATTGACAAAGAAATCAGCCCCTACCATGCTGAGTGGGAAGAAGAAGGGGTTGTACCCAGAGAACTTTGGCTCAAAGCAGGCGCAGCCGGAATGCTGTGCTGTACTGTGCCTGAAGAATACGGCGGACTGGGACTTGACTATCTTTTCGATGTGGTTGTGTTTGAAGAGATGGCTCGGTCTGGCTTTACAGGTCCTGGTTTTTTGATTCACTGTGATTTGGTTGCAACCTATCTCAAATCATTTGGCACAGAAGAACAAAAAAAACAATGGTTGCCGAAAATGGTCAGTGGGGAATCCATTGGTTCATTGGGCATGACCGAGCCCCATGCAGGTTCAGACTTGAAGGCGATCAAGACTCGTGCTGTGCGTGATGGCAATGACTTTGTTATCTCAGGGCAAAAGGTGTTCATTTCAAACGGCCAACTTTGTGATCTGATTGTGTTGGCCACCAAAACAGATGCCAGTGCCGGCGCCAAAGGCGTTACGCTGTTTTTGGTTGACACCAGCCTGCCTGGTTTTCGCAGGGGACAAAATTTAAACAAATTGGGCATGAAGGGACAAGACACCTCCGAACTTTTTTTCGATGAAGTCCGAGTGCCAGCAGCGGCCATGTTGGGTGAAGAAGGTCAAGGCTTTGCGCTCATGATGACCAAACTCGCACAAGAACGTTTAGCGCAAGCTATTCGTTCTGCCACCGTCTCCGAAACCGTGGTGGATTACACCCTAGCCTATACAGCTGAACGCAAGGCTTTCAACCAAACCATTGCCGATTTTCAAAATACCCAATTCAAGTTGGCTGAACTCAAAACAGAAGCAGTGGTCGGCCGAACCTTTACGGATCAATGCATTAAATTGTTCTTAGAGGACAAATTGGACCCCGTCGATGCAGCCATGGCCAAAATGTGGCTTAGCAACACGCATTGCAAGATTGTTGACGAATGTCTCCAACTCTTTGGCGGCTGGGGCTACATGTGGGAATACCCCATCGCCAGAGCCTATGCAGATGCCCGTGTTGTGAAAATTGCAGGTGGCTCCATTGAGGTTATGAAGCACATCATTGGCCGTCACATGCTGGCTGAATATCGCAAAAATAACAGCTGATTCATTTTGTATTAGGAGACTCTCATGTCAATGGCACCTTCGGTTTTCAGAGATGATGTTCTGGCAGGCAAACGGATCCTGATCACAGGGGGTGGCACTGGACTTGGCAAAGAATTAGCGCGCTCTTTCATCTCTCGTGGCGCTGCAGTTTATATTTGTGGTCGCCGTCAAAACGTTTTAGATGCCACGATTGCAGAGTTAAATGAAGCAGCCGCCCTGGGAGGAACTGCCAAGGCTTTCATTTGTGATGTCAGAGAAGCCGATCAGATTGAAGCCATGGTGGATAAAATTTGGTTGGAAGGGCCTCTCACTGGTTTGATCAACAATGCTGCGGCCAATTTCATTTCGCCCTCAGTTGATATCAGTCCCCGAGGTTTTGCAGCTGTCCGATCCACCGTCATGGATGGCGCACTTTTTGCAACTCTGGCATGCGGTCGTCGCTGGATCAAAGAAGATTTGCCGGGTTCAGTGGTCAGCATGTTGGTGACTTGGGTCTGGACCGGATCCGCTTATGTTTTGCCTTCTGCAATGGCTAAAACTGCTGTCCACGCCATGACCATGTCATTGGCCGTTGAATGGGGCAAATACAACATCCGAGTGAATGCTGTTGCACCTGGTCCCTTCCCGACAGAGAGTGCATGGGAAAAATTAGCGCCCATTCCTAAAGCGAATGTCGGTGCTGCCTCTGCAGATCAAGTGCCCTTGGGAAGGTTTGGAAAAATGCCTGAGCTTTGCAACCTGTTAACTTTTTTGCAATCAGACGCTTGCGACTACATCACTGGCGCTAACATTGCCATCGATGGCGGCCATCACTTGGCAGCTCCCAGCACTTTTGCTGAACTCGGAAAACTCACGGGTGATGATTGGGCAGAAGCCAAAGCTTTGGTCCGCGGCCGTGCAGAGCAAGAGAAGGCACAGCGCAGCGCCGGCTGATGAACACAGCAACCCATCAACCAAGCAAAGTCTGGGACCTTCGCCATCACGCTCAAAAGTCACCCCATCAACTGGCCGTTTCTTGTGGCGATGCAAATTTAACCTATGGCGCGCTAGAAACTCTCGCCAACCAAATTGCGGCCCTCTTTCGTTCTTTCGGTCTTGTTCGTGGTGATCACATTGCGATGCTCATTGGCAATCGCCCTGAAGTATTGGCTGTGGTCTGGGGCGCATGGCGCGCAGGCCTTTACATCACACCCATGTCAACAGCGCTCACCCTGACTGAAATCACTTTCATGGTGAACGACTGTGATGCCAAAATGGTTCTGGTTGATGAGGCCTTGGGCGAATCTTCCAAAAATCTTGCAAATCAAATCTCATCAGACACATTGCATTTTGTATCGGTGGGTGGTGCAGTGGAAAACTGCACAGATCTCAACGCAATGACGATATCTTTTTCAGGCGATCCCATTGACGATGAGTGCCCCGGTGCACTGATGATGTACACCTCTGGCACTACTGGCTACCCCAAAGGGGTCATTCGCCCCCTGCCAGATGCAAAGACCAGGGGAACACCCTCGTTTGCAGCCGATCTCATTGCGCTCTTCGGCATGGGTGGCGATGATGTTCGGTATCTTTCTACTCAACCGCTTTACCACGCTGCTGCGCTGCGGTTTGCCTTGGCCGTTACTGCCGGTGGTGGCTATGTTTGCATCATGCAGCGCTTCAATGCCGAACAGGCCATTGAATTGTTGCAGTCAGAAAAAATCACACACAGCCAATGGGTTCCTGTGATGTTTCAACGGTTGCTTAACTTGCCGTCCGATCTGCGCGAGACCTTTCACGCACCCCATCATCGCTGCGCCATACACGGTGCAGCACCATGTGGCATAGCACTCAAACAAGCCATGATTGATTGGTGGGGCCCCATTTTTCTTGAATATTACTCAGGCAGCGAAGGTGTCGGTTTAAGCTTGATTGACTCACACGAAGCCAAAACTCATCCAGGTTCTGTTGGCAAAGTGGTAAAAGGGGTCTTGCATGTGGTTCAAGGCCCCGAGGCTTTGACTGAATTGCCGCCAGGCGAAGTGGGGATGCTTTACTTTTCTGGCATTCCGCCATTTCAGTATTACAAAGAACCTGAAAAAACAGCCGCACGAACCAATGTGCATGGATGGCAGACTCTCGGTGATCTTGGCCATGTTGACAACGATGGCTATGTTTACTTGAGCGATCGCCTGGATGACATGATCATTTCGGGGGGTGTCAACGTCTACCCGCAAGAAATTGAAAAGGTCATCCAAGAGGTAACCGGTGTATTGGAGTGCGCTGTTGTGGGCATTCCAGATCCAGAATTTGGTGAGCGGCCCGTTGCCTTTGTGGTCCCAGAATCTGCCCACAGCCCTGCCAGTTTGTTGCAGAGAATTCGACAACAATGTGAGCAGCATCTGGGGCGAATTAAGCGTCCTGATCGCTATGAGTTAATCGTCCAATTGCCCCGAACACCCACGGGAAAACTACTTAGACGACAACTTCGGAATTACATTTAGGGATTGTCATGTCATTAGCCCTCCACTTTTTACAAGGAAAATCATGAATCTTCAACGTCGAAATTGGGTATTGACCAGTCTTGTAATGGGCCTCACTGGTCCTTCATCAATATGGGCCCAATCCAACTGGCCTGACAAACCCATTCGGGTCATTTCAGCAGGCACACCGGGCGGTAGCAGTGATATTTTTGTCCACATCATTGAAAGCCGAATGAAGGACAAACTGGGGCAACCGCTTTACATTGACAACAAACCAGGTGCAGGTGGAATGACGGCCGCAGGTCTTGCTTCGGTGGCACCCCCCAATGGGCTGACTTTGTTCGTGAGCAATTTGGCGACCAATGCCATTGGCGTTTCACTTTATTCAAAGCCCACTTTCAACCCTCAAAAAGACTTACCCCCAATTGCTCGACTTGTCACCATGACAAATGCTGTAGCAGTTCGTGCAGATTCTGGCATTCAAAATATGCAGCAATTGATGGCAATTTTGAAGAGCGACAGGAAAAGAGCATTTTACGGATCAGCAGGAATTGGCACTTCGTCTCACCTAACAGGTCACATGTTCGGAAAGGCCATGGGTGCCGATCTCACACATGTGCCTTACAAAGGGACGGCCGCCAATCTCAATGCACTGCTTGCTGGCGAAGTTCTATTTTCCATAGACAATTTGCCCATCTATACGTCGCATGTTAAAGCCGGCACACTCAGGTTACTGGCCGTGACGCAGGCACAACGCTTGAACAACCTACCTGAGATCCCCACAGTGCAAGAGGCCGCAGGTCTGCCAGGCTTTGATGTGTTTTCTTGGTTTGGACTTTCAGCCTCTACCGGGACACCACCTGCTATTTTGGAGCGACTAGCTGCTGAAGTGGTGGCCACACTCAAAGAGCCGGAAATTGCAGAAAAAATTCGCGCTGTAGGTGCCGAACCTGCGCCTCTAGGGCCTAACGAATACAAAGCCTTCATTAGCGACGAAGTCCGCAAATGGTCGGCCATTGTGAAGTCGTCTGGCGCTTCGGCGGATTGATTACTCTGGTAAACAAACCAATCTCTTTAAGCTCCTCATTCAAGGTTTTCCAGGATTTTGCTTTGCGACCACGCCCAGCATGTTGTAAGCTTCACCCTCATTCAGGATTACCACAACCATGAAAGTTCTTTTCTCTTCACTGCTGCTGCTCTTACCACTTTGTGCCTTGGCCGAATGGGAGAAGGTGGCAGAAACGCCTGAGGCTCACTTCTACTTTGACTCAGAGACCATTAAAACAGCTGGGAACATCAAGATTCTTTGGGTTCTCACTGACCTTAAAAAGTCGACCAGTGCGGGCGAAAAATCTCGTCGCAGCCGATATCAATTTGACTGCAAAGAAGACCGCATCAAGCTGATCACCCTCACCACCTATTCAGGGCAAATGGGTGAAGGCAAACTGCTTTACATGCAGGCCAAGGGGTCGTGGATGGAAGCCTCGCAAAATGCGATTGGTTTGGTGCTGAAGACTGTGTGTGAAAAATAAGGCAGTCAGCCTGAGCACTTAGGTCGAAACAAGGTCAAAACACACCAGATTCAATGTGTCAATATCTTGGCTAAGAACTGCTGCGATCTCTCTGATCTGACGGTTGAGAAAAATTCAAGCTTGCTGCAATCTTCCACCAAGCGCCCCTCATCCATGAAGATGACTCTGTCGGCAACTTGCCTGGCAAACCCCATTTCATGGGTGACGCACAGCATGGTCATACCGTCTTTGGCCAACTTCACCATGACTTCAAGCACCTCTTGAATCATCTCAGGGTCAAGCGCAGAGGTGGGCTCATCAAACAACATGGCAATGGGGTCCATGGCCAGAGCTCTAGCAATGGCAACACGCTGTTGTTGACCGCCTGAAAGTTGCGCGGGATATTTATGAGTTTGTGCCAAAAGGCCGACCCGATCCAACAGAGCCATTGCTTTTTCGATCGCGTCTTTCTCTGATCTCTTTAATACTTTTTGTTGGGCCAGCGTTAAATTTTGAAGAATGGTCAAATGAGGAAACAGCTCAAAATTTTGGAAAACCATACCCACTTGTGCCCTGAGCATCGACATGTCAGTATCCTTGGCGCCCAAGATTTTGCCGTTGATCACAATCCTTCCCCCGTCAATTTTCTCAAGACCGTTGACACACTTGATCAGTGTGGATTTTCCAGACCCTGAGGGGCCACAAATGACCACCACCTGCCCGCGTTCAATTTGAGCCGACACATCATGCAGCGCTTGAAATGAGCCAAAACGTTTGTTGATATTTTGTATTTCAATCATGTGATTTATTTAAAACGATTTAGAGAAAATGGCTCATGATTCGCCAGACTTGTTCTGCCCATGACAAGATCGGCCGTCATTCGTGCAACCACGGGTGAAAGCGTATAGCCGTTAGATGTCACAGCGTTATAGAATCCAGGAAGATGCGGTACAGCGCCCATGATGGGTGCACCATCAATGTTGATGTTCATTGCGGCCCAAGTTCGAAGCACTCGAAGCCCCTGGAGTTGAGGTAACACGCGCTGAGCCACCCACAAATTGCCCTCGACACTTTGTCGCATGGCCGTATTGAAGCGTCGCTTTTCATTGTGCGAAGCAGTCCAGCCACCCCCAACAATCAGTCCCCCTGTGACAGCTTGCTTCAAACTTAAGTGTCGATCCGCGTGCGCAACGAGTTGCTTCACCAAGGGAGGCGCTGTTTCTGTCACGATCATTTGAAGCGGTGCACTGTGAACTGGCAAATCCACGCCAACCATTGCCGCAATTTCTCGGCTCCAGGGTCCAGCAGCATTGATCACTAGCCCTGCCTTCACCATCCCTCTGTTTGTGCTTATGTGCCAATCATTTCCAACTCGCTCGATCGATTCAACGCTTGCACCGCGTGAAAACCGAACACCCATTTTTTTGGCTGCATTGAGAATGCCATAGGTCGCTTTCAACGGATTGATCTTGCCCTCCTGCGGCGCATACTCTGCCCCCAACATGACATCAGAAATGGCCGGCGCTAGATCTCTCAGAGTAGAGGCATCAATGATTTCATTTTCAATGCCAAATTGCCGCTCTAAATTTGCCTTGGCTTTGAGAAAGTCCATGCCAGCCTTGGTGTCTGCAACCATCAAGCCGCCAGTGATGGAGATTTCAAAATCGCTGTCAGTGTCTCTTTCCAGTTGACGCCACAAGTCGACTGAAAGAGGCCCTAAGGGCAAAGTTTGTGCAGCCGGTCCGCCGCCTGCTTCAGCCTTGGCGCCAAAATCAAAAGACAACAACTGAACATGAAGACTTCCCGCATTGGCGCCTGATGCTTGAAGGTTTGCTTCATCTCGCTCAATGACCAAAACGTCCTTGCCTTCCTTGGCTAAGTAATAAGCCAGACATGCGCCCATGACCCCAGCACCAATGATCACCACTTCGGCCTCTTGGGTAGGCAAATGACCCGTTTCAATCGAGCGTGCGAGGTTGGGCGTGATGGATCTTTTGTGCCCGCCCCATTCTGGCTTTTCGAAAACCATAGATCCAACCGGTACCGGTTTCAGCGGCAATCGAGGAGCGAAAAACTGTTCAACGACAGGTGTTCGACCTGTCACTTCTTGAATTAACTTCGATGCTGTACAGGCGCAGTACCGCCCCTGACATCGCCCCATCCCTAGGCGCGTCATTCGCTTCAAAGTTGCCAAGCTATCAAATCCCTGAGCAATTGACGCTCGCAATTGGCCGACTGTGATTTCTTCGCAGCGACATGCAATGCCTTCATCGGGAATTTGAGACAACAAAGGCGGTGGTGCTTTGAAAATTTGCCATAAAGCCTTTTGAAACTCAAGTGATTGAGAAAGACTCCTTTGAGACAACGCAAGGTCTGCAGAAGCAGGGTCCTTGTTTAAATCTGCAGCAACGGACAATCCTGCCAAACGCCCTCTCGCCATGGCAACCCTTGCGCCGCCAATTGCACTGCCATCACCTACTGCGAAAACATCCCTGATGCTCGTGCGACCCTCGAAAGAGGTGTCGGTTTGCAGGTAACCGAGTTGTTGGTCTACAAAAGTATGGTCACAGCCTAACGCTCTCGCCATTTCTGTAGAAGGAATGAAGCCATACCCCAAACAAAGGGTATCGGCTTCAACTTCAACTCTCTTGTCTAAGTTGAGGAGGCCCTGTGAATTGACAGGGGCGAAATGAACTTTTCGCAGCGTATCCTCGCCAATGACCTTTTCAATGGCGTGAGCCCATTGAACTTGCACACCATTAAGTCTCAATTCCTTCAGATAATTCAAGCCTTGAAGCATCAAGTCAGGTGAACTTTTCCAAGCCTGAAACATTGATTTCCATTGCGACAAGGAAGGTGCTTGTGCAGATTCAATCAAAGCAACAACCTTCACGCCAGCTCTCAACATTTCAACTGCCAGTTGCAAATTCAAGGGGCCGTTTCCTGCGATCACCACTCGCATTCCTGGCGAAACTTTGTAAGAGCGAACCAGTGTTTGTGCTGCCCCCGTGGTCATCACACCTGGAAGCGTCCAATTTGCAAAGGGCACTGGGCGCTCATATGCACCCGTGGCCAAAATAAGTTTGGAGGGTCTGAAAATAACTTCTGCACCATTGACAAAAGCTACCACTTCATTGGGCGCATCTGCACCCCAAACTGTTGTGTCTTGAAATATTCGAACGCCCAACGCCAACGCTGATTCCGTGAGAATTTTTCCTTGCGCAAATTGTGCGTCGCTGGGCTTTGCCGTGTGATGTGATGGTGCAAGTGGCTTGAAGTACTGCCCTCCAGATTGCGGCCTCTCGTCCAGCACGATGACGGAAACACCTGCTTTGGCTGCGGCAATTGCAGCACTCAAACCAGCAGGGCCCGCACCGATGATGAGCAAATCGACAGGAACTTCCTGAGGACTCGTAGTCGCTGGGGGATTGCAAAGTGGCATGAGAGGATCTGAGTCTGTCCCCAGTGGAATTTCAGATCGAACCCTCTGTCCGTGCTCGACTTTCTCAAGACAAGCTCGCACACCCTCCCGACCGTCCACAGTGACAACACATTCAAAACATGAGCCCATGCCGCAATAAAGTCCACGAGGTTGGCCGCTTCGTGAGGCTCTGATGGTTTGAATGCCATGCGCATGCAAAGTTGCTGAAATGGTCTCGCCATGGAGCGCAGACAGGGGCGTTCCGTTGAAAGTAATTTCAACTTTTGGGTCACTGACCTGATGATCTGCTTGTTTGACTCGCATGAACTTAAAGCTTAATTTGCTGTCGCTACGACAACATCATAGCGCAGTTGCAAGCAACGTATACTGCCGGTATACTGGTCGCTTACTACCTCATTCCCCCTACAAGCATGAGCCAACAAAACAAACAAAAACCCTGGCGAGGCACCTACACGGTTCTCATCACGCCCTTCACCGCGGATGGCCGCAAAGTTGATGAGATTGCCCTGAGACGATTGGTGGATTGGCAAATTGAACAAGGCATCCACGGCCTCATTCCGCTGGGAAGCACGGGTGAATTCCTCTCAATGACCCTGGGCGAGCAGGAGCAGGTGATTGAAATTTGCGTCAAGCAGGCAGCCGGAAGAGTCCCTGTGTTGATCGGCACAGGCGCCGAATGGACAGACGAGGCCGTGATGAAGGCTCAATTGGCGGAGAAAATGGGCGCCGATGGTGTGATGGTCATACCGCCTTACTACAGCACACCCACACCTGACGAATTATTCGAACACTACAAAAAAATTGGGGAAGCCGTGTCCTTCCCCATCATGATTTACAACAATCCTGCAACTTCCAACGTTGACATGACACCTGAAATTGTTGCGCGTTTGGCTCAGATTGACAACGTTCGCTACATCAAAGAATCAACTTTAGAAGTTACACGGGTAAGGGACATCATTGAGCTTTGTGGCGACAAGATGACGGTTTTCGCTGGCATTCTTGGCTATGAATCATTTTGGCTGGGCGCACAAGGATGGGTTGCAGTTTGCTCCAATTTTTTACCAAAACAATCAGCTCAGTTGTTCGAGCTGGCAGCTGATGAAAAAAATCAGCCTGCGGCTCTTGCGCTTTACAGACAAATACTGCCCTTGGTCAAAATGGTGGGGGGCCATCGTTATGTTGCGGCCAGCAAAGTTGCCCTGGATTACATGGGTCTGCCGGTGGGTACGCCACGGCCACCGAGACTGCCACTGCCGCACGAAGATACGATAGAAACAAAGAGGCTTCTGGATGCCCTTCATCTCAAAAATTCAATTCCTCGCCCTCAATAGTTCTTGTTTTTTTACCTAGGAGATTCACCATGAAAAAGAGTTTTACTGGATTTAACATGTGTTCCACGCTGGCCCTCCTTGGGCTACTTGCAGTGAGCAACACAGCATCAGCGCAAGCATGCGCACCCAAGGTTGCAGCCACTGAATTGGTCAAACCTGGAACCTTGGTCATGTCGACCAATCCTACGCTACCGCCCATGCAGTTTGTAGACAGCGCGGGTGTCCTCAAGGGCATGAGGATCACTTTGGGAGATGAAATTGCCAAGCGCCTTTGTCTCAAATCCGAATACATCAAAATTGAATTTTCTGCGATGGTTCCCGGACTTCAAGCGGGTCGCTGGGATGTCATCAACACAGGTATTTTCTGGACAGAAGAACGTGCAAAATTAATGCAAATGATTCAATATGAAGCTCAAGCCATGAGCATTTCAGTAAGCAAGGGCAACCCTCTCAAAATTTCAAAGCCTGAAGATTTAGCCGGTCGCACAGTGGGTGTCGAACTGGGCGGCTTTGAAGAACGCAAACTGAAAGAGCTAGACGAATCACTCAAGGCCAAAGGCCTCAAGCCCATCAACATCAGAACCTTCGATAATTTCGCAACGGCTTATCAAGCACTGCGTGCTGGGCAAACAGAAGCCAGTGTTTCAATCGACTCAACTGCAGCAGAGTACGCGAAACGCGGGGAATTTGACCGTGCCATCAGCGGCATGTTTGCAACGCCCGTTGCTTTGGCCATGAAGAGTCCTGCTCTGGCAAAAGCAATTGAAGGGGTCTTCAATGAGATGCAAAAAGATGGCAGCTATGCCAAGCTGATGTCCGAATATGGCTTATTGGCCAATAAAGACCCCATCAAAATTAACGGTCCGACAAAGTAATTCACCCAAACCAAAGCTTGCTTAAGCAAGCTTTGGTTTTTTGACATCGGATGCGAAGGAACATTCCATGAAAGCTTGGGACTGGAATGGGTTTTTTGAGTATTTAATTAACCCCTATTTGTTGCAGGGTGCTTTGGTCACGCTGGGACTCACCATTGCCGCTGTCGCCGGGGGATTGGTGGTGGGCGGATTATTGTCTTTGATGAGACTTTCCAGTTTCAAATCATTGGTCTTGATTTCAAAAGCTTATCTATGGGTCTTCCGAGGCACACCGCTGCTGGTTCAACTGATCATCATCTACACGGGCTTGCCCCAGCTTGGCATTAAATTTTCCGTCATGGAATCCGCTTTATTGGGTCTCATCCTGAATGAAGCAGCCTACATGTCAGAAATTATTCGAGGCGGAATTCTGGGCGTATCGCCTGGCCAAAGCAGCGCAGCCAGAGCACTCGGTCTGAACTCCTTCCAAACCATGCTGCATGTTGTTTTGCCGCAAGCTATCAGAATCATCATCCCTGCTCTGGGCAACAGCATCAATGGTTTGTTGAAAACAACCTCTGTTACCTCGGTTATTTCAATGGAAGAACTGCTTAGAAAAACTCAAATATTGATTCAAGAAAAATTCATGGTACTTGAGTTGTTTGCAGTTGCTGCACTTTACTATCTGTTACTGACTTCTTTGTGGGACATTGTCCAAAGAAGAATTGAAGCTCGCTATGGCAAGGCTTATAAATCCATTTCGATATCAGAGGGTCATTGAGGGCAGTCAGTCACAGTCTTTCTTTGATCAAAAAAATGAATCCAACTTTTCCAGAAAGAGTGGAAGCGCCACCCAAACTAGCAGCGCAAGCTTATTCTCACTTGCGCACTCTGATTCTTGGACGACACATTCTGGGAGGTACCGGCCTTTCTGAAGCAAGACTTGCCCTAGAGCTGAATGTGTCTCGCACTCCCATGCGCGAAGCCCTGGTTCGTCTAGCCGGCGAAGGCTTGCTTGAAAAAACCACCAACAACGTCTACAGAGTGCGCTCCGTTTCAATTCCTGAGTTTTTTGAATGCATGGAAGTTCGTGAGGTTCTCGAATGCTATGCAGTTGAAAAAGCCATTGCAGTGGCCACCGATGACGACTTGAATATGCTCCTCACTGAATTAAAAGGTCTCCCGCCCTCCACTGCAGACGATCTGGAGCATTGGCAATTTGACAATCGTTTTCATTCGTTCTTCGCCTCTACTGCCAACAATCAATCACTTGCGCAAGCCATACAAAAAGAACGGGTGGTCGCACGCCTTTTCCGTATTTCCTCCTCATTTCACCGGCAGGTTGAAAGCGATGAAGAACACATTGCCATCATTGAAGCCGTCATCAAGCGCGATGTGAGTTCTGCCAGGAAAGCCATGAGATTTCATTTGCAAAACCTTCAGAACGATGCGAAGCGCGAAATTGCGAATCAAACTTTTCGAAGACCCCTCAATTAGGAATTGTGATGACCGAATTTGACACTGTGATCCGAAATGGCACAATTGCCACGGCTTCAGATACTTTTGAAGCAGACATTGGTATCTCTGAAGGAAAAATTCAAGCGATTGCCCGAAATTTACCCAATGGCGTCAAAACAATTGATGCCAAGAACATGCTGGTCCTCCCGGGTGGCGTAGATGGCCACTGCCATTTGGATCAACCCACAACAGATGGTTCCGTTTGCGCCGATGATTTTTATACCGGCACAGTGGCTGCGGCCTTTGGGGGAACGACAACCGTCATTCCTTTTGCCTGCCAGTTTCGAGGGCAAGCCATGCAAACGGCTGTTGATGACTACCATCTCAAAGCCTCTGGCAAAGCAATTGTTGACTATGCGTTTCATTTGATTGTCAGTGACCCAACAGAAACAACGCTTTCAGTTGATTTGCCCAGACTGATTGGTGAAGGGTACACGTCGTTCAAAATTTACATGACCTACGACGATATGAAGTTGAACGACAAGCAAATTATTCAACTCTTGAGTGTTGCACGCAAGCATGGTGCGCTGGCCATGATTCATGCGGAAAATACTGATTTGATTGCATGGTTAACTGAAACGCTGTTGGCAAGCGGTCATACCGAACCTCGTTATCACGCGGCTTCACGACCCATGTTGGTTGAGCGTGAAGCCACGCACAGAGCCATTAGCATTGCTGAATTGGCAGACGTGCCTATTTTGATTGTGCATGTTTCAGGCCGAGAAGCCGTAGAGCAAATTCACTGGGCTCAAGGTCGAGGTCTCCGCATCTACGCTGAGACATGCCCACAGTACATCACCCTCACTGAAGCTGACCTGGCAAAGCCTGGTTTTGAAGGTGCCAAATGCATTTGCAGCCCGCCCCCTCGCGACTTCCAAAATCAATCCGTCATTTGGGATGGATTGGCCAGCGGAATATTCCAAATATTCTCTTCTGACCACGCGCCTTTTCGATACAAATCTGAAACGGGCAAGATGTTAAAAGGCGACGAGACACCGTTCAATTGGATCCCCAACGGCTTGCCAGGCATTGAAACTCGTTTGCCTATTCTTTTCTCCGAAGGGGTTAAAAAGGGACGAATCAGTCTCCAAAAATTTGTAGAGCTCACCGCCACCAATCCCGCCAAAATGTATGGCTTGCACCCCCGCAAAGGCAGTATTTCAATCGGCAGTGATGCAGATTTGATCGTTTTTGATCCTGAACTCCGTCGCATCATTCGAAGTGAAAAACTTCACCATAACGTCGACTATTCTCCTTATGAAGGCATGACTGTTGATGGCTGGCCTGTTACCGTATTATCACGAGGCGAAGTGTTAATTGAAAACAATGAGCTGTTGGCCAAGCCTGGAAGAGGGCAATTTTTGCCATGCCTTAAACCAAACATGGCCCGGCCAAAAGTCATCTAATTCACGCCGCTTTGCACAAGCCATCAAACCTTCACAAAATTGTCCAAATGACTCAACTGCCAAAACTCAAAATTACTGCGGGTCCCTTTGTTTTTGATGCACAACTGGAAACCGGACTTGCCCCTCAAACTTGTGCAGCCATGTGCAAGCTATTCCCCTATCAGCAGAAATTAATTCATGTGCGCTGGAGTGGTGAAGGCGTTTGGATACCCCTGGGCGATGAACATTTTGATTTGAAATGGGAAAATCACACGAGCTATCCCGCCCCAGGGCAAATGATTCTTTATCCTGGCGGAATCAGTGAATGTGAAATCTTGTTGGCTTATGGCAGCGTTCACTTCGCAAGCAAGCTTGGGCAACTGGCTGGAAACCATTTCATCACCATCACCTCGAATTTAGACAAACTCTCTGCGCTGGGTAAGCTTGTCCTTTGGGATGGCGCCCAGGATATGAGGATAGAGATGGTTTAATTTCCAATCGCTCAGCCATCCGCTTCACCTCAAGTTTCATCGCTTTATCCTAGGAAAACAAATCATGCGTTTCATCTCTTTCGAACAAAATGGTCAACAAGGTGTCGGCTGGCTGAAAAGCATCCAAGCCTCCGAGTTTGTAGACCTTCGGGCATTGGGCGGTGCTTACGCTTCGGACTTAAAGACGCTCATTGCCACGCCGGGTGGGTTGAATGCTGCTCACGAGGCGGCTCTTGCTGCGCCCGCTTCGGCTGTCAAGCCCCTCAACAGCGTCAAACTCCAACCCGTCATCCCAAATCCAGGGAAAATCGTATGCATGGGATTGAACTATGCCGATCACGCCAAAGAAGGCGGCAACGCACGGCCCGAATACCCCAGCTTTTTCATGCGCGGCGCCACTTCCATGGTGGGCCATCAAGGCGCCATCATTCGTCCCAAAGTTTCCTCTCACCTTGACTATGAAGCCGAATTGGCCGTTATCATTGGCAAGCGCGCACGGCATCTCACGAAAGAAAATGCCCTCGATTGCATTGCAGGCTACGCTTGTTTCAATGACGCCAGTTTGCGCGATTACCAACGCAAAACAGCGCAGTGGACCATTGGGAAAAACTTTGACGGCACGGGTCCTTTTGGCCCCTGTATGGTCACACCCGATGAACTGCCTCCCGGCGCGGCCGGCTTGCGCATTCAATCGAGACTCAATGGGAAGATCATGCAAGACGCCAACACGCATGATTTTTTGTGGGACGTGGTGGAGTCTTTGCGCATCATCACCGAGTGTCTGACCCTAGAGCCAGGCGATGTGATCATCACCGGCACGCCTGCAGGTGTGGGTTATGCCCGCACCCCTCCGGTTTGGATGAAAGCTGGCGATGTGTGTGAAATTGAAATTGAAGGAGTTGGCATTTTGTCCAACCCCATTGAAGATGAGCAATGAAGTTTCAGCCCATTTTGCCGGTGAAATTAATCTGCTTTTGCGCCTGAAGTCTTCACAACGGCAGCCCACTTTGGAACTTCTGCCTTCAAAAATGTGCTGAATTCAGCCGTCGTATTGGGGTTGCTGGCCATGCCCAATTGTGCAAATCGGTCCACCACCTCGCTAGACGCCATGGCCCGATTGATGGCGACATTGAGTTTACTCAACACTTCGGGCGGCGTACCCGCGGGCGCAAAAAAACCAAACCAGGTGTAATCGTCAAATTCTTTGTAGCCAAATTCTGTGATGGATGGCACATCAGGCAACAAAGGTGAGCGTGTTGCACTGGTCACAGCAATGGCCTTCAATTTGCCCGATTTGATCATGGGCACCGCTGGCGGCATGGATGTCGACGCAATTTGAGTGTGCCCAGCCACCACCGCATTGATGGCTGCTGCAGGTTGGTAAGGCACATGGACAATTTCAACTTTGGCGGCAGTTTTCAAGCGTTCCATGGAAAGGTGCGTGGTGGTTCCAATGCCAGAGGATGCATAGCTGAAAGGTGTCTTTTTTGCAGCCTCAACCAACTCAGGCAAAGTCTTGGCGGCCACACTGGGATTGGCTGTGAAAATATTGGGCGTTTTGGGCCCAAGGGCGACAGGGACAAAGTCCTTGAGAGCGTCATAACCTGCATCTGCGTAAAGCGATGGGTTGACAGCAAATGCCACACTGTGAACCAAGATGGTGTAACCGTCTGGCGCAGACCGCTTTACTTGGGTTGTTGCAATATTGCCCCCGGCCCCTCCCTTGTTTTCGACAATGAAATTGCCACCTGTGATTTCGGATAATTTTTGAGTTAGGGAGCGCGCCACAATGTCTGTCGAGGAGCCCGGCGCAAAAGCCACCAGCAAGGTGACCGGTTTGGTTTTAGGCCATTCACTTTGAGCCCAACTGGTGAGTTGCAAACACGCGATAAGACCGCACCCAAGGACTGTTTTGAAAATTTTTGTCATTTGTATGTCTCCTATTTTTTTGGAATTACTGAAAACTCAAGCCTGCTTCACCAAACAAAAATCAAATGCCACTTGTTTGAAAGGTGTTGTCAAACCAAAACGGTTTGCCACCTCTGAATCTTGGCAAGGTTTGACATCCACAATCAAACCAGGACGAACGCCGAACACGGTGTCATTGTCGATGTAGTCAGAGCCTGCAGGAAACAACTCAGTCACCAAGCCCACATAGCCTGGTGCGCTGACAATGACATGGTAGTGAGCAGGCCGCCATATGTTTCGATTGCTGGCAGCCAACAGAGCACCAACGGGGCCATCCGTTGGAACAGTGTAAGGATGGGGACGAATGGTGAGCAAATTAAACTCACCCTTCTCATCGCAAACCAGTTTGCAACGCAAATTCTGCGGGTCTTGAGCTGAATCTTGTGCAGGATACAAACCGTTATCAGCGTTTTGCCAAAAATCAATTTGGGCATGCGCAATCGGATTTTGATGAACATCCAAAACACGGCCATGCAACCAGACGCGTTCCCCCGCCTGTCCATCGGTTAAATCGCAACCATTGGCCCGGACATTCGAGTCGTGATTGTGAAAGGGCCCCAAAACACTGCTTGGCGTTCCGCCGGGTGGTTGGGACACCACGTCCACCATGGATGAAATGCCCATGACATCTGAAAACAAGCTGAATTCATTGCGCTCGTCCGTGGTGATCTTGGCAGCGGCAGTTAAGAACTCTAAGCCTTTCAACCATTCAGCTTTGGTCAAATGCGATTCCGCCACAAAGGCGTGCAAATGTTTGACCAAAAGACCCATGACATGGCCCATTCGAGGGTCGGTGGCATGGGCAAAACTTTCTATGGCGTCCACAGTAACTTGGGAGTCAGACAAATGATCAGGGCTAGCTGGCATCATGAATTCCTTAAAAGGGCCCCATTGGACCCGCCAAGCAGATGATACAAGTGATCGGTGAGCACTTAGCCCCCATTCAGAGGGGGTCCGCCATGAAAGATTTGAAGGCCGAGACTGAATCAAAATGTGCTCGTCCCTCAAGTTCAGACAAGGTTCGCCAAACCTCGACCAAATTTTCACCAACCACCGCGGGCGTCTCAACAGGCCATGAACGCGCATACCGGCCACCCCCCGCCACAAGGACCTGACCATTGAGCGAACACTCAGGGCTCAATAACCAAGCCACAGCTGGTGCTATAGATTCAGGCGTCAGGACCTGCGCCCAGGCCTCCGGTAAGTGAGATTGCGTCATTTGAGACAAGGCATAAGGGGAAAGCGCATTGCACTGGATACCGTGTTTGGCCCCTTCAATTGCCAGAGAACGAACCAGAGATTCAATGGCCCCCTTGGAAGCAGAATACGCCGTTAAGCCATGGTTACCGAAACGGCCCGCACTGGAAGAACTGGCCAACGCACGGCCATATTTTTGCCGACGGAAAATAGGCCATGCTGCATGGAACAGCGACAAAGTACTGACCAGACCAGCATCGATGATGCTTCGAAGTTGGTTTAAATCTAGGACATGAAATGCTGCCTCTTGCGCAATGGCTGCATTGGCGTAGACCATGTCCAATCTGCCCCACTCTTGGACCGCTTGTTGCACCATGCGTTCGCCCGATTTCGGATCTGACACATCGTCGTAATTGACCTGCGCCACGCCGCCCTCAGCTCGAATCATTGCTACCAATTGCCCGGCACTGGTCTGATCGTCACTCTCCCCGGGGTGACGGCGGTTGTTCACCAACAGCTTGGCACCACTTTTTGCCAGGTGGAGGCTGGCCGCTCGACCGATACCCTTTCCAGCTCCCGTCACTATGGCGACCCTGCCCTGCAGGGAGTTTTGCCCATTGGATGAATCAATCTCTGCCATGAAAAGGTCTCCACCATAAATAGCCCAACTGTTGCACTGACACACCAACGGGTCAAGTCAGCTGATCAGTTAGTCACCTTTGTTACTGACCCCTATCGCATTCCCTCTTGCGAACAGGTGGCAAGTTCCTTAAGGTTGAAAGTTAAATCACATGTGGAGAACCTGATTGTGAAAAAAGAAGTTGTGAACACCTATGCTGGCGATGTTGTAGCGGGCGATCACCCTTACCTTCAAGGTGCATGGACACCCCTCTGGGAAGAAGTCAATGCCACCGACCTGAAAGTATTGGAAGGTGAAATTCCCAAGGACATCGATGGTGTTTACCTGCGCAATACTGAAAACCCCCTCCTTGAAGCCAAGGGCAAATATCACCCCTTTGATGGCGATGGCATGCTGCACATGGCAGCTTTCAAAGATGGCCAGGTCACTTACCGAAATCGCTTTATCCAAACCAAGGGTCTTCAAGCAGAAATGGAAGCGGGCCGCGCATTGTGGGCAGGACTCATGGCTGACCCTGCTTTGTCTGAACGCGCCGGCTGGGGTGCACATGGCAGCCTGAAAGATTCATCAAGCACCGATGTGGTGGTTCATGCGGGGCGAGCCCTCACCACCTTCTATCAATGTGGTGAAGGCTATCGTCTCGACCCCCTCAGCTTGAAAGATGAAGGCCTGTGTCCCTGGTCACCCATCGACGGTATTTCGGCGCATTGCAAGGTCGATGAGCACAGCGGCGAATTGTTGTTCTTTAACTACTCCAAGCACGCCCCCTTTATGCACTATGGGGTGGTCAACAAGCACGATCAGTTGGTTCATTACGTGCCGATTCCCTTGCCTGGACCGCGCTTGCCGCATGACATGGCGTTCACAGAAAACTACGCCATTCTCAACGACTTCCCGCTTTACTGGGATCCCGACATGTTGGCCCAGGGCAAGCATGTGGTGCGGTTTTTCAAAGACACGCCCTCCCGATTTGCGATCATTCCCAGACGTGGCAAAACAGAAGACATCCGATGGTTTGAAGCCGCCCCAACTTTCGTGTTGCACTTCCTGAACAGCTATGAGGAAGGGGACGAAATCGTTTTAGATGGCTACTTCCAAGATGAACCTATGCCGCGCAACTACGAAGGTGCCCCCAAAGGTTACGAGCGCATGATGTCTTACCTCGACCAGAAAAAAATGGGCTGCCGCTTGCACCGCTGGCGCTTCAATCTCAAAACAGGCGCCACCACTGAAAAACGCTTGGATGACAGAATTTTAGAGTTCGGCATGATCAACCAGCGTTACGCTTCCAAACCTTACAAGTTTGCCTACAGCGCCGTGCAGGTGCCTGGCTGGTTCTTGTTTCATGGCTACGTGAAGCACAACATGGAAACGGGAGAATCTTGGGAGATTCGATTACCCGAGGGGCAGTACGCCAGCGAAGCCCCTTTTGCACCTCGCATCAACGCCAAAGATGAAGACGACGGCTACTTGGTGAGTTTCATTACCAATGAAAATACGCAACAATCAGAAATTATTTTGATCGACTCCAAGCAGTTTGAAAAGGGCCCTGTGTGCCGAATTCAATTGCCCCACAAACTGTGCAGTGGCACCCATGCATGCTGGGCCAGCGGCACCGACTTGGCAAATGGTGGCCTGTTGTCACTCAACCCTGCTTAACACCCGTGCTTTGCACGGAGGAAATGATTTGGAGAACACCATGGGACTTGAAACGATTGTCGAACCGCAGCCCTACTTGATTGAGAACCCTAACCTTCAAGATGGCTATGCACCTGTTCATAACGAGTTGTCCACCACTGACCTAGAAATCATCGGAGAAATACCCAAAGACTTCAATGGCATGTATGTTCGAAATGGTCCCGTGGTGCAACATCCCCCAAAAGGCAAATACCATTGGTTCGATGGCGATGGCATGCTGCATGCAGTTCACTTTCAAAAGGGCAAAGTCAGCTACCGAAATCGCTGGGTTAAAACAGAGGGCTTGGCTGCCGATAACGCGGCAGGTACCAGTTTGAGTCCAGGCTTGAAGGAGCGGATGCCAGCCAATGTGCTGCCTGACGACGCACTGAAAAACACCTCCAACACCGATGTCAAGTTTCACAACGGCAAGTTGTTGTCCATGTGGTACCGCGGCGGCGCGGTCTACCAAGTCGACCCTCACACCCTCGACACATTGGGCAAGCTTGAGAGCGATCCACGTTTAAAAGGATTGCAAATTTCTGCGCATTCCAGAGTTGATGAACGCACCGGCGAGTACATGTTTTTTGCCTACGGCAATCGACACCCTTACATGCACTACGGTGTGCTAGATGCCAAGGGACAACTCAAAACATTGATGCCTGTTGAGTTGCCAGGCCCTCGATTGCCGCATGACATGGCCATCACACCCAACTACAGCATCCTGCACGATTGGCCCCTGGTCAACAATCCTGATGCTTTGAAAGCGGGAAGATACAGTCTTGAATTCCATCCTGAATGGAAAAGCAGATTCGCTGTGGTGCCTCGGCACGGCACCCTCCATCAAATCAAATGGTTTGAAGCCGATCCACGCTACATGTTGCACGTGGCCAACGCTTGGGAAGAAGTGAACGACAAAGGCCAAACAGAGTTGGTGATGTTGGGCACGCCCTACACCATGCCCAAGAAATTTGACGGCAGCTTAGATGTTCAGCGCTTGCTGTTCACCATCAGCACACAAGGCACTGAATATGAGTTTTACCAGTGGCGTTTCAATTTAGAAACAGGTGAAACACGTGAGGGTGTGGTCGATGATGTTTTGAACACTGAATTCCCCATGATCAACGCATGGTACCAAGGCTACAAAACACGCTACACCTACCATGTCCTCATGGGCCGCATGCGCACCCTGGAGCAACCGCACTTTGCAGGGCTTGCCAAATACGATTTAGAAAAAGGCAGTGCCGTCACCTACCACCCTGGCGAAGGCTATTGGTTCAGTGAAGCACCTTTCGCACCGCGCGACAAGCCCCAAAGTGAAGACGATGGCTACCTCGTCTGCTTTGTTTGGAATGGCCTAGAAAAGCGCTCTGAAGTTTGGGTAATTGATGCGCAAAAATTGGCCGAAGGACCGGTGGCTCGTATCCTCTTGCCGCAACGCGTACCGAATGGGTTTCACAGCACCTGGGTGCGCCAAGAATTTCTAGAAAAGCACTGAGCTTGTGATTCGCATGACAGAACACAATCCATCCTCTGTTTCCAAATCACTTCAAGGAGTGTGGCACCTTCACCGATGGGAAATTACCTACGATGACGGTCGTGCCACCACCTACCCCTTTGGGCCCGATGCCACCGGTTTGATTCAGTACACCCATGATGGCGGCATGTCGGCATGCATCGCACGCCATCATCGTCCTCGTTTGTCGAGTGACAGTGTCAGGAGTGCGCCACCCTCGGAACAAATCTCAGCATTTGAAAGCTTCTTTCAATATGCTGGAACTTATGTCACTCGTCTTCACAATGGCATGCCACAAGTTGTTCACCAAGTCACACATTCGCTGAACCCCAACTTTGTTGGCAGCCAACAAATCAGGAACGTTGATTTAGCGCCTGATGGCTCCCTCACTCTGTCAGCATCCGATCTGGTCCCAGGCACAGAAATCTTGCGACACCATCGTTTAATTTGGAGACGAACATGAGTTTGTTTGCAAAACACAAAGAACGTTTTGAGTTGGCCCAAGAAGCATGCGCCAAACGGCATTGCTGGAGCCCCTATCCAGACATGCCAGACAAATACCCAGAGGCCGCTTTGGCAAAAAAAGCAGGGCAAGCGGCATTTGAAGACCATCTGGCACGCAGCAAATTCGAGATCGATCAACCCGGCATTGGAAACTGGATCGGTGAGGAGATTTCACCTTACACCCAAAAGGCTTTGGGAATTGTTTACCCGCAGTCCGATATCGATGCCCTGTTTCAATCAGCAGAAGTGGCCATGGATAGTTGGGCTCAAGCACCGTATCAGGTGCGCATTGGCATCTTGATGGAAGTGATCGAAACACTTTACACCGATCACTTGTTTGAGGTGCTGCACTCGGTGATGCACACAGCAGGACAAAGTTACAACATGGCCTATGCGGGCTCCGGTGTGAATGCTCTAGACAGAAGCATTGAGGCCTTGGTCTACGCCGAACAAGCCATGAAATCGGTCACCCCATCGGCTCTCTGGTCGCGCCGATTTGGCAGCTCAGATATCCAACTTCAAAAAACATACCGCATCGTGCCCAAAGGCACAGCCGTTTGTTTTTCGTGCGCGAGCTTTCCCACTTGGAATGCCTGGCCCTCCATGATGGCCAGTTTGGCAACAGGCAACCCGGTGATCGTGAAACCACACCCTGCAACAGTGTTGCCCATGGCCATCACAGTGAAGGCATTTAGAGCCGTATTAAAAGCTTCAGGCTTTGATCCGAATTTGGTCACCCTGGCCATCGACACCACCACCGAGCCCATTGGCAAAGTACTTATCAAACATCCCAAAACAGCCATTGTTGATTTCACGGGCAGTGTGAAATTTGGCCAATGGGTTGAGCAAAACGCCCACCCAGCTGTAGCCTTCACTGAAACTGCGGGATGCAACACTGTGGTGCTTGAATCGGCTGACGATCTTGACGCAGCGCTTCGCAACTTGGCCACCACCATGTGCTTGTTCAGTGCCCAAATGTGCACCAGCCCGCAAAACATCTACATCCCACAATCTGGCGTTCAAACGCTTGCAGGCACAGTACCGTTTGATGAAGTGGCCCAGCGCTTGGCGAATGCGGTTGAAGCCCTCACGTCGGACCCCAAAAAGGCGGCCATGATTTTGGCCACCATTCAATCGAGCCAAACCTTGGCGCTGTTGAAAGACATGACCGCCCAAGCAAGCAAGCGCGGCAAGCTTCTCTTGACGCCTAAGCCCTACGCGCACCCTGACTTTTCGGATGCCAGAACCAGCACACCGCTCATGATGCAAGTCACCACCAAGGAACACGACTTGTATTCGCAAGAGCGCTTTGGCCCCATCAGTTTTCTCATTCGATGCCAAGACGCCAACGACGCCCTCACGCAAGCCACTCAAGATGCCAAAAATCATGGTGGTCTGACCGCATTTTTATATTCAACGTGCGAAGAATTCATTGCGCAGGCCGAAACCGCCTATGCCAGAGCGGGTGCCCAACTCACCATCAACCTCGTCGGGGCCATGCCCTTGAATTTCGCGGCTGCCTACAGCGACTATCACGTGACAGGCCTCAACCCTGCGGGCAATGCCACCCTCACCAATCTGGCTTTTGTCACAGGTCGATTTGGCATCGTGCAATCGCGCCGGCCTGTAGCACCATCTTTAGCAACTCCATCAGCATGACCCACCCACACCCATTGCAATTGCGTTTGCCTGTTTTTGCAGCGCCCATGTTTTTAATTTCCGGCCCAGAAATGGTTTTGTCGGCTTGCAAGGCGGGCATCGTGGGCGCATTTCCCACGCCCAATGCACGACCTATTGAAAAGCTTGAAACATGGATGCAAAACATCACCGAAGGTTTGGCCGAAGCCCGAGAGACTCAAGCTCCCAACACCTTAGGTCCTTGGTGCGCCAATCTGGTCACTCACTCCTCCAACACACGCCTGGCCCAAGATTTGGAACTCATTGCACGCTTCAAACCACCGGTGGTCGTGACTGCTTTGGGCAGCCCCAAACCGGCTATTGAAGTGGTCCAAGCCTATGGCGGCAGGGTCTATGCCGACGTGATCAATTTAACGCTGGCACAAAAAGCCGTGAAAGCCGGTGCAGATGGCCTGGCTTGCGTGTGCGCAGGTGCGGGAGGCCACACGGGTTTCTTATCGCCCTTTGCCTTTGTCAGCGCCATTCGAGAATTTTTTGATGGCGAAATTATCTTGGGCGGTGGCATTTGTGATGGCGCGGGGATTGCGGGTGCCATTGCCGCAGGTGCTGACTACGTTTACATGGGAACTCGTTTTATTCCTGCGCATGAAAGCATGGCACCACCCGCCTACAAAGACATGGTTCTCAATAGCAACATTGACGATCTGATCATCAGTGCGGGCGTCACTGGTACGCCTGCGAGTTGGCTAAAGCCTTCTCTGAAAATGAATGGACTTGACCCCGATAACATGCCTGAGGCCCCCACCCGACATTACGACAGTAGCACTGAATTTTCAGGAAAAAAATGGCTCGATGTTTGGGCCTCAGGTCAAGGTCTGGGGACCATTCGAACTCGCCAATCTGTGGGCGAAATTGTGAATCAATTGGCCAGCGAATTTGAAAATGCCATGCATCGCCTGCAAACTCTTCCCTATGCCACAAGGAGCTTCACATGACTGAACCCGTTTACATTTTGGGCGGCTATCAAACAGATTTTGCCAAATCATGGGCGCGCAATGGCCAAGACATTTCCGACATGGTTCTAGAAACCACTCAAGGTGCGCTTGAGGATTGCCAACTCGACGCGTCGGCCATTCAAAGTATTCACGTGGGCAATGCCTTTGCTGAGCTTCAACGCCAACAAGCACACTTGGGCTCCATGGTGGCACAGATGACACCGGCGTTATGGGGCGTTCCCGCCATGCGGCACGAAGGTGCGTGCGCTTCGTCTTCATTGGGTGTTTTAGCCGCCATGGCCGAAATTGAAGCAGGCCGATACGACTGTATCTTGGTCATGGGCGTTGAAGAATTCAAAAACACATCGGGCAATGTCGCTTCAGTGAATCAAAATGCAGCCGCATGGCAAGGCCATGAGGACATCGATTGCACCTACATGTGGCCAGCCGCATTTGGTTTGATGGCCAAAGAATATGAAAAACGCTACGGTCTTGATCGCAAATACCTCAATCGAATTGCTGAAATTAACTATGGCAATGCCAAGCGCAACCCTCTGGCTCAAACACGTCAATGGCAGTTCGACGAACTGAGCTTCACAGACGACGATGAGGCCAACCCAGTCATTGAGCCAGGTACTCGGCGCCAAGACTGTGGGCAAATTACCGATGGCGGATGCGCTGTCATTTTGGCGTCTGCAAGATTCACCCAGGCCTATGCCAAGAAGCGGGGTCAGGCAATGAAAAATATGGCACGCATCTCCGGTTGGGGGCATCGCAATGCGGGCCTGCGTCTTCACGACAAGTTTGCACGCAGTCAGGGTCAAACCTATGTCTTCCCCCACGTGCGTGACACCATTGAAGATGCTTGGCGCAGAGCCGGCGTTGCTGGCATTGAAGCCATGAGTGGCATCGAAACGCACGACTGCTTCACCACCACAGAATACATGGCCATTGATCACTTGGGCCTGACTGCACCGGGTCAAAGTTGGCAGGCAGTAGAAGACGGCAGCATTGAACCAGGCGGACGCTGCCCTGTCAATATGAGTGGCGGCTTGATAGGCTGCGGGCACCCTGTCGGCGCAACAGGCACTCGCATGCTCTGGGATGCAAGCAGACAAGTGACACACTGTGCAGAGGCCAGTCAAATTGAGGGCGCTCAAAGAATTCAAACACTGAACATTGGCGGTTCATGCGCCACTGTGGTCAGCTTTGTTGTTGAGACAGGACCCGCATGATTGAGTTACTCTGGCACTCACATGTCCTTAAATGTGGCGCCGTGTGGACCTTGTTGGCAGGCATTTGGTTGTGGGCACAACCCAAAAATTCAACTTGGATAGACCGAGCGTATCCCTTGGCACCATTCGCTGTGGCCGCCCTTTTCTACTTTTGGCCTGAAGCACCCGATTATCTGGTCAAGTATCTGCAATTGGGCCTTTGGTTGTGGCTTTGGCTTAGCGTGGTCTGGCTCCTCAGCTTGCTCAAGCGCGATGCCAGCATCATGGACATTGCCTACGGCGTCATTTTGTTATGTGGCCCTTGGTGGCTTTATTCGCTCACGGGACAAACCCCTCAAGACTCAAGCCAATTGCTATTGGCCATGACCACCTTGGGTTTTGGTCGCTACTCTCTTTACATCCTGTGGCGCAACTTGCCTCATGGTGAAGATCCACGCTATGCCAAATGGCGTCTTCGCTCGGGCAGTCGATTCTGGTGGTGGAGTTATTTTCAAATATTCTTGCTGCAAGGTGTCGTCATCTGGATTTGGATGGTGCCCTTGTTGTTTGGCATGCAGACGGCGGGTGCCCTCGGTTTTTGGCACTTGGCAGGTGCCGGCATCTGGTTGATTGGTTTTGTATTTGAGGCCGGCGGAGATTGGCAGTTGACCCAATTCAAACGCACACGCCAAGACACTTCTCAGTTGCTGAACACCGGTTTGTGGTCTTTCACTCGGCACCCCAACTACTTTGGTCAAACCTGCATGTGGTGGGGCTATGGTGTGTTTGCATTGGCACATCCCTGGGGATGGCTGTCTGTGTTGCCCATCAGTTACATCACTTGGTTCATGAACAAAGGCTCTGCAACATCTCTCATGGAGCGCCACATGATCAAAACAAAACCTAGCTACGCTGAATATTGTGCCAAGGTCCCGGCTTTTTTCCCTCGTTTATGGAAATAATCCACCGCCACAGGAGATCAGACATGAGTCACGCTCTGATTGTTGAAGCACTCCGTTCACCTCGCGGCCGAGGGAATGACAAAGGTGCTTTGAGAAACATCAAACCTGTCGACTTGTTGGCCCAGCAGTTACAAGCCTTGGCCCATCAAACAGCGCTCCAAACAGCGCTGGTGAGCGACACCTTCATTGGCTGTGTGACACAAACTGCAGACCAGGGCGCCAACATTGCCAAACTTGCGCTAATCAAAGCGGGGTGGGACGACTGTGTGCCGGGCTTGAGCATTAACCGGTATTGCGCGTCGGGCTTGAGTGCCGTTCAGTTGGCGGCCCAACAAGCCATGAACAGTGACAGCTTGGCGGTGGGCGGTGGCATTGAAATGATGTCACGTGTGCCCATGGCCTCTGACAAAGGGCCCTTGACACACGACTTTGAGTTTCAGCAGCAAACAGGTTTGATTCCCATTGGCATTGCAGCCGATGTGATTGCTACGCAAGTAGGCTTTTCGCGCCAACAGTGCGATGACTATGCACTGGCTTCCCAGCAGCGCGCAGTGGCCGCACGCGATCGGGGTATTGCCCGCTCCATGCACGCCGTGAAAGACGACGCAGGCCTTGATGTTCTCGCGCAAGATGAAACCCCTCGCGCCAATACAAGTCTTGAATCTTTGGCTGCCCTCCAGCCCGCTTTTGCAGGCATGGCTGAAAAATATGGCATCGACAAACTCATGTGCAAACGCTATGGCTTGACGCACATCGACCATGTTCATCATGCCGGCAACTCACCCACCATGGCAGATGGTGCTTCCGCCGTTCTGGTGGCCAGCCCGGGCGCTTTAGCCCGTTCAGGTTTGAAAGCACGCGCCAAGATATTGGCCACGGCCACTGTCAGTGCCGATCGCACGTTGGCGCTCTCCGGTGCGGTTCAAGCCACGCAACAGGCCCTGGCGCGCGCAAATTTGAAAATCGAGGATGTCGATCTTTTTGAAGTCAACGAATCATTTGCGTCTTTGATGTTGCACTACATGAAGCATTTGAAAGTGCCCCACCAAAAACTGAATGTCAACGGCGGTGCCATTGCCTTGGGTCATGCCATGGGCTCAACTGGCAGCGCACTGATAGGCATAGCCTTGGATGAGCTCGAGCGAACCAACAAACGTTTCGCGGTGATTGCCTTGTGTGGTGCGGCAGGTTTGGCCGTGGCCATGGTCATTGAAAGAATCTAAGAGGCGTTGCCAATGAATGCATTTTGGACAACCTTTGCCCAACTCACACTGAACGGTATTGCAGTGGGCGCCATTTACGCCTTGGTAGCTTTGGGCCTGGTGCTGATTTACAAAGCCACAGAGGTCCTCAACTTTGCACACGGTGATTTGTTGGTGGTGTCGGCATTTGCAGCTTGGGGGATGATCACTGTCTGGGCCTTTCCATTTTGGTTGGCGCTCATGCTGACAGTCGTCGGCGTTGCATTGTTTGCGTATGCCTTGGATGCCTTCATCATTCGGCGCATTGCAGGACAACCTCAATTTGCGGGTGTCATGCTGACCATTGCGCTGGCCTTTATGATTCGCGGTGCCGTGAGCATGTTGTTTGGCCCAGAATCTCGAAACTACCCCACACCTTGGTCCAACCAAAGCATGCAAATTGCAGGACTGTCGGTTGCCAACCTTCAATTGGTCATCCTGGGGACCGCCATGTTGGTGACCGTGATCTTGTTCTTGTTTTTCCGCTACACGCTGCTCGGTGTGGCCATGCAAGCAGCCTCGCAAAACCAATTGGCAGCCTATTTGAATGGTGTTCGTGTCAAACGTGTGAACTCATTGGTATGGGCTTTAGGTGGCGTGACTGCTGCCTTTGCTGGCGTTTTATTGGCACCCATCACCATGGTCGACATCAGCTTGTGGTTTGTCACGCTCAAAGCATTGGCAGCTTTGGTGTTAGGAGGGTTTGGCAGCATCCCTGGTGCCATCGTCGGCGGCCTGTTGATTGGCCTGATTGAGCAATACGCGGGGGTTTACATGCCCGATGGCACCAAGGACGTAGTGGCGTATTTGGTGCTGATTGGCGTTTTGATTGTGCGACCTCACGGCTTGTTGGGTGAAGCCCATGGTCGACGTGTTTAATAGAATGCAAGCCCCATGAGATTTGATTACCACACACGCTACCGAGAAGGCTTTGCCCTTTGGCGCAGTCCGTTCGATCGCAATCTGTATGCGCTGTTAGCGCTCATCCTTATTGTTCTGCCTTGGGTGGTCACACCCTTTGCTTTGGGTGAATTGTCCTACCTGTTTATTCTGAGTATTGCCAGCTTAGGACTCATGACTCTGACGGGTTTCACGGGGCAAGTGTCCTTGGGTCATGCAGCCTTTGTGGCCATTGGCGCCTATGGCCATGCATGGTTTCTGTCCAAAGGATTACCTCTGCCTCTTTCCTTGCTGCTCACAGCACTCATGAGTGCTGCCGCTGGGCTCTTGGTGGGCATCCCTGCCATACGGGTGTCGGGTCTTTATTTGGCCATGGTCACCATGGCTTTTGCCATCATTGTTGAACAAGTGATTGGGCATTGGAGCTCCGTCACGGGCGGCTTTACGGGCCTAGCGGTCAATGATCCCTCGCTCTGGGGTGCTTCTCTGGCAGGTCCCAAGACGTTTTACTATTTCTGCTTGATCATGCTATGTTTGGTGCTGTTGGCTTTGCTCAACATCATGCGATCAGGCACAGGTCGCGCCTTGATCGGCATCCGAGAATCTGAAGCAGCGTCTTATGCATTGGGCATTTCTGTCAAGGGCATGAAAGCCAGCGCATTTGCGTTGTCGGCAGGCATCACAGGCTTGGCAGGCGCATTGTTGGCACATCACTTGAAATACCTCACACCCGATGGCTTCACACTGCTGCTTTCTTTGGAGTTGGTCTTGATGGTGGTGATCGGCGGATTGGGTAGCTTAAGAGGGGCCATTTTGGGCGCTGTGCTGATCAGCCTCTTGCCCACAGCGATTTCACGCATCAAACCTTTCTTGCCAGATAGCATTGCCAAACAGTTTGGACTGGAGACCTTTATTTTTGGGTTTGTTCTGGCAGTTTTTGTGTTGTTTGAACCCATGGGGCTGAATGGTCGCTGGCTGAAAATTCGAACTTTCCTTGAGAGTTTTCCGCTCTACCGAAGAGACACGTTCAAGCGCAACAAGCGCTACATGAAATCGGAGCGGTACCGATGAACACGTCCCTGAACACACCTTCATTGCTGCTCAATGTCACCCATTTGTCCCTTCAATTTGGGGGTGTTCAAGCCATTGCCGATTTGAGCCTGAAAACCTATTCGGGTGAAGTCTTGGCCATCATTGGCCCCAATGGCGCTGGCAAAACATCCTTGCTCAACGCGGTGACTCGGGTATTTGATCCCAGCGGAGGGCAAATTTATTTCAAAGATCAAGATCTCACCCAATTGCCACGGCATCAAATTGCCAAGCTAGGCATTGCACGAACTTTTCAAAACATTGAGTTGTTTGAAACCGCCACCGTGCTCGACAACCTTTTGCTCGGTCGCAATCGCTTCTTTCAAGGCCATTGGTGGCAGCAAGTTCTGCACACGCCCGCTCTGGCCAGATTGGAAGAAGAAGCACGCGCTGAGGTTGAAACCATCATTGATTTTCTAGACCTCACTGCTTGGCGCAATTCCCCTATTTCAGGCCTGCCCTATGGGGTTCGGAAAGTGGTGGAATTGGGCCGGGCCATCTGCGCTAAGCCTGAACTCTTGTTTTTAGATGAGCCGGCCTCTGGTCTGAACCCAGAGGAAACCCGAGACCTGGCGTTTTGGATTGATGACATTCGCAAAGAATTGGGCATCACGGTGGTCATGGTGGAACACGATATGTCCTTGGTCAGTGCGGTGGCCGATCGCGTCATTTGCATGGCCCAAGGTCGCATCTTGGCGGAGGGATCACCCGCAGAAGTGCAAAGCAACCCCTTGGTGGTCGCTGCTTATTTAGGAGCTTAGGGATGAGTGCATTGCTCGAAGTTCGAAATTTAGAAACTTGGTACGGCCCCATTGCCGCGATGCAAGGCGTCAATCTGGAAGTTCGCAAAGGTCAAATGGTGACAGTCTTGGGCGCCAACGGCGCTGGCAAGACCACGCTCCTGAACACATTGGCTGGCGTGATCGACCCCTTCAAGGGTCAGGTTTTGTTTAAGGGCGCAGAAGTGAATGGGCTGGATGCCGACGAAGTCTGCCGGCGAGGCCTGATCTTGGTCCCTGAGGGACGACAAATTTACCCCTTTTTGAGCGTTCGAGAAAACCTCAACATGGGCGCTTACACCCGAAAGGATCCGGATGGTGTTCGAAATGACATTGAACGCGTCTTTCAATGGTTCCCTCGTTTGCTCGAGCGAGAAAATCAACACGCAGGTTTGCTCTCGGGAGGCGAACAACAAATGTTGGCGATTGGCAGGGCCTTCATGGGCCAACCTAAACTGCTGATGCTCGATGAACCTTCGCTCGGTCTGTCTCCCATTCTCACCAAAGAAATATTCAGTATCATCAGCCGCATCCGAAAAGAAACAGACACAGCGGTCTTGGTGGTTGAGCAGAATGCGGCCATTGCGCTTGCACATGCAGACGATGGTTACATCATGGAACTCGGACGCATCGTTGCGGCAGACACCTGTGAGGCTTTGAGCCAAAAAACCGATGTGCGAGAGGCTTATCTGGGGGGGCACAACCATGAAGGCTTAAGTGGCACGCCGCAAAGATGGAGAAGGCGTAAAACATGGCGATGAACTCACACACAGAGACACTCTCCTCAACGCCTGAATTTATGGGTGAGGACACGCCCGCGCGGGTGTTTCGAAAACGCTGCCAAGAATGGGGGCCCCTGCCAGCACTCCGTCACAAGAAGCATGGCCTTTGGCAAACCATCACTTGGCAGCAATATTACAAAAATGCTCAAGCCCTCGCATTGGCCATGCTCGACATGGGTCTTCAAAGCGGTGAGGTGGTCTGCGTGCTGGCCGAAAATCGGCCTGAGTGGCTTTATGTCGACATGGGCGCGCAGTGCATTGGTATGGTTGGCAACGGCATTTACCCCACCTCTTCCCCCAAGCAACTGCAACACATCTTGGTTGATTCTGGAACGCGCTTGCTGTTTGTTGAAAACCAAGAACAACTTGACAAAGTTCTGGAGGTTTTTGATGACTGCCCGCAACTTGAACAGATCGTTGTCATGGAGCAAGAAGGGCTTCGCGGATTTCAGCATGCCAAGCTTATTTTCTTCGAAGAATTTTTAACAAAAGGCTTGGCTTTGTCGCAAACGCAAGCAGCTCTTTTTGAAAATGGGATTGCGCAAACACGCAGCGATGCGCTTGCATTTTTGGTCTACACCTCGGGCACCACGGGCGCGCCCAAAGGCGCCATGATTCTCAACAGCAACTTGGTCTTCCAGCTCAGCATGGCCAATGAATACTTGGATGTTCAGGTTGGCGATAAATCTTTGTCTTTCTTGCCGCTGTGCCACATTGCAGAGCGCATGGCGTCGGTTTACAACCCCTTGGCGGTGGGGCTCATTGTTCACTTTCCCGAAAATGCCAGCACGGTCTTCAACGATATTCGCGAAGTGGCTCCTCACGTGGTGTTTGCACCACCTCGATTTTGGGAAAAAATGTACTCTCAAATTGAGTTGTTCATGCGCGATGCCATTGCCCCTGCGCGGTGGATGTATCAAAAGGCGCAATCTTTGGGCTCAGCAGAAGTCGAAGCACGACTTCAAGGCAAAGCCTTGTCAGGAAAAGGACCGATTGAGTCGGTCATTCGTTGGCTTGCAATGCGCAATGTGCGAATTTTCCTAGGGCTGCAGAACGTCAAAACTGCCCTCACCGGGGCAGCACCTGTCCCGCCCGATTTGATTCGTTGGTATTTGAGTTGCGACATTGAACTGAGAGAAGCGTTTGGCATGACAGAAACCACCGGTTTTTGTACTGCCACCCCCAAAGGGGGGATCCGCTTGGGATGGGCTGGCACCAAGGCCCCAGGCACAGAAATTCGGATCGGCGCTGAAAACGAAATATTGATTCGAGGCCAAAATGTTTTTGGCGGCTATTGGAACTTGCCAGAGAAAACTCGCGAATCCCTGGACGCCGACGGGTGGTTGCACACGGGTGATTGCGGTGAGGTCGATGGGGACGGCTACTTGGCCATCAGAGACAGGATCAAAGACATTCTCATCACCTCAGGTGGCAAAAACATCACCCCCAGTCACATTGAAAGTTTGCTGAAGTTCAGCCCCTACATCACCGATGCTGTGGTGATCGGTGATGCTAGAAAATACCTCACCTGCTTGGTCATGATTGACCAGGAGCATGTGGCCAAGTATGCGCAAGAACATCAAGTTCCCTACACAGACTTTAGCAGCCTGACCCGCAGACCCGAAATTGTGACCTTGATCCATCAGGAAGTTGAACGCATGAACAGTCAATTGGCCAGGGTTGAGCAGCTCAAAGACTTCCGTATCATTTCAGAGTTATTGACAGCCGAAGACGACGAATTGACCCCCACCATGAAGCTCAAACGAAAAGTGATTGCAACGAAATATGCCGACATGATTGAGACCATGTATCGCGCTTGAGACTCCGCATCAGGGTAATCACGCGTGCATGAATTGGGTTAACAGGGTATTTTTTACACAAGGAGACAAAAAATGAAATTCAATCGAAGAAACATCTTAATTGCCACGCTTGCTTCAGCAGCAGGCATGGTCCAGGCTCAAACCGTGAGTGACACCGAAATTGTCGTTGGCACCCACATCGACCTGTCAGGCCCTGCAGCAGCGGGGATGCCCATGCTTCGCAATGGCATGCAATTGCGCATTGATGAACTCAATGCAGCAGGTGGTGTACATGGTCGCAAAATAAGACTGATTGTTGAAGACAACGCCAGCCAGCCACAGCAGGCGGTTCGTGCTGTACAAAAGCTAATCAAGAGTGACAACGCCTTTGCCATCTTGAATTCCTTTGGTTCTGGCCCCAATGCCGCAACCGTGAAGATGGCCAACGATGCAGGGGTCATGGTGTTTGCACCTTGGGCCGCTTCCGGCATCATTCAAAAAGTCAGTGGCAACAGCCCTCTTCTGTTTACCACCGTTCAAAACTATGACACCACCACCGCCAATGGTTTGTCATGGGCTTTGAAAAACTGGAAAAGTCAAAAAGTGGGGGTCATTTATCAAGAAGGCCCCTTCGGTGATCTGGTCAGGGCTGGCGTTAACTCAGCACTGAAAGAGGCTGGGCAAACCGTTGTCGCCGAGGCCGCTTACAAGGTGGGCGACATTGATTTTTCGTCCCAAGTCGCCAAACTCAAAGCTGCCAATGTTGATTTGATCGTGGCGGGCACTTTGGTGCGCGAGTCTGTCGGCGTGATGTCTGAGGTGAAGAAACTCAACTGGTCTCAAGTCAAGGTCTTAACCACCATCCCAGGTCGTTCGACCATTGTGGCCAAGTTGGGCAAAGAAGCCACTGAAGGCATGTATGGCATTGGCGGCTGGAAACTGCACGACCCCGACACTTCTGAACCTGCAGCCAAGAAATTCATGGCCGACTTCAAAGCCAAGTTCAACATGGAAGCCGATGAGAATGCAGCCAATGCTTACTCATACACATCGTGGTTCATTGAAGGCTTACAAGCAGCGGGCCGCAACTTAAGCTCTCAGTCTTTGGCCAAAGTCATGCCCACTGTGGCTCACCAAGACTTCACCACGTTCTCTCGCCAAACCTTCACCAACAACCATGTTGGACCAGAACTAGCGTCGATTGACCAAATCAAAGGCGGCAAGTGGGTCCAAATTGCTGCACCCAGTGGCAAGTGATTGTTGAAATGAAACGGCCCCTCACGGGGCCATTTCATTGGGCCTCTTTATCGAACTGAGATCTACAGATGAACCCTCTTGATTTACCTGTCCATGAAATTCCAGCGTTAAGCGGCAACAACGCACCGATCCACACCGAGGACATTTTCACGGACATGGAAGTGATTGGGGAGGTTCCCAAAGACCTCAATGGTCTTTATGTTCGCAATGGCCCCAACCCCTATTTTCAGCCCGACTGGAGATACCACGCATTTGACGGCGATGGCATGTTGCATGCCGTGAAATTTGAAAATGGCCACGTCACCTATCGAAATAAATGGGTCCAAACTTCGGCACTTCAAGAAGAGGTATTGGCCAATAAAGCGCTTTGGAAAGGCATCAAAGAATCCTGGCGCGCTGATCGCCCTGACGAACCCCTCAAAAATACAGCCAATACCGATGTCAAGTACCACGCCGGCCGTCTCATCAGCATGTGGTACCGCTCTGGCATGCCGTATGCGATCGATCCAGAGACTTTAGAAACCATTGGCACGTCAGACTTTGATGGCACGGTCATGCGCTTGTCGGCACATTCCAGACCCGATCAGCACACTGGCGAGTTGCTCTTTTTTGACTACAGCTTGAAGGCCCCCTACATGCAATATGGCGTGGTTGGGCCGGATCGCAAACTGCGTCACAAGATCGACATCGATTTGCCCGGTCCCAGTCTGCCTCATGACATGGCTATTACCGAGCACTACTCTATCCTGCATGATTTTCCCCTGCGCCCAGATCCTGAAGCGCTTAAAGCAGGTCGCTACAAAATCAAATTCAATGGCGCACAACCGTCTCGCTTTGGCATCGTGCCCCGCTATGGTCAAGCGCACGAAGTGAAGTGGTTCGAAGCCAAGCCTGCCTATTTGCTTCACGTCGTCAACGCATGGGAAGAAGGCGATGAGGTGGTGATGGTGGGCACGCCCTACAAAATTCATTTAGACGACCAAGGTCAGCCCGATGGCAAGCGCCTAGAAAAAACCATTCACAACCGACAGCGTGACTTCATGCTTTATGAATGGCGGTTTGACTTAAAAACAGGTCAAACAAGCGAGCGCATCATCGACGATGTGTTGAACACCGAGTTTCCTGCCATCAACAGTCAGTACCAAGGGCGGAAAAACCGCTACTCCTACAACATCATCTTTGCGCATGGCGGCAAAGAGGAAGTCAGGTTCCCTGGGCTGGTGAAATACGACATCTCGGCAGGCAGTTATGTGGCTTACAGCGCGGGGCCTCAATTTTTCTACAACGAGCCAGGCTTTGCGCCGCGCGATAATTCTCAATCAGAAGACGATGGTTACTTGGTGGTCCTTGTTTGGAACCCACATGAAGAACAATCAGAAATTCAAATCTTCGATTGCAAGGGCGCAAAAATGGCCGAGGGTCCTATTGCCCGAGTCATTTTGCCTCGGCGCATTCCCCACGGATTTCATGCCACTTTTGTGAGCCAAACCACATTGAATCGCTGGAAATGATCACGACATGATTTTGGTGAAGCCTGAAACCATTGAAAACTATGTCAAAAAAGGTTGGTGGTCTGAGCAAACCCTAGGCGATCTTTTGCTTCATTGGTCCGAGCGCAGAGCTTCAGAACTTGCTGTCGTCGATCCCCCTAATAAATTTGAAATATCAGGATGCCACGCAGAGCAATGGACCTGGGGCGAACTCCTTTCTCAAGTGGGTCGATACGTTGCCATCCTGCAAGCACAGGGCTTGCGCAAAGACGACATTTTGGTGATGCAGTTGCCCAACAGTGTGGAGCAGCATGCCATTTATTTAGCGTGCGCTATCAGCGGTATCGTGGTATCTCCTGTGCCTGTGCAGTACCGCACCCATGAACTTGCGCATGTCATGGACCTCACGCAAGCCAAACTGGCTATCACGACGCAGCATGTCGGAAATTTCAAAGCGGCCCAACTTTGGGCTGACCATGCGCATCAGTTTTCTAGTTTAAAAACCATTTTGTCCTTGGGTGAGCACCTGCCTGACGGCGTCACGCCTTTGTCACCCTTGTTGTTGCAAACACCTTCCTGGGATGCAGCCCAGCTCAGTGCGCACATGAAGGCCAACGGGGTCACGGCGCACGATGTCTTAACGGTCTGCTGGACTTCGGGAACAGAAGCAAAGTCCAAGGGCGTCCCTCGCAACCACAATGAGTGGCTCATCGCTGGCTATTCGGTGAGCCAAGCGGGTGAGTTGAAAGAAGGCGCGCACCTTCTCATTCCCTTTCCCTTTGTCAACATGGCAGGCGTGTCCTCCAGTCTGGCTGCTTGGATCTTGATTGGCGGCACGCTTCACCACCATCACCCCTTTGACCTGACTATTTTTATTGATCAACTGCGCGCCTTTCCCATGGATTACAGCGTAGCACCACCTGCCGTGTTGAACCTGCTTCTCAAAGAACCAGAAAAAATGGCCGGTGTCAATTTCAGCCGACTCAAACGCATTGGTTCTGGCGGAGGCCCTCTGTCTGAATGGATGATGACGGAGATGAAAAACAAATTTGACATTGAAGTGGTCAATTATTTTGGCTCTAATGAAGGCGCAGCCTTAAGTTCATCGCCCTTGGACATGCCAGACAGTGCACAACGAGCCCTGTATTTTCCAAGAATGGGGGTGCCTCAATTCACTTGGAAAATGGATGTTGCGCAAAAAATTCTAACCCGATTGGTCGACATTGATACGCAAGAAGACATTGTCGAAAAAGGTCGATTGGGAGAGCTTCGGTTCAAGGGTCCCACTATTTTCAGTGGTTACTTCAAATCACCTTCGCTGACAGAGAAAGCATTCGACGAGCAAGGTTTTTATCGAACAGGCGATTTGTTTGAAATTGCCGGTGACAAGGGGCAGTACTACCGATTTGCAGGCCGCCACAAAGACATTGTGATTCGCGGTGGCATGAATATTTCTTCCGAAGAAATCGAAAGTCTGCTCATGAGTCATCCTGCTGTGCGCGACGTGGCCGTCATCGGGCTGCCCGATGCCATCATGGGCGAACGGGTCTGCGCGGTCGTGGTGCAACAGACCCCCGAGATCTTAACGCTGCAGCACTTGATTGACCATCTGCGCAGCGTCAGAGAAGTGGCTGCTTTCAAATGGCCAGAATCTTTGGTCTTGGTGGATGAGCTGCCACGCAACCCTGTGGGCAAAGTATTGAAACGCGAATTGCGGGAGCGTTATGCCAATGCCGTCATCCCTGCGCGTGCACCCAAGGAAGCTGCCCATTGAAACCCGTTCTCTTGCTCATTCCAGGCATGCTCAACAACGCAAGCGTTTGGCAGCACGTTCTGCCTTTATTGCCCAGTGACTGGTCCGTTCGAATTGCCAACGTTCTGACCCAAGACAGCATGGCCAGCATGGCCCATGACGCCTGGAAGCTGTTAGACGACTTAGAGGATGCACAAGCGCTGATCATTGCCGGCTTCTCTTTGGGTGGGTACGTGGCTCTTGAAATGCTGACCAATCCCAAACGACAGGTTCATGCTGCAGCGATGCTCTCCACCTCTGTTTTGCCTGAATCATCAGAGTCTCGTGCTGTCCGAGAAAAAACCATGGCGGCTATGCAAAAAGATTTTCCCAAAGTCATAGAAGGCATTTTGAAATTCAGCACGCACGAAGCCTCTGATGCTGTGCTGGATGAGTTACGAAAAATGCAATTGGCCATTGGTTGTGAAGCGGCTCTCAGGCAAACCCATGCCATCATGGGCCGCAGTGATCATCGCGCAAAACTGTCAACCCTCACCCTACCGATTGCCTTGATGTGCGGCGAATACGACCGTGTCACGCCGCCTGAGTTAACTCGACAAAGTCAAGCGTGCATCCCTCATGCTTCCATCACCTGGGTCCCCACGGGACACATGTTGCCTGTGCAACAGCCTTTGGCTGTCGCTCAGTGTCTTTCCTCACTTTGGGAATCGTCCCTGCCCTTTTAATTCTGGAGATTCACATGCGCCTTCGTTTTTATTTCACAGTTCTAAGTTTGATGTTGGGCCTCGTGCCAACCTGGACTCAAGCTCAAAATTTTCCTGAGCGCCCTGTCAAAGTGGTAGTACCTTTCGCGGCAGGTAACACCTTGGACAATGCTCTTCGCCAAGTGGCAGAAGAGTTCAAAAAGAACACCGGGCACGCCATCGTGGTTGAAAACAAACCGGGAGGCTCTGGCATCATTGCTGCGCAAGCCGTGATGCAGGCGCCGCCCGATGGTTACACACTGTTGCTGTCCAACACCAGCATGCTCACCATCAACCCTTATACCTTTGCCAAACTTCCCTATGACACTGAAAAAAGCTTCAAACCGGTGACAGGTTTCTTGGGTGCCTCCTTGGTACTGGCTGTGAATGCCACCAATGTGCCGGCCAACAATGTCAAAGAGTTTGTGGCTTGGACCAAGGCCCAAAGCGGCGGTGTGTCTTTTGCGTCTTTCACCGCGGGTAATTCATCTCATTTCGCGGGGGTGATCATGAACCAACGCGCTGGCTTGAACATGGTCCATGTGTCCTTCAATGGCACGCCACCCGCTGTTCAGAATTTGGTCGGCGGTCAGGTTCACGCCGCATTTCTGCCCTTGCTTGCGGTGAAGCCACATGTCGAATCTGGCAAGGTCAAAGTATTGGCGGTGTCCAGTCCTCAGCGCTCACCTCTCATGCCCAATGTGGCCACCTTCACTGAGCAAGGTCTGCCAGATTTGGAAATTTACATTTGGTCCGGACTGTCCGCGCCCGCTAACACGCCCGATGCAGTGATCAACAAACTTCAAGCAGAATTTGCCAAGGTCTTGAAGTCTCAAGTCATCATCGACAAATGGCGCGAGAGCGACTTTGAACCATTGCCCTTCACTCCGACAGAATTTCAAAATTTCACACGCAAAGATGCCAAGCGTTGGCAAGAGGCTGTCAAAATTTCAGGATTCAAAGCGGCTGAATAAGACGTGTATTTTCTAAGAATCAGTCAAATGTCATAGCCAAAAGATCTGATCACTGACTTGGCTTTGTCAGTTTTTAGATAAGCAAGAAAGGCCGTTGCAGTTGGGTTGTTCTTTCCTGCGGCGAGCAATATGGCCTCTTGCTGAAGGGGTGAGTGCCAATGGGCCGGCACCCGCCAAGCCGATCCCTTGATGATCTTGCCTTCGGAAACAATCTGTGACATCGCCACAAATCCCAGTTGCGCGTTCTCTGTGACCACAAACTGATAGGTTTGCGCAATGTTGTCGCCTTGTACCAGCTTGGGTTTCAGCGTGTCCCATAAGCCAAGTTTCATCAAAGTCTGCATGGCAGCCGCACCATAAGGGGCCAACTTAGGGTTGGCCATGGCGATCTTTTGAAAGTTGTTGCGTTTGAGCACATCCCCCAGATCGTCCACAAAGCCAGCTTGAGCACTCCAAAGTGCCAACTTGCCCGTGGCATAGGTAAAGCGCGAGCCAACCACGCCGTGCCCCTCGTTCTCAAGTTTGAGGGGCGTTTGATGGTCGGCTGAGAGAAACACTTGAAAAGGCGCGCCATTCTTAATTTGAGCGTAAATTCCACCTGTGGACCCCACAGACACAATGAGCTTGTGCCCGGTTTCTTGTTCAAACAACTGCGCAATCTTTTGCAGGGGCGCACTGAAATTTGCGGCGACAGCCACAGACACTTGCGCGGCACTCAAATTGACCGCGCTCAAAGACAAAACCAGCCCTAAAATCAGGGGACGAATCATGATGGACATCCTTCACACTCTCTTCAGCACACAGCCATGTTAGACGAAACTTTTGAACTATTTCAGCAACGCAAATTAAATGCGGGTTTTGACCAAGTGTTGGTACGCGACTGGGCGCCATATTTTGCCAACGAGCCACACACCCACGATTGGGACACAGAAGCCTTGGTAGCCCATGGAGAATTCTGGTTGACCTTGAATGACGGCATCCATCACTACAAAGCTGGTGATACTTTCACTGTTTTGCGAGGTGTGGTCCACTCAGAAAAATACGGAGCGGAAGGCGCTGTGTTTTGGGCTGCTAGAAAAAACTAAAGCATGCACAACGATATCCAACAATTAAAGCTGCTCTTAAAAAACGCTCACAGCATAGCGGTGGTCGGCTTGTCGGCTCAATGGAATCGTCCCAGCTTTTTTGCTGCAAAGTACATGCAAGAACACGGCTACAGAATCATCCCAGTGAACCCAAGATATGCGGGCGGTTCCAAACACCCTGCAGAAAAAATTTTGGGTGAAACTTGTTACGCCAGCCTGAAAGATATTCCAGAAAAAATAGACATGGTCAACGTTTTTAGAAAAACAGAGGATGTCATGCCCATTGCCCAAGAAGCACGTCAAATCGGAGCGACTTGTTTTTGGCAACAACTTGGGGTTGAAAACCAGGCTGCAGATGAGCTTTTTAGAAACGCAGGTCTTCAGTCTGTCTTGAACCGCTGCGTCAAAATTGAGCATGCTCGGATTTTTGGTGGGCTCAATTGGGTGGGCGTCAACACTGGCATCATTTCAGCCAAACGCCCCATCTAAGAACCTAATTCATGAGCGATCACTCTTTCAAACCAGAAACTTTGGCCATTCACGCAGGTCAAATTCCCGATGCAGCCACCGGTGCACGAGCGCTGCCCATCTATCAAACCAGCAGCTTTGTGTTTGACAGCGCCGATCATGCAGCCTCGCTGTTCAATTTACAAACCTTTGGCAATGTTTATTCCAGGTTAAGCAACCCCACAGTGGCCGTCTTAGAGGAACGGGTTGCAGCACTTGAAGGAGGTCGTGCCGCTGTAGCTTCTGCATCCGGTATGGCTGCAGAGTCCATGGCGCTCATGACCATTTTACAAGCAGGCGATCATGTGGTGGCCGCTGGTGCTTTGTATGGCGGCTCGGTCACCTTGCTGTCCGTGAATCTGGCCAAGTTTGGTATTACAAGCACGTTTGTTGATGCTAGCAAGCCTGATTCTTTTGCTGCGGCCATTCAACCCAATACGCGCGCCATTTATGCGGAAAGCTTGGGCAACCCCAGCATGCTTGTCTTGGACATTGCAGCGGTTGCCGATGTGGCGCATGGACACGGGCTGCCTCTCATCATTGACAACACAGTGCCCAGTCCATTTCTTTGCAACCCCATGGCATTCGGCGCTGATGTGGTGGTACATTCGGCCACCAAATATTTAGCGGGACATGGCACCACATTGGGTGGTGTGGTGGTGGAAAGCGGCAAATTTCCTTGGGACAATGGCAAATTTCCAGGCATGACCGAGCCTTCTGCGGGCTATCACGGTGTTAAGTTTTATGAAACCTTTGGTGACTTTGGTTTCACCATGCGCTGTCGCATGGAATGTCTGCGGGTTTATGGCGCTTCTTTAAGCCCCATGAGTGCCTGGCAAATCTTACAAGGTGTTGAAACACTGCCAGTTCGCATGGAAAGACATTGCAGCAACGCCCTCGCGGTTGCAAAGTTTTTACAACAAGACGCTCGTGTCGCTTGGGTCAATTATCCCGGCTTAGCAGATCACCCCCAACACACACTGATGCTCAAGCAAATGAGAGGTGCCTCGGGTTTGTTAGCTTTTGGTGTGAAAGGCGGTTTGGCCCAAGGCGTCAAATTCATTGAGGCCGCCAAGTTCATGAGCCACTTGGTGAACATTGGTGATACGCGAACCCTGATCAGTCACCCTGCCAGTACCACCCACCGCCAACTGAACGACGAACAACAATTGGCTGCGGGTGTAGGTCCCGACATGATCCGAATTTCCGTGGGTTTAGAACACATCGATGATATTTTGTGGGACATTGATCAAGCGCTTGACGCTGCGGCGCATTGAGTCTCTTTTTGAAAGTTTCAACATGAGCAATATTTTTGAGCAGGATCTGGATCAAAACGCTGCGAATTTCACAGCACTGTCGCCCGTGAGCTTTGTGGAACGTACTGCTGAAATTTTTGGTGACTTGCCTTCCGTCATTCATGGCCAAAGACGCTATACCTGGGCGCAAACCAGAGACCGATCTGCGCGTTTGGCGGCTGCACTGAAATCACTTGGCGTTGGCAGAGGCAGCACGGTCAGCGCCATGCTGCCCAACATTCCCGAAATGGCGGAAGCGCACTATGCCGTCCCCGCGTTGAATGCAGTACTTAACACACTCAACACCCGACTCGATGCGGCCCTGATTGCTTGGCAATTGAACCACTGTGAATGCAAAGTGCTGCTCACCGATCGAGAGTTTTCTCCCACCATGGCCCAGGCCTTGAAAATATTAAAAACAGAGCACGGCCGAGACATTGTGGTGATCGATGTCTGCGATTCAGAATACACCGGGCCAGGCGACAAGTTGGGCGCTCACGACTACGAAACTTGGATTGCTTCTTACAAGCCCTTGTCAAAATTAGAAGGTCCGCAAGATGAGTGGGATGCTATCGCTGTCAGTTACACCAGCGGTACCACTGGCGACCCCAAAGGCGTGGTCACACATCACCGCGGCGCCTATCTGAACGCTGTCAGTAACGTGGCCACATGGACCATGCCGCACTTTCCCACTTACTTGTGGACGCTTCCCATGTTTCATTGCAATGGTTGGTGCTTCCCCTGGACGGTGGCCATGTTGGCGGGCACCCATGTTTGTCTTCGCCGGGTTGAAGCACAACCCATTTTGGAAGCCATGCGCGATCATGGCGTCGACCATTACTGTGCAGCGCCCATTGTTCACAGTCTGATTTACAACGCGCCCGAATCTATGCGCTCTGGCATTTCCCAACAGGTGCGGGGTATGGTGGCGGGTGCTGCGCCCCCCGCGGCCATGATTGAAGGCATGGCCAAGATTGGTTTTGACATCACGCATGTCTATGGATTAACTGAGGTCTATGGCCCCGCCAGTGTGGCTGTGAAACGACGCTCTTGGGCCCAAGAAAGTTTGTCTGAGCAAACCCGTCTGAATGGTCGTCAAGGTGTGCGCTATGTCTTGCAAGAAGGCATGACGGTGCTCGATCCTGAAACACTTCAAGAGTGCCCTGCCGATGGCGTCACCATGGGCGAGATCATGTTCAAAGGCAACATTGTGATGAAAGGCTACTTAAAAAATCCTCGCGCCACGCAAGACGCCTTCAAAGGCGGTTGGTTTCACACCGGCGATTTGGCCGTCATGGAAGCCGACCGCTACCTCAAAATCAAGGACCGCAGCAAAGACATCATCATTTCAGGGGGCGAGAACATCAGCTCCCTCGAAGTAGAGGATGCGCTCTATCGACACGCGGCCGTGATGGTCTGTGCGGTGGTGGCCAAACCCGATCAAAAATGGGGCGAATCACCTCTGGCATTTGTGGAGATCAAACCAGGCACCTCTGTCACGCAAGCCGACTTGATCGCGCATTGCAAAACATTGCTGGCGGCCTACAAGGTGCCAAAAGAGATTCGATTTGAAGAGATCCCTAAAACATCCACTGGGAAAATTCAAAAATTTCAATTGCGTGAACGCGCAAAAAGCGAGACTCTCCCTTAAAAGGACTTCCACATGACAATGCCCATTGAATCGCCTCTGTTGCTTCGTTCAGACGACGAACGCGGCGTGACCACGCTCACCTTGAACCGCCCTTCTGCTTTCAACGCATTGAGTGAAGCGATGCTCAGTGCCCTGCAAACCGAACTCGACGATCTGGGCAAAAGCAGCAAGTTGCGCGTGTTGGTCATTGCCGCAGCTGGCAAGGCATTCTGCGCAGGTCACGACTTGCGCGAGATGCGTGCAGAGCCCTCTATGGACTATTACAAAAAGCTCTTCGATCAGTGTGGCCGCATGATGATGAGCATTCAAAAGCTTCAGGTGCCTGTGATCGCCAAAGTTCAAGGCATTGCGACCGCGGCAGGTTGCCAGTTGGTTGCGCAATGCGACTTGGCCGTTGCCAGTTCGGATTCAAAATTCGCGGTCAGTGGCGTTAACCTCGGACTGTTCTGTTCTACACCCAGTGTGGCACTGTCACGCAATTTGTCGCGCAAGGCTGCTTTTGAGATGCTGGTGACGGGTGATTTTTTGAATGCACAAGAGGCTTTGAGCAAAGGGCTCATCAACAAGGTGGCTGAGCCGGATGAGCTAGATGCCGTGCTTGAAGCCCTGGTGGTCAAAATTTTGGCCAAGCCCCCCGTGGCCCTGGCCATGGGCAAAGAGTTGTTTTACATGCAACTGGAAACTGGCATAGAGAAAGCTTATGAATATGCCGTTCAAACCATGGCCTGCAACATGATGGACAACTCTGCGTTGGAAGGTGTTCAGGCCTTCATTGAAAAGCGCAAACCCCACTGGTAACTCTGGCTCAGGCAGTCAGGTTTAAATAAACCCTGCCACCTTCAATTTTCACGGGCCACGACTTTGCTGGCTCTGTTGCGGGACCGCATGCTACCGAGCCATCCCGCAGATCAAAAAGTGCCTGGTGAAACGGACACTCCACAAAGTTACCCTCTACAAAACCATCGCACAATTTGGCATTGCCATGGGTGCATTCGTTGTTGATGGCGAAAACACCATCGTCTACTTTGAAAATGGCAATGTCGAGGTTTTGGGGCGTGACCGCAATGCCCGCACCCTCAAACAAATCAGCCTCTGCGGCCACGTCAATCCAGTTGCTCATGATTAAATGGGATAAATGATGGAATTGGGAATCATCTCGCTGTCATAGACGCACAATCGCTCAGCAAACTTGAGTCCCTCGGACGTTTGAACAATGACATCCAAATACCGACCCACGTTGAATACCGTGCTTTCTTTGTCATATTTAGTTCGAAAGACCGCGTAATTGGCTTCACAGTAAATGCGTCCTTCTGCCACCTTGCGCACCATCGGTGCACCGATCACATGCCTTTGGTAGTAAGGGTCGTGATAAAGCGTTTCGGTGATGCCATACACACGGTCTTTCAGCATGCCTTTGCTGGTGAGGGACAAAGTGGCCAAAGGAAAGCCTCTTTCATGATTCTCTCGCGGCTGTAATTTATAGACACACTGCTCCGTGAAAAAGTCAGGCCATAAATTCCAATCACCACTGTCAACGGCACTGGCGTAATCGGCATAGAGTTGTTGAATGCCAAACCAAGTTTGCATGTCTACCATGATCAATTCTTCATCACTTTGCGCCAATACGCATACATGCCACGAATCAGGGTTTCCGTCACCATGTGATCGGTCTCACCTACCTCGCGGCCGCCCAATTCAGCCAATGTACGGTGCTCCGGCTTGCTCTCAAAAGCACGCTGCGAGAGCTCAATCACTTCGCCGTCATCAGCAGAAACAAAGCCTGCGGGGCCAAACAAATTGGCCTGTCTCAATCGACGTTCTGTCATGTCCTCGGTATCGTCTTCAAAACCAAAATGGGTCCAGACAAAATCGAATGCGCCATGACCATCGGGCTGAATATGACGGGTAGAAACACTGTTCACTTGCTGTTGAAAAATCACACTGGGAAACAAAGTCATCATGACCGCAGTAGGGCCTCCCCACCAAGCCTCAGGCACGATATCGAGAAAACTGGGGTCGTGCAATGCCATACTGGCTTTGAAACTGCTCACTTGGGTCACATCAGAGGCCGCACCTGTGGCCTGCCCTGCAGAACCTCGAGTCGAGATCATGGCGGCATGTCGATGGTGTTCGTCCATGCGCAATTCGCTTTTGTTGTCTGCGCGCCAAAGTCCAAACGTCACAAACCACGTGTGCAGTAAACCGGGATGGTAAGGATCTTTGATGTTCTCTTGCATCAATTTCCAGTTGCCAGGAATCCGCTGTCGGTTGTATCCCAAGATTTTGAGTTGACGTCCATTGAACATGCGATCAAAGTATTGAAGGATGGCAGAACCCATGAAGTCTTCAAGTGACTCCACTGAGTGGTCAAAGGATGCAAACACCACCCCGCCGCGAACAGCCACCTTCAATGATGTGAGCCCATGATCCTTTGGGTCAAAGTCTGCTGGCATGCCGCCATTGACTTTGCCGTCTTGCTTGACACCCCTTCTAAAGGGCACCCCTTGCAATTTGCCATCAAGGGCATAACTCCACTGATGGTAGGGACACACCAGTTCTTTTTTATTGCCATGACGCTCTCGGCAGAAAGCCATGCCTCGGTGGGCGCAGACGTTTTCAACCACATGGATCTGCCCCTCTTGAGAGCGTGTCATGATGACTGAACGTTCGCCGATGACGGTGCGTTTGAAATCGCCTGCATTCGAAATTTCCGCCTCCAGCCCGACATAGCTCCAATGAGCCTTGTAAAAAAACCGATCCAGTTCTTTTTTGTGATTGCTCTCTTGGGTGTAAACCGCAAACGGAATGCGACTGGTCCCGCTTGTTTCCCAGTGAATGGGTTGCTCATTCATTTGTGTTGTCTCCTAGCGCATGGGTACGAGCATCATGCCCGTTTCACAAAATGATAGCGAGTTCATCAATAAGGCAAGCCCACATAATTTTCAGCCATGGAACTTTGTGCAGCCTCAGAGGAGAACAAATATGCAAGGTCAATGTCCTTGAGTTTTTGATCGTATTCGCTGGTATCAGGAAAATTGTGCAACATGGTCGTCATCCACCATGAGAACCGTTGGGCTTTCCAAACGCGGGCCAAAGCTTTTTCGGAGTAATGGTCAAGACCAGCGCTATTGCCATGCTTGTAATGATCGATCATCGCTTGAAACAGGTAGTAAATGTCTGATCCTGCTGTATTCAGACCCCTTGCGCCTGTGGGCGGAACGATGTGCGCCGCATCACCCGCCAAGAACAAATTGCCATAACGCATGGGCTCAGCCACATACGATCGCAGGGGTGCAATGGACTTTTCAATGGTGGGGCCGGTGACCAAATTTGCCACCACTTCTGCAGGCAAGCGACGCTTCAACTCTTCCCAAAAAGCGTCATCAGACCAATCTTCCACCTTGTCAGTCAAGGGCACCTGAATGTAGTAGCGACTCAGCACTTGCGATCGCATAGAGCAAAGCGCAAAACCTCTGTCGTGTTTGGCGTAAATGAGTTCAGGCGATACAGGCTTGGTGCGAGACAAGATACCCAACCATCCGAATGGATAAACTTTTTCGTATTCTTTGAGTACATTGGCGGGAATGGCTTGACGGCTCACGCCATGAAAGCCATCGGCACCAACGACAAAATCACAATCCACTCGCTTTTCTTCACCCGCTACTTGGAATGTGACAAAAGGATTTGCTGCTTTGAGGTCATGGGGTTTAACATCCTCAGCGCTGTGAATCACGATACCGTTCAGACGGTCTCTGGCTTCATACAAGTCGCGCGTCAGTTCGGTTTGTCCATAAACCATGACCGAGTTGCCACTGCTGTATTTGTGCAAATCAACCCTGTCCATTTTGCCGCTGTGCGCAATGTAAAAACCATCATGAACTTCACCCTCACGGTCCATGCGATCACCGCATTGCGCTTGCCTCATCAACTGCGCGAAACCCTGTTCGAGAACGCCAGCACGGATTCGGCTCAAAACATATGCCCGTGTTTGCCTCTCCAACACCACCGTTTCAATGCCTTGGAGGTGCAACAACTGTGAGAGCATGAGACCCGAAGGGCCACCCCCAATGATGCAAACTTGAGTTTTCATTTTGTCTCCTAAGGCCCGTTGGTCAGGCATTGTAATTTTTTGAACATTGAAAGATACCCTCAAATGGGCATGGATGAAATGGCCAAAACTCTCTAAAACTTGTACATTTCGAACATGACCCCCTCGTCCAATGTCATTCAGTCTTTCAGCCTTTTTGGCGAATCAACTCATCTCCCCGATGTCCTGCACTGCGAAACCATTGCAGATCGTTCGGTCCTGCATGATTGGGAGCTTGCGCCTCATCGCCACGCACGCTTGCACCAAGTATTGCTGATTCAAACCGGCGGTGGTGTGGTCACGCTAGACGGACAATCCTTCAAACTAACAGCCCAATCCTTGGTCAACGTACCGCCAGGGCATGTTCATTCGTTCAGATTTAAAAAAGAAACTCAGGGTTGGGTCACCACCTTTGCCGATGAATTGATGGATGAACTGCTGATGCGCGTGGGCCATGTGAATCAAGACTTGTCACGTGCCAGTGTGCTGAAAGCGGACAAATTCATCAGCCAAAATATCAGTCAAATTTGGCATGAATTTTCTGCCCAAGAAAAAGCCCGCGCCCTCATTTTGCGAGGTTTGAGTGCCGTTTTGCTAGGCTGGGTCGCCAGGCAATTGGCCAACCTAGAACCTACAGCATCGGCCCTGCCAGATTCGCATTTTGTTCAACGCTTCAAAGAGTTGATTGAAGTTCACTTTACCGACCACTGGCAAGTCAATGACTACGCAAAATCTTTGGCCATCTCGCCAACGCACTTGAGTCGACTCACTCGCGCAGCCACAGGCAACTCTGCCTTGCGCATGATTGAAGCCAGAATCATGAGAGAAGCCAGAAGAAACTTGGCTTATACAAACCTTAACATTTCGACCATCGCTTATGCATTGGGTTATTCAGACCCGGCCTACTTTTCACGCGTTTTCACACGAGATACCGGGCTCTCACCCAAAAGATTCAGAGCGCAAATCTAATCACCTTGTCTGCCGTTGAATTTCCCCCACCCCATTTCATTTCGCAATGTGAAATGAAATCTCACTTTTTCACTTTGCCCTTTTATCAGCAGGCTGTCAGGCACTGCTTTTAAGATCTAATAGAGTCTTGCACAGCTGGTTGATGCAAAAGAAAAACGAGGACGAGAATGGCCAATCAAAAATCCAAAATCATTTACACCCTGACAGATGAAGCGCCTCTGTTGGCGACAGCGGCGTTTTTGCCAGTCATCCGCACTTTTGCGGCACCTGCTGGCATTGAGGTTGAAGCAAGCGACATCTCGCTTGCCGCGCGTATTTTGGGCGAGTTTTCTGACCTTTTGCCCGAGGCGCAGCGCATCCCCAACAACCTGGCCACATTGGGAAAGTTAACCCTCAAGCCAGAAGCCAACATCATCAAATTACCCAACATCAGTGCCTCGGTGGGCCAGTTGGTCATCGCGATCAAGGAGCTGCAAAGCAAAGGCTACGCACTTCCAGACTATCCAGACAATCCAAAAAACGACCTAGAAAAAGACATCAAAGCGCGCTACTCCAAGTGCACTGGCTCAGCCGTCAACCCTGTTTTGCGTGAAGGCAACTCAGACCGCCGCGCACCTCGTGCTGTCAAAGAGTTTGCGCGTAAAAATCCACACAGCATGGCTGATTGGAGCCAGGCCTCTCGCTCACATGTATCCCACATGCACCAAGGTGACTTTTACCATGGTGAAAAATCCATCACTGTGGACCGCGCGCGTGATGTCAAGATGGAACTCATTACCAAGAGCGGAAAAGCCATTGTGCTCAAGCCCAAAGTCTCTTTGGTGGACCGTGAGGTCATTGACAGCATGTTCATGAGCAAGAAAGCTCTGGAAGCTTTCTACGAAAAAGAAATTGAAGATGCACACGAAACAGGCGTGATGTTCTCTTTGCACGTCAAAGCCACCATGATGAAGGTTTCACACCCCATCGTGTTTGGTCACTGCGTCAAAATTTTTTACAAAGAAGCTTTCGAAAAACACAAACAGCTTTTTGCCGGTCTCGGTGTGAATGTGAACAACGGCATGGTCGACTTGTACAACAAAATTGCCACCTTGCCTGAATCCAAGCGCGAGGAAATCATGCGCGATTTGCACGCATGTCACGAAGATCGTCCCGAGTTGGCCATGGTCGACTCTGCCAAGGGCATCACCAACTTTCACTCCCCCAACGACGTGATTGTGGATGCTTCCATGCCAGCGATGATTCGAAACGGCGGCAAGATGTGGGGCGCCGATGGTCGTTTGAAAGACGTCAAGGCGGTAATGCCTGAATCGACTTTTGCCCGTATCTACCAAGAGATCATCAACTTCTGCAAGTGGCATGGCGCATTCGATCCCACAACCATGGGCACAGTGCCTAACGTGGGCTTGATGGCACAACAAGCAGAAGAATATGGCTCACATGACAAGACATTTGAAATCACAGAAGACGGCATTGCCAACATCACAGACCTTGAAACAGGCGAAGTGTTGCTGAGTCAAGACGTTGAAGTTGGCGACATCTGGCGCATGTGCGAAGTCAAAGATGCGGCCATTCGGGATTGGGTGAAATTGGCAGTTAACCGCGCTCGCAATTCAGGCATGCCCGTGGTTTTCTGGCTGGATGCTTACCGACCCCACGAAGCCCAATTGATCCGCAAAGTCAAGATGTATTTGCACGAGCACGAAACCAATGGTTTGGACATCCAAATCATGAGTCAAGTGCGCGCCATGCGCTACACCCTTGAACGTGTTGTTCGCGGCCTGGACACCATCAGTGCCACGGGCAACATATTGCGCGACTACCTCACTGATTTATTCCCCATCATGGAACTGGGCACCAGCGCCAAAATGCTCTCCATCGTTCCGTTGATGGCGGGTGGCGGTATGTACGAGACCGGTGCTGGCGGCTCTGCGCCTAAGCATGTGAAACAACTCATAGAAGAAAACCACCTGCGTTGGGACTCTCTGGGGGAATTCTTGGCATTTGCGGTTTCGCTTGAAGATCTAGGCATCAAAACAGGCAATGAGAAGGCCAAAATTCTTGCGAAAACTTTGGACGCTGCCACGGGTCAATTGCTGGACAACAACAAGAACCCCTCAACCAAGACTGGCGAACTCGACAACCGAGGCAGTCAGTTCTATTTGGCCATGTACTGGGCTCAGGAGTTGGCAGCACAAACTGCGGACAAAGAATTACAAGCCAAGTTTGCAACTTTGGCCAAGGCCCTCACCGACAATGAGAAGAAAATTGTGGATGAATTCAAGGCTGTTCAAGGCAAGCCCGTTGACATTGGTGGCTACTACAAACCTTCGGAAGATTTGTTGCAGAAGGTCATGTGCCCAAGCAGTACCTTCAACTCGCTGATTCAAGCTGCAAAAGCCTGATTCTTTCCAGCAGCTGTTTGCAGTTATTCAAAAGCCGCTCAGACCCGAGCGGCTTTTTTATGGCTTCGACATCACTCAAACATGTCAGTTTGTTTCACATTTTTTTGATCAAGCTTTCGACCCCTGCTTTTGACCTTTTGTGGATTGACGCGTGATTTAACAGGCGCCAACTCCAAAATGGCGGGCGTGCGTTCTCTCTTCAGTTCATCCTTCGTGGCAGAAGTTGCTGGGGTTTGGACCATTTCAGCAGCCCATCTTTTGAGCCGCTTCAACTCCCCCCGATTCATGCATCGGTAAACAGCCAATAAGGCCTGAGTTTCTTGGCTCTCAATCAAGACATATTGCTTACCCAAATAGACAAGTTCACGTCCCTTGATGTCAAGAAAATCGGCGTTGTTTGTTTTTATGTCTTTGCGAGTAAAGGCAATAATGGCCCTTAAAATGAGTTTATTCATACGCAGGTCTAGTTAAGTAACTTAATGTTATCAAACAATAGGTTTAAAAACAAGGTGTTTTTAAACCCCGCGTTAATTGACTTATTGTTTAAAATCAATGACTTACCCATGCACAGCATCCCATATCAATTTCAGCGATACCAAAAACAAGGCCATCTGAATGAATTTAAAAAACCACTCATCCGCAATTCGCCTGGTCAGGTAAGCGCCCAAAAAAGTGCCTATCAAGGCAAAAGGAATTAACACAATCGCCTTCACCAGATCCTCTTTCTGATAAGGGATGAGATTTTGATAAGGCACAATTTTGGCCAAATTGATGATTGCAAAAAAAATGGTAGCAGTTCCCGCAAACTCCGATTTCGAGAGTTTCTGCGGCAAAACGAAAATCTGAAAAGGGGGCCCTCCTGCATGGGAGATGAAACTGGTGAACCCAGACAAAGCGCCGCAAACCAAGCCCTTGGGCACTGAAGCCGGTTCAGGCTCTTGAACCTCCCATATTTTTAGCCAGGTTTTCAAACAAAAAACAACACCCAACAAACCAATGAGGAACTTGATGGTCAATTCAGAGATCATGGAGGCCGTCAACCAACCGATCAAGATCCCCACCATGCTGGCGGGGATCAAAATTTTCAGATTGAATGCACTGAAACTGCGGCGATAAAGCCACACACCCACAACGTCCGAGATGATGTAAATCGGCAACAACAGCACTGCAGCTTTCACGGGTGACATCACCATCGAGAGGACGGGCACAGACATCATGCCGACAAAGGGCAGCCCGCCTTTGGAAATACCAACAAGCAAGGCAGCAAAACTGGCCAGCACCAAAAACAAATCAAATTCCATGAAAGCCTTGATTGATAAATGACAGAAAGGGCATCAGTGAGCCACCGAGGCATGACGCAAGATGCGCCAGCAACTCAATGTGGCCAAGGCTGAAATGAGCAGCGCGAGGGAGATCACACCGGTGTAACTGTTGCTAAGATCAAAAACTCTGCCCGCCCCAACAGGACCTAAGAGATTACCCAAAGCGGCACCTGTGTACAAAGTCCCAATGATGGCAGACACGGCCCTGCCGCCAAACAAGTCCATGCAAATGGCGGGCAATAAGGAAACAATGCTGCCATAACTCAAGCCAAACCACAGCGAAAAAACAGCAAACATCCAGCCTTGATCAGCCATGGCCCAGAGCAAATAGGAGGCACCCATCAAGAACTGCATCAACATCAGTGTTTGAATGCGCCCCACTCTGTCTGCCAGCCAGCCAATGGCAAACCGCCCCACCAAACTGCCAATGCCAATGATGCCCACAAGCCCCACGGCTTGAGCCTCGGCCATACCGGCGTCGCGGGCTGCCGCAGAAATGTGTGCAAATGGAATGAACATCACGGGCGCGCCCAACAAGGTGCCCATGTACAGCCATCGAAAGGCTGGCGTTTTCAAGGCTTCGCTAAGTGTCAAACCCTCCAAAACTCCCTTCACAGCGCCTTCAATCGCGGGGGCTTTCTCCAACAAAAAGGCCGCCGACACGCCAAGGATCAAAACGCCCAGGGCCATCACACGCAGTGACTCTCGCCAGTCCATGTGGGTCAACAGCAGACTCACCACCAGCGGCAAAACAAGCGTTCCAGCTCCTACACCAGAGCTTGCAATACCTGAAGCCAAGCCCCTTCTTGCTTTGAACCAAGGTTGAACCGATGCAATGGACGGGGTATAAACGAAAGCGATGCCTAGGCCCACCAGAATCCCGTAGCTGAAATAAATGGACCCCAGTGACTGCGCCTGACTCGTCAAAAACAAGCCCAAGGCAATGAGCACCATCCCGGCCATGCATACCAAACGTGGCCCCCATCGATCGGCCAAAAGCCCACCCAATGCGCCCAACACAAAGTAAACAAGACCACAAAGACCAAAAATCCAAGAGACATCGGCGCGTTGCGCAGAAAACTCATGGGAAAAGTTTTCAAAAAAGGCTGCAAAAGAATAGGAGACACCAAAAATGACAGCCAAGCAAACAAAGGTGGCCCAAACCATGACCCAAGCTTTGCGAGATTCCATTGTTGATGCCCTAGTTTGACCAAGTGCCTAGTTTAGTGTTTTCTAAACTGATTGAAACTCAGGCGAATCACAGTTTCCCTCGTTAAGATGTGATGCAAGAGTATTTTTGAGCCAAAGAACCCAGACCATGAGCGCCCCCATCACCCCTCGACTGCCCGGTATCCGTTTTGTCCACTCACCTGGCCCCACACACGTCCCCGATGAGGTCATGCACGCGATGCAAAGACCCATGACAGATTTGGCAGACCCGAGGGTAGCGGCCTTGATTCTGGCTTGCGAAAGTGGCATGCAAAAGTTGTTGAACTCCCCAAAATCAGACGTCTTCTTTTATGCAAGCAATGGCCACGGAGTCTGGGAAGCGGCCTGCGCCAACTTGGGCTCAGACCAACACAGCTTGTTGATTGCAGGCTCAGGCCACTTCTCAGATCAGTGGGCCATTCAAACAGAAGGAATTGGTCTCTCCGTGATTCGAACGCCCCATGTAGAAGGCCAACGCATTGATGTGAACGCCATTGAGTTGGCCCTGCGTGCAGACGTCCAACATCGGATTGCTGCGGTGATGGTGGTTCACACCGACACCGCCAGCGGCATCACCAGTGATTTAAAAGCAATTCGAGAGGCCATTGACCGAACAGCTCATCCGGCGCTGTATGTGGTGGACGTGGTCGCTTCTTTGGCCGCAGCACCTTTTGACATGGACGCACTTGGCGCAGATGTTTGCTTAGGCAGCTCACAAAAAGGCCTGATGATGCCCCCGGGATTGGGCTTTGTGGCGGTGAATGCCAAGGCTTTTGCATGGTCGCAAAAACATGCCAAGCCTCGCTTTTACTGGAGCTGGCAGGAACGACAAACCGACAATCAATCGGCCAAGTTTTGCGGTACACCGCCCTTGGCTCACTTGGCCGGACTCGAGGTTTCACTGAGGCTGCTTGAGGAAGAGGGTTTGGAAGCCGTTTTTGCCAGGCACCAACGCTTGGGCGGCGCCGTGAGGGCGGCCGTTTCATGCTGGGCCAGCAGCGGTGTTTTGAAACTGCATTGCCAAGATCCCTCGGGCTATTCATCCTCCGTGACCGCCATTGAAGTCGGCCAGGGCTTTGATCCAGAATTGCTGCGTGTCACTGCCAGAGAAAAATTCCAAGTGGCCATGGCTGGCGGTCTCGGGCCCCTGGCCGGGCGGGTGTTTCGAATTGGCCACCTGGGCGACATGAACGAGCCCATGATTTTGGGTGCATTGGCTGGCATTGAGGCCGCCATGACAGTTGAAAAAATTCCCTATGGTCCAAATGGCATGGCGTCTGCTATTGCTTATTTAGCGAAGCACACTCCATCTATTCAGAGCCATTGAAGTTGACCCCTGACCGCTGAATCACGGTTCGACTGGGGGAATTTCTAGCGCCGCATAAACGGGCAAAATTTCAGCACGTACTCTTTGGAAATGAAGTGCATAAATCAATGCTGCAATTGCACCGATGCAAGCGAATATGGCCAGTGCATATTGGCTGCCAATTTTCTCTGCAAGCCACCCTGAACAGAGTGAGCCGAGTGGTGACATGCCCAAGAATGACATCACATACAGGGCAGCAATGCGCCCCCGCAATTCATCTGGCACGATGCTTTGCAGGACTGTGTTGGTCGAGGCAGCTGTGAGCATCATGCTCAGTGCAGAAAGAAACATCAAGGGAAGTGCCAACCACAAACTTTTTGAAAATGCGAAGGCGAGCATCGCGGCGCTGGCGATGCCTGCATGCCAGCCCATGAGTTTGAAGAGCCCTCGAATGTTGGTTCTGGAGGCCAAGTACAACATGCCACACACCGCACCCAATCCTGCGGCGCTGTAAATCAAGCCCAAAGTTTTGGAATCACCAGAAAATTGTTGGCTGGCAAACCAAGGCATGAGTGAGCCGTAAGACTGCAGGCTAAAGCTGCTGACCGCCAAGAGCAACAGCGCACATCGGCTTGGGAAAAAGCCATAGGCATAGTTCACACCCACCAGCAACTGCCGAAAAATACCGGTAGGGCTTTGCTTGACAACGTTGGCAGAAATTTTTGAAGCCAGCAAGGCATAGACCACTGCCAATCGCATGAGGAAATTTAGGGCGAAACTCCACACTTCACCATAACTGGCTGTCACCAAACCGCCCAACATCGGTCCTACAAAACGTGCGCCATTCATGACCGTGGAGTTCAGAGCGATAGCATTGGTCAACTCTTGTCGATCAGGAATTAATTTGAAAACCATGGCTTGCCGTGCCGGTGCATCAAAGGCGTTACTGAAGCCCAAAACTGCGTTGCCCACCACCACATGCCAGGCTTCAATTTGGCCACTGGCCATGAGTGCCAGCATCACAAACGATTGCGTCATGGACACATAGTTGGTAGCAAACAGAACGCGCCGCACATTCCACCTGTCAATCATCACTCCCGCAAATGGCGTGATGATCAGCATGGGGATTTGCAACGCAAATGCTGACAATCCCAACATCCAAGCAGAGCCAGACAACCTGTAGATCAACCAACTGGTGGCTATCAACTGAATCCAATTACCCGTGTTGGCTGTTCCCTGCCCCACCATAAATAGGCGAAAACTTCGATGCCGCAAGGCGCGCAAACTGCTTGGAAACTTCATCGACTTCAAATTGAACTGCACTGTGCTTCTCAATGAGAAACTTTGCCTTTTGCAGCATTCAAGGCCGCTTCGTTTGGCAGGAAAAGGACAAACACCACACCCAAAGCAGCCACGCCCGTCAACCCCAGCATCAACTGCGAGAAGCCTGCCGCCTTGACCACCGGACCTAAGAGGTAAATGGCCAAAGAACTGAAACCAAAGGAGATGGCGATGCGTGTGCCACTCACTCTCGATCGCATGGTGTCGTCAATGTAACGAATGACCATGGTGTCACTGAAAGGAATGGCACCAAAGACCATCACCATGTAAGCAATGGCCGCGGCATACCAGACCCAACCGGTGGCCTGCGAGGCAAAACCAAATGCAATGATTTGTAAAAACAGCACCATGAAAAACAAAGGTTTGACTGGAAACCGATCTAACAAACGGCCCACCACCAACTGCGCCAAGGAAGCCACCGCATAGACAGCGGCCAGCAACACTCCCAAGCGAGAGGGGTCATTCACAAGCCCGTCCAAGCGCTCTGCCAACAAAGGCCCATTGCCGTTGGTGGTGATGTTGAAAAGAAGGCCGGTGGTTGTGGAGGTGGCCACCATCACCCAAAAGGTGCGAATGGCCAAATGACGAGGTAATTGAACAGAGAGCGTTTTCTTTTTCGCAGGCGCGCCTGCCTCATGCGGCGCAAAACAGGCAAACAACACACCACACACCAAGGACACCACGCCGGGCACAATGAACGCCATTCGCCACCCTTGCCAAGCCACCAAAAACCCAGTGGAGAGCGCCGCCAAGGCAATGCCCAAATTACCCGCCAAGCCGTTGACACCAATGGCCATGCCTGGGCGCTCAGCTTTTTGCAACAAAAGCGGAATTCCCACGGGGTGATAAATGGCAGAAAACACACCCAGTACAGTGAGTGCAACCGCCATTTGAAGTGGTGTTTGGGTCAGTGAAACGCCAATGGCTGAAACCCCCATGCCAAAATAAAAAACCAACATCATGGCCCGGCGCCCCCATTGGTCGCCCAGTTTTCCAGCCGGAATAGATGCCAAGCCAAACATCAAGAAGGCGCCGACGGTGTAGGGCATCATGTCTTCCCAACGGCCAACGCCAAAATCCAGCGCAATGTCACTCACGGCCGTCGCAAAAATCAGCAAGAAAAGGTGATCAAGTGCGTGCGCAAGGTTCAGCAATAAGGCGGCAATCAGGGGCATGAGGCTAAGAGGATCGAGACCTAAGGGGAATGAATGCCCAATTAGACCTCGAAACAGCAGCCTTCACAGGCCTCGTTGGATTTAAGGGGCTCAGGCACCCCAAGATTCAGGGAATATCCTGCTATCCAAACAGCGAAAGTGAAATAAGCTACACCTTCATTTCAAACTGTGAGGGCTTCCATGACCACATCTATCAACCGTCCGGCCCTGTCCTGGCTTGCAGGGGCCGCCATTTTCGTCCAGGTGGCCAGCATGCTTTTTTCTGCGCCTGCAGCCATGGCTCAAAGTTACCCCAGCAAACCAATCAGATTGGTTTGCCCCTTTCCAGCCGGCGGTGCCGTCGACATAGCCTCGCGCGCCATCGCGCAAGAGTTGAGCAAAAACTTGGGGCAGCCCGTCACTGTCGACAACAAACCCGGTGCGGGTGGCAACATTGGAGGCACCGATGTGGCACGCTCAGCCCCAGATGGCTACACTTTGTTCATGACCACCAGCGGCATTCAGGCCATCAACCCCGCGCTGTATGCCAAGATGCCCTTTGATCCCAACAAAGACTTGGCTCCGGTCTCGGCACTTGTTTCATTGAACAATGTGTTGGTGGTTCACCCCTCCGTCAAAGCCAACAGCGTCGCTGATGTGATCGCTTTGGCCAAGGCCCAGCCCGGCGCCATCAATTACGCTTCCAGTGGCAGCGGCACCAGCATTCACATGTCTGGTGAAATGTTCAGGTCACTGAGCAATATTTCCATGACACACATTCCCTACAAAGGCAGTGCGCCCGCTCTGAATGATTTGTTAGGCGGTCAAGTGATGATGATGTTTGACAACATCCCCTCGGCCATTCCCCACATCAAGTCAGGCAAGTTGCGTGCATTGGCGACCACCGGCGCTAAGCGTGACCCTTTGTTACCAGACCTGCCCACAGTGGCTGAGACGGGTGTAACGGGCTATGAATCTGGTGTTTGGTTTGGCCTCGCAGTTGCAGCAGGCACACCCCGTGACATCGTGGCGAAACTGAATTCCGAAGCGGTGAAGGGGACGAAATCGCCTGATTTTGTGAAAAGAATGACTGAGTTGGGCTACATCATCATGGGCACCAGCCCCGAGACCATGTCAGACATGAACAAAGCTGAAGTTCAGAGCTGGGGCCCCATTGTGAAAGCTTCTGGCGCCAAAGCTGACTGACATTTCATGAGTTCGCTGCTTAAAATTGTTTTTCATGGCGATAACGCTGCAAATTTCCGAACAGGCCTCGAAGCTCTCCTTCACCAACCACACACCATTGTGTCGGTGTCCCAAGGGCTTGATCAGCCCGGCGAAAAAGAGCATTTTGAAACGGCCGACGTGGTGGTGGGAATTTCGCTAACCCCAGCCATGCCCAAGCCAGTCAAGATGCGCTTGTTACAAGCCCCGTCTGCGGGCACCGATGGCATTCAGCGCAACTGCATGCCCGAGCAGGCTCAGTTGGCCAATTGTTTTGGTCACGAAAACGCCATTGCTGAATTCGTCATGGCAGCTTTGTTGTTGCGCCATGTCCCTCTTCAAGATGCCGACGCGGCTTTGCGACAAGGTGAATGGCGCTACTTTGCGGGCAGGCCCGTCGCTTTGCGAACTGAACTGGGTTCGCAAACCCTAGGCCTGATAGGTTTTGGACACATTGCCAAAACTTTGGCTCAGCGGGCCAAAGCCTTTGGCATGAAAGTGGTCGTCGCCAATCGAAGCCCTGTGACCCACACTGATATTGACGCCAGTTTCGAGTTGTCTCAATTGAACACCTTTATGGGCGCCTGTGATGCTGTGGTGGTCACCCTGCCCTTAGCTGACAACACGCGCGGCATTGTCAACGCAGAAGCTTTGGCGAACATGCGCGCCAACGCCGTCATCGTGAACGTTGGCCGAGGCCCCGTGATTGACGAGTCTGCTCTCTTTAAAGCACTTCAAACAAAAAAGTTGGGCGGCGCCATCATTGACACTTGGTACCAATACCCCACAACAAAACAGGTCCAGTGCGCACCTTCTCAATTTAATTTCGCTAGCTTGAACAATGTGCTCATGACGCCCCACATGTCAGGCTGGACAGAAGGCACGGTTGAAAGACGCAAACAAACCATTGCCGACAACATCAACCGCCTGCATGCGGGACAAGATTTGCTGAACGTGCTGTAAAAATTTCAAGCGCAACAGAAAGTGCGGGTCCCATCAGGCGCTCTGACGTGCAATGATTTGAAATCCCAAATTCAGTTGAGCTTGCTCAGGCACCTCTCCCCGAATAAGTTGCAACAACATTTTCGCCGCAGCCTCCCCTACTTGCGCGCGAGGCGTGCGCACAGTGGTCAGGGGGGGCCACATTTGATCACTGCCCATGAGGTCATTGAAACCTGCGATAGCCACCTTTTGCGGAACAGCCACATTCAAGCGCATAGCAGCCAACAGGGCGCCTTGCGCTAAGTCGTCGTTGCAAAAGAAAATAGCATCGACGTCAGGACATTGCTTCATGATTTGCTCAAACATGAGTCCGCCCAAGGCCAAGGAGGAAGGTGCTGGATTGAGCCACTCTAAATGAGGGTCATGCAGATCAACACTCTTTAAGGCACGCCGCCAACCCTTTAAACGCCGCATTACACGGGGATCAAGTTGCGCGGCGGCAAAGACAATTCGCTTCTTGTTCTGACCCAGCAAATACCGCGTCATTGCCTCCCCCGCATCGGTTTGACTAAAGCCAACGCAGTAAGGGCCAAGCTCCGCCTCATTGACACTCTCGGCGACAGGGCGAGATTCTTCATCCGGCAAATCCATGAGGTGAACACAAGGCACTTTGTTTCGGGCCATCAAGCGCTGTGAGCCTGAACTGTGATTCAGGCCTGTGATCAACAGGCCAGCGGGTCGATGATGCAGCTGTTCCCGAAGCAACAACTCCTCCTCACCAGCATCGTAGTGTGTCACTCCCATGAGCGTTTGATAGCCCTCGGCACGCAATGTTCTTTGGGCGGCTTCCAACAGGTCGACAAACAAGGTATTGGAGAGCAAGGGAATGAGAATGGTGACGTGGTCGCTTCGCTGGGAGGCCAGCGCACGTGCCGCGGGATCGGGGACATAACCCAACTTCTCCGAAACAGACACAACCCGCTCAATCAAGAGGGGGTCTACAGCGCGCTCACCCCGCAATGCTCGGGACACGGTGCTGGGGCTGACGCCCGCAGCTTGCGCCACGTCTGACAAAGTAATTCGCCCAGTGGCGCGTTGACTTTTGGGCCGAGCAAGCATCTGTTTCAAGGGTTTATCCGTAGTCAAACTGGTGTGAATTTAGATAGGATAGCGCTATCCCAAGCATTTAAACTCATTTGAGGTAAGTTAGGGAGCTCTCGGTTTCCCTAATTAAAACGGGGAAACATTTTTTCATTCTGCTGGAAGATTTTCGGACAGCGCTGTCTTTCATGTTTAGCTTGTCGGATTTTTTCAGCCCAATGCTCATCCACAACCAAGATCATCCCCTTCGGATCATTGTCATGGGCGTATCAGGCTCGGGGAAATCCACCTTGGCGCAAAGCCTTGGTGCAGCGCTGAGCCTTCGAATGAAAGATGGTGACGAACTGCACCTGCCAGACAGTGTTGCCAAAATGAGCGCTGGCATTGCACTTCAAGATGATGATCGCTGGCCATGGCTCGACCGAATCTCTGCCTACCTCAAGAATTCAAACGAAGGCGTTCAAGGCGATGAGGGCGGCATTGTTGCCTGCTCTGCACTCAAAAAAATTTACCGCGATCGCATACGACAGAAGGCTGGCCCCGTGATTTTCCTATTTTTAGATGGCAGCCCAGACCTCATTCGGCAGCGCATGCAAAGCCGCGTTGGTCACTACATGCAAGCGGGTTTGTTAGACAGCCAACTGCAAACCCTTGAGAAGCCTGGTCGCGATGAAACAGATGTCATTCCACTTCCTATCGATCAAACTGTTGATTCAATTCTTCAGCAAGCCATCACTTTTCTGAGCAAAACGCAGCCCCAAGTGCAAGCACTTTCTTCTCCCTCCATTTAGGAAATTCATGTTTATTCGATGCGCATTTTTCCAAGGCAATGTTAAACCCGGCAAAGAACAAGCCTTCAACGACTACATCCGCAAGGAACTGGTTCCTCTTTGGACTCGTTTTCCAGGCGCGCAAGAAGTTCGCGTTTTGAGACAAGTCGAAAGTGATGTTGAAAACCCTCACTTTGGGATGGTGCTTTCGGTGCGATACCCCACCCGTGAAGCCATTGAAATCGCACTGGCGTCTGATGTCAGAATGAAAAGCCGCGAAGTTTCCAAAGATCTCATTGCCATGTTTATGGCACCGTGTTTCACACCGTCTTCAGTGCAGACGACTACGCACTTCCCACTGATTAATTTTTCCAACCCGTCCAACAACCACAGGAGTTAACACCATGAAAATTTCTCGCATTCTCGTTGCCTGCTTGATCGCAAGCATGGGCTCGGCTGCATTTGCAGCCAAGTTCAACCTTAAATTGGGTCATGCCGTGAATACCACGGACGGCCAACACGCTGCCGCCACGAAGTTGGCTGAATTGGTCAAGCAACGGACCAATGGCGATGTCGAAATCACCATCTTCCCCGCAAACCAATTGGGCAATGACGCGGCCATGATCAACGGAGTGCGCGGCGGTACCATCGACATTGTTTCAAGCGGCGCCTCCAATTACAACGGCATTGTGCCCAACACAGCGGCCATGGAATTGCCTTTTGTATTCCGCAACGCCCAACATGCCTACCGCGTCCTTGATGGTGCTGTTGGCACGGGTGTTTTGAATGAACTCTCACCCCATGGCATGAAAGGCCTGGCTTACTGGGAGAACGGCTGGCGCGCATTCACCAACAACAAGCGGCCAGTGAACAAACCCGAAGATCTGAAGGGTTTGAAAATTCGCTCTACGCCCAACCCTTATCACATCCAAGCATTCAAGTTACTCGGTATGAACCCATCGCCGATGCCCATCGCTGAGTTGTACACAGCCTTGGAGACCGGAACTTTTGACGCACAAGAGCACCCCATCAACGTGACTTGGTCATCTAAGTTTTACGAAGTTCAAAAATTCTTGACAGTGAGCAACCATGTTTACTCTCCCCTGATCTTGGCCATGAACAAAGCCAAATTTGATGCCTTGCCAGCAAATTACCAAGGCATCGTGGTGGAATCAGCCCGCGAAGCAGCCAAGTACCAGCGGGACTTGAACGCCCAAAATGCCGGCAAAGTGATTTCTGAATTGAAGAAATCAGGCATGCAGGTGATCGAAAACGTTGACATGGCCCCCTTCCAGAAAATTGTGTCCGCTGAAATTGCAAAAACTTTTGGTGAGAAAAGTGGCACTGCTTTGCTGCAAGCCATTGAGAACACCAAGTAATCTTTCATCCGAGCATTCCTCTTCACTTAGAAGAGGAATGTTTTTGGTGGCGATTCCATGAAAAAAATCAACGACTTATTTTTCCGTCTGGCCGAATTCACATTGGTCATCATGCTTTCCACAATGGTCATCATGGTGTTTGGCAATGTGGTCTTGCGTTACGGTTTCAACGACGGCATCATCAGTTCGGAAGAACTCTCCCGTTTCCTGTTCATTTGGATCACATTTCTCGGCGCCATTGTCACCATGCGAGACAATGCGCACTTGGGCCTTGACTCTGTTGTGCGCAAGCTTAGCCTTACTGGAAAAAAAATTGCATTTGGTATTTCAAACGTCTTGATGCTCATCTGCTGTGTGCTCATGTTTTACGGCACCTTCAAACAGCACGGCATCAATGCCACCACACGCTCTGCAGTCACAGAACTGCCCATGAGTTGGGTCTATGGTGTTGGCTACCTCACCAGCATTGCCATGGGGCTCATGATTGTGGGCAAACTGGTGAGCTTGATCCAGGGTAATTTCAACGAAGCCGACTTGATTCAGGTGACTGACTCCGAAGAAGATGCAAAGCCTCACATGCAAGAGGCCGCCAAATGACCGTCTTTGTTTTCATTGCATCGCTGTTGGCTGCCATGGCATTGGGAATGCCCTTGGCATTTTCATTGTTGGTCTCGGGTGTAGCACTCATGCTTCACCTAGACAATTTCGACACTCAAATTGTCTCCCAAAATTTAATCAACGGGGCTGATAATTTTCCCTTGATGGCGGTGCCCTTTTTCATGTTGGCGGGTGAACTGATGAACGCAGGCGGCATGAGTCGCCGCATTGTCAATTCCGCTCTGGTTTGGGTGGGTCACTTTCAAGGTGGCTTGGGTTATGTGGCGGTGTTTGCCGCCCTCATCATGGCCAGCCTGTCTGGTTCTGCAGTGGCAGACACTGCCGCATTGGCGGCCGTGCTCATGCCCATGATGCGCGATGCAGGTTACCGCATGGATCGCTCGGCCGGCCTCATCGCAGCTGGTGGCATCATTGCCCCCGTCATACCGCCTTCCATTGGTTTCATTTTATTCGGCGTGATTGGTGGCGTCTCTATTTCCAAATTGTTCATGGCGGGTATCTTTCCGGGCATTTTGATGGGTGTGGCCTTGTTGATTACCTGGTGGATCGTTGCGCGCAAAGACAAGGTGAAAGTCACAGAACGGGTTCCGATGCGTGAAAAAATTCGCGTCACGGTCGATGCTTTTTGGTGTTATTTGCTCGCTCTCACCATCATTGGCGGCATGAAGATGGGCATCTTCACCCCCACCGAAGCGGCTGTTGTGGCTGTGGTGTACGCCCTTCTGGTGGGCTTGTTCATTTACCGAGAAATTAAATTCAAAGACTTGTACCGCATCATTTTGTCGGCCGCCAAAACATCCTCCGTGGTGATGTTCTTGGTGGCAGCCGCTTTGGTTTCTGCATGGCTCATCACGGTCGCAAATATTCCCGCGCAAGTGGTTGAACTCTTGCGACCCTTCATTGACAATCCGACCCTCTTGATGATCATGCTGATGCTCATGGTGCTAATAGTTGGAACCGCACTTGACTTTGCACCCACTGTGCTCATTTTGACTCCGGTGCTGATGCCCTTGGTTCGGGAAGCCGGCATCAATCCGGTTTACTTCGGTGTTTTGTTCATCATCAACAACGCCATCGGCTTACTCACTCCCCCTGTTGGCACAGTCTTGAATGTCGTCTGTGGTGTGGGCCGAATTCCCATGCATGAAGTGATTCGCGGTGTGATGCCCTTCCTAATTTCCCAAGTCATCGTCATGGGCCTGCTGATTGCGTTCCCCATCTTGGTGATGGGTCCCCTTAAATGGCTTTCAAGTTAAACCATGACCGTTCTCAATACTTTTCAATTGAATGACAAAATTGCCCTGGTGACAGGGTCCTCAGCAGGCATCGGCTTTGCTTTGGCACGCGCTTTGGGCGAAGCGGGTGCCCATGTCATCCTCAATGGCCGCAATGCTGAGAAAGTGACCGCATCAGCAAAGCAACTGCAGTCAGAGGGCCTGAAGGTCAGTGAAGTCGTGTTTGATGTCACAGATGCTGCATCTGTCAGCGCTGCGGTGAACCACATTGAAAGCAGCATCGGCGCGCTGGACATTTTGATCAACAACGCGGGCATGCAAATTCGAAACCCCTTGCATGAGTATCAAGATGCCGATTGGCATACCCTCATGCGAACCAATCTGGACAGCGTCTACTTTGTTGGCAAATCGGTGGCCCAAAAAATGATTCCTCGGGGTCATGGAAAAATCATCAACATCTGTTCCGTTCAAAGTGAATTAGGCCGACCCGGCATTGCGCCCTATGCTGCCAGCAAAGGTGCCGTCAAAATGCTCACCAAGGGCATGGCCATCGATTGGGGTCAATTTGGTATCAACGTCAACGGCTTGGGCCCCGGCTATTTCAAAACAGAACTGAATCAAAAATTGGTGGCCGATCCCCAGTTTTCAACTTGGCTGGTGGGAAGAACCCCTAGCCGTCGCTGGGGCGACGTTGAAGATTTAGGGGGTGCCGCCGTCTTTTTGGCCAGCGATGCGTCTAAGTTTGTCAATGGCCACATCCTTTACGTGGATGGCGGCGTCACCGCTACACTCTAGGTCTTACCATTTAGAGGTTATTTCATGCGCGCCCTGATTTGTCATTCTGCCAAAGATCTGAGAATTGAAGCCATTGAGCTCCCTCCTATGGGTGCCGACCAAGTCCGTGTCAATGTCGCCTTTGGCGGAATTTGCGGCTCCGATCTTCACTATTACCAGCATGGTGGCTTTGGTACGGTTCGGATCAAGCAACCCATGGCCTTGGGCCACGAAATTTCTGGTGTGGTAGATGCCTTGGGAGCCAATGTCAAACACCTCAGCGTCGGTCAACGAATTGCCATTTCACCGTCGCGGCCTTGCGGCAGCTGCCGTTATTGCCAGCTGGGTCAGCACAACCATTGTTTAAACATGCGCTTCTTCGGAAGTGCCATGCCCTTCCCTCACATTCAAGGTGCCTTTGCTGAGCAACTCATCATTGAAGGCTACCAAGCGCACCCCATTGGGAAACATCTGAGTCTTTCAGAAGCGGCTTTGGCCGAACCACTGTCTGTTGGTTTGCATGCGATTCAACGATCGGGTGGGGTTTTAGGCAAACAGGTCTTCGTCACGGGCTGTGGTCCTATCGGCGCATTGCTCATTGGTGCCTTGCGCCGATCGGGTGCTGCACGCATTGTGGCTGCTGACATCGCCGATCTGCCCTTAAAGTGCGCCAAAGAAATGGGCGCCGATGAAACCATCAATCTCAAAACTCATCCGGAATTGCTCGACAAGTACAAGATCGACAAAGGTCAATTTGAAGCGGTCTTTGAAGCCTCGGGCAGCGAGCCAGCCCTGCGCGCGGGGCTGGATGTCATCATGCCGCGGGGCATCATGGTCACCGTCGGCATGGGCGGCGAAATGAGCCTCCCCATGACGCAACTGGTTGCCAAGGAAATCGAACTGCGAGGCACATTCCGTTTCCACCCTGAGTTTGCCACTGCTGTTCAGTTTCTCAACGAAGGCCTGATCAACGGAAAGCCCGTGATCACGGGTATCTTGCCCATGGACAAAGCGGTAGAAGCATTCGACTTAGCTGGCGACAAATCTCAGTCATTGAAAGTTCAAATCGAATTTGCAGCGGCTTGATGAAAAGCCAAATTGACCATTTGGTGATTGCAGCCCACAGCCTGCAACAAGGCGTGGCATGGTGTGAAGATGTTTTAGGCATCACGCCCGCGGCTGGCGGTGAACACGAGAAATACGGCACCCACAATCGACTTTTCAAGATTGCTACACCCAGCTTTACTGTGGCCTATTTGGAAATCATTGCCATCAATCCAGACGCCGTGATCGAGAAAAAACCGCCGCCAGTTCGATGGTTTGATTTAGACAACAAACAGCTTCAAGCGGAACTGTCTCAAACACCGCGCCTCATTCACTTTGTCGCCAACACAGACAACATTCAAGAGGCCCGCCATGCTTGGAAGTTACAAGGCATCGACCGTGGCCCCATCATTCACGCCAGCCGCAAAATTCCAAAAGGTTTGTTGCAATGGCAAATCACCGTTCGCCAAGATGGCGACAGGCTTTTCAATGGCACCTTGCCCACTTTGATTCAGTGGGGCAAGCCTGGTGCTAGCGATCCCATGCAAATGCATCCTAGAAATCATCTGCCGCGCTCAGGCGTGTCACTTCAAAGTTTGTCGGTTGTTCATCCAAGTGCCAGTAAATTACAGGCGGCTTATGAGGCCATTTCTTTGAAAAATATTGTCATCACAGAAGGTCCTGCCAATATCACGGCCACTTTACAAACGCCTAAGGGACTGGTGACCCTAGAAAGTCTGGGCATTTGAAATGAATCTCCCCGCCAGTCCTCTTGAAGCTGAGTCACCTCAGCGGGTGGATGTCCTCATCGTAGGCGCAGGTTTGTCTGGCATCGGTGCAGCCAGACATTTGCAATTGCATTGCCCCCAAACAAGCTGGTGCATCCTAGAGTCAAGAGCGGCCATCGGCGGCACTTGGGATTTGTTTCGGTATCCTGGCATCCGATCTGACTCTGACATGCACACCTTGGGCTACGCCTTCAAACCATGGACAAATCACAAATCCATCGCGGATGGCCCAAGCATTCGCCAGTACATTCAAGAGACAGCCGATGAAAATGGCATCACCCCCCAAGTCAAGCATGGCCATGTCGTGACCCATGCCTCTTGGTCCTCTTCGCAAGCATGTTGGACCGTGACAGCCACGCGCATCGATGTTGTCGAACCTGTCATTTTGAAAGCAAAGTTTTTGTATGTGTGCTGTGGTTACTACAGCTATAAAAATGGGCATCAGCCAGAGTTTGCAGGTCAATCTGAATTCAAAGGACAGTGGATTCATCCTCAGTTCTGGCCTCAGAGCTTAGATTACGCTGGGAAAAAAGTGGTCGTCATTGGCAGTGGTGCCACCGCAGTCACCTTGGTGCCTGCAATGGCCAAAACCGCAGCGCACGTGACCATGCTTCAACGTTCTCCCACCTATGTCATCTCTCTTCCCAGCGAGGATGCGGCGTCTTTGTGGTTACAAAAATACCTGCCCCTGACTTGGGCTTATCGAATGACGCGTTTTAAAAACCTTACATTGGGTATGCTTTCTTACCAAGTGGCCAGACGTTGGCCAGAATTCGTCAAACAGTCCTTGGTCAAGATGGCGGCAAGTCAACTTCAATCAGTCGAACAAGCACAAAACTTCTCACCAAACTACAAACCATGGGATGAGCGTTTGTGTCTTGTCCCTGATGGCGATTTGTTCAAGCAAATTCGAAAAGGCAAAGCCAGCGTGGTCACAGACAGTATTCAGGCCATTGAAGCCGGCGGCATTCGGATCAGCAGCGGTCAAACCATCGAGGCCGACATCATCGTCTCGGCCACGGGCTTAACTCTGAATATTCTGGGCGATATTCAAATTGAGGTAGATGGCAAAGCCTTCAATCCCTCCCAAGCCATGGCTTACCGTGGCATGTGGCTGTCTGATTTACCCAATGCCGTGATGACTTTTGGCTACACCAATGCGTCTTGGACCTTAAAAGCCGACTTGACCGCTTTGCACACCTGCAGACTTCTAAACTACATGAAGAAGCATGGTTATCGAAAAGCAGTTGCCGTCAAAAATGCCAATGTGCGGGAAGAAGATTACTTGTCATTCACGTCGGGTTATGTCCAGCGTGCTCGCGACATCCTACCCAAGCAAGGAAATCGTGCGCCTTGGCAAGTCAATCAGAATTATTTAAAGGACATTCTGCTCATCAAATACGGACGCCTCAACGATGGCGTCATGAAGTTCACTTGACATCGACCAAGCGTTAGAGGAGTTCGCATGCTGGCACTTTGGATTTTATTTTTGCTCTTCCTAAGCATTGCAGGTTTGGTCATGTTTGCCCGCTTCTCAAATCAGAAAGCAGAACAACTGTTGCCTCCCTCAGGTCAATTCGCCCAGTTGGGATCCACCAAAATTCACTTTCTAGACCAAGGAACAGGTCCCACCATCCTTTTGATTCATGGCTTAGCGGGCAACTTGCACAACTTCAGCTACGGCGTCTCAACAGCCCTAAGCAAGCGCTTTAGGGTGATCACTGTTGACCGACCCGCTTGCGGCTATTCAACTCGGGAAGCCCATGCCGATGCCAGCCTCGAGGCACAAGCCGATACCTTGGTCGAATTGCTCACACACCTGCAAATTGAATCGGCCGTGGTGGTGGGTCATTCTTTAGGCGGCGCTATTTCCTTGGCCATGGCGCAAAGACATCCAGATCGCGTCAAAGCGCTGGCATTGATTGCCCCCTTAACGCATCTTCCAGACGAACCCTCGCCAGTGTTCAAAGCACTGGATGTGCCATCACCTTGGCTTAGAAAAGTCTTAGGCTGGACATTGGCAATTCCTGGCACCCTCTATCGAATGTCAGTCAGCTTGAAAGTTATTTTTGGTCCGGAAAGAGCGCCGTCCGACTTTGCAATTCGCGGCGGTGGCATCTTGTCCTTGAAACCTCACACATTCATCAGTGCTTCAACTGATCTACAAAATGCCAGTTGGAGCATGCCCAACATTGAGGCGGCTTATGCCAACATGACCACGCCCGTGAGTGTGTTGTTTGCCCGTGAAGATCGCATCTTAGATTGCAAACTCAACGCTGAAGACTTACCAAGCCGCATTCCTGGCGCTCAAATTACCTTGGTCAATGGCGGGCACATGCTTCCAGTGACACAAGTCGAACTCACCACTCAATTCATTGAAGATGCCGCAGGAAAAGCAACAGGCTTGGCGCCTTGATACCACACCTTGTACTTGTGCATCACCGCCGTGTAAGCCACTGATTTCTCAAAGTTTTCCAACCATCCTTTCAGTGCAGACCAAGCCTGTGCATCAAACCATTCACGATGGGTTCTGGCAAATTGCCGCACAAACGGGACGATGGCCGCATCGACCCAAGACCATTTCGGCCCCATCAAACAAGCAGAAGCATTCAGGCGTGTGTTGAGTTGGTTCAAATAAATCGCACCAGCATCTCTGTGCGCAATGCCATCGACCAAGTCATAGCGATTGGGATACTTGTAACGATCTAAATTCAACTTGAATTCTTCATCGCAGCTTTTTACCAACGCATTGGCATCAGCCTCCTTATCCTCGTCCACAGTTGACCACTGATGTGAATCGCTTTGCTTCAAAGCCCATTGCATAATTTCCAAACTTTGCTCAATCACCCGATCATGCAAGACCAAAACTGGCACAGTCCCTTTGGGCGAAACGGCGAGCATGCTTTCTGGTTTTTGCGACAAAGCAATTTCTCTCATTTCACATCGAATACCACTCGCCAGCAAAGCCAATCGTGCGCGCATGGCATAGGGACAGCGACGAAAGGAATACAAAATGGGGGCATCCACTGGCAACAAAGCTGCCACCTTTTCTTCTCGATGCGGCGTGCCAATGTGATTGATCTGTTTTGCTTTGGCGATTTCCCATTGTTTTTGTCTTTCGCGGGCACTGTTTTTTTGAATCTCTGTGGTCTGAGCATGGCAACGCGGGCAGCTGACACCCAATTCAAAAAGCGCTGATGTTTTGGCACCGCTGGGCAATGGCTCCCGGCAACATCGGCAAAGTTCATGAGAGCCAGGTTTCAAACCATGTCCTACTGAAACACGTTCATCAAATACAAAACATTCGCCTTGCCACATACTCTCCTCCGGCGAAACCACTTCGAGGTATTTCAAAATACCCCCCTGCAAATGGTAGACATCCTCAAAGCCATGCGCCAGCATCAGAGAAGTCGATTTTTCACAGCGGATACCGCCCGTACAAAACATGGCAACGCGAGGTTTTCTGCCATTCAGACCCTCTAACACTTTGGCTTGTTGAACCCAGTCAGTCAGCTGCGAAAAACTTTGAATGTCGGGATCAATGGCGCCTTTGAAGGTCCCTATTTCCACTTCGTAATCGTTTCGGGTATCAATCAACACCACATCGGGCGCAGAAATCAAGGCATTCCAATCTTCTGGTTTTACATATTGGCCAACTCTCTGGATTGGACTGATTCCCGCGACGCCCAGCGTGACAATCTCTTTTTTCAATCGCACTTTCATGCGGTGAAAAGGCGCTTTCGTGGCAAAAGATTCTTTGTGTTCCAGATCAGCCAATTGGGCATCAGAGCGCAAATATGAAAGAACAGCATGAACATCCTCTGGCGCGCCGGCGAGGGTGCTGTTGATGCCTTCAGGGGCAAGCAGTATCAAGCCTTTGACGTTGTGCGCTTCACAAACGGCCAACAAAGGGGCTCTGCGATCAGCGTAATCAGGCCAATCCACGAACTTGTAGAAAGCCGCTGTCAGGTAAATCGATTCAGTTGCTGGAAGTGTCATGGTGAAATGATGAAAGATATTGGCAACACAGCGCGATTTATATTTTTTTCAAAAGTTCAGTCGTTTCAAAAAGAGGCAATCCCATGATGCCCGTGTAGGAGCCCTTTATTTCTGAAATGTAAGCTGCTGCTGCACCCTGAATACCATAAGCGCCCGCCTTGCCCATGGACTCACCACTTTGAATGTAGTTTTTCATTTCAGCCAATGTCATGGTTGCAAATGTCACATGCGACACTGACACGCTAGACAAACGCCGACGCCCAGATGCTACGGCGACTGCCGTCAGTACACGGTGAGTTTGACCTGATAAGATTTTCAAAATCCTCAATGCATCTTCCGAATCGACCGGCTTGCCCAAAATATTCCGCCCAAGGGCCACGGTGGTGTCGGCACACAAAACAGGCGCGGTGGTCAATCCACGTTGCTTCATGCGCATCAGGGCAGCCTCTAATTTGAGTTGTGTCACGCGTTTGACGTAAGTCAAAGGTGCTTCACCTGGCAGCACCCTCTCCAACAACTCTGCGTCCTCCTCTGGGCTTGCCAACAACAATTGGCAGCCAACGCCAATTTGCTCTAGCAACTGCCTGCGTCTAGGGCTTTGGGATGCCAGGTAAACAAATTTTTTCATGGCATCTTCACTCCCGGTGATAAGGGTGATTGGCATTGATGGACCAAGCCCGATACAACTGTTCAATAAGCAACACACGGGCCATGGCATGCGGCAAGGTCAAGTCAGACAATCGAATTCGCTCATGTGCGGCTTCTCTGAAGGCTGGCGCCAGCCCATCTGGCCCGCCAATGATGAGCGCCACATCGTCGCCACCCAGTTGCCAATCTTTCAAACGCTGAGCGAGGGCTGTGGTGCGCAGGGGCGTACCGCGCTCATCCAGTACCACGATGCGAGATCCTCTTGGAATGACAGCCTCAATGCGTTGGCGCTCAGCTGCCACCAAGGTTTCGTAGGTTTTGGAGCCGCGGGGCTCCGTCTTCACAGCCTTGAGTTCTACTTTGAGTTCAGGCGGAAAGCGTTTGACGTAATCGTCCCATGCGGTTTGAGCCCAATCGGGGATACGCTGCCCCACTGCCACGATTAGCAGTTTCATCGAGATTACGCCTTGGGTTTGGCCTTGGGCTTAGCCTTGGTCGCAGACTTTGCGGCAGGTTTGGAAGTGGCCTTTGCCGCAGTTTTGCTTGTGATTTTGCTTGTAGTTTTGGCAACAGGCTTGCTGTTCGTTTTTGCTGGCGCTTTGCGCGTAGGCTTCAGCGCTTCCGAGCCCATGGGGCCCACGGGCACTGAATCACGACGTGTTGGCGTCCGGCCTGCACTGACGTTGGCCTTCTTTTTGGCAACAGGCTTTCTCACAGGTTCTGCAGGCTTGGGTGCCCCCAATTTCAACCGCACCGGCTTGTCGCCCCAAATTTCTTCCAAGTTGTAGTAGGAGCGAATGGTGGGTTGCATGATGTGCGCCACTGCGCTTCCGCAGTCCACAATGATCCACTCGCCATTGTCTTCACCTTCAATCCGAGGTTTGGGATAGCCCGCCTCTTTCACCTTGTCGCGCACACTGGCTGCCAATGCTTTGGTTTGGCGGTTAGAAGTACCCGAAGCGATGATGACGCGCTCAAAAAGGGCGGACATCTCTTCTGTATCGAACACCACAATCTCTTGAGCTTTCACATCTTCCAATGCATCCACAATGGTGCGTTGGAGTTTTTGGGTGTCTTTTTTGGCAGAGGTTTCGTTCATCGTGCAGGCTGGTAGAGGTGATGTCTGTGAATATACAGCGCAACGGTCGGAGGGACCATTGCGTCAATGGCTTGCCCTTGGGCCACTCTTGCTCGAATTTCCGTTGCACTGTGCGGCAAATGGGGTAATTTCAAGACTTGAGTGGGAATGTCGTGGCCTGGAACGACAGGCACTGGCATTCCAGACAACTCGCGTTCAGCGACGCAAATTATAGCCCGCTGGGCAATTTCCCTTATTTCATGCCATGTGCTCAAGGCTTTACCCTGATCTTCCCCAATGAATAAGAAGAATTGAGCGTCAGGCGCTTGCTCACTCAGGGCTCTGAGGGTCTCGACGGTGTAACTGGGCCCTTCACGCTGTAACTCGATCTCGTCCACCTTGACAAGCGGCAAAGACGCAAAAGCCAAATGTGCCATCTGCGCTCGGTGAGTCCGACTGCTTAAGTCTCTCGCTTTATGCCATGCTTGACCCGTGGGAATGACACGCAACTCGTCCAGCTGAAATTGAGCTATGGCAGCTTTCGCCATGGCCACATGGGCCAGATGGGGCGGATCGAATGCGCCGCCCAAGATGCCAATTTTTTTCTGTGTCAAACCCAATCCCTTGGTCTCAAAAATTGGCTGGCCAATTGAGCCTCTGCTGAATCGGGCGCATCCACTCTGTTGTAGGACCAACTTACAAGGGAGGGCATCGACAAGAGAATCGATTCAGTGCGTCCGCCCGACTGCAAGCCGAAATGCGTCCCCCGGTCCCAGACCAAATTGAATTCGACATAACGGCCGCGTCGGTAAAGTTGGAAATCTCTCTCTCGCTCACCATAAGGCGTGTCTTTTCTGCGAATAACGAGGGGCATGTAGGCTTTCAAAAGTCCATGGCCTACGTCTTGCATCATGGCGAATCCTTTTTCAAAACCCAGTTCTGCAAAGTCATCGTAAAAAATGCCGCCAACGCCGCGCGCTTCGTTGCGGTGTTTTAAAAAGAAGTACTCGTCACACCATTTTTTAAATCGCGGATGCAGATCTGCGCCATAAGCTTGAACAGCGGCTTTGCAGGTTTGATGAAAGTGCACGGCATCTTCTTCAAAGCCGTAGTAGGGGGTGAGGTCCATTCCGCCGCCAAACCACGCAACCGCATCTTGACCCTCAGGCTTTGCCACGATCATTCGAACATTCATGTGAACGGTTGGCACATAGGGGTTGCGGGGGTGAAAGACCAAGGACAGTCCCATGGCTTCAAAAGGCGCACCTGACAACTCTGGTCGATGCTGCGTGGCTGAAGGTGGCAGCTTTGGGCCGGTCACATGCGAGAAGCCGCATCCGGCTCTTTCAAACACAGGACCACCTTCCAGAATTTGGGTAATACCATCGCCTTGCAGCATCTCACCTTCTGGCTTTTTCCAAACATCGACCACAAAAGACGTGCCGTCCAAGTCATGCAATGAACGGGTTATTTCTGCTTGAAGTTGGATGAGGTATTGCCTCACACTTTGGGCTTGGCTAACTTGCATACTGTGTCTTTCTAATTTCGTCTGTCGACCGTCTATGGGGTGTTTTCTCTAGCGGGCAATGGTCGAATAGGGGCCACTTTGTCTTTGTGAAAGCCTTCGACACCTTCGTACATTTTTCGAATGCGCGCGTAATCTAGTTCTGCATCACCGGAAAGTTTCAAGAAGCCTTCAAATTTCATCAATTTTTTGCCGTAATCGAGGTGCACCACAGCCAGCGGTAAATTGGCGCCCATGGCCAATTGATAAAACCCGCTGCGCCATCCCTCTGTTCGCTTTCGAGTCCCTTCGGGAGACAAACCAAGCCATAAAAATTGATCATCACGCTGGTGTTCTGCAAATACCTCGACCATGGCACCGACGACCCCGCGAGAGGACGATCTGTCAATGGGAACGCCACCAATCCAGCGAAGCCAAGGACCGAACAACGGAATTTTCAACAAGGAATCCTTGCACCAAAAAAACAAGGGCAAGCCCATGGTCCATTTGCACAACATGGCTGTGCAAAAATCCCAGTTGCTGGTGTGAGGGTAGACAATGGCCACACCCTGAAGCGTCGGTAGACCCCGAAAATCAACACGCCAACCGATCAGTTTGAGCAGCCAAGCAGCCCAAGCTTGGCCCTTCATTTGAATGGGATAAGGACCGGGAATGAGCGCCGATGCGGGTACTTTGTGTTCTTCGTTGGTGTTCACGATTTGATTGCCCTAAAGCCAATATCCCTTCGATACTGCTGTCCGTCAAAGTGAATGCCCTTGGCCACTTCATAGGCTTTCTGCTGCGCTTGCTTCACTGAGTCTGCCAGCACTGTGACGCACAGCACCCGCCCCCCTGAGCTCAGTGTTTGCCCCTCTTTGGCAACCGTTCCTGCATGGAACACCATGACATCCAGTTCGTCTTGAGGTAAGCCCATGATGACATCACCCTTGCGCGGATTGACAGGGTAGCCAGCGGCAGCCATCACAACCCCCAAAGCTGTTCGCCTGTCCCACTCCAACTCAAGCGTGTCCAATTTTTCGCTGGTGGCGGCCAACATCACTTCCACCAGATCGCTCTTCAGGCGCATCATGATGGGTTGAGTTTCTGGATCACCCATGCGGCAATTGAACTCCAATGTTTTGGGCTGCCCTTTTTCATCAATCATCAATCCAGCATACAAAAAGCCCGTGTAGGGAATGCCGTCTTTTTCCATTCCCTTGATGGTCGGCATGATGACTTCCCGCATGGCGCGAGCGTGCACCTGTGCCGTCACCACAGGTGCAGGCGAGTAGGCGCCCATGCCACCTGTGTTGGGGCCTTCGTCATGGTCTAGCAATCGCTTGTGATCTTGACTGGTTGCCAGTGCCAACACGTTTTTACCATCACACAACACGATGAAACTGGCCTCTTCGCCCTGCAAGAATTCTTCAATGACCACGCGAGGAACAGCTGCGCCATCTGCGCCTGCGTTGTGCACAACGCCCAAAGCGTTTTCGAGCAGCATGAAGTCAATGGCTTCATGCGCATCGGTGGCCGTCATGGCCACGACCACGCCCTTTCCTGCCGCTAAGCCATCCGCCTTCACCACAATGGGGACGCCCATTTTGTCGACATAGGCATGCGCTAATGCAGCATCCGTGAAGGTTTCATAAATGGCTGTCGGAATACCATGGCGATGCATGAACGCCTTGGAAAACGCTTTCGAGCTCTCTAACTGTGCGGCTGCTTGGGTCGGCCCAAAAATTCGCATGCCGTGCGCGCGAAATTCATCCACCACACCCGCTGCCAGAGGTGCCTCAGGCCCTACCACCGTCAGTTCAATTTTTTCTTCTTGCGCCCATTTGCGCAAAGCCTGGACATCGGTGATGGGCACATCGACCAGATTGGGATCGCGTGCAGTGCCACCGTTGCCTGGGGCGACGTATACTTTTTGAATGCGTTGAGATTGGGACAATTTCCAAGCCAACGCGTGCTCGCGTCCGCCGCCACCTACTACCAATACTTTCATCGCTCAAGCCTTATTCTGAAATGGTTGCGTTGTGGAAAACGTCTTGCACATCGTCCAAATCTTCCAAGATGTCCAATAGTTTTTGCATTTTGGCTGCATCGTCGCCTGAGAGGTCAATGCTGTTTTCTGCGCGCATAGTGACTTCCGCGATGTCAGCTGTCATACCGGCAGCTTCAAGGGCATTTTTAACCGCTTCAAAATCTGCAACCGAGGTCAGAACTTCGATGGCACCCTCATCATCGGCAATGACATCCTCAGCACCTGCCTCCAAAGCCACTTCCATTACTTTGTCTTCTGAGCTGCCCGGCGCAAAGATCAATTGACCACAGTGTTTAAATTGAAATGCGACAGAACCTTCGGTGCCCATGTTGCCGCCATGCTTGCTAAAGGCGTGGCGAACCTCGGCCACGGTGCGAACCCGGTTGTCGGTCATGGTGTCGACAATGATGGCTGCGCCGCCAATGCCATACCCTTCGTATCGAATCTCTTCGTAGGTCACGCCTTCCAAGTTGCCCGTGGCTTTGTCAATGTTGCGCTTGACCGTATCTGCCGGCATGTTGGCCGCTTTGGCCTTCTCTATGGCCAAGCGCAAGCGCGGGTTGGCCGTGGGGTCGCCGCCCCCTGTTCTGGCCGCCACCATGATTTCTCGGACCACCCGGGTCCACACGCGCTGGCGTTTTTCGTCCTGCCTGCCCTTGCGATGTTGAATATTTGCCCATTTACTGTGGCCAGCCATCTTAAAATCCTCGATGTTGATTTAATCTACAGGGTGAGATTTTACTTTTCTAGTTGAGGGGACCCTTTTTCATGCCAAATCAACTCTTGATTGCCCGCAATCAAACCACAGATTGTCACATTCTGATGGGCATGGCCAACCGCCACGGCCTGATTACCGGAGCAACAGGCACCGGCAAAACGGTCAGTTTGCAGACTTTGGCGGAAAACTTCTCCAATCAAGGCGTGCCCGTCTTTATGGCCGACGTCAAAGGCGATTTGGTCGGCATCAGCCAAACAGGCCACCTGAGCGAGAAAATCAGAGGTATTTTGAAAGAACGGCAGCTGGAAGAACCCACTCTTCAAAGCTGCCCCACCACACTTTGGGACGTTTTTGGCAAGCAAGGCCATCCGGTCAGGGCCACCGTGTCGGATATGGGGCCATTGCTGTTGGGTCGCATGCTGAACCTGAACGACACGCAAGCGGGGGTTTTGAACTTGGTTTTCAAAATTGCCGATGACCAAGGCTTGTTGCTCCTAGACCTTAAAGACCTTCGCGCCATGCTCCAGCATGTGGGCGAGAACGCCAGCCAATTCACCACCGAATACGGCAATGTGAGTGCGGCCAGTGTGGGCGCCATTCAGCGTGGTTTGCTGGAAATTGAAAGCCAAGGTGCCGACAAGTTTTTTGGCGAGCCCATGCTCAACATCCAAGATTTTTTACAAACAGATGCCAAGGGCAAGGGCGTCATCAACCTGCTGTGTGCCAGCGAACTCATGAATTCGCCAAGACTCTACGGTACCTTTCTACTTTGGTTATTGTCTGAATTGTTCGAGCAATTGCCAGAGATTGGCGACGCGGAAAAGCCCAAACTGGTATTTTTCTTTGATGAAGCCCACTTGCTCTTCAATGAAGCACCCAAGGTGCTACTAGAGCGAATGGAGTTGTTGGTTCGGCTGATTCGATCCAAGGGTGTGGGCGTTTATTTCGTCACCCAAAACCCACTGGATGTGCCCGAAACAGTTTTGGGCCAACTGGGCAATCGCGTGCAGCATGCGCTGCGTGCCTTCACGCCAAGAGATCAAAAAGCGGTGAAGGCCAGCGCCCAAACCATGCGTGCCAATCCAAATTTAGACATTGAGAAAGCCATTACCGAATTGGGCGTGGGCGAAGCCTTGGTCAGCTTCCTCGACGAAAAAGGCCGACCTGGCATTACCCAACAAGCCTTTGTCATGATGCCCGGTAGCCAGCTGGGCCCCATCACACCCGAGCAGCGAAAAGCTTTGCTCGATAACTCATTGGTCGCAGGCGTTTACGAAAAAACCATTGACCGAGAGTCTGCCTTCGAAATCCTCAAGGGGTCACACCCCGCAACTTCAACGGACGCGCCTGCCAACAAAGACTCAAATAGCCCTGCTTCTGCAAATGAACAAGGGAATAACGCCCTTTTAGGCGGTTTAGGAGAGGTCTTATTTGGTCGCACAGGCCCAAGGGGCGCCAAACACGATGGCTTGGCCCAAGCCATGGTGAAGTCCGCGGTAAGAACCATTGGCTCTAGCGTGGGCCGAGAAATTGTTCGAGGGGTTTTAGGGGGTATTTTGGGCGGCCGAAGACGCTAGGAAAAGAGCCGGACAAATCCGGCTTTTTTCATGTCATGGCCTTAACTGGCCGTGGCCTCTTCAGGCTCGTGTGGCTCCGACTTTGAATTGCGCCCTTCTTTCTTAGGCGTTGGCTGAATGTCGAGCAACACTTCGTCTTTGTCGTCCAAGTCGACGCTCAACCGGCCGCCATCGATCAAACGACCAAACAACAACTCGTCGGCCAAGGCCTTGCGAATGGTGTCTTGAATCAAGCGCTGCATCGGCCTTGCACCCATGAGCGGGTCGAAGCCTTTCTTGGCCAAGAACTTGCGCAAGTTGTCGCTGAAGGTGACGTCCACTTTTTTCTCGGTCAACTGGGTTTCCAGTTGCAACAAGAACTTGTCGACCACCCGCATGATGATTTGCTCGTCCAAGGCCTTGAAGCTGACCATGGCGTCCAAACGATTGCGGAACTCAGGGGTGAACAAGCGCTTGATATCGCCCATTTCATCGCCTGCTTGACGCGGATTGGTAAAACCAATGGTGGCCTTGTTCATGGTCTCGGCGCCTGCATTGGTGGTCATGATGATGATCACATTGCGGAAGTCGGCCTTGCGTCCGTTGTTGTCGGTCAAGGTGCCATGGTCCATGACCTGCAGCAAGACATTGAAAATATCGGGGTGCGCTTTTTCAATTTCATCGAGCAACAACACGCAATGCGGTTTCTTGGTCACGGCTTCCGTCAGCAATCCACCTTGGTCAAAGCCCACATAACCCGGAGGCGCACCAATCAGGCGGCTGACTGCATGACGCTCCATGTACTCTGACATGTCAAAGCGAATGAGGTCGATGCCCATGATGTAAGCCAACTGCTTGGCGGCTTCAGTTTTGCCCACACCTGTGGGGCCACTGAACAGGAAGGAGCCAATAGGCTTGTCGGTTTTACCAAGACCAGAGCGCGCCATTTTGACAGCGGACGCCAAGACTTCAATGGCCTTGTCTTGTCCAAACACCACACTCTTCAAATCGCGCTCAATGGTTTGCAGTTTGCTGCGATCGTCGTTGGACACATTGGCCGGCGGAATGCGTGCAATCTTGGCCACGATGTCTTCCACTTCGGCTTTGCCAATGGTTTTCTTGCGCTTGGAAGCTGGCAAGATGCGCTGCGCTGCGCCGGCTTCGTCAATGACGTCAATGGCCTTGTCGGGCAAGTGGCGATCGTTGATGAATTTGGCAGACAACTCAGCAGCCGCCTGCAAAGCGGCATTGGCATATTTCACGCTGTGATGCTCTTCAAACCGCGACTTCAAGCCTTTCAGAATGTCGACTGTTTCTGCCACAGTGGGCTCGACCACATCGACCTTTTGGAAACGGCGTGACAGCGCTGCATCTTTTTCGAAAATGCCGCGGTACTCGGTGAATGTGGTGGCGCCAATGCATTTCAACTGACCGCTTGACAGGGCAGGCTTGAGCAAGTTGGACGCATCCAAGGTGCCGCCAGATGCAGCGCCGGCGCCAATCAATGTGTGAATTTCATCGATGAACAAAACGGCATGAGGCTTGTCTTTCAAAGCTTTCAAGACGCCCTTCAAACGTTGCTCGAAGTCACCCCGGTATTTGGTGCCCGCCAAAAGCGCGCCCATGTCGAGTGAGAAAACAACCGCCTCTGCCAAAATTTCAGGCACGGTGCCTTGCGTGATGCGCCAAGCCAAGCCTTCTGCAATGGCCGTTTTGCCAACACCCGCCTCACCCACCAACAAAGGATTGTTTTTTCGGCGACGGCACAAAATTTGAATGGTGCGCTCAACTTCATATTCACGGCCAATGAGCGGGTCAATTTTGCCCTCTTTCGCCAACTGGTTCAGGTTCTGGGTGAACTGCTCCAGAGGCGATGCTTTTTCATTGCGTTCGCCACTGCTAGCGCCCTCTTCGTTTTCAGGTGCAGGGGCAGCGTCGCTGCCCTTGCTAGCTTCAGGGGGGTCACTCTTGCGAATACCGTGCGCGATAAAGTTAACAACATCCAAACGTGTGATGCCTTGCTGGTGCAAGTAGTACACGGCGTGGGAATCTTTTTCACCAAAAATAGCAACCAGCACGTTAGCGCCAGTCACTTCTTTTTTGCCACTGCCGGTCGATTGAACGTGCATGATGGCGCGTTGAATGACACGCTGGAAACCCAATGTGGGTTGCGTGTCGACTTCTTCGGTACCCGCCACTTGCGGCGTGTTGTCTTTGATGAAGGTGGACAGTGATTGACGCAAATCGTCAACTTGCGCCGAACACGCGCGCAACACTTCCGCTGCGCTGGGGTTGTCAAGCAATGCCAACAACAAATGCTCCACGGTAATGAACTCGTGACGCTGCTGACGCGCCTCAACGAAGGCCATGTGCAAACTGACTTCCAATTCTTGGGCAATCATGTGATTTCCTTAAGTGCCTTGCGGAGGTGAAAAATAATAGGTTGGGTAGATTTGTTGAATTTCAACTGCTTTATGCCACATTTTGCATGAGCTTCAATGTGTTTCATGCGACAGGCTCGCTGACACATTGCAAAGGGTGACCCGCTTGGTTGGCCGCATCGAGCACTTGGTCAACTTTGGTCGCTGCAACGTCCCTCGAGAAAACCCCACAAATCCCTTTGCCGTCCAAGTGAATCTTCAGCATGATTTGCGTGGCCGCCTCTCGGTCCTTGCTGAAAAACTCTTGAAGAACCATGACCACAAACTCCATAGGGGTGTAATCGTCATTCAACATGACAACTTGGTACATCTGCGGCGGTCCAACTTTGGCTGCGCGTCTTTCTAAAACCACAGAATCACTATTTCCGGGAGTCCGGGACGGTTCCCCAATAGATCCTGGGTTGTTCGGTCGAATTGGTTTATTTGGTTTCTCTGTTGCCATGTTTTCATTCTATAGAGGCTTCGGGTTCTTAGTCCACGCCGCCCCGGAAAGTCCTGATATCGCAATGCAACAATTCTGCCTGAGTGGGGTAAACCTTGAATTGACAACTTCTAAATCCATGCTTTAAATGTTCCATATAGAACAAATCGATGGAGACTTGCATGCCCTCTGGAACAGTTAAATGGTTCAACGACGCCAAAGGATTCGGCTTTATCCAGCCTGATGACGGCAGCAAAGACGCTTTTGCGCATTTTTCCGCCATTGCCATGGAAGGTTTTAAGAGCCTCAAAGAAGGTGCCAGGGTCAGCTTTGAGCTCACGGATGGTCCCAAAGGACCCATGGCCATCAACATTCAATCGGAAGCCGTCTCGGCAGATCCTTCAGCCCCAGAAAAAAGCTCTTGAGAATAAGTTCTCAAGAGCCAGGTTCGTTGTGATTGGTCGGCGTGGCGGGATTCGAACTCGCGACCCCTTGCACCCCATGCAAGTGCGCTACCAGGCTGCGCTACACGCCGACAAGCTTTAAATTATAGCTCGAGAAATTGCTCAGTTTGAGAGCAAATCCCGAATATCCATCAATTCGCGCCGCAGGGTGGGCAGTGAGGAAGTGACTTGCAGACTTGAGGCTCTTTGCGCACTTTCTAATGCGAAGGAGTTGTTTGAAAGTTCAAGTGTCGATGCATCATCCGGATCTTCAAAGTCGTCCAAACTTCCCTCTTCAAAAGGCCCGATGTCAGAGGCATCTCTTTTCAAACCTTTTTGAAGCTGCGCCAGTTCTTGCATTTTGTTGCGCGCGCCGCTGATGGTAAAGCCCTGGTCATAGAGCAAGCCTCGAATGTGGCGAATCATGAGGACTTCATGGTGCTGGTAGTAACGACGATTGCCTCGACGTTTGACTGGCCGCAGTTGTGTGAATTCCTGCTCCCAATATCGAAGCACATGGGGCTTGACGCAACAAAGTTCGCCCACTTCACCAATGGTGAAATAGCGCTTTGCTGGAATTGGCGGGAGGGAGTTCTCCATTGAAATCACTAACTTGCTAGGGGAACCTACAAGCTTACTCTAAGCCAGGCACCAGAGTAAAGCCCCTGAACCCACATTTTGACAAGTATCCTGAAATTAAAAGGAATAAGGTGACCGACGTTCAGGTTTCATCCCCCTGAATGACATCCTTCAACTTATGGCTGGCGTGAAATGTGGCCACACGCCTCGCTTCAATGGGAATCAGTTCACCCGTTCTGGGGTTTCGGCCAGGACGAGGTGCTTTTTCACGAATTTGAAAATTACCAAATCCTGATATTTTGACATCCTGACCCGCCACCAACTGGGTGGCAATCAGGTCAAAGAACGAGTCCACCATGTCTTTGGACTCGCGTTTATTCAAACCGATTTGTTCAAACAACAAATCGGCCAAATGCGCCTTGGTCAGGGCCGGTGTTTCTAGACTTTCGACTAAAAAATTCATATGCACTTTCTATTTCGCATTAAGAGCGCAAACGAGCAGACAACTTCAATGCCAAATGATCCAAAACAGCCTTGACTGTGGATTCAATTTGTACGTCTGTCAATGTGGCCTCATCGCTGCTCAAACTCAGCCTCACAGCCAAACTTTTCTCAATGCCTTCAGTCACTTGAGGACGGAAGACGTCAAATAGCACGGCGCTGCGCAACAAACCAAGCGTCGGCGCCTCATGAATGACGGCCATCAGATCTGCATGCGTGACTTTTTCGGCGACCACGACGGCAATGTCGCGCTCCACAGCTTGAAAGCGCGCCACACTTTGCGCAACAGGCACCTCGTGATGCAGCACAGCGTCTAAATCCAATTCAAACATGATGGGCGCTTGTTGCAAATCCCAAGCCTGACGCCAGCGGGGGTGCAACTCACCCACATAACCCAGAACTTTTCCATTCAACTTCACTGAAGCGCAACGACCGGGGTGCATAGCGGGATGTTCTGCCGATTCAAAATCAGGCTTCGCAGGCGCCAACAAGGCCTCCACCTCCCCTTTCACATCGAAGAAGTCAACTGGGCGCGTTTTGCCACCCCAAGAAGTGGACGTCACAGGGCCATAAGCCACACCCGATACACGCATCGGCTGATTCAAGCCTTCAACGGTGCTGTCTGAATCCTTGACGGCGTCATCGCGCAAGAACACGCGACCTAACTCAAACACACGCACGCGATTGGCTTTTCTATCGATGTTGAACTTCACGGCTTGTAACAGCGATCCCAACAAGGTGGTGCGCATCACGCTCATTTGGCTGGCAATGGGATTGAGCAATTTCAAGGGGTTAGGGTTGCCCGCCAACTCATGCTCCCAGCGCTCTTCAACGAAACTGAAGTTAATGGTTTCTTGATAACCAAGCGCTGCCAAACTGCGACGGACAGAGAAAGGGCCGCGCACATTTTCTTTCCGAATTTTGGCCGTGATGGGAGCCAAGGGTGGCGTGGTGGGAAGCTGGGTGTAACCCACCATGCGTGCCACTTCCTCAATGAGGTCTTCTTCAATTTCCAAATCGAAGCGCCAGCTGGGAGGATTGACCGTGATCAAGCCTTCTGTTTCTGAAACTTCAAAACCCAAGCCACGCAGTGCATCGGCACATTGCTTCTGACTCAAGGTCATGCCGATGACTTTGTTGGCACGCGCCACACGCAATGTGACGGGCTTGCGAACAGGCATGTTTAACTTTTGATCATCGACAGGGCCAATTTGCGTTGCAGGTGTACCGCATATATCAATGACCAATTGGGTAATGCGCTCAATGTGGTCAACCGTACTTTCAGGATCGACACCGCGCTCAAAGCGATGGCCCGCGTCGGTTGAAAAGTTGTAACGGCGTGAGCGGCCTGCAATGGCCTTGGGCCACCAGTAAGCTGCTTCGATGTAAATGTTTTGCGTATCATCAGACACCGCAGTGGCATCGCCACCCATGATGCCGGCCAAAGACTCTACTTGAACGTCATCTGCAATCACACCCACTTTATCGTCAACCGTCACGGTGTTGCCATTGAGCAATATCAATGATTCATCGGCACGGCCCCAGCGAACTTGCAAACCGCCATGAATTTTGTTGAGGTCAAAAATGTGGGAAGGCCGGCCAAATTCAAACATCACATAATTTGAAATGTCGACCAAGGGGCTCACACTGCGTTGACCGCATCGCGCCAAACGGTCCGCCATCCACGCAGGCGTTTGAGCTTTCGGATTGACACCCTTGACCACCCTGCCGCTGAATCGACCACATAAGTCTGTGGCATGCACTGCCACCGGCAATTTATCTTGGACTTGCGATGCAAGTGATTTGAATTCAGGTGCTTTCAAGGGCGTGCCCGTTAAGGCCGATACCTCACGGGCAATACCGTAGACACTCAAACAATGTGCCAAATTGGGGGTGAGTTTGAGGGTGAACAACGTATCGTCCAGCTTCAAATAAGTGCGAATATTTTCACCAAGAGGCGCATCAACTGGCAACTCTAGCAGCCCGCCATGATCGTCGGCAATTTTGAGCTCTTTCGCAGAGCACAACATGCCCTGGCTTTCGACACCGCGCAGTTTGCCCACCTTGATCTGAAAAGGTTTGCCATCTTCACCAGGTGGCAACTCTGCACCCACCATGGCGCACGGAATGCGAATGCCAACGCGTGCGTTGGGTGCACCGCACACAATGTTGAGCAAGTTCGCTTGACCCACGTCGACTTGGCACACGCGCAAGCGATCGGCATTCGGGTGCTGCTCTGCGCTTTTAATCTCACCAATCACCACATTTGAAAAGGGTGGGGCAAGCGCTTGAAGTTCTTCAACCTCCAAACCCGCCATGGTGAGTGTTTCCGAGAGTTGTTCGGTAGTGAGGGGGGGGTTGCAAAACTCACGCAACCAGGATTCAGGGAATTGCATGGTCTTTAATTATTGAAATTGACTCAAGAAACGAACGTCGCCATCGAAGAACAAGCGCAAATCATTCACGCCATATCGGAGCATGGTGAGCCGGTCGGGGCCCATGCCGAAGGCAAAGCCAATGAATTTTTCAGGATCTAGGCCCATGTTGCGCACCACATTCGGGTGCACTTGGCCAGAACCTGCTACTTCCAACCACCGACCGGCCAAGGGTCCGGTTTGGAATTGAATGTCAATTTCGGCACTGGGTTCAGTGAAAGGGAAAAAGCTGGGACGGAAGCGAAGAACCAAGTCATCGCTTTCAAAAAACGTTCGGCAAAAATCAGTGAACACCACTTTCAAGTCTTTGAAGCTGACGTTCTCACCCATCCACAAACCTTCACACTGGTGAAACATGGGCGAGTGCGTGGCGTCACTGTCAACACGGTAAGTACGACCCGGGGCAATGACTCGGATTTCAGGCATGCCTTGTCCTGCATCTAACTGCGATTTGTACCGCTTCACGTGTTGCACCGCATGGCGAATTTGCATGGGGCTGGTGTGCGTGCGCAGCAGGTGGCCGCCTTCCACGTAGAAGGTGTCGTGCATGGACCTTGCCGGGTGATCTTCGGGCGTGTTCAAGGCTGTGAAGTTGAACCAGTCAGTTTCAATTTCTGGGCCTTGAGCCACTTCAAAACCCATGGAGCCAAAGATTTGTTCAATGCGTTCTAAAGTGAGAGAAACGGGGTGCAGGCCGCCTTGTGAGAGCGGGCGACCTGGCAATGAAACGTCTAAAGCTTCTGCTTTCAGTTGAATGGACAACTCTGCATCGGCCAAGGCTTGACGGCGCGCAGTGAGCGCTGCTTCGATGCCTTGCTTGGCCAAGTTGACTGCGGCGCCAAAGGTTTTCTTTTCCTGGACGCTCAAAGCGGCCATGCCCTTCATCATTTCAGTGATGCGGCCTGACTTGCCCAAATACAAGGCTTTGGCATTTTCAAGATCGGCGGGGGTCTTGGCCTGCGAAAAACTCGCACTGGCCGCTTCAACCAAACTTTCCAACTCGGTCATGGTGGGAACTTTAAAAGGAACTTAAATTCAACATAAAAAAAGGATTGAAGCCTTCGCAAGCCTCAACCCCCTTGATCGACTGTGATATCGACTGCGTGAGTACTTAAGCTGCGGCCAACTTGGCCTTGACTTGGTTCACGATACCAGCAAATGCGGCCTTGTCGTGCACGGCGATGTCTGCCAACACTTTGCGGTCAATTTCGATGGCAGCCTTTTTCAGGCCATTGGCGAATTGGCTGTAAGTCAAGCCGCATTCACGAGCCGCTGCATTGATACGAGCGATCCACAACTGGCGGAACACACGTTTCTTTGTACGACGGTCACGGTAGGCGTACTGACCGGCCTTCATCACCGCTTGTTTAGCGATGCGGAAGACATTACCGCGGCGACCGCGGAAACCTTTGGCCAGGGCCAATACTTTTTTGTGACGGGCTCTTGCCGTCACACCACGTTTTACGCGAGGCATATTTTCTCCTTGTTCGTCAGTGAATTACAAGCCAGCCGAAGGCAGCATTTGTGCCATGTGACCCATGTTGGTCTCATGCACGCCTACTGAACCACGGAGGTGGCGTTTGTTCTTGGTTGTCTTCTTGGTCAAGATGTGACGCTTGAAGGCTTGACCGCGTTTAACGGTACCACCAGGACGAACTCGGAAGCGCTTTTTGGCGCTGCTTTTGGTCTTCATTTTGGGCATTTAACTGCTCCTTAATTTGTGCTCGTGAGGCGTCTGCAAACTCCTTGCAGCCTTGTTGGCCCCGAGACACTTTTAATCAGCCATTCACTTGCATGTTTGGCTGTGCGAGGTTTTTGCAAACCTCATTTATCAGAGATCCCGAAGGACCTCTTCAAACTCACTCTGAAGCTGCCGGAGCGGCTTCGTTGGCTGTTTTACCAGCCGGTTTTTTGCGACCTGGTGCAATCATCATGATCATTTGGCGGCCTTCCAACTTTGGAAACTGCTCAACCACAATCAGATCACCCAAGTCATCGCGAATACGCTGCAACAGTGCCATGCCCAATTCTTGGTGGGTAATTTCGCGACCGCGAAAACGCAAGGTCACTTTGCACTTGTCACCATCGGCCAAAAATCGGCGGATGTTGCGCATCTTGATGTTGTAGTCACCGTCATCGGTACCAGGTCGGAATTTAATTTCCTTGATCTCAATGACCGTCTGCTTGGCTTTGGCTTCGGCAGCACGTTTTTGTTCTTGGTATTTGAACTTGCCGTAGTCCATAAGCCTACAAACCGGGGGCGTTGCGGTGGCTGCAATTTCAACCAAATCAACATCCAACTCTCCTGCCATGCGCAAGGCATCTGCCAAAGAAACGATTCCAAGGGCTTCGTTCTCGGGTCCGGACAAACGGACCTCAGGAAAAGTGATTTCACGGTTCAGACGATGCTTACGCTCTTCGCGCTGGCGGCGGTCACGAAATTCAGTGGTAGCGATGGTTCAAATCCTTTAAAAAATAACTGCACAAGGCAGCCCAAACCGACGGGCAAGCGTCAAGCTAAAGCAATCGGAAAATACCTTCAAACTTTAGATTCAATGTCTGATTGGATGAGTTCAATGAACGCATCAACAGACATGACACCGAGGTCTTTGTTACCCCGGGCGCGAACCGCGACAGTACCGGCAGCCTTTTCTTTGTCGCCAGCGACAAGGATATAAGGCGGCTTCTGCAATGAATGCTCGCGTATTTTATACGTGATTTTCTCGTTTCGGAGGTCTAAATCGACCCTAAGGCCTTGATTTCCCGCTAGTTTTTGCATTTTTTGGGCAATTTCGCGACAGTAATCGGCCTGAGAATCGGTAATGTTGCACACCACCACCTG
>Ga0214919_10000027_pt1 | contig 212614 bp, 263 predicted proteins | sample LL1503_MetaG_FD_177994 | JGI IMG/M metagenome (GOLD analysis project Ga0214919, IMG submission 177994) | Freshwater microbial communities from Lake Lanier, Atlanta, Georgia, United States - LL-1503 | ecosystem: Environmental > Aquatic > Freshwater > Lake | place: USA: Georgia | collected... | reverse complement strand
GACGTTTTTCCACAGCATCCAAGGCCTTGTCTTTTAATGCGCGATCAACACGCACTTTCTTTTCTAGTCGGTCCAGATAGTGTGTCAAGTCTTTCTTGACCTTGCTGAGCATGTCTTCTTCAATCTCAGCCATGGCTTCTTCAAGAGCAGTACGCTTTGGCTCTACTGAGTCACCAACCATGTATCCGTCCATTGGATGAGCAGGATCTGTTTTGCTGCCTAGTGCTCGAATACCGTGTGGTTTGAACAGCGCAGGCAGTTGTGGTACCTTTTGCTGAGCAGGGCTCAGTCGTCCCTCCACCATGTCCAGGCGTCGTATTATATCACGGATGTCGTTGCTCATGCTCGTTGGTCTTTCAAGAAACTTCTCAGCATCCATGCATGTTTCTGATGTGCATCAATGCGTTCTGCAATAAAGTTAGCAATGCCTTGTTGATTTTCTTGTTCAGCAATGGCAAAATTCTCGTTGAGTAGTTCTAGCAATTGACCATTGTTGGCCAACAATTCTTCAATCATGAGTCGGGCACGTGGAATCTTTGTTTGACCCTGTATGATACTGAGTTCACCAAAGCGTTCAAAACTGCCTGGTGCATAGTCGCCCATGGCACGAATGTATTCGGCAGTTTTATCTATGCTGCCGTTGTAGACTTCTTCGTACAAGTTGCCAAAAAACTCGTGCAGTTGTGCAAAATCAGGGCCTTCCACATTCCAGTGAAACAACTGGGCCTTGATACTGAAAGCATATTCAGTTGCTAATAGAGTTTTTAAACTGTCCGCGAGCATCATTATTCCTCTTGTATTCTTTAGGTGTATTCGGTGTTGGATCCGAACCTGTTGTATATTTACCTGTCAGCAGGGAACCGCCAGATCTTGATAACGTACCCATGGGCATGGACACAGGTGCAATACCGCCTGCACTGCTGGCGCCTGCTGACGCTGATTCTACAATTTCACGTACTTGCATCTGATATCTCCAAACTTGGTTCGCCTTGATACTCTATTATTCTGCCTGGGCCTGTTACAATTCTGTGATTGCGCACTTTGATGCGACCATTGGCTTCGTCCACAGTTTCAAATCGTATGGGATACACTCCCGGTCCGGCTTGGATTTGAAATGACTCTTCCAAATAGCAGTCAGTCCAGATCCAGGTGCGTTCAACAAACAGTTCATTGTTTACATAAGCTCGGTAACGCAGTGGCTGACCATGTACCTTGGCTGTGACATCGCATTCAACTCGGACAAAATGTGTTTGCATATTGTATTTAGCAAAATAGCAGCCTATAAATATCCCATGCTAAAGTTAGATCAAATACGCCAGGTGCACGTGGAACTCACTACCCGGTGCAATGCTCGCTGCCCTATGTGCATGCGCAACTATCGTGGCATGGACTACAACTCTGGTTACCCTGATGTAGAACTGAGTTTGGCACAATTTCAACACATTGTCGGTCCCGTAATTTCACAATTAACACATGCCAATTTCAACGGCAACCTGGGAGACTTTGCAAGTGCTCGTGACGCTGTGGAAATAGTCGAGTACCTTGTTGCGCACAGTATCAAAATAAACATCAACACCAATGGTAGTTTACGCAATCAAGACTGGTGGCGCAGACTGGCCTTGCCTGGAGTTACAGTGGGATTTGCCTTGGATGGACTGGCAGATACTCATGCCTTGTACAGACAAGACACTGATTGGAACCGAGTCACAGCCAATGCACAGGCGTTTATTGGCGCAGGTGGCCGTGCAGTATGGCGTTTTGTTCCGTTTGATCATAACAGGCATCAAGAACAACAATGTCAACAACTGGCCCAGGACATGGGATTTGCGGCGTTTGAAAACATCTACGATGGCAGAGATTCTGGACCAGTGTTCACTAGGTCAGGAGAATACAGTCACAGGATTGGCACAGACCCCAGCGGACATGTGCCACTCATAAAAGACCTATTACAAAGTCACATCACATGGTTTGATCCGCACACTGTACAGTCGCACAAAGACACACCAGAGTTAAAACTACGTTGTCAACACAAGCTCAAAAAGGAAATATACCTAGCCGCTGACGGTTCAGTATATCCTTGTTGTTACCTGGGTTTTTATCCTGACACTATGAATCATGCTGGCAATTCACAGACAAAAGAATTGGTGCAAGAAAACAACGCACTTAAATATGATTTGGCGCATTGCTTGGAGTGGTTTGATCGTGTGGAACAGACCTGGTCCAGAAGCAGCATTGCTGACGGCAGGCTGTATCAATGTGTCAACAGTTGCTCAATTACCTAAGGAACGTATGACTTCAGCAAGAATTTTATACCTAGCACGATATCGTGTGCCACATGCCATCATGAGCCTTCAACCTGAGTTTGCCAACAATCTCATTGGCATTGATCGCACCTGTATTGCCAGCCCGGTGCCCAAAGAAGAACTGTGGCCAGTGTTTGAAAAGTATGGCATTGATACCTCCAAACTAGACTATGCACCTGATAGTGAAATATATCGTATCTATCCCGAAGTCAACAACTGGGTGTTCGATGGTGACTACAGAACATACTGGTTGCGACAACAAGCCATCAAGTTTGCTTTTCTAGACTATCTCAACTATGACTTGATGATCATGCACGACTGTGATTGTTTGCTGATTAAACCTTACGAGCCCATGAAAGATGGTGTGTTGAATTTCCAAGTGTTGGAAAATGAACGCCACAGTTGGGGTTATTATGAAAGTATCAAGAACGGCCTGGGCTTTGAACGACTCACTCCACACTGCTTTATTTCAGAAAACGTGCCTGTGCTCAAACAAGACTTTAATGATTTAGTAAAATTCTTAGAGGAGCGACATCAAAAGAAATGGCTGGATGCCATGATTGATTCATGTCCACCTGAGCCAACTGTACCACCCTGGGGCAATGGTGAACTCATACGCTGGTTCTCAGAGTACGAATTCATTGGCAACTGGACCATGAGTCGCAGACCCATAACCATGGAGTTCCAACGCAGATATCACTACGACAACATGGAAGCCATTGGCGACTTTGATCCTGACTATCACACTGCTGTGTGTGATGCTGTGCCAGATCTAAGATTCAGTTTGCAAATGGACTGGGACAAACAAGAAGTGGTACGATTTGATTACTACATGGACAAGATACGTGAACGACTTGCACGCCTCTCTTAAAGTATTTTCTCCAGGCTATCAGGCCACTGAATGGGGCTTTGGTTACGATCAGATTGTGGACATGGATACTGCATTGACACAACCTCATAAGATAGCAGTGATGCCTGTGTTTTACAGCCTGCCCAACAAGCATGAATACAATGAACAATTCATGCAGTTGCCCTTGCACCAATTTGATTTAGTGTTGTTCACAGACATTGAGTGGCACAGTAAAAAAGAACTCATTGCGTGGATTGAAACCACAGGTGTAGAAAACTGGTTGTTGCACACAGCAGGTGTGTGGCTAGATGAACCTGCTGATCCACGAGTAATTTACAGACCAGCCTGGAGTTTCAATTTCCTGCGTTGGAATCAACCACGTGAAGATTTTCCACTACAACGTCCTTATGCATTTGAATGTTTGCTGGGTGCTAGGCGTGAGCACAGAGATTTTGTGATGTTGAACATGCAACAATCAGACTTGCTGGATCGTGGTATTGTGACCTACAGAGACTTGTTTGTGGGACACTGGATTGATTCGACGCCTGAACGTGTGGCCAAGTTATTCAACAACACTACTTTACAATATCCCTATGTGAGTCCGCATTTAAATCCTGAGTGGGAAGTCAAAAAAGACATGGACAACTCTGTGAGTGGTCTAGTGCCTTGGGAAATTTACAATCGCTCTTGGTTCAGTGTGGTATGTGAAACCCTGGGCAAGGATCGTATTTTTTTGTCTGCTGAAAAAACTGCCAAGTGTTTTCAAGCTCGTAGACTGTTTGTGGTGTTTGCCATACAAAACTTCTTACAGCAATACCGGGACTGGGGATTTGAAACCTTTGGTGATGTCATAGACGAAACGTATGACACTGAGATAGATGATGTACGTCGTTGGAGTGGTGCATTTGAACAAGTTGAGTGGTTGTGCAATCAAGACTTGCCAGCACTATTGCAAAAACTACGGCCTAAACTGGATCACAATCACAACAGACTGTATGAATTTGAACAAGAAAAGACTCAAGAACTACAGCAGTTTGTAATCAGTCACTTGAAGTAAGCGTTCCACGTTTGATAAAAATGTTCTGCAATGATTTCTTGTCCTACTGGATTTGAGTGATAGCCAGGATCTTCTCCACTAAATGGATTATTGCCACATATGGCCTGCGGTGACTGTGCAGGATCCAGATTGATATAGTGATCAGGAATCAATGCTGGAAATGAATCACGCCATTGTGTTTGATTGTCAGGATCAAATGGCCACAGCAAGTTGGGACACACAATAAATTTTATTCCATCCAGGTACATCATTGTAATGCCATCTCGCATGATCCATTCATCACACTGTTTTTTCCAAGCATTGTCATAGATGCTGTCAATCCAATGCCGCACACCTGTTTGTGATTGTCGGGTGATGCGTCCCATTCTGTAAGGATGATCAAAGTTTTCTGCCAGTGTAAAGATAGTTTCGCAGATCATGTTTGACGGTTCTCGACCATAGTTGACATTGCGTATGCCATCTTCTCTGCGATAGCCATTGCCCAAGGCTCTGTTCTGCAGGTGTTGTTCTAGTGGAGGATTCTCTCCTGAACTGGGTTTTTGATTCCAATCGTAAGGTACTGACTTGGCGGGTATTTCCATTCTGTCCCAAAACGTGGGAGTTATCACAGCAAAGTCTGGACGCTGTTTGCGTATTTCTTCTATTTGAATTCTAATGCCGCCATTGCTACAGCCTTGACGTGCTAAATTGATCAATTCCCAATCGCCAAGTTTAGAGGCCAACACTTCACTCCATGATGTACCTGGCAACGTTTTGCTCACAGCACTGAAGCTGCATCCTGCTATCATTAATTTCTTCATAACTTGTTATCTTTCTAATTCATTTTTTAATTCTAATGCTATCAAAATTTGTGTCTGTTCATCAGTGTGATATACAGATTGCGTTATTTTATCTGGATTTTGTTTTACGTATTCGTACATTAATTTTCCTAATTTGCTGCCATGATGCAGGTATATAAACGGTATTTGTTTTTCAATTAATTTATATTTCCAATATCCTATTATCCAATTATCTGTAACGTTTTTAAAACTAGCATCATGGTACAATGCCAGATACTGTTTAATTGATTCAATTCTATCAGGATCATTTAATTCAACAGGCAAGTCGGGTCGCGGAGATAAAAACGCAGGAATCACGTCAGACAGCACTGATGAATCTAATCCTCCAACATGTTTGCTTCCTGTGCTTGAATCAGATTTATAAGGATATATAAAATTTTTCAATCCTAATTTAGGATTAAATTTTCTATTTTTTACAACAATATCAATTCTATCTGGCCCTGTTGATGAAAATATAACCATGTCTGGCTTAAGGTTTACTGCTGTTTCAAGTTGAAATGCAATGCCAATATTGCTAATACCTCCACGTGCTAAATTAATAACTGAATGACCATATGTTGTTAAAAGTTCACTGAAGTGTGTGCCTGGGCGACCAGTATCAGCGCTCATAAAACTGTCGCCGCAAATTACTAAGTTCATACGGGTTCTTTGTAACTATTTTGATGTTGTATAGTGTGAAAACCAGCAATGATGTTGGCGTGCCGTGGCAACTCATCCAGGCTGTATGCAGTATTAGGCACAGTGTATGTTGTGCCTTGTCCAGGCGGAGCAAATGTTACCAGGCACGGATGCCATTGTACTGCACGGTGTACCAATGCATGATGTATGTGTCCATAGTCTCCATGCTCATCATGTGTGAGCACCAGGTCAAACTGCCGGGCCAATTCCCAACAGGCTCGCTCAGCACGTTCTTCTGTCCATCGAGTAAATTGTTTTAGTTCATTGTCATGCCAGTGATCCTCAAATCCCAAAAACACACAAGGTATACCACGACGTTGCCAAAAGGCTGCAAGTTCTGCAGCACGTGGTTCTTCCGCGGTGTAGGTCAGATACCCAATGGTCCAGTCATGCTCAGAATGATTGTAGATGTAACTGTACGCAAATATCACACAGTCATCAGGATGTGCTACCAAACAAAGTGCTTTCATAAGTCGCCTGCTGCTTCTATACCACGTTGTATCAGCAAGTCGCGATACTCTTGGCGTTGTTGCGTGGTGAGTCTGGCCCACGCACCTCTATGCACACTCACTGTGATGGCTTTTTTATTTGCCATTTGACTGATTTTGATCAACCAAGAATCAGTTTCGTCGTGACTGACATTGACCACGTGCCCAAGTTTGTTTTGTTCATCATACAACACTGATAAATCACCACACAAGAATTTTACAAATCCTGCGTACAAGATAAATTCTGTTACCATACCTTGTTGTTGGAACCACGCAGGAAATGATGTGCGTGTGCGCAAGGTGGTTTCAGCAATCATCATTCGTACTGTGTCATTGTGTACAATAAACGGAACTCCACCTGGGCCCAGTTGCTCTGGCAGTTCAACTTCAAACAACTGCTCTACTATTTTTTTACTGGGCTCAAACACAGGGTATATAGGGCACCGACCGGTGAGTATTCGACCTGTGGCATCTACTACTGTGTCAGGATCTAGTTCACGCACAAATATAGTCTTGGCATCCAAGATCATTGAATAAGTGTTGTAACTCATTGCAGCGGTCAACATTTTTAGTACCTGCTGACTAACCCAGCCATTCGCCACAAAAGGTGTAGAGAATGCTGTGCGTGGGATCACCAACACTGCGTTGGCTAGCGGTCCCCACCAGGATGGGTCAATTTGTGCCGCAACGGTTTCTACATCATTCAACACCACATAGATGTTGCGTATGCCAATGCGTTGGCAGTTTAGTGCAATACTTTGTGCTTGTGCTCTTAAAATGGGGATTTCGGGTTCAAAAACAACTGTGACAATATCAATCATGCATTATGTATTTGCAATTGATGGCTAGGGTGTTATTTTCCTGCTACTGCCAGGCCAGCACCTTTGTTGAAACTGGGCGACCATGAATTGGCTTGGCGCAGACCTTTGCGCTTTGACCACTCATATCCGGCACGATGTCCTGAACAGTCTTTGGTGCATTCACTTCCCAAGAAGTTGAGTTCGTCCAGTTGCTGTTCATCTAATTCTTCTTCAAAAGGCATGGTGTAGCGGGCTTGCACGTTGCTTGGTCCGCCTTGGGCTTGCTTGTTGACGCCAAGATCAAGTTGCCCCGGGCCCACTGTACGAGAATATCCCAAGTTAAAATTGTTGGGTTGGCCTTTGGCAGCAGAAACTCCAGCAGAGAAATTACCACCTGCCACAGGAAGATTTCCTTGAACATTGTATTGGTTGTCAGGAGAATTGTAATTTTTTACAACACCAGCACTAACGTCGCCTTTGCCCAATGGCAATCTATAATTTGCAGAAATATTGCTGTCAATATGTGTTGGATCAAAATCTGGAGACGACCTTGCAATTCCCTGCACTGATGCCGTACCCGGTCCTAGTTTTTCACTTGCATCGAGTCCTGCAATATCTTGACGGCCATACCGATCAAACTCTTGACCTGCTATGGGATTTACGTCCAGTTCTCTGATGAATTCTCGTGCTCTCATATTAATTAAATGCGGGGCATCTTCCGTTTGAACCAATCTTGATAGTCCTGGAAGGCCTGGGCACCAGGAGAGTTGCTGTGGGAACCAGCAAAACTAGGAGTAAACGGTTGGCCCGTCACAGAGGGAGGAATAGCCTTTCCGGACGGTGGTAATTTTGTTGCAGCAGCGGTAGAACTACCAGTGTTTTGTTTATAGCCTGGCGGTCTCTCTAGGCTAACACCCGGACCAGTTTTTGGACCAGTTGGGGAATCAGTTTGCGGAACAGGTGCTCCTAAACGTGTACCAGGAGGATTTCTAAAATCCTTCTGCAACGCTGGTATACTATCACGTACTTGCTTGTAAATGGGCTGATGTTGTTGATCGTTTGTGGCGCGATTTAGTGCAAACTCTACTTCGCCATAAGCAGGTGTTTTCACATTTGCTGAGCCAACCAAGCCTGCTTGTGGTGCGTGTTTGTCGATCATCCTGGCATAGAGACTACTACGGGTAGGCGCCTGACTGTCAAAATTTACTGATTGGATATTGGGATTATTATCTAAAAAAGTTTTAGTATTGCTTAATGCTCCAGTAAAAACTTGTGGTGCGTTACCTTGACCAGTTCTACTGTATGAAGGATTGCCTTCTTTGTCTGGCCGATCAAACAATACCCTGGCAGATGTACCTTCATCATTTGGTTTGAAAAAACTTCTTACATTGTTGCCTTTGGGATCTTTCCAGGTGGCTACATGCACTGGTTTACCATCTTCTACGTCTGTATCCATGCTCCACCTGACATTAGGTGGCGGTGCATTTATATCAGTTGCCTCATTGATGAATTCTTGGGCTCTCATTTTTTAGGCTGTACTTTGGGTTGTACTGCTGTGGGCATGTTGCGATATTGTCGCTTGTTGGGATCATACACAGTTTTCATGGGACCCAATCCGGCTAATTTTTTAACTCTAGCAACCATGGCATCGTATTCGTCGTCGTAGTTGGCTTCAGGCTGCTCACGTTTTTTACGTGTTTCTTCTAGGTCTACGTCAGTTTCGGGATTTTTCCATGCACTTCGACGTTTCTCGCCTTCTTTTTCTTTGCCAGTCTTCAGTTGATTCCACTGATCTTTTCGTATCTTCAAGGCTGCATTATAGGCTTCTTTGTCCCCGACATGATCTGATGATGTTGCCGGTGTTTTATAATTGCCACTTGGAGACAAACGATCGGGATCCACGCTTAATTTCCCACCGGGAAGTCTTATTGTTGGTACTTGGTCAGAGCCAGATGTTGCTTGAGAGGCTGTTGGCCCACCTTGACCTCCACGCCCGCCACCTGCAGTGCCAAATGACTGACCGCCTTGGCCCTTGAGAAAATTGCTGAATTCTTGTTCGGCCCGGGTGCGTTGTATGGCCTGATCCATGGTCTCGCCAGGCTTGATTTGAATTTTGGGTTTGCCAACAGGTGTAGTAACAGGATCTGGTTTACCTTGTCTTACATAAGCAGGTACTTCTGCAGCTGGATCTATTTTTGAATTGATGTTTGGGGGTTTTGTTACCACAGGAGGTGGACCAGTGTGAACATCAACTCCGGGTATTCGTGTTGGAGTCCACTTAGGCAAAGGCTCAACAGGACGTGGGCCAATGCCGCTGCCAAGAGATCCTCCACCGGCTGACCCACCTTCCAACGGTTGAAGATCCAATGGGTCACGACGTTGTCCAGGTAGTGGTGCTTCTGCTATTGATTCATTTTTCTTACGACCAGCACAGTGTGCCTTTTGTGAGAAGCCCTTGGGGTTGGCACAGTTGATTGAACTCTTGTATTTTTGGCTCCACTTTTCGTCTAACTCTTGTTCTTCCGCCAACCCTGCCTGTTGAGCATAGGATTCTAATTCGTCTAGCATTACTTGTAATTCGCCGGGATCAACTTCGGCAATGATTGAGTTTAGATCACCTTCGTATTCGTCCCAGTATTGTGCAAAAATGGGACTGTCGTTGTAGAAATATTCTATTTCATCGTCGCCAGCAGCATAGATCTTTTGGTATAAAGATTTAATAGCATTGCCAACGTTGCCGGAGCCTTCCGCCACACCCTTGTTTTTTTCATGCTCATCGTATGCTAGTAATGCACCAGTAATTGCATTGTATACTTCCGCCACACCTTCCGACTTGTTGCCATAGTTGGCAGCACCTTTTTTGCGGCACTGTACCAAGCGTCCTGACGCATACGCCGACGGCCATACTTTGGCTGACGCTTTGACTTTGTAGTAGCAGGCGTCTTTCTTTTCAGCCAAGATCAAGTCTGAGAAACTGATGCCACCGCATTCGGGACACTGTTGTGGGGCTTCAAATAGTTCGTCTATGATCATTTCTTTTTAGTGGCCACGTTGATGGCCTTTCCTGTACGGTTGGGGTTGGGATCTTCTCTGCGCTTGCGAGCCGCTGCACTTGCACGACCTTTTTTGCCCAAGGCATGTGCTTTGGCCTGGGGCAAACACTTGGGCTTGCCCTCCGATTCTGATCCTCTGGCACAATCGCCGCGAATTTTGCCATCAGGCCCAAAACGCACCCATTTTTCTTTGAACCAGTCACGGAGATTTTCTTCCAGTTCAGCTTCATGCACTGGTACACAATTGGGCACCTGGCGACCACCTTTGTTTTTCATGCCTGCTTGGCGATAACCAGTCCAGCAGGCTTCAAGAATTTCTCTGTACTTCATGATTGTTTATTTATAGCCAATCTTCATGAAGCGTGTGTAGCGTGTTTCTGGATCACGCAGTCTGCGTTGCCCCCAATACACAGTGTTTTCCAGGGGAAACTTGGCATAAAACTGTGCTGCTGTGTCTGTAATGACCTTGACGTCTTTGACATTGTCACGTGATTGTATCACAGTAAGAGTGCCCAGGGGTACTCTAGTTATCCAACTACGACTCATGTCGTTGGCGCTGGTGTTGATCACTGTGAAGTTTTTGCGTGGATACTCAATTTGTTCAGCACGACCCAGCACCAACTTTAGTTGCCCCGCTTGATATAGTGGTTCTAGCAGTCGGCGTGCTGTGGCCAACAAGCGTGGACGAGTTTCTACCATGATCAAGCGATCAAAGTCAATGTTGGCCTGCTGTAAAAATATGCCCAGGTTGCCGTACCATGAGCCCAAGATATAGATGTCGCCAGCACTGGTATCGCCCAGTTGTTTTTTGAGTTGATTACACAACCAAGTCTTGCTGCTCACAAGATCTGGAGTAAAACTACCTGACAATGTGTCCGGGCTGGCTTCAGCAGTGAATTCATGTTGTTGCACAGTTCAGTCCGCGCTTTTATTTTTGTCTTTTTCGGTGATGGGCCCACCAGTGATCCAGGCCTTGCAACTACGTGTGCCTGCACACTTGAAGTGTAAAAAGTTACAGTAGCCCAGGTCAGCCAAGTTGATGCTGGCGTTGGCATCAACTCCGGTGGCATCACCACGTATGCCCGCAGCAATACATTCTCTCATGCTGTCACTGACATCAAATGCCGCACAGTTGCCACATTGCATGGTCTTTGCAGTGGCCTCACTGACACCAAAAATCTTGGCACTCTTTTTCCAGTAGTCTTCAGCACGGGCAGGATTGGCAGGACCATAGTGATATTCATCTATGGCTGTTTGACGATTCTTCAAGTTCTCATCAATGTCATGTGTGGCCAAGGGACAACCCCGTTGTACTGCTTCGATTAGGTTGATGTAGTTTCTCATAATGATCTTTCAAACACTGCAATTATATTTTTAATGTCCAGTGCAGGTACAAATTCTAGTCCGCATTGTTCTAACAACGAGATCCAACGGCCAACGTGTGGATCAAACATCGAAACATTTGCGTGATATCCTTGTTTCAATAAAAAAGGCAAAATTGTTGAATGAAAAAATTCAAAGTTGTAATTAAAATATGGAACAGCAACGGGTTGGGTACACAAAAAATCTTTGATCACTATTTTTTTAGGTTGAACTTGATTGAAGTATGTTAAAAATTCATAATAACTCAAATACCCTATTGATTCAGAAAATAATAATGTATCGAATTGTTGCAAATTGATTGTGCTGAGATCAGTATTTTCGTCTACTCCAACTGCACCTATGTATCTAGCAAAACTGCCATCACCATACCCTACATCCAATACTGTATCTTTGTCATTGAAAAACGTAGCAAATATTTTGTAATGCTCATCCAACGAGGGAGCAAACAACATAGCAGATGTAGCCAACTGCGGAAATTTTTTTAACATCTTCATTTCTTCTTGGCCTTGGCTCTGCCGGCTTTCATGTTGGCCAGCCAGTGGGCCATGCGTTGTTTCTCACCTGATGAATTTTTAGCAGTCTTACGTAAATCACTCACTGACGCTTTGGTGTTGACTCCTACACGCTTGCTCAAACCCTTGCGTCCGGGATTCTTGCCATCCGCAAAGTTTTCCCATACACGCACATCCGCTCCGCGATGCTTGTCCCAAAAGCCTCGACCGGCATCAGTTTGGTCATAACTACGATGAATCTCGTAGCCCTTGCTTTTTGCATAATCATACATGACTCGAGCAATACCTTGACCTTGATATCTTTCATCGACCTTTAAGTCTTGTGGATCTAAATCATTGTCATCACCAATATTGAAAGCAACAGAACCCAGGATATTATTGCCCCAATCATCAATCGCATTGATCACTAATACATGACCATTTTTAATCATCTCAATGGTCATACCCTCAAAATCTTCTCGGGTTGTTTTGGCTTCTGTCAGATCTTCTTTAACTATAACAGGTACAAGTGCAGGCACACTTGTTAATCCTGCATCTAGTGCTGCCATGGCACGATGATTTCCGTCAATGATCCAACCGTCGGCGTCTACCACAATAGGTGTATTTTTCAGAACGCTTTTGATCTTAGGTATCAAATCACGCACAACATCGTAGTCAACCCAGTTGGTTCTATTGTAAGGATCCTGTTGTTCACCATCAGGATCCAAGTGCAACTGTGACAACGGAATATTTTTTAATTCCCACTGGGGATGATCAGTTATGCTGTATTCAATGTTGAATTTGTCGGCGCCATGTGTTTTTTTTACATAGTGTAATACTTGGTCAGCATCCATGGCAGACGTTACACCTTCATCTACAGTGTTTGCTTCAACTCGAAAAGTTGGATGTTTGCCTTTAGTAAATCCTGGACTGGTGGGAAACACTGTGGCCAAGGTCAATCGGTTGCCTTGTTGTCGACGAACGCCTAAGCCAGTACCTTGTCCGTTGTGAAGGATCAGGGCTCTGCCAGGTTCTAGGCTCATGATACGATCTTTGACTGTACTGATGTTGCGCAAAATGTCATCTACAATGTCAACATCCACACCCTTGTTATATGCTTGGCTCAGGGCATGTGGACTTATTGTAACCACAAAATCTTTTAATTGCAGTTGATTGGATTCAGTCAAACTTTCGTTCATCACCGGATATACTTCAAAGCCTTCGCCAGATACACCTTGTCCGTTGTCACGCAACCAAGCGGCTGCTATTCTATTGGCGTCTGCTTGACTGTTGCCCACACCACCAAAACGGTATACTTCTTGACCGCCAACCAAGACCCGCCATTGTCCGTTCCATTGTCCCATGCCCGCTGGCTGTGGTGCTGGTGCAGGTTCAACATCAATGTCAATGGTGGGAATTGCTGCTGCAGGTTGGCCGGGTGATTGATAATCTGCAGGAATCTCACGAATCTCAATGTCAGTTCTCATGTTGGGATTTTCTGCACGAGTTTGTGCTAGAAATTCTTCAGCAGCCTCACGACTTGGAAATCTGCGCAGGGCTCTATCAGTTGGATCACCTGTGCCAGACATGCGAACAAATCGACCATTTGATGTGATTAGAATACCCCAGTTGCCGCCCGATTGTGCCTGTGCCAGTCGTTGACGTTGTAGATCCAAGGTGCTTCCTGGAATAGGAGCAGTGGATGGTCTATCTCTGGGCGGCGCAGTGACCACTCCTGATGAACGAACACCGTATATCTCATTGGCTTGAGGCACTGTTATTCCCTGTGTTCGCACTTGGGCTGCGCGGAACTGATCCAGTTTTGCTATGGCTGCATCATCATCACTGGCACGGAATGTGGCTACCACTGCACCAGACCGTCGGTCGTAAAATTCATACTCTCTGCTGGTATCAACTCCGTCATAAGGACGTACAGGTTCGGCATACATGGCACGTCGGTATTCGTTGCTAAACACACCCCATTCTTCGGCGGCTTTGTCTAATGCTTCTTCTCGGCTAGAAGCCACAACTTCGATTACGGCACCGTTGGCAGCATTTTTGCCTTCTTTGTACACCCGCCACCACATTGGGCCTGTTTCTTTGCCACGCTTGACACCACGTTCTAACTGTGCTTGACGCACAAAACTTTTCAGTGCTGCCTTGGGCAACTCGCCTGCGGCAAATTTTGCAAAGTATGATAAGGGATCTTTTTCACTGTGAACATCCAACAATTTGTACAGTTTCTTTAGATATTCTTGGCGATACGCTTTAGGATCCACGGCTGCACTCAGGGCCACTGTGAATCTACGCAGGGTGTTGTCGATTTCTTTGAAGTTATCATTCAACCAATCGCCCCCGGGTGAACGGAATTCAATGTAGCCATTTTTGGGGTTGATTGATGTGTATTTGTCTGTGACGCCTGAGTGTATGGCCTTGCTGGCCAGTTGATCCATGCCCTGTCGCATGCGTTCCAACAGTTCTTCTGCCTTGTCAGGATTTTGTTTCACTGCTTTTTGTATCTTGCCCATGGCTGACTTGCAATAGGTATTGCCAGCACGTCCAAAAGATTCCAACACATGCTCATCGCCCAGCAACAGGGCCAGTTTTACATAGTCCAATTGACTGAGGTCGCCGGACCAGCCAGGTACTGACACGTTGATATGCAGGCCGGTTGAATCGTTGGTATAACAACCAGTACGATCAGCCCAGGCTTTGACCTTGTTCAAATCACTCAGCAGTTCTTCTATAGGCAAGGGCGGGCTTACAAACTCCAGGCCTCGATCGTCGTTGTCATCAACATCAATACTGCTGTCAGGTTCTACAATGTATTCCAAGTTTTTGGTGCTGGGTCGTTCAACTCGGCTGCTGTGATAACTGGTGCTGGCTAGTATTGGGCGGCCCACTGCGTCTCTAAAACTGTCAGCAATATCTTCAATGCTGGTTTCGCCACGGCCGGGGTTGGTCCAGTGCGGCCAGTTCATTGAGTAGGCATTTTCAATACTACTCATGCGGTCTAGGTCTTCGTCATCCAACCAGTCACTTTCGTCATATGACTCTTGATTTTCTTCTCTGTACTCATCAAACGCATCACCACTGCTGCCGGCATCGGCATGCATAGCAGCGATGTATTCTTCTAGTGCTTCTTGACGAGCCTCACCTTCCAGGCCTTCAGGATTCCACTCAGATTCGTCCACGTTGTTGGGCACCCATTCTTCCAGATATTCCTCGCCATGGCGTTCCCAGTCTTGATAGACCTTGTCCATCAGCCAATCACTGAAATCACTCTGCATTCTTTCACGCATGCGTTCTACGTCTCTACGACCGTTCCAATCACCATCATAGAAAAATTGCACAGCATCTTCAATGCTACGGCAGCGTTCATCATAGTCATAGTCAGGTTCTTGATCACCGTCGTCGTTGCCTTCGACGTTGGGCACACACATTTCAAATTCCATGCCGGCCAAGGCACCAGTTTGCGCACTCAATTTGCGCAGACTTGAGGGGCTCATGGTTATTTCAAACAAGTTTTCTTGTTCTTCTGCGAATTCTGCAAACTCACGCAACAAGTTTTGTGCATCAGGTTGTAGCAAGCCTGGCTCACCATTGCGTCCAGTTTTCAATGCCAACTTGTTGGCTTCTTTGCCCACCTGCCCAGGTTTGATATCCACACTCAGTGCCATGGCATACTGTGGCCGGGCTGCTTCTCGTTTGTTCTTGGGAATATAGCCCGAAGCATTTTCTGCCAAGGGTGCTTGTTCAAAATCTTCTGGGTGTGCGTTGGCCCAGTCGCGCATGATGATACCTGCACGAGCATTGGCATCATTTTCCCAGCGACTGCCAGTTTCACCTGCATCGTCGGGCAAGTGCCCATGTTGTTGGTTTTGACTGCAATGCACCAGTTCATGTGCCACTGTACGCAACACATCCAGGATGTGGCGGTTGGGCATGCTGACATTCAAAGTATGACTGTCAGGGTCGTAACGACCAAAACTGTGATTGTGTACACTCCATTCGGGATCAGTGTGCAAGTGAATTTCTGGCATGGGGTCAATACCCAGTTCTGTGGTCACATGTTGGATGAAGTCACGTACTTTGGTTTCAATCTCGTCATCTTCATTCAAAAACATTTGAGTGGTAGGACTGACTCCATCAGGAGTAGATGCTTCAACCATTGTCGAACCATACCCATAACGAAATCTCTTTCGTGGCTCTTCATGCAGACTGAGTTCACGATCTTGCAGTGCTGTTTTAGCATCTTTCAACGCACCAATGCAGCCGCTGTTGCGCAACATTTTGAAAGCAATGTTTTCACAGCCAAACTCACCATGTTGTTCGAGTCCCGCTTGACGCATGGTTTTGATCTTGTTCCACAATGTGGTCACAGCGTCGATATTTTTGCTTTTGACGGCAGCGTGAATTCTGGCATCCAGGTCTGCAACCTTGTCACGCACACACGCATCATCTATTTGAGCACGTTTGCGTTGAGGTACCTGCAACCATTGGTTGTCTTGAATTGAATAAATGCCTTGGCTGTGATGTGCTTGATCACTAGGCTGTACATATAACTCTACATCCGCACCACCAATCTTTATATTGTGCTCGTCGTTGTATTGATATTTTTTAGCGTTGAACAGTTCCTGATACACAGGATCATCAGGCATCTCAACCACAAGATGCAGGTCAATGTCTGAATTTTTTGTATATGAATAGGCTGCATTTGAGCCTGATATAGTGATGTCTTGAACGTTGAGATCATCCACGCCCAGGAATTCTTGAAAATCCGCAGCAATGGCCAGTAATTTTTCACGCACTTCAGGCAGCAAGTGCTCGTCTCGCCCCCAGATTCTGGGATTGAGACGGCGGTGAAATTTTACTGCGTCTGCAAGATTATAGGAGTCTAGTTCGTTGATGTTCATACGAACTATATTTACCGTTACTCAACAGTTGCTGGTTTCTTGCTCTTTTTGCTGGATGCCATCACTGTGGGTTCAGGCACAGGCGGCGGTTCTTTGGCTAGATCGTGTCCTTCAGCAGGTTTGCCAGTGATTTGTTCTGGCTGTGACACAGGTGTAACTGTTACTGCACTGGGTTCAAACATCTGTTTAAGGTCCTTGTACAGTTGTTCGTGTGTGGCATAGTCAAATGTGTAAGTGCCCACGTGACGCAACAGGATACGTTTGTCCACCCATACTTGTCCACCAATGTCGCGCCAGTTTTCGCAGAAAGTCCAATCTTCACTGTAGTAGCGGTTCTCACGCACAGCAGTGTCAAAGTAGGTTTTCATATAAGGGTTGAGTTCCACAGGCAAGCCAATGTCGTTGTTGAACGGCTTGGTGGCAGGGTGTGCATTTAACTTTTCAAACACATCACGCTTGATCAACAAGAAACCTGTGCCGGTTTTGGTAACTTCGATCAAGTTAGCACCAGGCTCTTCCACTTGTCCAGGAATGCCATTCACACACCATTTGACCGGCAAGCTCTTCATAGGGTACAATCCGCCGATTACATCTTTTTGTGCATCCAGCATGACCAACAGGTGCCAAGGTTCCCAACCAATGTCAGCGTCAATAAACATCAAATGTGTTGACTCTTTGGTGTATAAAAATTTAGCGGTAAGTGTATTACGTGCTCGGCTGATCAGACTTTCATTGGTCATGGTTTCCACTGTCCAGTCAATGTTGAGTTGACGACATAGGTTGGCCCATTTCACAAAACTCATAAAAGTTTGTTCTGTTAGTTGTCCACCATAACAAGGCATACAAATATGCACTCGTGTGGTACGCAAATAGTCAATGTTTACTTGAATGTTTTGCTGATTGGTTTGGGCAGGATCGGTTGGTGGCGTGGTAGTCACCGGTGCTTGGTCTGACATGGGTTCTCCGTTAAAAATTATGTTAGTATTTAAAGATTATAACAGCGGGTGTTATTTTTTACGACCGACATTCTTCAATGTAGTCTTCGTTCATGTCTGGATCATGCGGTAAAAAGTCTTTGAGCCTGATGGGTTTACCTTCTGGATCTTTAATAAACTGCTTGGGAATGGTATAATCAGGGCCTCCAACATCCGAAAAGTTTGGCACAACACGATCCTGCGATGGTTGATTTTCTGGCCACTGTTCAGGCGGTATTACTTTGCCTGAGGTATAAGGTTTTTCAAATGCTGATTTCAGAGCATTATACTCAGGATATTTTTGACTCATGTGCAAATCTTTTATCTTTGAATGTATGTCTGTGCCCGGTTGAATCTGTTGATCTTTGTAGTAATAGTCCCAATCATATTCTGAGTCGTCTTTGGGTATTGCTTTAATTGTTCCAGACAACTGCTCTTGTTCTTTTAGTCGTTGACCATACTGATTTTTGTCTGTTGGTCCCACAACTAGATATTCAGGATGCATGTTGGGATATTTTTGCATCAGTCTATCAATCAATGGTTGCACAGTTGAGTAAGGAATATTGTGAGCTACATTCTGCACTTTGCCTTGATGCTGTAGTTTTGGCGGAACATAGTACAAGTTGACTCGGATTGTGGGATCAGTAAAATGCAACTTGGCTTCGTCCACAGGTTGGTTGTATCTATCTTGATATGTGGCGTGCATGCCACCAGTCACGCCGGTACCAGCAGTGATGCCGTCCGACTCGTAAGTGGCTGCCCAGCCTTGATTTTCAGCAACTTCTGTGCCAATAGCGTTGTCTAACATTTTGACCACATTAGCGGCCAATTTAGGATTGGCCTGTGTTTTTGGATACAAGCTCATTACCAATGCAGTTTTTCTACGCTCATCCAATTTAGGCCAAGCAGCACGTATCTCTGTGGCCGAAGTCATACCTGGACCAAACTCCACTGTGGGCAAGTAGGCCATGTAAGCATGTTTTGCAAATGGTTCTAGTTTTTTTGCACCCAGCAATGGTTGCAAGTATGATGGCTCGCTGTTCTTTTTAACTCCACCGGCTCGTGGTGGTTTGTCTGCGTCTTTTTCACTGCGAACAAATATCAACTGATCTTTTTGGGGATTGTATGGTGCTGTGATTTCTGCAGCCTGGAATGGGCTTTTGACACGCATGAATCTGCCACGGTCAACCCCGGCCAACTGTGCTAGTTTTTCTTTGACTTGAAAGGGAAACGGGCGTGTGCTGGTATCATCAGTGGCAGCAACATACACGTCGGCGCCAGGGAAGGCTCGTTGCGCTGATTGATACAGGGCCAAATGTCCTGCATGAAAAGGGTGAAACCCACCGGGCATGATTACTACAGTTGTCATAAACTGTATTTAGCGTCACATGTTTTCCAGCAACCATAGGTAAATGGGAGTGGAAAATTCAAAACTGATTGTACCATTACAGCCTGCAACACCATGAAATGTGTCTGCGATTTCAGACTGTGTACCATTGAAATCATGTGTATACACGCACTTGTCTAAAAACAATTGATTTACATCAATATCATCAATGACAACATTTGATAACTGCAATGTGGCGTCTTTGACAATGTTACCTAATTCGTCAATTTTGGTGTGCTCGTGCGTTTTCCCACAAATAATCACACTCAGTTTATGTTCACCGTCATCGTCGTTTATAGCGTGTGAAAATTTGATTTTTTCTTGAACATGATCAATTTTTAACAGCACAATGTTGTCTAGTAAAATTTCCACACCCAATGGACATTCAGAGTCTGATGTATCTATATCAAATGATATGTTTATAGTTTCCAATTTTACCTCAAATTGAGTTTAGTAAGTGATAGTAACTGAGTTGATAGTGCCGCCTGAAAACCCTTCAACACGCACTCGCATCCATGTAAAGTTGCCAGTGATGGTAGCAGGATGATAGTCAGTGAGTGGGATGGTACTTCCGTCGCCATAAATGTATGTGTTAAACCAATTGGCTTCAGCAGGATTTTCGTCCAAACAAGCATCAAGGTACATGTCGCCTTCAAAATCTGTGACTGAGAACGTAATAGTCTGCACGCCACCGCGTCCGCGATAGTAGTTGGCAGCAGTGACAGGATCACTTGACCAGTCTTGACTTGACCCATCATAGTTGCCCGAAGGCACACCATACTCAGTGGTCGCAAGAATGGTCTTTGTGGTCATTAGGCTTTGTCCGCTTCTACAACAACACCTGCACCTACCAGCTCTTCAGCCACTGATTGCAAGGCAGCAACGATGTCTGTGGTAGCAATTTCGCTGCCAGCATCGGTATCTTTGACCAATTTTGAGAGTTTGATCACAACTACTTCTTCGTGTATTTTAGCCATAGTATATTATTTAGTCGTTTCAATGGGCAGAGTCTTTCTTACAATGCCCGGCATCACCAGGCTGATCATGGTGCCTTCGTTGGGGTGATCATGGTCCACAAAGTAGTGGCTTCGGCTGTAGTTGAGATTGGCCATATAGTACTTGGGTCGAGCCTCTAACCACGCCATCAATGCACCGCAGGGACGCAGGGTTCCCTCACGTGCTCGCAAAAAATCCAGCAACAAGTTTCGTTGATCCAGACTGTATTTGCGTTCTCGCAGATAAGTTCTGTAACCGTGTTTGGATTCTTGCAACTGTACGACACCTGAGGGTTTGGTGATCATGGCTTGACGCACTAGATGTAGTCGAACACCGGGATTGTCCAGTTCGACAAACTGATCAGCCAACCGGCGATTGTTGGTGTACAGGCTCAACACATTGAAACTGATCACTGCTTTGTATGTGCCGGCTTGTTCCAACAAGATATCGCGAGTTTCACGCAAGGCAAGTTCTTTGGCTGTACCTTCCCAAACATCTCGGCCACGATTTTGATAGGCGCCACCACGGTCCATTTCGGCCCAGTACTTGGCATTGCGAATGGATGCCTCAAATCTCACAGGCTGCAGATCGCGTAAGCAACTAGCATCTGAGATGTTGAGGGTCACACAATATTCGTACTGGTTATAGTACAGACTGCTACGATCGTCTTTTTCAACTTTATACAATAATAATCCCCTCAGAGTTCACAATGGTCACAGCATCTTGCTCAATGTTGAACTCTACTGTATCTTCAGTCATCACAGCAGTGATGGTGCAATTTTCCAGTCGATCAAACAGGATCTTCTTACTCAGTGGCACACGAATCAGTTCATCAATCTTACGACTCAGTGGACGTGCGCCCATCTTGGAGTCGTAGCCTTTGTCAGCCAAGTAGTCAATCACCGGTTCAGTCAGCACCAGTCTGATGTTTTTGTGTGTCATACTGGCTTTGAGTTCGTCCACGAACTTGACCACAATCTTCTTGATGGCCAAGGTGTTCAGTTTGTTGAACTTGCAAATCTTGTCAATGCGATTGCGCAGTTCAGGACGGAAGAAGTCTTTCATTGCACGGTCTTCTTCTCCTGACTTCTCCAATGATCCAAAACCAATGTTGTTGGTGTCATTGGCTTGAGCACCCAAGTTTGATGTCATAATAATGATACAGTTTTTCACATCAACTCTTTTGCCATTTGCACTAGTAATGTGCCCCTCGTCCAGCATCTGCAACAAGATGTTGGTGACATCACTGTGTGCTTTTTCAATCTCGTCAAACAAGATAATAGCATAGGGATTCTTGCTGATGTCTGAAATTAACTTGCCGCCGCCCACGTTGCCATCTTCAAAGCCCACATAGCCAGGAGGCGCACCAATCAGGCTTGACACTGTGTGTTTTTCCTGATACTCACTCATGTCATAACGCAACAGTTTCATTTCCAAGTGTTCGCCGAGCAGTTTGGCTAACTCAGTTTTGCCTGTACCTGTGGGGCCTAGGAACAGGAAACTGCTAATAGGACGCCGGGCATTGCCAATACCAGCAAAGTTGATGTACACACGTTCCAGCACTGAATCCACTGCTGAGTCTTGTCCATACAACTTCTGCTTGATATTGCTTTCGAGATCCACAATCTTTGCACTGCGTTCATTCTGTAAGCGATCCACAGGTACACCTGCCACACGGCTTACTTGTGCTTGAATCATTTCTTTGGTGACTGTGACTGTGCCCGCATCCTTTACACGCTCTCTAGCACATGACGCATCCAACAAATCAATGGCTTTGTCAGGATTCTTACGATCATGAATGTATCGATTGGCCAGTTCAACAGAGGCCATGATAGCATCTGTGTCAATCATGACGTCATGAAATTTTTCCAATCTGGGGCTTAACCCAATCAAAATCTTTTCTGTGGTGTCCTGATCGGGTTCGTCAATGCTGAGTCTGTAGAATCTACGCATGAGTGCGCGATCCTTTTCAAATGATTCGTAGTATTCTTCCCAGGTTGTACTAGCAATTACTTTCAAGTGGCCTTTGGTGATTGCAGGTTTCAACATGTTGGCAAAGTCTAGACTGCTTTGTGAACCTGAACCAGCACCTTTCATAGTGTGTGCTTCGTCAATAAACAGGATACATTTTTTCTTGGTTTCCAAGGCAGCAATCACAGCCTTGAATTTTTCTTCAAATTCACCACGATACTTTGATCCTGCCAACAGACTACCAATTTCCAAACCCCATACTTCGTGGTCCTGAATGAATTTGGGCACACGGCCAGCAACAATTTCCTGTGCAAGGCCGTCCACAATGCAGGTCTTGCCCACACCAGGATCACCCACCATGAGCACGTTGGCTTTGAAACGTCGTGCCATTACTGTGATCATTTCGTGCAGTTCGGTTTGGCGACCAATAAGTGGTTCCAACTGATCTGCTTGTGCCTGTGCTGTTAAATTGGTGCAGTACTCGTTCAAAATGTCGTTGGCCTGATTGGTATTCATCCGGGCTGTTTCGGCGGCTGTGTAATTTTTGCTGTAGAAATCAGCAAATTCAGTTTTCTTCACACCATATTTCAGCAAGAAGTAGTGTGCATGGCTGTTGGTTTCGGCCATGATGCTCAAGTACAGGTCCAAAGTTGTTAGTGTTCTACGACCAGTGAACATAACCTGCACATTGGCACGATTGAACAGTCGTTCTAGTGTCTGTGTTTTGCGTGGTTGCAAATCTGCATCAGTCTTGACCAAGTGTTTCAATCCATCAAGATAGGCCTCAATTTCTTGATCCATTTGTGTAATTTCTACACCAAAACGATCCAGTGTTTTACGAAAAGGTGTATGCCTGATCAGGCTCAACAACAAGTGTTCGGTGATCACATATTCATGATGTTTGTCTCGCGCAATTTTCACTGCTTGTTCAACAATATGTTCAATTTCGGGATTATTTTGCATGTGGGTCCTTGAGTTGTCCTATGGGTTATTATATGCTATTTTCATATTTGGTGCAACCTGGGCTGTGCCAAAATATTTATTCTTGGTGCTTTTGGATGGCATCAATGATTTCGGGTGCAATTTGATCAGGCAAAAAAGTCTGTATTCGAATCAAAATGTCTCCTATATGCCCTGCTCGATCCCGCAAGCCTTGTGCTTTGAGTCGTAATACAGTACCGGGCTGTGTGCGTTCTGGCACACGAGTGCTGAGTGTTTTTCCAGTTAAAGTGTCAATGGTAAGTTCGCCGCCTAGAATTAGATTCCAGATATCAATTCGAACTTCTTGTATCAAGTTCAACCCATCTCTCTGCCATTTGCGATCAGGATTTATTTTGAATTGCACCACAAGATCTGAGCCACCAGGTCCAATTCCTTCATATTGCACATTGTCGCCGTCGTTAATGCCCAAGGGTATGTCAATTTCTACTGCACTGACTCCGGCTTGTGTGCCTAGACTCACGGTGCGTCGACCACCAGTGGCTACATCCAACAAAGTAATCCAAAGTGTCATTCTTACATGACTGCGTCTGGGATGTTGTTGTGCAAATCCCCCACTTGGAAAGCCACCTTGTCCAAACATGTTAAAAATATCATTGATGTTTACACCGCCGTTGAATCCCGAAAACTGTGGTCTGGGATTGTCATACTCAGCACGTTTCTGCTCTTCGCCTAACACAGCGTAGGCTGCTTGTATGGCCTGAAACTTCTGTGTGTCGCCACCTTTATCGGGATGATGTTGACTGGCCAGCCGACGAAAGGCTCGTTTAATTTCGTCAGCAGTGGCAGTTCGAGAGACGCCCAGTGTGGCGTAGTAGTCGGTCATAAGAAAGGTCCTGTATGTTTAATTATACAGGACCCTGGTGTGGAGGTCAATTATTTCTTTTCAGGTACTTTGGTGCCTTCAAGTTTCTTGTGTACTTTGATTTTTTTACAGTCTTGTTTGGGTTTGCCTGATTTATCCATTACGACCTTGCCAGTTTTGTCTAATTTATCTTTACATACTTCTTTGATTTGTGCTTCGGCGTGAGCAAGGTTAGCCAGGAACAACAGGCCAATGCCAACTAGGATGGGTAATATTGAATATAAACGATTTTGCATGATGTTTTCCTTTTAGATTTCTGGGAAAGCAGGTTCAGGTGGCGCTTTCTTTCCGCCAAAGCCTGTGGTAACTGCTGGGGGTGTGTCCACTGGTGGAGCAGGTGGAGGTGCTGATGCTACCACCGGAGCAGGTGCTGGTAGTGGTACACCAGATGCTGTGGGGGCAGGATTGACTGCAGCGCCTGCAATCTTTTCTTGTGTGCGACCAAAGGCAGCAATACCTAGCACAGCACCCATGGCCAAGTGGAATAGTCCTGCGCCTTGCAAGGTCAGTGGTTGCCATTGAGTGATGGTAGTGTGTTGAAACATCTGCAACACTGACCACAGCACAGGGAATACTGCCATGTCCAGGGTACATACCAACATGTACATCCATCCCATGGCTGGACGCCATTTTTTCTGCATCCAGTCTTCGTCTTTCTTTTCTGGTTTTTGTTCTTCTGCCATGTCAGGCTCCTTTTAGAATATTTATGGTTTTTGCATACAGATAACTGCTGTGTATTCTTTAAACAACTTGTATTTAAATAATAAAATGCGTAAATCCTTTGTTGATCGTCTTATAAAATACTTAGAAAATGTTGCTGTATGGTCATTCATGCTGACCGTGGGTTTGATTTTTATTGTGGCCGGCGCAGTGACTTTGACCTTTGTATGGGTATACACCCGACATTAATATTTTCTTGGATGATCAATTAACCACTGCTTTAACTCATCTAAGTTTAAATCACCATCAAAGTGTTTTTTGAATCCCCGGTAAAAACGTATTTTTTCAGGGTCACCGTCAAAGCCGGCTACAATTTGCTCTTCTTCTAATTGTGCTCGCTGAAACTCTGGCAAGAACTCTTGATAGGTGTAATAGGCAAACAACACAAAACAGGCCAGCACCAGCACAATGGCAAAAAACGCATTCAAGTACTCATGAAATATGATTAATACAGCAGGTATTGCAAACACAGCAAGTATTGTGCCCATGACCAACAACAGAGTTTTAGCGACTGGATTCATTTTGTTCCGCCTCACGCCGACGTTGTTCTAAAAATTGTTCGTAGTCTTTGAGTTTTTTCTGTTGCTCAAACCATTCTTGTTTTTGTACCGCAGCCAAGGTGTCTCGGTATTGAGTGGGGTTACCCCAACGACGTTGCGCATCATAGGCTACCCACATGAAAAATCCGCCCATGATGAGAATCAACACAAGAATAGCAATGCCTAATGCAAATTCAAATTGATACTTGGCCATGCGTTGCCGGCGACGATGTGCTTTTTCTAGTTCACGTGCCATGAGAACTCGTTGTTCTTTGCCTAGTTCTTTGGTCATGGCCTCTACTTCAGTGAACAGCGCACCCAGTTCAGGTGGGCTTTGATAAATCATGAGTTCACGCAGTTCAGTGCCCATTTGTTCCAGTTGCTTTTTCATCAACACACGTTTCAACGCACGTTTGGCCAGACTGTCACCACCACTGTATACTTCAGTTTTGCTACGTTTTTCTTCATCTTCCAGCACTGCTAAACATTTGAAATAGTTGTCGTAGTACTGTCCCAAGGCATCTCCAATCTCTGTGTAGATATTGGTGCTTTCTTCACTGCGTTTGTTTAGGTCTTTGACCCGGGCTTTTTCTTCGTTGAGTTGTTTGACAGCAGCGTCAGGCACAGGCTTGCCATCGTACTTTTTGTGAAACTGATTGTCAAGATCTTTAAGTACGCCTTTTACATCGCCCGCAGCGGATTTGATGTCCTTGTACAGTTGACATCCTTTTTTCACAGCCTGAACTGCACCGTTGGCTAATGCAAATAGTGTTAGTGGATCCATCTTATTATAACTCATGCCACTTCGATGGTGGCTATGAGTATTTAACGGATCTTGTGCTAGATTAAGTGCGTGTTAGATGAACGGAATCCACAGCCAGATACCCTGGCTCAACAGCACTGTGCCAATCACAGCCACAACTTCACTTATTCTGTACATGGTGTTGTTCACACTCAAAATGCTGGCACTCAACAGCACAATGGCCAGTTGAAATGCCAGGGACGCAAATGTCAACCATGGCGAGTGTCGGGTGGCTTCATCACGTGCTGCTTCATAGGCCTGTGCCTTTTGCAACAGTTCACGTTTGCCTTCGCCCTTGGCAGGGTCACTTTCGTAACGTGCAATTTTGGCTTCGAGTTCTGCTCGACGCTGAGGATTTTGAGTTTGTTCTAACTGTCCTTCGGCAATGCTTTGCTTGATACTTTTGCTCTGATAGAAAGCATAGGTGTCTGTGGCCTTGAGCATGTTCTTTAACACAGCACCTGAGTAACTGTTGCTAAAGTAAGTGGTCACAGCCATGAACAGGGCCATGATCACAATCACTAGGCCTGCTTTGTCTTTGATTGCTGCTTCACGTTCGCTACGTGACAGTGGTTTGGGTTGTGTTTGCTCTTCAGCCATGGTATTCTCCTTTAGTATCCAAATCTTGTTCGGTATTGATTGTATAGACCTTGTATGTCTGCCAATGTCAGTATACCACTGTAGGCTTTGACAAAGCCTATGTCAGCGGTTTGCACTTCGCTGCCTGCGGATCTGCTGAACATTCGCAGTTGATTGAAGCCGCCGCCAGCACCATTGGTACCTGTGAACAAGTAATTTGTGGGCAAAGTATTAGTGGCGCCCCATATCTGTCCTGTGCTGGTAGAGGTATTCCATGTGGCCCAGCCAAAGCGCCACACAAGGTCAGCACCAGTGGCAGGCAAGTTCACTGAGAAGTTGGGATAGAATGTGTTGGGGTTGCCGTTGTACAATCCCATGAGCCAGTCTTTTGATGCTTCGCTTTGTGTGTTCAGCAGTCGTCCACTGGATGTGGCTATGCGTCTGTAGGCCATGAATACTGAATAACTTTGCCCAGTAACCCAGTTGGGTCCACCGTAGATTACATCTGTGCCTGTAGCGTTGCTTTTTCTAAATAATCCACCATTGTCAGCCTGCCAAGAAATACTAGCACCAGCATTGGCCACAGTGATAGCATAGGTACCTGTGGCATCCAATGAACCGTTTGTGGGCACTGCTGAATAGTTGGCAGCATCTAAATCATACGACAAGGTCACACTTGGTGCAAATCCCTGATCTATAGTAATCCCACCACCTATACTAATGCCGCCGCCAATTTGTATTGGCATGTTATGCTCCCATGATGTGTAATGCGTGTTCGTAGTGCTTGATACGATCTTCCAAACCAATGTAACCACCATTGATCTTCTTGGTCATTTTCTTGATGTCGCCGGCGTCGGCTTCCACATTCAAGTTGTTGCTTTCCCAGAACCAGCAGGCACTTTGTGCGGCACCTTCAAATGTGCCCAGGTACTCTGCGGCTTCTTCTGGGGAAATTTCCAAACTGGCAGCAAAGTTTTCGTAATTGCTTTTGCCAGTAAGTTGGATCAGCCCACGTCCGCAGTAGCGATACCCGTCACCGGAGTGCTCGTCACCGTTGCCCATGCGATTAGCGTAAACTCTGTTGGCAATCATTTCAGGCTTTTTAGCATAGGCCTGTGCTAGTTCATCTGTGGGAAAATACTTGCTAAAAATTTTACGCAGACTTTCTGCTTTGTAGTTCAAGTTTTCTTTGATGAACCGGAATCCGCCTGACTCATGTGCGCACTGTGCTATAAAGGCAGCAATGCGTTCGGGTGTGTTGATCTCATAGTCGGGTAATAATTGGTCTAATGCTTCATACCAGTGTTCAGCATAGGGTATGCCGGGCACCATTTGTTTTAGTTGACCGATTGTTAGTTCCATTTGTGGCTCCTTATTTTATGTTGTTGAATATTTGTTGTTGTTTTTGATACCACTCAATCCAGGCATCTGTTTTCACAGCACATTCATAATACGTGCCATAGTTTACTGTGACAGTTTTTGTGATGTCACTTAACTTGGCATCTTCTGCTAATTTTTGCAGTTGTGGACAAGGGGTCATTGCTATGTTACCCGGTGCTTCAGGAAACTTGGCAGTGACAGGTACCACAGTACTGCAACCGGTGAGTAGCAATGATAACAGTAGTACTCGCATCAGCAGTTCCAACGACGACGTGCTTTGCATATTGCTTTGTCTGGAGTCTTGGAACACGAAATGCTGTGCATCTTCATCTGTCCACGACTGCGACTGCAATAACTTGATCTACGCTTGCTGGCCTTGCTACCACGCTTGAGTTTACTAGGCTTGGTAGTAACTGCTGTTTGTAGTTTACTGCCTGGATGTTCTCTGCGATAAGTTTTCACTGCTTTGCGACTCATGCCATCTGTTTTGTCACGGTTGTTGGCTTTTTGCCAGGCTTCACTTTCCATGATGGGCTCTGATGTCACAGCAAACACATACAGTTCATCTTCTGACAGTGTTTCTAAATCTTCCCAGATCACTTCAGAATCCACACCGTTGTGTTCGGCCAGGCGTTCAATGATTGATTCAATGAGATCAAACTCTTCAGCCAACTCTGCACTCTCGCCCATGTGCTTGGGTTTTATGCCCGCATTTCTCATGGCTATGGCTTTTGCAGCCTGTCGTGGATGTGCCGATTTGGCTTCTGTAATAATGTCGTTAATTTTCATTTGGGTGCCTCTGCTGCACTGTTGTGTGCTTTGATAAATTCTTGTGGTATTTCACACTGGCCACCTGGGGCAAACTTTGTATCATACTGTACAATTTCCCGGTCAATGTATTTGGTGATAGTTTCGCCACGAGTTCGTATAACCTGTGTTTTTGTAACAACTTTGGTTACAATTTTTGTGTTGGCTTCTCGGCTCTGTGCTTCAGCAGCCGCTACCTTGGCTTCTACTTCGGCCACACGTTCTCGCCATTCCATTTCGATAGCATAGCCACCGCGCCAGTATACGCCTATCACCAGCAGTGCGATGCCCAGAACTTGTGCGGGTATCCGGTATTGGTTTATGACAGGTATGCGTTTGATAAAAAATGCTGTCACAGTCAGCAAGATGCCTGCCAACAACACCGTGTTGCAGATCCAAAGTATGAGTGTGTCCGGTAAGAAGTGTAAAATCCACATGTGATTATTTAGCGGGCCAGGCGCAGTAGATCCTGTGAGTTGGTTGGCAAACAATCTATGCTGTCTGTGTCTAATAAGATATTGTGTTGATATTTTAATGCATAATAAAGGTACACTTCGTCAAACAAATCAAAATTCAAATTGCTCCAATCACAGGTTTGATTGTTAACTATGCAGTTTATAATTTTACTGTGTTCGACGTCTCTATTGCGAGTTGTTTGTCGCATAGTCCACTGATCCAAAACAAAATCCAATGGCAAATTAGATTGCACTTTGAAATATTCAAATATGTTTTGTACTGTTTGCTTTGTGCAATCTCGTAGTTGATCTAAAGACACAAATTTAACATTGGGCAATTGTGGGGGCAATTGCGCCCAATGACTCAAACTGTCAAATGTTTCGTAATGTATTGCTTGCGCCATCACTGTGCGCAGTTGCCCAGGCCTGAGTTGATGTGCATTTACGCAGTTAAAATTTTCTAACAATGTTTGATACCATGCACGACTTTGATAATAATTCATTTGCACCCTAGCACGTTGTACAGGATCTATTGTGGTCAACCAAGGGATATCAGGATGAGCATGTTTGATTTTTCTATCAAACATTTCTTCGGTGTAAAATACTTTTTTGCAGTTGTTATGCCACCACCATATTTTACTAGTTTCAGTTGGATAAAGTACCAATATTTTTACCAATCGTTTATCAAAATATTCTATGTGTTGTAAAGTGGTCTGGTAATAAAAATCTTGTTGTTCATGTTTGTTGTAAAGTTTGCTGTTGTGGTCTACTGGAGGAATACAGGATACCACAGTAGAATTTTTAGTCAAAACAAATTCTTCAGTGTCTTGATCTGACACTAATAATTTGAATTGATCACTCAGCACATATTGATGACTGTTGCCATCAACATGGAATGGTAAATCTTCTGCTGAAGAAATATTGGGAGTATTGCACAGCCACTGCATAAATGTACCGTAACTGCCTGTGGGATAATAAACCAGTCGATTCAATTTAGTAAGTTTTGTATTTCTTGGGGTATCCAAGGTTGTGACATGCGCTCAGGATGCCACATGATGCCAGCGGTGCGTCCCTGGATCCAGGATTCTACATAGCCATCGGGGTCACGTGCCAGCACTGTGGCGCCTGGGGGTGGGTGTTCTATACGCAGAGAATGATAACTGTTGACCAGGTGCGATTCACCGTGATAATCAACTTCATGATAACTGTCCATGTGATCGTCAACGGGCACAACTGTGCCACCCAGTTTCTGTGTTAGGAATTGGCATCCATGACAAATACCTAACACAGGAAGATTGAGCAAAAACATCCAATCTGCTAGTTCATGTTCTACTTGGTTGCGTATGACATGATCATCGCCACCTGTGATGATTAGTGCGTCTAGATCTGTGATGTTTACAGGAAGTCTGTTTGCAATTGGAATGAGCGTATGTCCTTGCAAAAACTCGTACCACGAGTGCTCCAAGGAATCATACGCCCGATCTTGGTGAAACAGGACTCGTTGTGTGAGTCCTATCTTCATTACCAACCGTAGGCTTCGGCCACTAGTTGCTTGCCTGCCGCAGCAGCAGTGGTGTTCCGGCATGAAATGTCATACAAGTCCCGGCGCATTTTAGCGACCAACACTTCAACACGTTGTTGTGTGGCTTCGTCTTGAACCAATTTTTCCAGTTTCCAACCACCAATGTTGGCGTGGAAACCTTCGTCTTTGGCAATCTTGGCGTAACTAGTAGAGATGAACTCGTCTTCAATGCAGTCAGCCATTTGGTTCCATACAGCCTCAGCGCGGCCTTCAGCAACCAACTGATATGCTGCCAGGGCAACAGGATCAGTTTCTGCTTCGTACTTGGCCAACAAGCCAGCACCTTTGGCAGTGGGTTTGGCAGCCTCAGCAGCGATGGCAGCGGCTACGTCTAGCGGCTGACCAGTCATGTGCTCAATGACTTCTTTGACCATGCGGAAGTGACGGGCTTCGTCTTGTGCCTGACGTGTCAACAGTTCTAGTTCTTCTGTTGGGGTGTCAGCAGGCATGGCAGCAACTGCATTGGCAATTTCCACCATGTTCATGCGCTCGTTGACCATGCGGCCAACAAAGTGCTCGACTAATTCTTCTTGAGCAGGTTTGCTGTCGAAGTATTCTTTAACGTTATACTGGCTGGCCTTGAACAATGCTTGATTGTCCTCAACTAGTTTTTTAACAAATTGTTTTGCATCCATGGAATTCTCCTTAAGTGTATCGATACACGAATATTTATGTTATTCGGTGGGGTTGATTTGGTTTGCTAGGGGTAGGAATGTTCGGCGTAGTTCTTGGGCATGTTGCCGTAAACCATCTGGATCTAACTCTCGGCTTTCCACAAATACCAAGTTTTGATCCATCCATTCTTGGTATTCTGTAGTATTTATAGCCCGAGCAAATAAATCCGCATAATAGTCCACAATCACACGATCAGTGCGTGGCGGCAACACAATGTTCCAGGCAGCAAATATGTTGATGCCCGGGGCGATCTTTCGTAATAGTGGGATATTTGGCATTTGCGCTATTTTTCGATCACCAGTGATGCCAATGGCTTTGACCCGGCCTGCTTCGATCAAGGGACGGGCCACAGTCAAGGGCATGATACCAAACTCTGTGCCACCTGCACTACTAGCAACACTTTGCAATGCCTGTGCCGGCCCATTAAAAGCAATGTGCCGAACCAAGTTTTTATTGCCCCCGGTCTTCAGCATCAAATACTCAAATGTGATTCTATGTGCGCCTGACCCCACAGCCACAAACACGGGTTGTTGTGTGGTACGCAACAGTGTAGCAAATTCATCTGGAGTGTTGACTGCGCTGGTGGAAATAGCAACAAGCACTAAGGGACTTTTGCCTATGGTAAGCACATCCTCAAATGTGTTGTAGTCATACTTTTTGATGTCGCGCTGCCAAATGTCCTGGGTAACATATTGGCTCATGTGATTAAAAGCAGCAATGGTATGCCCATCTGGCAATACTTGCATCATGTGATTCATTGCAATCACGCTGTCTGCGCCTGCACGGTTTTCAACAACAAACGTAATTTTTTTGTTGGTGCGATTGATGATCTGTGACAGTTTTCTAAATGCTAGTTCATTGCCTGCACCAGGTGCATTGCCTATCACCACAGTAACTGGGCGGCTGGGTTCCCAGGCCAGGGCCATCATGGGAATCATTAATAACAGTAAGAGTAATCGTTTCATGGTAGTTCCTTTAAGATATTATCTATATTGTAGTCAAATGAGGTGATCCTCATGTCATATTCCCAACTAGTAGGAGGTACAAACATTTGGTCAGTGTCTGCAAACCGACTGCGCTGTACAGTGTCCATCCATATGGTAAAATCAGCGTCAAATATTACTCGCATGCGATTCAATGGTGCAATAAAATCAGCAATCACATAGTCAGCCTGGGCTGCATCAGCAAGATCTCGCATGCGTTGACTTTGACGTATGCGTCCTTCTGCACTGAAGTCCCAGTCATTGAACATACCTCTAACTTGATCTGCATTAAAATGTACAGAGTTCAATTTGGTTTGCAGTGACTTAGCCAGTGTGGTCTTGCCTGTACCACTCAAACCCATGATCAGTATGCGTTTCATCGCAAAAAATACATGTACACCAGCCCCGGGATAATAATGAAGAACTGGGGCAAGAAATTCAACATCAGAGCTCGCTCATTCCAGCGATAGCCCACATAGATCCAGCCAGCGGCTCCGATCATTTGCACAAAACTGTTCCAGGGCGTGATGCCCAAAACGTGTAACACCATTGCACATAATATGGTTATGGCACTGGCGTATTTGATATACCAAACATGATCTCTCATTTGAGCACCGTTACTAAAATATCTGGAAAAGTCTTCTTAATTTCAACCTTATGTCCAAATGTACTTTCAACCCATTCAGGTGTAAAGTGATGCCAAGTGGCATTACGACTGTGTGCATATTCAAGTATGCACTGATTCTGTCTTGTTATGGCTGCCAACATGCCTGTACTGTCCTGGTAAGCATTATAGCAAGGGTATTTGATTTGAAACCCGCCTGCTTCGTGCCACCATGCATATGACGCCATGTCTGGACGATACACCAACATGATCCAGTCTTTGGGAAAATAATGTTGTACTTGAGGCAACACATATGCCCAGTCATGACTTTTAATCAATCGTGTGCCACCAGGCTCAGTCCAGGCCGCATCAATATACTGGTCATTTAATCTACATTCCAGTTCCATACCTGGACCAAAGTAAGCACCTTGGTGTCCTGTGTAACTATGATGACTGTATGTACGTGCTGGTGTGCGGTCTGTGGTATTAAAACCTGGAATGGTTTCTAGTGTTTGTGCAATACCTGACCAGCGTGAGCCGGGCACGCCTGTTAGAAATATTCTGTTGGGAAGCATGTGTATAATTAATTATATGGACCAACACACCTTAGACAAATATTTCAGCACTCATTGGCACTCAAACATTGATCAATATGAATATTCTGGATGGGCACTTCTCCAAAAAATAAAACTAGGCGAATCAGTGCTGGATGTAGGCTGCGGCACCAATCCGTTTCGAGGACGCATTGCCAATCTAACCGGCATAGATCCTGCGTTTGATCAGGCTGACTACAAATGCACCATTGAAGAGTTTGAAAGCAATATACAATTTAATGTGGCATTTTGCCTGGGCAGTATCAATTTTGGTAGTGAGGAAACAATATTAAAGCAAATTGATCATGTGGTTCAATTGCTGACTCCGCATGCTAGAATATACTGGCGTTGCAATCCTGGACGTCAAGACCACGGCAATGAACAATGCAAGTCTATTGATTTTTTTGACTGGACTCCTGAACGGTTGCATCAATATGCTGACCAGTTTGGATTCCGTGTTGCTGATTTACAGCAGGACAGCAACAATAGAATCTACTGTGAATGGATTAGATAAGTCCAGCAGCAGCCTGTAGTGCCCGCATGTCAGGCCGGGTTTCGTGAATCTGTTTTACAGGCAACCCAGCGGCAGTGCGCCACTCATTCAAATCTGATTCGTGTGTTCTACGATACTCATCTGGAGTCAGCGGCACAGTGCTTGCAAATGCTTCTTCACTCCAAGGCTGTGTTTGATTATTATATCGCATTATCCAATCTTCAGGTTCATGTTCTGTGAGTGTAGTTAAATCATTAATCAATTCGGCCACATACTGTGGTGCAGCACTGCGGCGACGCATTTCCACATACACCAAATAGCGGCTGGGTTTGATTTCACCTGGGCTGCGGTCAGCATCCAGTACAAAATCATAGCCTTTTTCAAACCAGGCCACTAGGTCTTTGGCTGCTTGTTTGTCACGCACAAAGAAACTCAACACAATGATATCCTCATCATCGCCCATTTTGCCACTAAATTCATCCACATGAATGGTAGGCTTCATCATGCCTTCTAGGTCACGATATTGCAACCCTTCAAGCAGCCGGGACGGGTTGGAGGTCTTGTTGTAAGTTTTGTTGTGCATTTTGTGCCTTTGCATCACTTTGTGTGTCTTCTTTGTCTAGATCCTGCTCGTAGGCTGCGTCTAGTTCATCCAAGTCAATTTCTTGATCTTCCATCTCAATTGAGCCTGTACGGATCTCGCTCATGAGGCGCTTGGGCATGACAATCTCCACCAGCCACACAGGCTTCTCAACAATCTTGGCTTTCTTGGTGCCAGGAATGTAATCCGATGGATCATCAATTTTGATGGGGATTTTGATCTTTTGTTTTTTGTATGTGACTTTGCAATCAAATGGCAGCAGCCTTTTGCCGCCGCGTGGGTCAGGCATCATTTTTTCTGGCCACATAAATGTCACACCCACTGTGTATTTGCCAATGTCTGGGCCAGCAACTAATTCGCCAATTTCCCAGTTACGAAATGCGTAAATATCCATCTCGTCCAACACACGTTCAAAGTCCAACAGCGTGGTCAGACTGCCATCGCTCATGTAAATGTCACGAATGTTGTCAGCGACCTGCCAATAATCTTCGTGATTCTTGAACAGTTCTTTGTCGTTGGTGCCGTGTATGTTCTTTGTTTGCATAATGCATTATTTACCAAAGTTGTTGTGAGCGCACAATAGACTTAGGCCTGTGTGCTTTTTGCGGCCTGGTCAGTATTTAGTGACCAAGAATTAAAGAATACCACTCCGTTATCATCAAAATGCTGACCGTAAATACCTGGCCCTACAGGGCTTAGGAGAATCACACTTGAGTAGACAACGAGCAACAAAAGCACAAAAACGTATGAATCAGGCAGTAGAAAACACCATTAACTTTAACCAAGCGCCGCGGGCACAACCTCGCCGCATAGACTTGATCCCTCGAACACGAAATCAAGAGCGCCTGGTCATGGCACTACAGGACCCTGATCAACACATTGTCGTCACAGCAGGTCCCGCTGGAACAGGTAAAACGTACCTGGCGATGCTGGCTGCTGTTAAAAATCTAAGAGAAGGAGTATGCGATCGAATAGTGCTGACAAGACCCGCAGTGGGTGTAGAGGGCGAAAGCCATGGCTTTTTGCCCGGCAATTTAGTTGCCAAAATGGAACCTTGGACTCGTCCCTTATTGGATGTCATGCGTGAATACTATAGGCCACAAGACATCGTGGCCATGATTGAAGATCAAGTTCTGGAAATATCTCCTCTGGCATACATGAGAGGCCGAACCTTCAAAAATTCGTGGATCATCGCAGACGAAATGCAAAATGCCACACCAGCACAAGTAAAAATGCTGATGACACGCATTGGACAGAACTCTAAGATAGTGATTACAGGAGATGTGGAACAAGCCGATCGTGCTAGAGGGGACAATGGCTTGTACGATCTATGCGCTAAACTGGGTCAAACACCAGTGGCGGGAATTGCTGTGTGCGAAATGCAAACTCGTGACGTGCAACGCCACAGCATCATTGGGTCAGTGTTGAAACTCTACGCCGCTTAGGAGGTGATTATTGCGTAGATTTCCCGCCAATTTTTAACCACAGGATACGGGCACTCATGATTCATGTTGTGCCCGTGTTCCATTAATATGCTCTGCAAACCCAGATCATAGCCTAGGTCAGCATTTTCGGGCTTGTCTTCAATCCACCACAGACCCGAATTGGTATAAGGCTCCAGTGCCGAGTGTTTATCTGCACCAGTGGCCAAACATGTGACACCTGTAAATGCAGTCTTGCCAAACAACTTACGCAGGTTCATTTCTCTCAATCTACCAGCATTGACGTCTGTACTCAAACTGGTGATGCAGTGAAACACATAGCCATGCTCTTCGTGCAGGCGTTTCACATAGTACATGGCATCACGCAGCGGTGGCAAAAATCCAATTGCAGCCGACTCGTTGAACATTTTGATCAGTTTGAAACTCTGCTCTCGATCAATGCCGTAGCGAACACCAATATCGTATTCAAACTGATGTCCTTCCTGTTTGGCAAACCCGTGTTCTTCCATCCACACTGAGAACGCAAACTCCCAGTCTAACAATACACCATCTGCATCAACTAATATTAATTTCTTTTTCATTTTCTTTCCTGTGTAGCGGGACAACTAAATTGACAAACTGCGTGATCGTGTAAATTATTGTAAAACTCATTGAATTCTGTTTGTTGAAACAACCCGGTGAGTGTACGGTCTGCAATGTTGTACATTTTTTTGTTTTTACCAAATTCTGTCTTGTAATAAAATGCATAGTCAGATACAAAACAACAGGGACTGTAAAACCCGTTGGCCGAAATGTAATGACTTCTTTGATCATTGCAAACAGGATCAATCTGGATTGTGAGCCTTGAGTTTTTCCATTCTGCTTGATGTTGATATCTTGCATCTATGTGTTGATTGCCGCTGGGCATGAAAGACATCAACTGATAATCTACTCCATTGCGTTCGTCAAATCTGCTGCTTTGTTCAATTTTAAAAACATCAAAGCCCATGTTTTGACTGAGTTGTTCTGCGGCAGCAATGTCATTTTCATTGAAATTGAACGGAATGTATTTCCACACAGTTTTGCAAGATGCTTGTATACAAGCCTGCATGCCAATCAAAATTGATTGCCAATCTGCATTGATTCGATATTGTGTAAAATTTTCTGGCAGACCATCCACGCTAAAAATCACTGTATCTGCGCTGTCCAAATAAGAAACAGTGGTGTCCCACCAAGACTGATTGCGATAACTACCATTGGTAAACACTCGAAGCTGGGCACCGCGATTTTTAAAATATGCCACAAAGTCATGAAACTTGGGATGATATATAGAATCGCCTGTGTTGCCACACAAGGTAATGGTTTTGCCCTGCAAATCAACGTCTAAGAATTTTGCAACAACATCCAAATCTAAACTGTAATTTTTCCAATGGCGAGGCCATTTTTTAATCAACTGTGTTCTCAGGCAACCTGGACATTTCAACGTACACAGATTGGTCAGTTCAATGTGTAAACCATCTAAATCATCCAGCCGCATCTTGTTGGGGTTTGTTGACTTCAACTTCGTAGCCATTCTCGTTGAACAATCGCTCTATGGTGGCAGCATAGTGTTGATGGTAATACCCTGCAATGCGGTCAAAATCTTTTGGTACATCTGTGCCCGACATACTGGCTTTGATCACTTCTAATTTTTTAAAGTCAAGTATGACGTTGCAAGTTGCAATGTCGCGTTTTTTCAAGTTTTTGGCCACGGCCATGACTTCGTCAATCTTGCCGTCGGGTTTTTTGTAATAGGTTAAAAGTAAGTATCTCATTGAATGTTGCACAGTTCTACAATGGTTGCGCTCAAGTTGATTTCGTGATCCGCCACAAGGCTGTTATTGGCCGCACTGTTGCGTATGATTATAATGGCTTGGTCCTGGCGTTCGGGTGTTGTGCCCCACAAGTCCAAGTTGTCGTACATCCAGCGGAACAGGGCTTCCATGTCCTCACTGCGCACATTTTGGCACAACAATGTTCTGGCTTCACGTATTTTGCCACGTTTGAACATGTCCACAGCCGCCAACAAATAGTCAGATGTTGCGCCACCTTCGTCCCCATGAGGGGCTGACAACCTGCCATCCACTGTGTTCATTTGGCACAAGTTGATACACTTGCGCAGGTCTGGATATGTGGCCTTGACATAACTGTCCAAGGTATCCAGGTCAAACTCCACACTCTCTGTTACCAAGATGGTGGCCATTCTAGCAGTGAATTCTGTGACATCCACTTTCTCAATGTGGAATCCTTGACATCTGCTGTGCAAGGCCGGGATAACACGATTGGGATAATTGCAAGTGAGTATGAATCTGGCAGTGCTGGAGTAGGTTTCCATTACACCACGCAAGGCTGCTTGGCCGTTGGGAGTGATGTAATCTGCTTCGTCCAACAACACAATTTTAAAATCACCAAACGGCATGGTCTGCACAAAGCCTGTGATCTTGGCACGAATAGTATCAATGTTGTTTTCTCTTGACGCATTGATTTCCATGACATCAAACGGATCAATGCCTAGTTCATGTATCAGGATCTTGGCCAAGGTGGTCTTGCCCACACCTGGTGATCCAGAGAACAGCAAGTGTGGGATAGCGCCAGATTTGACCCAACCCTCTACCTGCTCTCGCTGTGCTTGGTCACGAAAAACATAATCCGCCAAAGTGTTGGGCCGATATTTTTCTGTCCATAACTGTTTCATGTTTTACCTTGATTTTAGTATTTTCCACATCTGTTGTTGTTCTTGTTCCAACAACCACTTTTCTTCACCAGTGAACGTACTGGTGTTTTTTAACATTTCGTCCACAGCAAATTTTACACGATACAAGTCTTGTTTGCAAGGCCAATTGTTCCAACCTGTGACATATGGATCCGTTGCCCCGTAATACATTTTTTGACATTCACCAATCACTTGGTCAACGTTCCAGTCAATTTTCATCGTTCTTTGCGTTCAACGTGAATAGCATCAGAGAATGTGACATCTGATGGTTTTTCATCTGCTGACATCAAGATATCTTTGGGGTCAATTTTGCGAATGGTACGTTTGCCTTTGTCATCTTCAATGTCCAGGCCACGTGTCCAACGTCCGTGTGCCACACAAATCCACTCACCTACCCGCACATCTTGCTGCTCAGGACCAATGGCATACACTCGCCCCCAGCGTGGACGAATACCTGAACTCTTGCCATTGTCGTTTAACAGCACAATACCGCCATTTGAAAGGCGTTCATCAAATACCATATCTTCTACTAACACTGAATCATTTAATGCTTGTAACTTGCTAACTCTATGTGCGCTGTATGCTGCTTTCATTAATCTAAATCCCATTTGTGTGAAGAAGTTTTTGCTTGAATCTGTTGTTGATATTGTTTATGCACCTGTTGTGGTCGGCTTTGAACTGGGTGATTGCCTTCATCCACAGCGTCACCACGAGCATTCACTTTCATATTGCCTACTGCACGTTCTTTTTCATTTTTTAAACGCAATGCTCCCATGTCCACAGGTTTGCCACGAGCACTTTTGTATACTTCTTTGGTCATGTCTTTCTCCTAAAACTCTATTTAACGCAAGAACTCTGTGGGATCTAAATCATAGAACATACTGTCAATTCTATGCACACCCAACAAGTACAACACGTAACTGGCCACACTGGACCCACGTCCTACTCCCCAAATCATGTGGTTGGCTGTCAACGTATCCACAAGATATTTGAGATAACGCAACAAATCAAACAAGTTGCGTTCTTGAAACAACAACAGTTCTTGACCACAGCGTTGCAGTCGAGCATCTGAGTCGCACAGGCTCAACACATATTCGGCAATGTCCAACTGTTTGTACTCTTCAGGCATGTGCCAGGAGTTCTGTTTCATTACATCAAACTCTTCCACAGTCATGTCTGTAAATGAGTATTCAATTAGTTCCGGCACCTGCTCTAAATATGCTGACGCTGTTTCTAAATTCACGCCTGACTCAACCAGCATGCCTTTCAAGCCATCTATAGTAGCGCCACTCATGATCATGTTCACAAGATCACTTTCGTTATATATAATTTCGCCGTATTGATTAGTCTTCATTTTTTGAGAAATTGGCAAATACCACAGTGTTGGCAGTGGGTTCAGGTGTGTTTTCGGGCCAGGTCAAGCCGTATTCAATCCAGGCATTGGGTATGACTTTGACCACGTTGTCTCCAGCATCTCCCTGAGCCACAGTGTCATGTTGCACAGTGGGTTCATGCCACCAGCCTTCGGCTCTGAATGGACCTGGTGAGTCTTCATCAGCGTCATGTTGATACCAAACTGAATCGCCTAATGCACTCATGAGATCCAATCTGGTCACACTCATGCGTCCTTCCATGATGGCATTGAGCTTGTAGTATAGCATCATGCCCACAATCTGGTCTACTGGTTCTTCGGGCAATGTGGTCACATTCACACCCATGATCTGCAACATTTCAGCACGTTCTCTGTGTGCTTGGTTAACGAACACAGTATTGGCCAATTCACCGTGCATGAACATTTTCAGTCGATCCATGGCAATGTTAGTGTTGGCAGCATCCATGGTTTTGGTCAACAAACTCATGCTCACTGAGTAACTGTTTAATTGCAATCGGTCGTCGTAGTAGATTCCTGCCAGGAAATCTAGGTCGTATTGTAGTCTAACGTTCATTGGATGTTTATTTTGTCGTCGAAGTTTGAGTCACCTTGAGCTTTTTTATAACTCTCTTGCAACCGGGTTTGATACATGTTTTGATAGTTTTCCATGGCCATGCGTATTTGATTACACAAATGGCCATTTCCAGTGCGGGCAGCAATGCCCAATTTTTTACCCAGTTCGTTGACTTTGGCGCCGAGTTCTTCCAGCGTTAATTCATCAAGTGGGCCTATCAGCGGATGTTCCATAGTATATTATACAGCAGACCGCTGATGAAAGTCAAGGCGTTTGGATTACCAGTTGCCCACATAAGTCACAGCACCGCTACCGATTGGTGTCAATCGAATATAACTGTTGGTCAAGAATGTGGGAGCGCCACCTGGTGCCGAACTGTATTGCACTTGTGGTGTAAAGGTTGTAGATGCATTGGTACGAACAATGCCACGAATTACCACAGTGATGTTTTCAGTTGTACTGGTACTGGCACCAGTGACTGCCACTGCTGTGGCCGCTGTACCATATATTCTACTCACAGCACCCAGGGTATTACCAGTGGTACTAGTAGTATCGGCAGTGTATGTAATACCGGTCAATGCTGAACTCAGTGCAAACAGTGTGCTCAATGTGTGTGAATTTGATCCCACTCCTCGTGTGATGTAGTACACTGCTTCCATGAAATAAGCGGTGCTGGCAGGCAGTGTGATTGCACCTGCTGATCCTGTGCCTAGGTTAAAAACTTTTTGTGCAGAACTTGTATCGCTGCCAATGTAATCGCTGGCCAGGACCATGAAGTGCGATGTGTTTAAAACACCGCGATTGCTGGCATTGGGAGTACCATAGAATGTAACACCGTCATACTCTACAGCACCTGCTGTAGGAGTGGTCATATTGAGGCCTGTGGTAAATGACAATGCAGGAACTGTTGCAGTGCCTACGGAGGGTCTGACAAATCCATTAATGTTGCCACCTGTGACATTGCCTGTGGCACTGACCAAGCCAACTGTGCGAAGATTGCCACCTTGAATGTTGCCAGTGATTGATGCTAGACCTGCTGAGTTGATGTTGCCACCAATCACATTGCCAGTGATTGATGCTAGACCTGCTGAGTTGATGTTGCCACCAATCACATTGCCTGTTGCGCTGACAAAACTACTGGCAGTTAGGCTACCTACAGTGACTGCACCACCTCCTAAGGATGTCAACGGACGATTCAAGTCAAACACGGTTATGGTGCTACCACCATCATAACTGCCAAAACCAAATTCATATACACCAGTAGTTCCAAATGTAATGGTATTGGGAATACCTGCTGTGCCAGGACTAATACCTTGCACACCTGTGATACCCAAACTCACTGCGGCAGGCAAGGTCAATGTGTAACTCACATTGGTCACAGTAAATTGCAATTTCATGTAACCATATGTACCCGACGGTGGAAAGTTAGAAAATGCCAGAGTTACACTGCCTGCTGAGGCAGTGGTATAACTTTGATAGTGTGCTGATGCATAATTCAATGTTAATGTGCCTGAAATCGGACTGGGTGCAATTTTTACCGCGGCAAAATCTTGAATCAAGGCAGCATACAACAGCGCATCATTCATGTTGTTGTCAAGTGTGGTACCAGTAAGTGCTGCTTTGAAAATACCCTTGGCCTGCAAGTCATTGATTTCATCGGCTGCATACTGAAAGTTAACTTTGGTCTGCGTGAAATTGTCACGAAAACCTTGTGAGTTATTGTCTTGACCAGCAATGGGGTATGTGCCGTCAATGTTGTTTGGGTTAATATTACTTGACATTGGTTATCCTTGTTATACCAAAATATTCTGTTTGGGAAATACCAGATATTTATCTAGTGCATCGCTAGTATCGTACATATCCACAGGCTCAATGAACTGCATACTGGCTTCATCAAATGTGGTTTCATTGCCAATCACAGTGATCACAGTGATCAGTGACTGCCAATTTATTAAGTTCAGCCCAGATCCTGGTGCAGTGGGTCTGTACAACTGTGCTGTACCGTACGTTGTACCTTGCGTGACTGTGACAAAGTCATTGGGTGCAACTTGTTGTAATGGATTCAACGTAACAATTGCTGGATCAGTTGCTGTGGCAGGTTGTATAGAAATCTTATAAATGTCCATGCGGTAATTGCCCCAACTAGCGGTCATATCTCCTGTGGCAGTGGTCAGTTGCAAAGGCGGACTGGCAGTAGCAGTCACAGTAGAAAGAGCCACAGTTTGACTTATGCTAACAGTGTATGTTCCTGTCCCCCCACTGCCATTAGCAAAAGCAGTGATCTGGGTGCCAGCCGCAATTCCGCTTCCTAATAAAACGTCACCAACTTGTAAAACACCAGTGAGCACAGTGCTCACAACAAGTGTGGTTCCTGAAATTGATGCTCGAAAAGTGCCATCAATTTCTGCAATACGGAATTGAGTGGCATTGGGTTTGTCATACACACAATAAATTTGATTGTTGGTGCCAAATCCTACGACTCCACCAAATGTTGAACCAGTGAACCAAATAATGTCCCCCACAGTCATGTCTGTGGTATCTGAACAAGTGATTCGATCTGTGGCAGCAACAGTGGCAGAACATTGCACTTGATATCCGCCGGGAATGGTGTAAGCACTATCAAAACTGCCCACAGCATCATTTATCAACACAGGGTCAAATGAAGTTTCATCATACAAAGAAGTGTATTGTTGCCAAGCATCGTCTGGTGTGCTATAATTGAAATATCCTTCTTGTTTGACAAAAATAATTCGTGTACCATCTCTGATTACTACCTTGGTGCCAAATGGTGCTACACCACCATCATCGATCCAGGTCAGTCCATCTATGCCGCCCAAGGCATTTATTTCGTCCAGGGTTCTGTAATTGATGTCGTCATAGGCTAGATTGGTAGCACATTCCACTAGACCAATGTCAACATATCCAGTGGTATTATAGTAGTCAAATGTGGTAAGACTTCCTGTGGGAGTCCATTGTTGTGTTTCGGTATTCCAATTTTTGCTCAATGTACGGTCTAGCACATACCTATCAACTTTGAAATCTACACTGTTTAATTGTTGAGCAAAATATTCAGAAATATAATAAGCAATCTGTTTTGATCGCCCAGGATTGGCATAACATATCACCCAAGCAGGGGTAAAGCCCAACACACGACCATTGGTTTGTTTTGAAGTCATCCACAGTGGTAGTTTTGTGCTGATTTGTCCCACAACGTCAATAACTTGATCTCGCATGTTCACAAGACTGTTGGGATACACCTGTGTGATTTCTGTGCTGCCATCTGCAGGATCAGTTATGGAATATGGCAAATTTACAATTTTGCTCACACTTTCTCCGGCTGAATTTACAAGGTCATCAACAATTTTACTGTAAACAACTTCATACACCACGTTGCCATTGGCATCCAATGCCTGGGCTGTTTCAATTGATCCTAAGATCAAATTCTTCCAATAATGATTCAGATACAAACTAGCCACGTAAGTGTCGATTGTTTCAGGTGCTAATCCATATGCATGCTCGTATTTTACCGCGGTACTGACACCAAAGTTGGCATCGTCTGGGCGATAAATGTATTCAGGTACAAAAATTTCTTGATTAGTCAGCAGTTGATCCAACAGTACACGGTCATTTACAGGCGGCATGGCCACCACATACAAGTTTTGATATGGATAGTTGTAAGCTCTGAATACTCTGATAGTGAAAGTTTTGAACACTGAGATAGCATCTCTGGCGCCATAGGGTTGTATCACCGGCGTAAGCACAGCACCTGATCCACCAAATCCTTGAGTCACTGTCAGTGTGGGTTGACTGTAGTAACCAGCACCTTGATTGGTCACATTAACCGCAACTATTTGACCTCCTGAAACCACTGCCGTTCCTTGTGCTCGCTCTGCATCAGCACCAATTGGTGCTGAAAATTCCAATGTAGGTAAATTGATGCCGCTGTAGCCTGAACCACCATTGGTCACAGTGACACTGGCCACATTGTAAACATCTTGGCTGGGATCCTCAGCATAAGCGTTTACAGTAAACGTGTATGAGCTGTCAAACGTGGTTTCACTAATACCGGTGATGTTGCTTTGTGATTTATCAAATGTGGTAAATCCCAAGTCCACTGAAAACGTGTTGAATGTTGCTCGTCCGGCAATTTCTCCCGATGGCAACAATGTCAGTCCCTGTGGTAACTCATTGAATGCACCACTCTTTAATCTGTAACTCAGTGGTTTGTTGCCACGATTGATGGCTTCAACTTTGAGCAAACTTGTGGCACCATTTTCCAGTACACCAAGATCTGAATCTGTTATCCAAGTACATTCACTGTCGGTAATGCCCACAATGGTCAAGGTAAAAGGATATGGCTGACTGGTAATTGTGGGATTGTCAGTTTGACTTACCGTGATGTTGAAACTGTAGGTAACTTCCAACAGTCCCTGATCTGGAATGTATCCGTAGTACCAACCAGTTGTGGGATCCAGTGTTAATCCTGGTGGAAGACCCTCACCTTGATTGACTTCAATTGAATATGTGAGATCCACAGTGTCGTAGTCATTGGCCCTGAATTGATAGGCAAAATAGTTGTCAGAACGCACACGACCAAGATAACTGGGCTCAGCATTGACCAAGAATGGATTTCGATCCACAATTTGATCAGTTGTGACAAATGTGTTGTCCCCTGTTACTATTGAATTGTCTGCTGTGAGATCACTTTTGTTGTAAACATAAATTGTAAATGTTCTTAGACTACTGCTTTTCCCATCAGTGACTTCTAGTGTGAATTGATAATTTTTGTTGATAGCAGACACTACAAAGTCATAAGGCACTGTGTCAATTTGTGTTTCGTCGTAACCTGGAGTTTTGTTTACATTGGCAGCAGGTTCTATGTATCCATACAAACGCCCTGAAGTACTGAGTGTCAGCCCCAATGGTAATTCACCTGACACCAGCCTGACTGTGATAGTTTCGTCGGGATCCAAACTGGTATACCCAAATGTTAGATCAACAAGGTCTCCGTCGTAATAGGTGCCTATCCAGCCGGTGATTGTTGTACCTAAATTGGTTTGACTGATATTTACAGTGTATTTGCCTGTGCCGCCATTGGCTGTTCCTGTGTCAACAATGGTTGTTCCAGGAACAATATTGGTTCCGCGCAAAACCATGCCATTGCTCAATGTGCCTGATGTAATAGAACTTACAGTGAGTTCTGTGCCGGAAATTGCACCCACAAACTGTGCAGTATTACTAGCGGTGAATGATCCAATAGGCGTGGTAAATTCAGGTATGTCATTGCCACTGACTGTGAGAGTAAATGTACGATCCGCAATGCGCAAAATTTGCCCAGTGGCTTCATTTTCAGTGTAGGCACGCAGAGTAAATTTGCTGGTTTCGTTGCGATTAACTGGTTGTGGTACACCTTGCAAACTGGCCACAGCCTGAGGTACGCCGGCAATTAAACCAGTGACACTGCATTGAATTCCGGCTGGCAAGGTACCTGATATGACTCGATAATACAGATCTGTGCCTGGTGCAGGATCAGGATCGTAGGCCCGCATGCTGTTTTGATAAAATATGCCTTCAGGTATGATGCCTAGGCTTCCAGCGGGGGTGATCCAAACAGGTTGTGCCATGTTGTTATTAAGCCTTTGACATATTTATTGTGACGTTAGAAGCCATTTAGCACCAAATTATAAAAGATATTACTGGTCATTGTGGTGGTATAGAGCCCTAGAGAATTGCTGTACACAACAAATTCAAATGCGCCACCGCTGCCACTATTGCCATATTGTATTCTAATGGGATAATACACTCCTGCAGTCATTGGGTATGCAGCATAAATGCTAGCCGGTGAATGAAGGCCACCGTTGTTGATCAAGGCATTGCCTGTGGTATATCCTGTGATTGCAGTATTGCCAACCCACATGTAACTGGCATCATCTGAGGTGATTCCAAAAAATGTATTAGTGCCACCAACCAGTGTGTCTGCTGTGGACAACCAGTAGCCCAGCCATTGATAACTGGTTGCGGCGGGGATTGTTCCTGGCACAGCAACAGGTGATGTGTCCACTGCCGAGGCAGTGGGTGAGGCACCATCAAAATAGTTTACATTGTCCGCGAAATATCCAGAATATGTTCTTCGATACAGGCCACTGGCGTAAACTCTCCCAGCAACTGATCCTGAGATAGCGGTCATTATGCCAGTCATTAACTTATTCCTACGCCTGATATGTACCAGGTATCTGTGGCCACTTTGACCAAGCTGGCCTCACCGTATTGTGCCAAAGTTCTTGATCCTGTGGATCCAGTGCCGGCTTGAATCAGTGTGACACCAGCGGCATTAGCAATGGTAGTGCTGTTACTAGCAATAATCAAGATAGCAGTGCCCACAGCAAAATTCAGTGTACCACTGGCAGGGATAGTAATAGTGCCCGAACCGTAGTAATGTTTGCCACCGGCATCTGCAACCAAAGTGCTGAATGTGGTAATCTGCGGCAAGTCTCTGTAGCCAATTTGATAATTGGCACTTGTGACTGTGGCGGTGTTACCAGTAACGCTGAGGCTTGCACCTTGCACCAGAGCATTGGATATCACATTGCCACCTTGTACATTGCCGGTGACATTGAGTGCTGTGCCTTCTACTGTGCCAACCACAATGGTTCCATAACTGTTGACTGTTACAACTTCGTTGGTAATGGTAGTTTGTACTGCTGCTATCAATTTGCCTGAGCTGGCTTGATAACCAATAAACGCCGATCGCTCAGCAGAACTAAAATAATACAATTGTTCGCCGCGATCTTTGCCGTCACTGCTCAACAGCGCAGCATTGTTGGCACCACGACCTATGCTGATGATAGGATCTTGTATGGCCAAAGTGGAAACGTTGGTATATTCAGTTGTGCCACTCACTGTCAAGTTGCCAGCAATAATGGTGCTACCACCAACACTGAGTGTGCCTGCTGTGTTAATATTGCCGCCTGTTATAGTACCATTGGCTGTGAGTGCTCCAGTGGTCTTGTTGAATGTTAAACTTGCATTGGCATTGGCTGTACCAGAATCGTTAAACACCACTTGTGTATTGGATCCTGGTGCAGACAATGTACCAGTGATATTACCAACAACATTGCCTATGAAGTTTGGTGCTGTGACGTTGCCAATAGCAGTAACTGTACCATAAGTTAAAATGTTGCCAGCTTCTACTCGTCCTGCTACATTGGCCAAACCGGCTGTGATCAGGTTACCACCACGTATATTACCAGTCATTGACACTGTGGTTCCTGTGTGCAATGTAGCAAATACATTGGCACCACCTTGAATATTGGCGCCATAAACATTGCCAGCAGCAAACAATTCGCCACCGGTGTTGACATTACCGCCTGTAATATTACCAACAGCGTTGATGTCTCCAGCACTGAAAATTTGAGTAGCAATATTTAAATTGCCTCCTGAGATATTGGCTGCTGTGGCAATGTTGCCAAATGCAGAAATAATTGCACCTGAATTAATATTCCCTGTGGCGGTGACTATGCCTCCAGTGTTGATGTTACCACCAGTGATGTTGCCGGTGGCCACAATGGTTGTTCCAGCAGAAATACTGTTGGAGTTGATGGCACCATTGCCACCTAATGCATTTCCAACATTTAAATAATTCAATGTACCAAGTTGTCGCAGACTACTGTCTGTAACATTACTACTCAATGTGGTATAAGTCAATAATGCTGCATTAGAGCTTACAGAAATACCTGATAGTTGTGATCCATTGCCAATGAAATATGCGCCACTGACATTGCCCACAGCACTGACAACACCACCTGCTGATACATCTGCTACAACTATTACATTTCCACCAGTGACATTGCCTGAAGCGTTAACATTGCTGCCTGCATTGACATTTGTGCCAGAAACATCACCTGATGCAACTACTGCACCAGGAGTATTGATATTGCCACCGCGAATATTACCAGTGACACTGAGCGTACCCAATGTGCCCACTGTGGTCAAACTGCTGGTTACAACGTTAGAACTCAATGTGTTTCCGGTAATCAGAGCCGCAGCAGCCACAGACACAACACCAGTAAGTTGTGATCCATTGCCAATGAAAAACTGACCTGCTAAAACGTTGCCCACGGCACTGATTGTGGTGTTTCCAATCAGTGTTCCTGTAACAGTAGCGCCAGTTGCAGTGACAGTGATCACATTGGCCACGCCTTGTGGGCTCATCAATATAGCACCACTGTTTAATATGTTGATATTACTAGTGCCGTTTGAAATACCTGACACGCCACCTGCTGCAAACAACTGACTGAAGTTGTTGTTGGTTTTGGTAAACGCAGTGCGTAAAGGATCTCCAGCGCCGTCGTTGGCCACTGCTCCGATGTTGATAATTTCTTGTGCCATGTTTGTGTTCCAGTTGAGTATTTACCAAAACTTTGCGTGCCGCTAAATACTGACAATCGGAGCGGTCAATGTCATATATCATCAATAACACTCGTGGACAAATTGTAGCAGTTGTAGGAGACGGCACAGTTAACACCACTGCCACAGATCTTGCCCTAGTGGGTCGTGCTGTTACCAACTACGGGGATTATCAAAACGAAAACTATGTATATTTGTTGGAAAATTTTGCCAACGGTACTGCACCTACCCAGCCTATTTTGGGTCAACTTTGGTATGATTCCGGCAATGATATCATCAGTGCTTACAGCACAGCAAATGTTTGGGTTGCGCTGGCCAGTCAAGATTATGTGCAATTACAAAAAATTAGTCCTGCATTCTCAGGCACACCCACTGCACCCACAGCCAGCACCAGCACCAGTACTACACAACTTGCTACTACAGCATTTGTACAAAACAACAAAGTATCTCCTGCATTTTCGGGCACACCTACTGCACCCACAGCCACAGCAGGAACCGGAACAACACAAATTGCTACCACAGCATTTGTACAAGGAGAAAAAGTTTCACCTGCATTTACTGGCACACCCACAGCACCCACTGCTGTGGCAGGAACCAACACCACACAAATTGCTACCACAGCGTTTGTGTCCAACAGTCCAGCATTCAACGGTGTACCCACTGCACCCACTGCGGCATATGGCACTAACACCACACAAATTGCCACAACTAGTTTTGTGCAAAATGAAAAAGTCAGTCCTGTTTTTACTGGAATACCTAGAGCGCCCACTGCTGCCAATGGAACCAGCACCACACAAATTGCCAGTACTGAGTTTGTAATCAACAACATAAACACTCTAGGCACCATGGCATTCCAAGACTCCACTGTGGTTGCTATCACTGGTGGGTTCATTGTAGGTATTGCAGATCTGGCTGTAGCAGATGGCGGTACAGGTGCTAGTACCGCAGCCGGCGCAAGAACCAACCTCGGCCTGGGCACGATGTCCACACAAGATAGAACTGCTGTGTCTATTTTGGGCGGAAGTATTTCAGGCATTACAGACCTGGCTGTAGCAGATGGCGGCACTGGCGCCAGCAATGCTGCTGATGCAAGAACCAATCTTGGACTAGCCACAGGTGCTATCACAACAGTGGGCACCATGGCAGTGCAAAATGCCAATGCTGTTGTCATAACTGGCGGTGCTGTAAGTGGTATCACTCCACTGGCTGTGGCAGATGGTGGTACCGGTGGTGCAACTGCCGCAGTGGCAAGAACCAATCTTGGCGTGCCACCCAACACTAGAACAATTACAGGCACAGGTGGTTTGACTGGTGGTGGCGATCTCAGTGCCGATCGAACTATTACTATCGCCACCACCAGTAACGGATACGGCACACGTTACATTGGAACCACAGGACCCAACATTGCTGGTGTCACTGGAGATATTTGGTATCAAATTGTAGCGTAAACAATGACCACACTAATTAGACCTTTGAGCATGATCAACGCTCGGCAAACCCTGACTTTGCCTGCTGCCGGATATTCACAAACTGTACAGGCTTATCTCTGGGGTGCAGGCGGAGGTTCCGGCGGCAGCGACGGGAGTCGTCAAGGTGGCTCAGGCTCTGGTGGTGGATATGTATCAGCGTCGTTTACTGTTAATCCTGGTGATGTGATTGAGATTGCAGTGGGCGCTGCTGGTGGCAGTGGCCGAAACAGTAGCATAGCCAATTCTTACGAAGACAGTATTTTTAACACACGCACCGCTGTTCCTATTGGAAGAACCACAGCACTGCCTCGTGCCAGTGCTACCACGGTTGCTCGCTGGTCAAAATTTTTGAATGACACTGGTGTGTGGAACACTGGCACAGCATTGGATGGCAGTACCACCAGTTTAGCCAATACTTTAAACTTTGATCAATCATTTACTGTATTTTTTCCTTTTTCTATCACTTATGTTTTTAGATTAGCAGCGTATTACCAAGCCACAGTTTTTCTTGACGGCGAAGTATTGTTGGAATCCGGTGTTGACAGTTGGAAGACACAAGAGTCAGGCGGTGTGCAATTTGTACGCACTATAACTCCGGGTAATCATACCATACGTATTCTTGCCAATGCCAATGTTGGAGCCACATACGGCGTATTTGGAGTAGGACTTACCATAGCCACAACTGGCAATGCAGGGTTGGGTGGATATGGTTTGGTGAGAAATGTATTTGATACTAGAAGTGCTGTAGCCAGTCCGCCTTTATACGTGCCAAATCCTGACACAGAGCCTGACAATATTTACAGCAATTTGATGTTGGACTTTGGTATGTGGGAACAAAATTTCAAAGCCAGTTCATGCGCTAGAACCTATGCCAATGTGTATTTTCCTTACACTGGGTCTTATCAAGTTGAGATGGCTGCTGCCAACACAGCCACACTCAGCATTGATGGTGTTGTGGTGTATACCACACCGGGTTCTGATTCATACAGCACAGCATACACTACAAATGTTACAGTAAGTCAAGGCTATCACACAATTTCATTCTTTGCTTCATTTAGTCAAACAGCTTTGCCAAGTGCAGGTGTGGCCATTGTCATTAGTAAAAGTTGGTCAGGCGCCACTGGTGGACTGGCAGGTCCTGTGGGCAGTTCAGGTGGTGGTGGTGGGTCTGGCGGTTGTACCACATTGGTACTAAATCCACAAACACCAAATGAAACATTGATAGCAGTTGCAGTAGGTGGCGCTGGTGGCGGTGGTGCTGGCAACAGTGATACTGGTATTTCTGAATCCAATGCACCAGGACCACGTGGACAGACTGCCGCTGGAATTTCCAATGGACAAGTTGGCCAAAATCAAGGCGATTTCTACAAAGATGGTGGCGGTGGAGGGGCAGGCGGTCCTGGCGGTCCTGGCGGCGCTGGAAAAAATGGTTACAGTAGCGAAGGTGATGCTTACGGACAAGCCGGTGGTGTAGGAGTAAGTTATCTAAATCCAATTGCCACTGGCACAGCATTAAGTCCCAATGGTGCGGGTGTGGCTTTTACTGGTCCATATCATAACCTGTTGCCCGGAGTAGGACAAGGTGGACTGCCAGGTTCGGTGCAAGGTGGCAACGGTGGCGCTGTGTTCATATTCAACAGTTTTGGTCCTAGAGTGAGAACTGCCGGCGGTTGGCAAGAAGTTAAAACTATTTTTGTTAATGTAGATGGCGAGTGGAAACAAATTGACGGCATGTATGTAAACGAAGCTGGGGTATGGGAACCGGTGGTTGGAACTTTTGTGCCCTATTTTATATCTCAATCAGATGATTGGGCCAGAGTATCTAGACCCCCGGATTTGAGAGCGTTGCCTCCTCCCCCACCAAAAGTGTATGACACTGTTCGTATTTGTTGTTGCTTTGTGGCTGGTACACAAATTACCATGGCCGACGGTTCACGCAAAAATATCGAAGATGTTGCGCTAGGGGAAGTTGTGCTGGGTATGGATGGCGCACACAACACCGTGCTGGAGTTTTTGCGACCCACTTTGGGCGAAACCGGTGCCACCATGATGGCATTCAACGGCAGCACACCATTTATGACCAGCGATCACCCAGTATGGATACGTGGCCATGGTTGGCGATCTTTTGACCCTGTAATGACCTACGCCAAGTATAAAATGACCGTGGGCAAATATGCCGTGGGCGATGTAGTCGAAACTGAAGACGGCGTGGGGGTTGTAATCGACTCAATTGAAGAATACAGCGATCAAGATCAACAACAAGTAATCTATAATTTCAAACTAGATGGCAACAACACTTACATAGCCAACAACCTTGTGGTTCATAACAAGGGACAAACAGGATTTGGTGGCGACGGCAGTGCAGGCAGTTGCAGCAGTTCAGCCGGCAGTGGTTGCAGTGCAGGTGGCGGCGGCGGTGGTGGTGGTGGTTGCTGCTTCATCATGCTTGAAGCTCGCTACGGTGATGGCACCATGGATTCAGTGGTACGCAGATACCGTGATGAGAAGATGACTGGTCGAAACCGCAGAGGCTACTACCGACTGGCAGAAGTACTGGTGCCACTCATGCGTGAGTCACGTGTGTTCAAGTTCTTGGTCACAAAGACTTTTGCAGATCCCTTGGTATGCTATGGCAAATACTATTACGGCGAAAACCGCTGGGGTTGGATATTCCGACCAGTGGAACGCTTCTGGATGCGTGTGTTTGATATTGTAGGCGGAGACACTGAGTTCATCCGCGAAAATGGTGAAACAGTTTAAATGCTAAAACTTGATCCACATCCGCAAGTGCTGACTGCTTGCGGATTGTTGATCACAAAGCTGGCGCCCATCATATCTTCTTTGTAATCAATCTCTGATCCTTGTAGATACTGCATGCTCATGGCATCTACAACAACTTGCACAGTGTCGTAAGAGAAATCAAAATCATCTTCGTTTCGAGCTTCATCAAATGTAAAACCATAACTGAATCCTGAACATCCTCCACCTTGTACAAATACTCGTAGTTTTAGTTCAGGGTTGCCTTCTTCAGCAACAAGTTCTTTTAGTTTGCTAATGGCCGCTGGTTGCAGGTTCATTCTTTTTTTCCTTTGTGGGTGGTTTGGGTGTTTGATATGCGACTTCTCGTTGCTTGGCAATGACCATTCGCATGCATTGTGTTCGATATTCGTAGCCTCGTATTCGATCGCAAAAAGCGGCACTCCCGCTGTAAGTAGCCATACAATAATTCTTTTTATCCTGGTTGGGTTCTCTCACACAATCATTCATGTCCGCATGTGCCACAACGGGCAGTAGTACCCACAGTAGTTGCCACATGCCGACTCCTTACAGACGTTCGTTACAGACGTCCCAATCTATTATTTTCCAGATGTTATCTAGATAGCGTTCTTTGTCGCTTTGATAATCCAATGCCCAGGCGTGTTCCCACCAGTCAATGAGCACACAGATATCTGTGCGCACAGCATGGTTGGCAATGGTTTTGATTTCACCACCAGTGCTCAAATACACCCAACCTGAACCCTGTATCTTCATGGCCTTTTCTTTAACAGCCTCTTTGAAGTCTTCGTAGGTTTTGAAATGCTCTTCAATCAAGGCAAGTACAGCACCACGGGGTCTGTTGGCACCTTTGGGAGCGCGAAGCTGAGGGAAAAACTTATTGTGTAAAAAACTGCCAGCACGATTGAAATCTGCATTGCCTTCTCCAGCATTATAACGTTTTGCATAGCCCTTGGCCAAGTGTTCAAAATGATAATTAATTGTGTCAGCACTCATCACCGGTGCCAAGTCTTTGGGACCATAAGGCAAGGGAGTGGTTTCCAACTTGGCCGGTCTAGTACTGGCCTCTACTAGGTTAATGTGATCTCTCAGTTCCATGTAGATATTTATCTAGTTAGTCCTGCGGCAGTAATTGATATCCAAAATCTTCAATCAAACACCAATTCAGACTGTCTTGTTCAAACTCTTTTAATCCTGCTGTTTGCTCGGTCATAGTGCAAAAACTGTAATCAGTAGCATAAAAATTTAAATTATATGTTTTTGATAAGTTGGCCAGTCGAGGCAACCCAAGTGCATGGTCATGCGTACACATCTGCCAGGTATGTCCTACAATCAACCAGTTTTTTATCCGGTTTAACAAATAATCCTTAGAGAACCAAACAAAGTCGTGGATGTTTATGATGTTAATTGAAGCTCCATTTTGCTTGAGAAGATATTTTTCCAACAAATTTGATGTTCTAAGATCCCCTGCGTGTTCCAACAAACTACGCATGATTGAATGATTGTCAGAGTAGTCGCAAACTTTGAAGGTGTTGGACATGACAGTATCATTTAAATCTATTTGTAATCCATGGGCGCTGTGAACTATGTACTCAAAATTTTTATCTTTGAGTTTTTCAATGAGATTTACATAATACTTGTCTTTATAAAAATGATCGCGAACTTCCGGTTCCCAACAATCTAATAAAATCAATCCTCGTATATTGGGTTTCTTTGCACTGTACTCTGTTATCATCTTCTTCTTGTAATACGCCCACGTGTCAAATCGTAAGGACTAAATTCCATGGCAACCCTATCACCCAGCAACACCTTGATATTATGAGTGCGCATTTTTCCCGACAAGTATCCTATAACTTCTGTGTTGACATCATCCAGCAATACTCTAAACATGGCATTGGGTAGAATTTCTTGCACCTTGCCTTCCATATTAATTGTTTCTTCCTTGGCCATTATTTGACCCAGTCTCCAACAATTTGCATACTGGTCACATCACTGGAAGTGTCAAAAAACAATGCTTTTTTATTTTTGGTATGGCAACAAGTATATTGTCCAGTGACCCAAGGCAATAACAATTCCAAGTACACAGGTTCAGACACATCGTACAACCAGAGATGAATTTGAGACTCATCAAAGGACAAAGGTACTTCTGTTTTTCGATATGCACCCAAAATTCTTCCATAACTCCATTGCCATTCTTCGTGTTTTTCATGCACTACATTCCAGTTAAAAATTTTACTGGGTTGAATTAATTTTTCTACTTCAGGAGTACATCTTATGTTCAATTGAATTTTATCTTTTTTAATATGTCTACTCCAAAAATTTGAAACGTTTGCTCCTATTTGAGTATGTGGCAGTGCCTGATCTTTTTTGTCATAGATTGAATATTTCAGCACACTTCGATCAAATCGAAACTCACTCATATCGCCAGCTGGGGAGTCCGACATGCTGATTTCGTAATCAATATCTGCAAGATTGTATATTTTTTCAAAATTAGCAGTACTGGTCAAAGGTTTTAAATTTTCTAATTGCGTTGCTGATTGTCCTTTAGGTGTAAATGCCACAGTCTTTAATTCTCGAGCGGTACGACCATTCATTATGCTGGCAATTAATCTTGTAACCCCCGTGGTAATTTCAAGTTCACTGCCGCCGTTGGGCACTGATCCGAACATGGGAAATACAAAATCATCATTGACTAGTATGTTGCTTATGTGATTTATAAATCCAAGATTTTTTTTGTTATCTTCTATGGCATGTTTGGTAATGAGTTCAATGACTTGTTGGTGGCATTTTTTATAAAACTCTTCACTGACCGCATCAGCATAAACAAGTTGTCCTCGTTGATTGCAATATTCTACCCAACCATGTTCCGGTCCAGTGACAGTGGTACTCAATGAATTGCCTTCAATAGAGTCTACAACATATTTGATAGTTAATTCTGCGGCCATGCGTTTCCTTAAAGTGATACTATTACTTATTCAAAACTCATGCTGGCACTGACCTTTTTGAGCCGATCATAACGAAAACTGCGCCAAGCACCTGCGTCTAAATCAAACACTTTTTGGGTGTGGTTTTCTTCGGGCTTGGTGACTTCTTTGCTCTCACGCACAATACCATCTACTGGTGCTTCCTTAGCAGGCTTGGCTGCACGTGGTGGCTGGGGCGGAATACGATCCTGGTCCAGGGTGCATCGCATGTCACGCAGTGTGCCATCTGCTTTGACAAACGTCACTGTGATTTCTGCCACATTCAGCAGGCCGCGCATCCAGTCTCTAAAAACGTGCCGGCCTGTTTCATCGGCTTCTTGGTAAGTGGTGCCCGGTTGTGCTTTCAACAACCTAAACACTTCTTGCTGTTCCCAGCTCAATGGTTCTTCAAACATAGGTTCTCCTCTATAGGTTAATAAACGTTTCTTTTTCATGCCTTGCCAAATCTCAGTGCAAACATTATGGCCGGTGCTTCCTGCTCAAATGTCACACGATCATATTCATTGTGATCGTCATACAGATTCCATTTCACATGAAATCTACAAAATGTTTCGCCTTGATCATCATAGGCCTCACACCAGTCATACATTTCTGTGGTGAAATCGCGCACTCGAACCTGATACAGGAAGTCAGGATTTTGTGTGCCACCTTCACTGTGATATCGTTTCATGACCACCTCAACAAGAACCAAGTTCTATCTGCTTCATCACGGAACCAAAACTTGCTGTTGTTTTGATACCAACGTTCATTAGGTGCCTGTATATTGGCCTTGAACCAAATACTGCCAGTGCTGGACCCAAAAGTTTCCGTACACCATTCTTCCATATCACTCCATGACACACCTGCCATGGGCGGAGCCACAGTATAATACTGTGCGCCATACACTGTGCCATGTCCCAGTAGCATCATGATTGCTTCAACGCCCGTGCTCGTAGTTTGATCCAGGCAAACTGTTTCATTTTTTCTGAATCCTGCCGCAGATACGGTGCCCATACATTCCAGGGAAGTGATTCACTGCTGTCTTTGACCAACTTGACGCCACCACGTGGGCCTTGACACCACACCTGTTCACTTTCACGTATGAGTCGGGGTTGATGATACCAGTTTCGTTCCAAGGAACCCGATACGTGTTGCCATTGTAGTTTCCATACAACAGCACCAGCGACCCCGTAGTAAGTATTAGCCACGGCGCATCCTGGAAATCTCCACTGCCTCCTCGTCCGAGAACACTGGCACAGCATTTGACTTGTGCATGGTGGCAATGCCCTTGACCTTGGTGCCTGTGTAAACCTTGGGTGCGGCCAGTGTAGCGTTGCCACCTGTGTCGCGGCTGGGAATGTGTGTGCTGGTTGTACGCCCAGGAGGGGCACTCAGTTTGTAATCCAGTGCAGGTGCCTTCATGGCTCTAGCACGTTTCTTTTCTTCTGCTTCAACGCCTTGGCGTTTCAGCAGTTCTCGCCACGACTGTTCTAGTTCGCGGGCACGCCGGGCCTCTTCGGCATTGCGGAACTTGACCTTGCCGCGCTTTTTACCGCTCATGCTGAGCCACGGACCTTCAAGATGCATAGTCATTGCAGTACTCCAGAGTTGCTAATCATGCTGTATTATAGCATGATCGCAATTTCCGGTCAATACTACTGAAGTATTACCTAAACAGGATCAAGGCCATGAGCCCGGCTTGCACTATAAAACCCACCCCAATTGTGATGATGTTTAGGGTGTCTTTTAACACAATGGCTCGCAGGAACAGCATGACCAGTCCTGCCCAAAGAAATGCCACCACATCCAAACTGGGCACTCGATCTGAAAGTCCAGTCATTAGTGCCAGCAATGTAGGCACAGTGGCACAATGCAACACAATGGCTGCCAACCAGCCCAGGGTGTCTGCCGAAATTTTGTGCAAATGGTTGTTCAAAAAATCACGGATAGTTTGCAGATTAAAGGGCCAGTTGTTCATGAACGTTCTCCATAAAAGATGTGACGACCAATTTGGTCAATTTTTGGCTTGCGCCAGTTGGGGTTTACGTAGTCAGCGTGATAGTATAACGCATTTTTCATGCTGGGCAATCGGAAGTTTTCCAACAACACTTTCTTGGCCACTAGTTCGCTCTCTTGCCACATGGGCTGATAAACTGGGCGTGTTTTGTGTGTGCTCTCACACAACCAGCTGAATTGGCAAACTACCTTTTCGTAAAACACATTCTTCTGGTAAACCACACCGCATACTGTGGGTGCAAATCTACCTGATTCCACTCTATTTAACGTGACCTGCGCCACTGCTACTTTGCCCTCAAATGGTTCTGAGGCTGCCTCCCAGTAGATGTTTTGGGTCAAGCAGTTCAACTGGCGCAGTCGTTCTGCGGCACTCACATGTGACTGGTCCCAATTGTTTTGATTCTGTCTTAGGTCTTCCATGCGTGATTGACACACTGACCATACTGTAAATGCCACTGCAAACAGAGCCACAGTTTTGATAATTCTACCTGCCCAAGTTGCTAGAGCATTGGGTCGATTAACATTCAATTTCATTAGATTTCCTTTAGAAGCCAATACGTGGCCGTACGCGGTTACCCGAGTAAATCACGTTGACAGATTAGGGATTGAGATGAGCATAGATAGACCTCGGGCCTCCTTGGCATACTCGTTTGGGACAAGGTCGCGTCCTGAGAAATGACCCTGTCCAATTCTAGTTGTCAACGAAGAGACTTTCCGAGAGTCTCTTTCGAACACTGATGTTGGCTTGGACAAACCTCTGCCAGTGCTACGGGTACTTGTTTTTTTCAATTGGACAAGATACCAATCAGCAGTAGAAGATCCTATTTGATTGCAATGTGTTGTTCTACCACCACTTTTACTTATTTTATTTGGCACTAGGCCGGTCAAAAAACTGTCAAAATGGTGTGTTTTTGTCATTAACATTGTAGTTAATGAGGTATTGTGCAAACAGGAATAGGTGTCATCTTGTGCAGATTTCTTGCACGTATCTCACGATAACGTTTGAGTAACTTCTTTTCTGGCGCAGTGGCATACTCGCGAATGCCTGAGTAAGTGTCTTGCAACATGGCCTTTTCCAGTTCAGGATAAGTCATGCCTAACTGATCTTCGTCGTTGCGACCATCAGCCCACAAGCCGTCTGTGGGTGGTGCATCAATGATTTCTTTCAGCAGGCCCAGTTCGCGGCCCAGGTCCCACACTTCAGTTTTCATGCAGTCGCCAATGGGGGAAATATCCACACCGCCATCACCATACTTGGTAAAGAATCCCACGCCAAAGTCTTCCACTCGGTTGCCTGTGCCCACCACAATACCACCATGACTTTGTGCAATTTGATACAGGGTCATCATGCGCAATCTGGCTCTGCTATTAGCAAACGCTAATTCACTGTCTCCAAAAGGAGAAACTTTTTTCTCAAATGCAGTGAACACTGGAGTTAGATCCATGCTCATGTGCGTGACGTTGTTGGGATAGTGCTCCAACAGCCAGCCTGCTTGTGCTGAACTTAGATTGTCCAATTTGCGATTCTGCCGAATAGGCATTTGTACCACAACAGTTTTTAGGCCAGTTTCTGCACACAAGGCACTGACAACTGATGAATCAATACCGCCCGAAATGCCTACTACCAAAGTATCTACCTTGGCCTTGCGGGCATAGTCTCGGATCCATTTGGAGATGTGTTTGATGCGTTGTTTGGGTGTCATTTGCTTGGGTATCATGGTTGTTTAGGTTGTACTTTTTTCAAGGCTTCCCACATCTGGGCTTTTTCCTTACACTTCTTTTCCAATGCTCTATAGCGTTCACCCAGTCTGCGCAAATCGTCCCATTCTTTTTCCAGCTCAGGATTAGGTGTGAGGATGTTTAGTCGTTCCTCTACCTTTTCCATCCAGGCCACCATGCTTTTGCCGTTGATCTTGATGTCAGGGTTTTCGCCTCGCAGATCAATGGTACCGCTTTGTTCGACACTTAAAGTACCAGGGCTACTACCAGTGGCAATCCAAGGACCGGTTGTATTGGTTGTGTAGGTGTATCCAGTTCCACCATTACCAATGGCAGCACCATAACCTGGTACCACTGTGCCTGTTGTGCTCCAGATTGGACTGTAGGTGATAGTGTCGGTTCCTATACCACTGGTTATACTAGTGGTCAACTCATTAACTTCATCTAATGTTAGCGTGGGAATTGGTGTTGCTGATATTGACATGGGAATTTGCGATTTTTGGCACTGCGGATTTTTGTTGCGCCTGCCAGTAATGCTGGGCTCGACGCAGTTTGTCATCCAACAGTTTCTGCCTGAGGTCGGCAGTGAGATGCACTGGCCATGAATGTAGTTCATGCATCTCAGGCTGGGCGTTACTTGGGTGCTGCCGCAAGAGCTTCCTTCTCCGCTGTGATTTCCTTGCGACGTTCTTTGATGCCTTTGCTCATTTCTTGCAAGGCTTTTCTGGCACGGGCAGCCGCGGCTTTGACACCCTTGGCTGTGAATTTTTCATTTTCCGCAATGTATGTTTCGTAAGCGGCTACGATTTGTTCATGATTAGTCATCGAGACTCCTTTGTTGTGAATAGTAATTATACATGCCTTGTGTGAGCATGTCAAGAAAAATCATTGATTTTGGCACTCCAGCCTAGTCAACGTAGATGTGTCTGCGGTTCCACGTATCCCATACAGTGATCATATTCCACTCATGGGTCCAAGTCACAAGAAATCGATCAAATGCCTGCTGGTGGTGAAGCATCATCTTGTTGCCGGCGACCGTGGCATGCTCGATTTGATTTTTACGTATCCAAGTCTTGAACATGGGTTCTGCTTGGGTGTTGCGTAACATTACAATGTACAGCGGTTCAACTGCACGGTACGTGGGTATGGACATTAATGGATTGTGGTTCCTAGGGGGATTTGAGCAGACACAAGCTCATGCATATTTAATTCTGCCGCCATCCTGGCAAAATTTTCATCCAACTCTATGCGCTCATCATCGTGCAGGCGGGCGTGGTCTTCATCCACGCCCAACAGGCGCATTATGGCACCCACATGTGCTTCCCGGCGACCGTTCATGTACAGCACTGTCATGATTTGAAACATCACAGTTTTTGCATATTCGTAAATGGGGTCATCTTCAAAATCGTGCATACAGTAATTATCTCTTTTGTGCGGCCAATAAAAAGCGCCGTATTAAACGGCGCTGTGGGAGCCTAGTAGATTAGGCGTTGGTGCTTTCAACTGCATCTGACTTAACAGTTGCAGGAGCACTCTTGGCCTTGGCACTCTTTGCAGAGACCTTGACTTCGCCTTTCTTAGCGACCTTGCTCTTTTCAGCCAATTTATTGGCCACAGCATAGCCTTCATCACCACCGGTGATGCCTTGTGCCTGCAGGTGTTGCAGAGCTTCCAACTTGGTCATTGCACGGGGCAATTCGATCAAGTTGATGTTGCTACAACCTGCCTTGTTCAGGATCTTGATACGAGCCACAAGGTCGTTTGCAAAGCGGACCTTGACGGTGCCATCTTTGTTAGTTGCAGTACCTGCTACGGTAAAAGTTTTGTCATTTGACATGGTGTTGCCTTTCAAAAAAGTTGCCTATCACGTTTAAAAAATGTTGCACTACTGCACAACATACCATTATTATAGCAAAAGATGATATATTGGTCAACTACTTTTTGCATAATTTTGGTTCTGGTTGCCCGTTTTACTGGGCCAATTCTCGGCTCTGTGTTTGGATGGTTTGGACACCGCGGTCGGCAATTCGAGCAATGCCCGAAAAACCCACTGACGCCACAACCAAGCCCAATACAAAACCAATTAAGTATCCTCTCATTGCGAGTTCTCCTTGTTGTAAAGTCTAGCAAATTCTGCCTGAACGCCTATGATGTCTTTTCGGAGCTCATCACGGGCATCGTGAAACACACTGCATCCGGTTAACACAAACGCAATCAGCACAGCCCTCATACCACTGCTACACGGTTGAGTTGAGTCTGTCCGTCCCTGTGTGCTTTCACAGTACCACGGACGGTCAGCAGTGTGCCGGTGTTTAGTGGTTCACGGATGGAAAAGAACACTGTTTCGTTGTTGCTGGTGATACCAGTGGCGTAGTAGGTGTTCCACTTTTGACTGAAAACACAACGAACAATGTCCACTGTGACTGTGACTTTGTCACTAATGGCGCCAATATAGCCAGCAGTTTGATTGAGTCTGTCCTGTTCTTCAATGCGTTTCAGGGCACGTTGGTGACTGTTGGGCAAACAAGCCACTGTGGCCAATTCCAGTTTGTGTGCCTGCGGAAAGAATTGGTCTGACCAAGCAGTGATCTTGATCACACCGCGGTCAAAGTCTGTGAGCCGGTTTTGCAGTGCGCGGAAAGTTAAGTCATTTTGCAAGAACTTTAGGCACTCCGCACCTGCCACTCGATCTTCATCTGTGATCATGAAAGGATTTTCCAGTGCTTCCATCATGATGTTGCGATTGCTCTTGCGTTTGAGTTGCACAGCAGTGGCCGACTCTGAAGGCAGTTCCCATTCATCTTGTTTGATGTAGGCACCGTTGATGCGTTGCGCATGGCATGCCGCACCCCACACATCGCTGATACTGTAGCCGCGATGCCCACTACCGGCAGTGGTACGTGAAGTCCACCGGCGTTGCACAGGACCTTCATCGTCCTCGTGGCCCAGGCGTTGTATTTCGCGGGCTGTCATGTTAGAAACATCTACAAACATATTAGTCTTTCTTACCAATTCTCAAACCTTGAAACACGCCACCAACCAAGGCCATTGCGGCCCAAGTTTCCATGGTGTAGGGAATAGCCAACACTGGGAACAAGGTGTTCAAGGCCCAAATACTCAACAGCGGACCTGCAACAACAACAACTATCAACAGTGCAAGCCAAAAATATTCTTCACGCATTGTGATCTCCTTAAACGTAAAAATCAGAATTGAAACCCAGGGCGTCATAAACAATCTCACGCACCATGGTGTCAGTGGCTTCACCAAATGCCTTGACATCAGCAAGACGACACAGTTCTTGGTACACTTCGAGCCAAGCCATTTTGCTCTCACGAGCCTGTTCAACGATAGCATGCACAGCCTGGTTGCCTGCATCTGAAAACATGCCGTAATAGATTTCTTTTGTGTCTTGCATTGTGGGCTCCTTTTGTTACAATATGTTCATATTATAGCATTTTGGCAATTATTGGTCAACCTCTTCAGCGTCTGCAAACTGTTCCAAAGCTTCAGCCAAAACTGTTAACTTTTTGCTTAACGGGCTAGACTCGTAAGTGTCACCGCAATACCAAACGCCATCTTTCATGATGTAGTAGTATTCAGCACCACAGTTGTCGCATTGTTCCAGGAACTGATCAAACGTGGTGGCCACTTGCCACTCAGTGTCCTTCTCGCCACGATCACGGCCGTAAAATGTACACCAGTTTTCGGTCAGTGTTTCAAATGCTTCAACTTCTTCTGCAGGAAGTTCAAACTTGCTGAACGCATGCTTCTCACCAATGTCGGCTCGCAGGCTTGACATGTCGCCCAAGGCCACAAGATTGTTGGCCTTGGCACTGTCATAGTGCTCTTGCAGGACCTGACCATTGTAGCCCAGATAACCGTCCCAATGACAGTAAATGCTTTTGACTTTGTCACCGTGCATGACACCAATTCGACTGCGTGTTCCCATCATCAACTCCTTTTGTTACAATATGTCTATATTATAGCATTTCGGCTATTTTTGGTCAACCACAAAAGTAGTACTGCAAAAGTACTACTTTTTGTTACTCACCAAACTCGTACATGAACTGAGCCATGCTGGGGTCCAGTTTCAGCAGATCTTGTGCGGCACTGGTCAGCGCACGATAACGACGGTTGACTTCTGCACGGGGCAGTTCGCCGTCACAGGAAAGATTTTCTGGGCTGAGCTTGCAGTCAATCATTTTTGCCACACGTTCGCGTCCTTGAGCAGTGGCAACTTCGTAAGCCACAAACTTGCTATTAAAAATGCTGGACCAGTCGTTCTCTTGTTTGATCAATGCGTTGAGTGCTTTCATTTGGGCTCCTTGTTGTTACAATATGTCCATATTATAGCATTTTGGCAATTATTGGTCAACCACTACAAAAGTAATACTACAGTATTACCGGACAAGCAGGAATGGGAAAAGCAGATTGAATCATGTGCGCCGCACACATGAGATCGTGATCTTTGTATACTGCACCGGCTATCATTATAGCCATTGGGGCACCATCTGAATCTACACCAATGGGCATAGTCACTGTGGGTTGTTTGGTCATACAAAAAAATACCGACATAGGCGAAACATCTGACACAATGTTATTAGCGTTGTCTGCACTGTCTACAGTTGCAGGACAAATAATCAAATCATAAGATTCCATAAATCTGCGCATGTGTGCAATTAACTTGTGGCGCTCTAAGAGATGAGAATACGTTTTTTCTTTTTTGTGTGCAATCACCGCCAGTTGTTGTATTTTACGACCAGTTTTTTGCCGCAAAGATTCAGGGATATCTGACCACTGTTGTAATAATTTTGGATCTAGTAATTTGGCAAACACTTCTGTTGCGACACCGGCATCAATTTGAACAAAATCGATCATGGCTGATTGATCAATTAGATATTGAACAACATTGTTTGACTGGTCAATGGGTGCAAGGCATGCTATTTTTTTGTTTTTTAAAGTGTATGGAGAATTTAAATCAAACACCAAACTTCCGCCAGCAAATGCAGTGCTGTCACGCCAATCGGATCTTGAGATTATGTTCATGCCTGTTGAAAGATCCTGACACGATCTTGCCATAAGTCCCACAGTGGTAAGTTCAAGAACATCCGTAGGAAACTGTGACACCAGTCCGGTGCTTGGTTTGATGCCAACCACGCCACACCAAGCACTTGGCACTGCAATGCTACCTCCAAGATCCGAAGCCAGTGCAATAGGAACCAGACCAGCGGCCACTGCCACTGCGGATCCTCCCGAGCTGCCACCTGGAGAATTTGCAAGGTTCCATGGATTGTGTACCTTGCCATACAGTAACGAATTTGAATCATGTGCATTGAATCCAAATTCACTCATTGTAGTTTTGCCCACAAATACTGCACCTGCTTCACGTAATCTTGCCACTGCTGGTGCATCTTCTGCCCAAGACTGATCAGGATCAATGGCTTGACTTGCATGAAGAGTGGGCCAGCCGTGTGTAAGTATTGAATCTTTGACTGCTATAGGTATTCCGTCCAGTGGTCCCAGTGGACAATTTTGTTGCCAGCGTTGTTCGCTATCCTGTGCTTGAATCATTGTAGTCTCAGGATCTACAAAACAAAACGCATTGATCACAGGATTTACACGTTCGATTTTGGACAACACTTGCTCGGCCACAGCAACAGGACTCACAGCACCAGATTGGTATAGTTGGAATAATTCTGTGGCTGTGGCTTGAGTTAGATCTGTCATGCAGTGCGTCGGCGCTTGGGTTTGGGTTTGAACTCGTTGATCACGTACCACTTGATCAGGCTGCGTTGAATCATTGAGATCAAGTCACCGTGTGCATCAGGCACTACAAAACGCACCGGACATCGACCCCATGTACCAGTGGATACAAAATCATAGTAATAACGACGATGGTCGTCATTGGCAGGATCAAATACTACCCAAGGTCTAGCATTGAGATGTAGTGAGCTCATATTATCGTATCTGTTGAATTTTTAAATGACGTTCTGCAATAGTGGCTTGTACAAATTCCAACAACTGTTCGGCAGTCCAGCCATTGTCCAGCCATTCAGTTTCCCACTCGTCTACTTTCCACAACATGTCTCTGTTTTGTTTTTTGATAATATTTTCAAGGCGTTTGACATGTGGGCCTGGCCCTTCAAACAAATATTTGAATTGAGCAATACCTCCCCAGGCACCAGTGTAATCTTTTTCTCTGCGGTCATGATCTCCGGTGATACCAAATCCTACTCTAAAGGGTCCTGGCAATATGTAAAATTTCATTAGGCCACTGCCAGTTCTTCTTGTTCTTCAAACAACGCTTTGATGTCATCATCAAAAAAATCCAAAATCTTTTCAAATCGATCCAACAAAGGTTTGGGAATTTGTTGGGTACCACCAAGTTTCTGATACAGCAACACCAACACTGAAGCAATAGCATCATCCTGCCAACTCACTCTATACCCATAAGTGTACTCTCCCCATTTGACATGGGCATTGTGTACTGCATCATGAAACTGTGCAATGCCTGCAAAGTATCCTTGTATGATGCCAGCAAGTTCTCTTAAAAACTTGTCAGTGATTTTAATGTGTGCGGCATCAAATGATTTGTGCAAATCTTCAATCATAAACCACAGCGCACCGTTGATCTCGTCATAGTGGAAATAATCATTGTGAAACTTGCAGGCCAGTTCAAGAACATTTTCGTTGAGACGCAGGGCTTCCATGTGAGTGAATGTACCTGGTAAGCCTACAAAATCACTTTCTTTGTCCACTGGGTAACAATCGTATTTTTCGCAAATTTTCTGTTTTCGCAGTGCTTCTTGATCGTCATCATCTTGACTGCCATCGATTCTAGCACTCATCACCTTGGTACGGTGTTCGTACCAAGGACTGATTTTCTTTTTGCCTTTGCCATTGATCAATGCAAATGCTTTACGAGCAAATGCCTTACTGGTTGTTTCGATGTACAACACAGGCATTTCAACTTCTTGCCAGTCTGCTTCGCCATCAAACACGCCAGCGTCAATCATGGCAGCCAAAAAAGTGGCCGTGTGTTGTGCATCTACAGCATGATATTCATCTTTTCCGGGAATCTTCACACAGTAGATAACCTGAAGATACATGGGATTAAAATTGCCAATTTTACAAATCTTTGTACAATGACTGGCATCAAGTGCTCGTTGAATATCTTCATCGATGCAGATAGCACCAAGTTTGACCATTTTAATTAAAGGACGAAGTTTTGGACTCAACACAATGCCTTGTGCTCTGTATTCGGCCATTAATCGTTGCCATGCTTTGTAGTTTTGTAGTTCTTTTACCCGTTGGGCAAGTTTGATAACTTTGCTGGTGGTGGATTTCAGCGGATTGCGATTTCTCATCACGTTGGGTCGACGTTGAACTTTTTCGTAGGCAGGAATCATCACAGTCCTTTGTGGTTAATAGATGTTAAAATTATAGCACTTTGATCTTTATTGGTCAACCAGTTAAATCAATATACTTTCCTTGATTGCGTCCCGAACTTTGGTAGCAAGATTAAGATCGTACTTGTTTTGTTGTACAATGTGACCGGACAGTTCTACAATTTGATTTTGTTTGAGCCGGAGATACCATCCATCACCACGATGTGATGCAGTGTCCAAAACATCTTGTCTGCTGGCTGCAAATGCTCCGTCTGCACACACTATGACAATGATGTCTGCAATAGTATCAGGATCTAGTTGATTGCTGTTACTGCCCATACTGTTATTGAGACGAACACTGGGAGGTGCTTTGAGTTGACCATTGCGATCATACATTTTTTGACTGACAATGCTTTTAAGTTCTACATCAACGTTGTGTTTGGGCCAGTGATAATCTCTGTGTGGTTCTCCTACATAGGTAAGATCACTGTTGCTGAGTTTTTCTACCGCGGCTTCAATTGCCAATCCTTTGGCAAATCTTAACTGGGCATCATTTAAGTCTTCAAGGCTGTTGCTGTAGTCTATGATTTTTTGCCAAGAAAACTGTTTAAAGTCGTTGATTATTTGTGAGTTCATGTGATACTTAATGCTCTGCGACCCCCGGCGGTAATTTAGTGTATCATCTCTTGGGTTGCCCCGCAAATCTCACACACCTTCCACCCGCTTCCCGACAGGGTCCGTTCTCGCATTGCCAGCGGCCTTTCGGTAAGAAGACTACCACCCTTGGCTATCACACCACTTCTCATCGTACGGGTCATACTATCTGCTGATTAGGCAGAACGTTCAGTTAGGTGATCAACACCCTGTGTTTTTCTGCTCGATCACTGTGAATACAGTGTCCCAAGCGTCGAATTGTGTCAGCCGCGTTCTGCGGATTGGCTTCAAACATTTCTCGAATATCCTCAGCAGTGATACCATCCACTGCTTCGCAAGTGTAGATCTCATAGTGCCTGTGAGTGTTGAATCTAGCACGTAGCATGAGGTGATTGATGTTGGGAATTGTGCTTCCACTCACTGGCTCACCTTGCAGTGTTTGCCACATGCGGCGTTGTTGGTCCTCAGTGATGTCTATGCAACACTCAAGACCCAGATTGTCCCACACTATGAGAAACTGATGGCTCATAGTTGAAATTGTTTTAATACACCACGGGCCGCACTCAAGTCCTCAACTTCATCCATGAGTTCTGCTTCCTGCACTATGAGTTCAGACATAGCAGTGCGCACCAGTTCCAGCGCATAGGTCAAGTCATCTTCAGTGGCCCAGGAATAAAAATCAGCCAAGGTCTCCTCGTCTGAATCTAGAATAAAATGTAGATTTTCACGATCCCACGAATTCATATCATGTCCTATACTATGCAATACAATGCGTCTAGTATAACAGATCAGAAATATCTAGTCAAGTCAGTAAAAAGCATTAGGCCCAAAACAGCAATAAGGCAGCGGCGTCTCGGTCTGAGTCAAAGTAGAAAATGTAGCGTCCCGGAGCACGGTCACTACTGGTTGTCACAACCTGCCAGCGCCAGTCGCCTGTGAGTTCAGTTTTGCACCACTCTATGATTCGATCTATTTGCCCAAAAGGTCGGGCAATTTCTCGAGCATGGTTAAAACTTTCGCCGAGCCGTATGGTGCCTATGGGGTGTTGCAGTTGCATCAACTTTAGTTATTGATGTACTTGGGATCCTGTAAATTTTGGTCCAGCACATGATTGTACATGATATCCTGTACAGTGTCTATTCTACGGCTTTTGTTTCGTTCGCCCAAGACCACAATCACTCGCCGTTGTTTTTTGTGTTCTACCACAAGTGCAACACAATATCCTGCAGGATTGGTAAATCCAGTTTTTGAAGCAATGATTTCGTCAAACTCCATCAACAATGGGCGGTTGGTATTGTTGAGTTGAATCTTGCGTAATTTCTTTTTGAACTTGCGTTCAAACGCCACGGTCTTTTTCACACTGGCTTCACGTATGACCCAATAGCCCGCGGCATATCCAGCCATGGTGCCAACATCACCAGCAGTGGCCATGTTGTGTGCGTCCAAGCCAGTGGGGTCACGGAATACAGCATTGATACCCCATTCCCGGGCCTGTTGATTCATGCGCCATACAAACTCTTTACGACCACCAGGATAGTCTGCAGCCAGTGTTTCTGCGGCTGCATTGTCACTTCGCACCAGCATGGCCGTGAACAGTTCTTGCCTAGTGTAGTTGCCACGTAGCAAGTTGCTTTTTACCGTGGTATTGAGTGGCAGCTGACGAAACAGGTCTTTGCTGTGATCTAAGGCCACCATGGCAGTCATCAGCTTGGTGATGCTGGCAATGGGACGATACTCTGTTGAGTTGCGTTGGTATTCCACACGGTCTGTGGTTTCATTGTAAACGTAGACACTGGGCTCACGTGCATGAGCAGTGCTGAAAACAAACAAAAGGGTCAATATTAAATACCTCATAGGATATTTACCGAGCCCATTTGAGTTGATAAAATGTGGCCAGAGCAGGATTACGAAACGTAAAAGTCACATTGCTGACTTCTGAGTCGGTCCAAGCAAATTCATCGTACACGGGTTTTTGATAGCGCCACTCATAGTCTTGGTTCACAATGAGTCCGTCCAGATCCAACTGATGCTTGTATGCCAAGGCCCGTTGCGCATCGCAATTAAGCCGGATGTAGTCTACTGTGTCCATGGCTTAGTTTAAACAGCAGTGCATCGTGCAGATCGCGGAACCAAAAGGTCATGTCGTTGACATTGACGTCTGTGATGTATCTGTCGCCGGGCAGGCCAAACACTTGTACTACATTGGCCATCATTTCATTCCATCGCAACATTTCATTGTAGGAATCGTTCCAGTCCAAGGTCATGCCATGTGAATATTCAGGGTTTCGCAAGATACACCGCCCTAATGTGTTGGTCAGCACTGGCCCAATCCACTTTGTAAAACAGCACATAGTCTGTCAATCCAAAATGATTGCAAAAACTCTGTCCGTATCTTAATCCTTTGATACCTTCAAATGTAAATGCTCGCTTCCACTCACTATATTCTGCTTCAGTAATGCTGTATGCACGGTTGACTTTGTTGTCAATGGCCATCAAGCCCGCTGTCATGTTTTCAAATACTGAATCACCCATAAGGACCTTTTAGTGTGTAAATCAAATGTTCATGGCGATCATGCCAACGAACTTCTACCGCATCGTCCCCGGGTCCGGTCCATATAGCAACACCACAATAAGCATATTCTAACCAAATGATTTTTTTAGTTACGTCACACCTGTGCGGCAATATAGCAAATTTCATTGACCACCGAGCACGGCTATAAAATGCGCGGTCCGCTTCTTCCATACTTCTAACTGAGTATCCCAGGCTGGCCCTGTGATCGTTGTAGTTGCTACCAAACATCAGTCCCAGAGACCTTGATAGTATTTGCCAAACAAGCGGAAGCCGTTTTGGATGCGTGTTTCTACCACCTTCATGCCTTCGTAATCGCACTTGTATGTGTTGTTTGGTCCATCCTTCATTTGGTAGTACTTGTGCTCACCTTTGGCGACTTCGTTGCCTTCCCGGTCCACTGGCACCCACAAGATATCATGTTCACCTTCGCGGAAAGCATCTTGCCAGGAGTCATCTACCTTGCACTCAAATGCAAAGATCATTTCATCCATGACCCAGTCCCAACGTGCAAAGTGGTTGGCATCTGTGTCCCACTCGTTTTCTTTGGCTGGTGCAGAGGTTGACTTGAGTTCTTCGGGCACATCCTCATCGTCCACAAATGGACTACCGTGTTTGGTTTCTTTCAGTTGTTTCAGCATGGGCAGGATGATGGGACTGAGGGTCTGATCCATGCTCCAGGTATCATAGCGGTCAATCTTGATATACCTGATCTCTGGATGCACACGATCCAGCACCCACATGATGGCCCGGCTGATGGGTGTGAGTCGGTCACTCCACTTTTCACACCAGTCTGGACGTTCCACAAACTGAGATTTTTCTCTGCGATGATCTTCAAGTGATTGTTCCACAGTCCAACGAGCACACTTGGACCAGTCAGTCCAGAAGAACACATAGTCCAACATGGTGTAAGGTGAGATCCAATGATCTCGATATCCGCTGATGTAAATTTTCATTCTTCAACTCCGAAATGTTCTGCCAGCCATTGTCTTGCTTGAAAACGTGCTATCAATTGATGTTCGCCTGGATCCAAAACATCCATACATTTCCGCACAATCAACTCGGCAAACAGTTGCATGCGGTCTGGTGTGGCCACATAGTACGACCCTGCATCAAAGTCAGCAGTGCCCATCTTGGCCTCTAGAGCCAACAGTTTAAACTTTTCGTTCATTAGCATTCCTTTGTGGATAGTAGTAGGTGCAGTCGCTCCGTTGGCCGTACCAATCTCCTGCCATGCCGCCTAGATATTGCAATGCACATCTAGCACGATCTTCAATATCAGGGCACATCCTTGTCACCCAAGGTGTTTCATTTCTAGCATGGATATACTGCCGGAGATAACGCACACTTTGTTCACGGGCCCACATGATCAACTCCCTGTGGGTTGCTGGAATACATTTTAATTGTAAATCCGTCAATTTGATAAACGCCAACTGATTTAAATCCTACTTTTTCTGCCAACTTCCAACTCACAGTATTGGCGGCATCAATTTTTATAACTATTTCAATGTCAGGATTGTTTGATCTCATCCATGACAACACAGCCGTCAACGCCTCGCCCATCACTCCACGGTGTTGCCAAGAAGGCCTTGTCCACACCCCCAGTTCCCACATGTTCGACTGTGCATGTATGGTATGAAACTCTACATTGCCAACCACCGACTCGGTGTCTCGATCATGTACAAACAAGTTCCATTTTTGTTGACGCTCAAAACGATCACGTGCTTGTTCACAATGTGCTGTGGAAACTGCTACACTTTGCTCTTGTCCAGCCCAAGGCCATGATCCAGGCCAGGCACGAAGTTGCTCAATCACTTCTACCACAGCATTATGTACTGCCACACCATCTGTGGATCTTGGCACTCTCAAAACAAATCGATCAGTTGCAATAGATTCCGTAAACATCACATTTACCAGTTTGATACATCAGTTATGTCCATCTCACTCAACAGTATGTGTTCTTTGTAAAAAAACTTGGCAGTGTGATCCAGTCCAATGCCTGTGGTCTTTGATTCCACAATTTCCACTTCGTTTACCTGTTGATTCAAGGCCAACCACACACTTACCTGTTCCCACTGATGGCGGGTCAGGTTCATTCTGCGCATCACAGTATGGTGCCTGCTTTGATCAGTTGTTCAAATGTTTCAAACAAGGTTTCAAAACGAATTTGGTACAGTCGATACACTGCGTCCCAGTCTTCCTTGTCAGTGCCCTCACGAGCACTCAACATCTTGATATCATCCAGCACTTGCCAGGCCTGCATGATTTCTTGTTCCATGTCAAAACGAGTTTTTGTTTTACCAGCTTCCATCATCGATCCATATTCTTACAGTTAAAAAAATCCAACCCACACTCCAAGTGCGTTCGTTGGGACTGGGCCATCCGTCATTGGCTTCTCGTCGCCACCAGGGCAGTAGACTCCAATGACAAGGATTTCCTACTAGTATAACACTAAATCCCGAATAACGCAACCAGTTTTTTATACTTCTACTGTTTTCAGTCGCCATTGATCTGCCCTTTCTTCATAGTTAACATAGCCTCTTGGGTTGCACAGGATTCGGCAACCAGCAATCATATAGTCAAAATCTTCATGTGTGTGGCCGTGTGTCCAAAGTTTGATCTGTGGACGGTCCTGAATAAAGTCATCCAGCTCACTACTGTAGCCACCATTCATGATATGTTGATGTTGGTATCTTGGATGAGTGCTGAGCCTGCTGGGTGCATGATGCCCCACCACAACATAGCGTCCAGAGGGATTGGCAGCAATGGTTTGGTCAATAAATGCCACCATAGCCGCATGATCATCGGCGGCGTCTGTGGTGGTAAAACGGTCAGCCCATCCACGATGATCATCCAATCTGGCACTGTTGCTGACACACCGGAAATCGTTCATCATTCGTGAAATCTCATGCAAGGTGCGTGTGTCGCGCCGGTTCATGTCAGTCCATAATGTGCCACCGATAAATGTGATGTCATCCAGCACAACGGTTTCTTTTTCCAGAATGTGCAAATTCTTCAAATAACCCAACACATCTCGAAAGTGTGGAATGGTTTTGGCAAAGTCGCCATGATAGTGTTCGTGATTGCCCACAATGAAAATCACATGTGGGAAACGAGCACAGCATCGTTGGAAGAACGCATGAAAACGGTTGCTACGGTATTCCTCACCCATGGTGTTGTAAGGATCACGTTGAACAATGTCTGAGGCAATGCAGATGTCGCCGCTCAGGATTAAAACATCGGCACCGCTGTCGTTGTCAAAGTCTAAATCGCCAAATTCCAAGTGTACGTCAGACACTAATGCTATTTTCATTTTTTGCTTTCAAATCTTTTAACTGTGATTTTAATATGGCCACTGCCGATTTGTCGCCATCATATATGGCTGCATCTTTGTCGGGGTATCTGGCACGAAATCGTTCTCGGATTTCTTTCAAGTCCCGCCCTTGACACACAAAATCTTTTGTGATACTGTTGTAACAAAAATACTGATCGTTATCAACTTCCACGGTGAGTGCAATCAGTCGTTCTTCATCCAGAGCCTGGCCCACTGAATTTAACTCTTCGCCAAGCCCTTGAGAAAGCCTGTGCATCAGCCATGCCTCCAGCAGGCCAAATGCTATACTAATCACAAAGTATGCAAGTCCAAAGTAAATCAAAAAATTGACAAATTCCATGAAAAAAGTTCCTAAGTCTTCCATTTATTTACTTTCAGTTTTGTTGACTCTTGCGTTGTGCCAAGTATTCTTGCCACTGCACCCATTTATTTTTAACAAGAAAACCCCAGTCACGTTGTTTGACACCAGGCATGAACAAGGTCCAACATTCCACCTCAGGATCCAATTCAATTCTATGATATGTTCGGGCACCAGCAAATCTAAAACTGCCTGGTTTACACCATTTGGCTATCTCACCAATTTTATTACCTTGTGCATCAAACTGTGGTGTCCATTCATAGTAGCCACCTTTGAGAATCAATGTGGCATAGGGCCAGGGATGGTCATGCACATCGTCGGGATCTGACTTGAGAAATTTATGCACAAAGATGTTGAAGGGAAAACGTTTGCGGTCTTTCAAGAACACGTAGTAGCGTTCCAAATAAGGTTCGCCATTTACCCTGTCCATGATAACACGGTGCCTGCCCCAACGTTCAAAGAGTTCTTTAATCATAGCGTTATTATACACTATGTTGAATAAACGGTCAAGAAAAAACCCTGCCGGTTGCAGGGTTTTGTTCATGTGTGTCCACTGTGAATTGGACAGCGAGTTGGTTTAGACCAAACCAAGTGCCATGGCTTTGTAACCAGCGGCAACCAACTTGCGGCTTGGTGTACCAATGCGGTACTCGGTCACTTGCACGCCATTGCCGGCCTTGCGTGTGTTTGCGTACACTGCGAATCCGCTGTGACGAATACGGCTCACCTCAGCAGAGATGTTCTTGATGCCAAAACGTTTGGCGGCCTGGCTGGCGCTGACACGTTCGCCGTTGCTGAGAGCGGAGAACAACTTGTAGGTTTTAGTTCCTGGATTGATAGTCATAAAAAGTTCCTTTAAAAAATAGCTGTCACATACAGCATTCCACTAGTATAAGTGATGTTGCAGAGCAATGCAAGATATTTTGGGGATCAGTTTTGCCGAACTAAATATTTGCGTGATGCAAATCACGGCTCGTGTTTAACACACATACACACAAAGGAGAAAAATATGAGCAAAACACCTTACGAGATCCGTCTCGAACTACTCAAGATGGCTAACGAGATTCTTGTTACACCCGTCTTTCAAAAGCGCCAAGCACTCACAGACGAATACCATTCCAAGTTGACCGAAGCCAATCGCGAATTGTATCCGTTCCCAACCTTGCCCGATTTTCCGTCCAGTACGGACATTGTGGCCAAGGCCGAAGAACTTAAAAAGTTTGTAGACCAGGCGTAAAAAATGAAAGCCCCGCAAGGGGCTTTCTTGTTATACAGTGCTCAACTTTTGCCAAATTGCCGCTTGTTCTACCTTTCGGGCATAATCGGTTCTGCGGCCACCAACGTCATCACGCCACAGGTCAATATCCTGATAACTGCCATGACACAGTGGGGGTGCATCGTCTCTGAGCCAACGCCATAGCACCCAAATGGTCTGTCGGTTGGCAACATCAGCACAGGCAAACGCACGTTCGTAGTCGTGTGCCAACATGCTCTCAACATAGCCGCCCGGAGCCCAACCACGTAGCAAATAACTCTCAATGCTTTGTTGCGTTTCCAAGCTCAGTTCCATGCCTATGTCACGCAGGTCTCGGTTTCGCCAATCAATCATTGCACGCCTTTGATGTGTTTGCAGTCACCGCGGAACTTGAATCCCGAGCAAGTGCATGAGTAGTTGCCGCCAAGTTCGGTTACTCGATAAATGTCGCCTTTGCTGCCTTGCACCTCAATCACACGTCCTTCTGGTACTTCGGCCTCAACGTCAACTTTGAACTGCACAGGGTTCAATTTGAACTTGCGTCCACGAATGTCAATGCGAATGGGTTTGCTGAATTTTTCAGGCAGTCCCGTGCCAAACTTCACATAGGCAAACATCTTGCTCTTTGAGTCGTCTAACAAGTACACATGGTTGGGTGCTGTGGCACCAGCCCATTCTGTAGTTTCAGCAAACCATTTCATTCTTCAATTTCCTCTACAGGTTTATCAGGGATATTTTCTGTATCATTATCTTGTGCAAACACAAAGCCCATATCTAACATTGTGTCCATTTCAGCAGGTGTACAGTGAGCACGAAACACAAACAGTCGGCAAGTAAGATTGTCCTTGCTATAGTAGATCCTATAACTTACCCGGTCCACATTCAATGCTTTGGCAAGGTCGTCTGAAGAAAAACTTTCAGGCCAGTCATCATCTACACTGTCACGAGTCTTTTCAAAGTAAAAATCTTGCATCATAGCGCCATGATCCTTTTTAACACTGCACGAGCCTCGGAGAGGTCCATGAGTTCGGGTTCAAGTTGTGGGGTGTTGGTAACTTGTACCTGAACGCCCAGAGTGGGCACAGTGTACAGTTTCTCAGGTTGCCAAATTTGATGTGGCTGGAGTTTGATTTTGTAATTCATATTAGCCCTTGAGCAAATCAACTTGAACATTGTGTTGCCGGCCGGCAAAAATGCTGTTGGTGCCCCAGCCAGTGGGTTGTGACTTGCACATGGTAAACGCCAGTTCACGTTGAGCCTGCAGATTTTGCAGGGCTGTGATCACCGCCTGCTGGGCAGAGTAAGTAGCAAAATTTTCCACGTCCGAAATGCGACAGTACATGCCAACACCGTCAACAATGAAACGAATTTTTTGGCTGTTGTTCAAGCCTTGGATCAGTCGCTGTTTACGCATTTCGAACTCCTTTTGTTACAATATGTCCATATTATAGCATTTTGGCAATTATTGGTCAACCACCAAATTAGTAATACTCAAGTATTACTTTTTGTTGAGTTCATCAACCTTGGAGTCCCATTCCAATTTGGCTAAAATTAAAGTATACACCATGTACAACAACCATGCCATGATGCCACCTGTAATCATGTTCATTACAATTTCACTGCCAAACTGGTGCGCCAGCAATTGAACCACTGCTACGCCTGCAAACACTGCGGCCATCCAACCAGCCAACAAGGCCAGTGCTTTGACTTTTAGATTCTTCATACAATACTCCTTTGTTTGTTTGTATGCCACAATTATAACATTTGGTGAATTATCGGTCAAGTGGGTAGTGTGTAACACTTCAGTATTACTCAGTAGAAACCATGAGAGATAAATATCAGTGCAAATACAGAGGAAAATACACAATGAAGATTTTATCAGATTTTATGCTAGGGCTAATAGAGCGCTTGGCGGAAATGTTCCCAGGGTCTGACTATCAAAGCAGACTGGAACAGTACATTGCCAACCGCAACCCACAAAGCGCCGCTGATGTGGAACATTGGGAACGTCAGTATCATTACGATCAACATCGCCAAAGCATTGTGTGAAATAACACACTCATCCAGGGCACACTAAATATTTTCAATGCCAAATCCCAAAATATTCTGTAATGTGCCTTGGTTCCACATGCAACTTTACCACGACGGCAGTTATGGTCTGTGTTGCAGTGAACGAGCACCTGTGTTCGATGGCTATGCCAAACAACCCGAACAAGTAAAAGCCAATATCAAAACCACGTCAATCCGTGAGTGGTATCGCAGTGAAAAAATGAAACGTTATCGTGCTGCCATGCTGGGCGACCAACCTTTGGCTGAATGTGCCGGCTGCTATCAAGACGAACAGTATGGCAATGACAGTTATCGCAACACTCACAATTGGCGCAGTGTTATCTTTACCCAACAAAACTTTCAACAAAGTTTTGAACAAAGCCCACACCATGATATTTTCACCAGTGAACAATCTGGTCAAGCCGTGGACGAGCACTACGATGGCATGCCTGTGGACCTGCATATTGACATGGGCAATGAATGTAACCTATACTGTAAACATTGCAACCCCAGTTACAGCACACAGATTGCAACCAAATACAAAATCTGGGGCATACTCAGCAAAGAAGACTACCATACCAGAATGAACTGGATGGATGATGAAGAAGTTTGGCAACGGTTCCTGAACGAACTGCTGGGCATGAAGAACCTGCGCAGTGTTCACTTCATGGGCGGCGAGCCTTTTATGAGTCCCAGACTGGAACAGTTCTTGGATTTCTTTATTGAGCATGATCGCACTGACTTTGCTGTGAGTTTGATCTCCAACGGCACCATATACAGTCGAGAGATTGCTGAAAAGTTTGCTCGATTCTTCCGAGCAGACATTGACATCAGCATTGAGTCTGTGTCAGATAACAATTTTTACATTCGCCAGGGTCTGGACAAAGAACTGTACTGGAACAACATCCGTTCATTCTTGTCGCATCAAAGTGAAACATTCTGCGTGTGTTTGAAGCCCACCATCACTGCACTCACTGTGCCCACATTTCCTGCACTCACGGAGTGGATGTTTGACAGCAACATCATCACAGAAAACAACACCTGCTGGAATCCTGCGTATTTGCGGGCGGCCGCATTGCCCTTGGACATTAGACAAAGTTATTTTGCCGAATACGAGCGTGTGCTTGACAAATTGAGTACATATATCAAACAAGACCAACATCCAGACATGCCACAAAGCAGAGAGTATGGCAAGAATGCCCTTAACCTGTACAACGAACTCAACAGTGTGTACAAGATGATTCAAGTGCCCGAACTGCCCAATGCCGAAGCACTCAAAACAGAACTGGTTGGCTGGCTCAACAAATGGGATCACCACTGCGAGTTAGATGCCAGAGACTACTATCCAGAATGGACTGACTTCTTGGAACAATATGGATACAAAAAAATATCAAACTGAAATTGAAATAGATGTCATGCCCACATATCACAGCAGTGTGCCTGAAATCATGTACGGCGTTGATCATGCAGTTGATCGCATGCAACTAAGCCGGCCAACTACTTTGAGATTTGATCAACTGTTGACTGCTGGTCCACACAGTGTGATCGTTGATTTTGTGAACAAACAAGATTCAGACTGCATACCACACCTTGGGCTAGACAAGTACATCACCATTGGTGCCATTAGAATCAACAGCATACATGTGCCACGTTTCAACTGGCTGGCCACTTATGAGCCAGTGTTTCCTGAACCCTGGTACAGTCAGCAAAATCCCCAGCCGAATCCTGTTCAAGCCGGGGAAACACACCTGGGGTGGAATGGTCGATGGCAGTTGCAGTTCAACGCACCTGTGTTTTCATGGATACATCAACTTGAAAACATGGGCTGGGTCTGGCCCACTTAACGGTTCTGCACAATCTTGTCAGCCAGGCCGTAGTCAACTGCTTGTTGTGCTGACATAAAGTTGTCACGTTCCATGTCGGCTGTGAGTTCTTCAAAGGTTCGATCTGCTGAGTTGTGCTTGACATAGATGCCGGTCAAGTTCCGTTTCATAGCAAGAATTTCTTCCACTTGAATCAGCATGTCTGTGGCTTGTCCACGTGCGCCACCTGACGGTTGATGAATCATGTGTCTGGCATTGGGCAACATAAAACGCTTGCCCGGCGCACCTGCTTGTGCCAGCAATGAACCCATACTACAGGCTTGTCCCATCACAATGGTATGCACGTCGGGTTTGATAAACTGCATGGTATCATAAATGGCCATGCCTGCTGTGACCACGCCACCAGGGCTGTTAATATATAGACTGATGTCTTTGTCAGGATTGTCTGCTTCTAGAAACAACAACTGCGCCACGATTAAACTGGCTGAATGTTCTGTAACTTCTGTGTCCAGCATGATCACACGATCTTTGAGCAAGCGGCTGTAAATGTCATAACTGCGTTCGCCCTTGGCGGTGTTTTCTAAAACTATGGGTACTAAATTTGGCACACGGTCTCCTTGTTGGTTGCATAAGTATAACATACTTCTCACGGAAAACCAATGCGCGACTTGATCAATTTAATCGAAAACTTGAGCAAACCTGACATCGAATCAGTGCTAAAAAAATCTGGGTATTCAGATCTCAAAGTGTCTGGCAACAAAATTGGTGTGTTGGTACAGATTCCCGACGGTGAGAAAAAAGATCAATTTAGATCAGCAATTTTAAGGGAAATTCTAGGGCTAATGAAACAGAATTTTCCCCGGAGTCGTCCCACATTGAGCATGGATCCCAGACTCAGCAGTATCGGTGGCATTGAATTTGCTGATACCCCGGTTAAAATTTTAGTCAAAGATTCTGGTATTCAAGGCGATCAAAGTGCAGGGGTGGCCAACGAAATCGAAATGGCCAGTTTATTACAGAGTGTGATTGATCGCTATGGCAGTGTGAATGTGACATTTGTGGATCCACGTGGCAAAACACTCACAATCAACGATTGCAATTCAGTGGATGTAGCAGGACGTGATACTGGTGGGCGCAAAAAAGCTGATGTAGTGTTGCAGAGTCCTGAACGCAGTTTGCCCATAAGCATCAAGAAACTCAATGCCGAAGCATGGGAAAGCGCCGACAACTTGTTTGGTAAAAAGGCTCGCGGCATCATTGACGACCTGGTCAAGGACAAGCAAGTTCGATTACAAAAATTAGAAAAAACACGCAATGGCCAGCCAGTGTATGCGCTCAGCAAAGAAATTGTGGTAGAGCCCACTGAGGAAGAAGCCATGAATGCCATATTTGGCAGTGATTTAAACCCCAAGGGCGGTATTGTGATTCAAACATTCAAGCCTGAGCATTTTGTACAAACTGGTCAGGATGTTACTATCGAAGCACACGCTGTGATTACCAACAAGGCAGACATTCCTGAAAGTCATCTCATGGTTTGGTTGTTGCGCAACGACAGCAATCGCAACAGCACAGCCTTGGGCCTACCTGGCATTAGAATCATGGGTGTTACACTCACACGTGGCATTGGCAAAAAAGGCACCAAAGATGTTATCCTGGTGGACAAAGATGGCAATGTTGTGGAACGTAAAAAAGCCGATGAGATTGAACCTGATGCCGAACTAGACACAGATGATCTGGATGCAGTAGCAGATAAGCGGCTCACAGGTCCTGGAGCCAAGGCCGCCAGAAAGAAAAATGAACCTAAAACTGATGTGGGCACATTAGGTAGAGAAAAAAGGAAACGATAATGAGATTGAAAGAATTCACCAACGACACAGTGGCCAACTGGCGGACCATTGCGGCTCGCAATAACCTAGCAAATCCTGATTTGATACTTCCCGGCCAGGTGCTCGACATAGGTGATGGCATAGTATTGCCCAAAGGCACGACTTATACAGTAAAGCCTGGCGACACATTGAGTGGTATTGCGCAAAACATCAGAAAGGGGCAAATCCCAAATTCTGGTTCATCTACCACAGCGGAACCACCTGCGCCTATTCCATCTCCTCAGGTAAAACCCCCAACACCTAGTCCCAGCAAAGATCCAGGTGGCATTGCTAAAAGAAGTACTTCAGTGGTAACATCTCCGGTGACCAAGCCACCGGAGATAAACCTTCCTAGAGTTGGTCCACCAGAAGTCAAACGTGGTCATCCCACAATGAAAGATGATCCTAGATTAAAATCCGCAACTCCGCCGCCTGATGCACCCAAGGCTGCAACAAAACCCACAAAGCCCGACTATCATGATCCTGTGTATGATGCACCACCTGACACACCAGTTGATGACGCTGATATTAAAAAACGCATTGGTGCAGATCAACCTATTCCTGGTTACAAAATGGATCCCAAAAAATTTGCCAAAGACCAAGAACTGTTGGACAAACTGGAAAAGCAGGATCGTGAAAGACAAAAACGATTACAAAAATCACCAGAGCGTTCAAGACCAAACAAAGCACCAAAACTTCCAGCAGGTACAAAAACCTCCAGCAGTGAGTTTGATACCATACGTGGCATCGAAAGCGGCAACAGAGATTATGATGATTATGGTAGGCCCATTACGTCGCCCAAGGGTGCAAAATTTGCAGCACAGGTCATGCCGGCCACAAACACCAATCCTGGTTACGGAGTCAAGCCTGCTGCCAACACTGGTGCTGAAGAATCTAATCGCGTGGGTAAAGATTATTTTGCGGCAATGAAAAACAAGTATGGAAATTCAGAATTGGCCGCGGCTGCTTACAATGCCGGCCCTGGACGTATTGACAAGATTTTGCAGAAAGCAAAAGAAACTGGACGACACTGGAAAGACTTATTGCCAGCGGAAACACAAAACTACATCAAGAAATTTACCGGCAAATAATGTCAGCGTGACAGTGCCGAAATGTGATCACACACATTGAGGCTCATGGCTTCGGTAGCACTCAACCAAACATCATTGGGTGGCAACAGGTGTTGTCTTATTTCTTCGTCACTGAGTCCGGTACACAATCTATAGTGATTTAACATGCGTTGTTGTGTGAGTTCAAATTCTCGCATGGTGGCAAACAGTTCGTGTGCTTTGCCTTCGTTCATCCAGGAAAACTGATGACTCAATATAGACGTGTTGGGAGTGAGTATTCTACGACCCGCGCTGCCTGAGATAAAAATCAACAATCCAGCACTGGCGATCATGCCCAGGCCCACTGTTTTGATTGGGATGGTACTGCTTTGCATGACATCTATTAGTGCAAAGGCGGCACCCATGTCACCACCTTCTGAGCAAATCATCAACAACAGTTCTTTGCGTTTCTTTTTGCTGACATAGTTTTCATGCAGTATCCACTCGATGACTGGCAAGATGTTTTCATCATTGACCTCGCCCATGAAAACATACATGCCGTTTTCATGTAGTTGTTGGCCATAATCAATGGTTTCGTTTTCTGTGGGCATTTTCATAAATGAAGAAAGCGACCCGAAGGTCGCTGTTATTTATACGCCGTTTTTACAGTTTGTCGCCAGAATCTAGTTCTTGAAACGCTTCTTTACTGCGTTGTTCCGCACGTTCATTGAGTTTCAACTGGTCTTTGCGTTTTTGCAGTGCATTGGCATCACCTGTGGGCAGGGCCAACAGCACATAAGTGCGAAAACGTCCACCTTCAGAGATGCGTTTGACTTCTTTGATCTCAGTGCCGGTGATGTCTACCCCAGGACACATTGACTTGATGGCAAGTTCTGAAATTTCAGTACTGGCCACAGCAGTGTCTTGCATGAACACCTTGGCTTGTTGATTGACCCGACCACCAGCTGCCATACAGATCTTGCCGTATGCAAACAGTTTGGCCTTGTAGTCAGCCATGCTCATGTCTGTGCTCACTGCTGAGCCATTGGCGTAGACTGCATTGTTGCTAGAAGGCACCTTGGTCATCCAGTCAGGAGCCTGGGCAATAGACTTGTTGACCTGGGCTTCTCGATCAATCTGGCTTACAGCCGCACGATTGTCGTAGGTCTCTGTGGGTAATACAGGACCTGTGTTTGCAGTCTTGGTTGAACTACAGGCCACAAGGGCTACCAAGGGCACAATTGCTAATACTTTCTTCATGATGTTCCTTTGAACAGTTTACAATAACACAAGTTTAACACAATGTGAATAATTGGTCAACTACCATTTATCCACCACTACCCATTTTGAGTCATGGATTTTGCAGATCACTCCTTGAAAGGTGCGCACATCCGATTGGACGTATGCACTGTCCAAAAAGTATCTGCAAGGTGCGCCATTATGCCAAAATTCTCGGGGAAAATCCGGATGCGGTCTGAACTGATGCAGTTCTGCGATGGTCCCTGGATTGGTGCTACGTAGTGCATCCAAGTCTGGACGATCCGTACATATCATTGTTTTTTCACTCACAGTTTGTTGTCGACCTACACGCTCACGTACTTCATCTTCGGCACGTCTTACAGCCACAGCACAGGCTTCTTCCCTGGGTCGATCGCCTGCCCACTCATATTCGCCGTGAGCACTGTGCCAGTCTGTGCCAATGCGTACACGGAATGTGACCAGGCACCGCTTGCCGTTGTTGATTGAGGGCACAACCTCTGGGGTAATTTTACTACGTTCTGAGATGGTCACAGCCGAACGGCTTACAGTGCGATCTTGTAACACACATTCAGATGCCAGTACAGTAGCCGGAATTAGGGCAAGAGCAAGTAATCTTTTCATGAGTATGGTTTGTCGCAATATGACAGTTGATGAAGATTGAAATTGATCTGTGTATTGATGTCGCCAAATTTTTCAGCAAATGGATTCAATTTGTTCCAAGCAATTTCTTCTGCTGTGGGACGCATGCTCTCCAACATAGCACGTTGTTGTGCAACAATTCTGCAGTCGGGTTGAAAGCGGTTCAAATCTTGTGCTTGAGGTTGAGCGGTTGGTGTGCCTGTAGCACAGCCACTACACAGGCTGGCAGTAATAACGCAGGCTCCAAATACGCGAGCGAATTTGTCCACGGCTTCTAACATAGTCTTCCTTTGATTCTAATGCTTGCTGGGGGATTGAGGCCTGGCGATCAAGCCAGGTTATGAGAGAATTTTTATTGGCACAATCGTTGGGAATAGTGCTGACGTCCAAGGGCGGACGATAGGGCTGGCTTGCACAGCCTACCACAGTCACGGTCAATAGTGCGATCAACAGTTTATTCATCACGGTTCCGATGTTTGACTTTGCGATTGTACACTGTCTTCACACGTTCAATCTTTGGCTTGAACGGAGTGTCGCGACTGTACAACTCCACCGCACGTCGGCGTTGCTTTGGCAGTTGTATAGTGAAGCTGAGTGTTTTCATGTTGTAATTATAGCAGATTGATCTTTATTGGTCAACTGGACAACCGCTTGCGAAGCAGTTGGCCCAGAGTTGGTTTGATTCCTAACCGCTTGCGAAGCAGTTCACCCAGGGTTTTCTTTTTGTGTTTTTTTGTTTTCATGTTCGTATTATAGCAGTTTGGGAAATTTTGGTCAAGAAAAACCCTGCACAAGGCAGGGTCTCTAAAAGTACTACTTGAGTATTACTTTTTAGCAGTGGCTGGTGTAAATGCGTCAGCAAATTTGGTCCAGTCAAACTTCATTGCTTCCTGCACTTTCTCAGTGGTCACGGCAGCCATCGAAGTGGTGATATCCAACACAGCCTTGGCAGTCAATTTGGCAGCATCGCACTGGCTGTCGATCATTTTGATCATGGGCTTGGCAATTTCTTCGTTGGTGACAACGGTGTTGACAAAAGTTTTTTGTGCTGTTTGTACAGCTTCGATTACAGAATTGAACATGTTTTTCTCCTTAAATTAAGCAAGTTCTAGAGCACAAGACCCGAACCATTCAGCGCCTTGTGTTTCTATTGTAGCATTATTTATGTTGCAATGCAACATAAATCTAGGTTTTCTGGCAAATTAGTGTACACTCACTAATTCTGTCACTAAATATTTCATAGGAGATTTACACATGGAAATTATTATCATATTGGCGGTGTTGGGATTGGCAGCATATTGGATGTATGACATGAGCCAAAAGAAGAAAGACACCGAAAAAGACAAACTTTGGCCGTTTGGTGAAACATTGTCTGAAGGCAAGATTCACGTCAAGTCTGCTGATGTTGCACCTGGAAAGTCAGCAGATGACCGAGTAGAAGAACCTGCACCAGTTGTGACCAACAGCAACCCTGCAGACAATGTACCAGTTGCCAAACCTGCCAAAAAGCCTGCTGCCAAAAAAGCACCTGCTAAAAAGCCGGCAGCCGCTAAAAAAGCACCTGCCAAAAAGAAATCAGTTTAACAGCATCCGGGCTAGGCCAACACTATCTATTGTGGTCAACAAGATGTAGTTGGCCAGCATGCCAAAACTCTTTCGAGTCCAGGCAGCCCAAGCATACATGGCACAACCACTGATCCACACAGGATACATGTACAGAAGAGGTGGATTTGGTACGGTGAGTGCCATGGTAATTGAGCAGCCAATACTAACAGCCCAAGCCAAGAGCTCAACAACAAACCTAATGCGATTAGTTCGATAGTCATCTCTTATCCAATCAAAAATTCCAGTTAAAATATCGGGCATCATCCCCTCTGTGGAAAATAATCTTGCATACCACCTTCCCTATGCAGATCTGTTGTGACACAGTGGATACCTCCATCCCAAAAATACCTATGTCTAAATGGTACAATGTGCGGAGTAATACCGTACTTTTCTAGTGCGTCAAATACTTGTTTATTATAATTAAACACCATGACGTTTTTTGGATCAATGATCAACATGTTGACATCAAATACAGTTTCTTCAACATAGCCGGTCCAATGTCCTAGCCAAGTTTCCACAGTGTCAATGACATCTTGGTTTTTTTCAAAACCTGGAATCCACCATTTACCTTTGTTTTTGGCTTTGAGATCCATGAAGTCTTCAAATGCATCAAATCCCTGAGCAGGTAGATACACAACTTCCCAGTCCGGAAAGGTGTCAGCATAGGTGGGCACATCATACAAACTAATGATCAAACCCGGGCACACAGGACAATAAGTTCCATCAGAATGACCACCAGTATTAACGACATGAGTTCTGTTATCTGGAAATTCTTTTTCTACTGCTTGTATAATACGAAATGGATCTTCTACATAATTTTTTGTTCCAAAATACAAATCCCGACCAATTCGTGTGACCATGGCACCGTTGATAATTAAATCTGCACCTTCTACAAAACGATTTCCAATAGATGTAACATGATCAAAAATATCTTGATACACATTGCTGTTATTTCCGTTGATATTTTTGTGTCGAGCTAAAAATTTGTGCATGTTGTGTACTTGAATACACTCGTCTCGGATGTGTTTTGGTAAATGATAAAACTTTTCAATAGAATCACATTCTGGCCAGCTTGTATCTTTGACATTGTTATAAAAACCTTCAAACGAAGCCTCGTGCCAGTTAAATTTAGAATAGAATGTTTCACCAATCATAACAGTATCATCGCGTGGAGTCATTGGAGGCATTACAAATTGACCATTGACAAATGAATTCGCAGGCAAGTTAGGTCTCAATACTTCTACACCAAAACTTTTTAATTTTTTAATAATGACTTGATAATCTTCTTCGGTTTCGATGGCTATTTTTTCAAACAAACTTCGCACAGCAGGTTTGGTAATCCAAGAATAAAACTCAGGCGGATATGATTTTCCTACTACACAAACTTTGAGTGGATCCCAGTGTTGGTATACGTTATACATTTTGTCTCCATTGTTGGTACAACTGCTCTGAAGCAAGATTTTTTCCTTTGGCCTCTACTTGTATGTCCCACTGGTCAGCGAAAGTCAATGCCCAGTCATTCACAGCATGGTTCCACATGAAATCGCTGTGAGCGCGGAGCTTTTGCTTTTTAAAGCCTCTAGCAAGAAGGTCAGCCAAATCGGGTCTAGTTCTGTCATCGTGACCAACCAAAACGTCTTCACGACTAACACTGTAGTGAAGTACAGGACGAACACCGCGCCAAGACTCCACGACACGCTGTGCCCTAGGGTCGCTAGGGGTGATGTATTCGCCGGAGTTGATCCAGTGGTGATGGACGTCCAACGTAAGAGCAACATGCTCAGCCACAAGCAAAACAGTATCCAGGCCATTTGATATCTCATCATTCTCGATAGCGATTAAGTTCCTCGCCTCGGGTGTGAGTCTACCCAGAGTGCGTAAGAATTTCTCAGGCCCGCCTTTGCCTGACAAATGCACATTGATCTTGAAACCATGATCATGCCACGACGTGCCATAGCCCATCCACCGTGCCATGTCTGCATGATATTCAAACTCTAATATACTGCGTTCTACAATTTCATCTGACTCTGATGCCAGCACACAAAACTGTCCGGGATGGAACGATATGCGTACACCAAGACGTCGGGCAGTCTCGCCAATGGGTGCAAAGATCTTTGCACAGTGGTCTTGTATCTCCTGGCGTTGCCACCAGTCAATCCACGATGGTTCAGTGTAGCCTTGTAGCATTTCACTGCCCAGTCGTACCATTCTGCGTTCAGGGGGCAGTGTGGCCACACGCTCAATAAGGAGCACAGCCGCACGAGCATTGTGGTTCATGATGTCCCACTGACGTTGTTCGGCTTCGCCCGCATGCTCGCGGAGCCACCTCATAGTAGTTGATCTGCCGTTTAAGTCACGGTCCACTGCATTGACTTTCATGCCGCCACATTCGGCGGGATCATTTAGCCACTTGCAACAAAAGCCAATTCTAGGTGTAGTCATGTGTGTATTATACATGAACAGCCTTTATTGGTCAACTGGATTCTCGTACCAAATCCAGTGTAACACAGTGGAATCCACCACCCAAGGTGCGACTGTGGCGTAATTCCAACGGAATCACTGTGAACCCACGTTGTTCTAACTGTTTGATTAGGTTGGGTTGGTTTCGGTCCATAATAACTGTATTTGGATCCACAGCCAACATGTTCATACCAACCCATTTTGATGCATACGGATACTGATAGAATCCTTGTGCTACTACATCATCCACATAGATCTTGTCCCACGAACGGAACACTTCGGGACAATTGGATTCGTTTACCCTGGTGCCATTCAACAGCACCAAGCCTTCGCGTATGGGCACAATGGTTGAATCAATATGCACACCAGCATAGAAGTTGCACATTTCGATCTTGACTTGGGGAAACTGTTCACGCAACCAATTCAAGGCTGCTCTATTGCCGCCTGCTGATTCCAGCACCAACCAAGCATCATTGAGTCTGCACACATTGGCTGCCTCCAGTACCATGCCTTCATGTCTGGGCATGTGCAGGTAGTGTTCGGCTTCGTCAATGATGTCATAGTAGCATTGTGCTTCCATGTCCCTGCACGGATACATCATCACAGGATTCACAATGGTTGATCCGTACACTAGCAATCGATCTCTGGGGCAGTAGGCGCTGAGCCCGTCATGTGTTTGAAAGTTCAAACAAGGATCTGGGCGTTCTACCTGCACACCCAGGCCTTCTAAGGTACGAGTCAATATGTCAAGATCTTCATTGGCTTCATCAATGATCCACTGTGGCACTGGCCCTGCGGGCACTGGCGTTTCTTTCCAAGTGGTTTTCTCTCCCTCGTTCTTGAACACTGGATCGTTTACAGGCCAGTTGGCAGTGTCAGCACGACCCACCACCGCCCGTTTGAGTGGATCCCACTCGTTGTATGTGCTAATCATACCCATCCTGTTATTTGTAGTGTGTATCGGGGTTCGGGCCCAATGTTGGCCGCCATGTGCGGTGCATCATACATCCATTCAATCACGTCACCGGCTTTCCATTGTGTGACTGGTGCTTGGGCACCTTCAAAGTAGTGTCCTGATTTCCAGTCATCCAAAAACACAATGGCTCTGCGTATGCGATGTTCTTTGCCCTGTAGATTAAAAAGTTTGACATAGCGCACATACAGGTCTTGATGCATAGGCAACACTGTACCAGTGTTCATTCTGTAATAACTGGTGCCTATGTCTTGCCAGCCCATTTCACGATAGATGTCTAAGAATGTTCGGTTCCATCGCGGTTGTTGGCCGCGCATGTCGCACATGTCACCAGTGAACTGATTGGCATAGCCTTGACTGGTCCACAGTTCAACACTGGCTGGATCATTAAATGATTCATTGACATAATCCAGCCGTTTGTATTCATCATCCCAAAACACTGGGATATGATATTTAATGAACTCGGGTGTTACCGTAGTGGACAACTTCTACCTCAGGGGTTGATTTGAGTTTGCGCCATGGATCGACAATGATGCTGCCAGGCTTGATGTCGCAGTAGGGTTGTGTGTCTAATTGATCACCTGTGTATTCATAAGTGATCTTGCGGTTGTGTGCCCACAAAAAGATTGCAGGTGTGTCCACGTTTTCAACCACATTGGTAGGATCATCAGCAAGCGGGTCAACATAAACAACCTTGCGACCTTCTTGTTCAATGTAGTGTCCCACAAGTGTTGAGTATGAGCCAATGCAGTACTCTACATCAGGCTTGTAGGCTTTGCCGTGAATCACAATAGGCAAGTTGTCGTGCATTACTGACAGGTCCAACAAGTACATGGCCAAGTTCTTGGCCTGCACCTCACGAGCATGCATCACAGTGTCAAACAAGTCGTAGCCAATGTTGTATTCCTTGGCCAACCAACGCAAGGCAATGTTGTCTCGAGGATGGCAAGCACCTGCATCGCCCATGCCTGCTGTCATGTATTTGGGTCCCATGATACGCATGGTGCTACGTGCTAGTGCATCTGTCACAACGTCCACATTGATGTTGCCAATACGCAAGGCAAAGTCTTGAATCATGTTCACAAGACCAACCTTGGCTGAAATAAATGTGTTGTAGAAGATCTTGATGGCTTCGCATTCGTCCCAGGTGCCAATTTCATAGCGTGGATCATTTTGCATGATGGTCTTGTACAAGTCGATCAGTTCACCTGCTAGAGCATTGGGGTTGCCATCTTCTGTGCCAATCATGACCATTTCAGGATTGACCATGTCCCACTTCACACTGCCCATGGCAATGAGGTAAGGATTGTACAAAAACTGATGCTTGCTATCCAGCAGTGGATAAAAATGTTTGCGTGTGGTGCCAGGCAACACTGTAGAGATTAGTACAACCTTTTTGGGTGTGGTTGCATACCGGTTTACATTCTTGATGGCATCAATCACAGCATCATGTCCAAAGTCTCTAGGTTCCATGTGTGAACTTGGTACCGATCCATCGTAGCCTTCGGCATGTGGTGTGGGCACAGCGATAAAAATCCATTCGCTTTCATTCACTAACTCGTTGATGTCGCAGACTTTTACTGAGTCGCTGGTTCGTGGGTAAATATCGTAACCACGCACTTCATGCTTTTCAGCCATGACTTCTGCACAATCGAGACCCAGTTTGCCGATCCCAATAAAACCAATTTTTTTCATATGAGTGTTCCTTTAGACAGATTATATCACTATTTGGATGACTGTGTCAACCATGATTTACTAATTTATGGCTGGGCACCACATGGCTCAAGAAATTTAGATAATTTGATACCATGGTTAGATTACTCACATCATGAGTTTTTGCATCATGCTCCATTACTGTGCCATGATCAAGAACCCTTGGATTTTGCATTTTATTCTTACCAACAACTAAAACAACGAGCAACAAAGATCTGCACCGTTTGGCAGTTTGATGATTGGCTAACTGATTCAATATTGGACTACATGGCCAATCAAAATCTCAGAGGTGCCATGCAAATTGCCAATCAATTTGATCTTACTATGTTATTGCACTCTGAACTTAACAGTGTGCAAGTGGACAGGTATTCTCAGCATGGTTTTGTGCCAGTGTACTACTGGAGTCATGCAGTGATTGCCCTGGATTGGTTTAGATATGCCGAACATGATCCAACACTGCATTTTGATTTGAACAACATCAAACAAGACTTTTTGGTGTACAATCGAGCATGGTCAGGCACCAGAGAGTATCGATTGTATTTTACTGAACAATTGGTAAATCAAAGGTTGTTGGACCATGTGCAGATTAAATTCAATCCCATTGATGGGCAACATTACACCCAACATGTTTTCAAAAATAAAAATTTGCAAATTGTCAATTTTGCTCTTGACCAACATTTGCCCCCAACATCTGCTACTGCTAATGCCAGTGCAGACTATGTCAGCCAAGATTACACACAAACTGGAATAGAAGTTGTACTAGAAACTGTGTTTGATGATTCACGCTGGCATCTCACAGAAAAAACTCTGCGACCCATTGCCTGTGGCAAACCATTTATACTGGCGGCCACACCTGGCAGTTTGGAATATTTGCGACGGTACGGATTTGAAACATTTGCAGGATTGATTGATGAGTCCTATGATACTATAATTGACAGCCAGCATAGGCTAGATGCTATTGTGGCAGAGATGAAAAGAATTGCTGCTCTTGACACTGCGGCTAAACAAGTACTGTATGCAAAACTGCACGAGATTGCACAGCGCAACAAACAACACTTTTTCAATGGATTGGCTGATCAAGTTATAAATGAATACAAAACAAATCTAAACCAAGCCATGATCACTATGAATCAACACCGCACAAGTCATCATCGAGTTGCAATTCGCCGATTGCTACAACAAAATTAAACTGGAGTTTATATTTCAAACGCACACACTAAGTATCTTAACCTGCAAAGGAAACACGCATGAGTTGGTTTAAACGTAGTCCACCAAAACATCCTCCTGTACAAAAATATCATTCACACCCCCATCGTAGTAGTCCTGCTAGTGAAAAAATGATGGAAGAGGCCAAAGCAACTGGCCCTGACAAAAAGAACAAAAAAACCAAACCACTGTAACAATACTGTAACATCTTTGTGTTTAAATATTTGTGTGCAATCGCACGTTCATAAAGGAAAAACACATGAAAAAAGTACTGGCAGTGATAGTGGCGTCATTGTATCTGATGAGCCCACAAGCAAACGCAGAAACAATAACAGGGGCAGGTGCAACCTTCCCCTTTCCCATTTATAGCAAGTGGAGTGAAGTATATAAGGACAAATCTGGTGTAGAATTAAACTATCAAAGTATTGGTAGTTCAGGTGGAGTTAAACAGATCAAAGCGGCCACAGTGGATTTCGGTGCCACAGATGCACCGCTAAAAGGTGATGAATTAACAGCCGCTGGCTTGGTACAGTTTCCCACAGTGTTAGGCGGCGTTGTGCCAGTGATCAATGTAGAAGGCGTCAAGCCTGGTGAGTTACAGTTGACCGGTGAAGTGCTGGCCAAGATCTTTGTTGGTCACATTGTGGTATGGAACGACAAACGCATTCAAGAATTGAATCCAAAGGCCAAATTGCCCGACGAGCCTATTACCATTGTACATCGTGCAGACGGTTCGGGTACAACATTTATCTTCACTGACTACTTGAGTGAAGTTAGTCCAATCTGGAAAGAACAAGTGGGCAAAGGTGCCGCTGTGAAATGGCCTGCTGCCACATCAGTGGGAGGCAAAGGCAATGAAGGTGTTGCTGCCAATGTGAGTCGTGTAAAAAATTCAATTGGTTATGTGGAATATGCATACGCCAAGAAAAACAAAATGACTCATGTTCGACTGCAAAATCGTAATGGTAAATACGTAGAGCCAGATGATTTGACATTTGCGGCTGCTGCCGCAGGAGCAGATTGGTTTTCAACACCAGGCATGGGCATCAGTCTTGTGAATCAAAAGGGCGATCAAACCTGGCCCATCACAGGTGCAACTTTTATTTTGATGTACCGTGAACCTAAAAATTCCAAAACCAGTCAAGAAGTTGTAAAATTCTTTGATTGGGCATTTGCGAATGGTGGTAAACTGGCCACTGACCTTGATTATGTCCCGCTACCAAAAGCAGTGACTGATCGCATCCGCAGTGATGTTTGGACACAAATCAAGAAATAAATTGTGTGGACTTGACAAAACTACATAATATGTTATACTAGGAAAGTAAATGAAAAAAGGAGATTCTATGAAATTTACGAAAATTGTTTTAGCCACGCTGTTGGCCGCTGGCATCACTGCTGGCACGGCACAGGCACAAAGCACACAACTTTACGGTGTTGCTGGTGCTGGTATTGTCAGTGGTTCTGGGTTTTCCAGCAGCGACAGCACATTCCAAGGTCTGGGCGAACAGTTGCACAACAGCAACCGTTTTGGTATCAAGAGTTCAGAAGACCTAGGCGATGGCTTGAAAGCCACACTGACCCTGGAAGGCAACATGAGCCTGCGCACTGGCGGCGCTGGTAAAGACTCGGGCACAGGCGGCACAGGTTCAAGCACCTTGTTTGACCGTGAAGCCAACGTGGCCTTGTCAGGCAGCTTTGGTGAAGTCAAGCTAGGCCGTGGCAAAACACATTTGTACACAGTGGCTGATGAATTTGATTCACGTAGCAACTGGAACTTTGGTGGCTTGAAACCCATTGCACGTTACGCTGGTTTTTACGGTGGTTCAGGTGTGAGCCGCTTTGACAACATGGTTCGTTACACTTCCCCCAGCTTTGGTGGCCTGGTGTTAGACGGTGCCTACAGCTTTGGTAATCAGTTAGACAACAACGACTACAAAAAGAGCTACAACCTAGGTGGTACTTACACTGCTGGCGATCTTGCTTTGGCATACACTCATTCAGAATTGCGTTTGAGCACCACTGTTATTAGTGAGAAAATTGACTTGGTTGCCGCAAAGTATGCTGTAACTCCTGCACTGACTGTAAACGCAGGCTATGCACAAACTCGAAACCCCACGGCACAGACCACTTTCTACTCAAGTTCCAGCAAGGCAGATGGCAAGACTGATGCCAACACATACTTTGTTGGTGCCAAGTACAAAGTCAACGCCAACGTTGGCGTAAATGCTGGTTACTACAATGTGCAAGACAAAATCACTGCTGGCAAAGACGATGTGAAAATGACTGCCGTTGGTGCAACTTATGACTTCAGCAAGCGCACACAAGTGTTTGTTGACTACGTTGTTGCTAACCGTGCAAGTGGTGCTGTAAGCCCATTCACAATCTATGATCGTTGGGTTCCCAATGGTGATGGATCAACCTATGCTGACAGCAAGTACAAACAACAGGCTGTGGCAGTTGGTGTGCAATACCGCTTCTAATATCATTAGATAAACCGACCGCAACGATTGAGCGGCGCTGGAACTCGTAACCAGTACTAAAGGTCCGAAAGGGCCTTTTTTTACGACCGCATGAGTTGGTCAGTAAACTCCTGTAACAAATGATGATGTCCACCTGCCCAGTGCCTGCGCATCCATGAATATCCATCATACCAAAACTTGACTGCTTCGGGATGGCAGCCTATCAACCCTATTCTATTTTGATAAATGGCCATGGCATCACCATTGACATAAGTGGCTACTGTTTCAAACTTTGTGGTATCGCCCACCAAGGCACACCCGTCATACCAGAACATGTGTTCTGGTTGCCCGCGCCAGGTCACGCTCATATTTTTAGCATGTGGTCTGCGAGTGTCTGTGCCTGGACGTTTTAAATATTGTACAGCATCTACACCGTCTAACACATTGAGGTAGTGGCTTCCTGCCCAGTATGCGCCCATGCAAATGCCCAGATATCTACCACCGTCAGCAATGAATCTGCGCACACGGTCACCGTTGTTTCGGAACAGTTGTTTGAAGGTATCTGCGTCACCAATGCCACCAGGTACAGCAACCATGTCTACATCATCAAAAAACACATTCTCCACACGATTTTTTGAAAACAGTTTAAAGTTGTAGTAAGGACTCAATGCTTGTATCATTCCATTTCCACATTGGACTGAGCATTTGGGATCATAGATGAAAAGGGCTATAGTGGGTTTCACAGGGTATTTATGTGCTAACATATTACACATTTATGTGATGGCAATTTGTAATGTTACTGTAACACATATAGATTTAAATAATACATGCAAAAAATTTATCGCAGTATTTTTATCAGCGATGTTCATCTTGGCACCAAGGACAGCCAGGCTGACAAACTCAACAACTTCCTCAAACACAACACCTGCGAAACCCTATATCTTGTAGGAGACATAATTGATGCTTGGAAAATCAAACAAAACAAGTGGCGGTGGAAACAAAGTCATACCAATGTCATTCGCCGCGTTCTGGGTCATAGCAAACGTGGTACTCGTGTTGTATATGTGGCTGGTAATCACGACGAGTTTTTAAGACCGTTCATGCAATATGGCATTGGCCTGGGCTTGATTGAAGTTGTAAATCAAGTCGAACATATTGGGGTCGATAACAAACACTACTTGGTGGTGCATGGCGACTTGTTTGACGGCATCACTAGACTGGCACCGTGGTTGGCAATGTTAGGAGACAAAGCATATGATTTCATTCTTGGACTCAATACTCGTATTAATTGGATACGGCATCGTATGGGTTTTGGTTACTTTAGCCTTAGCCTGTTCCTTAAACACCGGGTCAAAAAAGCAGTAGATTTTATATTTCACTTTGAACACAATCTTGCTGATTACTGTCGTAAGCGTGGGTTTGACGGTGTCATATGCGGTCACATACATCATGCTGAAATAAAAGAGATTGATGGCATAGTGTATATGAATGACGGCGACTGGGTAGAATCATGCACTGCCTTGGTAGAGCATCATGATGGCCGTTGGGAAATTGTGACCTGGACTCGGGAGAACGACAATGTGGTTGATGATATTGATAGCAGTACACACAACGAATCCGCAAGATCAACCCGGAAGAATAGAATTAGTTTTCCCAAATCAAGCCAGTTGCGAACAAGTGTTAGCGACCATGCGATATGATTTAAAATTCAAAACGTTCAAGGTAACAGGCCAATGTCAAAAACAATCCTAATAGTCACAGACAATTTACCGGATCAAATCAATGGCGTGGTTACCACTTACAAAAATATTGAGGCGTGTGCGGTTCGGGACAACTATCGTATTGTATATCTTGATCCCGGGAGGTTCCGCTATGTTGATTGCCCTGGCTACAACGAAGTCAAGATTGCCTTTCCCCGGAACCTGGGCAAGATATTTGAGGAGATCCGTCCGGATCATATCCATATCGCCACGGAGGGTCCTATTGGTCTGCGTGTTAGACAATATCTTGACAAACACCATTATAGGTACAATACTGCTTATCATACTAAGTTTCCAGAAGGACTTAGAAAACTATTTGGCATTCCTGAAGCCCTTACTTGGCCTCTAGTGCGTTGGTTTCACAAGCACTCAGGTAAGGTGTTGACCACCACAGATACCATGGTCAAGGAGTTGAAAGAACATGGGTTTGATGGGGAAATTGTATCATGGACACGTGGTGTAGATCGTGAAATATTTTATCCCAGAGAACGACTACCCAATGACAAGACCACGCTGGTTTGTGTGTCGCGAGTCAGCAAGGAAAAAAACTTAGATGACTTCTGTGCCATGAGTTATCCCAATTCACGCAAGATCATGGTGGGCGACGGGCCATATCGAGCAGAACTTGAGGCACGTTATCCTGATGTAGAGTTTGTGGGCTTCAAAACAGGTGCAGATCTAGCATACTATTACAATCTAGCAGATGTGTTTGTGTTCCCCAGTCAGTGGGAAACATTTGGTATTGTCATGATTGAAGCCATGGCCTGTGGCACACCAGTGGCTGCATATCCTGCTACAGGACCACTTGATGTCATTGATGAAGGCATCACAGGCTGCATGAATCCTTACTTAAAACAAGCGGTAACAGATTGTTTGTTCTTGCCAAGACATCGTGTCTGGGATGGTAGTAAACGATGGAACTGGGATCGTGCTTGGGAAATTTTTAGGGACAATTTGGTACCTGTTGTGTAATAAATATGCAACAGGAGAAGCCACTATGAAAAAGACCTCGGTGGCGTTGTTATTCTGCCTAACCAGCCTTATAGCCCACGCCCAGCAAATTGTCGACATGCAAAAGCAGTTAAAATGCTCTGACGCACAAAGCGTGATGAATTACTTTTTGATCAACTTTCAGGAAAGCCCGTTGTGGGTGGGCAAAACTACAACAGGAACACACGTTACCTTGTTGGTCAACAAAGAAACTCGCTCATGGACCATGATTGAATATGATGCCAGCATGGCTTGTGTATTGGGTGCAGGCGAGACCAGTAGCAAGCCTGAAATTTAAACTGCCCAGTTTTCCCTGCTATATATCAGCATGGAAATAAAGTATTGGAGTCCTGGCGAGCAGGAAAAAACAGTAACTCGTACACACGGATACTGGGTGGAATATTCCAATGGTGAAACACATGTAGATATACAATGTGGCAACATGGCCTACATCTTGGGCTATGGCAATCACGCCATTGCTGATGCAGTGTCTAGCAACTCCATAAATTTCATTCGTGGCAACACAGGCGAGACTGCTGAACCGAATAACACATTGGTTCATGAAATTTGCAAATCTGGCAACTGGGCTGCGGTGACCTGGGCTGTGAGTGGGTCAGATGCTGTAGAAGCGGCTATTGCTATGAACGACAGTTACTGGGCCGCACGTGGTGAATCACGTGACAAGATATTGAGTTTCTCAATGAGTTATCATGGTACTACCATGCTGGCCAAACATCTGCGTGGTGAGTATCCTGGACTGGGTCGTGCTGTGTTGATAGACAGTCCCAATTGGCAATATACATATCAACAACATGGACAAGAACAATTAACTCTAAACAAGATACGAGCACAGTTAAAACAACACACTGACATTGGATGTGTGTTGTTGGAAACTGTGAGTTGGGCAGTGACCATGGCACCTTACAGCACCAAGTTCTGGCAAGATCTACGTGCCATTTGCACAGAAAACAATGTGTTGATGATTGTGGACGACGTGGCTTTTTGTTGGGGCACAAATGGTACCTTGTTTGGCTATGAGCCTTATGGTATTCAACCTGACATTTGTGCCATTGGCAAATCACTCACAGGTGGGTATAGTCCCTTGGGTGCCGCAGTGTGTACTGAAGCAGTTAGATCTACTTTGAACATACAGTCCTGGGCACATGGGCATACTTGGCAACCCAACATGGCCGGTGTGGCTGCTGCTTTGAGTGCTACCCAACAGATTCGATTGTTGTTGCCGCATGTGCCCGAAATTGAAAGTAGACTGCAGGCCATTGCTGATGAACTGGATTTGAATTCTCGAGGTGCCAATACTTACCGCACCTACGATTTTGATAGAGAGATTTCTTTGAGTGATCTTAACAATGTGGGATTTGCAGCATCATTGCCCGGATTCAACAGTGTCAAAGTATTTGCACCATTGACTGCCGACGATCAATACTTTGATCAATTAAAAACTGGACTTCAACGTCTGTCAATAAAGCCGGTGTAATCAGCACCTGGTGGGTTGGCCTGATAGTTTTCAACACGTTGCAACAAATTACTGTAAAAACTATCTAGTTCACCATTCCAACGCCCTGTTAGCCCTTTGATGGCATGCAAACAATAATCCCAGTTTTGATCTCGATAGGCCTGCATCATGTCAGCATGTACTTTGATATAGGCTTCCATCAATGGAAAATCTCCCAACGGCACTTTTTCAACTACACAATAACTGGTGCGTTTTTCACCTTCGGGAGGAAATACAAATGTATCTAACTCCAGCACAGTGTAGTTGTCTGGCAGTGTGTCTAAGGCGTCTCCAAATATAATGTTCATGTGTAATCCTTTTAAATATGTATCATGAGTGTTGCATTTGATTTAATTTCTGATTTACATGCAGAAACTTGGCCAGAATTTGATTGGACTGGCTTGGCCACCAGTCCTTACTGTATTGTGGCTGGCGATCTTGCACGAGATCGAGAAATTGTAATGAACACATTGCGTCATCTTGGCCAGTGCTATCAGGCTGTGTTCTATGTAGATGGCAACGATGAGCATCGTTATTATTACGATGATCTAAATGCCAGTTATGCTGAACTTGCTCGTAGAATAAGAAAAATACCCAACATAGTATTTTTACAAGATAATGTGGTTGTAGTTGATGGGGTGGCTGTGGTAGGTACCAATGGTTGGTGGACCTACAATCTTGATTCCAGCATAGATGCAGAACAAACATCATTGTGGTTTCAAGATCAATGTCAGGTCACAGCTCAAGTTGCCAAAACTGTGGGCCGCCTGGCCACCACAGATGCCACTTATATGACTACTAGTATTAAACGACTGCAAACTCATCATGACGTCAAGAAAATTGTTTGTGTAACACACACTGTTCCTAATTCAAGTTTGATTGCACACGATATTGGACTTGCTGATACTCTACGCTTCAATACCATGGGCAATGGATTCATGATGCGAGCTCTGAGTGCAGACACTGAAAAGAAATTGCACACCTGGTGCTTTGGACACTATCATGGAAGTGTGGATCAAATACGTCAAGGTGTGCGTTTTGTCAACAACTGCAGGGGTCGGGGAGACACTGAATGGCGTCAGTATGTGTATCATCCACGACGCATTGTGATAGACGATTAATTTACCGTTTCAGGTTCTAGTTTGATTTGCAGTGGATAACTTTGTGAACGTGCGCTGAGTGTGACTTCAATGCCTTTTTGTTCAGCAACTTCATAAGGCAACACTGCCACTGTGGCCTGACCTGCTTGATGAATATCAATGGTTATTTGTTCAGCAGTCTCGGGAGTGTAATCAAAGTATTCAATCAAACTGTCCACCACAAAATCCATTGTGGTTTGGTTATCATTCAAATAGATAACTTTGAACATGGGAGGCTCTTGAACAGCCTCTGATGGTTTGATTCGTGTGCGTGTATCGCTCTGTGCCATTTCTATTCCTTGCTTACAATTAGTGGCAGCAGGATTGCTGCCACTGTATTTACATTATATTACTCTTTGTAGGTAATCGCAATGGTCTTTGGCTTGGCCTCTTCAGGCACTTCACGTTTCAAGTGAATGCTGAGTATGCCCAGTTCAAGATGTGCATTGCTGATTTCCACGTGATCAGCCAAGGTAAATTCCCTGCGGAAACTGCGCTCGCTGATGCCTTTGTGCAAGTATTTTGCTGTGGCGTCTTCGTTGTCCACAGTCTCGCGACTGTGTTTGCCTTCCACTACCAGGGTCTTTTTGTCCTTGGTCACGCTCAAGTTGTCAGGCCCAAAACCGGCCACTGCCAATGAAATCATGTACTCGTCATCATTGACTTGCACAATGTCATAGGGCGGATAGTTGGTATTGCTTTGTTGAGCGTTGACACGCATGAGATCATCAAACAGGTTATCGAAACCGATACCAAATTTGTGAATTGCGGGAAGATCGAAACTGCGAAGGGTTAGAGTTTTTGTCATTTGTTTTCTCCTTTATTAAGCAAGATGACTTTTGAATTGTAGCCCGACCATCGGCGCTACAAGTATATTTATAACACAAATTTCATTCTGTGTCAAAATATTTGGAAAATTTAGTGTGTGCGGGGCGGGAGTTGTTGACCTTCAATGTATTTGCGCCAGCGATTTCGAGCGGCACTGCGTTTGAGCTTTCTAGCAGTGGTGGGTTTGGTGTAGAATTCACGCTCTCTAATATCATTTAGTATGCCGGAATTCTGCACTTTTTTCTTGAACTTGCGCAGGGCTTTTTCAACATTGTTATCTTGTACTAATACTGATCTAGCGTGTGGTTTACTCATTTATTTCCCGAAGTGATTCAGGATTATTTACCAGGTCAGTATTGATATTCAAGGCCTGAATTCCGCCCTTGCGATAACGTGTTAAATTATACATGTGTGGTAATAGCACACGCTCTAGTTCTGAGTGCAAACCTCTAGCACCAGTCTTATTGGCAATGGTGCGCTCTGCAATCAAGTCCAGGCTGTCTAGGCTGAATTTCAACTCAACTTGATCACGTTTGAATATCCATTGATATTGACTGACATAACTGTGCTTGACATCCTGCAGTATACGCACCAAGTCTGCTTTGCTGAGTTCTGCCAAGGCTACCCAGCTGGGGAAACGTCCTACAAATTCTGGGATCATGCCAAACTTGATCAAATCTTCGGGTGTGGTTTTATCCAAGGTGATATTGGTGTTGTCTGCTACTACTTGTGCTGAGAATCCAATGCTGGTACCTTTTACACGGCTTTTTACAATATTGTCCAGTCCCACAAACGCACCGCCTGCAATAAACAAAATATTGGCTGTGTCAATTTCCACAGTATCTCCTGCCGGATGCTTGCGGCCACCTTGTGGGGTAATTCTGCACTTGGTACCTTCTACCAATTTGAGCAGAGCCTGTTGTACACCTTCACCTGACACATCTCGGGTGATACTGGCACTCTCGCTACGGCGACTGATCTTGTCAATTTCATCAATAAACACAATACCACGTTGTGTTTTTTCTACATCGCCACCAGCGGCTGTGTACAACCGCGTGATCAAACTTTCTACATCATCGCCCACATAGCCTGCTTCGGTCAAACTGGTGGCATCTGCAATCACAAACGGCACATCCAAATAACGTGCCACTGTTCTAGCCAGCAAGGTTTTGCCCGAACCTGTAGGGCCCAACATAAGAATGTTGGCTTTTTCAATTTCGGTATCAGGATCCGCATTAGCGATGCGTTTGTAGTGATTGGCAATGGCCACACTCAACACCATCTTGGCATGATCTTGTCCGATCACATATTGGTCCAAATGGTCTTTGATGGCACGTGGGTCCAAAGTTTCGTCAGTGGCGTCTTTGGTCTTGATCGGCAGCTCTTCTTTGAGCAAGGTCTGGCACAAGTCCACACACTCATTGCAGATTGAGACTTCACTGCCCACAATAAGTTTGGCCACTGAATCTTTGTGCTTGCCGCAAAAACTACAGTTGTCTAGGGTTTCGGGTGATTTCATGTTTAAATTGGTTTTACGCGACGAGCAATAGCATCTGCTTCAGCATCACTCAGCATGTCTGGATCATATTCACCGCTTGTGAGCTGTGCAATCAAATGCTCAATATATGCATCATCATATGTGTAGTTATCAGTTAAATTTTTGTCTGTAATAATCCAGTGATGCCCGTTGAATTTGTACAGCACATTGGGCATGCGATCAACACGCATGAATGTGTCGCCTTTGACTGGATTGGCTGGGAAAACAATACCAAATCCTGATGTGGGTTCTCTGCCTAGATCATTGTCTGCTATCAAACTCATCCAAGGCAATTGATCAATTTTTCCACGAGCAAGTTTGGCACGTTCTTCTTTGATGGTACGATCTGGATTTTCACTCTTCCATTGTTTGATGGCAGCTCGTATTCTGGGATCATCATGGTCATCTGATTCAGACTCTTGTGCCAGTGCATTTAAATATTCTGGATTAAACACCACAGGTTCAATGTCATTTTTGGGCGCCACAACAGGTTTGAGATCTTTGAAATGGTCAAATCCATCTAAGTATGCATGTCTAGCACGATCAAACTCTTCTACAACCTCTTCAACTTCTTGTTCATTCAGTGGATGCGATTTCAAATCACCGTACATCCAACCAGGTGGGTGTGGATCCGTTGATTCTTCATCAAATAGGTGACTGGTGGTCACTGTTTCGCCTTGGGGCAATTCTGATTCCGCCATCTCACGCAGTTGGTCAATTTGCTCTTCAGTCAGTGGACCATCGTCGGGTTCATAGGCAGGTTGCAATCTGCGTTCACGTTCCCATTTCAAACTCTCTGTGGCGGCCAACACCATCATGATGGCTAGTGGATCAAACACCACCACAAGTATGATGATCACCCAACGCACAGCACGTTCTAGTAAGTTGGCGTCCGGGTTGTCGCCGTAGATGAACGCCGCAATATACTTAATTGGCCCAACTTCTGCTTCGACTTTACGTACCTCGGCGGCAATAGGCGCACGGGCATCGTTAAGTTCCGCAATGGACTTCTGCGACTGTAGTATTTCACTTTGAAGTCTACCACGCTCTTTCTGCTGGGCTTTTCTGAGAGCCACAGCTTTGTCGGCACCTTTTTCATCTGTTGAGCGACCCAATACCGAGTCCACTCCCTCATCCATCTGTTTAAGTGCCCGACGGTTCGCTTCAATATTGTCCTTCTGGGTCTTGATCTTTTCATCATATATTGCAATTCGGCTTATTACATCGCCGCTGATTAAATTTTGATCACTGTGTGCCTTTGATAGGAAACCAAAGATGCCCATTGAGGTGATCACCATGAGCATGCCCACAGCCGGCACAAGATATATCTTCATCAGCAGTCGGCACCGTGGCCAATATTCGTGCAGCCATACTGTGACAGTGACCTTGGCCACTTCCAGAATTGATCCCATGATGATGATGGGAATCACTGCTGATGCAAAAATAGCAGTAAGGCCCAGTATACTGTACCAGGCCGCGACCACGCTCAATGAAAGAGCGGTTAATAGTGTAAAATAACTGAGGAACATAGATTTATTTATTGGGTGGTACACGAACTGTGACGGCTAGTTTAACGGCCAACCAGGTGGCAATCTTCTCATCTGGAACATCAAACCAAACCCAGAGAGTTTTGCTGTCGTTCCAGATCAGGTCTTCCAGGCGACGTCGAACATGATTTTGACCCTTCCAGTTGTTGACACCAAAGGCCTGATTGAGTTCACGTATTACTGCATACCAGACTTTGATATCACGCAACTCAACCTGAATACGGTGCATGACCAAGGGCGTTGATCTAAGAGAGTCAAGGGATTCAAACGTGCTCGACGCAGAGGTTTCAATTTCAACAGACATTGCTATCCTTCTCACTGTTTTTATCTACAAGGCATACTCCACTGGGTACCAGCCAGTGTTTTGATCTGTTGCCAGATCTAGCCAGTGTCTCATCCTACGGGATTTACGTTTCTGATGCCACGGCGCACGGCAGGACCGGTTACAGATCTATTCCTACAGTGCCCATTAAACAACCCACCTCCCTGGTCATGCACAGTGATTATACTGCGACTGCTAGGCGTTGTCAACTTGTTTTTTAGTTAATTCGCACACAAGGAGAAACTGCTCGTAGGCCAGTTTCACAGCAGGATTGGTTAATAATTGCTGGGCTTCCTTTTGCATGGCCTTGATGCCAGCATCAACAATTTCTCTGGCACTGGCAATTTCAATGGTGTAGACGTCATCGCCCAGGGCCTTGTTCAACCGTTGCCAAGCCTGTTGTTGTTTTTGGGTAAGTGGATGCTGGCGTGGACGCATGGCACTGGCATCACGCACAGCCTCACTCATGTTGTCTTCAGCCACACGTCCGGCCGCTATCATGGGTGCCAGGGCAGGATCAATATTATAGCGTGTGCTCTTTCCGCCAGGGTAGCACATGATCAAATGATTGCCATAAGGTAGGCCATCCATGAGGTACTCATCATACTCATGCACAGGTACATATTTTCTCCCAACCTTTTCATAAAAGATTTTCTTGGTCATAATCTATGTTTTGGAATGTGTTTGTTAAAACTTATTGTATTGCCATTCAGTAATTCGTGATTAATATTTTTTATCCAGTCAACAGTGCTGTCTGAAATAGTTAAATTTTTAAAAGTGTTTTGAGTGGCTTTGAGATGCGACAATGGTGTTGGGTGCGAATCGCCTTCATTGTTGAGAATGTTTAATCTTTTGTCTTGTTTTAATAATTCTAAAAATTCGTTTATTTCAATTTGAATTTCTGGGGTAGTATTATACGAATTATTTTGTATGTCGCGCAACGATGGCCAATCAGGGCCATACAACCTATCATACAATTCTTTTGTCAATACATCTACCATTTGGTCATTTTTAACAAATACTGGTTTTTTATCAAAGTATATTACATCAATATTGTTAATGGTGTTTGAATATAAATTGTATGCGTCGGATGAGGATTTGTATGGGTGCCAAGACATCATCTTAAACGTAACTTTTTTAGATTTTAGAAATTCTTCAATCGCCCGCATATACGCAAAATTTAAAATTTCGTAGCCGTCGGGACAACAAACTGGGTAATCTGGATTGTTTTTGTCTGGAAATCTTGAAACTATATGCCCCCATGCATTGAATTGATAATAATCAATTCGTGCTATGCCGCTCCACATTATTAATATTGTATCGTTGCTGTTAAAATTATTTCTGGCATCACATTCTATTACAGAATTAAAAATATATTGATTGCCTGCGCCAGTTCGTCCCCAATTTTCAAATTCGTTCCAACATGTTCCAATAATGTCTGCCCAAGTAGGCCAGCGATATTGGGTCATGCTACACCCAAATGTATACAATCTCCCTGATGTGTTATATTGCTCAGTCACAGCATTTCCATTATTTACATACTTGTGCGATTTTGTCTGCTTCCATGTTGGCACGAATGGCTTCAATGCGGCATTGGCTGTCTTGGTACTCTTTAAGAGCCATGCCTGCTAATGGTGCACCAATAATAACAATCATCACAATCGCATACCATTTCATATCAGTGTCCATCCGGTGTCTCCCAAGTGTTAGTGGTGTAGTTCCAATGGCGGGTATCGTAGAAGTGTAATTCAACCTCGTAGCCAAATACCCCCAATTCTAATCTAACGCCTGCATGGTCGCATCTAGTTTTCCAATCAAAATTAAAATGCAATAGATTTTCACAGTCTTGAAATACTTCCAATTCAAGATATTTGTGTTTGAATGGCGTACTCCAAACACGATTGAAAATGTGGTTGAATGACACCCTGGTCAAAGGATACTCAATTGCAAATTTTAAATTGATCATTGTAGTTCCAATGTTGCAACAAGTTGATCTGTGGGCACACTGTTCTGCTCATAGCCTTCTGCTACCATGTTGTAATAGTGGCCGCTGGGTGACTGTTCATAGGACTGGTCTGTCATTTGATACACCAATGCAGTGTCTGCTCCGCGGTCAGTATGCACAACAACCGTGAAACGTGTGTAGTGCCAAGGATAACCTTCCAGTCGATCTAGTGCTGCCAAGTTGTCATCTGTGATTTCCCACAGCACACCATCACACCAGTTGCCAGGCGAGGGTTCAATGTCTGCAAAATAGCGGAACACCAGGGCATAGTCATTGATCCATGCTGGGCCCAGACAAACAGCGCCCGGACATCGGGCAGCCATTTCATCCAAATTGGTGTTCATTCCATATGCAAAATACTTCAAACTTTTTCTCCGGCTTCAAAATCTCTGAAACGCAAAAATCTTGGAAATCTCAAACTGTATGATCCGTCTTGGTTTTGAGTAACTGCGTCAGCCTGCACTTCAACCAAGTGCCCAAGAAGAAGATCCCGACTGTGCCAATACTCATCCCTATCGCTATCAGACAGGCCACTACCAACATTAACACGGATATGTCTTCCATTGTCATCTCCTTCGCAGATTATAGCACCCAGCCGGTTGGCATTGCGACCTGTGCCTTCTTCAAAGCCCACAATGTTGAGATCAACTGTGATCGTGGGTTTCCATTTCATCCAGTAATCGGTACGTTTGCACAAGTATGGGGCATCCATGCTCTTGATCATGATGCCTTCAAAACCACCTTCCACAGCGGCCTCAGCATAGCGTTGCATGATGTCATGTCCTTCGGCTGTGTCCAGGTCCACTTCTAAGCCGTTCATGATTTGGATGGGACCGTCTGCGGGCAACAAGGGACGCAAACGTTCCAACATCTCAATGCGTTTGTATTGTTGTGCATTGTAGTGGCCTTCCAAAAAACTGTCAAACGGTATGATGTCAAACACATGGTACACCATACCGTCGGTGACAGCATCCGATTTGCGATGTGCTTGTTTCATCAACTTCTGAAAACTCTCTCCCACAATTTCACCGTCCAATACAAAACGACCGCCATGTGGAATTTGAAAAAATGCCTTGCGATTGTCTTCTATGGCTTGAGCAATCTGCGGAAAGTTTTCAAACTCTTTGCCATTGCGACTGTACAGTGTAACGCTGGTGCCTTGCACTACTGCCAACACACGCACACCATCCAACTTGCATTCCAAGCGTTTGATGCCTTTTAATTTTTTGGGTTGGTCTGTTGAGTCTTGCGCCAGCTGACAAGTAAACACAGGAATCTTCCACTCTGTTTTACCCAGCACCTTGTTCAGTGTTTTCTCACTGATACCACAGCGCAGGTCTTTGATCAGCACACGTCTGCAGAGATTGTTCCATTCCAAACTATCAAACTGCTTCATGCATTCCACAATAGCATCTCGGGCACGATGTCCAGAGAATGATCGTGTGCGCAGTCCTTCCAGCAAGCCCCAAAACACAGGCCAAGGGTTGGGTGCATGTTCGATGCCCGAACTCTCAGGCACTTGTTTCACATGAAATGTATAGAAAGGATTGTAGGCTTGATAGCAGTTGAATAAGAAACACTGCGCATTGGCACTGCCCAATTTGGCTGCCATCAAGGCTTTTTCAATCACTCGTTCTTTGTGCAAACGACTATCTGAAGCTTCAAGATCTCTTATCCAATCGGCTGCCACAGATACACCGTTGAATTGTTTTTGTGTGAAATCAATGTCATTCATATATTTACATGCCCTTGAATTGTTGCAACATATCTATATTATAACACTTTGGGAATTATTGGTCAATGAGTTTTCTACAGGCTTCCAATTCGGGTATATAGTCCCCTAAATGAACATTTCGGGCGCGGTCTAACTGATCGTTGTATTCAAAAAATAATTTGAGATTTTGTAAATCTACAACCGGGTTATTAACATAATATGCTAATAAAGAATCAATTGTGGTTCGGTTACTTTTGCCATCTGTGTAATAAGTTTTGGTCTGTTGACATCTGCGCATTGATTCAATTACTAAATCAACGTTGGGGTGATTGTAAGGCGACATAAATGCAATTTGATTTATTTGCAAGTAAATGCCAACTTGCGGGAACTCTCTGTCTAAGAATTCATACAATAGATGCAAATTAGCGACATTGTAGATACCAGGTACACAATTTATACTAACGGTGTGTCCTTGATCTTGTAGTCTACGAATGTTGCTGATGATAGTCTCCCAGTCACTGCCCCATCTCCAATAATCATTTACTTTTCCAACTCCATCTATGCTTACTGAAAAATTCATATTAGTAAAATGACTGCACAATTCAAAAAATTTGGCACTAAACTTGAAAGCATTGGTACCAAGAGTAAAGTCAAAATCCACCCGATTATTATCGATACAAGTTTTCATAAACTGCAATACTTCGGCCATGATAGACGGTTCGCCCCCTGTCAAGTAAACTCTAGTACGACTGTCTAGTTTGTCAATGTCTACCATTCCTAGATCAGAATATCGATAAGAATTAAATTTCCATGGTGCTGGGTGGACAATATTGTGTTTTATAAACTCTTCGCCTATCAAATGACTGTAAGCAGGATTGCATCCACGACATTGCAAGTTACATTTGTTACTGAGTCGCACTTCATAATAATAAGGTTTGTCAATGTGATTTAAGTCGTCTACACTGGTAATGTCCAGTTTGCTGATCCATTCTTTTGTTTCAAACTGTCTGTAACTTTCTACACCTTGTCGTTCAAGATTGTAGCAGTAAGCACAATGATCTGGCAAAGTTTCTCCGGCCAACATTTTTTGTCTTATACTAGTAAATTCGGGATCAGTCTGCCAGTTTTTTAATTGTTTAATCGTTGTAACTTTTTTACGACTACGAGCACAAAGATTTAAATCTCCATTCTCTTCTACTATGTTTATCCAAGGGTATATGCAAAAACTTTTATTTTGTTCTAACATTGAATAAAACATTGTGTATTTTTCAATGTTAACATTATCTTTGTACAAGGTATTGTAACCCATGCTGTCTAATTGCAACATAACCTTGTAAGAAGACAACATGGGTTTCCAGTGTGACCATTGTGCTACTGGTTGATCAAAAAAGATAATCTGATCAAAGTATTTTGCAACATCAATTATTTCACCAAATGAAAGATCTAAGATCGAAGTATGATAAAATCCAAAATTAGTAGGAACAAAAAGAGGGTCGGCAAATAATCCGTGATTAATTGTGTTGTTTTGTTCAGCCAGTTGTGATGTCCTGGTATCGGTGTCCTCATCATTGTTTCCAAGACATAAAATCTTTTTATCAAACATTAGATACTTATTGGTACTCACCAGCTTGAGTTGTAAAACACCTTTAGCCCAAAGAACAGTTCTGCCCGCGCTTCTTGAATAAATTTTAGATCACTGGGTTTATAGTAATCGTCTGCACCATCGCCAAAAAAGAATCCTGACGTTGCCGGCAGTCGATCGTTTTGCACGTCATATTCCAAGTTGTCTAAATCTTCAGCAGTGAGTTCTAGTTCAATGCCGTTGAAGTTGTTAGCATCATTATCACCGCCATTGCGTTGATTCCACAGGCGTTCCATCCAGCCATGCAAGTTGGGATGTTTGCGCCAATAACAAATTTGACGCGGTTTGTTGACAGCAGGATTTACAAATTCGCCTGAGTCTGCATCATACTCGGCACCTTCGTAAAATTCATCTTGCTGGCCTGCCCGGGCGGCCACGTATGCGTACATGTCTAGTCCCATATCACCCCCAAATACTTTGATACACTGCGTAGAAAAACACAAACATACAGTAAAAGAACAGCAAAGGTTGGATGATAAAAAATATCAAAAATGCTTCAAAAAATTTAGGATCTCTAAAACGTTTCATTGCTTTACTCCTCTTGCTCGGTACTCTCTGCGGAGCCACCATTTGTATGTTTCAAAATATTGTTTTGACAGGTACTGGGGGTTGTTGCCTGTCCATGTCATGATTTCATCACAATGCTCTTGCCACATGATTTGACACCAGCGTCGGAATGTCATTTTGAGTCCTTAGTCAAGTGGAACATTTTTCATTGGCTCAGTACCATTCCAATGTGCTTGTGTAACACACAGGCCTCGGTACTGTACCCCCATTGGGTGCTCGCCTTTTTTAGGCAAGTTTTTGATTGCACGTTCACAAGCAGTCTTAGTGGGCATGGTCACGGGCACCTTGTCTATGAAATTGCCACCAGGGCTGATAAAGGCAATGATCAATATCCATTCATTCATTATGCGGCCTCCAGCATGTTGGCTGGCACACGCCACAGCATGGCACCGTCTTTGACTGTGACATACTTGATGGCAACCTTGGTCACAGTACCTGTCACAGTGATGCCACGTTTGGTGCTGTGAAACTTCACTGTGTCACCTTTGGTGAAACTACGAATTTTTTCTTTGCGAAGTTGAGCCTTGGCATACTGCACGGCACTGAGTATGCTACTGAGTTCAGTGTCAGTAAAACTACCAAACATGATTGCTGAATTGATTTGTTGAATTTGAGTGAGTTGTTCCATGATTACATGCTCCAAAAAGATTCGCTGGCGGGTGAGCAAAAGTTGGGGGTGTTAACATCCTCTTCATACTCTTGCCCTGTCATGAGATTGGTACGTGTGACCATCTTGGGTTTGTAGTGCTTGGTGTCCACGATGCTGAGTTCATCCGCTGACCAACCTGCTTTGCGGCACAGGCGTGTTCGTGTGGCGCGGGCGGCACCGAAAGTTTTGTAAGCACGGGTTCTGTTGGGACCATCTGTTACAATAAGTCCAGTTCCTCTTGCGACAATGTAAAACATCTTGAACTCCTTTTTACTACAATAACTCTATTATATACAAAACGGAATTTTTGGTCAACCAAATTGTGAACACTGCAATCACCAGCAATTCTGCTACCGTAAACTTAGTACGATAGTATGCCAGTAATACTTTGTGTTTAAATTGATTTACCCTGTTCATGCTGTATTATAGCACAAGGGCAATTTTTGGTCAAGTACTACAAAAGTACTACTTTTTACACCAGTGCCCGTGCTTCTGCGGGTGTGTATTCACTGCCGCTCAGTGCGGCCTGTGGTGGCACTGCATTGGGCAACTGAGGCACATCATTATCTGCTTTTAAACCAATGGCATTGATACCAGCAGTGTTGCGACCTTCGCGTAGCGCACCCACCATGGCCTGACCGTACTGGTTGGCAGTGTTGGCAATGCTTTCCAAAAACTGTGCTGCCATGCCTTCCTGTGTTTCTTGTCCGTAACCGGCCAATGCAGGAATAAAAGCAGTGATGGGAAGTTGGGCACCAGAGGTCAGCGTGGCGTAGTTGATACTTGCTTGAGTTTGGAACGTGGCTTCGTTGGCACTGTGCTTGGTCATTTCAGTCCAGGCAGTATTCAAGGTAGTGGTGGCCGTTCCCATGGCAGTGATGGCCGTGCCAATGGCAGCATCCGCGGCAGTGATCAATGCTGTCAATGCTGAATCATATGTGGCATACAAGCCGGCGGCAGGACCTGACGGAATTGTAATTGCAGGCGGAGTTCCGTAGGCACTGGTTACAACACTGACCATTTGTGAATATATTGTGTTGAGTGCGGTCAGTGTACCAGCAGCCAGTTGTGCTGTGATTATTGAAGTCACAGAAGTCAAGTCAGTATTATAAGGAATGCCGGCTGCCGAACCAAAAAAGTCTGTGGTCAAATAAGTGCCATTAGGACCTGACCCTTTGGCCAAGTTGGTGGCATAATATGTTGCCACTGCGGCAGGTACAGGTGTAGTAGTATTGGCTACTAAATCCAGTCCTTTGAGTGTGCCTAGTCGTTGTGAATATGCTGCCGTTTCGGCTGCTGTTTGTGCTAGTGTGGTCATTGTAGTATTGCTGCCAGTTGTTGTGTGGTTACCCCTGAGATGCCTTTGATCTGCTGAAATGAAATTTGCAATGCACGACTTGCGGCAGCATTGGCTGGGGGAATAATCTTAGCCAATTCGTCACAACCTGTGGGAGTTATAGATCCTGAATTCAATATAGGTGTTATAACAGAATTCACTGCACCGTTGGTATCGTATATCAACACAGGACCGTTAGGAGTGGGCAGTGTCAAACTGCTAAAACTGGTGGGAAATAGTTTTGCAGGATTCAACAAGTCTGCCATGGTTTCTATGTTGGGCAATGTACAATCCAATATGTTTAACACATCTTGCAAACACGTTCCTGTTACATTGACCAGTGCAGGATACGCACGTTTTTGCAGTGTGTTAAATTGATTCTGACTGAGTCCATCAGGATTAAACAAATTTTGTACATTGTTGTTTACTAGATCTGAAATATTTTGATCTGTCAATCCTTCTGCTTTTAATGCAACAGTCACACAAGGTGTTGAGCCATTTAATATATTACCACATTCGGCTAAATTCTGCAGCAATCCCGAAGGAGTACCAATCAGTTCTGATCTAGAAAATTTGATTGCACATCCAATTTTGGCCAAGTCGGCACCAAATGCAGGAAATGCTAAATTAACCTGTGCTATGTCGCCTGTGATCAAATTATTCATGTTAGAGAATGTGGGACCAAGATAGTCTGTGCTGTTGACATTGACTGCACTATTGATGACGTTATTTGTGAGGCTAATATACCCTTGTGCGGCACCAAATGCCTGTGCAAATTTACCAAAATCTCCTGACCCCAAATAGGTACTGGCTGCTGTGGTTATGCTAGTGGCATAGCCTGCGTTGCCCACAGTCCACGATACATTGCTAGGCACTGAATCGCCTAGGGCAGGACAATAGTTGCCTGCAACATTAGCGCCTAGACTCTTGAGATTGGCAATTGTACCTGCACTGATGCTGAGTCCCACATTGCTTGTGGCTTGCCCAATGGTGTAGATTAAATTGGCTATAGGTGCAAGAGCATTGTAACTGGCTATACTGTTGGCCAACTGGGTGTTGGCAGTGATGGCATTGCCTGAATAAAATCCCACACCTGCTGTGAGTTGTAAAGGTGTTGCTGTTGATTCTGCCATTATGCTGCTCTCACTGTGCTAGAACCTGCCACACGACTGTGTCCACAAGTATCACTATCACCATCACGTATGACTGGGTTTCCACCAGCACGTACTGTGCCCGACCCTCCTGCGGTCACTGCTGAACAGTGTATACCACAGCCAGGTTGTCCACAACAGGGATGTGGAGTGACTGAAATACCGGGTATGACAATGGGACGACCATTCACACGCACAGAAGCCACACCGGAAGTGTTGACTCCACCTGCACCGTTTGGATCACCTTGTCGTTGTACTGCTGGCATGTTATCCCATTAAGATTTTACTGCGCACAGGCTTGATGCCTGTTGTGGCTTCCAAATAACTGTCCCCAACATCTTCACGCACAGGGGCAATCATTGCTATACTAGATATATTTACCGTGACGTTTTCCTCAGGGTCTGCGGTAAACAGCGAGTTCATCAACTGTATGCCTTGCTGTCCGGGCACCACTGCCACAGGCTTGCTCAATACATATTGTTCGCCCCAGACTTCAACAATTTTTGCCACAATCTCTTCACCATAGCCCATGCGCATGGTGTATGTTTTTCCTGCTTCGACTTTCATTCTAGTTCCTTTTTAACTATTGCCAACTGATAATTTACCAACCCTAACTTGAGCCTGTGATAAAACATGTTCACAAAGGCATCAATACTTTGTTTGCAACGACCCAAATAGTGCTGATCATCTTCCCACAGGTAGTCGTCAAACAACATCACACCGCCTGGGCGCAACAAACCAAAACACATCACAGCATCTGCCAAGGCATCATCTGCGTTGTGGCTGCCGTCCACATAGACAAAGTCATATTGACGTTGATCCACAATAAGTTGTGCCAGTGCCGGAAAACTCATGTTGGCATGCACTTCTACAGTTTGTCCAGGCTTTTTAACTTCTGCTGTGTTGGCACGAAAAATTTGTTCAATGCTGCGATCTTCGGGAATTGAATCCAGTGCAAATGCTGTCACAGGACGATCAGCAAATGGATCAATACAGGTAATTGTGCCTGTGTCTGCCAACATGTTTTGCAACATCCAGCAGGTACTGCGGCCTTCATGGCTGCCTATTTCTAGTATGCTATCAACTGTTTTTTGTTTTTGTAAGTAGTTGGAGATGTAATCAAAATTGACCAGTGCATTGCTGAACCAATCAGATGTGAATTGTGGCATTACATCAACCTTTGGCGCAGTTCCTGAAATCCGCCCACATACTCGTCATCTAAGAATATCTGTGGTACTGATCGTGCAGTGGGCACTGACTCCAACAATTGTTCACGTGTCCAATCTTGTGAGATATTGCGTACTTCATATTCGATGCCTTTCATTTCCAACAAGCCCTTGGCTTGTTCGCAGAAGGCGCATTGGTCTTTGGACCATACTATGGCTTTCATTTGGTTTTCCTTTTGGGTTCTATTTTAATAACACATGGTGAATCAATTCGATCTGACATGGCTTTGACACCATCTGCCCAGGCGTGCATTTTCACTGACAACCAGTCTAAAAATTGCACTCGCAGACAGCGATTCTTTTCTTCAATGCGTTCAAACTTTTGCATCACGTTGCGAATGTTCTGAAAGTCTTCAGAATCTCTTATTGCAGTATTGGGTTTGTACATATTTTTCCTTTTATAAATTGGGTAATTCGTCGTAGTCCAGTTGATCACTCATGACGCCGATAACATAGTTAGTTGATTCATTCTCTTGCAGTGCAGTTTGTTTCTTTGACGTGTCCACGTGCTTCATAAACCAAGGAATTGGTGTGCTACGCGGTGCAGGCTCCAGGTACTTGATACCAATTTCTTTGAGTGCGCCCACTGCTGTGTAGTCCACAAAGTCTTTGAGAATCGGTGCATTGAGTCCAATTACAGGACCTAGCTTGAACAGGTAGTCTGCCCAGGCTTTTTCTTCACGTATTACATCCAAGTACATTTGGTACACTTCGGCTTCGCATTCGGCCTTGGCAGCAGCAAATCGAGAATCTTCCTTGACCACTTGATTGATCATCCAAGCAGTCCAGTCCTTGTGCAGGATTTCATCTTGCAAGATCAGGCTGATGATGTTGCCGTTGCCAATAAAGATACGGTTCTCTACCATGGCCAGGCTTGTGGCAAATGATACCATGAAGCGGAATGCCTCTAGTGCATAACTGGCATTGAGTGCCAACCAAATTGCCTTGATATGTTTTTCTTCACGAACCATGCCTGTCATTTCACTGCTAAGTTCTTTATGGCAATTTATTCTGTGTAATTCGTCGTAGTACCGGCCCACACTTGATGCCATGTCCACAATCTCTTGTGTGTCATGAATGGTGTTGAACACATCCTTGGGCACATTGTAGATGTTGCGAATGATGTGACTGTATGAACGACTGTGGATGTTGGTTTCAAAGAAACTCCAGTTGTACATCAATGCTTCCAGTTCGGGGATACCCACAACAGGAGTAAACACCTGTGCTGGGCCACGACCTTGCAAACTGTCTAGTGCTGTTTGACGCAACAAGTTTGATGTAAAGATGTGCTTCACAGTGTCTGACGCATCTTTGAAGTCGTTAGCATCTTTGGTAAGCGACACTTCTTCAGGGATCCAAAAGAATCCACGTGCTTCTTGTTCGAACTTGACAAGTTTGTTGTACTTGACTTCTTCAAAGCGTTGGATTGTGACAGGTCCTGCAGGATCCAAAAACATCTTGCGATGTAGGTAATCAGTTTTGGTGGCTAGGTTATATTGTGCTTGGCTCATGTTTTTTCCTTTGTTGTATATGAAATTTTTCCTGTGTGCAGATCATGCAAAATTGTTACCTTACTGTTTGGCAAGTTTATTACAGCAGGGCTTGATGGCAGTCCCCAGTGACCCGAATCTAGATAAAGGATATGACTGCCATGTTGCATGCCTGCTCTGGGCACAATCAATATTGGTTGATCAAATGTTTCTACTTGAAGTTCTCGAACAGGATTGTCTACAAAAGTTGCATTAGCATCAACAACATATCTTCCTGCAAAGGTTTTATTTGTTATCCAGTCTTTGTAGATTATTTGTGATGACAATTCAATGATTCCTTGAGGCAATTCAACTTTTGTTTTGATTGATTTTTGATATTTTTTTGATAACAAAAGATTAATACAAGATACAAACTGCGGGTTAACATCTACCCCTGGTGCAAATTGATTTTTTTCATGAGCTTGCATTAATTTAACAGCAACTTCTATTGATACTGGTGCTGTGTGAATTTCTAAAAAATATTGTCCAGGCAAAAATTTCTTGTCTACACTTCTGGGGAGACTATTGTAAAGTCCTTCTCCCCAGATGTTGTTGTCTACTGTTTCAGTAAACACAACATCGGCATGATTCATACAAGTATGATCATAACGTTGATTAAGCAACAAAATTTGGTTGTTTTTTAATCTCATCATTTTAAGTATTTCGCAACCCATTTGATATCGATCAGGGTCCGACTCATAAGCCACAATACTACGGGCTCCATGTTTTAATGCCAACATACTCAACAATCCAGTACCAAATCCAATCTCTACACAGTGCTGATCACAAACTTCAGTGAGTATTTGGTCATAAAAATGATTTCGGGCAACGTCATTTAACATGGAGAGATATACCCCATCGTGATTTTCAAAATCAACACGATCTAAAAATTTCATGATTATAGTTTACAAGATTCGCAGTCTTCTACATCATCAAAGTCTATGACTTCTAGTGGTGTTTCTTCTTTAGCAGCCTTGGCACCTTGTTTGTTGATTAGGCTGTAATAGAATGTTTTGATACCCCAGTGGTGTGCTTGCATTAAATTTTTAGCAATCAGTGTGGTAGGTACTTTGCGATCTGCAAAGTGTGCAGGATTGTAAAATGTGTTGGTTGAGATGGATTGGTCAATGTATGCTGCCAACACAGCGGCTGTTTTCAAATAACCAATGCAATCTTGTTGTGCCCACATCAGTTGATATTTGTTCTTGAGTCTGTGATACTCAGGCACAACTTGCGTAAGGCTGCCGGCTTTGCTTTCTTTTACTGAGATCAAACTCATGGGCATTTCGATGCCATTGGTTGAATTGATAACAACACTGCTGGATTCTACAGGCGCCACTGCCATCAGCGTGGCATTGCGTACACCATAGGCTTGCATGTTGCCACGCAAGGTATTCCAATCCAGACCTGGATCAGGTGTGAAGTCTGTGAGTTCGTTCACACCTTCAGCACGTAGTTCCCAAGGAAACACACCTTGTCCGTATCGTGTTTTGTCTGAGTCCTTGCAACGCCCACGTTCTTTAGCCAGTTCAACTGTGGCTTCGGTCAGGTAGTAGGCTTGATGTTCCATCCACGTCTTGACTTCAGCCAAGGCGTCTCGTTCTCCGTAACGGAGGCTGCGTTTGGCATGCCAATAGGCAAGGTTGGTGATTCCAATGCCCAAGGGCTGGATCTCGTCGTTGGATAGTTGAGACTGGATGGAGAGAAAGTCTTGATAATCAAGAATGTTACACAGGCTACGCTGAAGTATGCGACAAGCCCGACGCATGTCTTCTGGATTACGGAACGCACCCCAGTTGATTGAGCCCAGTGTGCAAAGAGCGATACGACCATCACGGTCATCCAGACGTTTAAAGGGTTTAGTAGGAAGAAGTATTTCACAGCAAAGGTTACTCTGGTAAATGGTATGATATTCAGGATTGAATGGACCTTGGTTCATTACATTGTCAATGAATACCAAGTAAATGCGTCCAGTGTCAGTGCGCTCTTTAAGAATGCCTGACTTGAACACTTCTTCTGCAGCCATGGTTTTCTTGCGCAGGCTGCTGTCTTTTTCGTATTTTACATATAGTGTTTCGAAAAGGGCAGTGTCTTTATAGAAGGCTTCATAAAGGTCAGGTACCTGATTGGGGTCGAAGAACGTGATGTTTTCCTTGTTCTTAAAACGGCGCCAGAAGAATGCAGATAACACGACACCATAATCCATGTGTCGTACCCGGGTCTCTTCTGTACCTTGGTTGTTTTTAAGAACGATAAGGTCATCAAATTGTAGATGCCATATGGGATAAAAAACCGTAGCCGAAGCATTTCTAATACCTCCTTGTGAACAACTGCGTAGGTCACCAAACCACTTCTTAAGGAATGGAATCATACCTGTGTGCATGATTTCGCCACCGCGAATGGGTGAACCTAGCGGACGCAAACGTCCTATCTCTAGTCCAATGCCAGCACGTTTGCTGGCATACTTGGCCATCATCTCACCGCTGGCAAATATACTATCGAGGTCATCATCGGATCGGATAAGAACGCAACTGCTAAATTGCTTAGTAGGAGTACCAAGACCAGCAAGCACAGGAGTTGCCAAAGTGAAAAGCCCATCACTTGCGGCAGTGTAATATTCTTTGATATAACGCATTCTAGCCGTGTTAGGCTCTTCTTTGTGAAAGACTGTAGCCGCGGCCACCATGTATCTAACTTGCGGAGTTTCATATATTTGTCCTGTGCTACGATTTTTTACTAGATATTTTTCAATCAGTTGTTCCACGGCGGCATAACTGTATGACTCATCTTTGTCATGGTCAATCATGTCGTTCATGCGATTCCAGTCGTCCTCACTGTACCACTCCAGTAATTCAGGTGTGTACAGGCCAGTGGCCACGTTGGTTTTCACGATCTCATACAAGTGCGGAGGATCGTATGAGCCATATACATCTTTGCGTAACATACTGAGTCGTTGCTTGCCTGCTACATATTGGTAATTGGTATGCCCCACATCTGGGTTTGATTCTACGTCAATTAAATCCACAATAGCACGTAAGGTAATGCCGTCAATTTCTTTGGTACTGATGCCATCATAAAAATGCAACTGTGCTTTGATTTCTACCATGCTCTGGCTAACGTCTGCTATGCCTGCACATACTTTGGCAATTTGTGCCTGCCATTTTTCCAAGGCGAGCGGTTCTCTATGCCCACTACGCTTTACAACTGTGATGCTTTTCATTTTATCCTAACGAATTTTTTGTTTTACTTGTTCTTGACTGACATGCCGCCTGGGTTTTGATCGTCCCAGGCTGATATTTACGACTTGATCAGGATCCCAATTCAGTATATATTTCTCTTGAGCCACAAGGACTAAATTGTCGCTTTGATACTCAATCATGCAGGCATCCTGCATATCCGCACGGTCTAGCATAGCAATAGTATACATGATTCCCAGCCCTCTAGCAACCGGGCAGTAGATGTTGTCACTCAATAATTGCCAAGGATCAGGCCAATCCTTTTGATCATCCCAGTGCAAATGGTAAGCAGTCCAAGGAGTTTGGAACCACCAGGCATTGATTTTGAATAGAGCAGGCTCTGGATCCAGTGTAGAACATTGTTGTCTTAACTCGGTCCAACTCTCCAGCCGCTCACTGAAGTCTCTAGGCCACATGTGTTTTAATAACTACGACCCAGGTGTGTTAAACTGTAATAAATTTTGCCAGCGGCTCTAGTGGCACTGGATGTGTACAACACCGTCATTGTGCTGCCAACATCAGTGACCGCCAACGTAATATCAGTGTCTGAGTTTTGAACATAGTCATCGGTGTAACTCAATCCGTCGCCGGCTGAGTCATCAGCGTCATTGACCACCGTTAATGTACCTGTTCTCACTGATGTTTCTACAACAATGGTGTAATCCATACTAAACGCTTTGATCTGAGCTGAACTTACGGTGAACAATGTACTGGCTGTGGCGCCGGCACTCAGTGTTGCTTGTGTGCCAGTTTCTCTTACAAAACTGCCCATTTGAATTTGTGCCGCACTGTCGACCCCAATGCTGGCAGGAACAGTTTGTGTGGCAGCATTGAAAATTTTGATTCTAGGATAAGTGCCACTGTACGCAGTGGTACGTTGAAACATATCACCAACACTGATATTGTTAATGGCATCAATTGTGATCACTGCGGATGCAGGACTGGTGGTTCCGTTGAAGTGATTGCCCACATTATAAAATATATTGTAGCCAGTGGCATTCAAACTCACACCATTGATATAGATACCTTCTTCATAGATGTTGTCAAACACATTGCCTAAGAATTTTACACCAGTGGGTCCACCGTTGCTGGGACTGGCACCACCTAAAATTGCCCCTTGATACAATGTATCAAAATACCCGTTGCTTATTACCGATCCTTGAATTTGTTGTTCAGTGCTCATGCTATAGGTAAATCCTGAGAATTTACAGTTGTCAAAATTTATCTGTTTGCATGGTAAACTCACAGTACTAGACCAATCAATTGCCACTGTGCCATCCACAGAAGTAGTAAGGTCAGCAACAGTCAACGGTCCAGTAAAGTCCATGTTGCTAAAAGAACATTCTTGCGCATTTTCAACCAACAGTGCATTGTTTAGTTGATCAGTCACAATGGCCATACTGGATACTTCAATATTTTTAGGCGGCGTAGCACCATTGGTAGCAATGTTCACGCCAGTTTGTTGCAAACTGTCAGCAGTTTGTACCACATAACTTGGCAGTGATTCGGCTGCCCAATACAACGCATTTGAAATTGTAATACCTGTAGCAGGCACTGGGACAATGCTTCGATAATAGGTAGTAGTAGGCACATAATAAACCAGTGTGCTTTGAGCATAAGCAGTGTTGGCCGCCCAATTCTGTACTGAAAAGTTAATGATTGAACTATTGGCGCCTTCTCCATATAGTCTAGCGTAAGGAGGAATTTTTATTGTGTCTGTGACTATGTAGTTTCCAGCAGGGAAAAACAAACTGCGTCGAACTGCAACGTTGTTTTGTACACAAAACAACTGATACAGTGCGCGATTGATGGCTGCGGTGTCATCTGTGACTCCATCACCCATGGCACCAAAGTCCGTGACCACTGCGTAACTGTCCAGTCTACTTTGTACACTCTGTGAAATTGGACTGCCAGGGGTGGCACCTGTTTGTGCAGTGTATCCTGCTGCTTCACCTTTGTAAGTGTATTGACCAGCGAAACTTAGGATGTCTGAAAATTCAGTCAAAATCTCAGTGTTACCAACGACAGGTGCACCTTCTTCCAGTGCACCATTGCCAATAAACAGTCTACGATCATCTACTGCCCAGCCCAGTTCAGCACCAGCCAAGGGCTGAGGTAAGTCTTCTTGTAGACCCTTGCGGGCGGTAATTCTTGATATTTGTACGATTGCCACAGTGTGATTCCTTGAGGTATCACATATTTAGCAAGTAATACTGTTCGACCTTTTTCCACCACAAGTCGCGATACTTCTCAAACTCCCGGCCCTCTAGCACAAATTCTTGGTATTCGGGCTGTGTGATCATGTTCATTTGTTCGTCTAGCGTGGGTTTAACACACATCAAAACTACACCTTTTTTGATCTTTGTACCGTGCAGTTCATTGTGTGCTTCAGCATAGGCGCACAACTGCACAAAGTAGTCATCAATCCACTCACGTTTTTTGGGCTTGTTGGTTTGTTTGTAATCCAGGATGGCTTCTTCGTTCAAGTGTATGCCCGCGCCATCTGTAGTACCTGCATATACCCGGGGGAAATACAACGGAACTTCAATACCCCAGAATTCATTCACATTCTTCAACCCATGCTCTACGACTTTTTGAGCCATGGCATGGCTTGCCCAACTAAAAGGATTTGTACCACGATCCTTGATTGCACCCTCCTTGACATACTGCTCAAGATACGTGTGCATTCTTGTGCCGCGATTGGCTGCTTCTGTGGTAATGGCCTGTGCTTGTTCTGCACCAACTCTAGCACGCCAGTTTTGTAGTGCTTTTTTACTTTCCTCACTTTTGGTCTTGTCAAGTATGGTTGTGACCGACGGCAGTTTATTGCCATCAGGAGTGGCATAATATCTCTTGCCTTCAATTGTGACACGGGGAACAGGTTGGTAATCAAATCTGGGGTTTAACACGTTAAACTCTAAAACTTTCTCCGCAGCCGCAGCGGTCACGTTCATTGGGGTTTGAAAATTCAAAACCTTCGTTGAGGCCTTGCCGTACATAGTCTACTTGCGTACCTCGCAAGTACACATCATGTTTTTTATCTACCAGCACACAAAACTCATTTTGAGCATAGTTTATTGTGCTTTCATCAGGTATGTATTCTTTAACGTATTCTAACACATAAGCCAGTCCAGAGCAACCTGTGGTTTTCACACCCAGTCGTATGCCAGCGTAACCTTTGAGTGTTACTAATTTTTGAATTTTGTTTCGAGCCTGATCAGTTATGGTTATCATAGAAAATATTTAATCAACATCTGAGTGGATTTCATCTATCATTTTTTGAAACTCAGATTTAATTGCTATTTTTAAAAATTTACGGCGTTCATTTTCAGAAAGAAAAGTTGACACATATTTTAAAAAATGCGGGTCCTTGGCCAAATGCAATCCCAACGTCAAGTCAGGAATCTGTGCAGGCTTGCCAGAAAAGTCGATTGTATAGTAAAAATTATTTTCTACAGTCCAGTTATGATAAAGATTATTGTAAAGACCTTGGTAATGGTCACTGGTTAAAAATTTATCAACAATACAAGAAATGTTTAATAACTCAGCATGATTTTCGTGCAAAGCAAAATTAATAGCACTAAGTGCCAGATACATTGCAGACAACAAATTCATCTGCACAAGATCTTGTTGACTAAAGGAATTGCTTTTTTTTGGAATTTTACTTGAATAAACAGTACCAAGCATTCTGTTGCTATAAACATACTCGTACTGGAATTTACGTTGATATTCTGGATCGTATATGGCTGGACTGGCAGGCAATGGCTCGTTTAAAAAAATCACAGGCAAAATCTTTTGTTGTGTTACTTGATCAAGAGTTTGCCGCCAAGATGCAGGTGTCTGTCCTGGCAATCCATAGATCAATTGTGCTTTGACAATCAAATGCGGATATCGATTGCGTAATTCGTCAGCCATGGCAACATGCACATCCCACCCAACATCAGGACGATCAATGTTGTCTAATACCTGCTTGTTGATATCCTGCACTGAAAAATTCAAAGTTTTATTGACCAAACGACCTTGTGCCATGACATTGAATATTTTTAGATTGTTTTCTTTTTTGAGTTTACTAAAATTCCCACCAACATGAAACCCTGCATTTTCTTTGATATTTTTTTCTGCAAAATATTCAATCATTTCAACATCTTCTGTGTACTGTCCAACATTGGCATCTGACAAATATATGTTTGTGACTCCCAGTTGTTGGAACAAATCAATTTCTTGCTGATATGTGTTTTTTCTTCTTGACACTTTGTTGCCAAGTCCACTGTTCCAATCACAAAATGTACACGAATATGGACACCCCCTGGTAAGAGTATATGGAAGCCATACCGGTGCATGTTTTTTCTTGGCATCAGCGACCATGGCTGTGAACAAGTCTCGATTATGTACAAACGGACTGGTTTCTATCATTTTTACAAACTTGTAGTCAGCCACAATGGTTTTACCAGTGTTGTGATTTTTCCAACCGCAGTTAGAAGTGTTGAACGCAATCAATGGTGTTTGAAACACCAAGTGATTTACAATGTCTGCAAATGCTTGTTCACCTGCACCGTACACTGCATAATCAATACTGGGATATTGATCAAAAAATTCTGTATTGTTGTTTACATCAATACTTGGACCACCTGCAATTATTTTCAATGTATTTTTACATCGAGATTTGACTGCGGCTATTTGCCGAGTTAAAAATGCATGATTCCAAAGATAATGACTGGTACATAATATGTCTGCATCAGTTTGATTGATATGTTGTATCAGCTCTTCGTCCGTGACTTCTTGTTGCAACGGTATCAACCAATCCAAATGATTGGAGATATCAGAATAAAATAAATCAATGTATGTTTTTAACTGAAGTGCGGCCGGATACAGCCAGGCTGTGTGACCGCCAGCATGATAAAATAATATTTTTAATTTTTTATGTTGCTGAAAGGGTATCAGCATGTTTTTTTCTGTAGTCTTCTACGGCTGCTCGTATAGCATCTTCAGCAAGAATAGAACAATGAATCTTGACTGGTGGCAGTGCGAGTTCCTGAGCAATCTCTGAATTTTTAAGAGCTGCTGCTTGGTCAAGCGTTCGTCCTTTAACCCACTCGGTAACAAGAGAGGATGAGGCAATCGCACTTCCGCATCCGTATGTTTTGAACCTGGCATCTGTTATAATTCCATCTTCAACTTTGATTTGCAATTTCATTACGTCGCCACAGGCAGGTGCGCCCACCATGCCTGTGCCAATTGTGTCGTCAATTTCAAACTTGCCCACATTGCGTGGATTTTCATAGTGATCAATTACTTTTTCTGAATAGGCCATGTGATGTTCTCCCGCTTATTATAGCGTATTTACTGATATGTGTCAATGAAAAATGGTTATTTGTTTTTTCCGCGTTGCATAGCGGATTTGGCTGCCGACGCCACAATGTCTTGTGCTTTGTTTACAGGCATTTTGGTTGGTAAATCAGGTGCTGCACCTTTGTATTTGATTACTTTGGGATTTTGTGGATCCATGGGTTCTAACACTGCATCCAACGGAGGCTGACTCACTATGCTAACAATGTTTTTTTCGCTGACTGGAAATCCCAAACTACGAGCAGCGGATATAAAGGCGGCAGTACTGATTTGCTTTTGTGCATTTTCATCGTCAGCACGGCCTGAAAGAAAATCCACCAAACCCATTAATTTATTTGGATCCAGTGGTTTTTCTGATTCGACTTCGTCGATTCTCATTATCTACGTGCTCGGCCCAATGCTGCTTTGGGTGCAGGTGCGCCGGTTTCAAGGTCAGCACCCACAGGAGGCACTCCACCGTCAACTTCACCTGCGGCCATGCCAGCCATTTCGTCGGCACCTAATTCAGGACCTGGGGGAGGAACTGCGCCTGGCATGCCACTGGCTGCCATACTGGTGTCCAATGCAGCTGGTTGACCAGTTACCACGCCCAATGCTGTTTCTAACTGTTGCTTGGCGCCTTGAAGGTTTTGTACAAGGCCTTGCAATGCACCAGTGACATCAGTGTTAAACTGTGTGGCTTGTTCCATGCCAATTTGATTGCGGATTGAATCAACTAGTGCAGGCAGTTCTTTGAATTGCATTTCTGTTGTGTCTTCCAACATGCTTTGCATTTTGTCTACCATGTCTTGTGCAGCCAACACAACTTGAGCCTGTTGCACTTCTGATTCTTTCAAGAATTGATACGCTCTACGCAAACGGCTTTCAGCGGCCATCATTGCTTGACCGGCTACCATTTTTTGTTCGTCTGGTGTAAGAGTTTGTCCGGATGCGCTTTTCTTTAATGCCTGAGCCATCTTAGGATCTTTAATGTCTACAGTGCCTTGGCTGCCTGTTGGAGGAGGTGTGGTAGCAGTACTGGTGCTGGGATTGGTATTAGTACTAGATGAAGTAGGCGGAATTGGAACCTGTTCTTCACTTATACGATGTGCCAGTGCTTGTTCCATCATTACCAATTTCAAGTAAGCAGGGTTACGCTCACTGGTGTGACGAGTTGTACTACGCTGATGTTCGGCAATAACACCACGCACACGTTTCAGCATGGCCTGTGCTTCACGCACTGTGAGTCGGTTCACAGGCATTTTTGTACCAAAATAACTTTCGAATACTTTGGATACTTGGCGGCTCTTTTTTGGTGTGGCCAGTTCGTTTAATTTCATTTGGCAAATCCTCTTAGTTGTAGATATTTAGCCGAATTTAAACATTTTTCAAGTTCTTGATTCAGCAGGATAAGGTTTTCAATTTTGGGTGCGAGTTTGGTGCGCACCATTTCACGAAATTCGGGTCTGTTGCTACGATCTGCTTGCCCACGACGGCAATGGATGTCAGCAGTGAGTGACTGTTTTTTGTTGTCTAATATTCGAATATTTTGCGCCAGTCGATACTGTTGCAAATGATCAGCAACACACCATGACATGGCTGTTTTTTTACTACTAAACGTGCTCACAAGATCATCGCTGTGATACACAGCAAAGCCTGAGTGTTCGGGGCGCAAATGATAGCGGCCAAATGCCACATATCCACCATGTTCATCATCTATGATGAGTTCAGTGTACACACGTTTGAGCTCACGCTCGGCAAAGCGTTCTAGTTTTTGATCACGGGTCATAGTGTTTTTACATAGTGAGTGGCCAGCCAACCCACAACACCCAACAGCGCACCAATAATACCTATGCCCCAGGCGATCAGTTGGTCGTTGCGTTTTTCGCCCATTTTTCGCACAATGCCATGCACTTCGGTCACCATGTATTTGACTTCAGATATTTCTTTTTCCACAGTCTCCACCTTGAGTTCCAGCATGCGGTAACGTTCAGCACATAACTCAACGTGGGCTTCGAGACTTTTCTTTTCAATGTCAGTGGTGTCAACCATGGTCAGGCTCCAATGACGTATTTATGGCAGTAAACCAAATGTTTTGATTGGTGCCTTGAGCATGCAGTGTAGCAGTTATAACTTCTGCTTCATCCAGGCCGGTGACCATGGGTACGCCCTCACAATCGCTTATGAGTCCTGCTAGATCATCGCTGCCAGCATCGCTGCTGAGTACCCCTTCGGCTTCTACTTCAAACTCAAAATGCCAACCGTCTTTTTGTTTCTTTGGCAGCACTACATTCATAGGTTGAGTTCGTAGACTGATAATTTGTACTAGACTTTCCCAGTTGCGCTGTTGGTTTCTGGCTCGATTCCAGTCTTCTACAGTTTCTAGATGTAGTCCACCTTTGGTGGTATAAGGCAGTTGTTGGGCACGGAAATGTCCTGTGACACCAGTATAGGTACAATCAAAAAGGGTGCGGCACAAGACTTTCATTATGTGCATATTTAACGCCAAAAAGAAACCCTGGATTTTTTACGTCCAGGGTTGGGTTAGAACTAAACTGATTACAGGTTAGTGAAACTTGCAGTTGCGCTAACGTTGGCAGTTGGGATACCAATGTTTACACCGCCTGTGGCGTTGGCTGTTTGAGCAGCAGTAACCAAAGTAGCAGTAGTGTAAGCACCAGTTGGGTAGATAGCCAAACTAATTGTACCAGCAGTTGCGCCGGCTTGATAGATAGCGATAGTACCAGTTTGTTGGATTGCTTGCAACACATTGTTCAAGTAACCGTTGACGTTACCAGCATTGGTAAGGGCAGCGTTGGCTGTGAGTGTGAAGAAGTCCAGTTTTGGACCTTGAATTTGAACTGGGCCTTGAGCCGCAACGTTGGCTGTGCCAGAGATACTGCCGTTAGCAACGTCCAGTGCAAATACTGGTTGTGTAGTTCCATTTACTTTTGTAAATTGTGCCATGATAAATTTCCTTTAGGGTTAAGTGGTCTCGGTGGACCTGCTTTTATTTATACAAACGGTAAAAATCAGCCCTGTTCAGGATTATTTCTAGCCGCATTTCTTGCTGTAAAGTCAAATCTATTTACCGCTTTGCTGTAGCCTGCAGGGGTGGCCATGACCCAGCCTTCGTGCCCGGGGTCTTTTAAATCCAATTGGCGCAGTACATCTAACTTCAAATCGTGCAACAACAAAAACAATGTAAATGCTGCTGCCATGCCTTGTGTGTTTGAAGTAGGGCTCTGCAAGTATTCTACAATGTTGGCAAATTTACGTGGAGTGACCTTGGTTTGCAGCCAGTCGCCAAAACCTGACAACAAGTTGTCAAAACTACCTCCAGGCTGTTTGATTCTAAAATTAATGTAGTCTACACACAGTTTTGCCAAGTCTGTTAGTTGTTGTCTTTTTAGTTCAGCAGGATTGAACAAGATATCAATTGCGGCTCCTTGGTTGCGTATCACGGATTTGATTTGCTTGACCAGATCAGTGTTGGGAGCCATTTCTTTGGCAAATATGGGTTCAATCAACAACAAACCCGGGACGTCATTGAACTGCACACGTTTCAGTGGCTGCTTGGGTTCTCCTGCATCTGAGTACATAGTGTGCATGGCAATGCCAACTTCGCTGTTGCCTATGCGTTGTCCCAATGAGGTCTTGGCAGGAATACGATATTGCACAGTGTTGGGCTTGAACACATAGTTGCCTGCTTCCAAGGGCGGGGTGTTCATGTACAACAAGTCACCTTGCACATAGCCACGGAAGTTGGTGGGCAGGGCTGCTTCCAACATGGGCCACAATGCAGCATAGGTTTGAATAAGTCCTGATCTGTCGCCTTTGCGTGTGCTTTGAATCTGTGCCATCATCCTAGGACTTGTGGCCAAGCCATCATAGCCCTTGGCTTCAAATCCCGAACCGTCAGTGAGCACAAACTCACCTGTGTCAGGCTTGCGTCCAAAGTACACAGCAGGCATGCCATCCCATTTCACGCTAGTTGTGGTACCGGGACTGGCGGCAGCATGATCAAGAATTTCCAGTGCTTCAGCAGCACCACGGCTACCTTTGCGAAACACCAAGTCTTCCAGGTGTTCAATGCCTTTGGCTCTGCCACCTACGTTGCCTTCGTCTGCTTCGTAAATTCTATAAGGATTTGCAGGTTCTGCTTCTACCAATGGCTGCATGCCTTGGTTCACAATTCTATCACGCAAGCGGGCCAGGAAGTATGTGTCTGCATCTTCTTTCACAGCGTCGGGTTGTTGCAGGCCTTCACGAGTTAGATACTCACGGAAGTCTTTGATTTTGGCTTCTCGATCTTTGTCTTTAGCCAAGGCGGCAAATATGGTTTCCACTGTGCTGAGATTGTCTCTTGTGGCACGTGGGCCAAGAATCATCTTGGCCGCCTCATCAGGATCCATGGTCAATAATTGATTGCTGGTTCTACTGAACACACCATTGGCGCCCAGTTTGAGTCCGTAGTGCTTGGCCAGGCTTGACATCAACACAGCACGGTTCATGCCTTTGTATGCTGATCCTGCACCTTGATTGTAGTAGAACGTGCCCCAGTCCAAGTTGGGAAAGAACATGAAGTCTGTTTGTACATAGCCCAGGTCAGGTCGTCCTTGAATGGGAGTACGCAGGTGTATTTCGCCGCCCTTTTTGATCCATTCTGCGGGTGGCAGTTTGTGGCTCACAATCCACTGTGTTAGTCGCTGTGCCAGTTGTTCTTTTGATACTTGGTTGGCATCTACTGCAAGATCCATGTCTCCGGAAGTGGGGGCTTTGCCTGTGCTGCCCAACCAGCGTTCGCGTGGAAATTCAATGCCTGTGAGTTGTTCAAGCCAGGCCACTGTGGCAGGCACATCACTTTGATTGATGCGTCCAGTAAGTGGCTGACCTTCGGCGTCTTTGAATACATTGCCGCCTTCCAATAGTGTACGTAGGCTTTTCATGGATTTAGCCCCCGAATTTCTGATTTAATAATTCTAATTAATTCGGCTTGAGTGGCATCTCCAGGAGATAAAAGCATGCCGTTGATTGCGACGTCTCCTCTGCGATCTACACTAACTACCGGGTCAGGTGCTGTTGGTGACCCTTGTATCTTTCGAATCAATGCAGCCACAGCAGTGTGCAAAGGTGTGCTATTCAATGTGGTTCTGCCAATTTTTACACTGCTTGATGTGCCAGGGCCCACAACAATATCAGGCATTTTTGTAATGGCTTGTGTTTGTGAACCGGCTGCAGGATTGAATTGCATGAGAGATCTCATGTCATATGTTGCTTTGCTGAGATCCCGCCATTGTTGAAACTGCCCTGCAGCAGTGGATGCAGGACTATAATAATTGGTTATGGAGTTTATGGCAGAATTTAATTTAGTCAACAAAGTTCTGGCTTCGGCTTTGGATCGTCGATCAACCAGTTGAGGGAACACAGTCAAATCATCGCCTAATTTGCCTTCAAGAAAATATTGAAAAACTCTGTTGAAAAAACTGTTTGTTAGTGCTCGTCTAGTAGCCGGTGGCAATGACCCAGGGCTGTTTACGCCAGCAGATTTCATTGCATTTGCCAGTGATTGGTTCCAACGAGCCAACTCATCTGCAGCCATTTGATTGATTAGTGGATCAGCAGCAGCGGCTGCCTGGGCTCGCATGTCACCATATGCACTGGCAGAATCATGTGGCACACTCAGTCCGGCTGCTTGAGCATTGTAAGCTGCCAATCTAGAACCCAGAGCACCTACCACAGCGCCAGGATTGATGGCTTCTTGTACTGATTTTCTAGCAGTGATTTCAAAGATCTGCATTGGTTCTCCTGACGGACCGTGAGAACTTGCTGGTGTCTCTGTGACGGATTGCATTCAGCAGTTTGCGCTGAAGATTCTCTGCTTGTTCAGCGGAAAATTCAGCGTCAATTTGTTCCAGCAAACGAATGGCTGTTTCAATTAGGTTGCTGGCGCGAGTTTCTATGATGGCTCTGCGATCACGTTCTATGTACAAACTGTCCAGTTCTTCTAATATGCTTTTAGTTTTCTTTTGCATTTGCTCAAGGGCCTTTGGATTATTTAGCGGAATCGCTGTTGCAATAAATATCTAATACAAGGAACCAGTATGACCAGTCAGATCAATCCCAATAACATAGACGGCAATTATCCCATTGCAGGTGTCAGTAATAACACGCAAGGCATGCGTGACAATTTTACTAATATTAAGACAAATTTTCAATACGCAGAGGATGAAATAGATGATCTGCAATCAAAAGTTGTGCTCAAAGCCGCACTGACTGGTACCACGCTAGACAACAACATGGCAGATAATCTTATCTATGCTGCCAAAATACAAGATTTTTCTGCCACACAAGTACTGCTGGCAGCAACATCAGGATCTATTGCCATTGACTATTCAGCCGGGCATTATCAAACCATTGCCATGGCTGGCAACATCAGCCTGAGTTTTACCAACTTCCCGGCCGCAGGATCTGTGGGCATGTTGCGTTTGCAAATCATAGTTGACATTGCTAATCGCACAATGACCTTGCCTTCAGCAGTGAGTGTGGGCACAACAGGTGTACAAGGATATTCAGCCAATGTGATCACATTTGCAGCCGCTGGCACATTTGAATTTGGGTTTGTTACCACAGATGCCGGCACTACAATTACCCTGTTTGATTTGAATCGCCCACTAAGTTACTACACCAACTCAGTGACCATTGCCAATACTGCTGCTTCTACCAGTGCTGTTACTGGTGCGCTGACTGTGGCAGGTGGCCTGGGCGTTGGCGGCAACTTGTATGTCACTGGAGATATTTTTGGCAACGTTACACTAACTGATATTTCTGTGGGCACTGTGACAGCCACAGGAAATGTGGTTGGTGGCAACATCAACACCGCAGGATTAGTCACAGCAACAGGCAACGTTACTGGTGGTAATATCAGAACAGCCGGGCTGATCAGTGCCACTGGCAACATCACAGGTGGTAATGTAAACACTACAGCAATAAGTTTGAGCGGTAACATTATTTCTGCTCTCAACGCCAGTTCAACTATCGTAGCAGGAACTACAATCAGTGCTGTAGGCAACATCACAGGTGGTAACGTAAACTCAGTGGGATTAAGCCTAAGCGGCAATGTAGTTTCAGCACTCAATGTTACTAGTAACATTGCTGGTGGTAATTTATTGTCTCCTGGCATGATTAAATCTTCTAGTTCCACTGCTGGCATTGGTTATGCCACAGGTGCTGGTACTGTGGTTGCACAAACTGTTAGTCGAACACAAGGGGTGCAGATTGATCGTGTCACAGGGCAAATCACCCTGGTTTCAGCAGCCGGTACCAGTGCTTATACAACATTCATAGTGACCAACAGCACTGTGCAGTCCGGTGATGTGGTTCTTTTAAGTCAAAAATCAGGCACAGACAAATACAATGCATTTGTCACTGCTGTGACCAACGGTACCTTTAGCATAACATTTAATGATGTATCTGGTACCACAACTGAACAGCCAGTGTTTAACTTTGCTGTGATCAAGGCTGTTGCCGCTTAATCAACATAGTCATAAAGTCGCATGCTTTTTCCAATTTGTACTTTTTGTATGAATTCAAAGTAAGGCTTTATGACTGACTTTAATGTGTCAGGCCAAGAGTCTACAACTTGGTACACATGATCAATTAAAATTCCAGTGTACAATAAATCACGATTTTTCAGCAATCGATCTAGATTTTTTGTTCGAAGTTGTTTTGCCAAATTTAAATCTGTTAGAATTTTTATGTTATTTTTGAGCGCATAATAACATCGTTCTGCTAGAGTTGGCAAAAATTGATAACTGTGATCTATGATATCATCAAACACATCAAGTCCAACTTTTTTAAGGTAGTCAGCATTGCCAACACCCCCAACAAAGATTGGAAAAGTCAATCCCATTATTGCAAAAATAGTTTTTTCCGTAAAAACAGATGCTGTTAAATCACCATGCGGTTCACTTATCAAAGAAACCGCACTTTGAACAAAATTTAAATCAAGATTATTTTGCCATTGATGTATGATGTAAGCATCTGCACCTTGATCATAGTTTTTGTTGTGTTTGTGTGGCAAAGTTATTGGTTTTAATATTTTATTACGAAAATCTTGTAACAAATCTACATCAGTTATTGTTGACAAATCTCTGACCAAAGTCTGTGCCCGGCAAAATTTTTTGTCTGTGTTTAAAATATAGGTAAAACAATCAAATTCAAAATATTCAACCAATTTGATCAATGCGTATTTGTTTGAATTTAAATTTTCGTGAATAAAAAAATTAAAGCAAAAATTAGTATCTACTTCTCTAGGTAGATTTAATTTTTCAAATTTTTCAAATGAAAACGCTAATCCTCTTAAAGGTACAGAATAAATTTCTAATCCATTTATTTTTATATGCCCAGCCTGATCCATTACAATATATGCTGGTGTTCCATATTTTTTTATCCAGTCATGCATGATTTTTTCAGACACCATACCAGGTACAACAAACACATCATCGGGTAAAAATTTATTAATGTGTTCAAGTTTGGTAGTTTTTGTATTAACCCGCCAAGTTGAAACAATTCTATTCATTTTATCACAGTCAAATATATCGAGAATAAAACTCAGCGACTTCTGGAAAAGTTTTTTTCCAATTTAATTTTCTCATTTGATCAAATTTGTCAGTCTGCTCAACGGCTGTTTTAATAAGATCAGGATTTTCTTTCCAGTCTGGAGAAATAACATGAATCATACTAGTTCCTTGCAATGCATCAAAATATTCTTGAGTAATATTGTTTACGTCAAGATACTCATGGCCAACCAAATGTTGAGTATGATTAACTACATCTCCTTCTCTATTGGTTGCAAAATTGTTTTTTACCCAACTTGTTAGTTCATTTTGATAATACAGATTAAAAATACTAAAAGTTTCTTCAATTAAAAACACAGTGTTACTAGGAGCAGTTTCGCGGATGCGCATGATATTATCAGTAACCTGACTCCAGTCTCCGGGCCAGCGCAGGTAATTAAATCTGTCTCCGACTGCATCAAGACTTATGTGTAATTTAACCAAGTGAAATTTGTTTATTAATTCATAATTTCTATTGTCAATGGGCTGTGTGCCATTGGTTTGAAAACACACAGTAAGTTGCTGTTTGGCGTTGGGTACGTTATCTGCCAACCACTCACATACTTTCCAATGTGCTTGCCCTAACAAAGTTTCTCCACCGGCAAATACCAACATTTTTAAATTAGATAAATCTAATTGTTTTAATGCTGTAACTGCATCATGATGACTACGGGGCAAAGATATTGCTTGATACCATAAATTATTGTCTTTAAGATGTTTCTGCCAGGTACTACTAACTTGTGGTCCACATATAGCACAGGCCAAATTACAACTGATATCAAACATGAGATCAATTCTTTCTGGTCCAGAAGTATTGTATTCTCCTGTACCGAGTCCAGAATTCATGCCTGTGCGAAAACTTTCTGCTCCAGATAATTCTAAATATTTGCAGTTTTCACAACCTGACGCCCAAATATTTTTTTGATTGATTTCTCGAAGATCAATAAAATTTTTATTTGTCCAAAAATTTTGAGTTACGTCAACTGGAAACGGTGCGTTTCTTAAACAACAATGTTGTGCCAACGGAGGTGAATATCTTAGATCTAAATTAAGTCCTTTGTGGATTAATGAGCAGTATAAATTGTTATCCATTATCCTGTTTTAATCTTTCCTAGTAATTGTTTTAGTTTTGCACTTTGAACGTCTGCTGTGATCTTTGGTGCGTCACTACCACTGTCCCATGGAGGGCTGTCTGAGTCATTACTAGCCGGGCTAACTTGACTGCGGGCTTTGATTGAGTCCATGATGGATGCGGATGGTTTCTTTGAATAAGTGTCTCCATCTTCTCCGCCTTCGTCAGTAATGCGCATTGTTTCAATGTTGTACTCCAAATCAATTTTTTGACCAACGCCGGTCGAGCTTCGAGACTTCATGCACTGTATCTGATACTTGCCGCGTTCTTTCATGGCACGACTAGTAAAGATACCAAACACATTGTCTGCTGTGTTGATCTTTGAAATACCACCTGAAATATGACTGTGGTCAAATTCAATTTCTTCTACAGCACTTCGATTCAACTGACTTGCTGTGACCATTAAGAATCCCAGTTCTTTGGCCAAGTTGCGCAGTTCTTCTGAAACATACTTGTCTTTGACAAACAAGTCATTGGGTGAAACTTTTGCACTCACAGGCATCAACAAGTCCAAGTAATCAATCATCACAAAGTCTACTTTTTTGCCTGTTTGTATTTGATACTCTTTTAGATATGCACGTATGTCGTTGATGTTGCTTTGTGCCGGCAAGCCTTTGACTTGATAGTTGCCCGACTTCTTGGCTACTAACTTGACTTTGAGTTCAGTGGTGTCAATGTCTTTGCGAATGTCCTTGGTGCTCATGTTTGTTAACATGGCATCTGTTCGCAAACTTGTGAGTTCTTCTGAAAGTTCTAGCGTGATATACACGCCACTCAAGCCTTGTTGCAACCAGTTCAGTGCAATATTCATCATAACCAAGCTCTTGCCTGAACCAGATCCACCTGCAAAAATATTTAACTCACCTCTACTGAAGCCGCCATACAGCAACCTATCCAGTTGTGGCCACCCTGTTGATACTTGTCCACCAGAGTTGAAATACTTTTCAATACGTGTCTTAGGATCAGCAAAGTAGTCAGTGCCCATGTCCTTGGTCAAACTGATCTGCACAGCATCCTTGATCAGTTTCTCCACAGGCTCAAAGTCGCCTTTTTCCAGCATGTCTGCTGCCTTAAGGATCGCACGTTCTAGTTCTTGGCGCTTGGTAAAACTTTCAAACTCGCCCATGAACCAGTCAAAGTGTCCTTCGTTCAAGTCCGGCACTGGTTGTAATTTGATACCTGTGGTGGCAGCTATCTGTGTACGATCGGGAAGTGTTTTGTGTTTGTCACTGTGCTCTTTGATAAACTCAGCCGCAGGACGTAGACTTTTGTCAAAGTTCTGTGGGTTGTAGATGTTCTGAACACGCACATAACTCTGTGCATCTTCCAACATCATTTCTAAAAATAATCGCTGAACGTCAACGCTGTAATCTTTTAACAAGTGCTTTTTTCCTTAACTCAATTTTGATTCTACTGGTCTCTCTTGATTGCATTATAGTTAGCAAGGCTCCAAGCTGGCCTAATTGTATTACTGCATCATTGACGTCTTTGCAGCCCTCGGGCCAGTTAGGTATGCTCACAGCCCAGCCTAGTTCTACTGCACGGTCAATTAAGGCAACCCCGGCCTGATCTTGATCTGGTACCACAATTATGTCTCGACCTAGGCTGCGTATCAGTCTTGCTTGTTGATCACTTATGGTATTGTGCATCACCGCCAGGCCGCCTATGCTGAGTGCATCAAATATGCCTTCTGTCACGATCACGTGCTGCCAATCCGCATGTTGTAAGTCTGTGCCAAACACATAGCCCGGTTGGCTGTGACTGATAAACTTGGGTTGTTTCTTATCCAACATCCTAGCAGTCCACCCCACCATGACATTGTTGTAGGTAAATGGTATAATGACCTGTGGCCTGACCCAGTTAACACCATCGTTTTGTGCGGCTGTGAGCACAGGAAAGTCTTCGGGTACCTTTCTCGAACGCAGGTAGTCCCATTGAAATTGTAGTTCCGGTGTGACCAATTCTGCAAATGGTGGCAAGTCATCAAACTCTTCAAATCGTATATCGCTAATGGCATTCCAAATCTGTTGTCGTTCACTGAGTATGCCATGTATGTTCCGGTGACGCAGGCTTTCAAGATTCAGCATCTCTATTTCGTTGTCTGGCACACCCATCCAAGTCAACAGTCGTCGTGCTTTGAACATTACACTGCGTCCCAAAATAAAACTTGCTGTGTAACCACAATTAAAACAGTGGTAACTCCAACTTTGATCTGTGACTTTGAGTCCGCCACGTCCTCTAATGTCCTTAGTACTGCCATTGTGCTGACAGCATACCGCATTGAAGCTCAACCAACCACTGGGTGTCGTTTTCTTTTTCGCAGGTAGATAAGCAAGGATGTCAAGCATCTATACAGTATAGCAGGATTCTTGTTACAAAGCAACAGTTAACGATAAAAGATATTGGTAACGTAACCAGTTGTAATCAGCACAGTAACAGCCTGTGCTTCAGTACCGCCAAAGTTCAATGGCAGGTAGCCCGAGCCACCGTTTGTCACAGTGATTTGGCCAATACCGCTGGGCCCTGAGAATGGTTCAGCAATGGCTGTTGCACCTGCACCATTGCCCAAAATCTGAACACAAGGTGCTGCCATGTAACCTGATCCTGCATTGGTCACTGCAATACCTGTGACAACACCATCGACCACTGTAGCGTTGCCTGTGGCACCATAACCTTGGCTGTTGTTGATAGCCAAACGCAACAAGGGATGGAAGCCCACAACATTGATGTAAAAAGTTCCAGACTCATCAAAGTACTCGCGACTTTCTGTGACATCTACCCAAATGGCTTCGTAGTCTTGTGCAGCCTGCACTTTGAGTGTGCCCGTGTAATGCACAAGATCATATTTGATTGTGGTCAAACTGGCGCCTGTGGTATTGATGTGACTTGAGTAATATTCAGTTAAGTAGTTGCGTGATTGTGGTTGTGGGGTCAACGCCCAATCTGGCCATGATTGCGGTCCAGGTTGTGGCCATGAATTTTTGCCGTTTATAGTGGGAATAGTTACTGGTTGGCTGGCCATAAATTGTGGCAATATTGAATCCACAATGTCGCAGTCAGCTCGGGCACCTGCGTTGTCGTCTGTGAATGCTGCCTGTACGTAGTTGCCTTGAGTGCGTTCAATGCTGTAACTACCGGGTTGCGCAAGAATATTAATAGTATCAGCAGTATCCAACACAACTTTGACACGGCCCAAACTGGCACTAAGTACAGTCATGTCTTTTTCAAGCAATAATTCATCGCCTGTTTGGTTCAGCAATCTAAATTTGAATGTACTACCTGTGACGTTCACAGGTTTTTGGTCTTGGTTGATGAATTCAAACAACAAAACGTTGTCTACACCTTTGTTGACAGTTAAAGTTTTTGCGTACACTGGGTCGTACCTCGCAGTAAAGTATCCACCACTGGTGTCAATCAAAAGTACCCGAATGATTTGTTGATATAAGTAAGCAGTGGTTGAATACATAGGATCCTCAATACGTATTTATGGGTAATAACATCTTTGAAAAACTGGCGGAAAAATACCCCTTTATAACGCTGTGCGTGTATGCCAGCAACGAGTATATTGGAGTAGTTCAAAACAGGGACGATGCTGTTACGACCATCTACGATTTTGGCGCTGTGCTGACGCAGGAAGACAAGCTGGAATTTCTAGAGTTGGCCAACACTTGGTGGTGGGAAAGCAATCGTAGCATACCCATTAACATATTCTTGCGTGGGGAATGGGAAAAATTTCGTTTTACCCTGCGCACATTCTCAAACAAAGATCTTGAAATCTTACATGGACCTGTGTGCAGCCTAATAGATATTGCCCGCAAAAAAATCAAACGTAAATCAATTACACTGGTACGTCGACTTGATTGAGCAGGTTCATGTGCAGGGCCACCAGGGCCGCATAACTCACAGCGTGTGACTTTTTAAATGTATACCCACGCGATTCATCCCCATCCCATACTTCAGCAAACACTTCCGACCACGATTTTCTTTGCAAGTGTGCCTTGCCCGGTCTAATAATTGATATAAAAGCAGCCATCCTAGGTATCGAGTCAGGTTGCATCGCTACCATCAAATCCACGTAGTTGCCCACGTGAACCAACTGAGAGGCCCAGGGTCTGTCTGTCCACAGTCGTGACCATGGAGGTGTTGCTGACAACATGGCTTCGTAGTGTGCAGGATCTTGGATCAACTGATACACACTCATGTTTAACAAGTCAATTTTGAAATAACCACGCTGTTCTGCAGTTTCGTAGTCTATGGCTGCACAACCGTGTTCTGGATCTTGGGGAATGTCTGTGATGTAGATACCTGAGTTGTGCTTGCGTGGCCGGCCATCCACCACTTGCCTGGCAGGTGTGTGCTGGATCAGTTCTAATATCTTTGCACGATCCGGAACGTCAATGTCAATGTCTGCACTCATGTTCTACACAACGCCACAACAGTTTTTAATTGTTCTTCAGCTTCACGAACAGCACCCATGGCATCGGCCACAGCAGGATACTGTTCGGCCATGGCACGTGCTTCTCGTTCCTCATGCATTTTTTTATCTGCCCAGTCTAGTATCAGTTCGGCGTGTGGATTTAATCCAACATAGTACTGACCCAGATTTAACGGTTGCCAACTGGTACCGTTGTACATTTCCAGTCGTTGATTGTTGGTGTTGTATTGTAATTGTCCAACACTCATGTAATTACTGTTGTTCACATAGTTACTACCGGCACCGCCGGTGACTGCAATATATTTTCCAGTTTGACCAATGTTTCCTATCATGTTACCATCCTGCTTGTTTCAATATTAGTTTTGCGTATTCAGCGTCTGCGGCATAGTCTGAAAACTTTTTCTGCCACACATCTGAATCTATGTAAGGCCATATCATGGCCACTTGGTCGGCTGAGAGTTCACCCAGGAACTTCTGTCCTGATTCCGAGTTGTATATCACCCAAGGACTGATGCGTCCTGTTGTGATAGCATGGCACATAGCATGTGTACTGCCGTAGCGCAAACAATCATGAGCCGGTGCTGAATGTTTCTCACTCCAGTCTATGCCAAACTCCACTGCTCGGGCAAGTGCATCTGCCACTGCTTCTACCTTTAGGTAGTCCAACAAATATTCAGTATAGATTTTATCACTAGCCCAGTTATCAATTTTCTTGTTGTGTTTCAGCAACCAGGCTGTGAACTGTGCAGGATTAATTGCTCGAGTGTTGTAGCAATACCTACCAAATTTTACAAAGGCCCGATAGTAAGGTGAGTCTGCAAAGTCATCAAATGTTTTGAGTCGGGCCGATCCTTGTGCAATCTCATAGAATCTCAAGTAGGATTGAAAGCCCAGTTCTACACCACGCTCTGCTCGTTCTGATCTGCGGCGCTTGGGCTCGCACATGTGCACCACAAGACTTTCTGCACGTCTGAATGTTTTCTTGCAGTAGCCGCAAGTGAGTTCACTTAGTGTCTCTGCCATGGTCTCGGATGTATTGATCAAGTTCTTTTTTTGTGGTCATTGAGGCCAACAAGGCTATTTCATCTTCTTTGTAGGTGGGAAACAACTCTGCCAACTGTTTTTTGACAGCACTAGCGCCTGCACCTGTTTCTTTCTTCTTGGGCGAGATCCAGTTGTGTCTGGGTGTGCCCATGTCTGGACTTATGGCAGTGGCACAAAGCCATTGCAGTTCAGGATGCCGACTGATGTTGAAGAAATGTTTGTTCAATCGCTCGTTAGTAGAAATCAAATAAAACTCTTGCATCTCTCTTGAGCCTTCCACACATGATGCCCAACGAATCATAAGATAGTTAGAGAACTTCTTGCGTTCCTCGTCTGTGAGATCACGATAGAAGTTTCTGTTCTTGCGATCCAGTTGTCGCATCTCGTTGGCAATGTTTAGTTTATCACTCATCTACTTTGATTAGTTTGTATATTACTATAGCACGTTCCAAGGCATCTTGTAAAGCAGGATTGGTTTTAGATAGGCGCCGGATGTCGTTCCACATTTTATCTTCCCGGATATGATCTATCAATGGGCGGCCATCACCAGTTCGCTTGTCATAGTCAACGTGGTGTCCAGTTACAGGATCATAACTGTAGCCCACAAGCTGTCTGGTCCTAGGGTCAGCACCAGACTCATAAGCATACACTTCGTTGCCCACACGTTCGTAAATGAGAGTGGCACCAGGTTTAAGGGTTCCCATACCGGTAGCCATATTGAGTGTGTGCCCAGCGTAGGAATCGTTCCAAGCCTTCCTGATCTTCTGGGTAACTTTCCAAGTAAATCTTCGCTAGACGATTTAGTGTTTCAAACAGTTGTGGTTCAGTATAAGGCATGTTACCAACTCTTGTTGTAGTCTACAATCTCACAGTTGCGACTGACATCTTTGACAAAGTACACACAGTCAGGATCTGGTTCATCATTCAAGGGCACAGCAAGTAACTGTCCATTCTTTAGTTTAGGTGCATACCAACTCACTTCGTGATACACATCCAAGATTTCAATATCCGGGAATGACGGACGGAAACTGGTGAGTGGATTGAACTGGAATACTCTAAAGCCACGGTCATTGATTGATGTCAAGGGCAATACTTCTAAGTCGCCTATTTCAGGTTCACCAATAAGGATCTGCCAATCCATGGGCATCTTGATGGTGTTCTCTCCAATGCGTAGCACAAGTGCAGGCGCATTGAAACTTTCTAAAAAGATTAGTGGAATGAAATGATAATCAGGCTCTTGTGGATTTGAATTGTCTAGTATAGCAAACCTCATGTCATCTACCTCTTCGGGTAAATGGTCAAGGTCGTAATGGATGTTGTCTAAGGTTAAAATTCGCATGTTGTTATAATACGCTGTTTTGTGACAAAAGTCAACCTAACTTCATCCAATCCAGTTTCTCTTGTGTGAAAGGATAGTTGGCTTCTCGGTAGAACTGTTTGCGCTTGGTCAAGTGACGCTTGGCAAACTTACAAGTGCTTGTCACGTCCCAGATTTGAACATGGTCTTTGTCTTCTGCTTTGCGTATGCCACGACCAATCGACTGAATCACCCGCACAAAACTCTTACCAGGCTCCACAAGCACCAGATTAAAAATCCTAGGAATATTAATACCCACGGCAGCAACGCCATAAGTTGCTACAATGATTTTATCAACTGCATCTGCCACTTCATCATATTCTGCTTGTCTCTTTGTTCCTTTTGTGGCACCTGAAACAAATACTGCTTTGTCCCCTAGCCTTGCAACCAGTTGCCTACCGCACTCGGTACGGTCCACCAGCACCAAGGTGTTGCCTGTTTCATTCACTTGCCGCACAAGGTCCGCCATGGTGTCCAGTCGGCCAGACTCTTCTAGCAAATATTTGAGCTCACTTTGATAGTCTTTGTATTCCACATGATCAATCAACTGCACAATGTTCACATGACAGTTGGCTAACACACCTTGTTGTTGTAGTTCACTAGCACTGAGTTTACCAATTACAGGACCAAGACTCACAAGTAATGCTTGACTTTCAAACTTTTCTTTGGGCACAGTTCCAGTTAATCCCCAGCGAATTGGCACTCTAGCCATGACACCTGTCAACAAGGTTTTCAGTGCATCTGCCTTGGCCATGTGTACTTCGTCTACAATCACGCACACCACATCTTCTAGGAACTCACCAATGGTGCAGTCGCCTACTCCGGCTTTGGTGTTCTTCAACAAGTTGTTTAGGCTCTGCCATGTGCATATGGTATGTTGACGGCCGTATTCTTTTCTGTCACCAAAGTACACACCAACATCTTGTTGCATGTTGATATAGTCAGCTTCGGTCTGCGTCACAAGGCTTTTGTTGGGTACAATAACAATGCTACGGCCATATGGTGCCACAGCATTGCTTAGTGCCGCTGTCATTATGGTCTTACCTGCACCTGTGGCCACTTCCTGTATGCATTGTGGATTGGCCAAGAAGTTGTTCACAATCTCCACTTGATAGTCACGCAACATAATGGGCTCGCCTGCGGCCGGATGTGTCTTGGGCCACTTCACATGTTCAAAACTTGTTTCAGTCACCTGCTCAAAATTGAATGTGTTTGAATAGTCTCGTTGGTCATCCAGTTCAACATCATAGTCAAACTTCTCTAGTATAGGCATGATCTCCGGCAGCAAGTTCACATAAGTTGAGCCGCCTAGTTGGAAATATGCTACCTTGCCATCCCAACGTCCTAAACGCACTGCTGGCAAATAACGTGCGGCAGGGTTTTCATATTTGAAAGCATTGACTAGAGCCTTGCGAGCATCCAAGTCTAGACCTTCAATCTTGATGTTTACTTCATCACGTATTTGTATGGTGCATCGTTTCATATGTATTGGGCCAAGTCTGGGAATGTGTTTTTAAAATCTAAATTTCTATATTGATCGTGCCGTTGTACAAACTGTTTGAATTGATCAAACAAATTGCTGTCATCTGTGTTCTGCATTAGATTTGCCCAGGTTTGCACATCTTCTATTGTACTTGATTGTAATTTATTTACAATGGCTGACTTGGCCGGTTCGGGCCAAACTGAAGGTCTTAGCCAAGCGGCGGTATGCACCTTGCCCATCCAAGGTCTAGGCAGGCCTTTTTGCTGGCACCATGTTACAAATTCTTCTATATAAAATATGTTGAATGCACTCACAGCATGTGCCACACTGAGTTTGATATTTGATTGTTGCTGTTGCAATCGTAGATATTGTTCAGCATGATTCTCTAATGTACTCCAGTCTGCTGGATATCTTAGATATTCATATCGGTGACCTATGCCATCGATGCTCAACTGCAAATCAATTTCAGCAAAGTGCATCCATCTGTCCAGCCAAGTTTGATCAGGAAAAATTGTGGCATTGGTTGTGTAGTGAATAGAAATATTCTTTGCCTGCCCGGTGTGTATGTAATGATCCAACAATGCTTGATGTTGTTCTATATTGGACAACATGGGCTCGCCGCCATGCATGTCTATGTGCACCAGATCGGGAGCAATGCTAGTGATATTGTTGATTAAATCTTTTCGAACACTTTCAATGTTTTGAATCTGTATGCTATAAACATCTTTGTACTCTTTGATCCATTTACTAGATGCAGCCGGGCCGCAGATGATGCATTTTAAGTTACAGGTATTGCCCAATGCCAAACTCACAGTTAGCAAATCATTGCTGTTGAGATTGTAATTGTCATAATGGTGTTGCCATCTCGTGTAATCCAATTGTCGCTTGCTTTCAATTCCACTTTGTTCTTCTATTTGGCAACGTTCACAGCCTGTGGGCCACTGACCTGACTGAAATTGTTGTTTGACTGTGGACAACATTGCACTTTGTCTGTAGTCATCTATGGTATGGTGCTGTATGTTAAAGGTCTGAGGATAACTGCGGCTTTCAAATTTACAACAAGGTAGTATTTCTCCACTGGGGAGTATTTCCAAATTGGTCCAAGGTGCGTGACAAAATGTCATAGTTGTAGTTCTAACCAGGTGTTGTAAAAATCTTTGTTGGCATTTTCCAACACAGGATTCAGCAGTGCCGTGCCTGCACATATGGATTCTAGTGTAATGATCTTGCTGGTATGTGTTGCAACAAGATTGGAAAAATCCAACATCATTTGTGCATAGTCTTCCACAGAGTCGGCACCACAGGCAGCAGTCATTTCTGTCCACACATGCGGACGATGTAAATCTTTAAATCTTTGAGCGGCCCACAATGCCACAGTCCAGTCTTGCACAGTGATTCCTATAAACTCATGCTGCCTGCGCACATGGTAATCTAAATCATGGCTGGGTATGGATTGATATTTATGGGCTATCTCAACAAGGTACTGATCCTTGTCTTTGTCATTGACAAATTCATGTGGCTTTTTGAGCCGTGACCTATCGTCAGCAATCATCACAGTATTGCCTCGATAAGATGTTCCTGTGCTGTCAAACAATGCTGTGATCACATCGCCACATGTACCGCCGGTGTAACAGATTATGTTCATAACTGCACCTCCCAAGGCAAGCCTTGATACACAAACCAAAACTTCAAGTTGCCGTTTGTGGTGTCAGGGTTTTCAAGTTGATCATAGTAGCCATTTTGATCTGGCACCTTGCAATCAAAGTCAATACTGTGCCATACCAACTGCAAGCCAATGGACTCTAATCCTTGTGCCCATGTCAAGAACAATGATTCCATGTCTGTGGTCAGTCTATTGATGTGTATCTGTGTGTCTCTAAAACTGTAAAACACCCTGCATCCTGGATTCATAGCGTTGCAATAATGTTCAAGATGTGCAGTCAACCCGTCTACTGTGACCCAATGGTCTGCACGATTGTTTACCACCGCAAAGTTGTCTGCACGCCAAGGCAAGTCTTTTAACTGCTCACGTGTGCATACATGTACCCCAGGGTAAAATGTTCGGACCACAGGATGCATTTCCACGGATTGTATTTCGGGCCATATGTCTTTCAAATAGTATCCGGCACTGGCGTAAAATACAGTACGCCCGGGCTGACAGTTCTGTAGTATAGCATAATCATACTGATCAACAAATGCCTGATCAGGATTTTTTCTATTCCATAGCCAATATTGATGCTTGAGTCTGCCCAGTCTGTATCTGATGTACTGCGTTTTCCAATCTGTTTTAACAGGCTGTTGATCAAAGAACTCAATCAATTTGGTCATTGAGTTTCCTGATAAAATAGTGTCGATCTGGCACTGCCCAAGTGAACTGCTGACCAGTGTCCAAGTAGTTCAAACTCAAGTCAACCACATCCGCCCCGGGCAAACTCTTTTTCAACCATTGTGTTATAGCCACAGTAAACTCACTGCTCAACGTGGTGTCATAATAACTGTTGTCTATGTTGATGTAGTGTCTGTTCAAACACAAGTACAATGCGGGACACTGCTCTAAATGCCATTGTATCTTTTCAATGATAACAGGGCAAGGGTATCTGCTGAACTTTTGATCTGTTATCACCACAAGGTCAGCCATAGCACTGTGCTCTACTCTGGGCAAATCTCCGAACACGTCAGTGTCTGTTTTGAACCGTACCTGTTGGTAGCCATTGAGTGTTATAAAATCTCGTATTTGTCGCTCACGCCGAAGTTCAACTGGCTCTGTAAAAAAGTTTCTTTGCAATCGGTTAAAGATGCTGGACCATTTGTACAGTGCTTGAGAGGGTTGGACTACAATTTGTTTTTGCGGAGGTGCGAAGTGCATGTTGTATATAGTAGCACACTCACAAACAAAAGTCAAAAAAACAGGGACCGAAGTCCCTGTGTAAAAACCCGGGGCGGAGCCAACCAATCCCCGGGGTAAACCTATTCAACTATTAGAATACAAAATGCCAATATCAATGCTAACAAAGGATGGCCTGCAAATATCAACAGTAGGACAGCAAGCCAAGCCATGTTAGATATACAACAAAACGGATGCCGCATTCATGGCACTAGCAAACACGTTGAACCAACCCCAAAATTTATTGCCCTTTTGGAAACACTGCACGGCAAAGTATCCACTAACAAACACAAAAAGCAAATTTACAATTATCATGTTAGGCTGCCTTCATACATGTAGTCTCTGCAAGACGCTTCCAGTTGCCTGAGAAACTCTTGCGCAAGTCTGCAATTTTCAATGCCATACGCAAACTCATCTCACGCAAACGATTTTGATTTGCTTCCATGAACTCAATGATCTCGTCCTGCACACAGGGTTCAAAATCATAGTCTGCAAACAATACACCGTCTTTGGCAATCTGCTTGATACGCAACACTTTGTCACGCATGGTGTCCAGTGTCAAGTCAAGATAGTGACAGCGTGATTGCAGTGCATCCAAGTGATCACGCAACTTTTGCGATTTCATTTGATCAAACTTCAAGTTAGTGATAAAGATCACTGAGCCTTTGAACTCGAAACGATCTGGGATGCCTTCACGACGCAGAGTGCTAGACTCTGACAACCATGAAATGGTGCGCTTCTTGCCTGAGTCGAGAGCACCCTTGAGCAAGTTCAATGCCACATCATCAAGCAGAATGCTGTCACAGTCATCAAACACCAACACACAATTGTCATCGGAATATTTGTACAGGGCTTGATACAAGCCAATGGGTGTTGCTGAACCTTTTACAACTTCGGCACGGAGACGCTTGCCTGCCAATTTGTCAAACAGTGTGGCTTTTTCAATCTCTTGTTCAACACCAAAAGATTTACCAACGCCAGGAGGGCCGCTGACAATCATAGCACGAATGTCACCATTGACACAGGCCTTTGTCATCTCATGCAAGATGTCAAAACGCTCACGAATACGTGTCATGATTTGTTCTTCTGTCTCTGCCTCTACTGGGGGCTTGGCAAACGCCACTGTATTTTCTTTGCTCACTGCATCTCCATTGACATACTCGATGTCGCTAATGTTGTTGACTTTGATACGGATGGTGTCGGGGCAGTTGGGAAATGCACCGTTGTTTTCTACTGTCACAAAATTACCTTTGGCACCAGATTGAAAACCTGACACAAGATTGAAAGCGATGTTGCGCACGGGTTTGTTGCGATACTCACCTTTGATAACACGAATTGCACTCATTGTTGGCTCCTTTGAAATGCGTTGTTGTTTACTGTTTATGTCTCTATTATAGCAAAAGTTGAATTAATGGTCAAGTACTACAAAAGTATTACTTTTTGAACTGTTCAAAAAAGCGGGTGTTGATCTCGTCCATTTCTGCCTGCTCCACGTAGAAGTCAGTAGCGGGATCGTAGTATTGACCCTGTTTGTTGTCATAATACAACACACGGCCTGAGAAGTTGAACGGGCCTTCCAGTCCCTTGCGAGGACCATATTTGTCACGCATCATGTCCACGGTGTCAACTATACGATATCCCATTGCTGGCTCCTTTTTGCTTGGTATGCCTGTATTATAGCAAATTGGGAATTATTGGTCAAGTACTACCTAAGTATTACCTAGCACCAGTTGTTTGCAATCACAGGATCGCTAGTACATTCATGCGGCTTAGGACGGCCATGAAATACCAATATACTTGTTTCGCCACCAATGTAGGCATTTGCCCCAGCACCTGGTGCATTGGGTTTTCTTGTGGCAAAATTATATCCGCCATCACTCACTTGCCAGCGCCAACTTTGTAAATGGTGCTGATCAAAATATCTGCGTTGATTGGGATCAATTACCACTCCCAAATAATCTTGATCTCCGGGATATTTTATCACGGTTCTGTTGATATCCAATTGATCAAACTCGTGCCACACATGTGCATGTCGGGCAACATTCCACCACATCACACTGCTGTTCATACCTGAATATGTTTTGCGTTGTAGGTATCTAAAATCTCGTATGGTCCAAAAACATTCTGTGCTCAGTGCCGGTATCCAACTTAGATCATTTATGATCACACAATCAAGATCAAAATACAGCAAGTTGCCTTGATGATGTTCAGGATTAAACAACTGCATCTTGTACCACCATTCACGTTTTGGCCCACCAATACCGGGCCATTCTTTCAGTGAGTGTTTGATCATGTGTGGTGGCACTGGCCTATCTGCTTCAGTATAAACATGAAAACATATACCACCAGGTAAATGACGTGACAACATGTTGTATAGTTTTTCCACGTACACCCATTCATAACCAGTGCCATGTATTACACAGGCGCAGTTGGTTATTGCGTCAGTGCGGGCTCGATTCTTTTTAGCCATAGTCCTTCTCGTAGTTCTTGTACAGTGTATTCAGTGTGGCATATTTGTACCAACCATGTTTCCCTGTCTATGTCATAGGGTTGTTCAATATCAGGCATACCCACTGCCACAGGATATGCTAGACTGCTATGGCTCACAATGGGCCTGCATCCTGCAATGCCTGCTTGTATGCCTGGACCTGAGTTGTGATTTACCACAGCATGACAGTTGAAGTGCATGTCAAAGTTGTCGTAAGTGTTGGCCACAGGCTGTGCAACTTCTATTGTGACGTTGTCGGGTATGTATGGCATGCGTAGTGGACTACGTGGGTGCGCACGTATGCGTATGGGACGATCAGTAGAGTTACGTAGTTGTTGAATTTGCATCAACACCCATGATTCCATGTTACCAATTCCAGCAACCTGTAGACTTTTTTGATGTTGTGCGGCAATGATGATTTCTGGTCCTGGATTGACTTGTGTGGCCAAACTGATTTGCAATTGTCTGGGTCGACCCCAATCCAAATTGTCATAATGTCCATAATACCCATCCCGAGTGATATGATTAACTGCCAATTTCCAAGTCTGCCCACGATACAGCGCACCAACATCTATCACAATCACAGGCTTGTTTTGGCTGCGATAGTGTTCGTACACCTGTTGATTAGGCCGCATCCTACCGTGCCACAACACTGACCAAATCACTGCGGCATCAGCAGTCCGGGAATTCTCTTGTGTTTGTATACCTGCGGCTTGACAACAATCCAAAAACGCTGCCATTACAGGTTTGGAATTTAGCGCACACTGGGCAGGAAAATAGGCTATGGATTTGATCACTGTAAATACGCTTATGAAATACACTGTAGTTACCACTTTTAATGCCGACGGTTACAATACCTACGGTCGGCGCATGATTGACACTTTTTTACAAACATGGCCCCGGGATGTCATGCTCCGAGTATACGCCGAAGGGTGTCGTGTTAAAACATCAGCGCCCAATTTACAAGTGTTGGACTTGGAAGGGGCAAGTGCTGATCTTGTGGCATTCAAAAACAAATGGCGCAACGTGCCCAAGGCCAATGGCGATAATGGCCCTGGTAGCGAACGTAAATCATTCAAATGGCAAGCAGTGAGATTCAGTCACAAAGTGTATGCTATATTTCATGCTGCCAAACATGCCCAAACAGACTGGTTGATTTGGATGGACGCTGACATGGTATGCCACTCACCAATCACTGTGCAACGATTGGATCAGTTCTTTCCTGCAGATCGTGAACTGTGTTATGCAGGTCGCAGTAACAAATTCAGTGAATGTGGCCTATACGGTATGAATCTAACCAGAGAACCTGTGCAAAAGTTCTTGGCAGAGTTTCAACGCATGTATGATGACGCTGAGAATGGCATCTTTACTCTGAAAGAATGGCACGACAGTTTTGTGTTTGATGCGGTAAAAGCTCGCAGTGGACTGGCAGAACTCAATTGGACAGCACACTTGCAAATGGGCGAGGGTCACCCCTTGATCAACTGTGATTGGGGAGGATATATTGATCATCTTAAAGGCAAACGCAAAGGCAGTGGCCGCAGCAACTTGTCAGATCTAGTGGCACCAAGAAAAGAAACATACTGGCGATGATATTTTTGAGCAAGAATGGTGATGACGAATACATCGACATGTATGCACATGGACTTGGTGTTGAGTCTACTCCATTGGAGTCATGGCGTTACGAGGACAGCACAGAGCCACTCATGCTACGTGGCATAATGAAGCACAAAATCATCAAACAGTGCTGGGCAGATAACAGACCATTTAGATACATGGACTCAGGTTACTTGGGCAATCGTCCCAGTTTCAAAAATCCGCATGGATGGAAACACTGGCATAGAATAGTGCCCAACAATTTGCAACATGATCAAGTCATACCGCGGCCCAGTGATCGTTGGAACCAACTGGGATTAGAAGCAGCCAATCGTCGACGCGGCAGCACAATACTGATTGTTGCTCCAGATGAAAAGCCTTGTAAGTTTTACGACATAGAGCTGGATACTTGGTTGGCAGAAACCGTTGCCACTATCAAACAACACACTGATAGGCCCATTGTGATCCGTGAACGCAATCGAAGTCGAACAGACAGAAAAACCAATCGTGTGGAAAAAGCCTTGGATGATGTACATGCTGTAGTAACATTCAACTCAATAGCAGGCACAGAAGCCATCTTAGCAGGTGTGCCTGTGTTTGCATTAGCACCGTCAAATGCTGCCAAACCTGTCAGCAACACAGACTTGACTCACATAGACAATCCATGGTTTCCAGATCGAGATCAAGTGTTGGCCTGGGCGTATCATTTGGCCTATGCGCAGTTTCACATAGACGAATTCAAGAACGGTTCAGCAGAACGTATAATTAAACAAACTGAGGAGATATTAAATGGTTGAGCATTATGGATGGAAATTCCCGGACTTTGAAACACATCTTCCAAAGATGTTAAGGAAAAGTGTAGACAAAGGTCTCCCGGCTGAATATCAAGTTGCTGTGCGACGTCGAAGCATTGAACTGTGCAAAAAACGAGACCTGGCCCTAGACATTGGTGCCAATGTGGGCTTGTGGAGTCGTGACTTTGTTGGCAGTTTTGCTCGTGTGATAGCATTTGAACCAGTGGCCTTGTTTAGAGAATGCCTGGAACAAAATGTGCGAGGCACGAACTTTGAAGTTCAGCCAATTGCCTTAGGTGATCAAGACACACAAGGAACCATGATCATCACGGAGAAAAATTCTGGGCACAGCCATCTAGATCCTGCTACCATGGGCACTGGCGATGTGCAAGTTGTTCGACTGGATACATTGAATTTTCATGATGTCAGTTATATCAAAATTGACTGCGAGGGATACGAGTATCGTATCTTGCAAGGCGCTGAACAAACCATTCGCCGTTGTAGACCTGTGATAGTGATAGAACAAAAACCACATGATGCTTACAGCAAGCAATACGGTCAGTTTGCAGCAGTAGAATTATTGCAAGCCTGGGGCATGATCAAACTGGAGCAAATACGTGACGACTGGATCATGGGGTGGCCATAACTGCACTTGATCTAGTAGAAATTAAAGAAGGATGGTATTGGCCAAAAGATGATACCAATACTTGGAAATTTTTATTAGAAAATTTTGATTTGCCTGGCCGAATATCCAGTTACGTTGATGACAAAAAAGTTGTGGTGCAAGCTGGCGGCAACTGCGGTATGTATCCAAAACAATATTCAAAAATTTTTAATGCTGTTTATACTTTTGAACCAGACTGGCTAAATTTCTATTGTTTAGCAATGAATTGCCCTGAAGGAAATATAGTTAAATCTCAAGGATGTCTTGGTAGTGATCCTGGATTGGTCGATCTTCATATCAAATCCAAAAGTAGAGGAAAAAGTTTTATCAACGGTGATGGGATTTATCCAATCTATTTGATAGATAATTTGGGATTGACAGCATGTGATTTGATACACTTGGATATAGAAGGCTATGAATATTTTGCTCTCAGCGGCGCTGTGTCTACTATCAAAAAATTCAAACCAGTTATAGCCATTGAAATGTGGGATCCACCTCCAAGTAAATATCTGAATAGATTTGGAGACAACATCAATCAAAAAACCAAAGACTTACTGGCATCCTTGGGTTACACACATGTTGATACACTGAACGAATCTGATTGGATATACACATGCGAACAAAAATAATAGTGTTACAAAATCATCAGCTGTCTCAAACAGTAGCACAGGATTGCATAGAACAGGCCGCAAAGTTTGGGATATCTGTTGAAGTATTTGATGCTATAAACGGGTTTGATGCAGACGGTCATTTGGATTTGTTGGGTCTACGACCCTTGGGAAAATTCAAAAAAGGGCGAGTGGGAATAATTGGTTGTTTTTTAAGTCATTATTACTTGTGGCTGGATTGTGTCAAACACAATATCCCATATCTTGTGCTAGAACATGATGGATATTTTATCAAGCCACTGCCAGACAACATTTTAGACTTGTTTGATGATGTCATTAAATTAGATTCTGGAAATCCTTACAGCGATTCGTATGAACACTGGTTGGACACACACTCAACTGATGCATCATCAATCTGGACCATTCAAAATGGTGAACACGGTGGTGGCAATCATGAAACTGCCGCTGGCTGGAACACGTTTGGGGCCTACGCTTACATCATCAAACCACATGCCGCGGCAAGATTGATTGATTGGGTCAAAGCCAATGGTTTTCTTCCAACTGACTGGTTGCTAGGCACAAATATTATGTCCGTGAGCCATTGCCGTCCTACTATTGCAAGATTGCATCCGCTGTATACGAAAGATGATAATATCAAAAAATTATCTACCACAATAAATTTGGAGAAATAAAATTACAAGCCCTAGCCAATATTATGAAGAATCAGTGCGACTGGGTCGTGAGTTTCAAGCCAGCAACAAAAGTTGGGCTGGTTATGATGTTGTAAAATACCAAAAGTGTATCAAGGATCTGGTAGATCGTTATGGAGCAAAAAATATTTTAGACTACGGATGCGGCAAAGGACTGCAATACAAAGAACGATTGCCATATGGAGGCAATCAAGGAATGGAACTGGCTCCCGATCAATGGCAGACGTTTGATCAATATCTAGGTGTCAGTGTCTATTGTTATGATCCTTGTGTGCCAGAATTTGAAACACCACCACCGCCAGATGCAAAATTTGACGGGGTGATATGCACACAGGTGCTAAACAGCATACCCGACGATGACATGACCTGGGTGCGTGAAACTTTGCAAGGGCATGCTGAAAAGTTTTGTTTTATTGGGCTAAACTTTCAACGTGTGGCCAAAGGCAAAAAGACCATATACGATCCTGCATATTTTTGTGTGCCTCGAGATAGAGCGTTCTTTCGTAGTTTTTACTCAGACTGGTCCGGCAGTGATTTGTTCTGGTGGTTCAAAGACCGTCCTTACTACGAGCAGTGGATAAGTGACCAATTGTCTGGCACTTGGCAAGACATTCCGGAATCATTTACTGGTAAGTATGAATTTGTGGAAGTAAATCATAGATAATTACTATTAAGTAAGATACGGCAAAAACTTTTGATAGATACGGCCAGCTCTAGCATCATCGTCACTCCAATGTGCGGCTGCTAGATCATACATCCACTGTTCCCTGGCAAATACATCAGGCGTTTCAATTTTACTGACATCCTTGTTGGCCACTGCCCAGGCCACACAGCTGGCGTCGTCTGCAAACACAGGTATGCCTTCGCATGCCGCTGCCACACTAGCCGAACTGTTGAAAAATACCGCTGAATGTGCGCCTTGTAAGTTGTCAATTAATCTGCTGTGAGTAGGCTCAAGTATGACTATATTCTGTCTCTTGCCCATTTTATTGGTATATGCAGCAAAGTCTGTCATGTTGTATTGTCCTGGGTGCGGCCGCACATAAATTTGCCTAGAACTGACAGATCTAATCTGTTGTACCTTTTGTTGCAACCATGACATGGGATCCAAGGTTTTCATTGCAAAGCCGCCATCTCGTTGCATGCAGATCAAGATGTGTCCTGAAGAATTATCCTTGGGCGGTTTTAATTGCACTCCTAACCTACGACTTATCTCCATCCATTTGGTAGCATCACTGTTTTTGTTTGCATACTCAGCACGATCGTAAAATGGTCCACCGAGGCTGTATCGCAGATAGCCGCTGGCATCGTCAAGATATTTCCAACAACTGGCATCTATGCACATGGTGTGGAATCCCAGTCTACGCTGTTCTGGTATGATTTGTTTTCGTAATGTGATATTACGACCGCCTGTGTTGGTGGTAGCCCAACCTAAAATCACAGCCAATCGACTGGGTGTATATCTGTGTTCCCATTCCACCGTGACTGTGTGCCCAGTTGCTCGCACACCTTCAGCAAAACTCTCCAAGCATTGGATTTTTCTAGAATGTTTTTGTGGATTGGCCACACTGCTGATGTAAACTACTACGTCAACCACCCTGTAATATTCTCCATGCTGTGCCATCACGCATTTCTGCTTCGGTGAATTGACAATATGCTATGTGTCTAGCCCATGCTGAGATTTCGTCAAGACTTGGTGTTTTGACATTTTCTATTTCCGAAATAGCAGTGCTACAAATTGCCGAAGCAGCATTGGGTCCAAGGGTAATAGCAGGTTTGCCGTGCAGTATGGCTTCGCCGGCTGCAATACTGGAATAAGTTATCAAACAATATATGTCTTGGTCCAGGGCCATTTCTATGGTGTCATCGTTGACTCTGGTACTGCGTCCTTGCTTGCGGCGTATAACCACTTCTCTGTCGGTGTGGGCACCAATTTCGCTTAGAGTTTGTTCTAACCATGTTTCAAGATCTATATTGTAAAGATTCAACAGTTTTTGACTGGGTGGTGCCAAGAGTATTCGACTGCCGTCGGCACGTACCTTTTTTATTTTGACTCCGGTGCAATCGAGTCTGTCACTGGGACGTTCTACAATAGGACCAAAATTTTGCACATTGTTTTTTGTGATTCTATGATATAATTTTTTCTTGCCATTGCCAAAATAGCCAGTGTCAATGTAATAAAAGTCTTTGCCTGTGGCACGACAAGCATCCATTTGTTTGCGTTTGGTAATGCCACGTAGTACCACAGGAGTAGGAGTTGTTTCAGTTTTACTCCATGTGGTTATTTGGCCTCCGCAGCCACGCACAAAACTTTCTAATATAGGATCGTACATATATCCTTTTCTTTCATATCTGTATTCACTGTCAATAGCATGTATGGCATTGGTATCCAAAGCACGAATCTTTGACACAATAGTATCAAGGGTTATACCATAGTATTCGCCAGCCGGATCTGCTCTGTATCTTATTATATTATAAAATATTTCTTTTATTTCAGGTAGCAGTAGGTCAAATTCGTGTTGTTCTGGTTGTACTAGTTCTTCATCATCCATATTATTTTCTTTGTTCACAGTAGGTAGTTAACATTCGTTCACCGTGCCATTCGTTGCAAAAACTTCCACGAGCAGCAAATTCATGAAAGCAAGGTGTGCCCAAGGTATAGTGTACTAGTTTGGCATTGGGGTTCCAGTCGTATTCAACATCCAGCCAGTTCCATTCTGGAGGTAGTTCTCCAATGCGTTCATCATCAATCCAGGTAAATCTATGCAGTTCTGCGCCTGTTGAATTTTGTATAAACTCAGGTGTGAGCTTGCGATTTGGGAAACTGTTGCAGTTCCACAAGATCACACTTGACCAGTTCTTGCGTGGATAATCTTCGTTCTTACTGCCAAGATACTTTTCAGTCATGCGTGTTTTGTAGTCATGTTTGACCACCATGACATCCTTGGCAAGATTTTTACACTCCCATAACTCCACAATATCCCCACGCAAGATCATATCACCGTCAATGAATATTGCCCATCCATGATAATCCATCAAGTGTGGTACAAGAAAGCGGCTGTAGATAAATTGATTTGAACCATCAGTGTGTGTTTCATCGTAGTCTTGAAACAGGTTCAATGCCACAGGTATGATAGCAACAGGTTGGCTGGCATGCCTAATAATGCTGTTCACGCATGTGTGATATGCTATGGCTTCTCTAGGATCATATCCTACAAATACAGGAATAGGTTTCATCTGCGTTCGATATCTTCCTCAACACAACGGTCGCCGTATTGTATTTCAATCAACTTTAGTGGTTGATCAGTTTCATTACACAGTTGATGCCATTCATTGATGTTGATAAAAGTGTGTTCGTGCATGACAAGACTGCATTTGACTTCCTGGTCGGTGCTGGCTTGATCCAAAGTATACACAGTGGCTTCTCCCTCAGCCACAAACCAAAATTCTGCACGACTGTCATGGCGTTGCATGCTCAAACATTGTTTGGGCATCACAGTGAGTTCTTTGAGTTTGGTATTGGCGCCTACTTCGTGTAGCACACGATAATATCCCCAGGCTCGATCAGTTCGCGGTGTCTTCCATTCTATAAGTATCCATGAACTTGAATTCATTTTGTTTTCGCCACCTACACCAAATTGGAAGTCTACATCATCAAACACCATTTCTGGTATGTTGTCTGCTGTGCGATCACCGCCATTGGCAAATATAAATTGGGATCTGGGCATGGTATAATATGTACGAGCAACACGTATAGCATCTATGGCTGTGTTATCAGCGTCATCAAACTCAATTACTTTGTCTACCATGCGTAGATTTTCAATGATGGCACGCCGTTCTGCCATGGGCATGAATGGGCGACCTTTTTTGCGTGTGAGCCACGCATCGGAGTTGATACCAACCACTAGTCTATCGCCCAGGGCTCGGGCTGCTTCAAAATAAGCAATGTGCCCAGAATGTAGTGGATCAAATCCACCTGTGACTATTACAATTTTCATGTGAATATTTAACTGACATGACTCATGCACCACCAAAAAGCTGTCCAGGCTTCAATGAAGAATATTAGCAAAAAGAATTCTATTTCTTCCAAATCTCTTTGCCAGCGTTCTTGATTGGTCATGTTAGACTGTAATATCTTCCATACCTGCTGTGCGCAGTCGCACCACGTGACCCATTTGCCATTGCTTGGTATCCAAACCCTTCATGATACCCAGCCAACGATTACGTAACAGTGCTACTTCGTTGATGATGGTTTCAAAGTCCACAACTTCTTCTTCACCGTCCACGTACTTTTCAGCATCACGTGCTGTCAGCGCACGAGCATAACCTTCCAAGTACTTTTTGAAATGTTTGGTGCGTATTTTGCGCAGTTGAATGTTGAGAAAGTTCAACACCGCTTCGATCTCTTGTAATTGATTGAACCTGTGCTCGGTAATGCCCGGTAGTGCAGTGATGTTCTTCTCTACCAGGCCACCAATCTTGCAGTCACGCTTGGCATCCGTTAACTCTGACTCAAAGTGTGCAATGAAGTCAGGTATGTTGCCAAGATCTGCTACTACTTTACTGTACCACATGGATATCCAACCATTCTAAAAAACTTGATGGGTAAATGCTCAGGTCAAGATGTCTACGAGCAGCATATTCTTTTAAAAATTCTGACATTTGTTGCCGTTGTGTTTCACTGGGATCGGCCTGTATGGACTGTGTAATCTGAGTCCGATAATGATCAGGCAACGATTGAATGTCTTGTATGATCTGTTGTTTGGTACTTGGGTCCAATACATATGGAGCCATCATGCCGGGCTGATGTGCAAAAACCAAACCTATACGGCAATTGGCAAATTGTCTTATAAAAGATGCCAAATCAATCACTGTTAAATTGGTAATGCATGTGCTGAATCTAAATTCAATCTGCGAATCAATCAATACTTTTATTTTTTCTAAAAAATCATGCCACTGACTACCAAACCTATTGAACTCATAAAATTTATCTGTACATTCTGCACTGACCGATATCATGGCATTGGGTACTTGTTTAATTCGATCTAACATTCTTGTAAATCTTTTATAATCCACTCCCATGCCGGTGTATATGTTAATTTTTGCTGAACCGTCTGACACTGCTTCTATTATGTCAAACAGTTGATTGTCAAGCAATGGCTCACCACCTGTTATAACTATTTCTTCAAGTTTTTTGCTGAAGTTTTTTATTTCATACAACAACTGTTGAAAACGATCAGTGTTTTTAACTTCATTCTGACTTATTTTAAACATCAATTTGTCACGGTCCGTGAGTTTGTATCTTTCATTGACGTCAACATTGTATTGACCATTGTTAAACAAGTCTCTTCGCCAAGCACTGCTGTATTCTTTACAACAATAAGAGCAAGACAAGTTGCAATTGTCATTTAGTTTTATTTCTAATATTTCGGGTTGTGTGTGGACTTTGGTATGTGTTTTGATCTGTCCATTTTGCCACAATCGAGGACTTATGGCTCCTTGATCTTCTAGTGGCCAACAAATTTCTTCACAACTACGATTTCGTTGATTAACCAACATCATGTTTCTTTCTGAAACATTAATATCAGTATTGAATAAATTTCCTTTGTTCTTAGATAACCATTGGAAGTCAATGTTATGCTGCTTTGCCGCATGACAGTTATATGTGGCATTGGATACCAAATCAATCTTTAAATATTTAAATTTATAAGAGCAATAGTAATCTCTGTCTGCAGACATCAGTAATCATCTTCTTGATTGTAGTTGTCTTCATCATCAAACTCTTCTTCCTCTTCTTCTGCGTAATCTTTGTCATGGTCTAAGTACGCAGTCAAGGCTTTTTTAATGTCTGAATCTCCTTTAAAGGCATCACGAATTTCTTCTACGTCGTAGTCATGATCAATCAAGATAGACACTATGCTCTCAGCAGCATCTATACGATCTACTACATTAACGTATCGTTTTAATTCGCCCCAAATTTCGCTTGCTACTTCTGTTGACATTTTATTCCTTTGACATTTTTTTATCGTTGATTAAATCAGCAATACAAGTAGTACACTGATTTTTTACACATACAGTTGGTTCCTTTAGTAATGAAAAATTTTCATCCATTAAATTTCCTAGATTATTATTTCTACAAACTCCTGACCAAACTTGAAAATCACTTTCAACTACTATACTATCCATGCCGGCTGCACAATTCCAACCTTGAAAATAAGCAATATTATTGCGCCATAAGTCCCAAGATTCGATATCAATTTCAGTGCCATCTGCTAGAATCGCTGTACAATCACTGTTTGGTGATTCAGTTAGAAATACGGTCATAAAAATTTACCTTGTTTGTTTTTTTTGTCCCGGCACTGGACTTTATATTTTGTTCGGGCCAATTTGTTCCCGGTTGCCACACTGGCTCAACTGGAGATACTTGATAATTTATATTATTTTCTTTGAGATATGCAATGTATTCTACTGTTCGGTCTTTGTTCCACTCTTCATCCATGACCAACACATTTACATGACAATTTATATTCTGTTCTTTAACATATTGAGACAAACTTGTTACAGTGGAAAAAAACTTAGATTCGTTCATAAATTCACTATGAGTGGAAAAATTAAAATTACAATATTTGCTTAATTTTTTGTAATCATCAAGTGAAGCAGTGCCATTGGAATAAACTGCTACTTCAACATTATGTTGACGATAGTATACTTTTACCCATTGCAAAAAAGATAACAAATTTGGATTCAGTGTGGGTTCACCACCAAGAATACTCACAGACAATCTCTTAGAATTATTTTGTGCCTGTTGTACAAGTTTGCGCCAAGCATCTTTTAATTCATCCAACGTTTTATGTGGGCTGTGTTTATCATGCCAAACATCGGGGCAATAACTACAAGCAAAATTACACCGTATACCAATTACCCACATGACATAAAGTTTGGGATATTTTGAACGTATTTCAACCACAGGATTGGCATCAGTTACTTGTACGGTTTTATTCATTTTGTGTTTATTCTTCAACAGCGTCAGACGTACTTACCTCTGACTTGATGTTCTTGAAGTCTGCCATGACTTTGTCCAAGCAACCATCATCGTTCTTTTCCCAGGCTTTGCGGAACTTCTTGATGATCTCGCCATCTGACGTGGTAAACACCAGGCTGTTGCCTTCACGCTTGAGCAATTCTTTCTTTTCAATCAAGTCCACCAAGCCTGAGTAAGGACTCATACCTGTGGTGTAAGGAATCTTGACCTGCACACCTTCAAAAGGCTTGGCATAGCGTGTTTTCATAACCTTACAGCCTGCACGAATACCGTTGACATCTGACACTTTGTTGCCGTCTTCGTCCTCTTTGAGCTTCATCTTCTTCATGGCCACAACAATTGAACTGGCGTAGATAAAGCCTTGTCCACCACTGATTTTATCATCGGGGTCAAACATGTCCTGACTTGCGTATGTGTGATTGGTACAAACCAAACCTACATTGTATGAACCAAACATGTTCACACAGTTACGCACCAAGGCAGTGAGAGCTTTGGGTTTACGACCAAGGTCACCCTTCATTTCGCCTGCATCAAACTGGTTTACGTCTGTGGGAGTCAACAACATGCCCAAGCTGTCAATCACAAACATGACCTTGGGACGTTCGCCTTCGGGTAATGCTTTGTAGTCGCTCATGAATGTTGATATGGTCTTGGCCACGTCATCAATCATGGCCATTGAAAGTTTCAACAGTTTGCTTTCGCTTGTGTCCACACCCAAAGCTTTGAGCCAATCTTCGTCCAAGGCGTTCTCACTATCAATCAGCACAACAAAAATACCTTGCTCTTGTGCATTCTTGATGATATTGCCTGAACAAATGTATGATTTGCCTGCGCCAGAATCGCCAGCAAACACCGTGACCTTGCCTAGGGGAATGCCGCGATTGAAATCGCCTGAGATCAAATAGTTTAGTGCATAATTGCCTGTTGAGATCCAGTCTGTGGGATCGTTAAAGCCAATTGACAGTCCGTCAATGCTTTTGGTAATTTCCTTACGGAACTTGCTTACGTCAAATGGTTTTCCCATGATTTTCTTCCTTGTATAAATCTTTAAAAATTGCTCTGCTGTCTAATTTACGCCGTTGATCCATGTCGGCTATTTTTTCAAAGGACCCTGCTAGATCTTTTTCAAACGGCTGATCTAGATGTGTCAACATGTTTTTGTAACCGTTTTCCAACAAATAACCTGGTTGTTGAGCAACACGATCTGACAGCATCTTCTTCACTGAGTTTAACACATTGTCCGGCAGATGTCTAATATTTAGGTATGCCGGTCCGGTCACTGGCCCAATTATAAAACTGTTGTTGTGAAATCCTTGTCCAGATAGGTAATCCACACAATCAAAAATACTGAAATGGTTTAACAAAAAGTGTAACATGTTGAATGATATTTTGTGATTCAGGTGTTTGATAACTTGCAAGTTATCCACAAAATCTTGCCATGCCCCGCCATGCCGTATGTATTCGTATTCTGCTTCCAAAGCCTCTATGCTCACAATCCAATGCACATTTTTAAATTCGCAGATCAAATCAAATATGCGTGTGTCTACTTTGCTGAGATTGGTGTTGACTCTGAGATTGATCTTTGGATTGACCTTTTTTAACAGTTCTAAAAATTCCAAATTCTCTTTCATCAACAGCGGTTCACCACCGGCTAGATACACATGTTTGAGTTGCCCAGCACGATCAAAAATGTATTGTTTGAATGCTTCACGTTTTTGGTCCTCTGGAGTGTGTATGACTATGTTGCGCTCGCTGGCCCATTTGCTACTGAATTCTGGATTGCAGTACACACAGGCAAAATTACATAGATTGCTCCAGCGTATGTCCACAGTGTGCAAAGCATGGTTGGCGGTATCATACAAAGTATTGTCTACATCGCGCAATTCTTTGAGATAAAACACTCTGTCACTTATGATATTGAAATTGTTTTTATCTTGTTCTAAATTGTAGCAAGGATCACAGCGACCAAATTTTATCCCAGCATGCATGTCTGATTTGATTAGATAATCATCTCTTAGAATTTCTTCAATGGTATTGTTGTTGATGTTGCCAATGGGTTCAGCACTGCGAATACAGTTTTTAACTGTGCCGTCAAAGTTGTACATGATGCCAGTCCACGGCACAGGACAAAATGCACGGTTGGTTAATATTTGTTTGGCATCCATTACAAAGGCATTGAGTTCTTGGCAGCACACAATGCCAGTTCATTGTATCGCATGCCTTGTTTGTTGGCCAGCACCATGGTTGACACCACTGTATCGGCCCATGTATCAACATCACAATAAGGCCATTCAGACAGTTGGTCAGGTTGTGTGGCTATTGCACCTGGTCTGATCATGGTAATAACTGGCATGTGTTTTTTGTTGCGCAGTTGGGTTATTGCATCATCCAATGCAATTTTTTGATTTCGATATTGACTCATTACTAGGTCGCTGTATCCTGGTACGGCCTGATCCACTGGTGACTGTGTCATCATTGTGCCAATGCACCATATGTATTTGCCTGGTTGATCTTGCCAGGCTTGCCACACAGCATACAACAATTCAGTCTGAGCATATCCGGCCTGTGCATTGTTTATGAACATGTCACAGGGTGTTATTTTTTCTAAAATTTTAACAGTGTTTCTAATGTTGTCGCCATGTCGTTTGCTTAGGCCTATGATTTCATGTCCACGGCCTGAAAGAATTTTTGCAAATGCCTGACCTATACCTGCGGTATGACCTGTGATGGCTATTTTCATTGAAAATAATCCCAGAGTTTGATGCCACGCAACTGATCTTGTGCTGTGGTCCACAACTGTAATTCCACAGTGTTGTCTGGTCCTTGTGCTACAACGGATTTTAGTTCGTCTGGCACATCTGCTTGCCTTGTTAAATGATTGCTGTACTTTACACTCAGCACAGAAGGATTTTCTAACAATGCCCAAGAATTTTTTAAATTGTTCTGTTGTACATAAGAAAAAATGTTCTTCAAATCACCAATGTTTAATGCGCTCACTGTGGTCCAGGTATTTAATTCATGCAAGCCCATGGTTTGATATGCTTGAATGTTTTGTTCAACATCCTGCCATTTGATGGGCCACCTTACATAATCGTGTCTACGATCAATGCCATCCAGGCTCACGGTCACAGTGACTTTGATGCCACGTTCAATTAATTTAGGCAGCACTGTGATTAATCTGCTGCCATTGGTATTGACTCGTACATGTTTGACGTTGGGCGGTAAATTTTCCAACAGTTTTAAATAGTTAGGACTGGTACTAGGCTCACCACCGTTGATGTCCATTTGCACAATGCGTTCCACTGGCAATGTGTCAATCAACGCGGTGTTGTTGATTTTGGTGTATTCTTTTGAATGCAAACTACCTATCTTGGTGCTGAGTGTTTCATTGCAAGTTTGGCATGCACTGTTGCACACATTGTCTAGTACGCCGCCCAGCACAAGATAATCGGATCTAACATCCAACAGCGGTGCATGTCTATCCAATGATTGTTGTCTAACACTTTTATTACCAATGATTTCAACTTCTTTGCAACGAACACATTCTTCCGGCCAAACATCTTGGCTCATTGAAGTACGAATCTTTGCAAGCCAATCGCTGGAATCCATTTGTTGCAGTGTTTCAAACTGCGGTGCTGCGGTCATATGACCACAACGACCAACTGATCCATCAAAATTAAAACGAACAAAATGATCTAGTCTAGGGCAATACATATTTTATAATATCAGGGTGGTAACGTTGGTAATGATCTAACAATTGTGTCCAGGTCATTTCTTGGCCTGCTAGATCCAACAAAATTTGATCCAAGAACAACCAAAGTTCGATTGACTTGTCATCTTGAAATAATTTTTCAACAAAAACCTGTGTTGGTTTTGTTATGTATGCGTCATGATTTATATTGACAATCAGACTGAAATTTTTAAAATCTCTAAAACGTATTTTTGTATCTGTGCGCAAATACTGGCTGAGATTTGCCAACCAATGAAATTGCGGCAAGTAGTGTGTGTTTAAAAATTTATAACGTCGGGCAAACCAAAATGCGGTGTTGTAATCTAACTCAGGGTGGTCGCGTTGAAGATGTTGCAAGTAAGTGTTGATGCCACTGACATACCTGGCTCTGGGATTACGGATATACACATCTACATAATCAAGAGCACTTATTTCGTCATTGGTGAACACAGCAAGATTGTCTCTTGACTGCTGAATCCGCAAACTACTGTTTCCATTCTTCTGAATCAGATAAACCCATTGATTGTGAAGTGGCATTTCTACCACTTCACACAGTTTTGGAAACAGCTCTGTGTCCAGAGCCGTTCGCATTACTTGGCTTGACGGCTACGAATCATGGCCAGGATGTCCTGGGCATTTTGTCCACTGGCTGCAGGCTTGGCCACTGGTGCGGCTGCTGTGGGAGTGTCGTCGTCATCAAACCCATTGTCTGCTGGAGCAGGCGCTGCTTTGGCAACAGGCTTGGCTGCTGGCGCAGGAGTATCCTCGTCAGCATGTGCGGCTCCGGCACCGCCGGGTGCTTGAACACCAGCAGGACGGAAGTATTGACCCCAACGCTCTGTGTCGTAAGGCTGTCCATCCACACTTGCTTCGAACATCTCTTTGATGACTTTGAGTTCGACATCGCCTGGCTTCTTAGGCAGGAATGTGCTCAAGTCAAACGCACCATGTGCGGCAACTGCGGCTTGTTCGGCTTCAGTTAATGCTGATTCTTTACGTGCCCACTTGCTTGTACTGTAATCAGCATAGCCACCCTTGCTGGTTTTAGTGATACGGAAGTCCAAACCACGCAGTGTGTCTGTGGGCATTTCTTCCAATTCAGGATCCATCAGCGCACCTTTGATGGTGGCAAAGATTTGTGGTCCGATGATGAAACGTCGGATTGGATTCTCTGGTGTCTTGTCGTCGGCCAGTGGGTTCTCACGCACAAATCCTTGGAAAATGTATGAACGTTTCTTCCAGTATTTGCGACCCATTTCTTCAAGGCTCTTGTCCTTGAACCAGGTGCGTACTTCTGCCAAGATAGGACATGCTTCGCCCCACATTTCCACACAAGGTACTTGCACGTACACTTGTTTAGAATCACCTTCGCCTTTGATGCCAGCGAATGGTAAACGAATCATTGCTCGTTCTTGCCAGAAAAATGTGTTTTTTATATTTGCATCGGGAAGGAATCGCAGTGTTGCACTTTGCCCTTCTTCCATGTTCCAATGTGGATAAATTGAATTGTCTCCACCGGTGGATTGCCCACCTTTGTTACCCTCTGCTGCCTGTAGTCTTGCTCTGATTTCTGCTAATGATGCCATAGTTTTTTCTCCTTGATAAGTTGCCTATGTTATGTTGCCTATCTAAATGTTTAGATCTTAGTTGCCTGTGACACAAACAAAAAAGCGCAAACACTGTAGTAGTATATGCGCTTCTTGTCTACGTGTCAAGTGTATTTATATCATTTGAGCAAAGCCAGTGATTTTATTCTTGCCAAAAGTGCATCGCCTTCTTGAGATTGGTATTCCTTGCCCTCATAATAACTTCCAGTAATGGCGGAGTTTGAATTGATTGGATCATCGTTGCCTTCATCCACTGTCAAGTCAACATTGGCCACTGGAGGCATTGGACTACTGTCTCCAGGTGTGAGTGGAGACAGCGCATTATGGACACGTGGCTGCATTGGATTGATTAGTTTTTTTCCTGCTGGAAGGTCTTCAAAATCAGGACCAAAACCACGGATTTCAACACGTGGTATGTACTCATCTTCATACATGCCACCACATTCAGCCAGGCCGTGTTCTGGGCAGTAAGAACCTTCCATGGTCATGTTGCATGATCCTTCGCTTACTGGCATGATCATTGGGGTGATTAGGTTTTCATTCATGCCAAGATCTTCGGCAAAACGATCACTGATCCATTCAGATGTATCTATGTCTTCACCAGTTTTCGCGCCATATGGCATATCGTCATAGTAATAATCATACAATACTTGCTCCAAATGACGACTCATTTCGCCAGTTTGCATGAAGTCTTTGACGTCACGCTTGTATGTGTCTTTGATGTGTTCCAGTGTGCTGCCTGTTGAATCAGTCAGCACACCTTCTTGCAGTGGTACGCCAGCATGTTGTAACATGCGGGCCAAGTCGGCGTTCTCTAATTTCAGCATATTGAGTCTCCAGTCATCTCCTGGTTTTCTACCACCGAGTCCTGTGCCTCCGCCCATACCTCCACCTCCGCGCATGGCACTACCACCGGGTGTGTTCATTGGGATACGACCTACGTTTGTATCAGTCACTGCTGGCACAACTTTTGAAGCAAGACGTCCGTCACCAGGACTGACAATTTCTTTTCCGCTTTGTTTGAAACTGGGGTTCCGATCATAGTAATCTTGATGTGACTTGTTGAACTTTGAAGTATCCAAATCAGGTTGACCGTATCGACGATTCAAACTATCTTTGTATTCGTCATTGCTGAGTTTTCCTGGGTTAGACATGCTGTACTTGGGGTTGTCTGCTTCTTCGCCTTCCGCCAGGGCACCTGATACCATCTGTGCCGCTAGATCATAATACTGTTGTCTAGACTGTCTTGGTTGGCCAGCCTGGACATCATATTTTTCCAATTCGTTGGCATAGTATTTGATCATGTCTTCAGATGGCGCTGATTGCTGTTGTAGTTCTGCTGTTTTTTTGGCTTTAAAATCTTCAACCCATTCTGGACCATTTTCTTCAGCCCATATTTGTTCTGTTTCAGGATCCATGGTGAACACGCGACCATCCCATGTTCCTAGTAATCTGCCTTTTTTGTTACGGATTTCGCGAGTTTCCATCATTGGGGGTGCTGTGTCTTGTTCAACGTCAGCAGGTTCTGCTTGTGTGCTCTGAGGGGTTTGAATGCCCAGTTCAGCCAGTCTGCGTTGTACATCTGAGTCGTCCCAAACATTGGCGCGACCTTCACTACGGTCAGCCAAGTCGTTCAAAATATCAAACAGTTCATCATCGCCCACAATGTCATACAACTGCTCTGTGGCATTGGTGGCATCTGGACCAACAATAAGTTCGCCACTCATGAGTTGGTTGAGTTTTTCCATTTGCTCAGGAGTTTCTGGCAATGCCCAAGTTCCTTCGCTCAACTGGTTGACCCAGTTTTCAAATATTTGCGCTTCTTTCATGTTGTTTCCTTGTTTTTGTATCTTGGCCAGTGTGGGCAAGGCAGCTTCAATTCTAGCATCCAATGTTTGTTCTACAAACAGGTCGCGTAGATTTTCTACTAGGGCTTCGGCTTCACCAACTTGGTCAGGAGCCCAGCTTTCAAAGTATGCTCGATAGCCGCGTGGGCTGCCAAGATGCTTCATGGTTTCTTGTAGGTTATGATAGTATTGCTGTGCGCTTTCCACAAGTTCTTGTGTGACACCTTCGTACACACGATGGTGTTGCGCACGGTTGAAACGACTGAGCACAGCCATTTCGCTCACTATCTCTGTGATGTGATTGCCACGAATGTCGTAAGGACGTCCGCCTTGACGTACATGTTCCAGCATGGCTCTGCCGGCTGCTAGACTTTTGAATGGCAGTCGAAAACGTTCTTGATCTGCTGTTTCAATATACAGGCTTTCCACATAGCGATAACGCTTGTCGTTTTCGCCCAGCACACGATTGTGGTTGATTACCAAGCGAGCTTGAGTTTGTTCGCCCATGTAACTGACCTTGCGATTGCCGTAGTAGCCTTCAAACAACCCTTCTTTGATAGCAGCAATACCAGCCAAGGTGTGTTTGAGTTTGTTGATTTCTGTAGGACTCCATGTTGCACCATGGCTGGCAGCAGTGTTGCTGAGTTGTTCTAAGAAGTCAAACCACTCTTGTTTGTCTTCGGGTTCCATGCCACGGCCCAGATTGTCTCCGTAGAACAAACTGAGCTCATCATCAGCAATCACACATACTGCTGTGCCATAGTTTTTGCCCGAACCAGCAACATAGTCAAATTTCATGGTAGTGGCTTCGCTGGCTTCTGAGGGATCGCCTTTTTTGTTGAAATATTCTGGGTCAAAATTGCGTGTGACCAAGAAATCTGCTAGATCTTGAGGTAATGCTTCCATTGTCATAGTTGTGTATTTAGCGTGCCATACTAACTATAAAAGGCATAGGTTCTATGATATTGTCGCCATGATCTTTCATGTGCGAATCCAATTCTGCATGATATGTTTGCAACATCATCAGCATGCGCACTGCCAACAGTGAACCCATTACAAGATCGTCCGTTTCCCCAGGTTTAGCAGCATAACTACCGGCATGGGCAACAAAAGTTTTGAGTTCCGAAATCAAGGGTCTGCTATACAGTTTCATGCGTCCTGATTCCACTAAAATTTTGAACTTGTTGCAGGCAGTGAGCTTGGCTTTGTTTGTGGTGTTGAATCCTTTGCGGAATCTACGCCCAGTTGTGCCTGTTACACTGTTATCGCTCAAAAAATATCCTCGTATGTTTTCTTCCCCATACTCGTTTATGCTTATCAAGGCAGCTTCGCCAATGGTATTGTTTTCCACACTGTAATAGATCTTTTTGTCGTCTTTTGTGATATCGTATAACTCTTTTACAATGTCTGCCAGCAGTTTTACTTGTGTGGGAATGTCTGTGCGATTGTGCCGCCATTCAGCCACTTGTTCTGTGGTATCTGCTTCAAATACCTGTATGGCAGCAGGATCACCACCAGTGCCTAAACTAGGATCCAACGCCACGATGTATATTTTGTCTTTGACTGGAGTTTTGTACCAACGCACTTGGCCAGTTCTGCGCTGAGGCTCTATGCCTTCCAGGTCCAAGAGTTTGGTAGGAGCAATTAGTGTTTCGTCGTTGATAACAAATTCACATTCCATTTCTCTACGAAATCGATCTTCACCCAACTGTGCTAGTTGCTCTAGTCCCCACTGCTCATCTCTGTCAGGGTGCTCACGCCAGTTGCTTCTAAATGCACGGAACCCATTGATGCCCAGTTCAGTGGTGTTGCCATGTTCGTCCATGGTCTTGTTGGCACCTTTCCACAGGTATGCGAATTGATCTTCGTCCGAGTTGGGAGTACTTGTAATAATAGCCTTACCACCTGTGGCCAAGGTAGGTGAAATAGAAGTCCAAAACTCTCTAGCAATAGTGGGTCGCACAAATGCAAACTCATCAGCGTACAAGAGTGAAATACTCATACCCCGTCCTGTTGTTTCTGTTGTGGTCTGCGCTACAATACGTGATCCGTTTTCAAATTCCAATGAATTCTTGTTGTAACTGGTAGCACCTGCTCGGATATGATTAGGGCACAGTTCATATGCGTATCTAATACGTTGCATGATCTCTTGTGCGCCTGTGTATTTGTGTGCAGCCACAAGGATGGTTGAATCTGGCACAAACATTGCGTACCACAACAAGTAACCAGCGGCCGACGTTGACTTGCCTGTTTGTCGAGGCATCAAGGATATTGAATATCGGTAGTTGTGATATGTAGCAATCAGTCGCTTTTGATACTCAAATGGATGATACAACATCTTGCCGCGTGTGGGATGCTGAATAAAGAAAAAGTTATCCATGAAATACAACGGGCCAGTAACAGGATCAGCGCACTTTGCAAACTCTACAAGTTCATCTTCTGTGTATACTTCTTTGCGGTGCGGTGCCTTGACCAGCACTGTTTCTAAATTTTTACTTGGTGGTGCAATCATGTAATATTCTTTCTGCAAATGTCTGATGTCCTCGAGGTCCAGCATGCATGCGATCCCTGGCATATTCTACTTCATCTCGACTTTTGGCAAACCAATCATGAGCGTTATAGGTCAAACACCGTATGCCCAATCTAGCACACAGACCTTCTACTGCAAATCGATTACGTGCATTATTTAAGTCAGCATTGCGATCATTCAAAAACCAAGTTTTGACAAAACCATCTTGATCTGCTCCACCAATTTCACTGCTAGGCAGATAGGTGTCATGACTGTGATGATTTTTTTCTGTTATCAAATCAAATCGGTGTTTGGGAGGTGCGGTCATTACCACCAACTTTGGTTTTAATATTGGTAACCAATGATCGGCTATCATAAAACAAGTGTCTGCACTGGTGCCACCCCATGCTAAATTATAGTTTTTCAACCCCAAGGCCTGCGATACTAGATAACTCCATGTGGCTTGCTCAGGCAGACCGATACCAATGGTATAACTGCACCCCAGTGAAACCATGCTGGCTGCTTGCGGATCAAACTCTTCAGACCTGAATCCAGCACTGTTTATACGATATGTTATAGCATCGGGATCCAACCAGCCTTTGTTACGAAAATACTCAAGGTATTCTTCGTTTTGTATCAGTCTTTGAAAACTTTCTTCAGTGTCTGTGGGCATCCATCGAAATGTTTGTCCGGCTGATTTTGTACCAAAATGCCATAGTGTTTTATTCTTTTTCATATCATTCCTATAATTGTTGAGCCAACAAAGGCCATAAGTCGACGAATTTTGTACTTTTGTTCAAAGTTGCTTCAGTAGTTTTATGCCATTTTAAAATGTTTGGTATAAAATTTTTGTTGTTTAAATAACTGTTGTCAATGAGAGTCATGCGATATCGTTGCAATACATCCGTGGCCAATTGCTGACAATCTTTGTATTTGGTTACAACGCGATCAATTTCTTCCACTGCAAGTTGTCGCAGTCTATTAGATTGGCGACGCATATCCAGTTCCATAGGATGATTTAACTCGCACCAAAAAATATCTAACTGTTGTTCGACACAAAAATCATAATATTCCATCAAATCTAACGCACAATAGATTGAATATGCCGGGTGTGCTTGAATTTTTTGTCGATCGCGTTTCATGACTTGTATGTTGTCAACAAATTGTGCCCAGCTTGCACCGTGCCGCACATATTCAAATTTGTCTTTGTCAGCATTGTCAAAACTGATCATCCAACTTACATTGGGCCAAGTTTTTAATCGTTGATAAATGGCATTGTGTTCAAGGTCCATGCTCAAATTGGTAGTGACCATGACACTGACTTTGCTGGCATCAATGTAGTTTAAAAACTGTTCTAGTCCTTTTTGCAACAACGGCTCGCCACCACCCAAGCTCAGCCCTTGAATGTTGTGCCCTTGTGTGCGGGCCAGTTCAATTAAATCTGCGTGTTCGTTTTTGACATGATTGATGGGAATTTTTTTTATGCTTTGCCATGCTGTGCTGGTTTCAGGATTGCAATACACACAAGCAAGGTTGCACAAGTTGCTCCAGTTGACCACAAGATGTTCTAATTTGAAAAATTCAGGGTCAGAGTCTATTTGATCTATGGTTTCTTTGCTTGCACGTCGTGTAGTTCTGCCGCTGACTCCTGTGGTTTCTTCTAGTCGTTTGCACCATGAGCAGCCAGAAAACCATTCTCCACTTGCCATTGATTGTTTCATCTTGACAAATTCTGGGCCTGTGATAACTTCTTGTATGGTGTTTATTTTGACGTTGCCCATCACTTCAACACAGTGAAAACAAGGACTTACTCTACCAGCTTGATCAATGTTAAGACTGGTCCAGGGCGCAGGGCAAAATGTAGGGCTTGAAGAAATCATTGTGGGTGTATCCATGTGTATGAAGTTACTCTATAAGAGTCTGACGGTGTGAGCATGGCATGCCACAACAGTCGTCTATATCCTATGCTGTCTGCTTGATTGATCATGACATAACCAGCATTGGGCTGTTCGGGTGTTTGATAGCGCAGGGTCGCAGGATCTTTATGCCAATAAAATGCAGTTCCTGTACCACGCCAAATTAGGTGCATACTGCCCGGTAACTCACCATCAGTGTGCATACTGCATGTAAATCCAGGTTCATCCAGCCACCAGGCTGTGCCAAAGTAAGGATGCAACTGTCTACCCACTGATTGTTCTATTGTTGACCATTGACTGCTGATTTCTTGATGCCACTGATCAATCCAAGGTATAGCACTGTCTGTTATACGTCTACGTGCCCAGTTTTCTTGGCCTTCCTGGCGTTGCCAAGGCAACGACAACCAGTCCGTGGCTACAACTTTGGCAGCCAGTTCTGCACTCACAGCATGCTCTACACGGAATAAATTGTTTTCGTTGTCTACCGGTGTCACAAGCATTGTGCAATCTCCGGCCATAGTCTTGCAAACTCGCCTGCTGTGCTGGGATGGTATTGTGTTTCAATTGCTTGTATGTGTCTTTTAAACTGTGCGGTAATCTTGGGCTGTACAGTAGTTATAGAATCATACTTGCTGAGTGCTTGATCAAAGAAAACACGTTCTGCAGGTGTGGCAATGTTCATGCCGTATAACTCACGTATCTCTGCAGCCGCTGCTTGAGCCACATCCACTCCATGCAAAAATGGATCAAGGTATTCCGGTTGAAACAAGTTTTGCCACAGCACTGTGTTATTGGTGTCCTCAACAAATTGTCTGAATTCACACAATCGTGTGGCATTGTAGATGTTGTACACTGCATGCACACCGCCCCAGTGTCCTCGATCACGGTGTAGACTTTTTATGACTTTTAAATTTTCTTGCAACATGGTCCAAGATCCGCCATAGCGCACGTATTCAAATCGTTCACCAATGTTATCAAAGCTCATGCTCCAACCTACTCTGTTGCGTTCAGACAGTTTGCGGAATATTCGATTATTCTGCAAGTCCACATTCAAGTTTGTGATCAGTGTAACAATAGCAGACTCTGGAATGACATCTAACAGACGTTCGTTCTCAGGCAGCAATAATGGTTCGCCACCTACCAAGGCAACTTCATGTATGTGATCATGATACTGTTCCAAGAAGTTACACACTTGTTCATAGTATGGTCTTGTACCTGACTTGAATGGTACTTGTTTTAGTTGTGCCCATTTGCTACTGGCACTGGGATCACAATAGTTACAACTGAAATTGCAAGTGGTGTTCCAACGCACATCCACTATCACAGGATAGTGATATTCTTTGCCTGCTGTGCTATAATCAAAATCAGGGTTTACATTGTTGTGCCAGGCACGTTCTGAGTCTGCACCAAAACGTTCTGCACGTACACAGTTTGAACAATAGTCGTGTGCTTGTCCTTGTGCCAAACTGGTGCGTATACCAGCCATCAAGTCTGAGTTGAGTATTTGCTCTATTGTTTGACCATTGAGATTGCCCAACATGTTGGGGTTGCCAGCACAACAAGTTTTAACATCACCGCGGGGATTGATGTGCAAACCACGCCAGGGGGCTGCACAATAGAAGTTGCTCATACCGTATTTACGGTGTCAGTCGGCGCTCTTGCATTTTTGGCGTTTGGCATTGGTCAACGCACCAAAGTCCACAGGCCATTCTTGTCCAATGGGCAGTTCGCGTGCATTGGCAGGATAAGCAAACTTCACACCTGCTTTGTTTTCAATAGCAGAGACGGCAGCACGAGCCTTGGTCAAGTCATTGCCTTGTCCTCCTTCGTGTCGGAAATACCAGCCAGCCATGGCACCTGTGGCTTGATTGATCACAATCTTGTAGAAACCTGTGGGCACCACAACACCGTTGCCAATCTTTTTGTCAGTGGCAGTGTCATACACAGCACCCACATAGATTGTATACACCTGATTTTGTTGCACAGTCCAGCCACGCACTGACGTTTCCAACAGTTTCCAAATGCCACGATTCAATCCACCCAGTTGTGGGTACATGTTGGTCATTAGGAATGACTCATATTCCACTTGTTGGTCCCAAGATAAGTCGCCATCAGGAGCGGCATGGCCTTTGTCGTAGCCGGTGCCAGCGTAGTCATCTGGTCTTGGTCCGTTGGGCACACTTGCATCTGCCACAAACGCATTGGTTCTTGGCCAGCATCCTAGTGCATTGGGTGGGGTCAATGTGTATGTGACATAGTTGGGAATCTTTGCAGCCGCATCATAGGCCACAAAGTATGCTCTGCGGCAAATGGCTGTGACCGGTTTTGAGGTTTGTGCCCAACCATAAGGATTGTGTGTTTGACAGCGAGCAGGGTCAAGTGGGGCTGTTTGGTCCCAGGCCTGTGCTAGATTAACGGCTGTGAGCAACAGCACAAATAAAAGTTTTTTCATATTAATATTTATGTTAGGCTATTTGGTAAATGCCTGAGATGTCAAAGTGGCTGTCAGGTTGTGCCCAGGATGTTGGAGTATTGTACTTCCAGGGCAGATCTGTGGTGCTGCCTGAATAATACAACTTGTGAACTGTGGTGCTGACTGCGTTGTCTGTGATACCAGCAATGTGAAACAGGGCCGGTGAACCTGCTCCAGACACCTGATGCAAGGTGCCTCCAGCAATGCGCATGGTTTGCACACTGGCAAATGGCAATGTGATTTGATAACCTAGGGTGCCAAAGTTGGTGGTGGTGCTGAAGTCTGCGTAAACTCTAAAATAACACAGCGGGCCAATCAAGGTGTAGGCACCAGTCACTGTGGTACCAGCAGTGGTACCTGATGCGTCTGTAAACTGTGGATTAAATGCAGTGGGAGTTGATAATCCTGACCCAAATCCCACCAGGGTCAAGTTACCATTGATGTTGCCCACATAAAGATTGTCAGTAATTTGATCAACTACAAGTTCGCCAGGACGAGCAACGCCATTATAATTTTGCACAGTAATCTGTGCGGTGTCTTTCATCACAGCACGGCTAATGCCTGTGATGTTGTCGTATGGTGGAGGCGGGTTGGCCATTAGAATTCCTAAGTTGCTTTATTTAGTGAAATAAGAGCTATTGTTAAAAGGTGAATTAGTTAACGGGGGTAGCCAGCGAATGGCCGCACAGGGCTTTGTTTCTGAACAGACGCAGGTTCCAGGCTGTTGGGTGTGCTGATTTGTATTTTTTTGTCAGGCAAGCCGGCCATTTTCAATGCCTGATCAATTATGGGTTCAATAGTGGCGTTAAACCCACCAACTACTGCTTCTTCTCCAAATGCAGCTTGAGGAGACCAGGCTGGAAAGTTGTCGGCAATGCCATCTGAGCCAGCATCACTTCTGGCACGGGCCATGGCCACACCCAGTCGATAGATTTGATATGGATCACTGGATTTTACTCCAGGCAACACAAACACATGATTCATGGGATCTGCTTGCTCAGGAGGCAGCGTTGCTTGTTCTGTGATAAACTCTCGTGCTCTCATGTGGCTGGCTCCACTGTTTTGCTCCAGTGGTTGTTAGGCACAATGGATTCATATACACACTCTTGATTCCAATATTTGTTATTGAAAAATGTGTAATAATTTGTTTTTAACAGACTTTCTCTGCTTTTTTCAATTTCTTCTTTAGGTTGGCACATGACCAAATTATATTTGCAGTTGTTGGTCAATATATTATTGATATAAGTGCGCTTGTTTTTGTGGTCTGGTAAAAACACATAATCTGGGTATTGCTTGTTCAATGCTAAACAACGATCGGCCATTTGCTGTTCAGAAACTTCATCAGGTAAAATATAAATTATCAATTTCAAATCATGGTTTGGCATACCCAATTGATCTAAGTTTGTGTCAATTAGTTTATATTCTACTTTTTTAGCAAAAGGACACACGGGCAAGTTGTCTAATTTTTCCTGTGGCTGGCTGACATGCTCTATCCAAGATTTGATATGAGCATCAACTTCGGCTGCAGAATGCATGCTCATCGTGGGTAGCCTTTGAACGCTGACACAGGACTAGTGGTGTTCACCGCAGGATGTTCTTGACTGCGCAAGTCACCGTGATTCAAATCTTCATGGTGGCTGCCAATGGCCTTGTAGGCCATTTTCAGCATGTCTTGTTCTTCAGGAGTGTACGGTGCGGCAATGTTGTTGCGCCCGGCCCAGGATTCGCCATCTAGGTCGGGCACAAAAGTGCCGTCAGTTGAAGCCACGGCCATCATGATACGATTGAGTTCATACACGCGGTCAGCAAATTGCATGTCACGAAACTTGTGCAGGCCCACTGTGGCCGTGTCAAGTCGTCTGCTGATTTTACCAACTTTGTCTTCAGTGACGAACTCTTGTGCTCTCATATTATGATGCTGGAGTTGCTATGCCATTGCTGGCTGCTGTGGCACTGGTTGCAGTGCCCAGTGCTGTGGCGGTGAAGCCACCAGTACCTGTGAGAATGTTCAAATAATTGCCAGCACCCACATAGTACTGTGACACTGTGTTGCCTGGAACACTGATAGCATTGGCATACAAGTTGCCCACAGGAGTGGTCATTGTAGCGTTGGCAGGCGTGCCGTTGGCCTGTGCATAAGTCAACTGCACTGCACTGACTTGAAACGTCACATTACTCAGTGACGTAGCAAATTCCACTTTGTCTGTGGTCCAAAGAGTGTTGCCAATTGCGTTTACAACTTGTACTGTGGTTGCCATTATTTGTCACCTTCAGGTTTGGAAACTATGGGTTGAAATAGTTCTCGTGCTTGATACATCACACCTGGAATTTCCACAGGTGTTTGTTTCACGCTTGGTACAGCGGGTGGCACATAATTGTTGGCGTTGCGCTGTGCAATTTCTGCTGCTACTTCACTGTAGGGTCTCATCATGTTGTTTGAACTCATTGTTTACCCCTTGTATGCTTTCCATTGGTTGGTGAGAGCAAAAATGCTTTCTTCAACTTGTTTTTCTTTGCCGCCTTTTTCGTCTTTGCCAAGACGTCCAGCAATAACATCACCCTGTGTGACTTTGTCATATGGTTTAGCGTTGTTGGCTAAGTTGCCGTCGCCCTTTCCTTCTTTAAAATCGTCTGGGAACAATGCCTTTTGTCTTGCTTTATACGCTGCATCAGCCTTTGGATCTAAGTAACGTTTTATATTTGCGTCATCACTGCCAACATATCTCGCGCTTGGATAGTTTGATGGGCCATCAAGGTCTACCACTGTCTTAGCCGGCTGTAGTGGTTTATCTTGTCCGCCAAATGCTTTTCTTACAGCATTTGTTCCTTTTTGTATCCATTCACCAGGTGTTAATTCATTGTTGGCTATTCTTCCTGCACGTGCAGCATTTAATCTATCTGCGTAATCTGCATCACGTTCGTCGGTGTATTTTTGTCCAGAATCATAACTGCCTGCGTTTTTATTCTGATAGTATTGTTGCACTTTCTGACTTTCTGGGCCAGATCCTGTTTGTACAGCATCATATCTCTCTCTATCTTTGCCATACAGTTCGTGTGGATAAGCACCAGTTCTTGGTGGTGAGTCTAGTTTAACTTCCCATTCTTTGATACCGGCCATTTCACGCATGCGTTGAATGCTGTCTTCGTACTGGGTATCGTTGCTATCGCCAAATTGTGCATTTACTTCGTCGGGATCCATGCCAGAAATATCTGGGCTCATTCCTAATCTCAATGCAGCATCAACTTCGTCTTTTGACATGGCAGCAACTTCAGGAGATGTTGGTCCTAGATCAATGTGTTCTTCATTTTTGATCCCAGCCATTTCTCTGATTCTGCGTAGATCATCATTGTGTGGACGGGTAGCCACAACAGGCACAGTTGATTGTCCATCGCCAGCAATGTCTGCTTTGGGCTTGTTCAATCCACCAGCATAACCAAAGTTGCTGTCAGCCTGTTCAGTGTTGGTGGGCCAATCAGGAGCATTTTCATCCACCGCTTCTTGTACATCACCGCAACCACAATCTGTCATGCCGCAGGTATCACATGCTTCTTCGCCGTGTGAGTGTGCGTCGCCGCCACCAAGGCCTGCTGATTTAAGTATCATAGCCAGTTTCATTGCATCGTCATCTGTGGCTGTAACAGTCAGACTCTTGTTGCCTTCTGTTGAGTCGCTCATGTTCACGCTCATTGATTCAGCAATCATCAGTTCTAATTCACGATTCATTGAGTCGTAAATGCCTTTGCCGTAACTGACGCCGCCAGACTTGGCTGGTTTAACAGTGACTTGGCCTTTGTCCATTGTGGCACTGACTCGGCCAGTGGTTGAACTAGTTGAAGTCTGTCCTGGACCAGTTTGTTTAGTAATCAATCTGCCTTCTTCAGAGTTTTCATCAACTTCTTCTTTCTTTTTGCTCTTGACTTTTTCAGGCAAGCCTTTGTGCTTGGTGCTGGCAAAATCTTCAGCATCTTTTTTCTTCATGGTTTTGGCCACTTTGCCAACTTCTTTGCTGGCAGGCTTTTCACCTTTTTGTGCTGCGTGAACCATGCCCATGAAACGTTGTTGTTTCTTGCTCACTGCTTTTTCAGCAATGGGTTCTTCTTCACTATCATCGCTGGCTTGATTCTGCATGTACTCGTCAATGCTGATCATCATGCCTTCAATCTTGGCCAGTTTTGATTGTACCCATTCTGGCAAGTTGTCGTTGTCGCCTAATACTCGGCTCAAGGCCTGTGCATGACGCACAATGGTCTTGATGTCGTCTTTGGCCATGTCGCCTTCTTGATCGTATTCACCTTGGTCAGTGATGTCTTGATCGCCTTCTTTGGTCATCAACTTAGAACGACCTGACGGGCCTTTGGCACCAATAGCACCTTTAGTGCCTTTTGGACGTCCACGTCCACGTGGTCCTTGTTGTGTATCTGTTTCGTCGTCGGCACCAACTGAATGACCTTGGTCATCCACACGGCGTGTGACTTTACGACCTGTGGCTGTGTGCTCAATGTCGTGCTTGTGGCCACGTTCAACACTACCAACCTTGGGTGCAGCATCTCTTGGTGACTTGTAGTCAAATGCATTGCCTTCGTCCATCTCAGCGGCCACAGGTTTTACTGCCACAAAAGTAAAACGGCCTGGTGTGTTGCTGCTGTTCCAGTCATTCCAAGCTGCTTTTGCTTGTTTGGCATCAGACCCTTTGACTTTGGTTTTTGCTGTACGGCCTTTTTGATTGTCTTTGTAATGCACTTCAAAATGTGTGGGTTGATCTTCGGCCATGCCTTGAACAGTTTGCTTGCCTTTGCCCAGCGCGGCTCTCATTGCCTCAGCAGCCACATCGCCCAGCATTTCGTCAACTTCTTTTTTGGCGCCAGCAATCTTGTCAGCAAAAGTGATTTTGTCTGCAGGTGGTGCCAGCTTGGCAAATGACTTTTGTTTGGGTGTCATTGGAGCACTAGATTCTGGTACGCCTTCAGGATCACCACTAGGTGCTTTAACTGTTCCTTTGGGGTCTGCTTGCCATGTACCTTGCACAATACGACCCATGCCGTTGTCCTTGGGGGCTGGCTTGCTGGCCTTGGGAGGCACATATGGCGGAGTACGTCCTGCTGTGGATGCTTGCTTGTCAACCATTGATTTTGCAGGAGCAGGCCCACCACTTTCTTGTGTTGGCTTGGGATAACGTTTGGCTAAACGTTGTGTTTCGTCTGGTCTTGGACCATATGCTGGATCAGGCATGTCCCAACCCAGTTTGTCTTTGATTTTGTTGATAACACCAGGTGTTGTTCTGTCTACATATTTGGTTTGACCTTGACCATCAGACGTATATGCACCAATGTGTGCTTGGTTACCGCGAGTATCCGGACCCATTGTTGTGTTGACAATCTCTTTGTTCCAATCTGTCACATATCCTTTTCGGTCTATTTCAGTATTTCTATCAAGATTTGGAGTCTTATAGTTTTTAGTATCTGGGCTGAAGGAATACTCTGGGCCTGCTTGATTTCTGTTACGACCTGCAGTACCTGGACCAAAGTCTTCAGACACTTCTTTATTGTCATACTTGTCGTATTTTTTTCTAACAGGGTCTAGTGCTTTGCCTTCACGTCCGGCTTTGGCCAACGCTTCCATACCTTTTTTGCCGTACTTTTCATAACCTTTGGCAGCACGGCTCATGCCTTCTTCTTCTTCTAGTTTGCCGGCCTTGGCCATCTTGGCTTTGACAGCACCAGCCACACGCTCACCAGCAGCCTTGCTGCCGTATTCTTTGCCGGCTTTGTCAGCCAATGCTTTGAACCCTGTGGTGGCATTGTTGTGTTTGCCCATATCACGCTCATTCAATTGACCATGTGTCTTGCTTGGTGTTTGGCGGATGGCGTCTAGTTTTTTGTTTAAATCGTAAAAGAAACTCATTTGTATTATCCTCTTGGGTTAGCGCCAGTGGCTGGCTTGGGTGGACGAGTGATCTTGCTCATTGGGCTTTTATTGCCCGTTGGAATATCATTTGTGGTTTTGGCTGCGGGTGTTTTGCCGCCAGCCACGGTGAAATCTGAACGGTACGCATTTTTCAACACAGCATGATCATAAGGACCAGTTGAGTAGTCTTTCTTCAATGCCTTTTGTTCTGCGTCAGGAGCAGGATAGTCTGTGTCACCCAACAAGTCTTTGTTTTCAGCATCAATTTTTTCATACTCATCTACCAGGCCATCCACGTGTGGTGTGGTCTGCATGATGATGTGATTGGGGTCAAGTCCCAGCAACTGTGCTAGTTGTTTGATCTGTGGTTCAATGGCTGGATACTTGAAACTCACGTCAAACATTGTTACTGAGTCATTTTTGTTGTTGGGAAAGTCAGTGGGAATGATCTGTATAGGAGTGGTACGAGGATCACTCATTTTAACAGGATCAAATTGATCCAACTTTTTCTTCAACTGCGATACCAAATCACCGGACGGTTTGCCCAGTATTTTGATACGATAGTTGTATGTACGTTCGCTTTCGGCGAGGTAATGGGCAAAATTTTTCATATCAGGTTCCTGTAACATATTTATTCTTTTTTATCTTTTTGATCTTTGCTGGCCAACAAACGTTCCAAAAGATCATTGCGGCTCAACACCATGCCTTGTGCAGTTTGCATGGCTTCGCCGCCGCCTGCTTCTGCTGCTTTGGCATCCATTGCCGCTTGTTGTTGGTCCAGTCGCATCTTCTTCAACTGTAGATCAATCATTTTGAGTTTTTTGTCCATTTTGGCAGTTTTTGCTGTGATGGCGTGACCTAGCATGTTTGATGCCACTGAAAAGATTTCACTGGCAAATCTTGAATCTACTTGCATGCCCAGGTCCATGAGATCATTGTAACTGCTTTTGGCCAAGTCGGCTAGGCCGTCCATTTCTTCGTCGTTGGCTTCTAGCCCACGTACACCTGGCAAGGCCTGATCAATTTTGTCTATGTTTTCGTCCAGTGTCTGCAATTGGCTACGCAGATCTTCTGGGGGTGGGGATCCGGCATCTACTGTTGGTGCATGTTCAGATGGGGGTAATTCAAAAAGTTCTTCGAGTTTACGGGTCATGCCCTATTTAGTGGTCAAGCACGACCGTTGTGAAACATATCGGTTTCTGTGATCACTCTAAAAGTCAGGCCGTTTTTTCTAGCCCATTTGGTAGCGGCGTCCCACTTGGCATAATTGATGGCTACCACAGCACGATCTCTGCTGTTCATCTTTGACTCAATTACACTTTGACTTTTGGGTTTGATCTCAATCAACTCTGCTCGCACAGTGTTGTCCCTGTTGCGATAAGTGATCAAAAAATCTGGAATATACTGTGTGACCTTGCCTGTAATGGGATGACGATATGGAATAGCAATACTTTCGCTTGCCCATTGCAACACATGATCATTGGTGTCGCAAAATTTCATAAAACTCAGTTCCCAACCTGATCTGTAACGCGGTGTGCCGTTGCCTGCGTACTTTTCACGATTTATTATGACATAGTTGCCTTGCGCCCAACGACTCATAGCAGTACGTTTCTAGCCTGATAAAAGTTAGGTACCACTGCAACACCCACACCCAACAGTGTGGCAGCACTGCGCACAGCATTGAGATAATAAGCCAAACTGGCGCTGAGATTTATGCCATTTGTGCCTTTGAATTCATCCAACAATGTCAGAGGTGATATGCCGGTATTTTCTGCCACTCTAAACAAACTCACAGTGAAGTTGCCGGCAGCCTGACGAGTGCTCATCACACTCAAAAAATAACTGTACACAATATCATACTCTGCCGCAGGCACATTGGCTTCATAAGCATAGAATCGATCAAAAACTTTAACAGTCAAATCTACATTGGGATTATTATAATTTACAGTGCTCATCGTCTTGTATTTAATAATCTATTGGTCTCTGCCTGTGTTTGATTGGTACCTGTGTTGTTTCTATTAAACGTTTGTGTGGGGAATATCCAACCATCAGCCTTGTTAGCCACTGCTCTTGTGGCGGCAGGCAAACCTTGTTGCAGAGTCTGAGTGCCCAGCGCCACAGCCTCGCTCTTGGCAATGGCAGCAAGATTTTTACCTTTGAATGTTTGGTTGAGTCGCCCGGCTTTTTGTGCAGCACCAATGAGTCCCAACACACTGCCACTTTGCAAGTCGCCAATGATGCCTGCGCCTGTTTCCAACAAGCCGCCTTGACCAAACACTGTGGCGTTTGAGCCTGGTCTGGCAATAGGGCTCAGTGTTTTGTCATAGTGTGCATCTGTGGCAAAACCTTGTACATTGGGATCACCACCCGATTGTGCCTTGCCCACAGCACCTGAATAGTATTTCACAGTTTCGTAGGCAATGGTCATTGAATTTTGCATGGTACCACCACCTTCAGCATAATTGTACTGATCGTGACTCCAATTGGTAATCAAGGGATTAATCAACACATACTCGGCAAATTTGCGTTGGTCCATACCGTAGACTCTTATGTCTCTAAAGAATGCAGGCTTACCGCCAGCAGCGCCAGCAGTGCTTCCGTCATTGAATGCTTCGCCAATGTATCCCCAGTCGTTGACATTGCCCACACGTTCCTTGGCATAGATGTCTCTGGCATTGTAACCGAATCCTGCTTGACGTTGTGCATCAAACCCGTTGGCTCCATTGGTATTGTTGGGATCAAGATATCGCTGTGAAGAATCTTTGTAGTAATAGTTCATGTAGTAATACCACATCTTGCGAATCAAATCACCACTGGTGTCATGAAAAGTCACACTTATTGGATCATAGTTGAGTTTTTTCTGTATGATTCTTTTGCGATTGTACTGATTTAAAGTTTCAGTTTCAATGTTGTATTTTGGCAAGTCAATGGTTTTAACTGCTAGGCTGAGATTGGTTATGTCATCATTGTCAAATGCGCCCCGCAAGTAAGGAACTTCTGCTAGATTAAGTGTAAAACTAACATGGAAGAGAAACTTGTATCGAGGCTTGAGTTCGTAAGCGTTGGTGGTAAAAGTGCGACTTGCGTGTTGGTAGTCACGCAAGACATTGTTGCCTAAGAAACCATTTTTTAAATTAGCACCAAAGTTTGGGTCTATACCTTTGAGAAAGTCCTGCCCAAAAAACGACATGTTTAGACACCTGCGCCGGTTATCACATCGCCTAAGGTTCTACCAATTTCAGTACCAACCCCAGTACCTGTTGGTGTCTGGTTGGCGTTGTCGTATACAATGCTCATGGTAATTGTCACTGGAGCATTTTCACTGTAGTTCAACGCACCATAGTCAGCGCCAGCAAGGTAACAGCCGTACAATTCCCAAGTTTCAAGCACCACAGGAGTGTTAGCACCATTGCCGCCGTCAAGTATTTCAACCTTGGTTGTAAACTTGTAGTCAATGCCCGATGATGCACTACTCATTTCCAAAAAGTCCATTTGCTTTTGTAGTTGTTCACCAACCAACTTGCTCACTGCACCTGATGCATCGTCACGAATTTCACATGAAGTAGGTGCCCATGTGTGTTTGCCAGCCAAGTTCAATTTTGAATTGTAGATTGGAATTTCTATGTTGTCAAATGTCAAATTGGGACGAGCAAAACTTACTACTTGCTTGGTCATTTCTGTTCTTGGTGTGCTCACACCAAAATTTTCAAACATCACTCTAAAGCGATATTTGAGCTTGGGCATCAACAGACCTTGGGTTGGTGAGCTTTGGTCACTTGCCAAGGGTACTGTCATTCTCTGTAATGATGAAACTGCCATTTGTTATATCTCCTGTTGTTTTTATTTACCTAATTCAATGACCGGTCAAAACCGGTCATTTTTGATCAAGCATTGAGTCCTGAAATTTCTCCAGTGTTCTTGATACGCAATGGAATATAGATAAATTCAACTGCTTTGACTGGTTCAATAGCAACGTCGACCCACAACTCATTACGGTCAATACGTGCAGGAGTGTTGTTACTCAAGTCGCACACAACCAAATAGTCATAGATAGCACGTTTGGCCACAAGGTCAATCATCAAACTGTTCACAGTGTTGGTGATCTCATTGCGTGTAATTTGATCATTGGGTTCAAACAAATACAGTTTACCAATTTCTTCTAAGCGACCACGCAAGAAGCAGATCAGTCGTGCAACGTTGATACGATCCAGGGCTGTGGTAGCACCTTGACGTGTTTTGTTACCAAAGTTTGTGATACCAATACCTGGAATAAAGGTAATTGGGTTGATGTTGTTTTCATACAATATATCACGTACACCTTGACCCACAGCCAACTGCACGAATTCGCCAGTTTGTGCATTGATGTAACCAATTGCATTAGCATTATCTACTACACCACGACGTGTGCCAGCAGGTGCCAACCATGGATAACTCACCGCATCACTGCGCAGGATTGTGCGTACCATCATGTGTGTGGGTGGTGCAACAACTGTGTTGCCTGACAAGTCAGTGGTCTGACATGAAGGATAGAACACAGCAGCATAGGCTGAACCAATAGTCAATCCATCTTCTGTTGGTACGCCAAGTCCATTGTTGTTGGTAGCATGTGTTACTAGATCAGTACCACTGTTTGACAAACGCATTGGAGTATCGCCCACAACAAACAGTGTGTTAGCACGTTCGTTGCTGAGTGCAACCAAATTGGTCAACAGTTCAGGATAAGCAGGTGCAGCAATCAAGTTGAATTGATTTTGTTCTTCACGTGCAGCCAAACTTGTGTCTATGCCTGACTTCATGGCAGCCACAATCAACTTGCGTTGTGCCAGCCGTCCAGCGTACATAGCCCCGTCATCTTTGTTGCCTGATGCAGTGAGCCAGGTATTGGTCACCGCAGGCAGTGTGTCGTCAGGGAACGTGGTTGAATTAAAGTAATTGCTTTGGAAACTCTTGACATTGTAGCCTGAACGGCGTGTGTTGAACAACAACATACCTTGGGGATACAATGCGGGATCGGGTGCATCCAGATCCAAATAATCGCTGATCAACAAACTTTCAATTGTGGGGAATGGATCTGCCACTGGATCAGTTGTGCCGTTTGGTGCCCAACGTGCGTCTGCAAATAAAATACCGTTTGATGTGATTTGATCTGTGGTGTCAACTGAGACCCATTGATCTGTTCCACTGACCTGTTCCCAACGATACAACTTGGGATAGTTTTCAAGATCACTTGAGTCAATCCACAAATCACCATATTGCAGTGGGCTTTCAGCTGCATCGTTTTGTGTCATTGGTTCTGTGGCAGCAATAATAGGACCAGATGCATTGGTCAGTGTCAAGTCAAAACCACGAGTGTCGTTTGTGACATTTTGATAACCTTGCCATGTTCCATTGTCCTGAATCATGATGTCTACATCACTGATACTGCTGTAATACCACAAACGACCATCAGCTGGATTTTGATCTGGTGCAACATCACTTGCAGTATAGTTGAACAAATCAGTTGTGACCCAATTGCTCAATACCAAAATTCCAGCAGATTGATCTTGACGAACTTTTGGTGTGGCTGTGGTAAATCCAGCAGTGGTAACTGGTGAACCGGTTATGTTGTCTAGGTAAATTGCACCACCTTGGCTGTGTGTAAACACAATGTTCCCAGCACTGTTAACACTGGCACTCACATAAGGAACATTGGCAGCACTTACATCGGTGATAAATGATGCAACACTTGTGCCACTCAAAGTCACGCTGTAAGGTCCAGCAGTGACATCTGTTCCTGCTGAGGTTGCAAAGATATTAAATTGATTGCCACTTGTGAACAAACTGTCTCCATTGCTACCTGGAGTTGTATCACCAGTGACAACAGTGGCGCCCAGTGCTATTCTTTCAAGAATCATAAAAGTAGCATTGGGGTTAGGGGTAGTGTTATACGCTTCGTTGTTGTATTGCACATAAGTGCTACCGACAGGAATATTTTTACCACCACCTGTGGGGTCAAGTCCATAATTTGCTGCCCCATCATATACGTATGCAGGAGTGCTTTGTGCTACCCAGGTGTCCAATGCAGCACTGTATTTTTTCATTTTTAAATTCATACCAGTGCTGGCTGTGCTGACATTTTGCCATACAGATCCTGTGGGTGCAGGTGCTACATCTGTGATTCTCCAACGAGGAGCTTGATAACTATAGCCTGGGAAATAACTTGGAGCACGATATTCAATGGCAGCAATACCCAAAGTAGTCAACAATGCAGCACCGCCAATGGTACCTGTTTGAATACTGATCACACCACCATTGTCTGTGGATCCGTCATTGGTTGCGGCGCTGTCTGCATACAAAGTGAGTTTGTTGCTGACAGAAGCAGCAGTAACACCTGTAATGTTCAATGCATTGATAACTGCGGCAAAACCTGCCACAGTGTTGGTAGCACCAACTGTGGCCAATGTACCATTGATGTACATGTTAGAACCAATGGTCAATCCACTACCAGTCACTGAATTTGTGCCCTGTACTGTGGCCCAAGAATTTTTCCATGCATCAGAGCCCAATAATACCCAATCATTGCTGGTATTTTTGTACCAGTTTTCATTGTTTAAACTCACTGCGCTCACAGCATAGTCGCCAATGCTGCCAATGGTACTGAGTGGTGTGTAGTCTCCGCCAGCATAGTCTACCACATCTGCTGTGTCTGTGATCACAATAGGCACTTGATTGGTGAATGTCGCGGCTGTTTGATCCCACTCAAAAATGCCCCAGAGACTGGTGCTGGTGTCTAACCAGTATGTACCGTTGTTGGCATTACCAGTGGGACGAGTCAAACTGGCTGTGAGTTCGGTTAGGTCAATGTCTACACGCTGTACATAAGCACGATTTGTAACACCCAGTGCCGAGTATGCTGCCAGCAAACCGTACTCATTGAGTTCGTAACCATTGATGGGGGTACCAGTTGTGGTATTGTAAAAGAATGGCACACCAAATGTGGCTGCCAAATCTCGCTGACTGGTAATGAGATAAGTTTTATTTGCGTTGGCAGCGGTTGTGCCTGCTGCTACACCAACGCCAGCTGCATCAGCTTTGTTCTGTGCTGTGGCGATTAAAAAATAGGGTACTGTGTTGACAGCAGAAGGGATATACTGACTCTCGTCAATTACTGTTACTTCTACGCCTGGTGATACTAGTGCCATGGTTGGTTCCTTTTCAAGTTATTGATATTTATTGGCATACCCAAAAAAACCCAGTTTACAGCACCCTTTGGCAAAGGTCCAGGTACTAAATACTCCATGAGACCCATTTGTCGAGCCTGCAATCAACGTCCTTGTGCTGTGAACTACATTCGAGAAGATGTCACGCACTATCGCAGTAGATGTGAGACTTGTCAGCGCAAGGGCAAAGGAATCAAGCCTAGGGAACCACGTTGGAAGTCCGCAGGGTACAAGAAAAAACCCGCATGTGATAGATGCGGGTTTAAAGCCAGGTTTGCTAGTCAGTTATTGGTGTATCACATTGATGGAGATCTCAATAATGCCACTGTAAGAAACTTACGCACAGTTTGTCGTAACTGTGTGGAAGAAATAGCCCGAGTAGAAGTCACATGGCGGGCGGGTGATCTTGAACCAGACGCTTGACCTGCTGATACAAGTCATCTAGTGTGCCGTTGTTGTCTAGTACTACATCAAAATTAGTGCCTACCCATGATGTTTCACTAGCATGCACACCTAGTTGTTCTAATTTTCGTCCACTCAAGGCCCAGGTACTGTTGCCGTTGGGACCACGGTTTACACTTACAGCCGCATCATACCACTTAGGCTCAGGACCACGAACAACACGCACCACTATGCCACCTGATTGTTTGATAGCACGGATTTCGTTGGGAAATCTGCAATCACTTATGACAACATCGTCTTTGGAATTGCGCAGTTTGTTTTCCAAGCTGGCAATCCAGATATCATCGTGAAAGTTCTTACGGCACACTTCTGTGCCCCACTGTTGTAGAATATAACGGGGAGTTAGGTGTGGTATGCCCAGGCGTTGGGCCCACCAAGGATCCACTTGTTCTCGCCACTCACGGGCCTGTTTTGTGCGGCCTTCCAGCATGGTTCTGTCCCAGCCAAACACCTGTGCTACAGCATCTTTGAGTGTGTTGGCAAAACTTTCACGTCGGAAGTGATGTAGATTCACAAGATAGTCTGCAATGGTATCTTTGCCCGAGCCAATAAATCCACAAATTCCAATGATCATGCCAGTTCTTTGATGTTTAAATGTGCCAAGGTTGCTTGTAACAAGTCAATTTGTCTGCGGCAGTCTTCCAGCGCATGATGACTGGTAGGCGGCTTGGGCAACCCTGGATACAGCTTATATACCGTCCTTGCATCACAGATCTTATAATATTGCCAAGGTAGTGGTTTACCATAACTCTTGTAGGCATGCTCCAGGATGTTGGCATCGTATGTGGGACCATTCATCCAGATACGATTGCATTTCCAGCAAAGTTTATGAAGCTCATCCAGGGCTTGGTCCAAGGGAATACGTCCCACCTCATTGAAGGCTTCGTCACGTGCGGCAGCGGGTTGTGTGGCCCACCAGTCTATGGTGCCTTGTTCAATGGTGCGATTTTCTTGGCTTTCGAGATCAACTCGGGCATAATACTTGTGCTCGTAGTAGCCCTTGCCAAGAGGGTCAAATGCCTGTGCCGCAATGGTCAATATTGTGGTCTCAGGGCCTGTTGCCAAACCTTCGATGTCGATCATTAAGTCCATGCCACATTATAGCAGGATTTTAGAAAAAAGTGTATGCAGTTTAGCCAATAACAAATGTAAGAGGCTGACTTCCATCCACATACATTACCAATTGATTGATCAACAAGTCCATTTCTACTTTGGCTTCTGACTTCATGGCTGCACCATTTAAACTACCGCCACCTTGCGGTCCGGCAATAGTGCCAAATTTCTCACGTGCTTCGCCAATGATCATTTTGCAGTTGGCCACCATGTAGTCACGGATCCATTGCGAGATTTGGTAGTCGCTGAGCAAATTAAATTCAGGCTTCAAGTTGTAGGTCCACAACAACACAGTTTCTCCTGAACCTTTGGGATCACGGATCAGTTGCAGTTTTTTGGTAACTGGATTCCAAGTATAGTTCATGTACGCACCAAACATGCGCCCAGCCAGTTCAATGTATTGAGTATAGAAATCGTAAGTGGCCAAACCACCCGCCACGTTGAAGTTCATCAAGTACACATTGATTGAAGCCTGTGCAAACGGATCAAAGTTTGATGCAAACGGTCCTGAACTATCGCCAAATGTTCTGCGGAATATTTGACGCACACTTACAACTTCTTGGGGCAGTTCGTAAATGTTAACGTCCGAAACCAACTGCATGAAACTATAACTCTCTTCATAGGCGTTGTTGGCTCGTTGGCGATAAGTGCCAATGGTTTTTTGATAAGCCGCTTCGTAGTGTGAAGGATCTAGTTCTAGGTCAATGATATCACCGCCCAACTGAAGTTTGACATATTCAATTAAGTTTTGCTTCAGTGTGGACAGTGATTGTTGTTGCTGTTCTGGCATGTGGGACTCCAAGTCCCTGTATTTACCAGGCTTTTAGGATCATCAAGTTCTCCGTACCACGTCCGTTGAACGGAGTTTCTGTTGTAGAGAGATCTTTGTAGATTTTACGTGCTGCCGGTTTGCCTGCGGCTTGCACAGCCTTAACAACATCTGCTGGCTTGCGCACAGTTTTTTGCATGGTCTCCACAGTGCTGAAACCAATGATGCTGTTGCTTTTTACAGTAAACGCCTGTGTATGGCTGTCAGCCACAAGATGGATCAACTTGCGCTTTTTGGTGTCATACAACCATGCTTCGGCTTTGTCCACCAAACTTGCGGCTGGAAAACCTTTGAGCTTGAGCTCGGGAAAATCCATGAGCACTTTAAACTTGGCAGCCCGTTTCTCAGGTGGCACTGACTTGACCTTGCGCGGTTTGCGTTCGACCTTCTTGATCTGTACATAGGCGCCACAGTCATTGATCACTGCTTCGCAGAACTTCACAATGTTGCGCATTTGAATTTTAGAGAAATTGCTGTAGCCCTCTACAACTTGTGGATCCTTGCCCTCAATAGCAGTTTCAAACTCTGCGAGTTTTTGCTTCCACAAGTTGGCAATGTCTGAAATCATTTGTGGTGCCACGTTCATGCCACGGATCACTGTGATGGGTTTGTAGTCCGCACTCATCTTGGCACCGTTGATCACAAACTCATCAAACATGCCATCCAGTTCACCTGCACACTCTGATACCTTTTCACGCAGGCGATCTTGAATGTTGGGCTTGGCTACTACGGGTGCGGCCTCCACTACTACTTCAGGCTCACGGGCTTTTAGAATTTCTTGAATATAGCCTTCTAATCTAACTTGCTCTGAATCAGTGAGTTCCAGTCCCACCATGCTCATGCGGCACAACCATGCAGTGGTCAGTCGAACTGCTGAGTCTGGCACGCCTTTGAGGGCGCGGACATCTGCTTTGCGTCCGTGATGTTCCAGGTATGCCACCAGCATTTCGCGAGCATCTTTCTTGCCATAAAAATAGTTATACCACGAAAAGGCAGCACTGAGTTGGCTGGTGCGATCGTCTGTGGGTTGCACACGCCATGTGGGTTCCAGTCCTGTGTATTTGGTATCAGGACTGCGAGGATTCATTGGCTTGACAGCGGCTCGTGTTGCGTTCATCAGGGCTCCTTAGTGAATTTATACGTAATTATAGCAGAAACGGCATTATTGGTCAAGCACTGAAAAGGTAAACCCAAAGTACTATAAATATACCATGCCACGCTTATCCCTATACCGCCCAAATCGCACCAGAGATTATCAATTCCTGGACCGCACCATCAGTGAAATGTACACTGTGGGCGGCTTGGACATTTATGTTCACAAGTACAAAGGACCGCAGGCCGGAGGCAATGATTCAGCATTGAGTGGCAACTTTGACGCCACACAGCCCACATATGAAACTGTGGATGTGCTAAACATTCAAGACCTGCTGTTGCTGGAAAACCGCGACCGAGTGTATGACCCTGATGTGTATGTCATGCGCGGTGTGTACAACACCCAGGACGTGGACTTTGATTTGACTCAATTTGGTTTGTTTTTAAACAATGACACCATATTCATGACGTTTCACTACAACGACATGATTGACACATTTGGTCGCAAACTCATGAACGGTGATGTGATAGAGATTCCCAATCTCAAAGACTATCATCCACTGAATCAAAACATACCACGAGCCTTGCCCAGATACTACGTGATTCAAGATGCTGACTATGCTTCAGAAGGCTTTTCAGTAACTTGGTTGCCGCACTTGTGGCGTGTGAAATGCACACCCATGAAGGATCAACAAGAGTTCAACCAAATTACCAACAAGCCTTTTGTGGCAGAAAATATATGGGATCCGGGCAATTTTTATCCCACTGGTACCATTGTAAACTATGGTAACACTTATTACCAAGCACAAAGCAATGTGCCTGCTGATACCGATATTACAAATACTACGTTTTGGCAAGAGTACACACCAAGTACCATCAGCGATGTTCAAGGCACACGCAACAAAGACACCGAAATCAATGACGCCATCTTGGCACAAGCAGACGCAGAAGTGCCGCTGTCAGGTTACGACAATACCACATTCTACATTGAGCCTACTACGTTGACAGGTACACCAGCCAATCCTACCAGTTTGACCGCTGATGAAACTACCACAGTAGACGGTACACAAGGTGGTGGCAGTGTTACTCCCACAGGAGAAGGATATGCTGCCGGTTACCTCACTGGTGGCGGTGCGGCACCCAATGGTTTGCCAGTTACTCCTGCGGTGAACTTCCCACCCAATCCTGTGGCAGGTGCTTATGTGCTACGCCTAGATTACAAACCCAATCGGTTATTCCGTTATGATGGCGCACGTTGGGTCAAAGTCGATGACAAAGTTCGCACCAATCTCAACAATGGTCCAACAAATAAAACACTGCGTAGTGGCTTCGTAAATAACACTGCTACTGTCAGCACCAAAGACCTGGGTAACATTCCAAGTCGTCAGAGTTTGAGCGAAATTCTTCGCCCCCGAGCAGACAATGGTGATCAAGGTGGCTTCTTACCGCCTGGCACCTAACCAGGAGAATTAAAATTCAGCAATTTTTTTACGATGAACAAATACGCAGATTCTTACTGCAATTCACCAGAATCTTTTCAGGATTTCAAGTAGAGTATGCCAACGAAAACGACGGAGTAAATGCTGCCGCCTTGATTCGTGTGCCTGTGCGATATGGCGATGCTACACGTAATGCTCAAACTATCATACAAGAAAACAGTCGTAACAGTTTGCCCTCTACTCCATTGATGACTTTTTATATCACTGGCCTGGACTATGAACAAAGTCGCATGCAAGACCCTTACTTTGTCAGCAGAATCAACGTGCGTCAACAAACTTACGACCCTGCCACTGAAACTTATGAAACCACACAAGGCAATGCGTTTACTATTGAACGATTGATGCCTGTGCCATTCAAGCTCACTATCAATTTGGACATATGGACATCAAATACCAATCAAAAATTGCAAATTTTAGAACAAATACTAACGCTGTTCAATCCCAGTTTGGAAATTCAAAGCACTGACAACTACATTGACTGGACCAGTTTGAGTGTGATGTACCTGGATCGCACCACTTGGAGCAGTCGCACGGTGCCCATTAGCACAGAAAATCCCATTGACATTGCCACACTGCAATTCAGCATGCCTATCTGGATATCACCTCCTGCCAAAGTGTTGAAACTGGGTGTGATTGAGCGTGTGATTGCGTCAATGTACGATGCACAAGGTGACTTGAACAACGCCATTGACAACGAAGACCTGCTGATGGGCACCAGACAAGTTATTACTCCGTTCAACTATGCCGCTGTGCTAATTGGCAACAAACTACAGTGTTTGCAACAAAAGTATCTTGCCGAAGAACCCAGTAATGATTCATTGGCTCCAACTGAAATTGTGCCTGATTCAAATTTGTTGTGGCCAGCAGTGATTGACTTGTATGGATCATTGCGTCCTGGCATCAGTCAAATACGATTGATACAACCTGACGAGACAGAAGTTGTGGGTACCATTGCATTAGACCCCAACGACGATAGATTTTTATTGTTTGATGTGGACATTGACACCACACCACAAAATACACTGGATCCTATTGATGCTGTGATCAATCCATTGACTTCTGGTCCACAAGATGGGCTAGACAGTGCCATTGATGGCCAACGCTATTTGCTCACAGAAGACACAGGGTCATTGGACAATCCCAATCCTGCCAGTGCATGGGTTGGTGCTAATGGACGTGGGCTAGTGGCGCAGGCCAATGACATCATTCAATACTCAAACAACTACTGGCGTGTGGTATTCCGTGCCGCCACAGAAACCAATACTACACAGTATGTCACAAACCTTACCACAGGCATTCAATATCGCTGGATGGGTGATGCTTGGGTCAAAAGTTACCAAGGTGCATATCCAGGAGGCACCTGGAGAATTGTGCTTTGAAGGCAGTGGGAGTTTGGTTCCGTAGCAGCGCCACTGGACGGTATTTGTATCTGTTGCGCAATGACACACGTCATCCTGGCTCATGGGGACTGCCTGGCGGCAAAGTAGAGTCAGGCGAAACATTGTTGGGTGCCATGGAACGTGAATGCATTGAAGAACTGGGTGCAATGCCTGAATATCAACGTTTGGTTCCACTGGAAAAATTCACATCAGCAGATGGTCAGTTTGAATACAACACCTGGGTATGTGTTGTCACAGATGAGTTTGTGCCTGTGCTCAATGAAGAACACATGGGCTATGCCTGGATTGATCGAGGTCAATGGCCTAGACCCATGCATCCTGGCCTGTGGTCAACAGTGAACATAGAAGCAGTGCAGAGCAAGATAGACACTGTAGAGCGTTATCTTGCTGCTGGTTCTTAGGCCTGGCTTTCTTGGAAACTCAACTGAATCTCACCAACCGGGCTGGACTGTGTGCTCAGTGCTGTGATCACCACAGCCAGCACTTCTGGTCCGTTGGGATAGGTACCTGTACCTGGAATTGAACTTTGTCCAATTTGCTTGATCTGTGTTAGATCCAAATTGTTGACACCTGTGGCCTGAATTGGTATGGCAAACAGTCGTTCACCGCCTGTGACGTCTGCTGATACCGCAGCCACGGTCAAGAACAAGTCGTTGGCAGGACTTGTTCCGCCCAATGCACTACCAAGAATCTTCACAGTATCGCCCACAGCATATCCTGTGCCAGGATTTTGAATGGAGAGTGCAGTTGTGGTATCACTATATGCAGTTTTCAATGCCTGCAATGTCACTGTGACGTTGGCTGTTGAACCTGAACTGGATACATTGGTCAGACTCAGCCCAGAGAATGTTTTAACACTGCTTGAACTGACCATGGTGCCTGATCGCGAGAAACCACCTGTGGTATTGAGTGGTGCAGCCTGCACACCACCTGTGGTTTCGTTGTTGTATCGAGGAGCCACAGCAAACTGTGTAAAACTGGGCTGGAAACCACCGCCAGCATTGTTCAGGCCAGCCCACACAGTGTTGGCCGAGTCAATGTTGTTGGGATTCAAAATACCTGTCACAATGTATCGTCCCGCACTCACATTCACTGTCAGCGTTTGCAGGGTCAACTGCGCACGATTGATAAGATCACGCACACCCAAGTCACCAATAACACTGTTTGAAACACTGGGTGCCAAGCGCATCAAGAACGCAGTCTGGCTGGCACCTGTTGTGGCCGGCAAGCCGTAGTTGCTGCGATTGTATGTGAATGAGAAGCCTTCGTCACCGTTGAAGTTACCGTCCATGATAACTGCTGAACCCCAGTGACTTACCAAGGGCACACAAGTGTTGCTGATCAAAATAACACCTGAATTGTCCAAGTGACTGGTGGCTGCACTACTGGTATAACTACGACTTTGACCTTCAGCCCACTGTGTAAATGTTGCACCACGTGTGCAACCAGTTAAGTCGTTACCATTCTTGCCTGAATACTTGATGACCTCACTGTCAATCATCACATACGAAGGATATGTCACACTGGCCGGAGGATAGTCTGTGGCATCTCTCAGGGTGATTGTGGTTTGACTGTCTGTGATAGCACCGTTCAATGAGTTCACGGGAGTTTCGTTAATGGCTTCATAACGTGCAGGCAAGTTACCTGAACGCATGTATGCTTCATTGTTCAAGTTGTTGTTGGGACGTCTGTGTGCCCAATTGAACTTGCCATCTTGTCCACGCAACATCCAGATAACTGTACCAGCACCATACCAGGAATATTCCAACGCATACATCTGCATTTTGCTGGCGTCAAGATTAAAGCCTGATGCGCCTGTGCCGTCAAGCGGATCAATGTTGAAGTCTGCTTGGCGCACACGAATTTCATTGCGCAAGGCCATTTTGACCCGAGTTTGATTTGAGACACCACGGAATGTGGGCACCACGGTCATTCTGTTGTTGTTGGTGATTGACGCCACACTGTGTGTCATACCTCGGATCACCACAACGTCACCCACATTCAATTGGTCTTGGAAGCGGCAGTTGCCGTCGCCAGTGACCAGGTTGGAGCCAACGCTGACGTTGACCAAGCCTGCTGTTTGGAATGTGCTGGTACGTTGTACTGCATTTACACTAACTCCATTGTTTTCCCAGAACAAGCCATTTTGATCGTCGAACAGGCCTGCACGAATACATGACCCGCTCCAGCCAGTGACGTTGATACGAGGTTGTTGCCCTAATACAGGAGTAGCACTGCCTAGTACATTTTGCGCCTGTACCACAAATGCAGTATCGCTGGTGATACTTGTGACCACATATCCAGTGTCATCATAGCCTGACGTGGTAATACCACTTAGCGCAATGGTCGCGCCAGCATTGAGTCCATGCTCGGCATCTGTTGTGATTGTGATATTGCTGTTGATAGCAGTGCCACTGGATGTGACTGAGGACACATCTAATGTGGGTGCCAACACAGTACCTGTGCTGAATAAGATGCCTTTACCAGATTGGTAGCGGAAGTATTTTTTGGTCACACGAGTTGCACTTGCTCCACGTGTGGGCGTGCCTGGTCCCATGAGCACACCGCCATCAAACGGTCTGGCTAAGAATATAGCATTGCTTCGCACATTGATTACACCAGACAAACTGCCACTTACTACAGCACCTGTTTTGGCTTGAAACTGGAATGTTGTTGTGCTGGGAATGGCATTGATAATAAACGAACCTTCGGCATAGGCAGTGTTTGTGCCTGCAGTCATGTCCACAGTGATGGGGCAACCTGGAAACAATCCATGGGCATACAGTGTGGTCACTGTGATGATACTGGGGTTGCCGCCATCGCTGGCTATGCTAACAATATCAAGGTCAGCCCCAGTATAAGGAAAAGCCTGACGAACTGCGGTATCGGTTTGATTCAGCGGATATCCAGGTGCCACTGCAATTGATCTTCGTGGATAGTATGCAAAGTTGTTGGTTTCGCCCAGATACACAATGTTGATACCTTCAGCATTGGTTGCTGAAGTATTTTGTAAACTGACATATTCATTGGCATCCAGTGGAGTATCCGTAACGTTGACTGTGACCGTGGGCACTGTGTTTGAACCACCATAAAATATGCCAGTCATGCGAATTAAGGGTGATCCAATGCCTGCAGTTGTGAGTGCTGTGGTATTGAACTGTGTGCGGCTGATGGTTTGTGTGCCGTTGACTGCGGTACTGGCTGTGGTCATTTTGACCAGTTCCACGTTAGAACTCAGTTTCTGGAACACTGTACCTGTGGGGAATGTGTTGGCTGCTGGAATGTTGTACCAACCACGATTGAGTTGTAGTGTTGTGCCGTCAGTGACTTCTTGCACTTGTGCAACTTCAATAGTGCTGGCAACAAATATATTGGCACCAATATTGATGTTTGCGGCACTGGGATTGGTACCATTGCTTTGACGCACCACAGTGAGTGCATTGGTTGATACCGAAGTCACTGCCATGACTTCATAAACGTTGGCAGTGGCAGTTTGAGCAATAACATAAGTACCAGCCACAATACCAGCACCTGCTGCTGATGTCACATTGACTGTGGTTGTGGCATTACTGGTAATATTCGCCACGGCGATAGTGGTTCCGCCCGAAGTAGGCAAACCAATCAACATAATGTTGTCCAGCGCAGATAGACCTGTGGTTGATGCCACAGTGAATGTGCGTTCTGCTGAACTGTTGACGTTGGCAGTGAGGTAACTTGTGACAAATGGTGTGACGTTGCCTTGTGTTTGGCTGATCAGCAGTGCGTAATCATTGGTAATAAATGGTGGGGTTCCAGCGTCTGCAGTGTTAACTGATGTGTCAACGTTGCTGGTCAGCAAGTTGGTACTGCTCAACAATGTAGCATAGCCGTTGGTGTTGTACACCAAGTCAGCACCAACATCTTCGTAGAAACTGGGAATATTGTTGATGGTTGAAACGTTCTGCCATTTGGTATTTTGCAAGCCATATTCAAAGTCAGCATCAATTAAACTTTCAGGATTGGACACACGACTGCGTCCAATGGCATCCAGTCCAAATTCCCAGGGTTGTGTGCTGATGTTGCGATCTTCCACATAGATGGCCAGTTTGTCATTGGCACTCAATGTTGATGTGTCCAAGTCCAGATTCAGTGTGGTCACACCTGCATAAGCGTTGGGCAGGCCAGCAATGGTGCCTGTGCTAAAACTCACTGTGCCTCCCTGTGTGGGTGCTCCAAAGTTGTAGATTGACGTGTTGGTTGTGGTATCGTATATGGCCAAAAAGTCCTCCAGGTTGATACGATCCTGGACTTGTACAGTGCCTAGACCTGCTGTGCCTGGTGTGAATACGTACTCGTATATTCTTTTTCTTGCCATTTCTTAAACTCCAAATATAATTTGATTTGCTGTCAACGTTGCTTGAGTGTTGACACTGAACCGGTCGTAATTGATTGTACCTGCTGCAATTTTGCTGTTTGTGACAGTGGCATCGCTGGGCGTACCTGTATATAGTGTGTCTCCAAAGATGAGACCAAAGAACGGTGTCAATGCTGCCGGAGGCGTTGCAAAACTAATCTGTGATCCTGATATTGAAAAACTAACACCAGGATTCAATACTACACCATTCAAACTCACCATCATGGCATACGCAGTGGGCGGGTTGAACGGAACTCCACCAATGTTGATGTCAAATGTTTGTTGTACTCCATCAAACACTAGGTTATCCATTTTGCGATACTGGCCAATCTGTGGTGTATTACCTAAATAACTCATTACATTCTTCCTACAACAATTTCAATCACACCCTGACCGCCAGGATGATCTTGTACAGCTTTACCAATCACTGATCCCAGTCTAGGTTCTGCACAGGCTTGCGCTCTACCACCCCCAGCGGTGACCATCATGTCGCCTTTGGTTACTCGGCCAACCACCAAGGTAGGTACACGACCTGTCAGTGCCACGGCTGCTGTATGTTCAGCTTCAAGCCCGGCATTCATGATGTGTGCTGGATTTGTACTTACTACGCCAGCCACCCGCACATCACCAATACCGATTGCTTGAGTAACTTCTTTGTCACCACCAAATATCAGCACTGTACCTGGAGGGTAGTCAGCATCTGCTGTGTACCATTCTGCCAAGTCAGCGTATTGTGCCGATGTTGCTTTGGCAAATACTGTGTTAAAGTAAATTGTACTGTTACCAATGTTGCCGACACCATTGGCATTGGCATTTGTAATGCTGCCTACATTGGCTGTGCCGGTGCTGATGTTCAAACTGGTACCAGTGATAGTTGTTCCAGTTACTGTGCCACTGGCGCTGACTGATGCTGCTGACATAGCCCCTGCGGTTATAATGTTTCCACCAGTGACATTACCTGTTACTGAGACGGTGGTGCCAGTATGTATTGTGGCATTGACATTGGCTCCGCCCAAAACGTTGCCACCTGTGATGTTACCGCTAGCCGATACTGACACAGCACTCATTGCGGCTGTGGCAATGATATTAGATCCAGTGATATTAGCAGTGGTGCTGATGCCAGAAATCACGTTACCTGATAAACTGATGCCGGTGCCCAAGAAATATGCGCCACTGACATTGGCTGTGGCCACAATATTTGCTGTGGCGCTGACGTTGGCACCTTGTATCAAACTGGTTGCCAATATATTGCCGCCTGCTACGTTGGCAGCAGATGTTATATTGCCAGTTGCAGTAATCAAACCAGCGGTATTGATATTACCGCCCGTGACGTTGCCTGTGGCTGTGACTAAACCACCAGTATTGAAGTTGGCACCGGTAATATTACCAGCACCAATCACTGTGCCACTGGCACTGACTGAGGCTGCTGATACAGCACCTGCTGTGATAATATTGCCGCCAACCACGTTGGCTGTGGCTGTGAAACTGGTAGATGATATAACGTTGGCGCCAGTGATGTTGCCACCTGAACCAGACGTATTTAAGTTACCACCAGTGATATTACCAGCCACGCTGAGTGCAGAACCTGAAGTGTTGGCCACTGCTACCACTGTGGCAGTGTTGAATGTCACTGTACCTGCGGCTGTGGTTGCTGTAGCAGGACCAATATCAATGAGTGTTGTTGATCCAGCAGCACCGTTTTCGCCAATTTGAATTGTTTTTGTGTTGCCTGTGCCAGTGACACCATGACCAATGTTTACAGTTTGACTGGCTGTGCTTTGGCCAATTAAAATTGTGCCAGTTTGAGTGGCTCCACCAATTGTAACGTTGCCTGTGGTTTGACTGGTACCCATGTTGATGTTTTGCACAGTTCCAGTAAATGCCACATTACCAGCCACGCCCAAGTTTCCAGTTGCACCAATCCAACCAGTGACATTGGCGCCTAAAGTGCTGAACACTGCCACGTTTGCAGTACCGCCAACACCAACTGACACATTGCCGCCTGAACTCACAACTCGAACATTGCTGGTACCAAATTGAATACTTGTAGCATCAATACCTGTGAGTGCAGCGCCATTGCCAATGAAATAACTGCCTGACACATTGCCCGTTGCGCTTACCACGCCACCGGTGAACAAATTGGCACCGGTTATATCTCCAACAGCAGAAATTAATCCTCCAGCAGTAACGTCAGTGGTAGCACTGAAATTATTGCCGTATACATCACCAGCGGCTGATACAATGCCATTGGTGCGTAAATTGCCGCCTTGTACATTGCCGCCTGTGCTGACAGCAGTGGTGCCAATTATGTTGCCGCCTGTGACGTTGCCCACAGAACTTACTGCACCACCAACCAACACATTGCCTGCTGATATGTTTCCCGCAGATGTAATATTGCCAGTGGCTGTAACCACTCCTGATGTAGTAACATTGCCAGCAATGACATTTCCAGTAGCACTGACTGTGCTACTGGCAGCCACTGCACCTACTACACTGATACCGCCTGACCACACATTGGCAATTTGAGCACTGTTGACCACTATGTTCACATTGGCGTTGACTGCGGCAATGGCCACTGAGGTGTTAGCGTTAAAAATGTTACTGGTGCTGGTTGAGATACCGGTAAGTGCTGCGCCGTTGCCAACAAAATATGTGCCTGACACATTGCCCGTGGCACTCAAATTGGCTAAGATTAAATCAGTGTACCGAAAACTGGGATCAGTTGTGTCAACCGTGGTAGTAGGCTGTGTCAACAAATTTGTGAACAACTTGTATTTGGCATCGGTTATGTCGCGGAAATAACCACTGTAACGAATATTAGCACCGTCATAAAACTGTGTTATCACACCTGAGTCATATGTGTCGCCAGGATTGTTGTTAGCCAAAAAGATAAATGGGTCTGTCACCGCCAAACTGTCTGTGCCTGTGGTAGTGAATGTGCCGTTGACTGTAAAATCACCCACACAAGTGATGTCACCGCCCACATTCAAGTTGCCGGTGATGCCTGCACCGCCAGCTGTTTTTAAACTGCCTGTGCTTACACTGGTGCTTTCTGTAGAGTCAACAATAGCAACTCTGCCACCAATATTGACATTGCCATCAACCCCCAGTCCACCATCTACAATCATTGCTCCAGTATCTGTACTGATACTAGTAGCATTAGCCATAAACGTGGCACGATTGGTACCACTTACTGTCACACTCATTGATGACGCATTGGCCCAGTAGATGCCTGTGTTGTTGGCAGCCAGACTTACCACACTAGGTGCAGCCACAGTACCAGCGTTGAATGTGGATGCTGTGAGATCAAGACTGTTCAACGCACCACCACGATAGGTAACTGTAATATTGTTTGTGCCAGTAGTAGGAGCACTAATAAACTGTAAAACTACGTTGCCAGCAATGTAATCTGTAAATGGTCTTTGTAGTGTGCTGCCAATCATCACATCCAAGTCTGACGCTGATGCTACTGATCTAGCCAGAGTAAACTGTGTGGCCACTGAATTACCACTGAATGTTTGAGTACTGGTATTCAGCAGTGGTGTGTTGGGTTGAAGACCAAGATAACTCATTAGGTGATTTCCATTATGCTCAAAATTGCATCAATACTGGTGGCAGCACTGCTTTGCACGTATATTTTGTCCCCGGTGATCATCACAATCTTTTGATCTCCACCAATGGGAATCAACGAAGCGCCTGAACTGATAGGCGCATTGGCCACAATGTAGGTGTTGGCACTGGCATTGGCCAAGAACACATTGGCTGTGATTGCACTGCCTGTGGTGTTGGTACAAGTCAGGCCAATCACAATAGTGGTTGTGCTTGCCGGAACTGTGTAATTGCCAATTATGCCAGGGCTTGCACCAACATTTTGTGAAGTTTTTCGTGTGAAAGTATTTGCCATTTGTTATCCTAATGCTATTGCCAGTGCAGCCGCGTCATCTATGGTTGCTACCCTAGCGTTGTTGATATTTATCGTGCTTGTAGCGTTGATATTATTGGCGTTGACATTGGCAGTTGTTGTTATGTTTGCGGTCAAATTGATTGCGCTGATTACATTGCCACTTAGACTCAATCCCACTGCGTTTAAGTTTCCGCTAACGATGTTGCCTGTGGCCGATACTAGTCCTGCTGTGTTAATGTTGCCGCCAACAATATTAGCCGTAACATTAAGACTGCTTAGTGTGCCCACACTGGTGATGTTGTTTTGTGCGGCTGTGGTCAACGTACCAACAATGCTGGTACCCGACAAGTTACCACCAACAATGTTGCCAACTGCTGAAATCAGTCCTATTGCATTGATGTTGCCGCCAGTGATATTACCAGTTGCTACAACTTGTGCGCCAGTGTTTAAATTACCACCGGTGATGTTACCAGTGGCCGTAATCAATCCGGCTGTGCTGACATTACCACCAACCACGTTTGCAGTAGCACTTACAGTGAGTCCTTGTACCAATGCAGATGTGATGATATTGCCACCGATGACATTTCCAGTGGCAGTTATTAAACCTGCTGTGGATATGTTACCACCAATGACATTTCCAGTTATGCTTGCTAAACCGCCAGAATTAACATTGCCACCAGTGACATTTCCAGTAGCAGTTATTAAACCTGCTGTGGTAATGTTTCCACCAGTGACATTGCCACCAGCACTGACCAATGTTGTGGCCAAAATATTGCCGCCACCAATGTTGCCAATTGTGGTAGAAATGTTTCCAGTAATTGTAGCACCACCACCAACTGTTAAACTTCCACCATTGGTAGTTGTTATGGCGCCGCCTACAGTGAGTGCGTTGGCTGCATAATCAAATGTCAGTCCTGTATCGCCTGTAATAATTCCTGCACTGTTGAACAATATTTGACTGTTAGAAGAACTAGACAGAGAAATGCTGCCAACCAAGTTACCAAAAATGTATTGAGCAAATACATTGCCTGCGGCTGACACATTGCCTGCGGCCGAAATCAGTGCACCAGACACAATATTACCAGTTGCTGTTACTAAACCGGCTGTGGCGATGTTGCCACCTGTGATATTACCAGTTACTGTGGCCAAGCCACCAGTGATTAAATTGCCACCGGTGATATTAGCCGTCGCGCTTACTTGTCCTACAGTGGTAACATTGCCACCAATGACATTACCTGTTACCGTGGCCAAACCTGTTGTAATGACATTGCCACCAGTTATGTTGCCAGTGGCACTTACTTGTCCTGCTGTGGTAATGTTGCCTCCAGAGACGTTTGCTGTAGCAACAATAGATACTGTACTGACTACCGCAATAGAAATAATATTGCCGCCGGTGATATTTCCAGTTGAAGTAATTAGTCCTGGAGTTATAACATTGCCGCCGGTGATATTACCAGTGACATTGAATGGTGATACAACATTGCCACTCAAACTCAATCCAGCAGAATTTAAATTTCCACCAGTGATATTAGCAGTTACTGAAACTGTGGTACCTGTGTGGGTTGTGGCATTAACGTTAGCACCACCTAAAATATTACCACCAGTTATATTACCAGTTACTGAAACTGTGGTACCTGTGTGGGTTGTGGCATTGACGTTGGCACCACCCATGATGTTACCACCTGTGATATTGCCGGTTGCGGTGATCTGTCCACCTGTGGCAATGTTGCCACCTGTGATATTACCTGTGGCTGTGATCAATCCTGCGGTACTGATATTACCGCCAACAACATTGGCCACTGCACTTACTTGTCCTAACGAATTCAAGTTGCCTGTGATGATATTGCCAGTCACACTCAAACTTGGCAACACACCAATTGCTGTGGCCACTACACCAGTTAACGTAGATCCGTTGCCAATGAAGTAACTGCCTGTTATATTGCCTGTGGTGCTTACTGTGGCACCTTCTAACTGCCCAACTACAAAACTTCCATAACTGTTGACTGTGACCACTTCGTTGGCGATGCTGACATCAGTTGCAGCAAACATTTTACCAGTTGAGTCTTTGAATCCAACAAAGGCTTGTTTTTCTGTTGTGTCAAAATAAAATAAATCAGTACCGCGATCTTTGTTGTCATCAGAGATCAGTGGTGCGTTGTTGGGTCCACGCCCAAGACCAATTATGGGATCTTCAACATTGAACGATGATATGTTGAGATATGTCAAATTACCATTGACAATCAAGTCCCCGCCGACTACGGCATTTCCTGTGGTGGTCATTGTGGCTGCTGACATTGCTGCCACGCTAATGATATTTCCGCCAGTTACGGTACCTGTGACATTGAGTGGTGACACAACATTGCCACTCAGACTCAATCCCGCAGCATTCAAGTTACCGCCTGTGATATTAGCAGTTACTGAAACGGTGGTACCTGTGTGAGTTGTGGCATTAACGTTGGCTCCGCCAAGTATGTTACCACCGGTGATGTTGCCACTTGCACTAATTGAAACAGCATTGACTGCTGCCACAGCAACAATATTGCCACTAGTTACATTGCCTGTGATATTGAGTGGTGATACAACATTACCACTCAAACTCAAACTAACCGCATTCAATGAGTTGGCACTGGTGATATTGCCCAATGCACTTATGGTACCGCCAGTTATGCCTGGACCAACTCTGATGTCTTGGGCAATCACATTGCCTGAAGTAGAAATATTTCCACCTGTGTTGATGTTGCCGCCAATTACATTACCGGCTGCTGAAACTGTGTTGGTAGATAGCAACACACCTGAAACTAATACGTTACCACCAGTGATGTTGCCAGTGCCCGACACTGTGCCGGTACCAAATGCCACATTGCCGTTGAATATTGCTCCATTGACGTTGCCACCAGTACTAATAACGCCTGAACCAGCCAATATATTGCCGCCTGTGATGTTGCCAGTTGTGGTGATAACGCCTGATCCAGCCAGCAAGTTACCGCCAACAACGTTGGCAGTTGCGCTGACGTTACCGCCGGTCAGTATGTTGCCAGTTGCACTTATAATATTACCAACAAGAAGGTTGCCAATACCTGGACCATTGCTGACAGTTAAATTACCAACTTGTGCATCACCATTATTAAGTAATTTGAATATGCCAAACAGAATGTTGCCGCCGGTGATATTACCTGTGGCAGTGACTTGCCCAACAGTGCGAATATTGCCGCCATCCACATTGCCTAGTAAACTGACATCGCCGCCAGCACTTACTGACCCTGTAGTAATAATATTACTGCCAGTGATATTGCCTGTTGCGCTAACAGTACTGCCCACAGACAATGTGCCAGCAGTGATCAAATTGCCACCTGTTACATTGGCGGTGGCTGTGACTTGACCAGCAGTGTTGATATTTCCGCCAGTGATATTGCCTGTGGTTGATATGCTTCCTACCGCACTGACCAGGCCAGTTATGACAACATTGTTTGCCAATATATTGCCGGCTGCTGACACATTGCTAGATGCCAACAGGCCAATGGTCTGTACGTTGCCATTGACTGTGAGCAAGTTAGGCCCTGCTGTGTCAAATCTAAATCCAGCACTAGCGCCAGCATTGCCAGCGTTGTTAAAAATAACTTGTGTATTTGATCCAGGTACTGTCAAATTGCCTGTGATGTTGCCAGCAAACGTACCAACAAAGTATCCGTCAGTTATGATGTTGCCTGCTGAACTTACTACTCCTGCTGTTCTTAGGTTGCCACCAGTTACATTGCCTGCAGAACTAAACGAACTGGGAGAGAATGCACCAGTTAAAGATAAGTTTCCACCAGCAATATTGGCAGTGGTAATGATATTTGATGTGTTGGTTCCACTGGCCAAATATGTTGCCACATTGGCATTGCTGTAAGTGGCAGCAATGCCAGTCAACAAGGAACCGTTACCAATAAAGTAGTTGCCAGTTACATTGCCAGTGGCACTGACTTGTCCCACAGTACGAACGTTACCAACTTGTGCGTTACCTGTGAGTGTTAACACATTGGAGGTGCTGTCAAATCTAAAGGCAGCACTGGCTCCAGCATTGCCAAAGTTGTTGTAAAGAATCTGTGTGTTAACGCCAGGCACAACAAGGTTGCCAGTGACATTGCCCACAAAGTTACCCACAAAGAAACCGCTGGTCACAATGTTACCAGCAGCACTGATTTGATTGTTGGCCAATATGTTACCAATGCTTTGCATGTTGGTGGCACTGATCACCAATGCATTGGCAGTGGTTCCCACACTTACCTGTACATTGCCATTGGCCACAGGAATGGCCATTTGACTGAGACCATTTACAATAGACGATCCACTGAGTTGACTGGTTCCTTGTATGGTAAAAGTTCCACCAACAGGGTTGGTTAAAATAACAGAATCAGCGTTGGCGGTAAATGTTGAATCACCAAGAGTGATTGTGTTACCACTCAGATAAATGTTTTTAAATCTTTGAGTAGCAGTACCCAAAGTGTATACATTGTTGGCACCAGGAACAATATTACCAGTGAATGTAGTAGCCGCAGAACCAAATACCACAGTGTTTGCTATGCCATTTACACTGACAGTAACATTGGCGCCTGCATTTTGAATGTTTACGTTGCTGTTGCCGTTGTTGATGTTAGATACAGAAGTAATAATGCCCGACAACAATGCACCATTACCTAAAATATAGTTGCCTGTGATATTGCCTGTTGCGCTGACTGAGCCAACAGTTCTAATATTACCACCAGTGATATTGCTGGCGGCAGTTATTTGTCCTGCAGTTGAAAGATTCCCAACTGCTAGATTTCCTTTGATATTTGAGTCAGTGCTGCCAAACACAGCCACATTTGATGTGCCATTTACACTGACAGTTACATTGCCGTTTGCACTGACAATTTTTACATTGGATGTACCAGAATTTATGCTGGTACCTGCTGTGGTAATTCCAGTAATGCCTTGTCCGTTGCCTACAAAATATGCAGCATAAACAGTGTCAATTCTTGCAGTAGGAGCCCCGATGTCATACACAGCATCAATACTGGGCATGATTGAACTATTTGCTTGAATATTGCCAATGCCATTGGCTTTGAGCACTAGGTTGTTGTTGACACCAGTGACGGTGATGGTATTACCGGAGATGACGACATTGCTGCCTACTGGGCCAGCAGTATAAATCTCAGTAAAGTTTTCATTTACAGCGTTAAATGCATCGCGTAATGGTTCACCAGTGCCGTCATTCGCAGCAGCACCAATGTCAATAATCTGTTGTGCCATAGATCTACAATGTCCTCTGATGTATTTACCAAAAGGACTTGTTTGCTATTTTAGGATAATCTAGTGTAGGTCAGGAATGCGCCACTTTGTATGTTGATATTTGCAGCACTGGTTTGTGCTTGTATAGCAACATTGGCATTGCCGGCGCTGTAAATAGTGCCTGTGATTCTTGCTGTTCTAGGTGTGGTACCAGTCATGCCTTGAGTGGCTGCGGCTGTGCCCGAAACGTTGGAGGTCGATGTGCTAAATGCCGAAGTTTGTGTGGTTTGTGCTTCAACAGTGTAATAACAAGTTCCTGCATCAAAATATGTACTGAAACCAGTTGTGGTAGCACCAGCAGGTAATATAGGCAAGTATGCTTCAAATTTGTAAGTGTAACCACCCAGCATAAAGAAGCCTAATGTACCAACGTTGGCCTGTACAGCACTGTTAAATGCCACAGTGGTTGGTTGCCATACAATGTTTTCTACTCCAATACCCGTGCCGTAACTGTTGCCGGTTATTTGAATATTGGATCCAACAATATTTCCAGATGCTGTTACTGTGCCACTGCGTACATTGCCTGTGGTACTGAAGTTTTGTGTAGCATTAAAGTTGGCAGCGTTTACGTTACCAGTGGCTGAAATTTGGTCATCACTGACAATGTTACCGCCGCGAATATTACCAGTTGCAGTTATACCAGCAGCACCTGCACTCAACGCACCCAAACTGATTACATTACCACCAGTGACGTTGCCAGTGGCTGTGATCAATCCTGCAGTTTGTAAGTTTCCACCATTTACATTACCAGTCACAGTCACAAGTCCTGCTGTGACAATGTTGCCGCCGGTGATATTACCCACTGCGGTAAGTGTGCTAGAGCCATACACTGTGCCAGTTACCGCTAACGCATGCAACGGTGCCACATTGGCTATACCTACATTGCCTGAACTACCAATCACAGTGATTCTTGTCGTGGGAGTTGAGGTACTGCCAGTTTGAATTTGAATGTTAGCGTTGCCATCACTGTCTTCGTACACTGCACGAATTCTTGCTGTGATTCTAGCGCCAGCGCCTGTGGCGTCAGATGTAAACCATTCTATGCCACCAATGTTTGCACCTACTGAAGTTACTGCTATGTTCGAATCTTGAAATCTAATGTTTTGATTGCTGGTAGTATTAGAACTGTAGGCAATCAACATGTTGCCGTTGACAATTGAAACATTGCCAGCACCAGTACCACTGGCAGTATAAACACCGCCGGTGGTGTTGAGATTACCTGCGTCTACATTGCCTGTAAATGCTACCACACCACTAAAGGTAGTACCAGAAGGGGATACCACCATGATATTGCTGACGCCACCAGGATTGAATGTGATATTGCCATTGATTGTGGGAATTTCTACACTACTGGTGCCGTTAAAAATTTTGTCGGCATTGATATTTCCAGTCAACACAGCATTGCCTGTCACTGTGAGATTGCCCACAATGTTTACATTGGTACTTTGTAGAGTGACTAAATCACCTGCATTTATGGTTTCTAGTGTGTAGTCGCCACTGACTCGTTTGACTGTTGACATTTAAAGGTCCTTTGTGTTATTTATACGGTCAAGCAAGTCTGACATGGGCATGTTTTTTAAATTAGGAATATTGTTTAGTTCAGGAATACTGGCAGTGGTATCGCCCATGACGCGATGAAAACTGGTGTCCGAGAAGTCTCGACAAATGGTTGCAATTTGTCTGATCCAGTTGCCAGTAAATGTGGGCAAACTTATGCTTTTTCTATAAAATTCTGTGTCTGCATACACATTGTTGAACTTGTTGTTGCCGATTGGGCCCATGTCAAATCCAATGAGGTATACTGCTAGATGTTTGTCCAATGCAGCCAACCCCACTGCAATAGGTCCTGAACTGTAACCAAAATAACTTTGTGGCACTGTACGAGCACCCAGTCCCGGCAAGGGTTTTCTGGTATACATTGTGTTGTTTTGTGCATATCCAGAATTTTGAATAGTTTGTGCAATACCTCGATCTGTGCTGACCAACACATCTGGTGCAAATTCTCTGTACAAGGCATTACATCCGTAGATTTTTCCACGTTGCTTTAGTTGATTTAAATTCACTGCCAGTCGGCTGACACCGTTGCCCAATACAAATGCTGCACTCATAAAAAAATCCTCCCTGTATGTATCAGGGAGGATCCGATCACTTTACAAATTAAGAAGTAACGTTGGCGATTTGAGCCAATTGAATAGTAGCGTTGGTTGTGTAGGTTGTTCCCACCATTTCGCCACCAGATACAGTAACGTTGCCTTCGTCTGTGAAGAAGTTGGTAACATACTGATTTTCACCGCTTTGAATGTTAACACCGTAGTTGGTGTCAGCGTATGTGGCATAGGTCATTCCAGACCAGTCACGTACCCACTTGTTGCTGATATAACTGGCATACACAGCAGAGCTGTCGCCTACACTGTAAGCAATACTCATGTATCCAGCGGCAGGTGTACCTGTGTTTGACAAAATGCAAACGCCTATTGGGTATGCTGTGCCATTGCCAGAACCAGCTGCTGTAGCGGTAAATTCATCGCCTACTGCTGCCGAACCTTCGCCGTGACCCACAGCATTCCAGTCAGTTGTGGTGCCCACAGAAAGAATCTTGTATGCTTGTCCCACAATAAAACTGCCTGCTGAGGTTGAACTAGCAGTGTATTCTACCAAGAACTTGTGTGAGCCTTTTTGGCGCACAATGCGTCCTGCACCAGCAGTGGTACTGGTACCGTCAGCCAAAGCAATGTTGACCACTGCGGCTATTTCTGGATAAGTTGTGCTTGCTGTGCTGTCTGTTGAACTGCCACCAACCACGCCCAAAAACTGTGCTGCATCCAGAGTTTGAACTGGTGTGTTATATTCAGGATTGGTCAATGCTGAAAAAGGTGGAAAGCCTTGATCCACATTTACTGAAGCACCTCCATTACCACCGGCAGGATTTGTTTTTTGAATTTTTAGAGCTCTTCCCATTATGATTTCTCCTTATAGAAGCCCAATGCGGGTTCTAGCCGCTACGCGGTGGGTTAAGCCGCATAAAACGCAGAATTGCGTTGACTTTTATTTATGGATCAGTTAAAATAATAAACCGCACTGTATATACTGTAAATATCTCATGGACTCATCACAACTCATTGAAGAAGGCAACCAATATCGTGCCAACAATCAACCTGCACAGGCATTGCAGTGTTATACTTTGGCCATGTGTCAAGATCCTGATTCTGCGGCAGCATTCAACAACTATGGCAACGTCATGAGAGAAATGGGCCAACCAAGACGTGGCATACCATTTTTAGAACATGCTGCCATACTTGATCCCAACAATGTCACAGCACGTTTTAACTTGGCTGTGAGTTATTTGATCATGGGCGATTATGCTCGTGGATGGCCGGCCTACGAAGCACGTTGGCAGTATGAACATCTAGCGGGATCGCTGCCACAACATGCTCAACCTCGTTGGACTGGACAAGATTTAAAAGACAAAACCATATTGGTCATAGGTGAACAGGGACATGGAGACAATATACAGTTCTGCAGATTTTTGTTTAACTTGCATGCCGCAGGAGCAAAGATTTTGTTTCAAGTCACGGATGGCATGATTCCTTTGTTAGCCAATGCTAGTATTATTAACTGGGTTGGCAGATACACTGATGAACCGCCCGAGTTTGATTATTGGGTTCCTATCATGAGTATTCCTGGAGTATTGGGAATTACTTTAGATAATTTGCCGCGTCCTATCAGTTATATCAATGCACAAGAAACTGATGTCAAAGCCTGGTTACAACGCATGGGTCCTAAAACACGCATGCGGGTTGGATTTTCATGGTCGGGACGTAGAGATGCCTGGCTTAATCAACACAAAAGCGTGCCATTTGAAACCATGCTGGAGTTAGTCAAAAACAATCCGCAATACGAGTGGATCAACCTGCAGGTGGATGCCACTGATGAAGAATCGCAGGCACTAGCAGCGGCTGGAGTCACAATGTACCCAGGAGCCATTGCTAGTTTTGCTGACACTGCGGCATTGATAACTTGTTTGGATGTTGTGATTAGCGTAGACACTGCTATTACACATCTAGCAGGTGCACTGGGAAGACCTACCTGGTTGATGTTACAGTGGTTTGCCACAGATTGGCGTTGGATGTTAGACCGAGACTCAAGTCCTTGGTATCCTAGCACAAGGATATTCCGTCAACCTTCAATGGGAGATTGGTCCAGTGTTACCAAAAAAATAGAACAATATCTAACTTGGTTCAAAGTATAGCCAACAAAAAAGCACCCGAGGGTGCTTTTTTGTTCCTTCCCATCCCTGGGTTGGATTCTCTGATTAGGAGAATGAAAGGTTAGACACAGCGATCTCACCAACGTAGTCACCAGCGTTGCCGAAGCTAGATGCAGTGTTGGTCAATTCGATGTAACCATAACGTGTCATGAATGACACCACTGGTTCGAATGTGCTTGGATCCAACACAACGCCTGAAGACATCAATGGGATGTATGGGCAGTAGAATGCTGGTGCGTCTGCTTCTGAAGAACCTTTGTAACCGACCAATACGCTTTGTGTGTCAGCAGCATAACTGTCGACAAACACACGCATAGAGCCGTTCAATGTACCAACAAACTTGGTGTTGGTAGGTGCTTCAAATGTACCTTCTGTGGTGCGAGCAAAAGCAGAAGTTGTTGCACTTTGCAACACTGTCAAAGCAGCAGAAGAAACCACAGCGTAGTTACCAGCGCCACGACGTGTGCGTTGAGCAATCAAGTTAGCAACACGGTTAACCAACACAGCCAAAGCGGCGTGTTCGTCACCAACGAATGTTGCTGTACCAGAAACGGTAGCTTGGTTGTATGTGAACTCAGTAGCGGCCAATGAGCGCAATGACAAGAGAATCTCTTGGTCGATCTCAGCGGTAATCTCTTGAGCCAATGCTGCCATGATTTCTGCTTCAACGTCAATACCATGCATGGCTTGTGCGTCTTGTGCAGATTCAAATGTCCAGCGTGCTTGCAACTTACGTGTGCGAGCTTCAACGGCTTGCTTCAGGATTTGAACGCTGATTTGCTTACCGCCAGTACCTTCCATGGTGGCTGTGTTGCCGCCAGTGTAGTTGGTAGCAGTGTTTGTACCGCTAGGAACGGTAGAGTATGCTTGAGCAATTTTGAATGGGCTCAATGCTTCTTCACCAGCTGATACAGAAGTAGCGGCTGCGGAAGTATCTGTCAAGCTGTTGGCATAACGCACACGCAGGGTGTGGATTTGACCAACTGGACCTGTCATGGGCTGAACGCCAACCAACTCGTTAGCAATAACGGTGGGCATAACACGACGGATCACTGGCAGAATAACACGGTTAAGTGTTGCAATGTTGCCAGCAGCAGTACTACCTGCTGTTGCATTCTCTTTCAAATAGCGACGAGTGTTTTCGAGGATAACATTCATGCTATTGCGTTTGGTTCCATTAAGACCTTCTAACAGTGCCTCTTTGGTTTCGCCCCAACGACTTTCTAATAGTTCTTGTGACATTTAAGTCTCCTTGTTAAGATTAAAGACCTGCCAGGCGCTTGAGGTCAATCACGTTG